>JACCDY010707921.1_pt1 | contig 124635 bp, 200 predicted proteins | sample 7446391 | NCBI WGS metagenome assembly JACCDY01 (sample SAMN15323451, study PRJNA562643) | freshwater metagenome | isolation source: river surface water | place: USA:Blue River Watershed | collected 2017-08-18 | reverse complement strand
GAGAATTTATTGATTTATTTGCCGAAAACTCATATATATAGACGCCGTTCTGTCTTTCTTCTATAGAAACGACTATTTTTATATCCTCTTTTTTATAGAAGAGGGTGGCTCTCTGATATATTTTTATAAACTTACCTTCAGATATTTCTAGATTTGTTATAATCGCTGGCCCTTCATCAAGGAAGCGAAAATTAGATTCTTTTACGAGTTCGAATTTCTCTTTCTCAAAGAATTCTTTCCATACATACTGTGTTTTTCTATGCTCGTATTCAGAAATAGTATATGACTCGCAAACGCCATAGCGATCGCCAGTCCCAAAGTATTCTGATACTGCTGTCTCCTTCAGTCCTTCTGAATCCGCTATCTTCAGAGCAAAGGAGAATTCCTCAAGATTGCACGTTGAAAGTGTTTTTTCTTTTATGATAGGAAGCATACGAAGATATCGTCATATATCTTTCGCTGCTTCCAAAAAACACTACTATATGTTGTTCTTTTCTTCTCTAACTTTAGCGGCATAAACCTCATAAAACATAGAGGTAATCTCATAGGCCGGATTATTCAAACTTGATTCTTTTCTTTTTGCAAAATCTATTGAAGAACAAATAATTGGATCTAAAGGGATTTTTGACGCACCAGCCCCTCGTCTTCCTCCGCCAAATTTCTTTCCAAATATTTTGTGTATAAAAGTAGAAACGTTAATGGCGAGAACTGTAGTTCTAAAAGAAGATATTAGATATTTAGGCTTCTCAAAACCCTCATCAACAACTCCAATTATCATTACGCTATCTATTGACTCTATTCCAAGAATTTCTTCGCACAATATAGCCAAAAGAGATCTTTGTTGAGGATTAACAATACCAACATTCGCTATTACGAAATTGTTTCCGCAAATAGAAAAGCTATCGTAAACCCTCTTGCGAAGCTCAAGCAAAGCCAAAGGTTTAGGATAGTCATATATCTTCCGAAGGATCTCTATATCCATAGCCTTTCGCAAGGCCTCAATAGCCTCTTTATCTTTTTCTGTAGTTCCTTCAGATTTAAGATCAGAAGTGTCAGTAGAAACCCCAAGATAAAGAGCAGTAGCTATATCTTTGTTTATATTAATTTCTAAATCAGAAAAAATCTCAAAAAGAATAGTAGAACAAGATCCATACGGCTTGTGTATATAAATAGAATCTATACTATTGTTGAAAGTGTGATGATCTATGACAACATCAGGTTTCCTGTCTTTTGAAACAAACAAAGAAATACCAATGTTGTTTTCTTTTCCAAAAGGGCAAGAAGTATCAACAACAATAATATAACTATTATCAATAGATGACTTTATTAGTCCTATTGATTCTTCTTCATTCTCTTCATCTATTTCTAGCTTAGTTGCTACGATATTAAGAACATTCATCATTACGCTATTTTGCGTAAAAGGAATCTCGCCTCCATAATAAATGGTGGCCTTTAGATTAGATCTTTCTGCTAAAAACTTCAGAGCCATAGCAGATGCTAAGCAATCTGGATCTGGCTGATCATGACAAATAATAGCAACAGAATCTTTTTCTCCTTTTGCGAAAAGCTCTAAAAGAAGATTAGATTGTTTTTTAAGACTTTCATCAACTAATTGAATACTCATTTTTCACCTAAAAATCACTCAAACAAATTTTTCCAATCAACTTTTATGAAATGTTTCCAAGTTTCTGGCACAGTAGAACTTGCTAAGTGCGCAAACCTTGCGTAAATAGGACTCCATTTCGGTTTTGCTGGCTTCTTTGCTAGTTTATAACCTGATTCGGAAAGAGTCTTATCAGCTTTCTTTGCGTTTGCTTCGCTAGAGCAAATAACAAGATTGTCCCAGCTCGTTGCTCCTCCTTTTGATTGAGGAATAACGTGGTCAATCGTTGCTGTTTTCATGTTCAATGGCTTGCCAGTATATTGACAAGTATATCCGTCTCTGATTAATAGATTTCTCCGAGATAGTTTGACTTCTCGAAGATCGGTTTTGTCGTATTCTGTTAAAATAATAATTTCAGGAACTCTGATCCTTGCGTGAGCGGTCTGAATAAAATCCTCATCATCAGAAGGATCGAGACAAACCCACTGATCAAGAGTATATGTCGGATATGATGGATCACGAGCATCCAAAATCAAAGCTCTACCCTTACCGACTTTTAGCATTGCTCGACGAACCGGAACAATTGAAATCGGATTCCATGCTCTGTTTAATTCTAAAACAGGAAGTTTGATTGAGCTTCTTTTGGTCTTCATCTAGGTTTCTTCTGTATTTTGATCTTCTATTTTTATATTGATAAAACTCTTGAATACATCTATGAACTCTTGATTGGTGTCAATAACCGTTATATCTATTTGGTCAGCATACCCCTCTGCCACAGGAGCCATTGTAGCGGCTACCTGGTTCTTGCTTAGGCCTCCGATTCCGCAACCCAAACCTCCAAAAGCAATAGATTGTACTCCATTGGCTAAGGCTGTATCAAGTGCTTTTTTCAAGAGAGGGGAAACAAGACTTAGAGGAGTTCTTTCTCCTGGGAATTTCATAGTAACAGCGTGATATACTTTTTTGATGCCTCTTTTTACCAGTAATCCAGAACCAGAGATGTATACATCTCCTGGTAAAAATGGACCTGAATCTTTAGCTATTTTTCTTACTTCATCTAAAAAGTCTTGACCAGCAGATCTTCCAATAGCTCCAGCCAAACCTGCACCCATTATTCCAACGCCATTTGCAGCATTGACAATAACATCGACATTCATTAATTTAGTAATGTCTCCAACAAGAACTTTCATATCATATTCCTTCACTACAGCTTAAGCGCCGATTCCAGGTCTTTCATGTATTGAGGGTTTGCGTCAGCTTTACGCTTTATTCTCTCAAGTATCTTAGCATGCATTTGGCTTATTCGAGATTCACTATACCCCGTTTTTTCAGCAATTTCTTTCATTGTTAGGTTTTCGTAATAGTGTAAATGAATTATTTTTCTTTCTAGTGGAACAAAATTTTTGCCCAACAACTTATTGAACATCTCTTGCTTAAGAATGTCATCTATTGGCTCTGAATCAACAGAAGCGATATTCTCTATTTGAGAAATTTTATCCTCTCCTGATCCTTTACCTGAGTTTTCAGATGAATTGCTAAATAAGCTTACACATAGATATGGATTTGATTTTGCTGAAATATCAGCATACTCTTCCATACTCATTTTTAATGCTTCTGCAACTTCCTCGTCATTTGGCGGTCTTCCTAAAGAACATTCCAAATCATTTTTCTTTTTCTGTATAAGAGAATGTCTCTGTCTTACCAGACGAGGAACCCAGTCAACTTTTCTTATGTTATCAAGAATTGATCCTCTTATTCTATGATAAGAAAATGTTTCAAACTTATTTTCCATAGACAGATCAAATTTGTTTATTGCGTCAATCAATCCATCTAACCCCCAAGAAACAAGAGTGTCAACATCAACTTCATTTATTTTCTTATGCATTTTCTTTGCGACTTTTATTACCAGATGATAATAATGCTCAATGAAAAAATTTCGAGCATCGATGTATTCTTTTTTATTTTGCTCTGTATTTTGACGAATATTTGCGAAATCTATCCATTTTTGCTGCAAATCTTGCGACATAGACACCTTCCTTGTTATTATGACAAGTATACCTTCTTGATCTTCACTTTACATTAGATGATGCGTTTTTTGCAACTCCGCAATGTTATGTGTTGTTAGGTTTCGTGCTTTGTGTTTTCTTTGAAATAGCCCTAATCTTTGCCACAAACTTTTTGGTTACTGGCGATTGAATCTCTTCGACCAACCCAGGCTTGTCGTCTCCGCCAAACACCTTCTTCTTGTTTTCGGCTGTCAAATTCTGCTTCGCTACTTCGCTCGTTCCAACAAGTTCTTTTACCACTTTATCTCGATTTATAATTTGCATAATAACGTATACTGAGGCGACCAAAAGACCAACTCCCATGCAAACTATAGCAACAAGACCAATACTCTTCATATAGATTGTAACGGCTATAGACACTCCGAGAGTAGCGGCACAGCCCGACGCAACTAAGAAAGCAACCGGCGTTCTCAGAACAAATCCGATCAACAAAGAAACGCCTATGCCAATAACACAAATAACAGAAACCCAAGCCAACATACTCTGTATCATTTTTGTGTTTTCGTTTCTTAATTTAGTTATCTCGTCCGCTTGCTCTGCTATTTTCTTTTTGTACTCTTTTGCATTCTTTTCACTAGCGTCTATCTTTTTCTGCTCTTTCGCTAGATCGTTTGAAATTTGCTCTAACTTCTGAGAGAGAACCTTCATATCAGATGAATCGCTTCTCATGTCTTTAGTTTCATTTTTTATGCCTTTGATATCAGGATCAATTATAGATTTCGTTTCAGGAGATACAGCGGAAGATATGTTGTCAACATGATCGTCTATCGTGCCTGCGTGAGATTCTGTTTCTTCTGCAATTTTACCAAGAGATTTACCTGCTTCTTGTGTCTGCTTTTGAGACTCAGTAACCTCAGCGGCGTTTCCGCTATCATCTATCACCCTGCCTCCGCACCCAACAATACATAAAGCAATTAATATTAAAAATATGATGTTATAAATTTTCATCTTCTCACCCCTGTTTCGATAGATTCAATTTTGAGGTTCAAAGGAAATACATCAAAAACCTTTGTTTTTATTTATCTAAAATATTCATAAACTCAATGGCAGTCCAAGTAAATCCTAGACAAAGGATGCCCGTAAAAGGCCAATAAAACAAGCCTGTAATAAAGAAATAAAGACACAATTCTCCAATAAGACTCGTCCAAAAAGACATGCAAACTGTGCAATCAAAAACCTTTGATGCTCTATCGCTTATGAGTGATAAAATAAATTTTATAGGATTTACAATCAATGAAGTTGGCCACTCTTCTCCTTTTTCAACAATAAGGACAGAGAGAGCGTAGCCAAAAAAAACAGATGTCAAAAAATGAAATATTATTTTTTTACCTTTTTCTGATTTTTTTCAAGAGCCAACTGAATAAGTTCCCATTTCTTCTTCTTTGTTGCTCTTTTTTGGATTTCTAACCCTTCGCTCTTTTCGATATACATAGCTATAAGCGTGACATAAAGCCATTTATTCACTTGCTGAGATATAGAATACCTCTCAACAAAACCCCAATCAACAAGGTGCTTGTAAACCTCTAAAGACATACCGCTTATTGAGCGATCTGGTTGTGTACATGCCGCAAAAATATCTTCAAAAATTTCAATCGAAGTATTCATTGTTTGCATTTTTGCGTTCATAATTTTCCTTTTCAACGATGCTTCTAAAAAGGTATCGACGATAAAAATACGAATCATAAATATGACCTGGTACAAAATCGCAAAAAATCCTAGCATCATTCAAGCCAATCAGCCCTGGAGAGATATTCGCAGAGGCCTCATGTGGGGAGCTGGTGCAGCTCTTATTCCTGCCGCTATTGGCCTTTCATACAAACAGCCAGAAAACAAAATAACAGAACAACCTCCCGTTCCAATAAGAACTACAGATAAAACTCCAGTAAAAAAACAAGCACCCCAAAAATCTCCAATACAAGAAAAAGCAAAACCTAGTTTAAACAAAAAACTAACAGAAAACAAAAATCAAAATTTTGATATAAATAAAATACTAAAAACAATAAAATTTATGGAATCTTCCGGCGGTATAAACTCAAAACCAAGATTTGAGCCAGATTTCTTAGAAAGATATAGAAATACAGATATAATGCAGTATTTGATATCAAAGTACGGAGAAAAAGATGCAGCAAGTAGTTTTGGACCTTACCAAATAATGCTTCTAAAAAGTCATGAAATGGGTTTCCCTTTCTCTCCAAAAGAATTATCAGATCCTGCAAATAATGAAATGGTTGCAAAAAAGATAGTAGAATCTTACATAGCAAAAAAACTTGATCTGAAAAATATCTTCAAAAGATATAACGGAGGCGGAGACAAGGCTGAAAGATACGCTGAAAAAGCTATGGCTCACTATAACAAATAGTTTTAGCTATCATCATTGTTATAAATGCGTCCGAAATACCCCTGTGCCAAACCCCTTTATTTTCTATGCCTTCAATCTGAGCAGCATTTTTTAGACTACACGAAGATATGCCTCTTTTTTCAAAGTATATTTTCTGTAAATCATAATGCGAACCAAAAGGAATCAATAGATCATTTCTTTTGCAATCGTTTTCTATAAATTTGATATCGCTAATGTCCCACGTGTTCCAGCGAATCGATGAATGATCTATTTTGTGTTTCTCTTCTAACCACTTCTTCAGATCAATAAGAACACTCTCAAGAGAATCAGCTGAATCTATCCATTCTTGTTTTATAGATGTTAACTTTTTGCAAAAAGAAGATAGTTTTTTATTTGTCTTTGGCTTTACAAATCTAGACCAATCATCAATAAAATTGAAATTACTATCGCACAAAACAACCCCTATATCTATTATCTCATTCAGATCGGGCGTTTTGTATGATTCCCAACATGTGGCTTCAACATCAATTACTAACTGTACTTTTTCCATTAATACAATGATCGGCTATGCTTGCCTCATAAGATTTCAATAATTCTCTAAGATTGCAAGTTCTTTTTTCATTTGCAAACATACTTCTATACTGAACCCATCCACTAAAATTACTTCTTGACTCCATTCCTGCATAGCAAGAATGTTCAAAGGGAGACCAATGGCCATTTTCAGCTAGAACGTCATGTAGTTTTATATCTGCATCTCTATTCATATCTCCTATCTTTAGATAGGAAGTTCTTGCGGCCATTGCTGTAGCTATTTTGAGTTTTACTTCAGTAGGAACGTCTTCTATTTTATCACAAAAAGGAATATGCCACTCGCCCCATTCTTTTTTGGAAGGTTCTGATTCTAAATAAGCCTTAAGCATAATATACGCAAGATATTGAAATTCAGGCTGAGCGTCTTTGTGAAGTCTTAGAGAAAAGAAATTCTCCCACTCTGTTGCAGTAACAAGAGTTGTCATCCACATAAAAGGTTCTAAAACTCTATTTACAATCTGCTTATGAAGGCCTATTGCGTTTAGAGCGGTGGCTGACTCTATCGCTCTGTTGGCAGAGTCTATCCATATCTCTTCAGCCTGTTTTATCTCTTCCCCAACAAACTCGCCGTGATCCTGCATTCCTTTGCCGTTCTTTCCCCAACGAACAGGCCCAGCAGGATTCTTCGCTACTTGGTCTAAAACCTTCGTAATAGGAATCGCTCTGCTTGATGCAGCATTTCTACTAAAAACCCTATGGGTCATTATTTCTGAATGAATAAAGCGAGGATACGTCAACAAAAATGTTGTTACCCTGTTCCCGTTTGGGTTGACGCTATCTAGCACGATTTCAGCAGAAAAACCTTTTTTAGAAAACATTTATCACCCTTCGCAGTAACGAATTGCCAAATTTATACAATCGCATATTGATTGTTTTTTGTTATCAATTTCTTTGTTTAGATTTTTACATTTAGTTTTTTGCGGTTTTTTAGTTTCCAAACAATCTTGTAACAAAATATCTGTTTTTCTTATAAGAATCTTTGCGTCTCTTACGGATGCTTCCAGGCATTCGGTAATCTTGTTTATAATCTTGGTCTCTTTTTTCTCATTTATTTCTTCTTGAAGAGAAGAAATAAGAAATAAATACTTTATAAGACATGCCCTAGATGCCGAAAGAACAAGTATTGTTTGCTTCCATTCTTCCATGTATCGTTTTATCGACAATGTTTAGTAAAAAATTACCTTTTCACAAGGATTAAAAGTAAAGGATAAGTAGATTTTTATCTACAATTAAAAACATGAAATGGTATGATAGATCAGTTCCAAAAATATCTGATATACTCCCTCATCTTAAGGAGATATCTTCATCAATCTCTTCTTTTGATAATGTCAAAAACATTTATCTTTGGGGAAGTATATCTGAAAACTTTAAAGACTTAAACTTTCGAGTTAAAGATATAGACATTCTCATTGATTCGAATTTTGATTCTGGTGATTTATTAGCTATTGATAACAGTAGCGAAGGCGCTCTAAAAATGTCTTCTGAAAATCTAGAAGACATGGGTTTTAGCAAAGAAGCAGTTCTGTTTACTAGATCTCTTCTAAAAATACAAGATCCATCAATAGATTTTTGGGCAATATCAACAGACAAAAAACTACTGCATTGGGGTCCAATTACAGAAACCATCGAAGAATGGAAACAAATAAGAAAAGATGCCGAAATAAAAGCAAATTCAATAACAGAAGTTGATAGAAAAAATCTCAATAAGTCTTCAGAAAGCACAAGAAAAAAATGGTATCTTACATATGAAAATTGCATTCATGAATTTTCAAGAGGATGTCCGCAAGGATGGTACGCATCTCAAAATAATGTAGATAAAGTTCTTGAAACAGCAATTAAGATCTAAAATATGTCGTCATCGTAATCATCTCGGTCATGACAAAGAATGTATTTGCTTTGCCAATTACTCATAATAAAATATGAATATTCTTCAGCGATGTAATCTAAAATAGAGTCGTTTATGAGTTTTTCAATGTCTTCATAAGACATAAAATGATTTGCTTTTTGAATAGGGATTCTATCTCTTCTTTCAAGGAAATAAGACTCCACAAGACCCTCAACAGCATCGCTTTCCGATTTTTCGACAATCTTATCTGATGGTTTGTTGGAGAAAAAATCTCTCAAACGAACAAGACTTATGATAATGCTTCTTTCAATTTCGCTTCTTGTTATATTAGGGTTTAGCGTCATTTTTCTTACTCCTTTTATTTTGACGATACAAAAGAATCAAATGGAGATCAAAATGGAATTTTTCAAAAAAACAATATCAAAGATATCTAATATTTACAATTACTATATTTACGGGATAACAAATTCTAAACAAGTAAAAACACAAGAACCGCAAGAGCCAAAGATCGCAACAGATATTGAAAAGAAAGACAAAATCATTTTTCAAGCAAATTCAAAACAAGTAGAAAGGGAAGTAGAATGCAAAAAAGATGAAATTCTGGACGTTTCAGTAACTGTTGTAATTAAAAATACAGAAGGAGATTCATCAATACCTCCTAACGAATGTGTTTTTCAAAAATTTGATCAAGATTGCATCTTAATAAAGTGTGATAAGAAATCATTAGAACATTTAGATTCTTTATGTAAATATTTTGAAATTCCTCAAAATGAGGCCTTTAGTCGAGGGGTTTGGTTTTTATCGCTGATTAGAGATATAGAAATTAGAAACAAAAAAATCGGTGTAATAGCAACCGATCAGAACGGTATAGTGACAGAAATAGTTCCAATAAACATAGTTTAATCTATTATTAGCTTGCCGTTTAAATGATCGTATTCATGACAAAAACAAATAGCATCATTTCCTGTTAATGTTTCTTTTACTTCAAATCCCATAGTATTAAGATAAGAAACATTAATTGTCTTATATCTTGTTACGTTTTTAGTAACATTTGGTATAGAAAGACATTTTTCTTCAGATTGAACAGGGTTTTGAAGCGATAGTATTTGGGGATTTACAATACCAAAATTTTTACTTTTCATTATAAATAATCGTATTGGTATACCAACCTGCGGAGCAGCTAAGCCAATACCGTTATTTTTTAACATTATGTCTTTCATTCTTTTACACAAAATATGAATATATTCATCAACAATATCTATTGTTGAGCAGTTTTTTCTTAGAATTTCGTCAGGAAAAAATCTTAAATAAGCTTTTTTAGGATTGTAAATTTCATTTGCAATATCAACGCACTCTTCTAAAAGCTCTTTTTCAGAAATTTTTTTCAAATCACATATCTGTTTTATGCATAAATCTTTTTCTTGAAATGTTATTTCTGTTTTTAGGCCAAATTTTTCAATATATTTTGCCAAAATCATTTCATAAGAGTCAGAAAATATGTTTTTGAAGTGAGATTTTATCAACATCTTTTTTTCTCAAAACATATTTTTTCATTGTGGCTAGGGCTTTTGAGCTTCGCTGCGCTCGCTCCGAAATGTTGCGTCCTTAAGGCCGCAACATGTTCTTTAATATTTTTCTTTTTAAGAACTTTTTTATATATTATATTTTAGCGCTGCGCAATCTCGCTTTCAGCCAATCCAGATAAAATAAATTTTACAGGAAAGGCTGAGTGAATACGAAAAATTCCGTATTGGTTAGATTGATCTCTTAAGGTCGGCGGTAATATCTAACTCTACATCAGTCAGACCGTTTCTTTTTGTCTAGATTTAGGAATGAAAGCGAGCAAAGTTCCCAAATCCAACTAGAGCGTAAAGCCCAGGAAAACCTTACTCCCTTCTTTATCTAGGGAAATAAGGCACCACCCTTTTGGGGTTGTTCATAAACAGAGGCCATGAACTTTTATAAGAGGCCTGCTAACGCTACTAAAAAGGCTCGTTAGCTATCCTTTGATTGATCGATAGCAAATATAAAGAATTGCTATCTGCTTTTTTAAAGCCATCGTAAACATTTACGTTTTACGATAGCATTTCACGCAAAAATTTAATCATCTTCGTCTTCGTCAAAGTAATCTATATCCTCATCGTCATCGTCGTCAAAATAATCAGTATCATCATCGTCGAATTCCAAAGATTCTTCTTCGTCATCAATTTCTTCTTTTTCTTCAAAATTATCATCCGTATCATCAAGATCATCGTCATCATCATCAAAATTTATCATATATCTCCTTTCAGTTTATGAATTTGCTCTTCTATGTTTTCTAGAGCTTTTTGATTGAGATGCCTAAACAAACTGCTTCGCAGTATCTTGTTTTCTTTCATATTTAACAATGATTCAAAAAAAGATATTCTGCCTTTCCTGTACTCGGAGTCATTGTATATTGAATATTCTTTTCTAATTAGATCTGAATTTTTATCAAATTCATTTTTATCAGCAATTGATATCAAATCAATATCAACTATTATATTGCCTAAAAAATCATTATCAAAAGGATTTTCCTTATGTTTTGTTAACATTATTAATCTATGTATTTCTTTTAGATTTTCTTCTTTTACTCCTACGCTTCTTAGAGAATGAACACAAAGATCTGCGCTGAGTTCTTCATTTTTGCTAAAGTTTATTTTGTAAATAATATCGTGATATATCCATGCTAAAACAATATTTTCATAACAGTAATTTTGTTTGATTAAGTCTTTGTTTTCAATCAAAAACTTTAAACCACTAAAAACGTGATCAATATTGTGATAATACCTTTTTATTGTAATTTTTTCGTCTAAGTAAACAAAGCTAGAATAGTTTTCTATAAGATTTTTATACAAAATCTCTAGGTCTTTGTCTGTGGAGTTAGAAGAAAGACTTTTGATGCAGGTAAAATATTCATTTCTAAGAGAAATAAAATTCTCTCCGAACTTTTCTAGAATCTTGTTTTTAACAAGAGGGTGAACGTACTTCTCTATAACAGTAGCCCATCCATTGTAGCCTATCAACCCCTTCACAAAAGAGCTTGAAATTTCCACTAATTCAGGCGGAGGTATCACGAAAACAGACATTAAACCAGGAAAAATCTTTCATTTACATTCCTGATTGTTTGCTCTATCTCAAAATCACTCGAATTCCTTATTCCTCGAATCAGGTAATTTGCATTAACCTCTTTTGCAAAATCAGCAAGATAATAATTTTGCATTGATAAAACTTCTACATTTTTAATATGAGAAGTGCATTCTTTTGCCATTTTTATTCTTTCTTCTTCTGAAAAGGTATATTTATTAGCCTTTGATGGATTTTTTCCAACAGCAATAATAACCTTATCAAACAAAGAAGATGCAGATTCTATAACCCACAAGTGACCAATGGTAATGGGGTCAAGGCTGGCTGCAAAAACTGCTATTTTGTTTGTTTTCATTTTTTCTTTCAAAAATCAGGACTATCCTCAACAAGAGTAATACCTAAGCAATTGCAAACAATTTCAGCAAGAGAAAAACCCTTAAACTTTTTTATATTCAATTTAACAGATGCGTAAGGAAGACCAGTCATTTCTTTACATGCTTTTATAATTGATAAAACTCTTTCATTTATTTTTTCTTCTGAATTATATTTAATGAAAACGTGGTTTTTATTCTCGTTGTTAATGATTTCCTTAATATTTCCATTTTCTAATTCGGCAAGAGAATACGATCCAGAATAATTGCAAACAAACTTTTTTCCAATTGCGGTAAAAACTTTATCTTCAAAAAGTTCTTCATTTTCTGAACTATCAGAAAAAAGCAAAGTATTTTTTTCTATAAATGAAGAATCATATTTTTCATCACTCAATAGCAAGCAAGCATCAATCCAGCAATCATGAAGCACTGGCTTGTTGGTAAATATATTAGAAGTTTCTATCTTGTAATATTTTATTATTTCAGATTTTTCTTCTAAATTTGATCCAGATATAGCAAAGAGGCTTCCATTTTCATCTTTGTATCTATGAATAAACAATTTTATTTTTTTATATGAAGTCTTAGATATAAAACTTTTGATAAAAAATAAAATAGATTTTTCTAATTCTTCTTTGTTATTGAATTCTATAAAAACAGGATGAAAAAAATAAGGCTCTAATGATTTATTTTTGTAAATAGATATACTATCGCCATTTTTGCTTGTTAGCGTTGCAAATGTTCCCGTATTTGAGTCTATAGGTATTTTTTGTTGATAAACATCTTTATAATCAACAACGTTTTTGAACATTTTTTGTATTGTTGTGTTTTCGTGCTTTATTATTTCAACCAAATCAAATTCTTCATTCATAGCCAGCCATTTCTATAAATTCTTTTACATCTTTTCTCTGAAGAACACTTTCGGCTACTTCTACTGGAAGTTTTGTAACCCACTCTAGATTTTTTGAGCTATCAATTGATGATGTAATGTTTGGATAAAACCACCATCTTTTGCTATCTAATTCATGCGAATCTCTATTTAAGAATGAGTAATCCTCGGATAAGCCAAGATGCTTATAAACTTTATTGATTATTATTGATGGATTTGATGTCATGTCTTCATATTTTATAATAAGCAAATTAGGGTTATTTATATGTCTCATTATGTTTTGAAAGCCAATAATAGCCTCATTTACAGCTTTTTCTCCCCACGGAGCATTTGGGACATTCCTGAGCGCGCAAGGATGTCTCAGAGTGTGTATTATCTTGTGACCAGAATTCAAAGCCCAATCAATAGCTTCTGTTTCTAAAGAAAAATCTGGATCTTTTTCTACAACAGCATCAACTCTTTCTCTTTTAAAGATTGTTTTTGCTGTAGGCAAAGATAGTCTAAGCCAGGTCTCCATGCTAGATGGATTAAAAATTTCTAGCTTAGAAGAAAGAAATTTCATTTCTTCTGTTGAGAAACCGTTTGATAAAACATTTCTAATGTGCCTGTTTAATTCTCGACAGAAAACAATTCTGCTTAACTGTAATTCTCTGTAAGAAATTGCAAAAGGATGGTCGGCTATGCAGCGACTCAGAAGCGTTGTTCCAGAACGAACCGTTCCTGTTATAAACCCAATATTTGTCATTGTAAAAAACACCCATGATCGTTGATTGAGTAATTCATTTCACCCGAAATTTTTGTATTTATTACGGTTTTGCCACAAGCGGCAAGTAAAATTTCAAGAGAACACTTAAAAACAAAAATGCTTACGCTGTCAAGGTCTTCTTGAGTATCTAAAAAGAAAGTCTTGTCTTTATCGCATTTTAGTAATATCTTGTTTTTATTAACTTTTTCTTGATCTACAATTTCTAAAGAAAAACATCTTTCTTTAGAAAGAAAATGTGTTAGGTTTTTACAATATTCGTAATCAATATTTTGATTGCAAATAATGTTATGAAATCTCTGTATTAGACAGCAGTATGCAACCTCTGTCATCCTTTTATGGTTTTTTGAAAGAGGACACGCAAGTATTGGCTTGCTATCTAGAAAAACTTTTGAAGACATACCAATCGATTTGCCTTCTATTATTCGAGAAGTAGAATAATTTATCAGATCATTAAGGTTTTTTACTGCGGCGTTTACCACAGTAATTGTATTATTTTTTTGTTTTTCAGAAATCATATCTATTCTTGTATAGATTGACCTTTTATTTCGGAAATGTCATACAAACAATCTGCGCCGTAATTTTCTCTTACATGATTAATAAGAATTCCGCTATGAGTTGTTACTATAAACTGTTTATCTGGAAAAGACTGCAACAGCTTATCTACCATTTTTTCATGTCTTTTGAAATAAATATGCATTTCAATATTATCTATAAGAACAATATCGCTTTTATCAATAACAGATGGATCGCAAAGATTGCGCAATACTGTTGCTATCTTTTTTTCTCCATCGCTCATAGACTTATGATGAACTTTTACATTTCCCTTTTGAATTATAAAATCTTGATAAAAGAACAAATCATTTTTATTAGAAATTGATTCTGTCATAATATCGTATATTTGATTTGAAGAAAGAGATGTCGATGATGTTGATATTTTCTCTCTGTTATTTGCGTATGAAGCAAGACACTTCGCTAGTGATTCATTACTTCCTTCTATACCGTTTGCGTTTACAAGTTTTGACAAGCTGCAAGGATATCCGTATATTGCGTTTGCGAGATCTAAAAATAATTCGTGCCTATCATGCGGAATTTGAAATTTCTTCATGTTCATTGGATGATCTGCGTTTATGTAAACGCAGTTATCGTAACCTCGCAATTCTAAATCATTGCGAACAACGTCATCATCAATGATTGATACAGACAAATCTTCAGATGTAGATTGATTTTTGGATCTGCTACAAAATTCACCATGCATTTCCATATATTCTTGATATTTAGCAAAAGAAACGTAAGTTGGATCATAATCAGGGTGAAATTTCATCTTTCTTAAGAGAAGATTTGTTGAGCCTGGTTCCCTGTTTACATATTGTTTTGCTTTGCACAAAATCGAAATAGCGTCCAATCCGGTGCTTTTACCGCAACCATTTGGGCCGTAAAAAACATTTATAGGCTTAAATGTTCCATCTTTTCTTGTAAAGGAAAAAGATGTCTCTTCTTTAAAGCCAGAGTAATTTTTTAGTTTTAGTTTTTTTATCTTTAGCATATTATACTATCGGAAAAGAAGTATAATTCAATAAGCGATCCGTTTTGGAATTATAGAAAAACCATCCAATATAAAGATCATTCGCATAATCAGAAATCAAGATAACCAAAGAATCAAAAGCAAAATCTATTTCAGGCATCGGAACGGAAAGGTATTCTGAATTCTTGATATCATTCACAATAAGGCTGTTGATAACACTAAAAATATAGAAATCAATTTTTGAGAATCCTTTTTCAAAAAAAGGATTGAGTATCTTTGAAGATAGAGATGGATCGCTTTTCCAAGCGTCTTCCATTGTCTTGTCAAGAGAATTTTTCATCGGCCTTAGTATTATGCTGTTGCTTGTTATCTTACTTGTAAACGGACATTCAGAATTTAGGATTGTATATCTTATGAGGTTGTCTTTACCGTTTTTTGTAGGAAAAGATTTTAATAATTCAACTGGAAGGCATTGAACATAAACATCCAGATGCGATATTTTTGGAGGGCATAGAACTTTTAGTTTTTGATCCAAAGTAAAATTCTTTACTTCTTCTCTTGAGATTTTTTTATCAAAAAATGGCAAATCGTTTACCACATAAATATTTGGAGAAAGTTTCTTTTTCTTTGGTTTAACAAGTTTTGTTTCTACCTGATTCTTAAACGTATTTTTAGCAATATTTTCAAACGCTTTCGCAGATTTTAATAAAGAAAATCCATAATAGCAAACATCAACTTCCCAATGCTGATATGTACCGCCAAGCTTTTTGGCTTCATCTTGTAGCTGATCAAAGATTGATCCAAGGCTTCCAGAATCGGATGAATGAATAATTTTTTCAAATTCCTCTTCGGAGCAATTGAGTAGGTTTACAATAACGCAATACTTTAGTAGGTTTTTCATTTTTCACTCTTGCAGAGATGAATGACTGCGCACCGACTGCGGTAAATCGTCAAATTCCGACATTTTGGCGACAGCCAACCACCCAATTGGGCTAGATTTTGTTTTCTCACTTGATTCTGCTTTCTTGCTCATATCTTCGTCATTTCCTAACTCGGCCTCATCAAGATCAAATTCAGAAGGATCCATATTAACATTAGAAGCAACACCGTGAGAATCCATCATTGTCTTAAGATCTTGAACAAGATCTACTTCCGCCATATCGAGACGGTCTTTTGCTGCTTGGATTTTGGCTTTTAGATCTTTATCATCTATACCTACAAGAATTTTTTCTTCCATTTCGGAATCCATATCTTGAATTAGGTTTGATAAATCAATTTTTGCTCTAACATATTTATAAAACACCTCATCAGGAGTTCCTTTCGCTATCATGTACTTAGTGTGAACAGGTATTACGTTATTTATGCGGTATGCTCTTCCCTCTGTTTGTTCTGTAATTTTAGGAGTCCAATCAAAATCGTTTATTATAACATCTTGAGTTGTGTTTGGTAAATTTACTCCCGTTCCTCCCTTGAGGGATGATATGACCATCGCTCTTGCGTTTTTGTCTTGCCTGAAATCAGATATAGCTTTAACAACGTCCGATCTTTTGTCTTTTCCAATAATATGAACAACCCTTGCTTGAGGATCTGTCTTTGATAATATATTTTTTAATCCTGAAACAAGATTTTCTGAGCTTTCCTGAAAACACGAAAATAACAAAACTTTTTTCTTCAAAGGGTTTCCGTTTTCGTCTTTTTGATTCAAAACAGAATTTGCTTGCTCCAAAGATGTTGGAACTTTATTGGTTGCTAACGTTATTCTCTGACCAATCATTTGCGAAATTGCTAATTCAGGATTTTTATACTTTTCCATTCTATCAGAAAAGTCTTCCCAATATTTTTTAGAATCAAATTCGTCTTCCTGTATATCTACATCAGATACTGTGTGATCAGGAATTGATGGATTCATAGCTTTTTTCGATCTGCTTATATATGCTCCAGAGAGAGTTAGCCATTTCCTTAGACGCATCGCTGCGTCTTCTTGAATTTTCTTTATTGCCGCTCTTTCTTCTGGAGTACCTCTCATTTGCTTTATTTTCATCTGAGCGCCGACAAATTCTCTAATAAACATGGCGTCATTTATTTTTCCTAAATTATGGCCAATCATTCTCAATACATTATGAATGTCGTCAGGCTTGTTTGCGACAGGAGTTGCAGATCCAGCCCACTTGAATTCGCTTTTGGCTGTTACGCCAGCAATATTCTTGCTCTTTGCGGCAGAATTATTCTTGAGCATATGAGCCTCGTCAAGAATAACAATCTGACAAGGATTGGACATTAAGGCATTCAGAACCTGCTGAACTTTCTCTCTCTTTACAAGAGGTATTCCCTCTGGAGAAAACAATGGCTGCTTGTCTTGCCCTTTCTTTTGCGTAGAAGAAAAATCTTGATAATTCAAAATAATCCATTTCGCATTCGATGCAGGATTGGTAGATACTAAATTTCTTTCCTCTTCTCCGAAAAGATATCCAATTTCGTCAATCCATTGCTGCTGAGTTGATGGTAATGTTATAACAAGAGTTCTGCCGCCGCTTTGTTTCATTCTCATAAAAGCAGCGCCAAGTAAACTCGATGTCTTTCCTGCTCCGGTCTTATCCCCAATAATTGCGCTATTCCTGCTATAAAGCCAAGCAATTCCCTGTTTTTGCTTGGGATAAAATTTGAAAGAATCGTTCTTGATGGAACTGTCTAAGTCAGCATAGAATTTATCAGCATCATTGATAACTTTCCCGTTTTCATCTTTCATCTGATAGCCATCAAGCTGCCCCGTGTATCTTGTTTTTTGTATCTTGCCTCCAGAAACTAAAGAAACAATACACTTCTTCAGCGTGCTTGTGTCCCATTTTCTAGATTCTAATAATAATCCAAATCTTATAAGGTCATCGTAAGTACCGAAAACATAATGCTTGTATTGATGAGAAACCCTCATCGCTCCCTCTGGTCTTTCATCTATCGTGCCTTGTTTTCCATAAGGAGGGAATGAGAATTTTACAAACTCGTTCAATTCTTCTCTATCTTCTTTTACAGAAGGCAAGCTAATAGCCAAAAGATATGCGCTTCTGTCGCTTACGTCTTCAACAATAATATTCTTCTTTTTGCTTTCATCTTCTGCCGGAAAACTTTTTGCAGCTTCTTTATATTCTTCTCCAACTCTTATAAGATCATTAACGTCATATCCCCTACCCTGCATGTAACTAGCAAAATCATCTATTTCTTTTGGATCAGGCCTTACAAGCTCATTTATTTTTCCATTCCATCTTCTGCTTCTTAGACCTTTTAGAAAAGAAACTGCCTCTGCGTCATAAGGAAAATCTAATTGAACAACCCTTTTGTCTTCAGGATTCAATCTTGCACGAACCTTTTTGGCTGTGCTTTGATTCTGCTGCTGTTGTTGAGGCTGTTGTTGCTGAGCATATTGAACAAGATCTGTAACATCAAAACCTAAAGTAGATGAAAGTTGCGCAAATCTATTGACCCAATCGGGAATAGAGGGATTAATCCAAAAAACCGAAGAAACATCATCTCGAACTGAGAAAAGCTTAAATGTTGCTATCCTTCCGTTCCAAAAACCCCAAGCCGGATAATTACCGCTTGCGTCTCTGTGAGATTCTATAAAATCCTTCGCAAGCTTGTTGAGAGCCTTCTTTTCTTCTATAGATATGCCAATCATCTGAATTTCAAGATTTCCGTATTGAGCAATCCCGTTTACTTTTATTTTCTTTTGAGTACCCGAAGTCTGCCCAATCGCAGAACTTATAAGAGAATCTATTCCTTTTGAAATCTCGTCATAATTCCTTACCTGACGACCCTTATACTTAAAAAGCAAAGCAAGACACTTTTTCGCGGAAGAAGCGCTAACCGAAGAACCTATGTTTGCAAAAGCAATTTCAGAATACGCAGGAGAAGTACGAAACATGGACCAATCTAATTTGTTAAATCCAGAACTATTTAATTCTTGGCCGCTATCAATAGCTGTGTTTTGATACATTGAATTCATGGCAGATATCAGAGCATTCACGGCCTCGCCTTGAATCCTAATATCACTAGCGTTTGCTATCTTTTCTAAAGAAAAATACGTTTCCATCAAGCATGTCTCCGAGGGCTATCAATCTTTTTGAAATTTTCAGTTACTATATTAGATATCTCGTCTCTTCTTCTTACCAAAGCATCGTACCTGTCAATTACTGGTTTCATTTCTTCTATTTTTTTATTTAGAAAATGCATTTCATCTAGTAATTTGAAATTTTCTAAAGAAAATCCATTTTGAACCATTGATTCTTCAGAAGACCCTGACTCAGGAACCCAATCATTACCTTTTGTTGGAATAAATCCAAAATCGCTTGATTCGTGTTGTTGAAATTTATACCAGCTCATTCAAAAACCTTTCCTTGATGCTTTTTATTCGATTATACCGCCCCATTCCCTCTAATGTCGCTTACGCCGATTTTTTTCTGTAAGAATAGTATTATAACTTTTCACACTTTGGTGTTTTATTGAAGTTTGTAAATTCAGCATACTTGGCTCGACCAAACCACTTGCTCGTTTTCTCTTTTTTCCTGCTTTTCGCCCAACTTAGTAATGAAATAATTTTTGGACTATATTCATATTCAGATTTATCAAAAAGATTTGGCTCTTTTTCAAAAAACTTGAAAATCCACTCAGGGACAGGAAGAGAGTCATCTCCCAACAAATCCAAAATACGATCCATAACAGCATTGTCTAAACAATAAGGAAAATTTTCTGTTCTGTAATAATCAGCATCTTCATCACGAATCCTATTCACTTCATCTTCATGATCTCTGAGAGCTTTTTTGAACTCTTGGTCGCTTGCAAAATTCTCCCTTTCTGGCTCTTCAGGAAAATCTAAATGAGAATCATCATAGTAACTATAAAAATCCTCGTCGTTTTTCTCCCTCTTTTCTTCCGCTACCGTAACAGAGAAAAACCCGTCCAAAGCTTTCGCAAAAAACTCTTTCTTTTCGCTATTGCTTAGATTATCAAATTCTTTGCTATTATTATAATTCATGCGAGGATATCGATACGCAGAAGACATTCTCTGATAAGCTTCTTCAAGCATTTTTATAGTTATTTTGCTAGAGCCTTCGGTATTTATTATATAGGGCTTTAGCAACTCTATAGCATCTTCTGGCTTTCTATATCTTTTAATAAACTTATCAAAAGATATGTTTTTATATCCAGGATGCTTGCGAGCCGAAGCCGCCATCGAAATCGCCTTCATTTTTATATTTTCAAAAGAAGCATATCCAGCCTTTATTTTCTCAATATCGCTGTTCACGCAAATCGATCCCAAAGACTGACCAACTCTTATCATTTTGCTTCGAGGTATGCGATCTCCATTTAGAACCTTGGAAATGGCAGCATACGCTTCATCATAATCCCAATTCGAAATATTGACAGGTACGTTATAGCCTTCTAAATCTTTATACACAGCCGCATTCAAATCGTCTTCCAAATCCCTATAAGAAAGATCTCTATAATCAAATTCAGAATCCCCTAAAGATGCTCCCGGTAAAGTACGAATCCATTCCCCTATCATTCCTTTTAATTCATCAGAAGGTTCTGCGTTTCCGGTTTTGGGGCCGTTTCCTCGTATCTGCCTGAATGTCCAACCAGAAGGACTTACTTCCATCGTAACATACGGAACGTTTTGAGGATCGCGCAAGGAAAAAATCCTGCAATTTTTCTTTTCCACATCTTCGTGATATCGCCCAACGCAATGACCAACCTTTGATCCTTCAGCCTTGAGATTATTCTTTGTATAGACAGACTTAATAGTCCATCCATTATATTTAGGATCGCTCCAGTTTGGACCAAAAACAATATCAGAAGGCTTTTCTCCAAGATATTCAACGCCTTTATCTTTATTTAACAAAGCAGCATGCCATTCATCAGACATAAATAATGCTTGTACAAAACTCAAACCAGATATGTTTGTTTCTGGATTTCGAACGCCAAACTCATATGGATTTTCCCCTCTCTGCAATGCCGCTCTCGCAGGAAGTATTCCTCTTGTATACCAATCGTATATTTGCTCAAAATAGCCTTGCTTATCTACAAGAGGTAATGGGGTCTCGTCTGATTGGTCGTTTTGATATAAAGCCTGATTTGCGAGAGATCGACCAGAATGAACGGCCATAAGCCTCATTTTTCTCATCTGCTGCAAACACCAAACCATGAATTCTTCATTTTGCGCGAAATTATTAGCAAAAGAAATTTCTTCGCTTGTATTTATTGGTTCGTTTTTAATTTGTACAGGATTGCTTGTATTTATAAAAGAAGATATCATTGACGGATTAGCTTTTGGATTCTTTTGTAAGAAACCAATTGCTTTTTGTCTAGATAATGGATTCGTTAGCGAAGATATAAATTCAATAGATTCGGGCGATGCTCCGATTCTTTGAAGAAAAGAAATAAAAGAATTGTCTTCTCTCGCCGCTTCTATGTATTTTGAAAAACGAAGCCACTTCATGAATAGCCTTCCCCGAAAGAACGCTCCGCACCCTCGTAATCAGTCAAACCTTTTTTATCTTTCCTGAGTTTAGACTTTTTTACCTTTTTGAATGGAAGGGGGCTTGTATCAAGAAATTGCCTGTTACTAAAATTTTTGGCTTCATAAGCATCGCCGCTGTCAACATATTGAGACTTCTTTATGTCTCCATACCACCCAGCATAAGTATCAACCCTTCCTGAAAATATTTCCGTCCTAATGCTCTCTTTTAACTCCCTTATCATGTTGGGATCATTAATGGGATTATAATGGCTCCTTGATAATGGGATTCTTACAGGCTTGTTGTTGATTCTTACGATCTCCCAAGAATCGCCAGACTCTTTCTTGCAAATAATCGCAACACTCTTATAATGAAAGCCATTCCACTGACTAATGATATCGCTTGCAAAATCAATCGATGGATCATTGCAAAAAACAGTCAAAGAACCTCTAAAAAAGAAACCATCAAATGCCATAAAACTATACTTCTCGACTTCTCCGCTTTTTATCGCATTCTCGTAAATAACCTTTTTGCAGTAATTGGCATCTTTTACATTATTGACGCCGGTACTGTTGCTACTGGCCCTCTCGTCTGTTTGCCAAGGAACTTTCTCTTTAACATTAAATTTGTTAGAAGAAAAGTTTTTAGTGTTTTTTAGAACCTCATATGCAAGATTTAGCCGAACCATACTTTCGCTCGAAGAACCAAAATCCGGGTGATGCTGCTTCGCTAACTGCCTATATCTGTTTTTTATTTCGCTATCGGTCGCCTCGTCCCCACGCAAACCAAAAATCTCTAGAGCTTCCTCTACAGTCATTCCACGTGCGGCTATGCGAAACCAAAAACTCATAATTCTTATTCTTTGCGCGAAATTACGCCTTTTACCTTCTCTTTATCGATAATATTGATATGAAACATAAAAATACAAATTCTGAAAACAAACTTGACTACGATGCTCTTCTTCAAGAAAATATAAAACTTAAAAAAGAAATAAAATACCTTAAGTTTATTGAAAAAGAATACTTACAAGATAAAAGCTACCTTTTACCGGATATGTCAAAACTAGAAACAAAAGCAAATCTACTAGATTTATAGATTATCTAAAAAATATTATATTTATTTGACCAAATTGTTCTTTTAGATATTTTTCAGCCAAAATTTGTAATTGTTTGCACTTTGCTCTTAGAAAATAACTTCTATCCGCTTCGGCGCATGAACAACCAATAAATGTCATACTTGCTATGTTTTTTTCAGACTCAACCCGCCCCTTCATAGCCGCATTGAAATAAACTTCCTTGAAATAAGGATCTTTGACTTTGGTGTGCGTTTCAGAAAATTCAGCCTCTTGAGCAATGGCAAAATTGCCGTCTATATCAATAACCCACATATAGTTATTTGTTTTCCATCCATTTCCGTGCATTTGATAAGGATCGGCATGCCCAATAGAGACATATTCAAACGAACCCATCTCTGGATACTCAGATAATTTTACTTTTGAATACCATCCGCTCCCAAACCGACCAGTTGATAGCCTTTTATCCCATATTCTTTTAGATCCAGAGGATAAATCGCTCGAAGGCCTAAGATGTGGCTTATTGTTATTTTTTAGATATTCTTCAATGTTTTTATACAAAGATGTTGCAACGCCCTTCATTCGAAATTCGGGACGAACGGTAATCTGCCCAACATAAGAGTATTGTTTGTTTTTGGGTAAAACAACTAATGCATATCCGGCTGGCTGTCCATTAAATAAGGCTTCAAAGATAAGCGCAGGATCGTCTGATGTCATATGACCAGAGCCATCTACCGGAGGCTTTATTTCAATAGAGGCTTGAGATTCAGTAAGGCGGCTCATTTTCTTTATCCCCATACTATATATTTGAAACCATTTTGTAATCCAAAATCAACAATACCGTATAAGCCCTGTAATCGATTGTCAATGTATTCTATATCTCGCCCTCGATGCATAATCTGTATCTCGTTGGAATTTGGATTTTTTGGGACAGGCGAAGAATCGTCTTTCCACCAGTCCGCAGGATCGCTCTCCGGTAAATCCAAGTCTTTGTCAGTGATTATGCGATTTGGTTCAACCTCTTTTTGCATCTCTTCCTGACTAACCGCAAGAATTCTTTTCTTAATTTCGCTAAGACTCTCTCTGCCTGTATATCCATTCAAGCCAATAAGCCTCATTATTGATAAAGCATTGTCATTGGCCATGTTTATCTCTGGTAATTCTGGATAATTTATTGTTGGATTTTCTGTTACGTTAAGTCTAAAAACTTTGCGACCGCTTCTAGAATTATCAATTTTGTAATTCATAACAAAACCGTATTGAGAATATTCTTCTATTATAGATTTTACAATATTTTCTATTTCTTTCAAATTTGATTCATCAAAAACATAAACGTTTATAGTGCCAGTCATTTTATCATAATCATCTCCATCTGGAGATATGTCGTTAATGCTCATGGGTGATTTTTGAGGAGCAAGCACTTTTTTGTTTATAAAACTAAAAATATCAAATGATAAATCTAGCATGTTTTTTGGCTGCGATATCTTATAGGCATCATTAAGCGAAAATGTTATGCTTGCTGTTTTTATCCATCTGGATAATTTTGCGATTTTATACCAACTCATAAAAACCCTCTAAGGATAGTAAAATATGAATCATTTCCTATTAGATATTTCACAGACGTTCCGACATCCGAATATTCAAAAACAACTCCGCCATCAGGTTGAATGCTCTTTATCTTTGCTCCTCCAAAAACATAAGATGGAATCTTAAAAATACCTTGCTGAACAAGAGATGGGTCCGCTTCTTTGAATCCAATCTTTACAGCCATAGAAGCAATGTTTTTTGTAACCATGCCCCATATTGGAGATTTTTCTTTCAAAAGATCTTGCATACCTTTGTATATGCCTTTTATGCTTCCAGCCATTCCGGTAAGTTTTAGCATGCCAGATCTCTGTTCTCGAACTGTAATGTAACCGCTCTCGTCTCCGTAAAAACGCCAATCATTCGCTTTGCTTAGAAACTTCTCTTTTGACCATGCCGCTCCTGTGGATTTTTCATATGTATCTTTGAATTTTTCATAAACAGAGTCCTGATTGTTAGGATTTATCTGAAACACCTGATCAGCTGATTTTGCAAGATAATACCAACTAGACCTAATAGATGCCTTTTTTGCTTTTTGATTTTGAAAAAACTCTTTTTCTGCTTTTTGAAACATGGAAGATACTCTTGGATCGGAAAGAACTTCGTTTTTTATCCATGTATTAATTGATTGCTTTATTGTAAGTATATCATGAGGATTTACTGTAACTTCTAAAACAGATAAAATATTTTCAATATAAGAACTTATAAGATTTGTATTTGTTTTTAATATCTGCATCAAACCGCCTCTTGCTTTTGATAAAAGGATATTTATATCAACATTATAAAAATTGATGAAGCTATAAAAAGGCCTGTTTCTTGCTAAATGAGAATCATTAAAATATTTCAAATACATATTTGCTATGTTTACGAAAGATTGCGGATAATCGTTAAATAATTTATACAAACTTTCATTTAATGATGTTCTTCTAAAAGAAAGTAAATTTTCTAATCTTACAAACTCATCAAATTTAATATTCGATAGAGTATATGCGGTTTTTTCAGAAAAAATATCTGTTGTGTTTTTTATTTCATTATTTTCTTGAGAATTTTTATAGTAATAATCAAAATTCATAAACATACGCAAAATCTGATTCGGATCGTCGGATGTTTGTATTTTTTCTTTGACAAAATCCATTTCTAATTTTATTACTTTTTGCTTCAGCTCGTTATCAAGAGAAAATAAGTCGGGAAACTCCAAGCTAAGGGGTAATTTGCTTTCTTCTAAAGTCTTACTCATAATGCTAGCGGCAAATTTATCTAGAAGATCAGAACTTGCTTTTTTTGCAAAATCTCCAATAAATTCATCTTTATAAAGATTGTAATTCATTATCTGAGAAGCAAGATGATCTTGTATTACTCTAAAATAACTAAAAATATAGTGATTTTCTTGCTGTATTATGCTTTTTATTTTTTCAAGACATAAAGGAAAAATATCATCCGCTTTTTCTATTTTCATTTGACCAGAAAATAAACCATAACATGTTATTATAAATAACATGTCATAGCGATTTCCTATTTGCGATCTTGATAGTTTTTGTGCAATAAACTTTTTGTATAATGCATATAATTCAGGATCATCAATAACACTATATACGCTTACAACGCCTCCATGAGATAAATCTTCAAGAGCATTTTTTATTCCTATTTTTCTGTAATCTACTACACCGCTCTCATCTTGTTTTAGCTCTTCAGGTAAATAATCTTGATCTAAGTTGTATCCCTTTTTGGCTAAAAAAGTAGAAATTTCTTTTATTCCGTTTTGTAATATTGATTTTATTTTTGGATTTACAAAAAATAATTCTGGTATCCTTCTGAGCGAATGTACTTCATATTTTAGAGCAGTTGTCGCTTTCGCAAAACCATCATAATTCATAGAAATTCCAGCTACCTTGTTTTTTGCCAATCTAATTGCTTCATTAACAAAAGTTTCTTGAGACTCAATATCATTCTCTATTGGAATTTCTTTAAACATGTTTCTAACATTCTCAAGAGACCCTTGTAAAGTTTTTTTGTCTAAATAATCTATTTGATTAGCATTGTTTAAAATAGCCTTAAGATATAAATTTCTTTTCGATTTTTTATATATGGATAAGGCTTGTGCATCCTTTTCTAAAGGAGGCATAGAGAATCGCTTTGATTCTTTTGAATCAAAAACAAATGAGGTAGAGGTTTCATTCAAAGCAATCAATCCGTTTGGATTTGCTAGCTTTCCTAAATATAGAGACCTTACTCCTTTTTTCAAAGAATCTTCAATTTCTGACAATTCGCTTTCGTTTAGAATCCCTAAATAATTTAATGAATAAATGTTCTTTTCAAGTAAGGAAAACACTTCGCATAAAGTACGGCAATACGAAGCGCTCTCATAAAGGTTCGCCGCTAAATTAGATACCTGTTTTCTATAATTATTTACTAAATTTTTTACAAGATTAGAAAATTCCTTAACGATTCCAATTTTATGCAAAAAAGATCTAAATGCTTTACCGTTTGCCAACAAAGGAATTATCAATAATAATGATGATGAGTAATCCATGTCGGATATGTAATTTTCGAAACAAGAAATTAACAAAGATTTGTTAACTTCGCTTTTTTTATCTGAATAAAAATCAATAAGTTTTGAACAATTAATAGACAGTTCATATTCATTAGACATAGAACTTATTATGTTGCTAACATAAGCACGGATAAGGCCTTGGTCGTTCTTTTCTTTTTCATTCGCTGATAGGGCTTGCAATACTTTTGGATCATCTTTCCAATATGAAGGAATAAGATTTTCTAAATTATACTTTTTTGTTTTTGAGGATATTTCGCTAAGAGCAAATTGAAGAAAGTTTTTGTTTGCTAATGTCGTTTGTTTTACAAAACGTATCGGAACGGAATGCTTTATCGTAAATTCGTTTTCCCCGCCCCTAAAATACTCATTTATAAAGAAATCCAAAATCTCGTTCGCCGTCTTTTCGTAATCTTGTTCTTTTGAAATAATATCATCTATTTTTTTGTGCATCGAATATTCGTTATAAATGTCATCAATTCTTTCTGTTCCTAAAATAACATCAGAAACTTCTTTAATCCAGGATAGCGGAATTTCTAAATGCAATATTATAGGATTTGAGTTATCCTGATTAGAACTCCTGTTCGCATAATACATTGCATAATCAATTTGCGTTGTAAAAAATACCTCTTCCAATCCCGCTGATCTGCTCTCTCTGTCAGCTACGTTTCGAACCTTTGGAGAAGTAAAGTGCCCGCTCTTTTTGATGCTCTCCCAAATATTTAAAGAAGTTCCATGAAACAAAGAAACTTTCATGTTCTTGTTTCTTTTGATATACTCAAATAAACGTAACAAGCGAGATTTGTTTTTATCTTTCTTTAAAGATAAATCTCTTATTTTTTTAGAATAATAAGGACTGTCCGATTTTTTATACCAACCATATCTCATTTATAAAACACCCATCTCATTTTCCTCATAATGACGAGACTGCAAATCCATAATCTTTATATTACCAAATTGTTTCGAAATGCTTTCTAATAATTTGCTTCTATGATAAGAACATTCCTTTACTTTTTGCGGATAACTCGCAAGACTTAACCCTGAACAATCATTACATCCAGATATGCTCGCAACCTTCTTGCAATCATCGACACGCCCTTGAAATAACTTTTTCTCGTTAAACCCGTCAAATGACCGTAAATCCGGATTCCTTCTTAGAACCTCGTAATGAGATCTTTGAGAGCTTGTCTCAGGAACAAATTCAAAACCTTTATCTTTTGTGTAAATCCAGATATAGTTACACCCGTATGAGCCTTCATACTCGGTATGGCCAATATCCATATAGTTAAAGTAATGAGAAATTTTTATGTTTTTATACCAAGACATCTTACACCATCAATAATAAAATAATCGAATACCAGAACCAAAATTTTTCCTTATTTCTCTTTCTGCTTTTTCTTTTGCTTCTTTGCAAAGAATCATCCCTGAATGCTTCATCATTCTTGAACAATCTTTGCAAAAATCTCCATCAGCCATGCTGGCTACTTGTCTTTCCAAATCAACCCTTCCCGCAAAGAGAATCGTATCTCCGTTTTCCTGACAATCCCAGTAATCAAGCCACTTGCTATGATCTCCAGCCTCTTGCTCATTTATAAACAGAAATCCCTTTTTCTTGGAATATAGCCATAAATAAAATTTGCTGTTCTTCTCATCCCCAATAGAGTGACCAATATTTAGATAACTATCTTGATAAAATGCATCTTCCCTATCGCTCTTCTTTCTTATGTTTTTCTTTATTTTCTCATCTAAATTAGTCATTCTTTTATCTTTTTCTTGCGCATATTTTTTTATTATTTCATACCAACTCATTTGGTATTTCCTTGTATGATTTTTATTTGCTCAGGAAACCAGGCCACGACAATTTGACCGCCCATCTGCAAATTCACAACCGTCCCACCAACAAGCCTATCCCCTTTGTCCAAATTCACAATCACTCCATCGTATCCAGTAATTTTAGAATACGCACGAAGACCCTTTGATATGTCATCCCCAAATAAATCATATAAAATTGTAAGAGAATTTGATCCATCCATACCCTCTATCATTTCTTTTCTAATTTTTTGTTTGCCATAATATCGAATATCTCCCCAATCCTGATATATTTTATCTCCAAATTCTTCTTCAGCCTTTTGTATCAACTTTGCAATGATCGCTTTATTCGCAACAGGAAACTGAGATCTAGCGTTCATAGAGGCTTCAAGAACGATGGGCTTTTTGAGAAAGATTTGGGCTTGTATAACTCCCGGTTTTCCTAGTCCAAAAGAAGGAGCCTTGTTTCTATCTTTTGGCTCTGTAAATGTTTTTGCATATTCATAATGAGTTGCAAAATAAAAACCAGGACCATACTGATCTTCCCTTTCCCCCAAAAAATCATACACAAAACCCCTGTTCATAATAGACTCCGTATTCGGAGTTCCATGATAAACAGGATCAAAACTTGGATTGTCCGCTTTTTTGTACCAAGACATTTATAAAAATTCCCTAATATTTACTCGCCCAAATTCTTTAGTAATCGCTTGTATGACATCTCCCTTTATCTTTTCGCATCTTCTTTGCTCCAAAGGATGCACTTCGAGCATTTTTTCGTACATTTCCCGCAACTTGCTAGACTTGCTCTTTTTCTTACAGTATCAACTCTCCCCTTATATACTTCGTTTTTTCTTATCTTCAAAAATTGAGGATTGTTCTTTTCGGCTTCCCAATGCGTTTCTTGCTCTTTTTCTTCCGGAACAGCCATAAACCCATCTTCTAAACTATATGACCATATATAGTTGCCTCCGTACTTCCCATGCAAATAACCGCTATGACCAATAGATAAATATTGATCATCTAAATCTTGATACTCTTTTTCGTTTCTGGCTTTCTTTAGAATTGCGTACCAACCCATAAAACCCCCAAATTATAACTCTTATTTCTTATTATTTTTTTGTATCCCTCCGAATATTGGTAAGGTATCCCCCGGATAGCGTTTTTAAAGTGACGGCATACCCTTTAAAATTAATGTTCCTGGAAAAATAAAATTATTGTGATAAAAAAAAGAAGAGGTAGCCACGAAGGAGTAAGGTATCCCCTATAAAAATGGGAGTCCCTAAATCTTGAAGATAGGGGGAGGGCGGTGGGGTATCCCTTTTACATTTTTTCACTCATAATAATTACATCATGCCTCCCATTCCCAAATAATAACCCCCGCCATTTGACTGGCAGGGGTTACGGCCTCTGACCCTTCGTTCTAGTTGTTTTCCTCCAGTTGATCAGCCGCCCATTCGTCCAACGCCTTGCTGTCCCTTGCCAGATCGTCGTCCATTGTTTTGTTGCTCCTCTTGACAACTGACAATCTTTGTTTCTTTCTTAGTCTGCCACGCTACTGGCAATAATCATTGCGTAGCATGTTCTCGGCCTCCGCTTGAAGGCTCGCATCGCTCCATTGCTCATACCCCTTCGTGCTACCCTCTGCGTTCGAGACCAGAGCCGTAACACCCGAGAAGATAACAGAACGCTTGGTAAACTGCCGTGCGCTGCTGGCTCGGATTGTTAGATTTCCGCTGCCATCGGAACAGCCTGTATCGAAGTCTCCATCTTCGATCGCTTCCTTTGTCAATCGAGCGTTGGAAAGAACGATGTCTTTGAGTTGAACGGTTCGTGCGGGCATTGGGCTTACCCCTTTCGTGCCAAACAACAAGCCAAGAAACCTTAGTCTCGTTGCGAACCCAAAGGCGGCAGCTCGTCTATGGCGTAGAAAGAGCCATCTCGGTTGTCGCCTTTGATATCAAAACTCCACCCTTTCGATCGCAAAAACTCTCCGAGTTTAACAAGAACTCGGTTGTTGCTTGTTAACTTGCTTGCTCCAATATTAACAGGATTGCCGACGCTCCAACGACCTCTTATCTCCTGAGCGACAATGCCTTTGACTCTTTCAAGTTCCTGTTTGTCTGCGTTGTCCTGGCAACTCGTAAGATGACTGGGCGTTGGGAAGTTATCGCTTTCCATGTCTTATGAACTCCTAGAGATTCCTAGTCTAACATTGTTCACTCATAATGATTGAATCGAAATAAAGAAGTTGCTTTTACGGCAACCTCTCCTTTATCGTCTTAGTACGATTTGTTTTCGGCGGCGATGATCGCTTCCCATTCTTCTTCGGTATAGACCCTTGCTCCGTCGAACCATTCCGCAAAGAACTCTCGGAGGGATTCGGTCAGTTCCTTCTTGATTTCATTCTCGGATTGCGGAGTATCCTTGAGGGTTACGGTTACGTCTTCGGTAAACCCTCTGATGCCTGCCGAAAGTTCGCTCGGACGCTGAATGTGCAGTTTGATTTCCATGTCTGATATATCAGCGGAGCATCCTAGTCCAAACTAGAAACGCTCATCGTCGTCATCGAAATCTTCTTCTTCTTCTTCTTCGAGATATTCCAAATGGTTCTCGAAGTCTCTGGCGTCCTTTTCTTCGGCTTGGGCCTTGACAGTTTTCTCAACGCTGTAGCAAGCCCTTGCGTCGGCGTTATCTTCCATGAGGGTTGTAACGGCGGCTTGGGCGATGGTTTCGGCTTGCTCGGGCGTTCCTCTCACAACAACTCGGATCAAGACAACCGAAAGTTCATTCTTGTTGATGATTGCCATGTCTTATTTCTTGCGAGGAAATGGTAGTCTATCCGCTTCACTCATAACGATTCTTATTTGGCTCGAAAAAGACGGGTTTATGCAACCCGTCTTTCTGCTTACTGCTTGGTGATCGAGATTCCGAGTTGCTTCGCCGCCGCATCCACCAGTTGCTCATACGTCTTGTATGTTCCGCACCAAGATTGGTAGTCGAGCCTCGGAGTGCCGTTGCTGAGATCAATAGTCAGATTGCTTTCGTCATAACGAATACTGAGTTTCATCATTCGACCGAAAACGTAGTCGGCGTTAATATCTCCAGGAGGCGCGTGACGCATGGCATTGCCGCCGGGATAATCCCCCATATTGGCAGCGTTATTGAAAACCTGCTCCTCGGTTGCTCCGCTTCGCTGCTGAAGAAACCCCATTCCGAAACAACTGCTAGCGTTGTAAGCCAGGAAGAGGATTCGACGGACAAGGGCATTGAGTTCATCGACGTTGGACACCTTGATAATCATTGCTTTTTCCTTTCGTGTCAAACTCTTTGCTGCTTTTTCTTAGTCTGTATCAGCGACCCGATGAGTGCCGATGCGAACGATGTTATTGGGGGTTGCGACGGCGGGCGTTCCGTGCTTCCCTCCCATGTTCAGTGTTGCATGGGTTCCGCTACAGATAACGGCCTTGCCTGTTGCTTCTTTCCATTCGGGTCCATTCGGTCCAATTCCGTTCGGGACTTTGATTGTAACTCGATCGCCAACCTTGATTGAGCGGACGAGTTCATCGGGATGATAGAGAACGATGGGCTTTGCCATGTCTTATTTCTTGCGCGAAAATCTTAGTCGAAAAGATTTACGCTCCTATGATTTCGACAGAAACACCATGCTTATCAAACGAATACAAACCTTCCATTTTCTCGGCAAACGGCGGGAGCGATTCAATCTCGCATCCATTCTCATCAAACAAAACAACATCAAGATAGGGACCGCTATCGCTGTTCCCGTTCACCAAGTTGAAATCGACAGACATGTTGTTGTCTAAAAGGATTGTCGCCGAAGAAATCTGACAATCCCTCTTGTATTCCTTGCTTCCTTGTTTCATTGCGAGAAAGCGGTTGTAGAAAGCAATCTGGCTGCTCGGGAGTTTTTCGATATGCTTTTCCATGTCAAATGAACTCCGTTCTAAGGCTAGTCTGTTAGGCTTTGCTCGGATGCTTTTTCTCAAACCATTCGTCTGCCATGTCGTAAGCGGTCTTTTCTCCGCTATCGGCTTCTAGGCCGCTGGTGCAACCGGGATTGAAGATTTTTCCGATTGCTGACAACGCTTGATATTCGATGCTGCTCTGCCCTCCATGCCATTCGGTCAATGCCCAATAAAAGCCAACCAGCATGTCTCCGGCGCAAGCCTCGTAACCTTCGCCCAAGTAATGCCAATCGCTTTCGGAATCTTCTTTTTCGATTTCTTCGCATAAGGCGATGATCGCCTCGGGCAAATTGATTTCAGGACCACTCAACCGAAACATGCCAGATTGAATGATCTTGTTATAGGCGTTTTCGGTTTCTTTGCGAGCCATTTCTTAACTCCAGTTTGGCTAGCAACTCAACTTTTGTTTTTTCTAGTCTTGCGCCTTGCGATTCATCATATGATGAATGGTAGTCTTTGCAAGTCACTCATAATGATTCTATCTTTGCGCAAAATAATGGCGACTTCTTTACAGTCGCCATAGAAGAATCAAACCTTCGGAGAGGTGAACGTGCTAGGATTTCCGCCCTCCAGAAGTTCGATCGTCACCTGCTCTTTGTAATGGTCGGCAAGTTCATGCGCCAATCGGTCAAGGCCGCCGATACCGCGCTGAATGGCGAAATGGAATCGGGGGTATTTCTTGCGGCTGGAATCGACTTGGAAAGGCAGAAGTTTGATCTTCCTTCGGTTGGCGTCGTGACTGTCAAGAGGCCAAACAGCATCCATGTGCGTGCCATGACTCGCCACCGGATCGTGAGTGTAAAGAGCAAATCTCTGAATCGAACTGGAAACGGTCGAAAGGCGAACGGCGAAAAAGGTCTTCATGGGCTTGCTCCTTATCTCACAGTCTGCGATACTTTCTTAGTCTTGGATTTATTCACTGATAATGATTCGATAGGTCTAAGAGCGGAGCGAAGAACCGCCCATTAGCTCTTCGCTCAACGCTCCTCGTGGGATTGCTTGTCTTCTTCGTTTTCCTTGTCTTCTTGGTTTACTATTTCCCTTTCGTTTTCTAGTCTTGGCCAAGATTGCGGGCGATACGGAAACGATGAGATTCCTATGCCCATTTTACGCCGCCGCTTCGAGAACCTTGAGCATTTCGCTCTCTTCGTATCCCGACATATTCGCCATCTCTCGCAACTGATCCAAGTCGGGAAGGTCTGAAGTGTCAAAGACGCCGAACGATCGCAAGCGAAGAACACCAAGAACCTTGCGCCTCGCCTCGGTCATCTTCGGCCCCTTCTTAGGGCTTGCGGGAGCAACAGGGACAACCGTTTTTGCAAGTTTGGGCTTGTTCATGCTCAACAAAGAAACGTAATACGCTAGTCTATCCAACAATGACGCCAGGCCCAATCGAATCTCCCTTCTGAGGAATCGCCGCGATGAACTGCTCCAACAATGCGGGTTCGATCTTGCAAGGCTTGCCCTTGACAACAAGAGTGTGCGAATATGCGCCGTTGGGATTCGTGGCATATATTCCCTCGCCCGTCTTTATGTTGATCTTTGCGTAACAAGTATCAGACTGCACCCGAATGAAATCATCGGGAGTTGTTTCGGTGTGCTTGGGATAGACAACGAAACGCTGTTCCTTGCGCATGCTGCCGATCTTTGCAACGACAGTTTGGATGTTGGGCATTTGAGGCTCCTTTGCTATAAAGAGACACGAGCAAATGTAGTCTCGGTTTTATTCACTGATAATGATTGCTATAGGCTAAAGAGGCGGAGCGCAAAATGCGACCTCGCCCCTCAGCGTTCATTCGATGAGTTCGTACATCTTTTCCGAAATCTCAACGCTTGCTTCTGCGATGTTGTCGTGAAGCATATTGTTGTTTCGAGCAACAAATGCAGCAGCAATCACCGGCGCGCTTTTCGCTACGAACTCGGACCTCGAAATCTTGACTTCATCATTTTTGTTTCTGTAGTATTCCCTTATCTCTGCCAACGCAGGACTTACATTGTCTCTGATCTCTCGAAAAACCTGGAGTAGACCTCCAAAAGTATCAGCAAAACGAGAAAGCGGAGTGCCAATCTTGCTTGCCAAGTTTTCAGTTGAGTCTGACATTTTTACATCCATTTCTGATAGGCGACTTTGACTACCAAAGCCTTATCGCCATCCTTTCCAAACGCCATACGAGCCGCTGTTAGTCCGTCTGGCGCGGAAACTTCTTTTGTTTGTCCGTTGAGCGAAACTCGAAATACGTTCTTATCGCTTGGCTTCATGGTGTTGTTCATAACGAACAACAATCAGTGAAACATTAGTCGCCAGTCAGTGTTGCTCAGCCCGCTGAAACAACGATCGACTTGACATCGACTTCGTTTGACTGAAGAGCCTCTTCGACGGACTCGTGCGTCGCTCGGAAAATCTGGGAAGTTGAACACCCTTCCGTTCGCTCTTGGGGAATCTCAACAAGAAGTTCAACCTTGACAACCATTGTGTACCTCCGTTTGGATGAGGCAAGAATCGTTTTTGTTAGTCTTGCAAAACGATGCCGTTGCGCTCGATGACGCTCTTTAGAGCAAAAGCGTATCGCTCATCGTTCTTGATCGTATCGGCGATTTCATTGAGCCGCTTCTGGCTAAACCGATTGGCTTCTTCGAGAAAAACCTTCGAGCCGCTGTAGCCTGAGAAAGTTCGCCAGTTTATTCCGCCAGTCGGACTTGGTTCATTCGAGTACGGCTGAACGGAAAGGAAGTAACCCCTTCGAGAATCGGCCCCAGAATAGGAAGTGTCGCCCTTCTGATACCAAACGTATGTTTCAACAAACGAGTTGGGCTTGTTGGTTTTGAGAGTTTCGATCGGTTCTTGGGGCTTTTGATTCTTCATGCTATTCTTTTGTGAGAGAAAGGCTAGTCGTGATTTATTCACTCATAATGATTACAAACTAATAAGGCTCTAAAGAGAGTCATGCTCTCTTGAGCCTATGTTCGTTATTCGCCTCCGTAGAAGTCGCCTAGCGGAGTATCGCCATAGTCTTCGTCAGTCCCCCAACCAGCAGAGCGAAGGGTATCAGCGTCAGCCTCAACGTCGCTCATGCCGTCATCGTGGTCGTCAGGTTCGCCATTGAGATCGTTCATCTCTCGAAGATCGTCTTCGAGTTCTAGGGCGGCTTCGTGCTGGCTTTCTTGGGATGCTTCGTGTCCGCAACCGCAGCAAGGCCAATCTTCACACTTGCAGAAAGAGGGGCGACTCATAGGCGAAGTCTCCTTTGTTATCTAACAACAAGTTAAAAGAAACTAGTCTTGTTTCTTTGGTTTCGGGTTGGGGTCGGGCGAATGAGCGTAGTCAGCGAGCCATGCCTCTTCAATCGCTTCAAGAGTCGGCTCTTCATAAGAAGGCAAACCATCGAGCGCGCCCTTGAGCTGATTCTCTCTAAGCATATTCTCCACGCTTTCAGGGATATCTTTCATATCAGATTGTTTTTTATCTGATTCTAGTCTGTCTTTTTCACTCATAATGATTGTTTCTTCTTAGAAGAAAACACCAGAAATATCTGGTGTTCATTTGTTCTTAGTTAAGAGTTCCAGGAGAAACCGTAGTCAGCACCGTAGCATTGACTGTCTTTTCCGCCATCTTTTCATCGTGTTCCTTCTTCATTTCCTGCAACTTTGTAAGAATGCTGGAGGCTGTTCGGAGGTATCTTCCCTTCTCGTTTTTGAGGTTGAAGAGGCGAGCGATGTTGCCGGGATTCGACATGGGGCCGCGAGTGAGTCGCATCTTCCCGCCGGTCTTGACATGAATATCCATTGCCTGAATGGCGCATGTCAGTTGGATATAGGTTATTCCCTCTTGCGTGTCGATAACGGCTGTCTTGTTCATTGTTGGGCGTCCTTTCGTGTCAAACAAACAACCAAGAAAACCTAGTCTTAGTGTTCGAGATCGACAAGAAGTTCGTAGCCATCATCATTGTTTTCTGCGATATTATCGACTCTCTTATTGAAGAGAGAAAACACAGAAAGATCGGCGTGATCAGAAACGCAAGCAAGAATCATGCTAATAGGAACAAGCGTTCTGTCTGCATCTCCCCAAGAAACATCCAAGTTTTCTTCGACAACCTTCTTGGCTCTGGAGTTTCTCTTGAAGAGATCGGATGATTTGATAAAAGAGCAAGTATGGATTGGAGGAAGATTGTTCTTTGGCATATCTGATATGTCTTTGAGATTTCCTAGTCTTTCTTATTCACTCATAATGATTCTTATTTGGCGCGAAAAAAGAATGCTCTAAGCCTTCTCTTTGATTACCGCCGACGTTTCATTTTCCCGCTTCGAGTTCGACGGAACCGAGGAGATGTCTCCTTCGATGCTTCGCTATTGCGATACCCTCTCTTTGATCCCGCAAAGCCCGTATCTTTCCGATCGTTAAGAGATGACCAAGACGGAGAGCCGCAAGCATAAGCGCAGATATGAAAAACATAAGGATTCATTCAGTGATTCCGTTTTGTTAGAACAAGAAACTTGTTACTTACTCAGTGCCGCAACAGCCCAACAGATGAAACCGACGACAAACGGAAGTGCCAACACAAGAGCGCATCCGCCAAAGACAATATGGAGGATAAAGCTAGTTCCGAATCGGCTAACGTTTGCTCGCATCATGTTACGAGCAAGAACGGCAAAGTTGATGATCTCCAAAACGAAGAACACAAGAGCCGCCAAACCGAACCAGAGGAAATTGCCAGCAAGCCAAGAAATCGCATCGTTCATATTTGAACTCCTTTGTTGACAAGAGAACCTAAAAAGGTAGTCTATCGCCTCTGGTAGCACTCATAACGATTTGTTCTGTTCACTTGGAAAGGGGCTTTTCAGCCCCTCCAAGCCCCTCGCACCAACCACCATCCTTACTTGCTCGCCGGTCGCTGGGAGAGCATCCGAACCTTCTCCATGTCCCCATCGAAGATCGCAAGAGCCAGCCCCGTATACCCGGGACCAAACGGCAACTGCGCCCCTCGGTGATTGTTGATCGGATCCTTGTTGCTGTTGTTGTTGTTGTTGTTGCGACGACGGATGTGCTTCTTTTCCATTTGTTTCTCCTGCTAAGGGTTCATTCCCTTGCTCCCAACAGAAGGAATATAAATCCTAGTCTAAAGAAATCATCCCACGCTTTTCCATCCGATCGGCTTAACCATGAACCATTCGTCATGGGTTGGCTCAACAATGCGAACGATGTCTCCGACGCTCATTGAAGTGTGAGCAAAATTGCATTGTTTGGCCATATTCTGAATGAGGGTTCTGGCCTCGCCATTTGGCGACCAATTCTCTCCCTGCATAGCCACCCAAAGACCGCTCAGAATGGAGTTCCTTGACAGACCTTTTCGGGGGTCAGCAAATCCCCCAATGGCTCCAATAAGGAAATGGCTCTTTTCCGGATTGTTCCGATCGAAGGGTTCGTTGCTTGCGAAATCCTTACTGTACCAAATCTCGATGCGAGAGCCTTCGATGAAGAGCTTGCAATCGGAGAGTTTGCTGTATTGCATGTTCGTTTGTCCTTTTGAGCATAAGAAACAAACAATTTCTAGTCTTTGTTATTGTAAGACTTTTCCATGCCCTTGATGCGATTCTTAAGAGAATCGGAAACGCTCAGAAAAACACCATTATGGACTCTGCCAACAAGCAGGACATTCCCAAGAATCTTCGTGCCAGGAAGAAATCGCCCCGCAAAGATGAAATCAGCAAGAGGGTTCAGTGGGGGCGTCGGGCGACGAATGCGGGCTTCCTCATCCATGAGAATGCTCGCATTCTCCATGTTGATCGTGTTGTGCGACTCCACCATATCGCAGCCATTCCCAATGGCTTCATAATAACCCTTGAGAGAGTTTTCGATGTCCAAAAACTCAACAGTCCCGTTGGTGTTGATGCGAATGATGCTAAGGGTTTCCATGTCTGATATTCTCTTTTGAGTTTCTAGTCTTTGCGTCTCACTCATAATGATTTGATTTGTGATGGATAAAAAAGCAACACTCCAGCCGTCGCTGGAGTGGTGCGTGTCTAGACATGACAGATTGCTTTGTTATTTCTCGATCCTCAGCCTATCTGCCCATTCTGGCGATCAACCAGACGTTTTCGGCTTTGGAAAGGCGATTTCATCTTACTAAGGTTTGCAACCCTCTTTCAGACTGCATCGCATTTTTCTTAATCAATACTTCGGATCTTCATTTTTTGCTCCCTTTTTGTTGTTTTCTTTTGATTTATTCGCAACTTATGAGTTTGACTTTTTCTTGTCAGTTGCTAGTCGTACATTTTTGCTTTCCTTTGTCTGTTAGTTCATGACGAACATTGACAAAACCATGCCGCATGGCCTCTCGACGCACCGAATCAAACTTCTTGGGATTTTCGATCTGCTTTGCAAGAAGTCGATCATCTCGACGATCTCGACAGAGAATCAAGAACTCATTAATTTCTTCTTCGAGTTTCATGGATTCACTGTTTTATCAACAACATTAGTCTTTAGCGGCATCTTTCAGTGATGCTGTTTTATCAACAACATTAGTCTCTAAAGCCTTTTTCCCTCTCTCAGTGAGAGAATACGAAGCAGTGATACAGCCCTGCAACTTCATACTCAACTGCGCTTGAGAAAATGCGGTACGATCCCTTTCGGCCCAGGACTGCATCGCAGTCCAATCCTCATTCTTGCACAACGTCAGAAGATATCGCTCATCCCTATTCATGCTGTATTTTCTTAGCGAGAACGGTAGTCGTACAGAACGAACGGAGGAGACATCCCATCGTCTTGCTGCATGATCCAACCGCCATGTTCTTCACCATACTTGCGCATTTCGTCTAGCGTCATGACGGCAAAGCCGCTATACGCAGGAGCAAACTGTATGTTTTCCGAAACGGCTTTCAGAATACCGCTCTTGGTGTTCAGTGTCCAACGAGGGAATGGCTTGTGCCGAATCAGGCAATCAAACGAATCAAAAGGCAAGCCCAAGTCTTCATCAAGGCAGGGAAAAGGATCGCCATTTGTTACGTCGATGTAACGATCGCCTTTTTGAGAAAGACCGCTTGTAACGATCTCAAACCCGTCGGGGATTTGAGCGTGGCGATTTTTGGTGCCAACCTTCTTCATCATGATTGATCGCTTGTGGTTTTATTGTAGTCTTACGAGACAGTGACATATTTCATGACGGTTCGCAGAAGATGGTCGTAATCTCCGCTCATCGCCTCTTCAAAAAACTGGTCAATGTCTTTCTTGGGAATCTCGGCTTTCACCATCTGACTTCTTACTGCGCCAAGAACAGCAAAAGCGTTACCATCCCGACCAACAAGGCTGACTTTCACATCAGGAAACTTCGGTTTGTTGTTTTTGTTGCTCATTCCTAACCCTTTGCTTGTTGTTTCTAGTCTCAATATATCACTCATAATGATTGAGTTGTTACAAGAGGCTAAAAGCCTCTGGTGTTAGCTCTGGTGGTGATACTGGCTAAGAGGCTTGCCATCGAACCCATCAAGCCAGTCATCCCAATCGCTTCCGGGACTCAAGATGTTGTAAGGGTTATCTCGAAGAGGATGCTTGCCGTCAATCTTTGCCTGCTTTCCTTCTTCGTACACTTCGGAGCGAGTTTTGTTGGTGGCGTTCATGTTATATTCTTTTGCGCGGAAAAACTAGTCTCTCAAAAACTCAGCAAAAGATTCGTAACGCTCAAGAATCGTGTTGTATCCGTTGGCGTGACCATCCTCCCAAGCCTTTGACCAGAGTTTCTGCCGCTTGGGGTGATTTTCCATCCCTTCCGCCGCAGCGCAGTCGGCCTCAAAAAGAGCATTCATTCGCCCCTCTTCATTATGCCACGCCTGCATCGCTTCCTTATAAGAAACCTTCGCCTTCTCAAACTCTTCCTTAAGAGAGGGAAGGCTCTTGATTTCATCGGCAGTCAATTGGCTTGCCGTTTTGCCAAAAATCGGGCTGAGACTGGGGCGATCAGGATAAGGAAAATTGTTCTTGTATTTCCCGTCCTGAATGTTTTTGCGAACGTCGATGGTGTAATTCCTTGTCATGACGCTTTCCTAATTATCTCTGAATACTAGTCGATGTTGGTGATTGTTTACCGCTCAGCGGGCCACATGCAAACTCGACCCATATTCTGCGTCTTTTCGTTGTAGACGCCCGTTCCTTCGACGTAAATCTTGATTTCAGTCTCAGGAATATGCTTGAACAAATCAGTATATTCGATTTCTTGCTTGACAAGGAACGGCGTGCCGGTGTCAGCCTGGCAAGTCAGTGTTGCGCCGTCGCCATTCTTCTTCAAAATCCAAACTTGGAAACCGCCAGACTTGCGATCAAGGGTATCGCTTTGGTGGCTTGCGATAGCGTCCACAAGCCAGTACGCTCCCTGCTCGCCGCCCTCCTCAGCCAGTTGCTTGATGCCGTCCGTATAAACAAGACGACTGAAAGCGTGAAGATGATAATCTTCGGTCCCGGTGATGCGCTCGTCCAGTTCGGCAATCAGATTCTTATTGGGCATTTGTTCCAACTCCTTTGCTCTAAAGGAAAGGATAAAAACTTAGTCCTTACTCAAACGTCGCTTTGGCGTTTGTGCCAGCAAGGAGAATGCTAAGCCGATTCATCTTGTTCACCCACGGCTTGGACAAATCGTTACGAGCAATGAACTTGGTGCGAGTCGTTTTGTTCATATGATTCCGAGAAAACTTAGTGAAGACTTGGTAGCCGATTGGGGGTCGCTCTTTCAGCGTAACAACCCAACAAAATCCCGAAACAGAGGAAATGACTCGGTTGATAGAAACATCCGCATTGAACCCCTTTGCGGAAAGATAATCTCGAATCTTTTGAACGTCTACGAATACTTCCATGCTCTATATCTTCCCAATCAATTCTAGTCTAAAACTTCAAGCAATGAGCAAAGTTCTTGCTTTGTCCAACTCAGCGGCCTTTCGTATTTATCAGCAACAGCAGACTGCGAAATCGTTACTCGCACTCCATTGACGATCAAGCCTCTTGCTGTGTCTGCTACGCAAACTTCGCTATGAATGCCGCAAATCTCGATGTTGCAATAATCAAAATGATGTCGCCTGCATGTTCTGATTACTTCTCTGCTTCCATCGTATTGATTTTTTGTTATTTTTGCAACCTTACGATAAGGTCCGATTTCTTGCCAGATTTCAGGCAAAGTCCTGCCCATGCTCTTCGGAAGAAAATCAACAACGATAATGCCATCGCTGTTGTTTTTTGCGTTTCGGATACGATCAACTACTTTTTCCACAAGACCGGGAGAGCGAGCCACAGCGTCGTTCTCTTGCATGTCAATGATAACCAGCGTCGGCATATCTCATGAGAGTACCAAGAAGTCTAGTCTCTGTTTTTCACTCATAATAATTCATTCACTCCAAAGAAGGGAGGCAAGCTCATTGGCCTGCCTCTTGTCCCTTCTCATAGATTATTGCAGACGCTAATCTGCTTTTGTTCTTTGTGACTTTTTCTTCTCAGTGGCTAGTCTTTACTTGATACCGAACATCGACTTGAGTTCAGCCTTGATCCTTCGAGCGTCATCGCCGCGCCAGGTGGTGGCATTCGACAAGAAGTAAACAACGATTTCCTTTGCGGTGTCCGCACCGTACATATCAGTGGGGGACGAGAGAGAACCCATCGCATCCAAGTACGGCTTGGCTCCGAAGTAAACATTCTTCCAAGTCTTGCGAATCTCAGAAGCGATTTCGTGGATCGGTCGGGTGGTCGTCGGGTTAGTTGCCATTGTTGAATTCCTTTCGTGTCTAAGTTATGATTTCAGAATGCTAGTCTTTGTCAAAGCACTCATAATGATTTGTTTGATAGGAAATAAAAAAGCCGTCCGGGGAAAAGCATAAACCCGGACGGCCTTGCTCGACTATGCGTATCGGGGTGTCAAAGCCGACAAGCATAGGAGTCTTCTGTCTGACGGTTTCGTTCCAAACCCTAGTCTTGCTTTACGAGTTTCCAATAAAGACCGTACCGAGAATCAAAAGAACCATTCCGCTCAAAATGAACCCTCGTCTGGTGATTTCTGATAATCACCAATCGCTGAATCAAGTTGTCAAGATTCTCTGTATCCATTCCCGAAATTTTGACTACTGCGTGCGGCTCTATCGCATCGTAGTCAATCTGAGAAACAGCCATGTCTACCATGTTTGTTTCGGGATTATACTGAAAATCAAAGTTCGTAGTCTGACGATGCCCTTCGGGGCTTGACTTTTCGCCAAAAAGGAAAAACGCTTGCTGATCTGTGTGAAAAAGGTCTGGTGCTACGCCGAAAGCCTGAGCATGAAAGTTTCGGGGAAAAGGCAGAGGATTCTTTGAGTTTGTGTATCGCATGTCTTATTTCTTGCGCGGAAATGCTAGTCTATGAGTTGATTAACATTCCCCAGAAGAAACAGACAAATGCCAAAAGCAAAAACAAAAATGCGCAAAAATCAAGAAAAGCAAATAAGCCGCGATGCGGATGAAAAGCCAAATACTCAGGAGTCACTAGAACAGTGTTGCCCTGCCTTTGATCCGTCAGTGTATCTCGCAACTTCAAGAGCATATTGCTCGTTTCTAGGCTGCTTGTCTTAGAATCTGATTGAGAGACACGATCTAATTCTTCGTAAGAGTCTTTGATATTCCGATACCAAATACCAACATCGTTAGTCGCAACATCAAAGAACAATGAAGTGTTGCCTCTCGTCAAGCCTCTACGCTCGATGCCATTCAACGCCTTTGCAAGCATTTCTTTGGCAAGGGGGACAGTGTTGGCTGACGCAGCCTGCTCAAGATAAGAGCCTACTTCTTGATTAAAAGTTATTTGTCGGTATGTGCAACTACCAGCATACAAAGCGAAAACGCAGACAAAAATAAAACACAAGAAAAAAGGAAAAATCTTCATCGCTACTCGCCTTCTGCTAATGTCCAGTTTGCTTCTTTGCCTGCACGACGCCAGCGTTCCTGAGCCTGCTTTTCAGCAAACGCCTTGCATTCTTCCGTGTCGGCAAACTCGGTTTTGCCTTTCATTCCGTTGATTGAGTAAGCATAGGGTTTCGGATCCTCTACGCCTCTGATCCCAGTCTTCCTATAGCAAGTGATCTTAATGAATCCGTTTGCTAAGGATGCGCTTTGCGAATCTCCGTATTGCGACAATTTCCAGTTCATGCTATAAATTCTCTCGCAATACTTTAGTCTACAAAACAATCAATGGTGTCTTCTGAACTTGGCGAACGATGGCTCCCGTTGCATTGCTGTTGAACTCGTCAAAATGAGAACCTTCTCCCTGAGCGTTTCCGCTCCTACATAATCGAGGATCAAGATTGAGCTTGCAAACAAACGGCTTTACCGCATCAACATAGTTGTCAGCAAAAACCCTTGCAATCTTCTTACCTCGTCCGTTTGACACTTCATACGTTGGCATTGATAATTTCCTTGACTTACATTCTCAGTCAAAAAGCCTAGTCTTAAAACATGGTTCCGTATTTTTCGTTTACGGCGCGGATGATTTCAGAGTCTTGATGCTCTATTTCCATGTGACAATTCATGCAAAGAAGATCACACTTTTTGGCCTCTTTTTCAATTTCTTCCCAAGACCTGCTCCAAAGTTCATTTAGAGAAAGTCCAAATAGTTTCTCTTCTGGACATCGATGATGAAAACTCAAGGCTCTGCGGCATTTAGAATAACCGCATTCTTTGCATTTATTCCCGGCTTTTTCTAATAAGTTAGACTTTCTCTCTAGTCCCCGCTTGTAGGTAGAAAGAATATATTTCTTATTCTTTTCTTTTGACTTTCTTCTGCCTTTTACACCGGGATCAAAAGGATGTGTATTATGGGCTTTGTGAGGCGAGCATTCAAGACAGAACTTTCGACTTCGTAAATTTTTTGTAACACCGTCAATTTTTATTCTATTGGGAATGTGTTTTCCGCATTTTCTACAATCCCGATTCGTATTTATGGTATTCATACCAATAAATACTGTTATTTAGTTGTAAGTTCCTTCTTTTATTTTCAACTAAATGCCCCCGGTTGGATTTGAACCAACGACCAATTGCTTAAAAGGCAACTGCTCTGGACCGGGCTGAGCTACGAGGGCTGATTTTTTACAAACGCTGCTCTACCAACTGAGCTACGATCCCTTTTTTTTATGCTGCTTGATTCGCTTTGCTCTTCCACGGCTTTACGACAACTTTGATAGTCTTGCCTTGCATGAAATCCTGCATGATAGCAAGAATCTCATTTACAGCAGTCGCCGCTTCTTCGTTCGTATCATAGGCTTTTGTTATCACAACTGCCGAATGCTCGCCCTTGTTGTTGTTAGCGTAGAAGTATGCGGTGAAAGGACCAGCACCAATTCTGCTAGCACTTAAGGGGGAATGAGTTGTGACATCAACAATGTTAGAAATGGTTGATCGGCTGAGCCAGTAACGACGCTCGCCGCAATACTGCGCAGGAATTTCAAGCAATTCCCTCATTGCGAAACCGAAATCAGAATTTTGCGCCTGAGAAAGATTCCGAAAACTAGCAATCCAATTCATGAGTCGTGACAGCATTTGTTCGCCTTTCGTGCTAACCAAAACACTTCTTGATTCTAGTCTCAGGATGCTAACTTGATCTTGGGCTGACGAACCACAACGGTAACAGGCAATCCCATTGCGTGCTGGTCAAGCATCTGATTGATTTCATCAACAAGGCTATTGATCTCTTCCCGAGTGCTTCGGGTTTGAGTATCGAAAAGATAGCCATGCGAATCGTAGTAAGAAGCGTAGTATCCGCCTCCATCCTTCTTGAAAATGCGAATTGACTGAATGTTTGCGGCTGTCTCGCCAGAAACAAAGATTCGAGACGGAGTAGAAGTTATGTTCTCGGGAATATCGAGAAGACTTGAAGGGTTGTTACGACCAGAAAACCAATTCCAAATTCGGACAAAAATGTTATTCATTGCTTTTCCTTCCTGACAGACTTTTTGTGATTCTACCCTAGTCCCAAATTCACTTCAAGAGAAAAACCCGTTCGTTGATTGCTTTTCGCAGTCGATTTCTTTCATCAACTTCACAGCAACTCGGCAAAAATCAAACATAGAGCGATCCATGCCGACATGCCTCCGATATCCTACATGATGAGAAAGAACCTTGTAGGAGTAGATGATCCTGCCGCCTTCGTGAGAACCCTCCACCAAGATGTCAAGAGTTGCGCCAATCGCTGGCAATTCGCTCATAGAAATCTGATGGAAAGCTTTTCCGTCTTCATCTGTAATAAGAACTTGCATGTTATTCCTAGTCCTTTTACTTGACCAAGTAAAGGCTAAGAGCCTTCTGGTGATCGTCTTGGAAGTTTCGTGCTTGACGAACGCCGGCGATTGCCATTCCTCGGCTTTCCTTTGATTCGTTCTTTACGAGCCTGCGGCCTTGCGGCTTAGCAATTTCGTGTTCGGCTCGAAACTTGCGGATGGACGCTCCCTGCGCCTCGGCCTCCAAGTCGATTTCGTCCAGATGAGCGTGAGGGCTGCGAAGAGACTTGGGGAGTTTGTTCCATGCCATTGTTCGTTTCCTTTCGTCTTATTTTTGCGCGAAGAAAACTAGTCTTACGCCGCGGGATGTCCGCTCATTATTTCGTAAGAGGCAGGAACTTGAGAGTTTCCGGGATTGAACTCAATGCCCATCTTCCCGGCAATCATCTTGCCGCCATAATGCTCAATCTTGATTTCAGAGTCTTTGAGATTGGGGAAATCAATCTTGGCAATCTTTACAAGGTTGCTAATGTCCTTGAAAGTCCTGTCATAAGTGTCTCGGTAAATTCCGACAAGCCGATGAACATTATTGTCCATGCCGATCCAAGAAACAAGAAACTTTTTGACAGGAATGGTTGACATGATGTATCTTTTCCGCGAAAGAAATTAGTCTTGCTTCTGAGGCATCAAGGTAGCAAGACGCAAGTTGAGAAGCAACGAAGCGTCTTCGTAGGCTCTACGCATGTGAAGCGGAAGCGGATTTCCTTCAACAAAAGAGATGCCATACTTACAGTCATGCACGAGTGCTTCTTTGAGAATCCTCGCTTGGCGTTGCGAGTCCCTTTTGTTGCAAGCATCAACGAGAGAATCAAGAATGGCTTTGCTGCTGATTGACATAAATCAACTCTCTAAGGCAAAATCCTAGTCTGAAGTTCAGAACATCTGTTTCTGGTGCAGAGCGATCAAAACCAAAAGCCCAATCCACGCAAAAACATAAACAATTCCAAGTATGTTTTTTGTTTTGCGATTTTGTGCTTCGATTTCGTCTTCGATTTTTCTTGCTCGGCGAGCAATTTCATTCTGATAGGCTTTTTGATTCCGTCTCATTTCATTCCTCATAATGAGAAACAATCGCATCAAAGGCAGATTGCGCCGCCTCTCTAAAACTGGCTGAGCCAATATCAACACCAGAACAAGAGCAAGCCAAAATCATCGCTTCAAATCCATCTAAAGCGCATTTCAGTTCATTATTCCCTTCGGCAGCAACCTCTGGGTTGCTTGTCATTTCTGCGTCCTTATTAGGACCAGAGCGGACAACGATATTGTATTTTCCGCCGAGTTCAAAAGATGTTTTCATGCAGTCATCCTTTCTTTTTCAATGCTAGTCTCTAACGATGCGTCTTGCACTCATAATGATTGCTTGCTAATAAAAAACGAACAGCCCTTTGGAGGCTGCTCGTTTCTAACTTACTGAATTCCTGCCTTGTGCATCTCTCGCTCGCCGTTGGCATACTCGCTGCCAATCTTCAACAGAGTTCGACGAGTGGCGGGATTGTATTGCTCGACGTTATCAGAGACAATCATAATTTCCCCATTGAGGATAATCTGAATGATGTTCGACAACTTGTAGCATTGAATCCGAACCTTATCCTCCTCAGGCAATCCCTGATTATCGTAGTTCCGCTTGGCAGGCATGAAGGATTCGATTTCGCTATACGCAACAGCGTTGCCGTCTTCAACTCCGATCAACTCACCATCGCCGTTCGCCCGAACAACGAAAGAAATATACTCGGGTCGATCGGGCGTTTTCTTATTCGCGGCAAGGGGAGTGACGTTGCCATTCTCGGCAACAATCGGGCACCACCAAGATTCGCCGCGACGGAAAAGAGAATTGATTTCGGCTTGCAGCGCATCGCCTTCCAGCGGAGGCAGACCGTTATCAGCGCGAGTCTCATTGATATTCTTGGACAGCCGACGCTCGACGCTTGCGCTGTATTGCGAGTTAAGAATGCCGTTCGCCTTGCCAACTCGACGGAGGACGCTGTGAGCGGCAGGACCAGAGCCTCGGACGTAGGGATTGCCGGTCTTCCGCATTCCCGAACTGAGAGGATCGGTTGCGACAAGAAGGCTAACCATGACTGCGCCGGAACACTTGCTTCGGAGCAGTTCAACAAGTTCATCTCGGGAGATCAGAGTGTGGGGCTTGGTATCCATTGCTTTTCGTTCCTTTCGACAGACAACTCTCAAGGTTACGCTAGTCTGAAATCCATCAGACTTCACTTACAACGGAAGTATATCCCATTCGTCAATCCTAGTCTCAGGTAAAAGCATTCACGCTAAATCATTATGAGTCTTCGATCCAGGCCGTATCTCCGCGCCAGACAGAGGATTCATGCCAGCCGTTCTTTGCGGGTTCGGTTGGCAGGATTTGGCGATTTTCTTTAGTTCTTCCCTCTCCCAATCCTTCTCTGAGTATTTCTTGTATTCGGGCAAAGTTCTCCAAACCTGTAAACCTTTTTCGCCCCAATGGTCATGCCAGAGATGAGCTCCATAAGAAGCGGGGAAGTCGTCAAACTGCTTATCTAGAACCTCGCTCGTTGTCAAAGGATAGAAGGTTCTAATGGGCAATACAAAAAGATTAGAGGAAGACTCAGCGCAGGCTGTTATGAGGCCGGGTCCGAATCTTTCGACGCCCCAACGATCATAATAGAGTCTTGCCCTTGCTGGCAGTTCTGAGATAATCTTCCAAGTAAACCAATGATTAGGAACGAAGCCCATGATGGAGTTACAAACCCAGTCGGTTGCTTCATAAGCCAGGAAATGATCTGTATTTCTTAGCAATGGTTCTATATTTTTGTAAATAAGGAAGTCTGTGTCTAGGTAGACTCCGCCATAAGAAGCAAGAATCTCATAACGAGCAATATCTGCTTTGTAGAACAAACGATTCTGAGAGTCAAGCCATTTTTGGTTGATCAGTGGAGGAAGGTTCGCTTCTGTCCATAGTTTATATTCCCAGTCAGGATGCAATGACAGTGTATGATCTCGAAGAACTTGAAACGGAAGAGGAAACTCAGTGCCGCCAAGCCAGATTTGATGGAATATCTTTGGGATATCACTCATAACGATTATATCGGCGCAAAATAAAAACGATCTAGCAAAACTGCCAGACCGTTTCTTGTTTCAAGTTTGTTACTTTTCAACCGTTGCCGATGCGGTAACGCTCGGCAACAGAGTGAATCGCAAGACGCTAAAGATCATGAACAAACCAACCATGTGCCAGAACGGGATGTTCAGCCAGACCGCAGGCAGCCAGCCGAAATAAGTCGGGGCCAAAGCGTTCCAGATAAAGTAGAAGGGGATCGAGAGGAAGAAGGCGACCAAGAAACCCAGGAGCCAACCAATCACAGGAATCCGCATCAGCATAAATCGTCCTTTCGTGTTATTGAATTTCGGAATGAAACTCTGTCTGATTTTCTTCTAAAGAACCCTAGTCTCACCAGCGAATCCACATCTCGTACCATTCATACATGCCGCAGCCATCATGCGCATACTTAATGTAAGGATTTAATCCAGATTGAGCAAGGCTATCAAATAGCTCCTTTGCTTCGGGAGAGAGAACAGCTTTCTCTCTCAGATTGGCTTGATAGATGCCAGGATGAACATCTGAAACAGGCAATATGGGAAAGCCTGCCAAAGAATCGCCAGTCTCATATTGCCTAATACAACCTTCGACGTATTCTTTGTGTGTATGATGAGAAGAAAGAACAAATGCCTTGTTTTCGCCCACAATCACGCCCTCGTTCCAGTCCCACGCTACTTGCGGGAGCGTGTCGTTGGGATCAAAGCGAACGCTTCCGTTCTTCACCTGCCACCCCCGATCTTCTTCTCGAACTCGATGCGGGCGGCGCGGGCTTCAACCCAATCTCGCCAGCGACCAACCGAAACATGCACCGGGTCGTCGTCGGTTGACCAGTTGACCATCTGCGTCGCCGCTTCATCCTCCACCCCCCTCAACCTCTCCAACTCGGCGGCGTCGGTGGGGTCGCTCTTCTTGCTCCCCCCGTTGTCGGCGTCGGCGGTGCTGGGAAGGCGGAAGATGCGGCATGTGTCGTAGAAATGGTCGCGCACCTCGTCCGCCGTTGACCTCGCCGGTGATGTCCAGAAGTACGGCGGTTCGTCGTCATCTCTGCGAACGGCGATATAGAGCGTCGGCCACGGCTCTCGCCTCGTCTCAACCGCCGTCGCGTTGGTGATGTCGGTCACTTGGTTCTCCTTTGCTTTGGTGCTGGCAGGTACTTCACGACGCGGAAGGGGGCGCACGTCGAGTTGGTTCCTTTGCAGGACGCCGCGTACGCCTTCGCGGTGTTATGTTCCATCCACGCATAGCCCCACGGCTGGTCAATCCTGTCCACCACCACCCACAGCACCGGGTCTTTCTTGGTCACGGGTTCACCTCGCGTCCTCGCTGTTCGTTCAATTCATCACAAAGCCGCTGAGCGTGTTCCTTGGTCAGGCCCGCATCGAGCAGCATGTTCTTCCGGGCGAGATAGGTTCCGTAGCCTCGCGGGAACGGCCAGATCGTGCGGACAACTTCCCACTCGCCGTAGCGAATCCACTTCCAGAGGCGAACGATCCATCTGTCTGTTGACCGCTTCTTCACTTCTTCACCCCCTTCGCGGCTTCGGCGGCTTCGCGGGTGGAGTAGCAGTCGCGGATGGCGTACTCGTGCCATTCGGTGCAGTCGTCGCCCGGAACCCCAACCTGCCCAATCACTTCATCTTGACAAACATCTACGTCAAGCGTTCTCGTGGGATGATCCGGGTGATAGACAACAGACATGAACGGAATAGCAATCGCCCCATCCGCAGTGATCGGCAACGTCCCCAGTACATTCCTCGGCTCCCCATCAGGCCCCGCGAACGCCGCGAACTTCGCACGCTCGGCGGTGAGAGCGGCGGCGATGGCCCGTTCCAAGGCCATTCGGTCAACCTGCTGATACACAGGTGGCGAATAGTCCAGATACACCAAGTCCTCGTGTGCGATCTTCGCTGCAATGCTCTCAACGCTTTCCATCGCCGCTCCTTCATCCGGCAATTGTGGAAAGCGCATTGAGGAATAAAACTAAGGATGATCCCCAAAGCCAGCAATCCGACATAATGAACGATGCGAGTTTTCATGATTCATTCTTTCTTGCTGGTTTCTAGTCTTGCGGCTCTTCGGAAGTTCCGGTTTCGGCATAAAAGCCAAGACGCTCAGCAATTGTGGCTCGATCGCTAAAATACTCGATCACAGACAAAAGATTGCTAACATTCCTCTCTAAGAGAGAAAGTTTTGCTTCCTTTTTCGTAAACCCTTTTGCCATTTGTTTCTCAATGGCAAGATTTTCAATCTTTTCGTATTGCTCATCCGTTAGATGCGCATAAGCATCGGCTGAGGAATCAAAATAATCGCCAAATAAAGCGTCATACAGACGAGAGGAGGTTCCTGTTGGGTTGCCGTTTGTGAGGCAATCAATAACGATTCCCTCGTGAGTCAAAATAACAACAATAAATCGACCATCTCCAAGTTGCTTTTCAACTCGAACATCTTGACCAACGGAGCTGTATTCAGTTCCATCAATCTTGAAAACAGGTTTGTTCATGTTATACCTTTTGTGCAAGAAAGGCTAGTCTTATAGCATGTTGTACTTGCGATAGTTCTCTACCTCTGCCTTGCAGAAGTCTTCAAAGGTTGCAGTGGACCATCCCTTTTCGTAGCCGATAGCATGGGCGAATTCGATCATCATGGCGTCGAATTCCATGTACTTCCCTTCGGCGACCTTTTTCGGACTTGCCCCAGCCTTGAGCAGTCCTTCCTTCGCCATCTTCTCAAAGATTTCAGAAAGATCGAACTCGCCATTGAGGGAGCGAACAAAAGTTGGGCCGCCCGTTCCTCCATTCTCAAAGCAGCCGACCTCCTTCCCGTCCTTGAAGATTTTGCCAACCCAATAAGGAGTCTCTTGGCCTTTGGCTCGCTGATCGAATCGAACAGAGTAGCCGTTTCCGACAGGGATAAATTTTGCTTTTGCCATGCCCAATTCTTTCCTCGCAGAAGGCTAGTCTAATTCTTCGCCTAGAAGGTGAATCTGGTCTTAGCGGCAATACCGACCCCAAGACTGCTTGATTTTACCGTCTGCGTCAAGCACCGCTGCTCCAAACTCGGGACCGCAGCATTCGCAAAATGTGCGATAATAGATTGATAGCGTTCCTCTACAAAATTCCCACTTCTTTCGCTTACCGTTTGAATACTTAGGGATTACGAAGTTTACTTTTTGTCCGTCTTCCAACTTCCCGGCATTAAACAAATCACGCAACTTCCATTCATCAGCGATCTTAACAACCTTTGGCTTTGCCATAGAAAACTCCTTATCGGGGAATTCCGATGGCTATAACAGCCGCCCATTTGGACGGCTGTTGTTGCGAATCAATCATCCTCTGGTTGCCCGATAAAAGTGCTGAATCCTCCGTCTTGGGACAAGAAACTCATATCATTCTCTAACTCTTTCCGAATTTCGTCTTCATCTGCGCCGCACTGCTCCTTCACCATCTCGACGGCAAGATTGAGAGCATCTTCAAAATTTGCTCGCTCTCGAATAACTCCCAAGTTTCCATCAATGAGGTTGATAACAAGATACGGCTTGCTCATGCTCTATACCTCCTGAAAAGATCGTAGTCTTGAAGAGTCAAAACTCCAATGCAAACGATCCACAAACAAACAACACGAATCCAAGAAAAAGGATGCCCAAAGCATTCCACCATTGCGATGTCAATGAGACAGGTTAGCGCAAAAACAACAACTAAACCAAAGACAATTTCAAAAAATCTCTTCACACCAACTCTTCCAATCGTTGAATCAAGAGAATCTGCGCATCCTTGCTTTTCAGGATTTCAATGACAGTCTCTAGCATTCCCTGATGATAGTATGGAAACTTCTTACCAGGTTCTCGGTTGTCGCTTTGAAGCATATGAGATGCGTACAGGTTGATATGATCTGCAACCTTTTTAGCCTGAATCTTGATTGCCTCATCCAGAGGAGAATACTCCCGAGCAACGTCAGTGGCGAGGGCTTCGCAGATAAACCAAAAAGGCTCAGCTAATGAAGGATGAAGAAGACGCTTCATTCCAAACTGCGGATCATCAAAAAATTCTTTCGGAGTTTGGACTTTGGTTTGCATGATAGACTTTTTCCGCGCAAAAACTAGTCTTTCAATCCAATACGCTTTTCGACTTCTTCCTTTTCTTGCAGGAAAGTGTGAAGATCAAATAATTCTCGAAAGTTGGGAGTTATGCTGCCTTTTTCTACAAAAATCCCATAGCGACCAGAATTCTCGCTCTTTGGCCAATCCCTATATTTCATCCCATCAAAGAAGAATTCGTGGGAATCATATTCGCGGCCGCTTCCGTGAAATCCAACGTAAGGCAAAGAACGAGGCCAATTTGACTCGTCAGCAATGCCCTCTTCTTCTACGACATGCGCAAACCCGTCCTTCTTTGGATCGTTTTGAAGAACAAATCCAATTTTTTCAAAAGCCTCAACATCGTCGGACTCACAATAAATCGAGATATGGCAACGATCGCTCATTTTTACCTTTCACGAAGACGCTAGAGGAAAAACCATCTTGTCTGCTAACTTGCGAACCTTTTTAATGCGAAGCAGAATGGCTTTTGCTTGGCTTGGCGGTCCTAGACTGCTTTTCTGTTCGTTGCGCAAGTCTTCAGTAGCGACTTCGTGAGCATATTCGAGAACCGCTTTTAACGCTTCATGCTCAGCATCGCTTGTTTCGATCGTAATGCTGCGCTGCTTGTTCTTTTCGCTCTTTGGCATGAAACACCTTCTCTCGAAAAAGAGTAGTCTACGAAACGTCGATCCAATCAGTATATGTTCTGGAAAAAGGATCGAAATTGAAATCGTTTCGAGTCAGACCGTAGCGATCAAGCATCTCGCTAAAACTAGAGTAACTGTTACCGCCAGGAGTCATCTGAAAACAAACATCATTCGTTGCTGAATTCAGATCAACTCGAACGATATCTCCATTTGACAGAACTGCGGAGTGGCTGGTTGTCTCAGTAACTTCGACTTCGATCTCTGCTCGATTTCGACGATTTCCGGTTGGCTTGTCAATGCGTGGCATGGTTCGCTTCCTTTTCAGCACAAAGCAAACCAGAAATCCTAGTCTCAAAGCATCTTCAAAAGATTCGTGTATTTCTTCACACGATCTGCGACGACTTGGCTTGGATTGCTGCTCATTGTTGAGAGGTTTTCCAAAATCTCAGCATCCGCCAAAATTGTTGCCATCTGTAACGAGCTCATAGAGTGACTTGTTTGCTCTACAGGCTTCTTGTTAGGCAACGGCGGATATGTCGTGGTCAGCCGGAACATCGAATCAGGGGGCTCTTCGCCGGTCCTGTAAAAGCCAGGATCTTCCTTGAAAACAGTGATAGAGGTTCCGTCGCTCTTTTGAAAAACAATGGATGAGAGTTTCATGTGCTACAATCCTCAAAAGAATGCTAGTCTTTGTTGAGTTTCCAGGCCTCTTCAAGAGTCATTGATCCATCGAGCGTCTGGCAATCCGGCTCCCATCCGCCAGGAATATATTGAATTCCAGGATGAGCTCTCTCAACATCAAAGTCTTGTTCAACCAGCATTACATCGCTGAGATCGCTTGCTGCCTTGCGAGCAGCGATTTGTGCTGCTTCTTTGCTCGACTCAGCGACAACAGGGAATTCCAGGTCAATGCGGCAATAAAAGAGTTGCTTTGGCATGTTTTACTCTCTGACCAAAAAACGTAGTCTAAATAAAAAGCCGCCCAAACAACAAGTTTGAAGCGGCAGAGGAAAAGGCTTTTTATATCTCTTAATTACAATTAACCTACTAAGTTCGTCTATCCAAAGATGAAGTTCACATGACTTTTCTCCCGATAATTTGGAAATGGTTTTAGCCATCCTCTTATCGAGAGATAATGGTAGCAGAATGAGTTTTTCACTTTAGGCATTCACTCATAACGATTTTTCGTGCCTTAAAAGAAAAACGCCAACACCGTGGTTAGCAGTGCTGGCGTCTAAGCCTGTTGTTCATCCTACAGCAGCGATTTTTATTCCGAGTTAAGTCGTTTTCGCTGTTCGGTTGCCGTCGCAATGCGAGATTGATTAATGCTAGTTCTTTTGGAATTTCGCATTTTTGTTGTTCTGGCTTTTAGGCCATACCAACCAATTAGTTCTTGCTTTCGCTTGAACTTTACCTCCGTGCCTCGGAGCATTGACTTGAAGGTAATCGCTGAACTATTTACTTTTCAGTCATGTCTTATCAGATACCATCTAACAAGACATGAGGCTTGTGTCAGACTTGTAGAAGAGCATTCGTTTCTGGGGCTTCTCGATAAGCCGAGTTTCCAGTAACTTTGCTTCCGTCGAAGCCTACTTGCGAGTTGATCGAGCCTTACTCTTTTCGCAATTAGTATCTTCTTCTGTCATCTCTTGATCGCCGAGTATTAGTCGATCGCTCAAGAGGCTCACCCAGTTTTTGACCCTTGCGAATCAATCTTCGGTGGGGCGACGGAGGAAGTATACCTCGCTCCCCCATCCTCGTCAAGCCCAAGACAAGAAAATTCCCAACTTTTCTAACCGACAACTTATCAACAAGTTGTCCCGAATTCTGGACAACTTTATTTTCACTCGCAAACTCAGACGATGCCAGCATTCTTGCGCAACGCCTTCAAAACTGTTTCCTTATGATCCTCCAAAGCGTACCCGATGATGCCTCCAGCGTCCTCGTCTACAATAGCAACAACCTCGTTTTTATTCATTGACATATTAAGATCATCTTTCTGATCCGTTGATAGAGGATCGCTCCAAAAACGGTTGTCATAAAGAATGATTCGGCCTTTACAAGACACCGTTCCGATTGCCATGCCGTCCGTATAGACTTCTTTGTTTTCAAGTTCTTTCGGATCAAAACTCGTATCTTCTGCAATCACGACATTCTTTTTATTCGTGATTCGGCTTACCTCTCTGGCCAAGTCCCTTGAATCGAGCTGTTGCAAGGCTTCAACGATTGCCTCGATAGCCTTTACGTCTTCGAGAATTGTGATTGGGCTTTTCATGTTTATACATTCTCGCGAAAAATTCTAGTCTTGAACAATTCGGCGTTGCCGCGGATGTCTGATTCTCTTTGCCCCTCTAGCCAAGTATCTGGGCTTTTCTGCCTTGATATTTGCTACAGGGCTAGACAAAAGAAACGAAGAACTTGAGTAAATAGTAAACCTGCAAGTTCTGATTTTTGTCCACTTAGGAATGCGCATGAATTCCTTTTTGGGCCTTTGATACCGCATTGAATTCCAGCTCCGCTTTCTTCAAAAGCTGCTCGCCCATGCTTACAATGTGTTCGAGACCATCTTTCTTTCCCATCTCAATCAAGATTTTCCCGGCATTATGTAGCAAGACGTTGGCGGAATGACCCATCATTTGGCCGAATAAGCAAGCCTCAAACAAATCAGGGCTCGCAGCAATCAGTCGGGCATTCGCACGCTGCTCATCAGGAGATGGGCATTTGATAGTCTTGCCATTCTCTTTGATTTCATTGTGCGCAAAAATCCAAACGATGTAGCCGTTATCGCTTGAAATCGAAGTATAAGGAACCGTAAATCCTCCGCATACGTTCCACGGACCAGAAGTATGCGAAACAGGACGAGTTCCTGAACCAAGACTTCCGACGCTTCGTTCTTTCGTGTTATTCATTTCCCGATCTCCGAATAGGCGGCATGGACCTTCTTGAACCGCTCGACCTGCGCCGGATCGGGACTAAGGCTAAAGGCGTCTCGGCATTCGGCGGCAACGATCCTGCGGTAAGCAGCCTTGACCTCATCCTTTGTTGCGCCTTGACGCAAGCCAAGAACGGCGTAGGGATTGTCTTCTCCGAGGATTTTTACGGCCTCATCGTGACCGTACATTCGCTGTTCGTAGTTGCTACGCCATTCGTCTGAGCTACCAGGCTTGGCTCGACCGTAAGGAGCGTAGCCCTTGTCAAAGATGCTCGGACGAGGTTTCTTTGTTCGTGCCATGTCTTATTTCTTGCGCGAAAAAAGTAGTCTTGAATCAAAGAAGAATTGCAGCATAAACATGAGAGAAAACAAGAACGCAAGTAAGAGAGATCATCTCAAAAATGCGCAAAAAGATCTTTATAGACAGTTTCTCAGCAAAGCCAGACTCATCCTTCCCGTAAATAGCAATCATTTTGCCAAGCCCCCACTCCGTAGGGGAAATCAAGAGAGCGAAAGCAAAGATGACAACAAATGATTGAGCGTAAGTAGCTTGCGGCAGCTCAAATGGATGCCTCAAGAAATAGTTGAAGATGAGCATATAAACATATGCTCGGAAAAAATACAGCACAAAATTCAAAGCCGCATCAAAACAAAAAAGGAAAAACGCAACCATGCTCGTTACTCCAAATCCCGTCCAGTAAACGGATTGAATCCAAAACGCTTATTGAGGCTTGCCGTTCGATCGCCAGAATCTTCGCCCCATCCCATGCGAACAAGAACGCTGTGAATGCTTAGTCCTTCCAAATTCTTCTCAGCATCCGATTGGCTCAAAGTCTGATCGCCGTTGCCAGCCATTTCGGTTTCAATAGCAACCTCCCGAATCTTGTCGCACTGTTCGTCCGACAGATGGGGATAACAGTCAGAAGAAAAAACATCAGGATCAATCAAAATAAGAGAGCCTTTGAGACGTTCGATAGAACTCTCTCGACCGTATTCTGCGCCAGCATCGTGCCGGTTTTCTTCGGTCGAAACTTGAAGAACCTCTCCGTGAGTGTCGTATTCTCCAACAACCTGACATGCTGCGTTATACATGGCCTCCAAAATAGGCCAATTCTCTTTGTTTGAGAGTAAAGCAGCAAACCACGGCGAAGTTTCTTTTTCGATCTTCATGGTCTACGACTTTGCCTTGTATCCTAGTCTGGAGATTTGAAGTTTTTTCCGCCGATCATGTATGCGTAAGCATATCCAAGAGTTTGACAATCAGGCATTGTGATGTTTCTTAGCCAAAGATAAATGAAAACGCATCCAGCAATCTTGGCATGAAGTTCATCCCAGCAGGAAGGGGCAAGCATCCCGATCCCGCCATGACGCCAACCTAGCCCCCAATCGCCGTTTTCCACTCGCCCCCATTGCTGGGAAATCTTAATGTCAAAATCATCAAGGAAGGCATCGCAGACCTCGATACTCTCAAAGTCGCTAATCAAAAAAGATTCATACTTCTTGATTGCTGCTTTTTCTTTTTCGTTGAATTCGCTAGACATTTGTTTTTCCTAAATAACACTAGAGGTCTTGCAAAACCTCTAGTGCCAAGCCGTGTTTATCTGAATTGGAAGCCTAGTTAGAACACGTCTAATCTTTTCCTGCTTGGACTTATTTATTTCTGCCGTATCGCCGCATGGGGTTTACGTCCCAAACCCGGTCGCGCTAGTTCGTCTGCAAAGCAGCCTTCAACTTGTTGTGAACATCTCGCCAAGAATCAAAATCAACAGTGCCAACAATGAAAGTTTCCTGTTCCTTGCCCTCGATATCGTACCAAGTGTACCGATCGTTTGCCTCCAAAACAAGACTTGAGCCGTCGTTGAGATCAATCCGATTCGAGTTCTCTTCGTTGAGTCGGCAAGGCCAACCGCACTCGGGCATCGAGTAAAAACCAAGATTGGGGGCGGGGCATTTCGTAACGCTCATTGTCAAATCCTTTTCAAATAAACGCTAGTCTTACGGGAAAGGCTTCCTGTCCTTCTTGAACAGAGGTCGATTGCTTTTGGGAAACATCCTTCGAGGACGCTTGAGAAGCGGCTTTTTCCGAGGGAAAAGACTTCTAAATACGTTTCTCATACAAGAAGTCTTTGAATCAAAACCCTAGTCTGCATCTTCCTACTTCATAAAACCATGCTTTTTGGCGAAATCAACCTGCTTGCCGCCATCCGGCCCTCGCAACCCGCAAGCACCAAGATGCTTGCATGTCTTTTGATGACCAATGCAGCCAGGACAAGAACAAACCCAACAAAGACGAGAAATATCAAAACTAATTCGATAGACTCGTCCAGTCGATCCCGCAACCTCGAACTTGAATTTGTAACGATTGTCGTCGGGAATGACTTTGAGCGCATTTCCCGCTGCGCTAGGAGCGGCTTTTGCTAGAGCGTTTTTGAGTTGAATATCTGACATGACCAACTCTTTCAAGCCAAAGGCTAGTCTTCGTCTATTAGTTCTTTCAGTTCTTCAAACGTCTTGCCATTCAGCAAAAGATATTCAAAGATTGATTCGATGCCTTGATTTGTAACATCGCAACCTTCTTGCGATCCAATTTCGATTGCGTCTTGGCGGAAATCCTCCTCCATCGACTCCATATCTTCTTCGCTTTTTCGCTCCGCAATCTTATTCCAAATCGCCATAAGGCTAGACGCCTGAGATCGGCTCTTGGCTGCTTCCTCTTGCGACTGGACAAATTCTTCAAACAGTGATACGCATCTTTCGTCGCACTCAATTTGAGAGATGCCGTTATGCTCGTTGGCAACAGATTGCTGGAGATCAGACCATGCGCTTCGCATCCGCCGATCAAGATCAGGGGCAAGAATCATTTGAAGTCCTTTCGTGTCAGTTACCTTTTTCTGCGTCAATGATAGTCTTGGCTCTCTTGAAGCCGACCAACTGAATGAGAGCAGATAGGCACTGTTCTTGCGAATCAGCAAGAGGGGTTTCTGATTCAAAAACCTCTTTTATGTCCAAATCAACATGCTCTTTATCATCAAGATTGTTGTATATTTCTTTTAGTTGAGCAACTTGCTTTTGTAGCCTTGCTTGCGCTGCGACTTGTTTTTTGGCTTGTCGCTCGATCTGATTACAAACTTGCAACAAAGAAGCATCAGAGCCAACAAGACTTAGAATGCTCCTTGCTGATTGCAAAAGCTTGTCAACCTGTTTTTGGCTTATTTGTATTTTATCCATAAGAATCATTCTTGGACAGAACATCCTAGGCCATATTAGACGACCTCTTCCCTTCTCTCTTTTGGAGAGAAACGCTTGGGCATATTTCTACGCCTGAGTGTCCCTCGTAGGGTACACTCGCTACAGGAAAAGGACGAGAATCGAACTCGCATCTCTCTGTCCAAGAATAGCTCTTACAGTCCTTTACTCAAAAAATTCCGTTCCATCCCAGTCTTTATCCGAAGAAGGGTCTTCGACTCGTACAGTTTCTTGCTTAGAGCAGTACGAATCGCCATTCATCGCATCGGAGGCAATCGAATCAATGTCGTGAGTAGAAACGTCCGCATCTGACCAAATCACAATCGTTGTCTTGTAAAGAGGCTTTGACATGATCTACCTCGTCCTGTGTTTTTCTAGTCGTGCTTTTATTCGATCGGGATTTTTTCGATCTGCATTGTTACTTTTGCCGGAAAGACTTTGATCCTTCCATTATCGCAATGGCTTTGAGACCACTTGGCAAGTTCCATCATCTGCGACCAACCAATTTTCTTGGTAAAAGTCTGCATCCTTTCAGGAGAGTCTGCGACATTGAAGAAACCGTCCATACCCAATTCAGTATAGACAGGCTCACCCTTTTCATTGACAAGAGTATACAGTTGTTCGCCATTTTGCATGATATAGTTCTCTATCTGAAAACCTAGTCTTAGATGAACTTTTCAATCAAACTGCCGTTCTCTTCGACAGCAGCGGAAACAATTTCCTGATTCATTCCGCAATGAATATTATCATTGGAAATAACATCAATGAGAGAATCAACAAAGGCTCTTGCCTCGCTAACCCCATTTGCTCCTGTTTCGTCTAACTTGATCTTGATTATGAGATCCATTTATTTCTCGCAAATAGATTCTAAATAAGCGTGGAGAGATTCGCTTGCTTCTTCCATTTCATCGCGAGGGCTTTTCATTCCGTCGATTTTGACTTCGGCAGGATTATCGCTGCGCTCTAGAGAGCCGCAGTTGTATGACTTCTGACGAATCGCCATAGCCAAGCCGACGATCCTTGCTTTTTGTTCAGATGTTAGCATGGTTTTTATTAGTCTCGCAAACGAGAGCAATTGCATTCAGCAAGAGGGTTGCTACGAACAGGGCAATCAGGATCGCAATCTTTCATCGCTCTGCGCAACTCTTCTGCGTTTTCTTTGTTTGCGCGAGAAATAAGTCGAAAGTCTCGCTCGTCAAGATCGGGCTTCTCGCCAGAGCGAATGTTATCCCAATCAATCACTTTGACGATGGGAACCCCAACCCCTCGACCCTTGTATGAATCCTGATAGTTGCCGCCGTTGATAACAACAATCACAAGGGGACGGAGCGGTTCTTTTTTGTTCTTTGGCATACCCAATCCGTTTGTTTGGAAGGCTAGTCTTAGTTACCAAGATTAAGAGATTTTGCCTTTTTCATAAAGGCATTAAAATCCGGATCGCCAAATATCTCTGATTCTTTGAGGCTAAGAAAAGCATCTCGCAAATTAAGAAGTTCTTGAACTTCAATAATCTGTCCTTTTATTTTCTTGTTTTCGATATCGCTAAGAAGAGAAGACAAATCCGCTTCTTCATGAAGCTTATTGTAAGATTCATCGCTCCACTCTGATTCAGGAGTTTCAACAATAACAACCTGAGAATTGTCTACTCCGCTAAAAGACGCTGTATCAGAATCATAGATAAAAGATTGCTTTTCCATATCGCATACTCTACACAAAAAGCCTAGTCTACTCGTTCACTTTTAGCCAAGCACTCATAACGATTTTATTTCGTGTCTAAAAAAACACCCATCGCCCTTTCGGAACGACAGGTGTTTCGTGTTCAGTAAAAACGGTTGACTTTGGTGAATCAACCGTTTTCTGCTTACTTCGAGGGAGCCATCTCGCGACGGATGCCCTCGGAAACCTGCTCCCAAGTCTTGTTCTGAGGCTTGAGGGACAGATTGACGAGTTCGACATCGGAACCCTTGAAGTTCGGGTGGAGGATTCGAGCCGCGCTCAGGAGCGAGTTGAAGGTGCTCTGGAGGTGGCGAGTGAGGCCGACATTACCAGCGTAGGCGTTGATAACGCCGAGAGCCGCCGACGCTTCCTTGCCTTCCGCAGTCTCGCTCACTCGTGTAGCAAGGGAGTTGATAAGAGTCGCGATCATTCGCAGACAACCCTGGACAGGAATCGTGTCCACTCGCGCCGGCGTGACAAAACCGTTCTGATTGAACTGAGCATTCGGAACATCGTTCGCCGTCACCGTGAGAGCCTGATCGACGAACTGCTGAGCCGAAGTCGGATCGGTGATCTGGACCGTGACCCCATTGTTCGAGCGGGACGACCGAGTACGCTTGGGAGCGGCATCGGTCGAAGCGGCGTTGCTGTCAGCGGGAGTCGAAGAAGCGTTCTTTGCCATGATTCAATTCCTTCTGCCTCATTTGAGGCGTTTTGTGAGTTCTTACCTCTCATACTCATGAAAGGCTTACCCCCAACCTTTTACGTTTCAATCCTAGTCTTGAAATCGCCTAGGACCATTAGCGTACCTATTCCGAATACCCAAATCAAGCAGATGGACGATTTTTCTTGCCATCGCCGATCAATCCAAAATACTCATTCCTGAATTCACAAAAAAAGCCCCAACCGTTTTCTTGATTGGGGCAAAAACCTCATTTACAGCAAGAATGCCTTACTTCTTGCTAGCGTCGAGAATACGCTGCGCTTCAGCAAGAATCTGAGCATTCTTCAGCTTGCGACGGGCCTCAACTCGCCCCTTAAGGAAGGCGGAACAGAAGTCGATCATGCTGTCCGCATCCTTATCCCCATCCATCGCCAAAGACGCAAGAGAATCGCCGAGAAGGACAATCGAACGCCCAAGCCCTTGCACATTCATTCGGCCATGAATACTGTCAGCAAGGAATCCAAACTTGTTCCAATGCTGGGCGTAACCCTTCGTCGGATTCTCCGTGCGCTTTCGGAACTCTTCGAGCCAAGAATCGGCACTCTCGATATTCTTCGGGTCAAGAACAATAGTCGTATTGTTCGCCATCGACCGCTTCTTCGGAGATTCGGCAGACGGAACCGGAGCCGGATCAGGAGTGATCGGCTGAGACGGGACAGAAACGACTTCCTTTTTCTTTTTGCTGGGTTTCGACGAGTTCTTGTTCGCAGTGGTCTTTCGGGTAGCAGTGCTGGTTGCCATTTCTTTTCTCCGTTTCATCGATTGTTTGACCAAACTGTTTGGTCTTGTCGGTTACGGATCGGCTTGAAAATCCTAGTCTCAGGTTTCCATCGCCCTGATACTGTACTACCCGAAAAATTCACAAATAAAACTCAGGCAACCCCTTAACAGGGTTGACTGAGCTGAGACGCCCGCCAGCGTGGTCGTTGACGGACAAATAACAATGTCCACCCGCTAAGATGGACATTGTTAGATCGGTTTTGCGGAATAAAAGTAGTTCCCTCGGCGTGACCCACCTTGCGGTTTTGGTGCCGTGGCTTTTTTCTCGCAAAGGCTATCACGCCTCCTCTTTTCTTATCCTTGACTGGCTGAGGTTTCACTGACCTTGTTGAGGGGTCATTAAGTGCAGTATGATTATCTGCTACAATGTTATCCCAGAACGCAGCAGTAAGATGCGAGCAAGAGTAGCTCTTCCCTTTCCTCCCGGGAACAGGATGAGAGGCGCGACCTCTCTTATTTTGTTGTCAATCCGAACATCCTTGATGGGACTCGAACCCATCCTTCCGCTTATTTTTAAGGAAGCGGTCCTCACCGGAGGTTAAGGCTTCACCAATTCCCTGAGTTGATCATCTCAAGTACGCATGATGGGTCCAATGATTAACGAGGAGACCAGTCCTACGAAAGCCAAGGAAAGGGTTTTCACCTTTCTCAAGACATGCCCCTCTCAGTGCTTAATGCGCTGATCAAGTTGAGGCGACTTGGAGACATTCCCATTCAAGAGGCTTTCACTCTTTTGGATCAGTGTCTCAAGACAGTGTTCTGGACGCCCCTTCTTAGGTTTCGTTGGAATTTGACCAACAACGTCTCGTCTTTAGACGGTCGAACAATCTCCATCTCTAATTGCGGGAACGGGATTTGAACCCGTGACCGCCTTATCTTTTATCTATCCACCAACTAAACTGTTTAGCAGTTTTTCTCATATGACAATTGGCGCATCGAACTTGACATTTAGAAACTTCTTCTTGAAGACGCTTTAGTGAAACGCATCTACGGGTCATTGTTGAAATATCAAACTCTTTATCTCTAACATGATCAAACTGAAGAACTAATGGATCTTTTTCTTTACAATCAACACAAGGATGATTCAGAAAATAATCCCAAATCCAATCTCTCAAAACTTGACGATTCTTTTTCGTAAATTCTTTCGCACGTCTCATGTAATCGTGCTTATTATTTTCGTAGTGTTGTTTTGCGTAGGCTTTTGCTTTTTCTGGATCTTTATATGGCATAGATTTTCTCCTATGCCATATTTCAATCGAATGAATCAAACTCCTTCAATTTATTTTGAACCAATAGCGGCTCCTGGATTTGAACCAGGGTTCTGATGGTTATGAGCCATCCGAGATAGGCCAGACTTCTCCAAGCCGCAATCTTTATTTGTCAATTGGTTATGAGCCAGACGAGCTACCATGCTGCTCTATCCCGCTAATTCTCTCTCCAATCTTTCGATCAGAAAGAAAATGCAATCCAACTATTGCAGTAGTTGACTGCCGCTAACTTCAGCGAATCCTTTTGGGACCACCGCATTTTATTCATGCATCCGCTAGAAGATGCATGACTCGATTATATGTTTAGCCGCTTGCAACGGCAAGGATCAACTGAGCAACTTCGAGAACTCTTGTCGATCCCAAATACTGTACAAGAGATATTTTCCCTTGCACAGGCTAGTCTTGAAAAACGAATAGAAACAGGCAGAAGGTGCAACCCCTCTGAACTTTCCGATCAAACCCCATTTGTTATGCGACAGACATCGGTAACGCTTGCAAGACGTATCCCTTAGCATTCTGACAGTGCTGGTTAACTGCAACCTCGCTCCCCTAGCGCGTAGTATATAGCTAGTCAAGGTTTAGCGCTCGGACACTCTTCCTCTAGGCCTTCGCCGGATTTGTGTCTTCCTTCTGCACTAACAAGATTTGATGTACTCGTACCTAGATTACCTAGGAATCTAGTGCCTTATGGCTGGAGATAGCCATTAGGTTTTCAGCCACCTGTTTCTATTCGCTTTTCAAAGACTCGAATTGCAACTGCTAAGTTCCGAGTCAGAACCTCAAAGCAATTTGCTGCAACTCTACTCTTACACCTTGGTTCTTCAAGGGTGTAATTCTCTATCCGTTTTACCGGATCGCATGTTCGATCAAAATTTCGCACAACATTGCTGCTATGCGAAACCCAGTAACAATAGCTCTCCCAGAATGAGGAGTCTGGGAGCTTATCTCTTGCTGTCTGCTATTGCTTATCCAGACAACCGTAGATCAACAATATCTCGCCTGCACTTTGTCGATCTCTTTTATGCAAGCAAAGCTCGTACATAGTATACCTTAGCGAATATCCCGAGCAGTTCTCCGCTTTGGTGTTCTTGATTTCTTCCCTCAAAACTCTAGTCTTACTTCGAGCAGTAAGCGTTCTAGATTATCGTCTTGCACGGCCCTATTCTAACAAAGGTTTTTTCACTTTTTGGCGTCTTCGGCAGCAAAAACACCTGACAAGATCGATGACCGAATTTTTTCGTCTTTTACAAAGGAATGAAGTTGCTTGAAAAGAAATTCTTCGCAATCCTTTTCCAGTGATTCGCCTTTATATTTCTGTTGGCATTCATTATACAATTCTTGCCAAAAATTATTTTCAAGCAACAAAGTAAAAACTCGGAGTCTCAGCTGACTGATAAGAGATGCAGCTTCGTTGAAGATTTTTTGATTTAGTCCGTCAAAAATAGGGAATAAAACCATCATCTTATTCCAGACGGACAAGATCTCTTTCATCTCTTGAAGCTTTGACTCTCTTGTTGATTCGATTTTCATTTTTTACTTTCCTCGGAAAAACGCTAGTCTCAGCCTTTTTTGTCATCATTGAGGCCTGGCATAAAACTGCCCATCATAGGGTTTTTTGCGTGATTTCTTTTCGTGCTATCAAGAACCTTTAGAAGGACTTCTTCAACCTTGTCGGGATCGACGCCAGCCTTCGTTGCCATTTCCTGAGCTGCTGACATTGCCAAATACCACACATCTCCTGAAATCATTTCTCTGGAAAGCGCGACAAGAATAGCGACAAGAATAACGTTTTCTTCTTGTTCAGCCGTTCTTTTCGGCTTTTCAATGTGCTTAGATTCAGTGATGTTGTTCATTGTTTTTCTTAACAGTGATGCGAATAATGTTGTTTCTGTTTTCGTTGAATAGAGAAGAGCAGCAACCGGCCCCAAAAGCAGGATTCATATCTGCACCTGGCTTGTCTTTTATTTCATTGTAGATGCCGCATGAATGAATTTCCACTCCTGGCGAAATCTCTTTTTCAACTCGCAAATAATCGCATTGGCTTTTTTGATGATTCCATTTACCAAATGCGCATGGAGCCTTCTTGCAGCAGAATCCAGACCGAACGCATTGTTGATAAATAGACATATTCAGTGTTCGAGCGAGAAAAATCTCTATCAACTCTCATCAAGATCGATACAAATTTGTTCAGCTTTACGAACATGGCTTCCTGCTCCTTTTTCTTTAGGAGCAGCACTCATTCCTGGACCCCAATTATGAACAAGGCAGGAATTCTCTAAGCAAATATCTAACGTATTAGATTCTGGACGATATTGAATGCTAATAGTGTTACCATCAGGAAGTTTCAAATTGATATCAGTATCATGTTCACTTTTTACATGAACATCCACGACAGACAAATAATATCTATCCTTATTCTTTGCGGAACGTGAAGAAACTTCCAAAAAACTTGTTGATGTCTTGTCTTTTGACATACTCACTCTTTTTGAGATCAGTTTTCGGGATGATTGTTGACGCACTCGATCGCCATGACTGGAATCTTTTTTGCAGCATTAATTGCTTCTTCAGCAGTGTTGTAATTACCTTCGGCGTAGACCCGACAAAGATAGCGATCTTCAGAAACAACAACACAAGTTTCTGTCCCTGTCTTTCTCAGTTTCTCATCATAATCAGTTCCGAAGCGGAAGCTGTATTGATATTCAATATAAGCAGTCCATTGAGGCTTTTTATGAACGCCAGGCGTAAAGTATGCGTGCGCATAATACTTAGGCGTCACCTTCAGTGTTGGTCTCGCTGGATAGTTTGGCGGAGGCTGCGACTCGTTTGTTGTTTTGTTTTCTGACATGCTCATTCTTTCTCAAAGACAGGATTGCAAATTATGCAACTTTCTGCCCAATGAATTGCATCGTTTTCTTTCCACTCAAGCGATTCTTCGCCAGCTGATGCTAAAACATTGTATGTATAATCAGTTGGGTGGTTCTTTTTGTAAACGTGCCAGCCTATTTTTTCCGGAGTTTGCCACAAAGCAAGCGCATACTCCCCCTCTTCTGCAAGCAACATTCTTTTCGCGCCAAAAATATCGCGAGAAAGAGAGGGCGGATGTCCGTACCAAGAATAAAGACTAAACCTAGTCTCAACACTCACCCAATTATTTTTTACAGGATGACACTTGTTCTTTCGACACCATTCATAGCATGCCGAACGATCTTTCAGCTTTGCAAGAACTTCCCCGTCTTCGTTTTCAATTCCCAAAAAAGAAGAATTCTTGTCCCTAAAAGGAACTATTTGGACAGGCGGCAAAAAGCAATGTCTAGAGATTTTGTTTTTCATACAAAAACAATATCTTTCTTTTTGTCTGGCTTTAGCTCAACAACAGTGATACGTCCCTTGAATTCGCCTTTTTGAATCAATGACAAACAACATCCTTCGTCGCTACGAACTTCCTCTAAAACCTTTGATTTGCTGCATCCACTAAAAGAACGGGTTTGTCCAGTGTTGTGACAGACACAAACGTAGGTTTTCCATTTTTTGTTTGTTGCCATGCCCAATGTTTGAATCAAAAAGGCTAGTCTAAGAGAAAAACCCAAGAAAAGACTTCTTGGGTTTCAAGCTACCTGATTGAGGATGTATTTTTTATTTGTAGTATTTTTCAGGGATAATGAAATCGCCCTTGTTTCTGATAATGTTTTTTGCAATTTCATCAAGGCGATCGTTGTCTTCGCTAAAAGATTGTCCATACCTTAAAGCAGCATCAATATCTTTTTTCGAGATTCTTGTTGAACAAAAATCATCTGGATGATTATTGCCTTCGTCTATTGATACCGCTTCAAAGCATATTTCCATCAAAGATGTTTGCTTTTTGTCAAAGAACAGATTCTCATATGGAGATATTATATCAGAACCTAAGATATTATCGCCATAAAATAAACTCTCATAGTCTTTAACATCTTTCACTCTCAAAGAGTTAAAGACTCTTAGCCCCGAAACAAACATTGCCCCTCTTGCGCAAACATCGCAATTAGGCAATCCATTTATAATTTCACAAAGCTGCTTTTCGGCTAAGCTATCTTCTTGACCTTCAGGCACAGAAAATTCATTTAACTCAACATAAACGCCAGAAGTTGGAACATACTTTTCTTTTTTGATCTGTTCACGAACATCTTCTGCAATCGCAACTCTTTTTTGTGCAGGCGTCATTTTATTGAAAAGAGCGTTTTTCTTTTCAATTTCTAGTTTTTCTTTCTCTAATAAAGCAATCTTTTGCTGTATCGAGGTTTTACTTCTCTTTGCTAAATCATTGAATTTAAGAGCCATATTTGTCCCTTTCTAAGGGAGCATCATATTCTTATTATTCTTCACAATTTAGTGTGCAATGATTTTCAAAGCATTCTGCGCAAAAGCATTGACCGCATTTTTCACAACATTCCTCATCTGCTTCAATGATTTCTGCGCATTGAGCGCAACAGTGATTGTGCCCAGCCATAAAATCCCTTTCAAGGCACAAATGTGCCTTTGTTTCTGATGATATTTCTCATAATAGCAACAAGCGCTTCGCTAAGGCTTTTGTCTTGATATTTCTGTACAGATCTTTGAAATTCTTCGCTTTTTGTGAATTCGCTATAAACCAAGGATAAGCCTGTTAATTTTCTCTCAAAGGCAGCTTCGATTAAAACGAGCTGTTCTTTAGAAAAGTATTTTTCCAAGAATTTAACAAAACATTTTCGATCTCCGAGTCCTATTCCAGCTTCAGAACGATCGGCATATCCAAAATCAACTACATCTCCTACGGATACTTTATTAAACCTTTTTGCGGCGCAAATCAAAATCGACCCAACAGCGCATGCTTCGCAACACCTTCCTTCGTTTTGTTTAAGCAAATCTTGCAAGGAAGTTTCTTCATGAACGCAATTAAAATCAATACCTGAGTGTTTTACATACGTGCCAGATAGAGCAAGAATCTTTTGAGATTGAACTGCTGCAATAACATCGCGAGCAATGGCAACTCTCTTTTGCGCAGCAGTCATCCTTCTAAAAGCTTTATTCTTTTTGGCGACAACTTTCTTGCGTTTTGCAACTGTCATTTGAAATTCCTTACTTAAGACTCCAAATAAAATGAGAAAGGCTTCATGCCTTTTCCTTCATCATAATTATCAATCTTTTTTGCTATTGCATTTGAAAAAGGGAATCTAAAAACAGCCCCAGAAGGAAACTTCAGTGTTGCGCCTTTTTGAATTTCCTTAGAATTGACCCAAGAGTCTTCTCTTACGTCTCCATTCGTGTTTACGCGAACAGGCAAGCCAGTAGCTCTTTTTATCGCTAAAGCGACAGGGCATTCTTCGGATTCAAAACTTTGCCCTTTTTTGATGTCTTCATCAGTGACATCAATTTTGATTTTGAAAGAGACATTTTGAAAGGTCTCTATGCTTGCTCGGATTTGCTTCTTAGCCATAAATTCTCCAAAACACTCCCGGCAGGATTCGAACCTGCGACCTGCGACTTAGAAGGACGCCGCTCTATCCATCTGAGCTACGGGAGCAAACTTCAAACAACAAAGGTTCCATTATTCACAATGATGTTTTTCATAATCTCAATCATTGTTTGTTCTGGATCTAGATCTGAATATCTTTTGCTGGCTTCTTCTATATCTTTTTGTTTTACTGTACGATAAAATTCAAAACCAAGACCTCTATCAGCTTTTTCAAAAGCAGATTCAATCAAAATAATCTGCTCTCTCGAAAAATATCTTTCTAAGATTTTCATAAAACATAAAGCATCATTAGAACCCAAAGAATTGTCATCATCATCTCTGTGAGATGTAAAACGTATATCTTTGATTTTTGCTTTGTTATATCTTTTTACCGCGCAAACAAGAAGAGAACCAACAGCGCATACTTCGCAAGGCTCTTTATCTTCCTGAAGCAATTTTTGAAAAGATTCTTCTGAGCTAACTGTTGACAAATCTATGTGCTTACTTTCAAAGTATTTGTCTTGCTGCGCAATAATCTTCCCTTCCTGCAAAAGACTTAGAACATCTTTAGCAAGCAAAACTCTTTTCTTGGCAGCAAAATATTGCGATAAAAAAGTTAGCATAGTTTTGTTCTTTTGAGCGAAAGAATTGAATTCTCGTAATCACGAGCAACTTGATCCCAGAATGAAAAACTAACTCTTGTTTGAATGCCTAATTGAGCTTTTCTTTTTTGTCGCGCAGAATTATGCAAAGCTTGCTTTTTCTTTTTCTCAAGCTTGGATATTTCGGCAAGAGAAGGGTTCATGAACGATTCTTTCGTGCCAAAACCTAGTCTAAAAAGCCCAATCTGGATGAACAATTTTTGCGGTTTTATTTGAATAATCTATTTCGATTTCTACCGGATCTCCAATATCAAATCTTGTCACTCCGGACCCTTTTGTTGTCTTTATCAAAACAAAATGATCAACGTTCTTTACTACTTTCCCAATGCGACCAAGAGCATGAGAAGTAATAGAGAATCCTTGATCCAAAAGGTCTTTAATTTGGTTTGTTGTAATCATAAATGGGAGCGGCTGGATTCGAACCAGCGATGAGTTTTACCTCGGCAAATTATGAGTCTGCTCCAATTGGCCATCTATGGGACGCTCCCCAAAAACTAATGGGAGATGCCGGATTCGAACCGGCAACTCCTACAAAGGACTTTATCGACTATTCTAGAATGTATTATGAAGCCTTCATAATACAGGAGAATAGAATGGGTAGATACGAAAAGTTTTCAGCAGAACAAAAGAAGAAGTATATTCAAACGTGTCACAAAAGAAGAAAAGACAGAAAGAAAAAACTTATAGAATACAAAGGCGGGAAGTGTATTAGCTGCGGATACTCTAAATGTCTGAGAGCTTTATCTTTTCACCACAGAAACCCAAAGGATAAATCTTTTCCTTTAGATGTAAGATTTATCGCTTCTAAAAAGTGGGAAGTATTAGTAGCTGAATCTGACAAATGCGATCTTCTTTGTGCAAATTGTCATATGGAGAAACATGAAGACGAAGAAAATAAAAGAAACTACGCTAATCAATGAGACAGTCGATGAAGCTGTTCTTCACAATTTCCCTTCTGTCTAAATGCGGCCACTAGGATTCGAACCTAGAACCCAAAAATTATGAGTTTTTCGCTCTACCGTTGAGCTATGACCGCAGAAATCTATTCTAACAAAAATTAAATCACAATACGCTGAACATTGCTAACAGACTGATCAACTAATGCTAGCTGCTTGCCGCTTTTGATCGCTTCATCAGCCAAGGACAACAAAGCAAGAGCTGATCTCAAAACAGATGCATCGCAACAAAGACCAAAATCTCTTTTGATCCTCTCCATCGTTTTCTTAGTCTTGTCGTCAAAAACAAATGTATGAGAAGCCATAAAAAACTTATAACCTTCCTTATGCCGCCTTCTTGCGACGATCTCTTTGCTGCATCAAGGCCTCAATGCGGCTGATCTCTTTGGACGAAATCTGACGCTTGGAACCAACGATGGGAAGATAGTTGCCGCCAAAAACTCTGGTGCAATCACCCCAAAGCCACTGATCCGCTTTCCAGTAATAAGTTTTCGTGCCGATGATTTGCTCAGCAAGAGAATTGCTGGAGATCGAACGCCACTCGTTGATATAGCGACCGATTTTGTTGTTCCAAACCTCAACCCAAGAACCAAAAGTACCTTTGGCTTTTTCTTCTTTCGTGGCGGGTCGCAATTTGATTTCGTACCACAGATTGTTGATCTTGTGATATTGAATCAAAGGATTGCTTTCGTCAATATAACGATTAGCATCCCAGTTGTCTTTGATTCTGTTTTTGCGAGTAATGCTGGGCTGCTTCAACTCAACGCAAAGCAAGCCGGTCTTCGGATGAACATAGAATTCATCTTGCCAGCTATAAGAACCAACAGGACGGGGTTCCCCGCCGGACCCGATCATAACCGTGTTGCCCTGCATGAAGGTGTTCGTTTCGACTTCTCCCAGCTTGATCAAGTGCTGCCAGACATGATACTGAACGGCGTTGTTCAGATTCAAACCAGCCATGATTTCGCTGTAAACATTGTTCCAAGGCTTGCCCAGCCTGGAGCGAAGGAAACGACGCAGCGGCTTAAGATTCTCATTCAGCTCTTTGCGGTCATCATAACCCTTCGAGGAGTGAATCTTCGTCATGGAACGGAATTGCATCGCATTTTCGGGATCGGCTTTGGCGGCTCGACGATTCTGACGGATACGCTCTTTTCCGCATCCGCCCACTCGGGGTCGCTCCACAAGAATTTTATCAAACCACTCTTTCATTCAAATATTCCTCAAACTGGATTTTCGTATTATTTAACTTCCCATATTTCTTATGAAACTCTTTATGACACTTAACACAAAGAGTTATTCCATTTTCTAAATCAGTCCTAAGTTCTGGTTTTGCGTGGAAAGATTCTAAATGATGAGCATTCAACCGACCGCCTTTTTTAGAGCAACATTTGCATGTAAAATCATCCCTTCTAAAAACCTGACCTCGCCAAACATAACAAGCATGTCTATCAGCGTGACTTTTATCTGTTTTCCCACCTTGCCAATTCCAATGTCGATCCCCTCTATTTTCTCTGGCTTTCTCAGCTTTTTGACACCCGCAAGATTGAACTAATTTTTGTTTTAATGATATCGCTAATGCTTGATGTTTTTTACCACAATTACATTGACATTCCCAAATCCATTTCCCATATGTATTTTTGAAAGCCTTTCCTAAGACAACTAATCGACCAAAAACTTGTCCAGTTATGTCAATTAGATCTTTTCCATGAGTCTCTTTATACCAGCATCCGCAAGACATTGCTCCCTTACCATTTTTACGAAGATTTTGGGTTTTCTTTTCTGAACCACAATCACACTTACAGACCCAAACTGGTCTTTTTGAACCTTCACGACGTTCTTTTCCGACTACAGTTAATCTTCCAAATCTGTCTCCAATATTTACAAGACATTTCATAGTATGCTCCTTATAAGCATACTATTCAATTGTTTTGATCGAATTCCTTTACCTTGTCCATGTCTTCTCTCATTCAAACTCCTGTTTTCTTGTATTTATTAACTTTTGCGTTTTTCTTTTCTCTTCCATGTCGTACTTTTCTCGCGCCAAAGATTAGTCTTGACCGTCTCTCCGGCGTGTCACGCTCGCCATAACCGTTGGCTAGGTTCCATAGAGCGTGTCAGTACACCAATTTTCGGCATGGTCCGGTCCAGAATTTTGGGCTTACTCCTGACTGGAAACCACCTCAGGTATTTTTGGTTTTTACAAACTTTAGTATCTTTTTTCTTATTTCTGACTTGGAAAGAATTTTGATTATTTCTTCAGGATCCGTTACGACCCGAATATTGTCTTTTTTCTTTTGTTTTTTATTTGCCATTTTCAAATTCTCCTTATGTCCTAGATAAACGGAGATTTTGATTTTCTGCCATGATTTTCAGTATATCAGTTTGATTTTTCGCGGAAAAGTGAAAAGAGATTGAAAATAGGCGACCCGGGTAACGATCCCGGTTTCTTCTGCGTGTCATGCAGACGGATTAAGCCTTCTTCCTCGTCGCCTGTGTAATTGGAGTGGTGGGGGTCGAACCCACATAGGAATTTTGTTCCAGCCTCGCTTATCAGGCGAGCCGCTCATCCACTTCGCGACACACTCCAGTAAATCAAATCGGACTGGTTGGAGTCGAACCAACGATCTCTCAGTTATCAGCCGGGTGCTAGAGCCTCTCAGCTACAGGCCGTTATCAAATCCTTTTCTTTCTGTGTCCTTTCCCTGCAAAAGTTTCAGTCTGACTATGACAATTTGGACATAAGAGCCAAAGATTTTCTTTCCTGTTGTCATTTGGCTTCCCGTTTTTGTGATCTAGTTGAAGCGAAAGAGGTTTCTCTTGCCAAACCGGCTCCATTCCACATTCATGGCATTTATTTTCAAATATCTTTTCCTTTATCAATCTTTCCTTCAAATGTCCACGATGAAATGTAGAATTTTCAACCAAAATTTGTTCAAGAGGAATTGGAGGTTTGCGAAGTCTTTCAACCATTGATCTTTGCATCTCTTGATAATTCCTCGTAAAATGAGAAAAATCTATGTTTTCATCAATTAGCCTTTTCTTCAAATTTGAAACAGATCTGCCTCGTCTGTCAAATCCTAATTTTTCTATTGCTTCGCTAAAAAATGAAGAGTTTTTGATTATTTCTTCTAGTTCATTTTTTGGCATCAACCAAATAATACTTGTTTTTGCTTTCATTTCTAACCCTTCCTCCAGGATAACATGATTGTCATGTTAACCTATTCGGATGGATTAGATAAAATCCTTGAACTAAGGGTGACTGACGGATCTTGAAACCGCATCCCCGGACTCACAATCCAGTATCTTTGCCTTTAGAAGACAGTCACCATCATATCATCAAAAATCATGTTTTCCAAATCTCTTCGTCAAAAAAGAATATCTTGATAAGATCAAATAATCTTAGATTCCAATATAAATTGTCCTTACTTTCCTTGTTTTCTTTTTGTTCTTGCCAAAAAGAATCTAATTTTGCAACTGCTTGTTTTCTAGTCATTTTTATATTCCATCAAATACCCAGAAGAGGAATCGAACCCCTATAAAGTTGCATGTAACGCAACCGCCTTACCAGTCGAGCCACCCGGGTAACATAATAGTCCCTCCCGGTGACGATCCGGTCACCTTCTGCGTGTAAAGCAGACGCTCTAGCCAGCATGAGCTAAGGGACTAACCTTCTTATACCGGAGCCTTATCAACTAAGGCACCAGTATGGCTTTCATCTTTCTTATGCTTTTCTCGGAAGAATGCTCTACGGTCATCGTAGAAATTCTTCATTTTTGAGTAAAAAGCAAAGACATGCGCTTCCTCAGGATCAAGATCAATATTTGACAAAATGTTGACCAAAGAGAAACAAAAGATAGAATTCATGCTCGGAGTAACGATTCCCTTTAGATGATCCGTGTTGTTTGGATCAAAGTCAGGGATGTTGAAAGCAGGCTTTCTCCGACGAGGAGCATCGTTTCTTTCCCCATTCTCAGACGACTGAGAAACATCATTAGACGAAACATTCACATCTGACATACCATCTCCTAAAAAAGTAAATAAGAAAACAACAAAACAACCCGGACTAGAGGAATCGAACCCATCTCTCTGGATTTGGAATCCAGGGCACAGCCACTATACCAAGTCCGGCTTTGAATTTCAACTGCAAATATTCTGTTTTCAAAGAAAAAACCCCTGAAGTTTTATCCTCAGGGGTTCAAAATTGTTTAAGACCTTTTCAGGTAATCAACAATCCTTACCCCCTCGGGTAACGATATGCCAAATAACCTCATGTACTATAACGTTCATAAAACCTGAATCTCCAAAGAGCCTCGAACATCCATTGTATCGGCAAAAATCCACTTTTCAAGTACATCCTTGCACAAGCCTCAAGATTTTCGAGATACCCTTTCATTCAGTTACCTGAAAAAGAATCCTTCACCTAAACCAGAAAATCCTTGCAAAATTCTTTCGCTTCAATCCACTTCTTCTCGTTTTCATCAAAATCATTCAACGAAAATCCAGGACAAAAGCGAGAAAAAATAAGCAAGCAACATCTTACAGCCAAGTCATACGGCAAATCACGAGTATCACAAGAACCAACATTTGTTCTTGTCGAAATCAAGAACGTGTCAGCCGTTTTCCCTCTGTTATTAAAACAAACCTTTGTCTCATTGAAAATAGGACCGCCAATCCCATCCCAATTCGATAAGCAATTCATTTGACTTGTAACTCTTTCGCATGCTTCGGAGGTCTTGCGAAATTCGTCAAAGGTTGGATATTTCTTGAATACAAAAGTATAAATTCTCTTACTCATCTGTTTCATCTTTCATAATGTTCAAAACTCTAAGAATTATGTTTACATCAACAGTCCAGATTGTTGGGTGACGAAATTTCTCTGGCCCTAAATGAACAGGAAATTTCGGAGAGAGTATGCTGTAAATATTCTGCCTGCCAATCGGATTGAGGCTGTGAACAATCACATTCGTGCCATGATGGTTTTCCATCCCCATCAAGGCTTGAGCCACAAACCGACCGTCCTTGTCAGACGACGTATCACGGCCCTGATGATAATGCTCAGCCTCAAGATCATGATCTAGGTAAATCAGATCATATTTGTTGCTCTTGAGCAACTGAACGCATTCATCGGCGTTGGTAGCAAAATCCACGTTATGACCGATAGACTGCTGTTGAAAAGCGTCTCTGCGGGATTTCATGTCATCTAAAAAAAGAATCTTCATAATATCTTGTAACCCCCCATGCTCTTAACAGCAGCCAACGCTATATCAACCGAGGCTAGTCCGTATTGCGACTCCATAAAAGAAACCAACTTCTCTCTAACAACAGTATAGTAGAGATTATCTAGTTTGTCTCTATCTACATCTTCCGGCAAAGAAGAAGAAGCAATAAGATCAGGAATCTGCTTATCCAAGGATTCCCAGATCTCTTTGAGCTTTGACTCCTCAATAAGACCATGCCTCACTTGACGCAGAAAATCAGCATTCGGACGAGGAAAAGTAATCGTGCCTGTCTTAAGAAGCTCGATGCATTCCTCTAAGAGACGAATGGCATGGTAAGCATTCTTGATGCTGTAGCCGTGTACAGCGATATGTTCTTTCCTCTGAGAGCCTAGCTTGCGAAGATGGTCATGAAACTCAACCGCCTTTTTCCACTCGCTCAAAGCAAAACCCTGCATCGGCTTCACTAGCCTCTTCGCAACAAAGAGATGACGATGATCAATCATCATCTTCCCAAGAGGGGATAGTATCCTGATGTTCTGCTCTGGAGCAAAAAGAATCTCTGCCGTATTCGGGCTAAAACCTTCAAGGAGCTTGAAAAACTTCTTGAATCCCCAAATCACACAATCAGGCTGAGGAGCTCTTGTTTCGTGCTGCTCAAAGCTTTTGCGGCCCAAAAGAAACTCAACAGGCTCAACAACAAAGCCACGAGTATCTTCGTCTGAAGTCTCAACAGCGCAGCCATAAAGATGAGAGCCTGTCAAGACAAGAAGATCGGGTTTTTTCCAGATGTTGTGCATATTAGATACTTTCAAGCATTTTGCCTATTGTCTTACATACTTTTGCTTCGCATTTATTGCAACGATATTCCATATTTGCATGCATTTTTGGGAATGGCCCAAAAACAAGAGTTGACATTGTTGGCTCTAAAGAGAGATCAACATCCAGACATGATGCCCCGCACCCCTTGCAGCGAGGGTAATCATTACGATCTCTTCCCTCAGAATCTAAATCGGGAGTTTTAGTTTTCATAATGCGGCAGGCAGCTTTTGCAAGCTACCGCTACAAATCAAAAAGCCGCCAAAAGAGCAGCTTGCGCCTACCAAGCAGATGTGAAATGAGCAGAAACCTGCCGCACTATCACATCGGCTATTCTTTGGTAGAAAACAACACTACACTTTTGACGGCTTTAACCTAGTCTTGATTCACTTCCGCCCAGCTTCAGTAAGGCTATACCCGTTTTCGTCCTTCGACAAAAGCTTCAAATTAGCCATTGCGTATAGTGCCTGCTTGATTGAAGCCTTCGAGCTTTGAATTCCCATTCCTTGAATTTTGCCGACAATTGAATCAGCATCAAGCTTCGAGGAATTGCTAAGAACCTGCTTGATAGCATTGCGAACAGAGCCTCTTGCCGCTTTACCTGACCCGCTGTTCGAGATTTCAGGTTCTTTTTCTTCCTTATTCAATCCATGAATCTGAGAGCGAATAATTTCGTTCGCTTTTTCAATCTTGTTGAGAGCTTCATCAAGAAGGGCTTTTGCCGTAATCGCCTCTTTAGCTGCATCTCTTCGATCTTTCAGAGCTTGCTCAAGAGTTGAGTTTTCTTCGCTAATGATTGCATTGATATCGATGCCTCTCATGACATCAGAAGAAATCGCAATCTTGGGTTTGGGCAAATTCGAAACAACAACAGGAGAGGGATCCGGATCTTTCGCTGTGACCCAATCACCAGCAATCCTCAAAAACTCATCTTTCTTGTAAATCAAAAGTTCGCTATTCGAGGGCGCTGATTTTGCAAGATGAGTTAAAGCCCTAGCTGCGTCCGGTTGCGTCCCGTAGTCATGAGATGCATTTGGATTCTTGATCCAACCCTTCCCGTTGCCACCCCAAACAGAATGATTCTTTACGTCAACAACGCAAAAAGAAGACTTCTCATTTGAGGCATGAGAGCGAATAAGAGACGGATCAAAAAGAGTTTGTTTCATAATTTCCTGTCCTTCCGGAAAATGGTTGTTTCCTCCTACCCAATAGGAGACTTGCTCAATATCCACATCTTCGTGATGTCGATGGTGGTGAGGTTTGACTCTCAATGTTTGATCATTGAGAACAGCCAACAAAACAGCCCGACCTGGCTGGCTGCGTAATGACTTGTCGTGAACCTTTACCTGCACCATCCTATCCCCAGCAGCCTCAAGGAGCTTGCGGGCGTGGGAGGCGGTCATGCTTTGAGCTGTTTGAGTATTCATGAGGAGTATGATACCAATTTGTTGCTAAAAAGTCAATCCACTTTGAGGGCATCTCTGAGCCGCATGGTTGGGCTTCTGAAAGGCTTCCCATCAACAAAGTCTTGAATGATGTCTTCAATGTGACAAAGATAAGTAAGAATCTTCTTGTCTTTCCCTTGCCATTGCATTTCAGAGATATTTTTGTATAAAGTTATTACGCTGATTATTCGATCTCTGTTTTCTAGGTCTTTGCAAAGATACAAAGCTCTAGAAATAAGAGGGCATTCATCTTGAGGGAAATCTTCTATTCTCTTCGCTTTCGGAGGAGAAAGAGAAGAAGGCAGCATGGCTGGATTGGGAGATTTTTTTGTCGCAAGCATAACTTATTGCTTATTGAAAAAGAAGGGCAAAAATTTTTGCGCCGAGAATAAAAGAATTGCAGAAACTCCACATTTCTGCAATTCGGCCCCTATAGCTCAGTATGGATAGAGCGGGTTCCTTCCAAGTTCCAGGTCGCAGGTTCAAATCCTGCTAGGGGTGTTTAGTGATTCGTCTTTTTTTCTTTTCTTCCTCTCCAAGTCGGAGTCAAAGCGTGACAATTACAGCACAAAAGTTGAAGATTTTCTTTGCGATTATCTGTTCTATCTCCATTTTTATGTTCAACTTCTAAAGGAATAAGAAATCCCTGCCAATTTTCAAGATAACATTTTTCGCATTTGTGACCTCTCTCTCTAACAAGATGAGGCTTTAGTGATTCTATTTTTGTGTATTGAGACCAATCCTTTAGCTGTTGTCCAGAGCTCCACGACTGTCCTTCCCAATGAGAACAGTTTAATTTAAGCCTTTGCAGCGTTTTTCTCATATTGTTATAGTTACCACCAGCTACTCGTAGATTCAGGGCTTTTAGTAACTGAGCCATCGATTTTACTTCTTTGGATTTTTTTATTACTTCTTCATCTGTGTAATTCTTGTATTGCCTTTTCATAATTCAACTCTCCTTAGAGTTGAATTACAATTGGCAGAGCAAAAATCCTTTATCGATTACTTTTCCAAAATGAGCTGCCCGGGATTTGAACCCGGATGGGTTTTTAAGCCCTACGGATTTTCTTACCACTACAGCTTACGCTGCCAGGAAAATTATTTTCCTGTTTGGGGTCTGGACTGTACCTTCATCCTTTTCTCGCGAAAATAGGATGCACCAATTGCAGTCTCTACGGCTTCCCTTGCGGGTTTGCCTCGGAATTGCCTATTGAATAGGGTTTTCCGAAACTCTGGTGTTCATTTATCGCATTACTGCAATAACGCTCAAATTCATAAGTCCGATGCGTCTGCCAATTCCGCCAGCAGCCCGAGTTTATTTACTTGTCACTTTCCTCTTTTGCGACGGTCTTGCCGCCTTCTATCTAAGAGCAAGAGTAGAATACCCTAGTCGTGGCTAGGGTAAAGTGAATGAGCCAGTCGGGATTCGAACCCAAATGGAGCTCTTGAGAACTCCCACCGCATTTTAAGTGCGATTGCGTTTGCCATTACGCCACCGGCCCAAATTATTCCAATACCCCGAGGTGGATTCGAACCACCAATTCAAGTAATGCTTTAGACTGGATTCGAACCAGCAACAACTTGATTCTGAATCAAGCACCTCTGCCAATTGGGTTACTAAAGCTCATTCGATCTATACCATCCAAAATCTTTTGCAGTTTTCCGCAAATGACAATTAGCACATCTAATGTCACATTTTTCTATTTCTTTTAGAACCTTCTCCCATGAACACTTTCCAACCATCCACGAAACATTACCTATCTTTTCTCCTCTAACATGATCAAACTGCAACACTACAGGATCTTTTTCAGGACAATCGCAACATTTCTTGTTCAATAAGTATTCTTGCATCTTGCGGCGATTGTCAACACCTTGCTGCTTGCTCCTTTTCTTGCTTCTATTTATATATTCTTTTGAGTTCTTCTTGTAGTGAGCGTAAGACGAAGCTCTTGTGCAAGTTTTACAGCGAGTTTGTTTTAGGCCTGTTTCTTTGTTCCTGAAATTATACTCGGACTCCGGCTTTGAATCTCCGCATGATGTACATTTTATTGTTTTCATACCTTTCAATACAAAGGTATGATTCGAAATCCTTCTTTTCTTTTGAATCATTTCCCTTCTGAGGGGAACGCTACTGCCAATTAAGCTACCGGGGCGTTATTTAATTCTTAATACCCAGAAGAGGATTCGAACCTCCAACTTACTCTACTTTTGAGATAGAAGCCACTGCCAATTGGGCTACCTGGGCTCAAATTTTTCCTTCAATTCATTAGTCACAAAACTCTTGAAATAGAACTCAGTCGTGCCAACAATATTTACCATTTGTTCCGCTAGTTCAAAAGCCTTTTTCGAACAATCAGGGCAAAGCCAAAAAGAATGACCATCAACCTTTAGCGCATACTTCCACCCAGGAGCTTTCTCCAAAGCTTCTCCAACACTATAACAACCCATCCCTTGAAGAGTAAGAGTAGTTGCCTTTTTGCAAGGACAAGTAAATGTTCTCTTGTGAGTAGTCGTCATTAAAGTCCCCATGATAGGAATCGAACCTACACTCCCATTACAGGAAAGAGTTTTTGAAACTCTCGCGGCTGCCAGTTACGCCACACGGGGAAATACTAACTAAGTTCTGCAAGTCGAGCTTCCGCATCCTTCAGTCTTTTCAAGACATCAACTAAAATAGCTGCCATCGGATCTCCAGTCGCCAAATTCTTCAAGTAACTGTAGTTGTCGTCAACAACAACAGGATTGTTGTCGATTGCGTTTTGCTGAGCCGCTGAAACTGACGGTGCTGTATATGCCATAATGATCTCCTTCTGACTGGGAATGACCCCGAGAGGACTTGAACCTCCACTCTTTACAGAACCAGAACTATTCAAGCCAATTCAAAGTCCACTTACCCTTTCTTGTGTGCGAATGACAATTAGGACAAAGAATTTGCAAATTTTCTTCCTGATTATCATTGAATTTGTTATTTATGTGATGAATTTCCAAAACAACAATCTCTCCTTGCCATTCTTTTATGCCACACCTTTCGCATTTGTATTCTCTTTTCTTACTCTTGACTAACTTTTTGAGTAGGTCTTGGTTTTTTATCTTTGAACCATTCCTAAAACACTCATTCCAAGGTAATTCTTTTTGTTTTGCAATCTTGTCAACTATCGTATTATTGTCTCGTGATAATCCTTTTGCCCAAGCTTGCCCTTTTAGATGAGAATCATTGAGTTTGTATTCTTCAATTTTCTGTTTCAGTAATTTGTGAACTCCGCCAGAAAGTCCGCTACCTTTGAGCGAGTATCCAAGTTTCATTCCCAGTTCTTTTAGACTTACCGATTCAGATAATTTTTGCGCAAAAAGATTTCGATCATTACATTTTCCTTTTCTTTCCATATAGAACTCCTTTACATAGAGTTCTATATGGCAGACGTATTCTCCTTTGTGGGAGATACGATTTAATGAGGGCGACAGGAATTGAACCTGCACGGTGTTTCCACCCCGGGCTTCTAAAACCCGGGCGTCTGCCTATTTCGCCACGCCCCCATAATTATTAACTTGTCAAATCTGCCAATTTCGCCACAGGGCCGTACAATGCTCATGAGAGGACTCGAACCTCTAACAACGACACTCTCAATATCGCTCCTCTGCCAATTGGGATACATGAGCGTTATTCTAATTCATCTACAATCCACAAATAAACAGATAACAGAAAAAACAAAACTGATGCCAAAAGATGATAATAAAATTCGTTAAACAAAAAACCCTGCTCCGATTCTCTCAGGGCAGGGTCAAAAGACGCTTTCGCGCTCGATCACCTACCCCTAAGTAAGGAGTAATAGGCCGAGCGATAACAAGTTGCGAGAAAAATTCATGTTCATACTCTACCCCATATCGTCTAATAGGTCAATTCCCCTTTGGGAAATTCCAAAAATTCTTCAAAATTCTAGAGAAAAAGGCTGTAGCTCGTCAACACAAACAAACCTGACTCCACCAACATCTTCATTCACATGCCTATGCCAATGTCCAAAAATCCAGAAATTCGGTTTATGAATTTCCAACATCTGTTGAAGCAAGTTGGCTGTGTGATTCTCGTAAACCGGAGCCTTCGTTCCGTGATACCTCTTCTGTAACATCAAATCATAAATTGATCGAGGGCAATCATGAGTTGCAACAATGTCTGGTTTCGTGTCAGAATAGAGTTGCAATGCCTCCATCATTTCTTCATGATTCATCTGCTCCGTATGCCACCAGTCAACACCAGGAGTTCTGTAGAAAGCATCAACAGAGAAAGCGCCGCCAGCATAAAAAATGCCTTCTTCTCTTGTAACTCCAAATCGCCCCATATAACCAGGAGCATCCTTGCAGACGCTCACATCGTCATGGTTGCCATCAAACCAAGTGTCTTTTGAGTTTAGATCATCTAGAACGATTCCCTTGAATCCTAAACCCATGTCGCCAACTTGGATTGTTTTTCCATCAATGTTGGAAGTCAATCTCTTATAGCTAGAGATCTTGCCGTGAACGTCGCCAATGAATGTTATCTTCTTTGCCAAAACCAACTCTCGCTAAAGGCTTGTTACGAGCAATAGACTGAGCATCAATTATCCTTCGAAGATGAGATACCTCGAAGTCCGCTTGCTGCTTGCGAAACTTGGAATCGGATATTTCGCAACAAAACCGCCTAGAATCACTAGGAGTTACCTGCTTCACGATCCAGCGACAAATAATGTTGCGAAAAGGAAAGTTGAACGACTTACCAACAATCTCTTCCATTTTCAATCTCTCTGTTCTCCACAGAATTTCTTGCCAACCCCATCAAAACTTCGACTCGGTCTTCAGTAAGACCTGATTTTTCAGATATTTGTTTGAGAATTGCATTTCTGAGTTCTTCAGAAATAATCTCTTTGTTTTCAAAAACAGATCTAAAACCATCAACTAACAACATAAAACCAAAGATGTCATCTTCTTCGATCGGAGGTTCAAGAGTGGCATCATCTGTTTCTTCGTTGTCAGTTAGCAAAACAAAGTTTGTTTCTTCAAACGGATTTACAATGTAATTACCAACGTTCTCGATGAATGAAGGATCAATACCAATATATCCGCCAGGTATTTGATGAACATCCAACAAACAGAGGCTGCCTGATGCTGGATCCATAAAGGATACCGAAGAAATGTAGGTACTTTTCTCAATCATTCGTCATCGCTCCCTACGCCAAAAAGCCTCTCTCTGACAGAACCTTGAGAGCCGGAATTGTAGTCTACGTCGAAAAAGACATCAATCTGCCTTCCAATATCAATCCACTTTTCAGGTAGCGGCAATGGCTTTTTTACCAAAGTGAACTTCTTACCTGTCTTTTCTTCTAGCGACTCAATGACTTTGGCCAATGCAATTTCCGGATCAACGTTTGCTTCAGATTTAAAGCAACACGCAAGATCGGCGAATCGTGCCGCAAATTTCTTGTTAATGGGGGCAGGAGAGCTGTCTTGCTCGATCGTCAATGCCCAGCCATTTGATAGGCTACAAACCAAATATCGATATTTGATATCATCTGTCTTGGCTAAATGAGAATTTGTTTTTCTCGTTTTCCAGCCAGAAATATCACAAAGAACGGATGTTTTCACAGTACCAGCGTTCGCCATATGCTACACATTGTAGCATAAAGGCTAGTCTGCCCATTTGTGGAGCCTAGGTCGTCGCTTCCAGACAAGAGCATGCGGATTCTCGCCCTTGGTGAAACAATCCGTTCAACACTGATAACAATTCGAATCCATCTTGGTAATGAATAATTTTGCCATCGTGCTTAATATCTATTTTTAGATTTGATGCTTGATGCAAAAGCATGTAGCATAATACATGAGAATGTATGCAAATACTTAATCTATCTTTAGTCAGCGTGTCAAACATACCAACCCAATAGCCGCTTTCGCTATCTTCTTCATATGTAGAAAAACCAATGCAACCATTTCTCCCATTTGGCATTCTAAATGCAAATGCTACTATTGACTTTTGAGAAAGGCTGACTCTTTCTCTTTCTTTATGTCCAATATTCGCTCTCTTTATTTCTAATAGACAGTCTGCATCATTTATTAGGAAACAGTCTTTGTCATAAAGTCTAAAAACTTTTGTTACTTTGTCAAAATGCTTAAGCGCAAATTGACGAAGCTCGATAACTTTTGAATGAATGTCTTTTTCATCGCACTTCATTTCGAAGCGAATAGGATGAAAAATTTTCTTATGAGCAAGAATCATTATATTCCTTTTGAACAAATCTACCCGTAATGTTCGGACAAACAAAATACATACAGGAGAATCTGTTCTCGTGCTTTAACACTCATACCCTGTTCTCCGCTTGTTTCAAACAATTTCTGAAAAATAATCGCACTTTGCACAATTAAGATAAGGTAACTTAGATTGTTCCACTTCTTTAGGAAAAATTCGACAAGTAATACACAACTTCATCATGCCCCATCAACACAGCACGATCCTTCGGAGTGTAATTCGAGTTGTCTCGCAAGCCAGTTTTCGCCTTTTCCACTTCTACTAGCCTTTTGACTTCTTCTAGATCGCCATTCTGCGCTGCGATATGCAAGCGGGTTAGTCCTCCTGTTTCCACAGGCATATCAACCTCTTGGTTGTCTCTTGTTTCAGGTTGAGCTTCAGGAGAGAAAACTCCATCATATTGAGAGATAAGCGCATCAATTCGTGCCTTGTTTTCTTCCGGCGAAATTGCAGCAGGAACGCCAGTATATTTGCAGACGCTCACGAAGTCAGCAATCAGATTTCTCAATTCGCAGGTATACTCTAACTCAACCTGAAACTGAATAAGCTTCCTTGTGCTTGCGGCAAAGGATTCAAGATTCAGAAAAGAACCTGAATGAATGATACCTAGTCTTTTCAAGACAAGACGAGCGCTTCTCTCGTAAGCAAAATCTCTCAGCTTGAATTTATCAATTCCCTGATGAATTTCTCGAATCATCGATTCTAATTTATCAGAAAGAGGATCAAAAGATTCTTTTTTCTTTACAGAAAGCAAAGGCATGAAATTCCTTTCGCCATAAAAGCTGAATCCTTTCAGCCAAGTGATTTTTCACTTCAACCCCGGTCCCCAGCGACCGAGAACATTTTATCAATCTTGCCGAGCCATGCGGAGATTTTTTTAGATTCATGAAAATTTTTTTAGTTATCCACAATTAGAAACCTGCAAAAATTCCTGCATCTGACTATGAGCCGATTTTTCATTATACTCGCAATCAATTCCTGTTAAGCAACCCGCAAACAGTTCGTCATGATTCCTGCAATAAACATGCGCAACCTCATGCTTCGCAAGCGCCATAAGAATCTTGCGATCTCTCTTAGAACTGAGTTTATACCTTAGCGTGCCATCGCTCGTTACAGGATTGAGCAAGAAGTAATGACCCTCGTTGCGAGAAATATGCATGGCTTCGAAATCTTCATTGAAAATCCACCCAATACCCCAATCAAAATTAGCCTTACCTTTCCAATCAACCAGACTTCGAACAGCCTCTTGGCAAGCGATCTTCCAAAACATAAGAAGCTTGTAGATCGTTCCGCCTTTGTTGTATTCCTTGCCATTTGCGCCAATCATCTTTTCCCAATTTGCCGGATTATAAGAATCAATAACCCGACGAATCTTGGGATTCTCTGTCTCGTCCTCTAAATAAATATCAGGCAAGTCTTTCGCAAAAGAAACGCCAAACTTCATCTCATTATTACTTTTTTCTTCCTTCGTGCTGAAATCAATCGCCGCAATAAAATCCTTGCCAGCAGGAACAACATTGCCCCCAATGCTAACAGGTTGATTGAACTCAGAAGAAACAAGGACAGGCTTGTTTGAGCCAACAGCGCTAATCAAGCCGCCGCCCTTGAAGGAAATAGACTTTTTCTTGAAACGAGGCTTCAGAGCTGACAGCGTTTCGCTAGCAATCTCATTTGCAAAATTGTCAAGAGCCAGCGAGTACGCTTCTGCCATGCCGTCTCTGTTAGCTGTCAAAACCTTGCGAGAAAGACTGCTAAAGATTTCAACAATAATCTGAGCATGAGCAGAAATATAACGACTATACATGGCCGTTCCATTCACTCGGACAATAATCCTATGAATAGAGGCAGACTTGTTGACATAAACTCCAGCGAATTCTTCGCCATTCACGGCAAGGTTGCGGCAAAGAACCCGACGATAACTCCAATCCCTCCACCGCTCGCCATTGACATGAACAGAACAAGCCATCTGGCTCATGCAAAGATATTCGCTCAAAGCATTCTGGATCGAGTCCATGCTTTCATTGTCAATAACAATCGTCACTCTCGTTCCGTAAAGAATGCTATCAACTTCATCGATCGTATATTCTCCACCCGACCCCTTGACCAAAAGATTCAAAGTACGAATCTCATAACTATCCATCGAAAAACAAGTAAGAATACGAGCTCGACCAAAACCGCCAACAGAATCATCGCCCTTCTTCGTCGTCTCTCCAAGACGGAAGTAAACGCTATCCAAAATCTCTCTGGTCATTCCGCTACCATTGTCGCTAAATACAACAATGATCTTATTGTTCTCGTCTCTCTTGATAGAAATGTCAATATTGCCAGAACCAGCATCAATCGAGTTCTGGAAAAACTCGCGCCAAAAGGCAAACCGCCAGTTGGAATAGTGCCTGCGCTCATTAACAAAGAAACTCTTGGGCGTTACAACGGTTGGCATAGGCTTTTCTCCCTAAAAACGTGAAAATCTCTTTTCATCAATTCACGCCAAAAGGCTAGTCTCTGCCAAACGATTTGACAAATAAAAAGGGCCACCCTTTCGGATAGCCCTTTACTCTCTCCCCAACTCCGTACTACACCATCTTAGGCGTCAACCGCCTGGTCCGGGTTGGCGATGTAGCGTTCGAGACCGCTACCAGCCTTCCATTCGCCGCGATTCGGGTTCTGGACAATCAGAGCCTTGCCCATACGCTGGCCATTCAGACGGGTGAGAGCCTGAGAGACCATGCTGGGGAAGTTCGGCGAGTCAGAAGTGTAACCAGCCGCCTTCACCGCATCGGTGATCTCACTCGGGGACATAACCCCATCCGCCGCCTGGAGAACTCGGGCAACGCAAACGTCAAGCGTCCCGTTCGCCGAGCGAGTCGAACCCGCCGGACGACCCCGACGTGCGCCGCCGGTCGAACCCGAAGCCCGACGACGGCGGGTGGGAGTGCCGGCAATCTCATCGAGCTGAGCCTGGATCGACTTCAGCTCCGCCGCAACGCTGTCTCGCCGAGTCGTGAGATCAGCAATCGCGCTCTCCCGAGCCTTCTGAGCCGCCGCCTGAGCCTCCGCTACCGCAGCTTCCGCCGTGGCGAGAGCCTGAGTCGCGGGAACAACCACCGTGCCATTGTCCGAATTCTTGCTACGAGCCATGATCAAAACCCCTTTCGTTTCATGAGCCTTGAAGCCGACTACTGCGTTTCGCCGAAAACCTCAACGCCCAACATTTGTCCGAGTAACCTTAGTCTTGAGATCGTTCTGTTTGTTTGTCCGTCTCGAAGCCTTTGTTACCCTTCCTCTAACCATCTCGCAAGAAATCCTAGTCTTGCGATTCAACTCTAACGCTTATTTTGTTGGCGTCAAGTTGTTACCTTGGATATTTTCTTCTAAAATCCTAGTCTTGGAAGTTTTTAGCCCTATACAAAGTAAAAAGAGGCCAATAAAGGCCTCTTTGTAAGGATTCAGTTGGGTTTTGTAGTCCTTATTCAACGAGCAACAACAAGATCTTTTGCAAACTGCTTGTTAGAAAGAACCTGAGATCTCTTATCAATCCCGTCTGCTGAAACCTTGTTAAAACTTCCAGGTTGCATGGCTACCATCAAAGCATTCGTTTCAGACAACTCTCTCTTTTTGTGAGAGTATTCTAGCTTCGCCGCATGAGTCCATGCGTTCATGTAATCATAGCAACTCATTTCTTTCTTCGTGTTTACCTGACGAATAACACCGTCGAAAGTCACATCGCTCAATAGCCTTTGATCATAAAGGCTGTAAGTAACCCGCATAGGATCATTAACTTTCTCAGTTAACAAAACACCCAAACGACCAGACATGTAACGACCAAAAGATCCAGCCTTATTGATCAAATGACCAATATTCTCTATGAACTTCTTTTCACTCCCCTTGTGATTCCAAGAAGCATTAAGAAAACTGCAATCCCGGCGAACCATCCCGTTCAAACAAATCATTCTCCAAAGAGATAAACTCACAAAGCATCTATCCAACTGATTCTCAGGAATGGTAAAACTCAACATCAACCAAACACTGTTTTCGAAGACATGATCCTCTTCTAGAACAGGATTACCAAAAATCAGACGGAAAGAACTGTCGCCAACGTTTTCAATCCCTCGAATGCAATCGCCATACGATTCAGTGATAGCATTGATGGTTGCAACCAAAATATCGTGACGACTCAAAGCATTATAGTTTTCATCAACAAATGAATCAACAAATCTCTGTTCTTCTTTATCTTTAGAAGGAACGATGGTTCTCACCTTCAATCCCTTTTGACGATTTGACCGGAACCAATCGTTGAACTCATTGATAAATCTTGCATCAGGAGAACTGAAATTGACAAAATCATTTCTCTTGCGATTGATCAAGGAGCAAGCGCTTTCGAGAGCAACATCAGAAAGATACATCCTGCCATTCTTCTTAAACCAACTTCCAATCTCAGAGGTTTTTGAAAACCTCGAAGGATCAGGATCGATGAAGTACCTGCCATCTTCAAAAGAAAGATTCAAAGATTCAGCAGATCGAAGCGTGATATCGTGACGAAGACTGCATTCCTCTTGCAAATCCATCAAGTAAGAATTAACGTCTTTCATTCCATTGATACTTGTTTGTTCCGTCGCAGGAGCAAAGCGAAGATTGCTATCAGCTAATGCTGACCCGCCAACATTCAAATTTCGAATATTGGTTCCAATCTCCAATTCTCCGTCTCTGTTTCTTGCTGACTTTCGTGCCATGTTTGTTTCTCCAAAGCCCTTGGAATAATGAGACAACTGATCACTAGGATATCACGGAATCCTAGTCTTGCAAATCTTTCTTGTGTTTTTAATTAGTGTTCAAATGAAAAATCAGACAGGTAAAAATCAAGTCATTGCGGAAATTGGAGTTCTAATAACAGGCCGAGGAACAGACAAAGAAGATGAAAGATGCTTGATACCAGGACCAGTATCTCTGATCACTTCTACTCCATCATCCGTGTGACGGAACATCGCAATTCTACCAGAACTTCCATAGCGATTCTTCTCAGGGCAACTAACGGTAAACTCGCCAGGAATCATGCCACGCTCCAAGATCAATTCAATATCAATCTTGTGACCAATATAAGTACCGCCCTTCAACTTGCCCTCTCCGTTAACATGCGAGATAATAAGGAAGGAAGTACCGGCAGTCTCTGCAACTGATTTATATGCAGACAGAATCGTTGCCATTCCGCGAGGATGACGGGCCTGCAACGTGTCTTGCAAAGAATCAATAATCACCAACATAGGACGGAATTCATTGATAAGCGCAAGCTGTTGCAAAAGATCATTCGATGCAGACAGCCGGATATTGTGCTTATCCGTCCAGAATCGAGCGTAGCGACTGCGGAAGATTTCTTTCTTCTCTTCATTCTGAATATACAGAACTCCGCTGTCCCCTCTGGAGTTGCTGCGAACGCCACTCTTTCCAACAAGGGAAGCAAGCTTGACCATCAATCGAGTCTTACCAACTCCCTTTGGAGAACCAACAACCGTGCAAGAACCCTCAGGGATTCCAACTTGATTCGTTATAGCATCCTTGCCAAAGACATAATCAATTTCCTCAATTCCCGTAGAAAAACGGGGAATCGTGATAACAGGAATTTCGGAAACTTTCAAAGCGGAACCATCGTTCTCGGACAAAGAACGAAGAATGTCAATTGATTCCTCTTGCTTCGAGTAAGCAGACTTGCATTTGCGAATCTGTTCCTGAAGACGCTGCCGACCCTTTGCATCAAAATCGACAACAGGAATGCCATGCTTTACGCATAGATCGTGACGCTCTTTATCATTCTTGATAAAAGCAAAGTTCCTTTTGTGGCGAGTAAGAAGAAAAAACAAAGTATCAACATCGTGACCATCAAACAGATATTTATTGATAATCTGCTCGTTGGTTGCTGTCTCGACATTATTCTTAGGCGGAGTAACGCTTTTACGACCCATATTTATATTCCCTCTGGTTTCAGAAATTTCGTGCCATACGACCGCCAACCTTATCGTGCCACACCCTAGTCTCAGAAAAGCCAAAGACGCAGACTAGCTCAACATAGAACCAGTTACTGCGCCTTTGGCGTGTGGTAATCTTTTTTTATCAGCCTTCTATTACAATCCCGGCAGGAATCGAATCAACAGTTTTCTTATAAGAACGCTTTCTGTCAGTATTGATGGGCTTGACCGGATCATTGCGAGGAATGTTCGTTCGAAGCTGAATCATAACCCGACGAGACGGATCGGCTTGCGCTTGAACAAAGACATCGATGCAAGCCCCCAGCTGCGCTAACTTGAACCCATACGGATCCTTTCCTCCCAATCGCTGCATCACCTGTATGTTTTGCATGATTCTAGCAAGAGGATCCTTTGCTGTCTCCGCATTTCGAGGAGAACGACCAGTAAATCTTTCCCACATCGTCTTCCCGGTCTCGTTCTTCGACGTTTCGCAAGACGCTAATTCTTTGAATTTCGCAAAAACCGCGGAAAAAGGATGAGACTCATTCACGCCCAAAGATACCAGACTCTCAATGATGTAGGTGTAAAGACGACCAGATCCATAAGGAGAAATAAACTTCCCCGAATCCTGTATCCGCTTCTGAAGACTCAGTAAATCTTCCTTACTGAGATGATAGCACCGAGGAACCTTATTCACCCCGCCACGACCAACAGCGCACTTCTCCCTCTTGGAGATCGGAATGGACGCCTGCTGAGCAACATCCAAATACAACTGCTTCGCTTTTGCCGTAGTACCCATATTGCCAGTCTCCCGTAACACCAAAACATCTTTTCCTAGTCGCAATCCCGAAAGCCATTCAGATCAACCAGAACCCATACAACCCCATCCGCCCATCCATTGTACACCACCCAAACCCCACCTGCACTTGCAACACAGCCGATTCTAGTCTATACAGCCAATCCGATCATATCCCAAACACCAGATATGTCGATACATTTGTGATATGGATGATCTGATTCCCCTAACAGATTTCGATAAACGTGTCTACCCTCCAGTTGAAGACGAGGATAAGACCAAATTCATCGTTCACTCAAACCAATTCGAACGGATCGCCCTAACAGAAGAACAAGTCCATTCCTCAAGAATGATCCTCCAGAATCAACTACCTGCCGTCAAAGGACAAGAACTCTGTATCAACCTCATTCTTAATGAAGCCAGAAATCCAGACCTGATACCTAAACCTGAAAATATTAACAAAAATGTAGTTAAGCAATTCCCTTGGCTTTTTAATCTCCATTATAACCTCCTCCTCCCGTTCGCTATCGAAGGAGAAAAAAAGTATAATGATATTGACTATCCCCTCAAATCCGAACTCGGCCAATTTCGCGCAGATGAAAAAAAACTAGGCCACAGAAATATGCCCCCTCCCCATCTCGTCAAACCACTACTCATTGACGCTTTTATAGAATACTCTAAAGTTTATCATAAGTTCCACGACAGAATATCAGCGCCACAATCAATGGAATATTCTAACTGGCTCGCCCTCGAAAATGCAGCCTACCTCCTTAACCTCAAAATCTGCTGCATCAAGCCATTCAAAGATGGCTCCAATCGTGTCGCACGCCTCGCCGAAAACCTTCTCCGCCTCAATGTAGGCCTTCGCTTCAAAATCCACCAAGATAAAGATAAAATGCTCAGAGATATCTGGTCCCTCCAAGACTCCCAATATAAATTCTCCCCACTCAGTGGAACAGAACTCTAATCCCCCCACTCAGTGGAATCATCTCTTAGAAGAACCAGCCCTCTTGCTTCCCTTCTTCATGTCCTCAACAGCCACACCATCAACTTCCTCAATCAAAGCAATATCCCCACACTTGGGACAAGTTAGAACCCCATCCCGCTTTGCTGCATTCACAATCTTCTTGTCTGCCGTAAACTCATGACCGCCTAAACATTTTGCTTTTATTTTCATAACTTCTCCAATTTTGCCAAAGGAACGAACTTGAAATAAGTTGAAAATTGCTTCAGCAATTTTCACCACCCATCACGGACAACCGTTTTTTCTATCTTGGAAATTGCTTCCCCAACAACATCATAAGAGCCAGATAATTGACGTATGTTCGCTACGTCTATGCCTCCTAATGATTCACTCTCATGACATGTTACGATGAGCTGATTGTCACGCTTTAAAACAGTTCTTATAATCTTTGATAAAAATACGACTTGGTTGGCTTTGTCTAAGCCTAGATTGAAGTCATCAATGAAGACAACGCTATTTTTGACTTTATGATTATGAAAATCAGCAAAGATCTGAGAAAGCAGGGTTACGGCTGGTGGGATAGAATGCAATTCATTTACAAGCAATAAACCGATTCTGGTTTGTGTGTCATAAGATAAGAAAATATCTTCTAATTTTTCTGGTACATGATTTCTATGAGATAGTACAAGTTTTGGGATAAGGGAATTTTGTGTGAATTTACCTTTACGAAGAACTGAGGTTGATACGACGCCATTGATTTCCCAATCAACTTCGCCATCCATATCATCAAAATATCTTGGGAAGACAGCGCCTTCAAGGGCAGCATTTGTATAAGCGCTTCTAATAAAGCGTAAGAGAGTTGTTTTGCCGGCAAGATTACCGCCAGAGATGCCAGTAACATCTTGTATTCTTCCTGTTTCTGTAAGAAAAGAAACAGAGAGATTGAGGGATGAGCTACGGAGGGAGGCTTTACGAAGGCGGAGAGTCATATATTTCTCTTTGCTGAGGATGAAAATCGTGACAGAGAAAAAATTTTCATAGAAGAGATGCGTGCTAATCCCAGTCTTTACCCTAATCATCCAGTCAACTTGCTAATATCCCAGTCTCTACCCGAATCACCCATTCTCTACTCTAATCTTTTTGAATAACAGTTTTGGGGCTTACAACCTTGTTTATAATTGATTCAGTGGAACAATAACAGTTTTGGGGCTTACAACCTTGTTTATAATTGATTCAGTGGAACAATAATAGTTTTTTTGATAGAATGTCTGGTAAATCTATTTTTTTGAAACAGTGTAACGAAGTTGAAAAGAGGCGGTTTTGGTCATATTGGTTGTGTTTGAATGTGTTGAGAAGTGTAGCAAAGTGTAGAATCAGTGTAACATTTGACAAAGTATGAATAAGATTACCATTTTATTGAAGCTTTTGGCAGTCCATTATTTTTGAGGATATTCTGTGCTTCAATGGTGTAAACTTTGATTTTTCTTTTATAAGAGATAGCGGGCATTTTTGATGCTATAGATGTTAGTAGCGAGGCGCAACCTTTCTTTCTATATCTTCTTTTTGTATATATCATAATTTTAGGTTGGGAGAAGGCTGGTGAGTAGAAGAGGGTACTAATGGGTATTTGGTTAGAGAACAGTGTGATGATTATGTATTTTTTGATTCTTGCAACATGTTCTGTTGTGAGGTCTAGTGTTGGGTCTAATCCTATGAGGTTACATTCTTTGTAGTATTCTTCTAGAACGCTTCTGATTTTGAATCTAAGATTTGATATTTGTTTGAATTTTGGGTGTTCTGATATATGGTATCCATTTGATATGAGAACGGTTATATCTGGCAGATCTGGTATTTTTTGTATTCGAAGCTTTCTAATCTTTGACAAATTGAGTATTGTGTGGGGTTTTTGTGGTGTAGTTGTTATTATTTTGCGCGAATTTTTCGAATTCAGATGTAAAAGTTAGTTTATTTGCAAATTCTTGAGTTATTTCATTTTCTTGAACTGAAAGAACGTTATAAAAGAAGAATGCGATGGAGCATGGGAATTTGATAATCGAATAATCGAATTCCATTTTAGAGATAATTTCTTCGATGAAGTTCAGGGTTTCCGAATACAGGAGATATGGAATACCTTTCGATCAGAGATATGATTTTATTTTCAAGATTTTCTTCGAAACAAAATGCCTTTATTGACAATATCTCAGGATTATCCGTCATGTAATTGAAAGCGAAATCTGGAACATAAATTATAGCAGCTTTGTGTTTTCTTTTTATTTTAACGAATGTAAAAAACGGAAAATAAATTCGTTCTTCTCGAAACAAGATTATGCATCTTCCTTGTTTTTTACATTTGAGAGGATCGAACGGAGAAGATTGTTTTGTTTCTCTTTCGCATAAAAAAGATGCTTCTTTAAATAGTTCATCTATCGCTGTTTTTACAATAAATTTTCCATCAGGGTAGATGCGAGAAGGCATCATTTCGATATTCCTTTTGCATGATTATATCGCTTGCATTTTTCACTTGAAAAGAGAAATCCCCTCAATATCATTGAAGGGATTTTGTTAGATTTTTATTTTCATTATTTCAGGATATTTGTTGAAGGGTCTATTTCGTGTTTCTTAGATGCTGAGTATTTCAGGTATTCAGAAGAAGGGGATTGATAGTCTAAGTTTTGTTCTAATAATCTTTTATTTTGCGAACATATATCAAGGGTTACTATTGTAGCGATGATTGTTATAAGGAGTAGGCTGATAAGAAATCTTCTTGTTCCTATTTTCTTTTTTTGAGACATGCATTTTTCCTTTACTAATGTGGTTTATAAACATTTTTGTGTATTTCCCAGTTTTCTGGGAGATGCTTTGGTTTCATACATTCAACAAAATGCATTCTCCAACCTACAGTAAATTGTTGTATATCCTCTTCTGATCTTAGCTGTTCAATAACATATTGTCCATGACTTTTAGAGTTTGGATTATCTTTTAGTTTTTTAGAAGGAGAAAGAGCTGCTAGATTTTCCAGTTCTGTTATTTTTAATTCTTCCGGTTTTTTGTTTATTTTTTTACATATATAAGAAAGCATTTCTTGCTTTTTTGTATTTGGCATTTTCGTGCCATGTTTGAGCAGGGTATACGCATATGAGTATTCTGGATTTCTATATGAATTTATATCAACTCTTGGAGCCTGAAATTGTTTTTCTATGTCTTTCTTTTTCTCATCCGCGAATTTTTCGTATTTTGAATGACATTTTCTGCATACAGGCAAAACATCATAATGATTTGAGTTTTTGTAATTTTCTTTAAAGTGTTTTCGATATGTATGAGGAACAACGTGGTGTTTTGTTAGATCATTATCGCATCCGCAAACAACGCATTTGTTTATTAGGGTTTGAAGGTAGAATTTATCATTTTTCCAACCATCGCCTTTGGGTTGGAATCGAAGCTTTATGGTAAGGAACTGTTGATCTTGAACAAGATCAGCAAGTCCTTTCTTGAGATACCAATGTATTTTCTTTTTATTGCATCTGAACATTTCTATCCCTTCGGGAGATAGAACGACGCAATTTTCATACAGAGTAGAATTTTTTTCTATTTTTCTCATGACCGAGAAGCGATCATTTTATGAGCAAAAAGTATCATAAAAACAATAGATCCAAGAACGATCGCAAATATTAGCGTAGGAATTACAAAAGAAAAAATTCCTTTGATAAGGAAATAAACTCCAAACAAAGCTAGAGAGAAAGATGATACTATTTTAATCGCAGATCCTGGAATCATAAAAAACGAAGCATAAGAGACTACGATTAAACATATTCCAATAATCAAAGAAAACATTTATTTCTCCTTGTCTGCCATTCCCTCTAGATTTATTCTCATTATATCAATATCTTTTTTCTTCTGTTTTGAAAAATGTGAATAATCTTTTTTGTGAAGATCTTTTTCTTTGCAAGTAAAAACTTCATGTCCTTCTGCTGTCAATATTTTAGCTATTGTCTCTAAAGTATGTATAGCTAATTGAAGTTTTGTATTTTCAATTTCATCAGAAGATATAATTGAAGAGTATTTTGATACTATGCTGTATGGAGTATCAATTATTAGGTGATGTTCTTTCCATTTTTCATCATAGAAAGGGTGAGCGCTTGCTGATATTGATATTGACTTTGTTTCTTCTATTTCTATGATATCTAGAAATATTGATACGCTGTCAAATACATATTCGCTTATTTCCCATTCATTAATTGATGATGCAAGAATGGATGCGAAAAGATTTTGATTATTCATGGAGATTATCAATGAATGATTTTGGATCTCTATTTAGAGCCGTATCTATTTTTCTTTGCCATTCTGCGAAAATTTTCAAAGAATCAATGCTAATTTTTGGCATACCATTATTGGAATCAAGTATTGGCGGAATTCTTGCATCATTTTGAATAAATGACGTAAGCTCTCTTGTCCATGCGTATGCTTCTAATGATCTTATTCTGCAAATATCTCCGCAGTCTTGATTGAAAGGATTTTTTTGTTCAATTCCATTGGGAGTTACTGCTGAAAATAGAACTCCGGCCCAGTGAGACCTTGGATCATCCCATACTGGCAATATTTCTTCTGAATTATTTTCAAAGTATGAAATAGCTTCATCATAGATATCTTTTCGCAAAGAAACATCTGTCATAAGTAAATCCTTATATGTGAAATTCATTTTTTCTGAATTCACATTATATTTCAGAAATGTTAGTCTTGAATTAGGTATTTAGTTAGATGTAGTGTCTGATGTCTTATCAGCAGATGGTTCATTAGATATTTCGCCCAGTTCTTGACCTAGCTGAGATATCAAACTTAAAACTTTATCAAAGCGTTCTTGCGTCATGCCTCCAAAGTTTCCGTTTGGATTTGCTTTGAATTTGCGAGCGAAGGTTTTTTGCTGATTCCACCAACGAATATTCTTCTGCTGCTCTGGATCCTGAGTTGCGTAAGCCCAAAGTTTCCCATCTGCCTTAAACTTATCTAAAACAACTTGATACTTGGTTTGCCAAACACCATCTCTCTCAAAAGATGAATGAGAATCAATAAGAGACTTGAGGAGGGATTCTCTTTCGTCTGAAAGACCTGGAGCGGGCTTATTCTCGGCTTTTTTGTTGCAAAGGTATTTTTGTCTGCTCCACCATTGTCCTATGGCTTTTTCTTGCTCATTTTCGGCGGTTGTGGAAGGCCAACGCTTATTTGCCTCTGCAAACGCCTTGACTTCTTCAAATCTAGTATTCCACTCATTTTGACGATTAGACTCTGCCATAAACAAAACTCCTTGTAGGGGTCGATCAAAAAGATACGCCTACAAAGAGTTTCGGCTTTTAATGCTTTGAAATTTGAGACGTTCACGCAAAAGTTGAAACATTTTTACAAGGCTCTTTTTTGTATTCTGGAACGGTTTTATCTTCCAGCAAAGATGGATCGTATTCAGCGACGACTCTTCTTATTCTTATAGCTGCCATAGCAGGAGTAATATCGTCTGCTGATTTTAAGTTAAACTCCTCAGCATATGAAACAAGAGAGGGATTTGGCATATAAAAATTATGAACGGAATTATCCAAAAACTTTGTTATATATATTGATTCTGTAATTGAAATTCCAAAAAACTCAGAAAAAGCAACTTCTCCATAAAATTTATCAAAATATACACATCGGCCATCAATACTCCATCCTTCCTTATGAAATATAGTAGCAGCCCAGCCAGCAGCGCATCCTGCTGTTCCGCAGCTATTTTCTGTAGCGTCATCACTGGCCCAACAAGGCATATGAAATTTAGAATGAGGAAGATCATCAAGAAAATTTGCTAGTTGGACAAGTTTTTTGAGTTTTTCTGTTTGCATAAATATCCTTAAGCCATTGTTGGAGTGTGGATTATCGGAAGGCCATATCCTGGCGATCTTTTTACAAGATCTGGATTTTGATGCATCCAATCCTGAACGTACCATTTAATTTTTATTTGCATGATCAACAATTTTTCTGCATAAATCAATCAAATCATGAACACTCAAAATGTTTCTCATGATATTGATACGCTTGTGTACCCATTGAACGTTTCCTTCTTCATAACCTTTTGTGTTGTCAATTCTGTCAAGAGAAGCGGTTTGAATTGTGGAATCTCGGCGAAAATATCTAACCAAGCAAATATCAATTCCGCTCAAAGCGCATTTTTTATTCTGTTTGATAAAAAGATTATATGCATACTCTGGCGTTATAGAGATAGGAATCCCTCTTCTTTTGGCGTTGCCTGAAATATGACACCAATAGCTTCCGCTGAGTTCTTTGTATCCTGTTTTATTAACTGGACCACCATTACCAATACATCCACATGATCTAGTATCTCCATTGAGTAAATACTTGCCAAGAATATCTGTCATTATACCGCAATCGCATTTACACTTCCATATTGGCCGTTTGCTTTTTCTTCTTCCTGTATCTTCTATAACTGTTAGTTTGCCGAATTTTCTTCCAGCAAGCTCAATTTTATTGATTCCTCTTCTATTTTTATGTCTATCTTTCATTCCATTCTCCAGTAAAAGTACATATAGGTGTACGATTACTGTTACAATGAAATGAGCGCAACCTCCTCCAACATCAAATAGAAAATGTTACTGGAATAGGCATATGCACTTTTGGCAATCCATATCCAGGCGATTTCTTATACAAATCAGGATGTTCTCGTACCCAATTCTGATAATGGAATAATTGGCCGCAGCCACCGCCTATATCATCTTGACCGGCAGGATCAAACATTCTTGTGTCATATCCTTTTTCTAGGATTTTTGACATAAATTCAGAAGCCAAGGATCTCTGTCTTTCATTTGCTGCCGAAACGTGTTCTTCTCTTTCGCAGATAACGGATATTGTTGCGCACCACACCAGAGGATCAAACAATTTATAAATACGATCAACATCTTCTTGGGAATTATTTTTATCATGTACGCAATAATTGAAAAAAGGTTTTCTTTTGGTATGTTTGTACCAAAGCCTTCCTCTTTCTGCTATTTCTAGAAGAGACATTTTAGCCTTGAAGGGAATAAGATTATTTCTTGATTCTTCGGTTGTTTCGTGAATTGAGAATTGAAGTCCTATAGTTGGAACTTCTTGCGAAAGAGATATGAATTTATCCCATTTCTCTTCGCTCATTTTAGGCCCAATGGTGCTTATAAGAAGTCTTGCATTAGGGTACATCTCGTGTAATTCTTTTATTGCAATTTCAAGATCATCGTAATTAAGCATAGGCTCTCCCATGCTCATAAACATGATTTGAAACTTCTTTATATTTTTGGCATCGATGCCATTTGATTCAATTAGGTATTTGGGTTGGCTAACAATTTCTTCTGCGGATAATTTCTTAACAAATCCGTCTCCAGCGCCGCAAAAACGACAACCAACATTGCATCCGCTCATGGTTGAACAGCATATAACTGTTCTTTCTTCGAATGTTGGATACTTGTAAAGAACGGATTCGGCTACGCATTCGTTGCTTGAAAATACATATTTGAAAACATTTTCGTTAGAGCTTGAAAGTTTTTTTACTTCTGGCCAAATCATGTTTAGTTCCTGTTTATCCAATATCTGGGCAGCCCCGCATGCCTTTGAATGGATCTTCTTTTATTTTGCCATCTTTAATCCAAGCTATTTGATAACCCTGTTTTTGGTGGCTATCTATAAGATTATAGTATCTAAGTCCCTGCTTTATTACTGCTGTTTCGCTCATTTCTTTATTTAATGCCATTTCTCGAAGAGCTTCTGATTCTCTTTCAGAAAGATCTACATTGATTGTTCTTCCTGTCATAAAATTCCTCAAAGAATTCTAGCAGCATATAGTGCCATAATGGTTTTACAGTCTCTGATAAGTCCTTGATCGTTCAGTTTGCGAATTTCTTCAGCGGTCATCCACTTGGCTCGAATAAGCTCGCCTTCATCAACAAGACCAACCTGCTGAATATCATGAGTTTTATCAACAAGAGCCAAGAAGACATGACATACTTCGTTTGTGCAGCCAGGCGTCATGTAGGCTTGATGAACTTTTCTAAGATTGGAAGGATCAATAGTGACGCCTCCCTCTTCTTGCGCTTCTCTAATTACTGTTTGTTCGGGAGTATCTCCGGGTTCTATGACTCCGGCGATTGTCTCGTAAAGCCATCCATCTTCTTCTTTTGAATTTAGGATTGGCTCTATGCCCTTTTCTGCGTTGAAATAAGCAGGAAAACGGAATTGCCGAATCATTAGGTATTTTTGTTCAGCAGAGCATATGGGGAGAATAGTTGCCGCCATTTTTCTTAGGTGCAAAAACTCTCTAAAATGATCTTGACTTTCGTTTGTATCGTATTCTGATGATACGACTCTAAGGTATCTGCATTGAGTGTTTTTTGCTGAGTATGATTTTACTTCAAAATTATCTGGAATCGCAATGCCTGAATTACTTGCGGCAACAATTTGATTGCAGGTGTTTTGAGAATCCATAAGTACCCCTTCTGTGATCTTTATTGTACCTAATTCTTCTTCACAACTACGTCGAATGCGGCTGCTCTTTTGCAGCGTGAGGTCCATCGATATAGTAAAGCGCTATTGTGGAAAAAACAAACATAGCATGAATAGCTAAAAGTATGCCTATTTTATTCCAATCAAGAATTGAGTTTGGTTCTGTTGCTTCGATAAATTTCTTCAAAAGATGTATGCTTGAAACTCCAATAAGAGATGATCCCATTTTGACTTTCAATCCAGAAGCAGTTATTCTATTCATGAACCTAGGACGATTTGATATGGTTTTGGGATCAAGCTCTCTTATGAAGATAGAATATCCTGCGATTGATATCATTATAACCAAATGAGCTACCATTACGATATCAACTAAACCAAGCAAGGAAAGCATAGCAACTTCTGTTGTAAGAGATTTTATTTTGAAAAGCATATGGAATAGCTCTTCAACAAATTTATATGAGTAGAGAAGAAGTCCTATTGAGAGACCAATATACATAACAATAAGAAGCCATCTGCTAGAAAGAAGATAGGATTCTATTGTTTTGATTATTTTATCATTAGGATTTATTTCCATTTTGATTTATCCTTAGATTTAGGATCTGGCTTGAATATGAAACATGAGTCATGAGTTTCGTTGTAAGCTGGTTTTTCGTATTTAACAATCCATCCAGCTTCTCTATAGGGGATTTCTATATCCAACAAATTGTTATCAAATATTTGTTTTCTAGATATTCCTGAATCAACAATAATCTTTATTACTTCTTCTTGCTTAACTATTGATTGATTATTGGCAAAATTTATGTCTATAAGTTTATTAAATGCATCAAAGACAGCTTCTGGTATGTGTTGTTTTTTTATTTTATCTGGAGTTATTGGAGGCATTTTTGTTCCTAATAACTAATGTTACTTTTATTGATTTCTCTAATTCTTTTTTGTTTTTGTTCTGGAGTCATATTATCCCATTCTTTTTGGTCATCATTCGCCATAACACATCCACCAATAAGACAAAAAGTGATAATAAAAATAAAAATTGATATCCAGATCCAAGCTGGAGACAAAGCTAAAATAATCATTTTGGTACTCTTTTCAGCACTATGTCTAGTGCGTTTTCAAGCATTTCAATTGAACAATATCTTTCTCTTTCTAAAGAAAAATTAGTAGCTTCTTTTTCAATATCTCTTTGAGATGTGGGAAGAATAACATCTTTTGGAGCAGACATATTTGCTTCTCCATTTTCGATGTTGTATTCAACTACGGGTTCGCCGCCTTCTTCGCATCCCTCTTTGCTAAATAGTTGAGCTCTTAATGAGAGAAATGGGAACTCTTTAGCAATGATTTTCCACTCTTTAAGAACGCTCTCGGCTGGAGGCCATTTACCTATATTATGACCGCATGTACCGATAGTTCCATCCCAATCAACCCACCCTTTAGACCCTCCGATATAGTGACTTGTTATCCTGCTAGGCCTGATATAATCTATATACTTTATCCACCGAATTGAATCTATGTATTTTTGTAATTTTTCATTATATGAATAATATGTTTCATCATTCGAGTGAATAGGGCAGCCAAGTGTTTTTGCAACTATTTTACACCATTCATCATCATTAGATGACGGATCAATAGAGCTATCATCAGTTCTAATGATAATTTCCATTGCTTGTTCTGGAGTTACGTTTTTGCCTATAACTCTTAGCTCTGGCCACTTTGGTAGTTTGAAATTAGACATCTTGTTTTTCCAGTTCTAAAATTTGCGAATTTATTTTTTCAACATCTTTAATTGCTGACTCTTTTCTTTGAATAAGATTTGCTTTTTTTCTTTCTTTTATCATAGATGCAACATCATCTGGTATTTTTAGTCCTATCTTTTTTGCTGATTCTATTGCCGCGTTCATTGAATTAGTTATATCTTGTGATTTTCTAATATCTTCAAATTCTTTTAAACAAATTTCTTCTACAATTTTGGCTGCTTCTTCGAAAGAGCTACATGGTATACAATCAGACCATGATCCGCTTCCGTCTCTGTATTCGTTTATTTTCCATTGCATATCGCCATTGGAGTCGCCATACAGGCATAAAAGTTTTAGTTTGTTTTTATCATATGGGGTATATTGTGATTTCATAAACTCATCAAATGGTACAATAGCAATTTTGCAATAACTTGTATATACAAAATGAGTTATTTTTTTATCAAGAAAATCAAAAACTTTTTGAAGTGACTTTATCACTTTTGCGCGAGAATATATTTCATTATATTGCTTTTCTAGCTCATCTTTTTTAGATGTAAGAGTAGAAAGTTCTGTTCTTAGTGAATCCAGTTTTTTATTTGCTTCTGATATGCTTTTTTTAATTCTACTTTCGCAAGGAGATTCAGTGTATGCTGTTTTTACAAAACGAATTACCTCGGTTTCTTTTTCTTGAACAAGAAAACCTTCAGGAACAATTCTGGTCAAATAACACTCTATATCATTGTTATCAAAGACTGTTGACCCTAATTCGGTTGAGTTATCAGCAAGCATATGTTATCCTTTAAGGACGGCTATTGGCTTGAGTTCTACCTGAATATCTACTAAGTCTTTTTGATTTTCCATTACAATATCAATAGACTTGTAAGCTGATCCTAGTTCATCGTGAGCTTCACGAACTCCATAAAGTTCTACTTTACCAAGTTGGCTAGCCTGAGAAGGATCAAGACCGCTTGCGATTCTTTTTTTCGCTTCAGTGCGGCTGAAATTTCTTCCCGCTCCATGAGAACAGGAATTGAAGCTAAGAGGATTTTCTAATCCCTTTACAATGTAACTCTTGCTACACATAGAGCCAGGAATGATGCCAGTAGTGATTTTGCGAGCAAGAGTTGCTCCTTTGCGGTGAATCCATACATTTTCGCCAAAATGATTTTCAAGAACTGCGTAGTTGTGATGAATATTGATGTATTCTTTGAGAGGATTTGTTTTATGAATCTGAGATCGAATCATTTCTTGCCCAACAATAAGCATTAGGAATCTATTTGCTAATGCATAATCCTGAGCAGCTAACAAGCTTTCAATATACCATTGACCTTCTTCTGAGTCGGCAGGCAAGAAAGCTAATTCTTCATTTGGAAGTTTAGTATAGTATTTACGACAAGTTTTTACAGCTAAGTGATGGAATTTCTTGGCTAACTGAGCTCCAAGTCCTCTAGATCCGCTATGAAGCATAATCCAAGCATTACCTTCAGAGTCTTCTTGGATTTCATAGAAATGATTACCTGAGCCAAGAGTTCCTAATTGAACTCTCGCTTTTCCCCATTCTGGATAATCAAGAGTTTTGCATCTTTCTTTTGCGGATTCAAATTTTGATTGAACGTCATTTAGGGTTTCTTTAAAACGGCTGCTATCGATCCACAAGTCACTATTTGATCGATCTCCTCCTGATCCTACAGGAATATTATCTTTGATATCAATCATGAGTTTCTTGATATCAAGATCTTTTACTTTTACTCCTGAATTCCATGCGCACATGCCGCAACCAATATCAACGCCTACAGCATTAGGTGATATAGCATTTTTCAACGGAAGTACGCTACCAACTGGAACTCCAAATCCAGTATGAGCATCAGGCATAAGAGCTACATGGTGAAAAACGCAAGGCAATCTTGCTGCTTCGGAAGCTTGGCGAATTGCGCCTTCTTCTAGATTGAGAACTGGCTTACCAGTATCAGGATCAATGGATTTTGTCCATGCCATGATATGAACGCCGCCAGTTTGATCTTGAGGGATTACGACTGGACCCGTTTTTTCATCGATAGTTTTCATTTGATTTTTTCTCTTCCTGATACATCATTCTTAAAACACGCTTTTAATTCAGGAATTTCAGTCAATCGAACATTTATGACAGAGCCATTGTGCTTTATTTTTATAAAGGCTTTTGTTGTTGGACAATTCCAAGTAGAACCCATGTCTTGAGCTTTGGTGGTTGTTTCTAAAACACTAACAGTGAATATTTCTTCTGTTTTATCTGGCCAAAAAATTCTTATTTTGTCTTTGTCTTCAATCTGTATATCACCCAAGCAGTCATAGAAAGCCCAGCTGCCTTTAACGGAAAATTTAGATGGTTCATTTTTTGGGGTTTTTGCCATTTTGAATTCTCCAAGTAAATGATTATAGTGAATTTTTATTCACAAAAAGGAGAAATCCATTTTAAACTGGAAGTTCATCTTGCAAATCATCTAGTCCTTGAGTAAGTATTTCTGGATCGTTATCAGTTATCAAGACATCATGTTCATAATGAACGCTCATTGAATCATCTGATGTGAATAAAGGCCATTTATTATCAGACATCTTCTTAACAAAGCTAGATCCTAAAGATATCATAGGCTCGACAGCAACCATATCTCCTGTTTTTAGATTTGATGAATAAGCAGGATGAGGAAAATTAGGAATAATTGGAGCTCCGTGTAGTATTCTTTTGCCTTTATCTTTTATATTGTATCCATGACCTGTAAGCGATCTAGAAATAAAAAGGCCAGATTCTTTGTCAACAAAATTATACACAGCCTCGGCCCAGGAATTAACATCCTGTCCGTTTCTTAGATGTGTTAGGCCTATTTGTATTGCTTTTTTACCAACATTCATCATATGCCGTATTTCTTTACTTGCTGGTCCAATCGAATATGTCCAAGCGGCATCGCCTAACCATCCTTTGTAATTTACGCCAATATCTACCTTAATCAAATCTCCAATTTGGAGAGGTCTTTGAAGGTAATCATGAGTTCCATGAACGATACATTCATTGACGCTAAGACAAGCGTGAGATGGGAAGGGGGCGTGTCCTTTATATGGAACGTAGTTAAGAAAACAGCTAGAAGAATCTAGTTTTTCAAGTTGCTTTGCTATGTATATATCAATTTCCTCTAGCGTCTTCCCGGGTCTTATAAAGTCTATAAGACTTCTATGAATCTGTACTACTTTTTGCGCAGACTCTCTAGCCAGATTGAATTTTTCTTTTTCAAAAGTCATATTTTTGAAATTTCTTGTTTTTGTCTCTCGCTAGCTAATCCAGCTTCATTCCATTTGTTTAAGAACAATCTTTTATTTTCTTTTATTTTTTCAGGTGTTGGGATCTTTTTATCTAAATCGCTATTTGTAAATTCTGATTGAAGAATGGTTTTTATAATTGATGCGCCTGCACTTATCTTGTCTGAGGATTTTATAATATCTTTGGCATCTCTAAAAAGAGAAATTACATTTGAAGAATCTATTACTATGTTTCTTTTTTGAGCAATATTTTGCATTTCTTCAGATATTAAAATATCTGAAGACGTCAATATTGATCTTTCTTCTAAGGATGGAGCAGAAAAATCTTCTATTTTATTTGGATATATATTCCCAACATTTATCATGAGAGCGCTATCATTTGGTATATCGCCATATTTTTCAAATACAGATTCCCAAGCATTTCTTCTGTTTTCCCATTGTTCTGTTGTTAAGTTTTCTGGTTTATCGGTGTTATTCCAATAACCATACTCTTCTACATATTTATATTTACTAACGATTTCAATTATTTCATTGTAATGAGAATATGGGACTAGAAGAATATGAAATCCGATAGGGAATGCTGCTAAAGAAAATGTAAATTTATTGAGATTATAGTGTTTTTCCTTTTTAGATAGTAGATCAAGCATTATATGGTATGATAAGATTCTGTATGAATCATACGAGGCATATTCTGGAACAATTTCATTTCCAATTGCATATTTATCGTGAATGTTTACAATATCCTCAATAGTATGTTTAATTAGAATATCATTAAGTTTTTTACGAACTAACTCTCTTAGCCCTGAAGCCCATTCAGCGAATTCCTCCAATGCCATCATTGGCATTCTTTTTCCATCAAATATTTTTGTACTCATTTAAAAAATATTCCTTTACTCTCTTTTTAATATCACAAGAACTGTGTTTACATTAGTGCCTGATTCTTTAAATGTTCCTTCAGGAAGTTTTTCGTATTTCCCGTTTCTCTCGACAAATTCTCTAAACTTAGATCTCTTTTTTGTTGTTCCAAAAGTGAATCCTGGTGACATTATCGCAACAAGTATTCCATTTTTACCAAGCCACTCAAAAGCAGATTGAACATGATCAATATCTTGATTCTTAGAAAACGGCGGGTTCATCAAAATAGCATCAAAACCAAAATGGATATCATTTTCAGATAATTCTAAAAAGCTTTTTTCAATTACAAAATGTCCTTTGGCTTTCAAAATGTCAACGTTTGCTGGTTTGATTTCTACGCAGGTAACTTCTCCACCATATTCCCGAGCAACATCCGCAATTGATCCATGTCCAGCTGAAGGTTCGAGAACCTTCATGCCTGGCTTGATACCAGCAATTTCAACCATTCTTTTTGCGAGACCGTTTGGAGTAAAAAATTCCTGGAATAACTGTTTTTCATCAATCACGAATTCTTTTTGCGAAATGTCTTTTATTCCAAGTATCTTTTCTGGATGATCAGGGAAAATATGAGATTTTTCCTTTTTATTCCATTTGCCGCCTGCTGCCTCTAAGACTTTATTCACTTTTAGGTATAGATTTCTGTCTAGCTGCCCGTTTAGAATGACAGAATTACCAGAAATTGTAGCTCTAGAGATTACATCTTTTACTTCTTCGGATAGATGAATTTTTTCTGACATTTTTTCTCCCAAAATAACATGCTTTTGAGGATAATTTTAGTCTTGAAAATTATAGCATTTTCTCGCTTTCACTTTCTCGTCAAGACTAGGATTGCGGATTATGCTGTGCGCTGGCAAGAGTCTTGCCAGATAAAATTGATGAATTACCAGTAAATGAAATTAATTGGAAAGCAAAAAATGACCAAAAGATTCAACATGGATGCGCTTGCTGCTCTTGGGAAGAATTGGTTTGCAAAGCCTCCTGCTGGTTTTTCTTTACCATCAGAAGCTGCCATTTCAGATGTTTCAATTTATGCGAATTTTATTTATGACACAGATATTGGTCGCATGTTAGAAACAGCAATAGCAAACTTATCAAGCGATTCTCAATCTTCAAGAGCTGCATATATACAGAATATTCAAAAATGGTTGCAGGATAACGGTCCAACTATTTTTGTTGATGAAGAAATGTTACAGATGTGTCAGGACACGAACGTGCTTAGTCATGTTAGAGGAACTGACATCAAAACTGTTTATCCTGTAGGGTATATTTGTCTGCCTAAAGGAAAAGGATTCACATCAAGTTTTACAAAAGATTCTCTGCATCATTTATGGTTTCAGATATATGAAGCAGGCTCTCACGATCTTCTCATAAATGGAAAGAAGCATACTTTAGAAATGAAAGGCAGAAGGCTTTTTATTCATGCATATTGGGATAGAATCGGCGACTGCTCTTCTTTCCTGCTTCCTCTTGATAATGAGAACGATATTCTAGAAGAAGTTATAAAAGTAAATAGCACGAAACTTCTTGCTGGACAGGTTAACCGAGGCAAAACTGATACATCTACTGGAATGTCTGTTGAAGAATTAAATAAAGAATCTTCAGAGCTGTCTAATTGGATGGCTCCTCTTGTTTGCAATATTCTTCTCTTAATGCAGTCTTATCCTCAGTATTTCGAAAAAATGCCTAAAGAAAATTCGTATAGACAGTCATTTAAGGGAAAGAAAGATCCTGTATCTTTGCGTCTTCACAGATCTTCAAAAATGGATATTTTTCAGAAAGTATATGAAACTGACAGCAAGAAAGAAAATGCAGAAGCAGAAAATAACAAGATTTGTAGGCATTGGCGCAGAGGTCACTGGAAGAGACAGGTCCACGGAGATAGATGGGAATTAGAGAATCCTGAAGCAAAAATCATTCACATGAAGGATGGTCGCAGAGCGCATATGAGATGGATAATGCGCGTTTTGGTAAATAAAGATCTTGTGCAAGATCATTCTCTTGTAAAGGATATATTAGAGAAAGCTAATTAGACTTCTTCTCTTCAAGAAGTTTGCGATGTTCATAAAGGAGCTGGCAATATTTGCAATCTTTTGAAGGTCCATCGCAAGTCATTTCGCCGCAATAGCTAACCTCTCCAAGACAATCAGGACATCTTTCGACTCCAAAACCAGCCATTTGGCGAAGGATATTTATTTCTCTAATCATCTCTCTCATTCTTTGAGCCGTCTCTGGTAATCCTGCTTCATTATCAGCAAACGGTAAACAAGCTATCATTTTTTTAGTGTCTTCTATATCAACCATTTTATGCTTTTTAACATAATCTTTTTTATATATGTTTAGAAAATACAAACAAAAAACAGGCCAAAAACAAAGCATCAAAAAATATGATAAAAAGTTTTTACCAATTTGATATCTAAAAAACTCAATTCCAAATTTTCTTAGCTGAATTACGCCAAAAGATAGATATGCAGTAAACAGAAAAGGTATCGCAGTAAAATAGTATATGCTGTTCATTTCTTTCCTTCAAAAAGTTCCACCGCTCCATACGCATTGGCCTTTATCATCATAAACATATGATTTTTGCATAGTGCCTGAATGCTCTTTTGCTTCTTTAATAGCATCTTCTTGTTTTCTGAAATCTCCGTGATTACAATCTCCGCCGTCAAAGGTATCAACAGAAATGACTCTGTATTTGCCTTTTGGAGCTTTTAGAGAAAATTCTTCGCCAGCGCCTCTATTGCCGCCTTCTGAAATAGGTCTAGGATCATAAGGCATATAGGAACTCCTTTGTATTCGTTTATTATTCTCAAAATATTCTACAGTTTTGATGATAATCTTACATAGTAAAATTAAAGGCCAAATTGTAATGTATCCAAAAGCCTTTATATCGGCATGGTAGTCACGGTATTTTACTTCAAAAAATCCCCATATACAACCAATACTCATATAGACTAATGCAATTATATCTGGTGTTGTCATATTTTTTCACATGTATTGCCATAATATAGCAAGCTAAAATACAAAAGTCAGAAATTTACTCTCCAAATTGTTGCCATTTATCTTGGAATACAGATTTTAGCTTTTCAAGATAATCATTTGATTTGATTTTTCTCATCCATAGATCATGGCCTGATCCGCCTTTAGCAATAACACCTTCCCAAACAGGAAGCTTTCGAGAGCGAACAGCATCAATCAGCTCTTGATTGAAATTGCCTTCATAAACAACTTGAGCAGATTTGAGATGACCGAAATTCTTAACAAAATCTCTCGGCCCCAATATACCTTTTTTGTGTAAGTTGATATCAAACAAAATTATTTCTTTAGGATCATTGTCAGGTTCAAGATCGTGAATACCGGCAAATGATTTTGGTCCTAAGAATTCACAATAAGCGGTTATTCTCTCATTATTGCGAAATTCTTTCGTGTCTCGAATTACTTTCTCGATGCCTTCGGCTTGCGTATCAAGAAAAAGTTTTATGGCTGGTCCAAAAACAGGATCTGTATGATCGAACAATCGAGTCCTGGTTCCAAACTTGTTCCAGCCTTTTTTAGGAGTCCACTCAAAGCGAAGATTGCTACCATCATGCTTATAGAAAGCAATACAAGGCTTGCCAAAGTCTCCAAGAGGACCATCAATGGATGGGTATTCTTTCATTTTATTTCTTCAATGCAATCTTTCAATATTTTCGAAGAAGCCCTTGCGATTTCTCTGCAAGACACATACATATCGCCTCTAAGCCTCGAATCATTTGGGCCGCCTTTTGTGGACCAATATGCATCTGTTTGATTGCCGCCAACAAGTAATATAGATTCCATGTATCTATCTATGATCTTTAGTTTTTCAGAAATAGTTTCAAATTTTCTTTCTCTTTCGGCAATTGATAAAGCTGCGGCTTTTCTTTGCTCTTCGGATCCATATTTGCAGCATCTAGAACAGCCGCCTGATAAAAGCGGATTAGCGCAAGAGCAATTTTTAGAACATGCATCTGTAAATTCACAAGGACAGGTTTTGTTTCTCATATTTATTCACAATTCAGATTGTCGTAAGCAACAACAAAAAGAGAGAAATCTTTATCATCAACAAAAGAATCAAGATTGATATCTCCATTACAATCAATTGAACATAAAACACTATCATACTGAGATGCAAAAGCGCTAAAATCTATATCATTTACTAATCCATCTTTATTCAAATCAGACGGACAGCTATCGCTAAATACATTAAGTCCAGAAAGAATAAAAGCCTGTTTTATGGTATTAGGGACATTGTTTACTTGAAACGTTCTGGAAGTATATCCAACAATCTTTGTTCCGTCAACTGAAATTCCTGTAGCCATTTCTGCTTTTTGAAACCAATCAGGTAAGTTTGGCAAAGAATATACAATATCGTTAATCTGAACAGATCCTCTTGTCTTTGTCCATATTACGGCGTTTCCTTCTGAATTGCATCCAACGGCTATTTTGCCATCTGGAGTCATTGATGAAATAGTGCCAGAAAAAAGACTTTCATAAGGATATCCCATTCTCTTTCTGAAGGCTTTGCCATTATAAGAACCGGCAAAATAATTTCCATCTGAACTTACAAAATAAGCAACAGATCCTTCTTTTAGATTTGGATCAAGTCTTTTCCATTCATTATTTTGATAGTAACCAGCAATTGTGGATTTTTCTGTTCCGAATGGACCGCTCAAATAACATCCAGCGATAATGGATCCATCAGAAGAAACGGAAAGAGCTTTTGATGCAGGAAAACCGTAGTTGCCAAAAACAACTATGTATTTGCTTATGTTTTTGATACCACCTTGCTCTGTCCACGAGAAACAGCTGCTATTAGGAGGCACTTCAACGCCGTATAAAGAGTCGTTACCATCTGTTCCGACAATAACGCCTGACTCAGAGACAGATGCAGCTCTTGCATCTCTATATAAAACAACTTCTGGCAAAACAAAAACGGATCCAGAAGATTTCCATCTAAAAGCTACTAATTGTCCAGAATTTGCTAAGTTTCCAACGATAACAGATCCATCACTATTGGAAGAATAGGCGGATCCTCCACTATGAGCAGAAGATGGGTCAACAATGTAGTGTAAATCTCCATTTGCATTCCAATAGCAGGGTATCTGAATGTATTGAGATCCATTATTGTAGTTGGAGTAACCTACGATTTTTTCGCCATTTGAGCTTATTCCGTAAGCTCTTGAATCCGTATCTGAATTAGTTAGTATAGAAAAATCAATAGGTCTAGCTATTCCTGAATTGCAGATAAGATTGAGGATTAAAATGGTCTTTTTCATTGGTTACTCCATGTTGAATCAAATTCCTATTCTCCAACAAAATCCCGACAAACTCTAGTCCCAATTCTGTCCATGTCAAGTATTGGCTGATCTATTTTCCATTTACCTTTATCGGAAATGACAATTTGAGAACCTATATGCTTTATGTTATTTATGATTATTGGACTCAATAAGTTTGCTGTTATTATGTTTTCTTTTTTATTAACAACAACAATAATAGATACCTCATCTAGTGATTCAATTTCAATCTTTTTTAAGTGTTTTTCATCTACAAGAGGCAAATAATCCGGGAAAAATACTTCTGGAGTTGTAACTACAAAAGAAAGACAAGGATTTTCTATTGATTGAAGCCATAAAAAACAAGATTCATCAGATTGAGATAATATGCAAAATCTTTTTTCATTTTCAAATCCTATAAGTCCATCATTGAAATTTATAATTTTGTCTTTTTCTATAGAAATTGTTCCAAATCTTGAAGTTATTATTTCTTTATGCAGCAATGATAATGCTCCTGTTTTGTTTAATTGACTTGAATATCTCTGGTAATGCCATTTGTTTTGGTGCTGTTTTTTCTGTTGCTAAATATTTTGTATTTGGCTTGAATATGTTGGCCATATTCTTGAATTTTTCTTCGTTATCCTGAATAAGAAGAAGTCTCATTATAACTTGATCTGTAGGAGGGAAATTGCCTGTCATTATAACACAAAGTTCCTCAACCATTTCTTTATTTAGCCAAACTTTTGTTTTTACATGACCAGGATATATTTGGTATACTTTACCGCTATGCCCTCTAAATACAATAAATCCTTTAGCAAGGTATCTTTGATAAGCGTCTTCCCCAATAATTCTTTTCAGGGTTTGTCTTGCTCTTATTTCTCTTATATCGCTAGTTCTTGCTATGTGTTTATTTTTTACAATAGCTGCTGGAGCCATTCTGTCTCTTATTATAAGCAGCATTCTTTCTTTATCTCTATTTAGAGATTGATCTACACCGCCGCCTCGCCAGTAGTTTAGATGTTGATTTAATATTGATTTGCGTATCTCATTAGACCATCTATAGTATTGGCTTGTTTCATTATATCGATATGGATCAAGAGTAACAGTGCATGAGGAAGCATTAGTTGAATAATCTGCGTATGCATCATACGAAAGATTTAGATTTTGAGAAGATGATAAGCAATAATTTATTACTGATCTTGTTTTTTCTTCATAAGTAGTAATAGAATTATTTTTTAATCTGTAATCAAGATAGCTTTTAGATGCATTCAAAAATTGATTTTGATATAAAGATGAATCGCTAGATAATGGTGTTGCAGAAACAAGAACTCTTTCATTAAGGAAAACCTTTATTTCCATTCTGGCTCTTAAGAAACCATCAGAACCAATATCTGTTGATACTTTATCAACAACACTAATAGACGTGTTTCCTTCTTCATCTATTACTGTGTGAGGAAGATGGTATTCGTCTTGTTTGCAGTAAACATAATCATCAACTGCCATTTCAACAGAAATAGTTGCCTGACCTTGTTGTAGTGCATTTTTTTGCATAATTAGCCTGCAACAACCATTTTCATTGGAAGAAATATAATTTCTTCTGCTAAAGGATCAAAGTTTTCCATCTTAGATCCAGCAGCGCCTGATCTATCAATTCTATGAGGTTGAAGTCCTTCGGCGACAAAAGATTGAAACATATTTTCGGCTTCTCTAATATCTTCCAAATTCATTTTGTTCCAAATGAGTCTTTTATCACCGTCTATTTGGTTGAGTATTCTAAATATGCCAAATTTATTGTTATTCTGTAAATGAAGGATATCTTCATCAGAAACTTCTTTAAGAGATGTTTCTAACTCTATCTTTGCATTACAATCAGAAAACGTACTGAATTCAATTTTTGTCATTTTATTGCCCAAATATGCTGACCCACATTTCTCTCTTGATAAGCTCATCAGGAGAGGTTACAATAACTGATTTTCTTTCTTCCGATGTATTCGCTCTATTTTGCATAGATTTGGTATGAGGAGACATCTGGAAAGATGATTTGGTTGCATATATTTCATCTACTGGTTTAGAATTGAATCTTCCATCATCTGTAATATGTCCTGATTTTATTCTTCTTTGATGAACGTGTTTACAGTTTGGACATATGATATTATGAATACCATCCAAATCTGTATTTACTTTTGCTAAAAAGTAACCTCCGCACCCATCTCCAGAGCGAGCGCAATAAAATTCCTGAACTATTCTTCCCATAGTTTTCTTTCTTTAATCAACCTTGTCAGAAGAAAAAGAATACAAAGCTGTGTTCTTTGCGAAAGTATACCATACGTCTTTATCACTAGACATAGTTTTATGATCATCATGACCTATACGGAAATTTCTCGCAAATACACCTTTATTAGAAAATATCAATTCTCCTGAAGAAAAAACATGCTCATTTGAATCTTTAGAATCTATTTGAAAACATGGACCTCCCATGCAATCTTCTAGATACATAAGAGTATCTGGAGAATATCTGTCAGGAACTTCTTTTTGATTTTTGACGGGAATTGCGAACCATTCTCCCTGGCGGAGAACTCCTTTTACTCCACGAGCAGCAACAGGGATCAATGATTTATAAGCATCAGAAATAGACTTTGGTTCATCTGCAAGAACGCATCCAAAATACGATCCCTCATCTTGACCTAAGATATATCTTTCTTTTCCATTCTTAATAACAACAGTTGAAGATTTGTGCCATTCACAGCTATTTACTAAAGAAAATCCCATAGAGGGAGGGGTTTGCTTCGCCGCCCAAACAGCAAATCTAAAATTAGCTTCGTTTTTTTGGCTTTCAAAATTTCTTCTTAATTTAATAGAAGTAGCAATTCTTTCTTCTGGACAAAAATCAACAACTTCCAATTTTGTTTTTAGTATTTCTTTATACGCTTGATGTAATAGCAATGCTTTTTTCTTAATAAGATTGCCAAGACAATTAAAACTTAGTGTTGGAAAATCTCTAAAGTGTCCTGATTCAATAAAGCCGCTTGGGTCTCCAGAATCAAAATCAAAATCTGCGTTTATAATTATATTGTTAGATACAAATATTGCACTAGGGACGTGCGAAGAAGAAATTCTTGAATCCAAATAAACAACTGTATCTGATACGAAATAATCTTCCGTTGCTCTTTCATTAAAAACTTGCTCAGAATCATTCAGTATACTTGCATTTTCTAGTGAATGAAAAGGCAAAGAATTCTTTTCGCTGTAAAATACTTCTGAATTTTTTCTATCAACACAAACAAATACAAAATCAAAACTAGAAATACCTGAAACACGAGATCTGTCATTATCGCTTTTTTTTGCTTTCGAAATAATGACTAAATCAAAGCCATTACACTGAACAGGAGATTTTCTTGTTTTTGCATAAGTTTTTACATCTGGAAGAGCATTAATTATATCATCTTCAGTAGGTCTTTTTTCTAAAGGTTTATTCTTAACTGAAGATAATTCATATGGACGATTAAGCGTTCCCTTAAAAGGGCAAACGATTTTTTCTTTAAACACTTTTACGTTTTTCATATTTTACCTTTACTTATCTTTTTGAGGCATTACCGACCTGCAAGAAAATCATCAATATCGTTGAGGTTTTTACCGTATTTCATTGGTTCAAAAGACGCAACAACATCAATAGCGTCTCCAGAAATGGCTTTTTCAAACTTTATGTTTATTGGGTTTCCTTTGCCATCATGCCCTTTTATAGTCAAAGCAGGTGAAAAATTTCGATCTTTACCTGCTTTCCATTCTTGTTTAAAATAAGCAATAGCACAGGCGAATTTCCTGTTTGCTTTGTCATCATGAATATGCACTTCTCCTAGATTTTCATGCATACGGAAAGCAGGATATCCCGGCGTTGCTGATGCTATCATTTTTTCTCTTGCGCCGCCCATTTAGTGACTCCTTTTACCAAGAAAGATAATCGAAAGAACCATCACCACGAGGGTCTCCTGGGTCTGTAGCAGGAGAATGACCGTAAGAAAATCCAAGCTTTTTATAGTGATATTCTAGCAATCTAATATTTTCAAAACTAATACCAATACCTTTGAGGTTAGAAAATGGATTGATAATCCTGTTTTTACCTTCTTTTGCAGCATTTTTTATTTTAGTGTCAATTTCTTCAATATAGGGTTTTATTTTATCTATTTTGTCTACATTCTCTTGTGCCTGTTTGGAAATTGTTCTTGCTTCCTCAGCGCTAATCATTTCTAAACTCCCTTGATACATCATCAAAAAACTCGTTGCTAACAATCCAAAAGCAAATCAAGAAATTCAAAATAGCAGTAAAAACGAATGTTAGTATTATTGCCCACCAAGGTGGATTTATGTTGATGTATTTGAAATCTTTCTTGAAACTTTTCCTTACCCATTGTTGAGGTACTTTGTTTTCAACCCAAGACACAATGGAATCTAGATTGACCGTTTTGCCTGTTTGTTCGCTAACAACATCTCTGGCTTCAACTATTAGAGAGCTAGAGTCTGTCCAAGAGAATACCTTACCCCATTTCACTTTATTCTCTCTGTCAACTCCAACGCAAATCACAAATTCGTTCATGTTCCCGTTTTTCCAGTAGTTTTGTTGTAGGCTTGCGGTTTCAAGCGTTTTATCTTTGAAAACAAGAAGCCATACCCTCACTTGGCAAGATGCTCCATATTTAGCATTAAAAATCGAAAGCCTACGATCTGCTTTATCAAATCCAGGAACGGCATTGCCTAAAACAGATGGAGCATCCCAGTAACCAGAAATAGACGGATAATCTAAAAGACCAAACTCTTTTTTCTCTTCTTCTGTTGTTTCTTTGAAGTTAAAAACAGATCTAGAAAGTATAACTTTATTTTGATAAAGATGAGAAGTCGTTGCAACCTCTATATCTTTATCATTGTTATTGAAATAAGAAACGTATCGATCTCCATCTTTGGAGTAATGCTTTCTTTTCATGTCGATAAATTTTTCATTACCCCATCTTCTTGAAAGCTCTTTATAGGTAGAAGAATCAATGTTGTATGATCTCCCATTGCTTTCTTCTGCTGTCCAATATGCAGGATGGGTATCTATCCTTGATTTTTTGACGTATTTGTATTTCTTTCTGGTTCTAGTCTTGCCATCTGAGTCTTTATATTTCTCTGTTCCATCTTCTACTTTTTCTGTGTAATATACTTTTTCATTCCATTCTTCAAAATAGTTTACTTCTTTAATCCATCCAGTCCAGTACTCTTCTTTTTGAGCATAAAGAAAAGACGTAGAAAAATGCATTATCGATGCAAATATAAAAGAAGCGGCAAAGGGGATTAAGAATTCCCACCACTTTGTTTTCAGTCTGTATTTAAACCAAAGAATAGCTGAAACAAAAACTGGTATAAACATTGCCGTAAAAATGACCATCTATATACTCAGTAAGTTTTTATTTTCAAGGGATAGACAAAATACATCAAAAATTACTTCTTTTTGTACATGTCTATATCATCATCTACGCCAGTTTTGAAGTTTGCTTCTGTCTTGCTAGAAGTTACAAGGTTGATGTCGATGGTTTTTGTGTTTCTCAAGAATATAGTGCCAGGAAATGTTTTGATCAGCTTTTCATGCTCTCTGGAAAGATCAATAAGCCTTTTTTGTTCTCTTTCAAAATCCATTCTGTTAGACTCAATAGATGTCATAAGCTTTTTCATTAAAGATGAATCAAATTGGGGGTTTGATTCTTTGATAAATCTAGCAAGAGTAGCGGAGCTATTCTGATTTCTTGAATCCATTATTTCTTTGTATATAGATTGAAATTGAGACGCATATTCAGAGCTAACTTGAGTTTGCTGCTGAATGGTTTTCCATACTCTATCATAGACAACCTTATTAGCATCTTGAGACGCTTTTATGGCTGTTCTGATATCTACTTCTGAATTACTATAGGATATATATCCTATAGTCCATGAAAGCAATAAGACTCCGCAAATAGAACCTGCAATTACATTTATCTTGATTTTATCCATTTTCTTTCCTTTATGACTGCACGGTTTCTAGTTCGCTTTCAATATCAGACTCTTCTGCTACAGGGCATGCAGTGAGAATCTGATCTCCATCCGAAAGCTTGATCAAGCGGACCCCCATAGAGCCTCTATTAAGAGTTCTAATGGATTTAGCCTCAACTCTAACCATTTGGCCTTGCTTAGTGATTACTACAATGTCATTTCCATCTTTCAAAGGGATTGCGCCAACGCTCTTGCCGGTTTTGCCTTCAACATTGATATCTTGACGCCCCTTTCCACCTCTTACTTGCTGACGCAGCTTGCTTCCATCTGAAGGAACAACAAGATATTCATCAACAAGAGTTCTCTTGCCGAATCCATTAGAAGTAATAGTCATCATGGAAAGATCTGGATCAAGAGTTACTGTATCTCCGTCCTTATCAAACTTCATTTGAACAACTATTCCGCCGATTACAAAATCATCTTCATCCAAACGAACGCCAATAACTCCGCTAGCTTGACGACCAGATATTCTAACATCTAGCTCGCTGAATCGAATGGCATTTCCTTGATTAGTGACAAGAATCAAATCGTCGATTCCGCTAGAAACAAGAACAGTCACAATTCTGTCATCTTCTTTGATCTTTGTAGCCTGCAATCCGCCTCTGTTCATGTCAGAGAAACTACGAACAGAAATTCTCTTAACAAGCCCATGAGCGCTTACGAAAGAAAGGAAAGACGTTTGCTTTTCTATCTCCTTAATAGGAAGATAAGTGCAGATCTTTTCATCTTCTCTCAGATTGATAAAATTCACAATTGGACGGCCACGAGACTGTCTTGTTGCTTCCGGCAAATCAAACACCTTAAGCGATATTGCTCTTCCTTTGTTCGTGAAGCAAAGAAGATCATCATGAGTAGAAGCAACAAACATAGACTGAACAAATTGATCGTCTTTCAGGTCTCCTGAGTTTACACCGCTTCCGCCTCTGCGCTGTTTGCGATACTCGCTTAGCGGGACTCTCTTAACATAGCTATCAGTAGAAATGCTAACAACAACATCTTCTACATCAATAAGGTCTGCAATTTTTATATCGCTAGCAGCCTGATCGATCTTTGTTCTTCGATCATTGCCTAACTTGTCAGCCAGTTCTTTCTGTTCTTTAACGATGATATCAAGAACGATTTTTTCATCGCCAAGCGTATTGATTAGCCAATTCTTGCGATCTTCCTTTGCTTTCTTCTCATCTGAAAGACTTGTGCTTTCAAGCTTTGTAAGACGAGCAAGAGTTAGAGCAAGAACCGCTTTCGCTTGATTTTCAGTTGAAACGATCTTTTTGCTAATGAGAGCAAATGATGCTTCTTCTGGATTATCGCTTTTGCGAATTATTTCAATCACTTCATCAATACTAGCAACTGCGCTAAGCAATCCATCTAATATTTCAATTCTAGCATTAGTTTCGTCAAGCTCTGCTTTGAATTTTCTTGTAAGAACATCCTTACGATGATTGATGAATGTTTCAATCAACTTGACAATTGGCGCTTTTTCGTATATTTTTCCCTTGATCAATACAGTGTTATTGACCGAGAAAGAAACTCTCAGGCAAGTATGATGCAAGAGCTGATTGAGAATGACGTTTGCTTTGCCGTTTTTGCCAATAAAAACAGTAACGCATGTTCCTGTTTTATTTGAAGACGTATTCGTGATGTCTGTTATGCCGCCAATTTTCTCTTTTTCAATAAGATCTTTGATCTGAGTTCTGAAGGTCTCTGGCGATCCTCCTTCTGGAAACTCTGTTACAACAATAGTTTCCGATCCATTAGCGGCTTCTTTTATCTCATAAATCCCTTCCATCTTAAGGGAGCCACGACCTGTTTCGTAGTATTCGTAAACGCCTTCTTGTCCCAAAAGTTTTCCGCCAGTCGGGAAATCAGGACCAGGCATTATCTTGATAATGTCTTTTGAAGTGATATTTGGATTGTTTACAAATGCTTCAAATACTTTAGCTAACTCTCTTAGATTATGAGGAGGAAGGTTGGTGGCATATCCTACCGCAATTCCTGATCCTCCATTAAGAAGCAAATTCGGAAGCTTTGCTGGAAGAACGGTGGGCTCTTCTCTCGAATCATCATATGTTTTCTTGTAATCGACAACTTTGGGAGAAACATTATCGATCAATGCTCCTCCTGCTTCAGACAAACGAGCTTCTGTATATCGCATTGCGGCAGCAGGATCGCCGTCAACAGAGCCAAAACACCCTTGAGGATCTATCAGCGGAACTCTCATGCTCCAATCTTGAGCCATACCAACCAATGTTGGATATACTACCGCTTCACCGTGGGGGTGGTAATCGCCTGAAGTATTACCGGCGATCTTGGCGCACTTGATATGTTTCTTGCCAGGAGAAAGGCCAAGCTCGTGCATTGTGAAGATGATTCTTCTTTGAGATGGTTTGAGTCCATCTCTTGCGTCAGGAATTGCTCGATCTTCAATTACTTTACCGGCATATTTAGTAAAAGAAATATCCATGACTCTACTGAGTTCAATATTTTCAATTAAATCAGTAGCAGCAATTTCAGCAGATTGATTTGATTTTTTCTTTGCCATAATTAGCCTTCAATCTCCACAAGCTCTTGATTGATGTTTTTGTTTATGTGTGCTTTTCTGGCCTGAACATTTTTGCCCATAAGAATAGACAAAATTCTCTCAGCCTCAGCAGCGTCATCCATTGTGACTTTCAAGAGTCTTCGTTTTCCAGGTCTCATTGTAGTGTCTGCCAATTGCTCGGCATCCATTTCGCCTAGACCCTTGAATCGTTTAATATCTTTTTTAGTGCCAAAAGACTTCAAATTTGCTTGAAGTTCATCATCATTCCAGCAATATGTTGGATTAGCCTTATCTTCAATAAGGTACAAAGGAGCTTGAGCGATATATACATTTCCAGATTCAATTAGGGGACGCATAAAACGGTAGAAGAATGTAAGAAGCAACGTTCTGATATGGAATCCGTCATCATCAGCGTCTGTCATGATAATGATCTTTCCATATCGCAGTTTCGACATATCAAATTGATCTTTTATGCCAGTTCCAATGCATATGATCAGATTCAATACTTCTTCGTTTTTCAGAAGATCGCTAAGATCGCTTTTCTCAGCGTTAATGATTTTGCCCTTTGCGGCAAGAATAGCTTGATTTTCGCTATTTCTTCCGCCTGTTGCGGAGCCAGCTGCTGAATCGCCTTCGACTATAAACAATTCAGTGATATCATTATCAGCGCTAATGCAATCTCTAAGTTTTCCGGGAATTCTTCCAGAATTAGACAAGAAGCTTTTCTTCTTGATTGCTGCGCTTGCGTCTTTGGCTGCTTTACGGGCCTTCTGAGCCATTACAGCTCTATCAACAACTTTTGACAATACTTTTGGATTGTGATCAAAGTATTCAGTCAAAATTTCGGTTACAATATTCGAAACAGCAGTCTCTGCTTCGACTGTACCTAATTTTGCCTTTGTTTGACCAACGAATTCTGGCTGAGGCAAACGAACGCTAACAATGGCGGTTAATCCTTCAGCAATATCTTTGCCTTCAAGATTGTCATCTTTTTCTTTTAGTAGCTCTGCTGTTCTTGCGAGCTTATTGATATTTCTTGTAAGCGAGGATCTAAATCCTGCAACGTGAGAACCACCATCTATTGTATTTATGTTGTTTGCATATGAATAAATGTGATCATCATCGTCATCCGTCCAAGATAGAGCTATTTCTACTTGAATATTATCTAGTTTCCCAATTCCATAAATAGGAGAATCAGGATAGATGCCGTTTTTGCTAGTAATCAAGTAAAGGACGAAATCGCTTATACCGCCATCAAATTTGAATTCTTCAGAAGTATTTGTTACTTCGCTCTTAAAAACAATCCGCAATCCTTTATTGAGGAAAGCGGTTTCTCTCAACCTTCGCAAAACCTCTTGTTCATCAATTTTGATTGTTCTTTTGAATATTTCTTTATCAGGATGCCAGGTAGATTTTGTGCCAGTTTGTTTTTCAGACTTTTCTAATTTTCGTATCTTGCGAACCTTGTCAGTTGGCTCGCCTTTTTCGTATTCTTGAGACCAGAGATATCCTTCTCTGTGTACTTCTACCTTCATCTTGTCAGACAGAGCATTTACGCAAGATGCTCCAACGCCATGCAAGCCGCCAGAAGCGACATAGCCTGATGCGTCAGATGTCATTTTTCCGCCAGCATGCAAAACAGTCATAACCACTTCAAGGGATGATTTATTTTCCCCTGAGTGGATATCTACAGGTATTCCTCTTCCATCATCTTCGATTGAGAGAGTTTCGCCATCGGAATGCACTGTGACTGTGATATTTTTGCAATGCCCAGCCATTGCCTCATCAACAGAGTTATCTAGGATTTCCCAAACAAGATGGTGAAGACCTTTTCGATCGGTATCGCCTATGTACATTGCAGGTCTATGTCGAACAGCCTGCAAACCTTTTAGTACCTGAATGGTATTTGAACCATATCCTTGCGATGGGTTATCCATGAAAATTCCTTTTCGTGACAAACAGAATCAAGAGAAAACCTAGTCTCGATCGCTACTATTATAGCAGCTCGGTTTTCCACTCCGAAGTCATTCTGGATTGCCTAATTTTCACTCTTCGAGTTCAAGTGAATCTTTTGTTTTTCTTTTTGGCGGCAAAGCCCAAAAAGGTGGAAGATCCTGTATTCCTTCTCCTCCATGAGGCAAAGAATACATGAACAAGAAAGACTGCTGTTCATCAGGATTGTCATTGTATTCGCATCCTGTTATTTCTTTAATCCATTTCTTTTTGCTTTTTATGCTAGCTATCGATCCCTTGTAAATCGAACCTGATTTTGAAAACGAAGATATAATGCCAACCAAGCATATCCCTTTTTTGGTTACAATAAAAATGCCTCCACCAGAGTCTCCAAAACAATGAATACCTTCTCCTGTTACTGGCTGGAAATTCTTTTCAAATTTATTTGAATAGTAATCAAAAAAACCAAAACGATGAAAAACAAAAGATAATGTATCTTGATTGTTTGCTGCGTATCGCATTGTATCTAAATCATTGTAAAAAACAAATCTGTTTTTGTATATTCTTTTTGTTCCATATGGGATATCCCATGTTATGTTTTTAGAATACGGATCCGTTGTGCTTCTCCCGAAACCAACTCCGTAAAAAACTTCACCCATTTCAATACCGTTAAAAAACTTATCAACAAAATATGGACAAGTTTTTTTTAGTTTCAGTATGGCTAAATCAGCATCTTCATCCGCATAGATTTTTTCTATATCATAGGTAACATTTTCTAAAATAAAAATAAAGTTATTTGATTCCAAAACTTTGCCATCAACCGAGCAATCTTCTGTAACTAAATGCCTAGACGTAAGCAAAAAATTTCCTGCTCCTATTACAGTAGCAGAACCAGCGCCATTTGCTTTAGTATTTATTATTTTCCCAACAAAAGGGAAATCTTGCACTTTTTTGTCTTTTTCTGAAAAAGGTATAACTATTACGCTAGCTATAGATGAAGACATTATCTGAATAAGAATTATAAATAAAAACGTTCTCATAAACGCCTTTATTGTTTTCTTATAGAGGATTTTATTTCCTTCTAAAAAATGAAACTTTTAGTAAATATAAGTATCCATTTCTTCATCTGAACAACACTGAAACCACCAATTAGAGAAAAATCCACGACCTATTTTGAAGTATTCTTGCTCTATTGCTCCATACCAATTTTCATAAGATATAACGCAGCATATTATTGATTTTTTATCATGCTTTTTCTTCTCTAAATTCAAAAGCAAACATACATAAAATTTTGCTGTCAAGAAAAATCTTTCCATAAAAAATAAAGAAGGATTCTTGTCATTTATGCATCTTACTTTTATAGCGTTTATCATTGCTGATTTTTTCATTTCTTCTATGTGAAAATGCTCGCCTTCATAAAAACTACGCATGGCTTGCTCTTCTTCACTTATGCTGATTGAT
>JACCDY010600363.1_pt1 | contig 127256 bp, 124 predicted proteins | sample 7446391 | NCBI WGS metagenome assembly JACCDY01 (sample SAMN15323451, study PRJNA562643) | freshwater metagenome | isolation source: river surface water | place: USA:Blue River Watershed | collected 2017-08-18 | reverse complement strand
TGCTGTTGGCTATGCTTTTGATGTATCAACCTGCATTGTGGTATCCTCAGACGGGTCAAATTGGGCCTACAGTGGCCCTAGTGTAGCTGATCAGATCAATGATATCACATATGGAAATGGCCTCTGGGTTACTGGAAATAGAAATAATGGATTTTTTGACTATCAAAGTACACTTCAGCGGAGTACAGATGGAACAAATTGGGAATGTGCTTTGATGACACCTGCTATTGAAGTGCAATCAGTTGCAACCAATGGGACTTTATTTGTTGCAGTAGGAGTACCTGATAATGGGTTTGATGCAACTCATGTAATTACATCTAGTACAGATGGCCTTAACTGGGTCTCATCTATGTCTATTCCCTTTGATTCTGGAGCCAATGTACAGGGAAAGGCAATAGCATGGGGAGATTCTAAATGGGTTGCTGGAATATATACTTCTGCACTGTCAGATGCGACAAGTACAATGCTCATAAGTACAGATGCTCTAAATTGGCAAACTTCTCAATTTGTGAATGGATTAGGACAAGAGACATCTCTCCCTCGTGATATTGCCTACAATGGATCACTCTGGGTTGCTGTTGGACTATTTGGTAACTCGGAAACAAGTACATGTCTTTATAGCACAGATGCTCTCAATTGGGAAAGTGCTGCATCAGGTGGATTTAGTAGCCAAGGATATGGCGTAGGATGGAATGGATCGTATTGGGTTGCGACTGGACGAGATTCAGATCAAGAAAAGAGAATACAAGCTAGTACAGACGGTTCTAATTGGGTCTCATCCTTTCAAAACACAATTGATTACTTTGGTCAATCTGTTGCGTGGACAGGTTCACTTTGGATCATCAATGGTGATGAGGACTATCTAGGTTCAAATATTCAATACAGTACAGATGGGTTCAATTGGCTTCAACAAGTTCAAACAACTGGAATTATAGGCGGTGGTACAGGAGTTGCTGTACGAAGTGTTCCAGGAGGAACAACTACATGTACTGGCGCCGAACTTACAACAGAAACGCTCATTGCCAATTATGTGTCTTCCTCAGAAGTACAGGTTTCTACTTTGACTGTCGGTACAATTCAGAGTCCGTCCTATCCAAAATCGCAGCGTGGAAGAACTACATCTCCTCCTGATTGGACTGTGAGTACAGTAACCTTTGCCACACCCTTTGAGGCACCACCTATGGTCTTCTGTCAACCAATCACCCCACTCTTTTCAACTTATTTGCCCTATGTTGCGTATTTGGACTCTACAGAAAGTAATTTCTTCTACGCAGGATTTGCATATGATTTTACTCAAAACATGTACGTCAGCACAACCTTTGATTTTCAATGGATGGCTGTAGTACCGTGAAGATTCATTTCTTGTTTACTAAACATGTCATGAATCTAAATTATGGAATCAGTGGAATCGGACCCGTTGCACCAATATATACTGCATAAGCAATACGATTAATGGCATCTGAAATTGTAGTAGGTGACGATGTATCCCACCATATTCCTGTAGGAGATGTGTAAGCATCTGGGCCATTAGGACCCGTTGGACCAGTAGAGCCAGTATCACCAACTGTTCCTTGAGAACCCGTTGGACCGGTTGCGCCAGTATCACCAACTGTTCCTGGAGAACCCGTTGGACCAGTTGCGCCAGTATCGCCAACTGTTCCTTGAGAACCAGTGGGACCTGTTGCGCCAGTATCACCAACTGTTCCTTGAGAACCAGTGGGACCTGTTGCGCCAGTATCACCAACTGTTCCTTGAGAACCCGTAGGACCGGTTGAGCCAGTATCACCAACTGTTCCTTGAGAACCCGTAGGACCGGTTGCGCCAGTATCACCAGCAGTTCCTTGAGAACCTGTAGGACCGGTTGCGCCAGTTTCTCCAGCAGTTCCTTGAGAACCCGTTGTACCAGTTGCGCCAGTTGCGCCAGTTGCGCCAGTATCTCCTCCATGACCGGTTGGACCAGTTGCACCAACACCCGCAGGACCGGTTGCGCCAGTATCACCAACACCCGCAGGACCAGTTGCGCCAGTTGCACCAGTATCACCTCCAGGACCGGTTGCACCAGTATCACCAGCACCTGCAGGACCGGTTGGCCCTGTCGCACCAGTGTTGTCAGCAGTTCCTGGAAGTCCCTGGGGACCAGTAGGTCCAGTAGGTCCAGTTTCTCCAGTCGCACCTGGAGGTGTTAATGTTGTTGTTACATATGAAATTGATGTAGTTTCATTTGTATAAATTGTTACTATCTGTGGATTCGTCCATGTGGTTCCTGAGTAAACCTCTATAGAGATTGTTTGACCCACTGCTTCGGTATATATCACAGGAAGTGCAATAATTGTTGTATATGGTGATGCATAATATTGGTTAATATTCACTTCTGAACTTGTAACTAAAGGTGATCCATTTAGTAAAAGTGTAGCATATATTGTAGAAGGCACATTAGCAACACCTACTTTTAAATATAAATACCATGTGCCTTCAAAAATATGTGATTGAGATAGTAGAGATGCTGTAAAAAGAAGTGTAGACCCATTTACATTATTTTGGTATAAGCCAGATGCACTCAAAACAACATTTGGCACTAATGTCCAAGAAGCTTGGTCTAATGTTTGGATATAATACTGAGATTGAACCACAGATCCCATAGGCCCTGTTGGTCCTGTTGATCCTGTTTCACCAGTTGATCCAAATCCAGTCGGTCCAGTAGGTCCAATATCACCAGTCGCACCAGTCATGGTTGCTGTTCCTGGTAGACCTTCAGGTCCAGTTGGCCCTGTAGGCCCCGTTTCTCCAGTTGCGCCAGTATTATTTGCTGTTCCAGGGAGACCTTCAGGTCCCATGGGTCCGTCAGGCCCAGTCGGCCCAGTAGGACCAATCTCTCCAGTTGCACCCGTATTTGTTGCTGTTCCATCAAGACCTATTGCACCAGTAGGTCCTGTCGGTCCCATAGTAATTGGTGAAAACACAATACGCTCTACAACTGCTGATTCAGTATAGATATAAAAGCCCATGTAGGGAAATTTTCTCGGTGAAACCTCACTCAAAATCTCTGTATGAATACGTACAGCATCAATATACCAATCTACTTGATTTTTTATGTATTGAACTGAAAAAATACTATTTTCATCATATGCAAATGGGATTAATGTATCTACACCACTAAACCAAATTGAACCCGCGCCACTCAATTGAAGATAAAATCCAGCAAATACATTTGTATAATCAACACCAGTGTTATTCTCAGTCAATCCACCAATTATAAACACATTTGGAGATAATACTTTGAAAGATAAATAAGATCCCTCAGTAAACCGGGTCTCAGAAATAGCAGATGCAGTCCATTCAGCTCCACCTGAAATTTTCTGGATTGCTTGTTGAGAATTGTTATACAAACTTGTATTGGTAAACTCACCCCATGTAAAAATACCTACTCCTTGAGGACCTGCAGTACCACTTGGTCCAGTATCACCCGTAGGACCAGTTTCACCTAATGGACCTGTTGGACCTGCTGGACCAGTATCACCAGCACCTGTTGGACCTGTTGCACCAGTATTGTCAGCTATTCCAGGAATTCCTTGGGGACCAGTTGGACCTGTTTCTCCAGAACCTGTAGGACCAGTTGCACCAGTTTCTCCAGCAGTTCCTTGAGAACCTGTGGGACCGGTTGAGCCAGTTTCTCCAGCAGTTCCTTGAGAACCCGTAGGACCAGTTTCTCCAGCATTTCCTTGAGAACCCGTAGGACCAGTTTCTCCAGCATTTCCTTGAGAACCCGTTGGACCGGTTGAGCCAGTTTCTCCAGCAGTTCCTTGAGAACCTGTGGGACCGGTTGCGCCAGTTTCTCCAGCACCCATGGGACCAGTCGCGCCAGTTTCTCCAGCATTTCCTTGAGAACCTGTGGGACCGGTTGCACCAGTATCTCCAGCAGTTCCTTGAGAACCCGTTGGACCGGTTGCACCAGTATCTCCAGCAGTTCCTTGAGAACCCGTTGGACCGGTTGCACCAGTTTCTCCAGCAGTTCCTTGAGAACCCGTTGGACCGGTTGCACCAGTATCCCCTAAGCCTGCTGGACCAGTTGCACCAGTTTCTCCAGCAGTTCCTTGAGAACCTGTAGGGCCAGTTTCTCCAACAGTTCCTTGAGAACCCGTAGGACCGGTTGAGCCAGTTTCTCCAGCAGTTCCTTGAGAACCTGTAGGACCGGTTGCACCAGTATCCCCTAAGCCTGCTGGACCAGTTGCCCCCGTTACACCGGTAGATCCAATAGGACCAGTTGCACCAGTATCCCCTAATCCAGCAGGACCAGTCATTCCTGTCGGGCCTTCAATTCCTCCATAAGGTAAATCATTCCATGCTGTAGTACCATCACCTAATTTGAATTGATTCGTGTCTGTTTCAATAGCTAACTCTCCAGCTGCCAGTGTTGGATTCGTACTATTCCACAGGGAAGCTGTTCCTCTCCGAAACTGGAGTTGAATGAACGGCATACTCTAATTGTCGCTAAACACTTTATCTTTAAAATGACCACACGACGATAGAAGATGCCTCTCCTCACGTCGGTGGCAGGAACCTTTGGGTATGGACGCCCTTCTGGAGGTGGAGGAGTAGCACCTACAGATGGTACAAGTATCTTGTCTTTTGCTAGATCTCTTTCAACCACATTTACAGGTCAAACCGTAGCACCAACAAGTGGTGGCGCTCTAAGTATCAATTCTCAAGCAGTTGGAAATTATGACTACATGGTATCTACTGGTGGAACAGTCAGCAGTTTTTCAGCTACTGACTGGTTTACAACTACACAGGACACTGCGTCAGCATGGATTATTGTGAATGGTGATCTAACAATCAATTCAGGACAAACATTTATTCCTTCAGTGCGAAAATTATTTACAGTTATTTATGTAAGTGGCAATTTAGTTGTAAATGGAGCTATTTCAATGTCAGGAAGAGGTGCCAATCACAGCGGAACTGGAACTTCAGGTGGATATACAGCACCAGTGAATATTCGGATTGGAACAGGAACCTTTAGTGCTATTGTCAATCCAGAAATTCCTGCAACTGGTGGTGCTGGTGGTAATGCAGTTTCTGCTGTAAACGGTTCAAGTAACGGTGTTGCTGGGACCTCTGGTGGAACTGGTGGTGGTGGTAGTGGATATAGGTTTCAAGGGACTGCAATTTCTGGAGGTGGTTCTTCAGGAACATGCTTTACAGGTGGTACAGGAGGTGGTGCTGCATATAATACAGGAACTGCTGGAAATGGTGGTGCTAATGGTGGAGCAGGTGGTCAAGGTGTTCCTACAAACAGTAATATTATTACAGGTGGTACTGGAAATCCTGGTGGAAATACTGGAACAGCACAAGCTGGAGGTAATGGCACAGGTGGTACACTTATTATCATTGTCGCTGGTTCCTTATCAGGAACAGGTTCAATCATAGCCAATGGTGTAAATTCAAACAGAATAGGTGGTGGTGCTCCTGGAGGAGCATCAGGAGGTGGTTCAGTTACAATATTGTTCGGCACAAATCCATCTGGACCTTCTACATTGGCTGCAAATGGTGGAAATGGTCTCAGTGGTGGCAATGGTGGAAATGGTACATCACGAAAATTAGCTATCGGCGCAAATTAACCGAAACTGGTTAATTGCCCCATCACATACCATGTATTCAATCCATTTCCATAAATCGTAAAACTTTCCACTTCTGTGCGATTGCTGGTTGGCGTTGGCACAGAAGCATTTGGCCATCTCAAAACAGGAGTAGAACTATTGATACGGATTGTGCTTGTGTAATTCGCTGAATTTGTACTTTGTTGTAGAATCAGAGTTGTCACTAAAGACCGATTTGCTGTTGTGGGGACATTGGAGAAATTTGCGATAAAATTGGAGGACATGGAGGAAATGTAATAAATCGCACCATTGTTCCAATCAAAATTTACAGTTCCAGTTGGATTTGTATACGTGGATACGACTTCAGTTGTTTGTCTCACTGTTGTAGGTCCATTTACAACTAAAGTGCTCATTGTATATGTTGCCGATGTATTTGTTATATAGGGTAAATCATTCCATGTTGTTGATCCATTTCCTACTTTGAAATTTTGAATTGTAGTGTCTACTCCAGGTTCACCATCTGCCAAAATAGTATTTGCATTACTCCATTGTGTCGCTGTTCCACGTCTAAACTGAAATTGAATGTTTTGACCTTCAGATATAGCACCACAATCAAATGCAGGTCCTACAGAGTATGATGTAGTTGGATTACCACCATCAAATACATAGTACACTACAGGTCCAGTAGGACCAGTAGAACCAGTTTGACCTTCTGAACCCGTTGGACCAGTCGCGCCAGTATCTCCTAAACCCGTTGGACCGGTTGCACCAGTTTGACCTTCAGAACCCGTTGGACCAGTTGCGCCAGTATCTCCTAAACCCGTTGGACCGGTTGCGCCAGTTTGACCTTCAGAACCCGTTGGGCCAGTCGCACCAGTCAATCCTTGATCACCTGGAGGGCCAGTCGCACCAGTGTCTCCAGCACCCGTTGGGCCAGTCGCACCAGTCAATCCTTGATCACCTGGAGGGCCAGTCGCACCAGTGTCTCCAGCACCCGTGGGACCAGTTGCGCCAGTTTCTCCATCCGTTCCTTGATAACCCGTTGGGCCAGTCGCACCAGTCAATCCTTGATCACCTGGAGGACCAGTTGCGCCAGTGTCTCCAGCAGATCCTTGAGTACCAGTCGCACCAGTCGCACCAGTCAATCCTTGATCACCTGGAGGACCACTCTCGCCAGCTAATGCAAATGACATGTAATATAATGTATCTTCTGTAAATGGGTTAATAGTACCTGACAAGGCTGTAACAGAAAGAGCATATTGTTGAGGAGGGCCACCACTGTAGGATACACTAGATACGGTGTAGACAGCATTAAAGGAAGCATTTCCATCTTGATATATATAAAACATAACAGAATACCCATTTGATATCCATTGACTGATTGCATCAAAAAAGAGTGAAGAGTTTTTACCACCAACAGCAGTATATGCCAAGTCAAATTGTGTAACAAGAGTAGAATCAGTATTATTTGCTGTAAATTCACCATTGGCGGTAAGACTGTTCTTATACACCCATGTTAAAGTTTGAAGACTATCTGCACCAGCGAGACCAGTTGCACCTGTAGGTCCTTCAGCTCCTGTAGAACCAGTTGGACCAGTGCCACCTGTTTCTCCAGCACCAGTTGGACCAGTTGCACCAGTAGATCCCTCTGTACCTGCTGGTCCTGTCGCTCCTGTGACACCTGTAGCACCAAGCCCAGTTGGTCCAGTCCATCCAGTCGGCCCATCAATACCATCTAAGTTTACAGAATATGCAGTACTTTCATTTGGAAATGGTCCTTGAATATTTGTAATTCCAATAATTGTCATGGCACCACTTCCTGTCGTGTATTCCGATACTGATGCTTCTAGGCGTTTAGTTGGATCGGCCTGAAGTACTACAACTACACTATTTCCAGCAATATACGCAAGTCCTGTTCCAACCGTAAACGTAACTGTTCCATCTGGCTCAATACCAAATAAATTTACAGTTGTACTTGTTTGAAATCTATCACCACTTTGACCTGTAGGACCTGTCGCACCAGTACTTCCTAGACCCGTTGGACCAGTCGCACCCGTTGAACCTATAGAACCAGTGGCACCCGTTGAACCAGTAGATCCTATACCACCTTCACCAGTTGGACCAGTATATCCAGTAACACCAACAGCACCTGTCGCACCTGTTGGACCCGTTTCACCTGTTGCACCAGTACTTGTTGCTGTTCCTGGAAGACCTTGTGGACCAGTAGGACCTGTCGCACCTGTAGATCCAGCGCCACCTCCTCCATGAGCCAATAAATACGTTACTGTACTATAAAGTTGAGTAGAACTGATATAATTGGCAGACCCTAATCCAATAACAGTGCTTACTAGATTCGCATCACCAATAGTTCCACCACCACCTCCGCTTCCAACAACGGATGACTTGTAGTATAAAATACTATCTGACACATATAGGGAATAACTTGATTGGGAATAAATAGTATCAATAAAATTTATAGAAGAAACTAGAAGATTTGTTGTGCTGATTTCTTTTGCATACATGTTTCCTGAAACATATGCAGCGTATGTAGTAAATGAACTTGCTGTTAGTGTACTAACAGTCGGACTGTTACCAACAACAAAGGGTTCTGAATTATAAAAAAGGTTACCGTTATATGTATATAAATAAGACTCAATAAATGATCCTGATGCAGAATCCACGAAAGACAATGTAGATGTTTGAAGTTTTTGAGCACTAATGTATCTTGTTTCAAGGGAAACAACATTATTTGCCGTTGACATAAATAATGTTCCTTCAATGACAGTATTAGCCAAGTTAGTCAATCCAGTAAAATTTGCGTTTCCCTGTACATTTAATGTACTGGGACCAAATACAGTTATGGTATTTACACTGATCGCGTCCGCAATAAGAAAACCTGTAGAGATAAACTTGGAAAATGTTGAGTTTGTTGAAATAGAGCGAAGAACATAGAGCGAAGATAAATTTAAATCCGGTGGTATAATATTTGTGGTATAAAAGGTTCCACCATTTCCATCCGTCATAAGCAAATTTGACATTGGAATAACATAGGATGTTGTTTGAGATGACGGGAGGAAGAACGTAGTGGTGTATGTCTCCGTTAATTTCGGCGGACTAATCAGCGGCATCCTATTGCTCTCTGTAGTTTCTGAAGTTTTGTTTTGTCGCATGGAACAACTTGAAGATCAAGATGTTCTACACGAGTTTAGTTCAGATTAGCGCTTAGTATCCCATCGCAGTCCACATGAAGGAAATACTAGACAATAAGAGACCCGTGCCACTATTGATGTCATAGGATCCTACAGTAAATCCAAGCGTATCCACATAGGTGATATTCATGATCGCCAACTCATTCTGAATGTCATTGAGGGTCACCGTGACCGCTGGAGGAGAAGAATACGTGTATGTGAATCCTACATCCGCGAATCCAGCGTAGGATCCACAGCACTGAGTCGTGGCAGTACCCCAATTGAAAATAGGAACAGGACGAGTATTCAGATTTGTTACAGTCAAATTCTCAGCTACTGCATTAGATGCAGTAAAACTGCTTGTAAAGATATCATACGCTGAGGTATATGTCGTGGAAAGCACATCAACCAGGTGGAAACCAGAAGACACAAAGTTCACAAATGTAGAGGATGTGCTTGCCGTATTCAATACTTCCAAATTGCTCAGGGTAAAGTTGGACGCTACAACAATCGTTCCAGTCGCTGGGTTCTCATTGATATATAAGGTTCCATTCTGTGTGTAGATATTGTTAATCGCGGTTGTCACATGATCCGTAAAGGCAATGCTGGATGTACCATACACTTGGTATGTGTTGATGGAATTGGTAGACAAGAAAGACGCAATCACATTGGTTGTGCTGATTGTTGTGCTGACTGTCAAACTGCTAAAGGAAGGATTCAAGCTGCTACGTCCACCCAGTGCTACGGGAAGAGAATTGTAAAACAGATTGCTGGAATTTCCGTAAAAGTTGAACCGACCTATGCCATCCGTCATGGTAATGCTGGAAGTTGCCAGTGTCGCTGCCGATACAGTACGAGCGATGATACCCTGAGCATTGATGCTAGACGTCAGAAGTTGGCCAGTAGAAATGTAATTGACAAAGGTGGATGCGCTGCTAATTGTCTGGGCAATACGGAGAGTGCTGAATTGCGGTGCGAATCCAAGAGAACCACCTGTTGCTACCGCGGAACCGTTGTTTAGGAGTACAGAGCCACGAGAATACAGGAGATTTGTAAAAGCCGAGGTCTGGTCACCCAAGCGTAGGGTAGACACCGTATTCTCCAATGTACTCAGTCTCTGAATGTCTGCAAAGTTGGTAGACACATAGTTGGCAAATGTGGATGCTGTGCTCAGAATGTTCAAATTCAAGTTAGGTCCGAAGGGCAAGACCACACTTTCACCAAACTTCAAGATACCACCAGACACAAAAAGAGGATAGGACTGCCCGTTGTTACCATCAATCAGATTTGCTGTAGACACCGTCACTTGAACTGAAGACAAGTAGTTTACATACAGATTATCTGTGCTGATTGTGTCCAGGACACGGAGGGTTTCAAGGACCAAGTTGCTATTCACGACATTAGGAATGATACCGATAGAAGACACGCCGAAATACAAGTTGCCATTATTGACTGTCATGGGGAAGGAGGTTCCAGTTCCAGGATCATAGAGACTGATAGACGACGCAGACAGTGTTGTGGTGCTGAGGACTGACATGATCATATTTTCTGTCTCAATGTTGGCCGTGCTAATGTAATTCACAAATGTAGAGGATGTACTTAGAGTTCCTGCAATTAGTACGTTGCTGAAGCCAGTGTTGGAATTGGCGCACTCTCCACATGCATTTCCTACAATTGCGCTGGTCAGATTAATTGTATTAAAGTACAACATGGAGCTGGATGCGTAGAGACGGTGAGTCACCCATGGGAACTGAATATCTCCTAGAGAAATACTGGACACATAGATATTGCGAGTAGAAATGTAGTTGGCCTTCAAAATATTCGTGGAGATAAAATTGGTAAATGTAGAGGACTCTGTGACCGTATTTAGAACTGACAAATTGCCCAAACGCAAGAAAGATCCTGTAGCACCACCTGTGAGCACTTGATTAGAGTTGATATACATGAGAGAGCTGCTGATGAATACATTGTTTGTAGATCCGTTAATAATATCAATAAAGCGCGCATTACTTGTTGTGATATTGCTTGTTGTGATAGTATTGTTTGTCAGTTGACCATCGGAGCTTTGGAAGACTATGTTTCCTTGAACGGTAATATTGCTCGTCACGGTGAGATTTCCACTCATCGTCGCAGTGGTCATACTCACATTTGTAGAAAAGGTCGCTGTGCCATTGAAGAAGGAGTTGCCCTCTACCGTCAAAGTGTTTGCGCCACTTACAATGATAGAGTCGGCTGTCAGGGTTGCTACATCAATGTGCGTGGTGGAGATAGACGAGGGGCCAATGAGTGTTGCTTGGGTTCCTGCCACTTGTGTCTCGCCATTACCCACTGCCAAATATATTGCATTACTTTCAATGATCGCATTTGCCGTATAGGATCCGAAATACTCAAATGGCACACCAGAGAGAGAGCTCCAAATAATACCGTCGGTGGACTGCAAGAATGTGCCACCAGACTCGGTACCCTTGCCACCCGCAATCCAGCGACCACCATATGTATCATAAATCACACAGTTACCTTCCAGACCAGCGAAACCGTTTCCTGTAGGCACCAAGTTCCATGTATTACCATCAATGCTGTACATGATAGACTCACGGGGCAAATTCGCACCAACACCAACAGCTACCCATTTGGCTGCACCTGGTGCTGGAGAAGGGTTGGCTGCAACTCCATATGCTGCATCACCTGTAAACACATCACCAAGAGTCTTCTGAGACCAAGAGGTTCCATTTGCTGAGAACATCATATTCTTGTTCAAATCACCATATCCAACAGCCCACAGTTTTCCAACACCATCATATCCAATATTGTAGCCAACAGTTTGATTGTCTGAGATGGGGAATCCAGTTGCCACTGCTGTCCAATAAAATGCATCTGTACTGTATTGAATACTCTTGGCAGATACGCCTTGACCATCACCCACAGCAATCCACAGACCAGTACCTCCAGGTCCAAGATTGGACGCCCAGAGAACTCCGTACACTGGGTTGGCATGACCGTTGCTGGCTGCCAACCAACTCTTACCATCAGTACTTGTCACAATTGCGGTACGACCATTGTAACCCAGACCTCCTGCGACAAAACGATTAGATCCATTATATGCCAAGGCATACCCCTTGTATTCTCCCTGTAGGTCATCAAATCCACCATATGCTGCATCTGCCCATGTTGTTCCATTTACGGACCACTTGAGTGATCCAAGTTGATTAGAGCCATCACCTGCCGCTACATAGATATTCGTACCTGCAACAACGTCCTCACCAGTCGTGAGGAAGCCATTCGTCACAGGATTTTGCCAGTTGATGAGGTCCGTGCTGCGCGCAATATTCAACACCTGATTGCCATACACCTGAACAGAGTTAATCGCACGACCCTCCAAATAGGTTGTGGACAAGAAACGTGTTAGTGTAGATGCCGAGCGTACTGTCTGCTGAACTGTCAAGGATGATGTCGTCAAACCCTGTTGAATTCCAGTATAAGTGCTCAGAAGGTGGGGGGAACTCAAATACGTAGAAGAGCCAAGACCTGCAACCGTACTCGTGAGTTGTGTGGAGCTCACAAAATTGGTATTGGCAAGACCCGCAACAGTGCTCTGGAGTTGTGTAGAGCTCACATAGTTGGCCGAGGCTAGATCAGCCACAGTACTATATAACTGCGTAGAGCTCACATAGTTGGCCGAGGCTAGATCAGCCACAGTACTATATAACTGCGTAGAGCTCACATAGTTTGCCGAGGCTAGATTAGCCACCGTGCTATATAACTGTGTGGAACTCACATAGTTGGCTGAGGCGAGACCCGCTACAGTGCTCTGGAGTTGGCTTGTACTTACAAAATTTGTATTAGCAAGACCCTCAACCGTACTCTGGAGTTGGCTTGTGCTAACATAATTAGCCATACCGAGATTGCGGACAGTGCTTTGAAGCTGTGTGGAGCTCACATAGTTAGCTTGACCTAGACCCACAGTCGTGCTGAAAAAGTTCAGTCCTAGATACGAGTTTGTAATAACAGAATCACCGTCCACTGTCAGAGCACCACCAGTCACATACAAGCGGGACAAAATAGAAGGATTTTGAGTATCACGGAAGCCGAGCGTAGATGTCAGAATCTGGCTTGTAGAAACACCTGATGAACGTACAATTCCCTCAAACCCATTAATAGAGGATACATTTACATTTCCAACAACCGTAATACTACTCATGACGGAATTACCCTCCACAATCAGTGTATTAGATCCCCAGATAACCATGGTTCCAACTGAAATATTAGATGCGAAAAGGCTTCCAGTGCTAATAGAATTTGCAAACGTGGATGAAGTACTCAATGTATTAGTAAACAATGTTTGCGTAGTGAAATTAGTAATAAAGGATGTCGTTGTGGATACAAGTTGCTGTGAACTGACATAACCAGCTGAGCCTAGATTTAGTATTGTGCTGAACAATTGACCACTACTGACAAAATTGTTTACAATAAAGTCAACTGTACTTTGAAATTGTGTAGAACTGATGTAATTCAAGGAACCAAGTCCAATTACGGTACTAGTTAGTTGCGAGGAACTAATATAGTTTGCTTGGCCCAGATCAGCGATAGTGCTTCTAAGGTGACCTGTGCTCACATAGTTTTCTAGAAAATAGTTGGTTGTGCTGACGAGACCAGATGTACTGACATAGGCTGCAGAGCCTAGGCCAGCAACAGTGCTATTCAGCTGCGTAGAACTCACATAGTTTGCGGAACCAAGTCCAGCGACTGTACTATTCAGTTGTGTAGAGCTTACATAACTAGCTTGCGCCAGATCTGCAATAGTACTTATAAGTTGACCTGTGCTCACATAGTTAATCAGGAAATAGTTTGTTGTACTGACAAGGCTAGGAGAACTCACATAGGTTGCAGAACCGAGACCCGCAACAGTGCTCTGGAGTTGGCTGGTGCTGACATAGTTGGCATGAGAAAGACCATCCACTGTACTCTTCAGTTGACCTGTGCTCACATAGTTGATCAAGAAATAGTTTGTTGTGCTGACTAGATGTCCAGTGCTCACATAGTTGGCTTGTGCTAAATCATTTACTGTACTTACCAATTGACCAGAGCTAACATACGTATCATAGACATACTGCATAGAACTGAAGAGTTGTGTAGAACTGACATAATTGGCTTCCGCAAGACCAAAGGTTGTACTATGGAAAAATCCTTCAATTGCGGCTGTACTTAGATATCCAGCAGTTCCAAGTCCAACAACAGTGCTATTCAATTGAGTGCTGCTGACAAAACCAGCTTGTGCTAAATCATTGACTGTACTAAATAGCTGGGGGCTACTAATAAATCCAGCACTACCAAGATCTGCGATCGTACTCAACAGTTGAGTACTACTCACATAGCCACCGGAGCCTAGTCCAAGTACAGTGCTGTACAAAACTGGCATGGTGATGCCCGCAACATAGTATGTGCCACCTTGCCCATCAGTGGTTAACACATTGCTTGCAGGGATAAGAATAGAGCTTATAAGAGATGATGGTGTAAAAAACGTTGTATTATACAGCTCACCCAACTTGGGCTGATTAATCGCTGGCATTCTATTCCAACGACAAGTTTTTTGCTCTTTCTCAAGGCGCGTAGAGATGGAACTCTATGTGTCTTGAACATGGTGTATTTAATTTACAACAGGAGTTGTGACGGGCATTAATGTAAATGTATAATTATTGTCTCCGGGAACGAAAATATCATAGGCGGGTGACAAATTTGCTGTCGCTGCCGATGTGCTCATGAAGACAAGTTCATTGTGGAATGTACCTGAAAACGGGGGGATTTGCGTTTGCTGTCCAAATGGCTGAGGCTGAAACATAAATGTCGTTGTAACATCCATATAATTGGAATTTCCTACACGCGTTGTTGTTGTCCGTCCATATGCATTATTTGGACGCGTTCCAAATACACCAATCGTGGAAACCCAAGTAAATCTGTCATTAGCATCTAGCCAAATAGAGTACTTGGATTCCACAAAGACATTGTATTGCTGACTGTTGATCATATTGCTCATGACTGGTCCAATATCCACAGGAGGCAGCGACACAAGACGCGGATAATTCTGGGTTTTTGCCGCAGATCCAGACCAATTGGATGTAGGAATCGTAGAGACAAATGCTTTCCCAAGTGTTGCGACTGTGCTTTTGAGCGATACATCCAAAAATCGTGTAATGGACGTTGAAAAGGTTGACGTATCAGGAAACTTGAGCGCAGTTGTGTAATCATAAAAGGAATATGGTTTTAGAAATCCATCTTGGCCCGTCGCAAACATCGTCATAGAGGAATACGGAACTGTATCATTGCTAAGAGGCAAGGAACGTCTCCACGAAAATGTATCAATCTCAAACGACCCGGAGGCCATTTCTTCTAACTTGCCCGTGCGAATTTGTATCTTCACAAAGGCGCAACGTCTAACAGAAGAGGCTTCCATGACTCAAGGAGGTGGTTTACTCCAACTTGTCGCAATGGGAAAACAGGACGTCTTTTTAACAGGAAATCCTACAACATCATGGTTTAAATTTGTCTATAGACGCCATACAAATTTTGCTATTGAGGCCCAGCGCATGTATTTTGATGGTACACCAAATTTCGGTCAAAAAATCACATGCTTAGTGCCTCGCTTGGGTGATCTTCTCGGACCACTGTTTCTGAAAATCACGCTGCCTCAACTCTATCTCCAAAATGGTCAAAAGGTGGGATATGTCAACAGCCCTGGACACACTCTCATTCAAGATGTCAGCATCCAGGTTGGAGAACAGGAAATTGACAAGCACACAGGACAATGGCTGGAAATTTACAGTCAGCTTACGGTGGATGCAAGTCAGCGACCTGGATTTCAGCAAATGATTCAGCAAAAACCTGGGTATCCCTTTCTGGATTATGCGAATAATGCACCTGACTTGTCAGGTGCTACGAAAACAGCATGTAAAAACGTCTTCAGCCGTGAGAATGGAAATCTGCCGATTGATCTCAGCGGAATCAATGTCACCATGGCTGGAAACATGTTTATCCAACCTACAACCAAGTACCCTCAACTCTACGACGAGCCTATCATGGGTCCAGTGACTTTGTATATTCCTCTTCGGTTCTGGTTCACTAAGAATCCCGGTCAATACCTGCCTCTCTTGGCTATGCAGTACCACCCAGTTCGTATAAATGTAACCCTCGCACCTCTCCAAAATATGTTCTACACCAAGGCACTTTATAATGGCGAAGCATGTGGAGCAACTCCTGAATGTAACGCAGGACTCTCCGTCAAGCCTGCGCAATTGGATATTGCCATGTACGGTGACTATGTCTATCTGGATGTCCCTGAACGCCGTCGTATGGTGAGTAGCAAACTAGAGTATCTCATTGAACAGATCCAATACACACCGCCTCTCAGTATTCCCACAGGTGCCAAGAACGCTACACTCCAGTTGAACTTTAACCACCCCATCAAGGAATTCATTTGGGTTCTCCAGCGTGATATTATGCAAAGCAGACACGAATGGTTTAACTTTAGCAGTCTTGGATTTTATGAAATCCAAAAGGCAGCAGAACAAGGAAAACCTCAGCCAGGTTCGCGAACAGATCTCATGATTGACGCAAAAATTCAATTGGACGGTCAAGACCGATTTGACTCGCGTGAGGCACCCTACTTTCGCTTGGTCCAACCGTTTCAGCGTCACACCACAATCCCTTCCGACAATTACATTTACTGTTATAGCATTGCTCTCCGTCCAGAAGAACTTCAGCCGTCAGGAAGTCTCAATGGCAGTCGTATTGACAGCATTGTACTCCAAATGACAGTCAATACTGCGGATCCATGTGTGACAAATAGCGGTCCGACAGACTGTGTTGGAAATGGCTCTGGGTCTTCTTGTACAGGAATTACATCCTATGGAAATCTCAGTGCCTATGTGTATGTGACCAACTATAACGTATTCCGAGTATTGAACGGATACGCGGGTCTCCTCTTCTCGGTTTAATCGTCTACACTCGGTTAGGAGGGTTCTTCTACCCATGAGTGAATCCGCTACACCAACAGGAGGTGTGTTTGACTATACGCAGAGGTCCTATTGGGGTGGACCATGGTACAAATACTGGACACTTATGATAATTACTGTTGTGGGGGGATTGTTTGGTTTGGACCACTTTTACCTAAGAAGTCCAATCACTGGTATGCTGAAATTTGTGCTGAATATTCTAACTCTCGGTCTATGGTACTTCTATGATTTAATCCAGATTTTTGGCGAACAAGACTCTGTCATGAAACATGGGCTGAGCATTCCGATTTTCGGAGCGGCTGGAATTGGCTCAGGAATGTTTGTGGATGATCAACCTGAGGCACCAACATCCAAATCGCCTCTCCGATACTTGGCCTATTTGTTTTTGGTCTGGCTACCGTTTGGATTTGACATGTTTGTCGCTGGAGACACAAACGGAGCTCTCGCCAAATTCACAGCGGCCTTTTTCATGATTATGTGGCCAATTTCCTTCCTCTGGGGATGTCTCAGCATTGGGAAGGCCTATTTTACTCCACGATCTGTGTTTGAACAAGGCACAACACGCATGTTCCCGTATAGTTGGTTTATGGACTCTAATGGACGGTCTGTACTTGGCCCCAAAGAGGTTCCTACACCTGGAGAAGATTCTTGTGACCCTGGTGGCATTAATGGCGTCTTCTCTTCTATTATTGGAACAATTACTGGAATCCTTTCGCCACTCTTCCAAGGTGTTGTAAATGTTGTGCTGCCAGGTCTAGTCCCAGCGACAACTGCTGCGACAACAGCTGTCCAAGCAGGTGCGACTGCCTTTACAAAGGTGGCCGAGTCATCTGGAGACATGGCGGCGGCTGTCATTGATGCTGCGACAAATCCCGCAGCACAATCGGTTGGAATGGCGTCAAGTTTGGTTAAAAAGGGTCCCGAAGCTATTGCTGCTGGACCCAGTCTAGTCAGCGGTGTCACTGGAAAGTTAGAAAAATTCGCCACCGCTGAAGGCTTGAAGGCAGCAGCAAAACAAGCAGGTGGTGGAGGTGAAGACCCTATTACATCAGGTGTCCTGTTCTTGTTCTTTATGAGTGTATTAGCCAGTGGTGCATACTTGGCAGCGACGCGGTTAAACATGGGATCTTTACTCTTCCGTCGCAAGGAGAATGGACAAGTACGGAATGATACCCCTCCAAAACCACATGGACTTTGAGGCGATGCTTCGCCCTCGTCGTCCCACCGAGGAAGGATTTGATAGCAAGTATGCACCTTGGGTTGCAGTCTGCTTCTCCGCGCAATGGTGTGGACCGTGTAAGCGTTTGGATAAGGCATCGCTGGTCAAACTGACCCCAGGAATCCGCTGGTATTCCGTAGATATTGATGTGAATGACACAACACTCTCATACTGTGGACTCCAGGGTGTACCTGCCTTTGTACTCCTCAAAGAGGGTGACTTTGTTGGCCGCAAGACTGGCGCTGGAAGTGTTGGCGAGCTGCTAGAGTGGCTGTCCGACCTCGGCGCACCCGTTACACATTAAGAAAAGCATCCAATAGGATGGAGCACTTACGCCCCAATTATGATTGTATCATTGTTGGAGCTGGAATTTCAGGACTCTATGTCGCCCGAGAATTGGCAAAGAAGCGGCCTTCATGGTCTATTGCTATTTGTGAGCGCTACAAGGGTCTCGGTGGACGAACCTATTCCTATTGGCCTCCAGACTTTGATGGGGTGCAGTGGGAAATGGGGGCTGGACGAATCCGAAAGGATCATGCACATCTCATGAAACTTATCAAAGAATATGGTTTAACCTTTGTTCCTATTCCCTCTGGGAGTTTGTACAAGGCGGGTCCAAAGACGCAATCAGTGGAAAATCCATTTGAAGATGTCTTGATCCCATTGTATATCCAACCTTTATCTTACTTGGACAAGTCTGTGCTTGCCAATCATACTATTGAGGAACTCTTGATTAAGACAATTGGAGCAGCTAAAACCAAAGAAATATTATCCTATTTCCCTTATCGCGCAGAAGTGACAACCCTTCGTGCTGATATCGGCCTCCAATCCTTTTTGGGAGGTGAAATGGGCTCTGTCGCTGGATACGGTGTCCTCAAAGAGGGGTTTAGTACATTGATCAAACACATGCGCCAAGACTGCGAAGCACGTGGTGTAGTAGTCTTAAATCGCCATAGAGTCAGGAATCTCCATGCGGGTTCAGGATCCCAGACTTTGCTGACACTTGACTTTGGAAAAGCTGGAGAACCACGTGGAACAATTCAGTTGGCTGCTGACAAATTGTGTGTCCTGGCGCTGCATCGTGATGCTGTCGCTGAACTTCCTGCCTTTCGTGGCTGGAATGTCTTGAAGCAACTCAAGACACAACCTTTGCTGAGAACCTATGCGATTTTTGACACCAAGAAACCTGTCTGGTTTTCAGGATTGGGAAAAATCGTCACACCAGAACGGCCTCGCTACATTATCCCAATAGACCCTTCCAAAGGTGTGATCATGATTTCTTATACAGACGCTGATGATACAAAACAGTATGCTGCAATTCAGAAGCGTGGTGGAGACAAGGCTCTAGAAAAGGCAATCATGGCTGACATTCGCGCTTTATTTCCTGACTTGTCTATTCCAAATCCTGTCTTTTTCCGTAGTCATTTGTGGGACACTGGATGTACATACTGGCTTCCTGGATCATATGATCCTGAGACTGTGTCTCATGAGTGTATCAACCCTGCTGCATCACTCCCTGGAGTCCGCTTGTGCGGTGAGTCATGGTCTATGCATCAAGCATGGGTAGAAGGTGCTTTAGAACATGCTGAAGAATGCCTAAAGAAAATTCTATAAGACAGAGTGAAGTGAATGTCCTTTCGGTATTTCAAGTGTGGCGGTGGTCTGAATCCTTCTACGCTAACTCTAAATGGAACAGTCTTTGTGGTATGCGCTGGTGTTCCTGCACCAGGAGAGACGAATATCAGCAGCGGTGAACTTGCTGGTATCATTGTAGGCACCATTTTAGGCGCGGCCTTACTTGTAGTCCTAGCATTCTATGCTCACAACCGTTATATGAGACGGCGTTTTATAGATGCTGTTCAGCAACAAGCACAACGTCCTCTAGACTATCAAGCGCCCGTTACGACTCGCCCTGCTCAACCAGGGGTTCCTTCTGCGAATGTAATCCCTCTGACTCCTGAAGAACTGACACGCATGCAAGTATAAAATCTGGTCCGTGAGTAGGATGGCTGACGGGTCAGGAAGTAACTCTCCGTTAAAAAGAATACAACCTGGGCAAATAGCAAAAAATGTTGGAAAAAATTTAGCAGGAAAAATTGTTCAAGGAATTGGTGCTGCTGGGCCTATTGAATTAAGTAATTTAGCACTTGGTGGAATAAAAGCAGAAGAACCTGAATTGGCGGCATTGTTAAATAGTCCTGGATTGACGTTTGCAAATTTTCGTAAAGCACCACAAAATTTACGAAAAATGGGTGCTACATTGGTGGAACGATTGACTCCCTCTCCCGCACGGTCTGGATCTGCTTCTCCATTTTTTGGATTAGAAACACCGCCTCCTGGTGGTGCTCTGAGCCCTGGGAATGGTGCGGCAGCTCTAAGCCCTGGAGGCGCAGCAACTTCTTTACCACAATTTACAGCTGCTCCTCCTGATCCAGGTGGCGGTGCTGCAGCCCCTGCTGGGCTCATGTTCCGTTTCGGAGGAAATACTACAAATCCGAGACCCGCTGTAAAAGCAGTACAAGCAAGACGTATTGCAGAATTTATACAAATGGCAAGAGAAGGAGAAGAATTACGAAAGAAACTACAAAGAAATTTACCTCCAGCACCCAAACGTCCCAGAATGGGTCTCCCAAATAATACAGGACAACTCAAAGGCGGTTCAAAACGCAAAACGCGTAAAGTTCGCAGACGTCGCACTAGACGTAGAAGAAACACGTAGACAATGTAGAGTGATCGGTATGCAGTCCGATATTTTGCCTTATACCGCATACGACAGTATGGAGTATGAAACAGTTCAACAGACACCTCCTCCTCAAGGATTTGTCCGTCGTGATAGTGTCCAACAACAGCCTCCGATGCAGCCAACTCCAAATTTGGGTGGTCTGACAACCATGCCCACAAAAGTGGTTACACAAAAACTTCAACAGCGTCCTCCTCCTGAAGTGGATCAAGGTGGCACAGAACTCGCTGACCTTGTAGACATAGAAGTCAAGGATATTCCTAAACGCAAGGGTGCTGATATCAGCAACTATAAGAACATTTCTGATTTTTGGTACATTTTTATTGCTGTTTTAACTGTGGATGTTGCTGTGATTTTCCTCGTCCGATACTTTCCTGATTTCTTCGGATCTGCCATCAATCGCTGGTACGATCTCTTTGGTCTAAATGCTGTCTTGGCAGATGTGCTGATTATTGTGATTGGATTTGCTATTGCGCGGTATGTCTACACCATTTGGGTCAAGGACAAGTTTGCGAAAGGAAAGTGGTCTCCCGCATGGTTTACTGGAACCCTCGTGGGAACACAACTACTCCATGATCTGGCCTTTTACTTCGGTATCATTACACAAATCCCTCGTGGACACAATACAATGATGGATGTCTTCAAGGATTATGCTGCATCAGGTGGTGCAAAAATCCTCGCTGCCGATGCTGGAATGATGGTTGCATCTAGTATTCTCTCTATTATGCTCAAGAGCAGTGCTCCTCATATCTTTGCGTCGTTTGGTCTGGTAGTTGCCTACGCTCTCCCGTACATTTTGTACACAAAGCCACAGTAATCATTTCAGAAGTGCTGTAGCTAGCGCATCTGCCATACGATTTCCATCATACGGATGACCTTGCCGTGTGGTATGTGCCTTGACATGCTGAAGCCTCACAAAGTGTTGGGATGCTTCATAAAACTCAATCATCGGCTTCAAGAGATCCAAGTGTTCTAGCGGTTTGGATCCCTGGGACCGACGCCATCCTCGCGCCTTCCACTGTGGCCCCCACTCTGTCACACACTTGCGCACATATTCGGAATCTGTGTAAACTGTAATTGGCCCCTTGAGTTCACGAGTCTGGATTTCCTGAAAGGCCCTCGCCATACCTCGTAGTTCAGCACGCTGATTTGTCTGGGGCTCTGAACTTGGGACCAACTCAGCGATCCCGAGCGGTTCCGTTGAACCTTCCAGATTCCAAAGAACAACTGAGAAGGCAGCACGAGCTGCTTTGAAGCCATTGGAAGGGCATGCTCCGTCTGTAAAGATATAGAGCATTCTACTAGAAATGATCGACATTCACGTGATTGTTAACCTATTTCATATTGTGCTGGTTGTTCCATTTTTCCTTTGGGTAGGAATCAGCCGTGGAACTCTCCCTGAAGGAACCTTTACGGCATGTTTTATGCTCGGCCTCTTTGTCACCTTGTATCATGGATATAAGGCATGGATTCGTCTAAGCCAAAAGAGTAATTATCTGTGGGTGAACCTCGTACACATGCTCTGGGTTGGACCTTTGCTGATGTACATCGGTGCAAAGAAAAAGGAGGCACCTCGTCCAGCCTATGAGTTGCTGCTCTTGACGGCATTCGCAGCACTCGGCTATCACCTCTATGAACTGGCGGCCTACCATGATTTCATGTAAGGCTACACTTCAACTTGCTTCAAGGAATCTAGCTGCTTGTAGAACTTTTGCATCGGATGTGTCGGATCCAAATCAATACACGTGTACAGATGATAGTTGAAACTCGGTTTGCTAGAGAATTCCTTATTGCAGCATGAGCAAGAGATTTCCTTGTTCTTGCAGACCAACGCTTTATCCGCATACTCTTTGAGGTGAATCCTCATAAAGTGTGAGATGATATTTCCCTTGCGAAGATCATGCGTCTGGCACTTTGGAAACGGACACTGAAACATCTTCTGGCGCTCCTTGATCTCCTTCTTGTGATGAGAGTTCATGTGATAGTCCAGAAGTTGCTTCTGAATGAACTTGCTGTCACAGAACTTACAGGAATACTTGAGTTCACCGCTGTGCTGAGTCTTCATGTGATAATGCATTGTACTCTGGGGACCAGAAGTGAATTCACAGTGAGGGCACTGGAAACGACCATCGGTAGTCTTTTGATACTTGAGTACCATCTTGGTGCTTATAAATCTGGCGGCGCAAGAGATCAATTTTTTCAATCAAAGGTTCAACCTAAAGTCGTGTCTGTGATTTGCTTGTAGAATGAGCAAACCACGCGTACTAGTTTTAACTCTTGCGATTGGGGCAGACTATCGGAAAAAACTGGCACGAGCCCTGGAATCCAAAAAGACGTATTGTGAGCGTCATGGGTACACGTATCTAGAAGTGCACGAAGAAGGCTGGAATCGTGATCGGCCGATTTCCTGGTCCAAGGTGCTATTGTATCAGAAATACGCAGCCATGGCTGATACCTATGATTATATCTGGGCCTCTGATGCTGACATTTGGATCACCAATCCTGAGTTGCGCCTAGAGGATCATGTGCTTCCTCTGCTGCCTCCTGGAAAAGATTTGCTCATGACCTATGATTCGTGTCAGCATGTCAATGCTGGAAGTATTGTCATGCGCTGTACGCCATGGGTTGTAGATTTCTTCAAGCGAGTGTGGGATGAGACAGATACAATTTATCATATTTGGTGGGAGAATAAGGCGATTTGTAATTTGATGGCGCGGAATCCCAGCGATGTAGCACACATTGAAGTGACCATGGAAGCATGGCGGTTCAATGCCTATCTGCGTGGCTATAAGGGAACACGGACATGGCAACAGGGAGATTTCCTGGTGCATTTTGCGGGTGTGTATGATCCAGGTGCGATGGAAGATCTCATGAATCGCATGAGTCAGGGGGAAGTTCCTAGATTAGCGATGTAACTTATTGACCAATCGCAGTCCAACAAAAGGGCAATGATGTCAGCACTGGCGGTGTCGTTTCCAAAACATAGGTACGAATTAACACATCAGATGTTGTAATATTTCCAACTAATGCTGTAGCAGACTTTAGTGTGTCAATCACTGTAGCAGTCACAGATGGGGGAAACCGAAATTGTTTGTTGAATACTATTGTTGAAACTCCTTCAATTCCACCCCCTATTCCATCCGATGTTATATTAGATCCAGAATCAATTGTAGTTGTGATTAATGTTGAATTTAGATATAAGTTGTTTGTGGAAACAAAGAGTGGATTAATGCTTCGGGGACTTGTAATATCTACAAAAGAAATTGTAGAAGTCAATATATTCAACGTACTTATATATGGTGCTTGAAGCATAGATGTGGATGCTAGGGTAAGGATGGAAGAAATGCTTACCGACCCATTGAATGTGACTGTACTCGTATTCAACCATGGATTTGGTTGATAACTCATGACTCTCTCCTATCCGGTGTAAAAAAAATCTGCGTTTTAATCAGAAATGGCTAATACTCGTCGCAACTCTCGCAAGAACCGTCGCAACACGCGCCGTAACAACATGGCTGGTGGTGGCCATGTGAAGGCTGTAGGAACAAAGGCCGAGGTGTTCCATGGCACTGCCAAGCACACCTCCGGTGGTCTCCACAAGAAGGACTTGGTAAAGACCAAGCGTGGTCGCATTGTCAGCCGCCGCAAGCAAGCGGCTGGTAAGAAGGCGATCAAGAAGCTGCGCGCTTTGGGCTATGTAGCAAAGAAGGGCAAGTTCAGCCTCTTCACGAAGAAGTCCAAGCGTGGAGGCAGCGAAAGCGGCTTTGAAAATATGATGAAGCAGCTGGGCGGCAGCGCAAGCGCCTTCCAGAACATGGGTGGCCTGTAAACACCCGGTTTCCCTTTTATCAAGAGTTGTTTCTCTTCCTAAAAGGATTTATATCTCAAGGACCACCTGCGGCTCCAGCACCTCCAGATGCACGTTCCGCATTATAAGCAGCCTTGGCTTCCTTGTACAGATTTGGCTTGGAAGCTTGTAGATTTCTTAGAGCCTTCCGAAGGGGTGCCAATTGCCCTGGTGGCGTGGAACGGTTATTGAGTTTTCTCATTTGTTCAATCACTCCTGCGACATTTGAAGACACTCCAATGGAAGGGCCAGTTGATGCACGCTTAGAAGCATTATTTGCAGCAATTGCCGCATTTACAACTCTCTTTACACTTGCAAGAGCATAAGAAGAACCACCAGGATCGCCTTCCAAGGATCCACGACGGGCTAGACGAGTCATGGCCTCTTCAACATCAGGTGTAGGAAGTGCGCACTGAACACCACGACATGCTCCAATAAACAAAAGACGAACCTGGCCAGCAGGAACTGGGGGTAACTCTGCAAACACTTCAGACAATTTCTTGGTAAATCCGATATACAAGGGCTGTAAATTGGGGGAATCGCGAGTAAACGTTGTGAGATCTAGTTCACGTGTTTTTCCTTTCGCAGACTCCAACAATTTAGCTTGAACAGCCTTGGACTGAGATGCAAAATGTTGATACATACTTGCTTCATCTGTACGCAGTACACCCAGTGCTGAATAATACTTTCCTTCATAAAATCCTCTGGAAATCGGCAAATTGTACACACCTAATACCAAAAATTCATACATGTTATTGATAAACGCAATAGACATTTCATTTACTTGTTCTCCAGGACCATAAATCGTTCGCTTCCTTTGTACATTGGAAAGTTTCCCTGATTTTGTGGATAATCTCCAAAATGTCTCATCGGTGAAAAATTCAGGATTGTAACATGCATCAATATCTAATGCAGCACGAACATCCGCCGTTGTTGTATCTAAAATTCCAGAACGGGTATTATGGGCAGCCACTAGTTTATTCAAAAATTCATCACGATCATCGCCAATCACAACATCAGGATACGGTACACCTCCCTCGGCAATCGCACGACATCCCGCAGGGGAGTTGAACAGCACATAGGTGTCAGCAGGAACTTGAGCTAAACCTGGAATAATTTGTCCGTGACCCATGATGAGTTTAATATCCCAGCGTGTTTGTAAATCTGTCAATTGCTCGGCAGGTGTTGCGCCTCCAATCGGAAGAGCATCTAGTTTACCACCTCCCCGCTGTCTACGACGTGATTTGCGGGACTGACGTCTATTACGACGTGTCTTGGACATCCTAATTATCTAGAGAGAATTGTTTGAATTACACATGTTAACAAATCCGATTGACGCTTGGTAGACTCTGACGCATAATACCAGTATAAGGAAGGAAATTGTTCTTGAATACTACTCACGACAATCGTCGCACCAGCACCCTTCAAATCCTTCAAGGCGTCCTTGACAGAAAAATTCCGCATCATGTCTGAAGAAATCAACTGTGGCAGCACGTATTGGATAGCCTCCATCATATTTTCATCCACATCCTTTGCAGGTGGAAAAAAGGTTGCATCATACGTAATTGACGGTTTTGTTAGGGGAAGTTGTAGAGTTTGAAACCAGATAATGGTCGGCGCCTTTTGACCAGCCGCCGCACATTTCTGAAATACGGCTTGAGGGATCTGAACCTCTGGCGTGCAAATCACGAGACAAGGCGGTGGCTGATTTAACAGCACTGTAAGAACGAGGCTCCAATCTGTAGGGGTTGTCGGCAGAAGAATAGCGTCCCACTTGTCTGTCATCTTCCATGCTTCAGAACTCGTTGGATGGGTTAATAAGACACGACGTTGAAAGGGTGGAGACTCGGTAAAACATTGTTCTTGAAACCCGGGTGGATATGTGGTTCCGTGACCAGGAGGCAAAAACCAGCGAATCCTTGCTGACCGCAGAGGTGCTTCAAACGCCTCTAGTTGAACCACATTGGCCATTTCTTGTAGCCTAGGTAGTAGAAGGCCAAACATGAACGCAAATGCTAAATTGGTTGTCCTAGCATTTGTAATGTTCCTCTTGGATCTCCCTTGGCTATCCTTTATTGGTGGAAACTACAGTGCAATCGTGCAAGCCATCCAAGGAGGACGTGAAGTCCGTATGCGTCCCATCGCAGGGGTTGTGGTATATCCTGCCCTGGCATTCTTGGCACTGAAAACAACCAGTCTCAAGGATGCATTTTTAACAGGTGCGGCAGTCTATGCCGTCTATGATTTCACAGTTCTTGCTGCATTCAAAGATTATCCCATTTGGATGGCTGTCGCAGATACTGTTTGGGGTGGCACGCTATTTTCTCTAGTCTTTTGGTTCCGTGAATATTTTGCGATTTAATTGTATGTACTCTTATGTGCGGCGTTATCTCGGATGACAGGACCATCTGGCAAGACTGCTTTTGTATTCCCTGCTAATAACCAACGGCGACCAAAATCCCATTCAAATTTAAATGGCCAAAGCACAGGATCTTGAGAAAATTCACCAAATCGGTAACGACTTGCACGATTTATAGATGGGAGCAAAGAATACAGAGGCCAACGACCAACAAAATCAGTATTGTATTCGTATGCGGATTTTCGGATGTATGACTCTGTGCCTTCAGAGGGAAAAATCTGGATATACTCTGTGCCATTTGGTGTTGTGAACGACCGATGAGGGTGTGCTGCACTGTCTAACCAATTTGGCTTATCCTTGAGTTGTGTCACTTGAAGCTGAGTAATACTACTGTTTCGCATCACATCCAACATGCGATCAAAACAGGGCTTGCGACAATACCACGTCTCCTCCCAGTGAATCCAATACGTATATTCAGGAACGTACTTGAGAATAATATTCATGGAAGCTGCTTGACCCTTGTCCAATTCTGTCTTTTGAATCACCTCTATAAAGGGATACCGCTCTTTGACCATGTTTGTCCAAACATACTTGGGATTAGAACTGTATTCATTTACAATGATCCAACGGTGTACTCGGCGCAAGGTGTCTGGGGAATGCACCTTGAGAATACTGTCCATGGCACGGCAAAATGCCTTCCACTTGTCCTGCTTTTCAAAATCAAAGAAGGTTGTACACGTGAATAATACAGAAGGCTCACGTGTTTTTTGCAGAGTAAGAAGAGCACAACTTACAAGCAACAATACAATTGCTTCTAAGTGATCTTGAATCCGAAAGGCCATCCTACCGAGGGTTACGAAAAGAGAATGATCTCGGGCTTTGTGAAAGGTTCAAAAAAGGTGCGAAATTGTTTGCCACGAAAGAGTGTATTTGTCTCAGCAAACACGTCTGTGACAAAATTCGTCTCCTTTTCGTATTCAAATTCAATCTTCAGTCTCTGCCCTGGCATCATGAGCCGCTGAATCTGTAAGACCATAGTCTTCATAGATGGGTCAGAGTGTGGTTTTTCTGTAAGCGTCACGGAAAAATCCGTCTCTGGGAGATTGAGCCTATCAAATGCTTGTGTAATTAGTGTGTTGATATCCATCTCTAAAAACAGAGAGAGAAATCTTTAGACAAATCACTAAATCAGCGAGAAGATCTTTTGCAGCAAATAGGATGTATATTGTTTAGCGATGAGAAATTGGTGGTATCGGTTTGTAGGATCCAGGAACTCTACGCCATCGGTTGTTCTATCTTCTGGATGAGGACGAAAGAGAAATTCTTGGGACCATGTGATATTTAATTCATGATCCACATCGGCAATGATCGCAGTACCATGGGGAAGCAGAATCAAGATGGACACTGTGTTTGTGAATTTATTCACATGTGCATCGTAGGAGTAGGAATTATATAAACGCACCCTTTGCCCATAACTGTCTTTTGTATAATTCATATACTCGCGCAAGATTAAGGCAATACTTTCCAGTGTGTATCTTCCCATTATCGGACGGGGTTGAGGTGCCTACTCTCTCTCGGCAAATTCCCTCAATTTTTTCCTTCTAAACCATATCTAAAGCTGTCTTGTGGTATACAAGTATGAATTACATAGAAGAGTTTCAGGAAACCAATGGGCTTGCACCACACACGTTGGCAACCTACACTTTTTTCAAGGCCTTCAAAGTAAATCTTGGAGAATCCAAACTAATATGGAATGGGTTTTCAGCACCTCTGAACACAGAGCAGCTGGAAACCTGTAAAAGCTTTCTGACTTATATCAAAAAAGAGGTGAAAGGTGGTCTAAAGGCTGGTGGATGTTCACGCGCGATGTTTTTCTGGTTTTTCAAACTCCAGGAACTTTATGTCTTTACTCCTGAAATCCGGATGGAAATCATGAAATGGATGGAGATTTGTGAAATCATTTGTACTTAGATAAATGGATCCCATGCCCACTGTAAGAGTGCTTGACGCTGTCTTGGACGACACGTCAAGTCCCCTGGGCGACAATTCGCTTTGATTTGTCCAGCATGTCTGGAAAAGGCTTGCCAACGACTGATTTGAATCGCATCCAACTCTGGAATCCGACGCCCCATCCAATACCGACAATACCATTGGAACCAACCCCGTTCATCCACGTTGAGTTTTGGATCTGACAATCCAGCATGCATAGCTGATTTGCGACCCTTGGACGGCACCCAGCCCTTGCGACGCCACTCTTGGAGCGGTTGGCGTGATTTGATTTTGAACAAATTGATCTCTACATCTGCACCTTGTGGTCTAAGTTTGTCCAATGCAAGCGCATCCAAGAACCACTCCGCTGGAAACTCTGTGATACAATCGTTCAAATACTTGCCTTCAAACACTCCCAAACGGAGCATTTGACCAGGAGTAAAGTGGGGCTTAAAGGCTGAATCAAAATGTTTCCCTGGCTCTTCTTGAAGTGTATAGGAGTAGTTTGATACCATTTTGTTATGAACATGGATTGTATCGCCCTTTTTGAAAGACGAAAGAGGTTTTCCTTTGCTCTGGACTTGTTCTAGCATTGCCTCGGGTGTCATTCTTACTATCGCTGTAGGAAAAATTGATGACCTGGAGTTTCTCACTAACCAACAGATTTCCAATGCAAGCACCCCGCCGTCAAATTCTTCCGCCTCACCCGCTTCCCGCTGATTCCAAGGAGTACCTCGCTGCATGTACTCCTGAAGAACGAGCCCTCGTTCAACTTGCCATTGAGCGTCTTGGATCCTCGTACTTTATGGAAAAGTCTCACGGCTATCTTGCATGGAAAGCAAACCAGGGATCTAAGAAGAAGTGATGCAGCCAGGAGTCCATAAATTGGCACCAAATCCTCTTGTAAGTGGACCACTCACAACAGCACTTACGCCATCTGCCTATGCCACCTCTGGAAGTGGAGCGGCTCTCATCGCTCCACCCAAACGAACTTCACGAACTGTCCGTGTAGAACTCAATAGTCTTGACCGCGATCTTGCACACTATCCTCTACCGACACAATTTCGTTGGACCTTTCCATTCCCTGTGAAAGAAGTCCGCGAAGTCCGTATCGTCGGTGGAACATTGCCCGTACCCTTTTTGAATATAGACTCCCCATGGAACAAATTTACCTTTATGGACAATATGACAAATTATACCATTACAATTCCAGTAGGTTTTTATACAATTACAACTTTATTATCAACACTTCAAACTCAATTGAATGGAATTGGTGGCTGGAATACTTATACGGTATCACAAAACTCAGCGACAGGTGTTGTCCAAATTACAGCGACAGGTGGTGCTGATTTTGGTCTGCTATTTGCATCTGGTGAATTCCATGATCAGGTGGATGCAAAAACTCAGTCTATCCTGACATTGGGTTGTCCTGGAAGATTGCTGGGATTTGGAACCGCTGACTATTATGGAACTCCAACGTCAGCAACAGTTACAGCACCTCGTTTGCCAAATGTCTGGTATCCGCTGGAACGAGCATACTTGTACATGAATTTTGACAGTAGCATTGACCTCCGCTCAGTCTATAGAGGCTCTGGACGACGTGAACCTACAGCGATTTTCTATTATGATGAACTGAAATGCTATAATGACCCGAATCCTGTTCCTCTCACCAAGTATCTTAATAAAGAAACATACGATACTGTCGTCACACCCTCCCCCGCTGCTCTTAGCCGCATTTCCTATTTGGAACTCAGTCTCCGAGACACGTTTTACAATCTCATTAATACACAAGGGCGCGAATTTACCCTCCTTGTGGACATCGTAATTGTGGATTGATGAAAAATCGCCAGGAGAGAGAGATATGTTGGCAGTCTATAACAATCAACTTACAATTTGTGTGGATAACATGTTATTTTATGAGGATGGTGATATTGCGAATGCAATTCTAACTACTGCATTTTTACAAAAACACGGTCCTTGTACATGTCTAGATATTGGAATGGACAAGGGATGGTGGAGCCGCTGGGTTTTAGCTAGACAGCCAAATGCAACTGTTCATGGATTTGAACCAAACCCGAATTCGTACAAAAGTTTAGTGAATGACCTCAGCACACGCAAAGGGCTTGTTCTCCATAATGTAGCAGTATCTGATACAAGTGGAACACTTCTATTTAATTGCAATGGTCCGCAGAGCAACTCTCGTTCTTCTGAGCAAAACGAGTCGTCTATTTGTGTACCTTGTGTTGATTTGCCCACATATTTGCCAAATCTAGGCCAGATTGGTTTAGTCAAAATAGACACAGAAGGTCATGAATTACATGTACTGAAGAGTTTATTACCATTAATCACAAAGGGTCATATCCAATGTATTATCTCTGAATTTACGGCATATTGGCATGGAAACACCCTAGAAGAAGTATTTGACAAGTCACTTGAACTGATTACTACGATTCATCAACATATGCCATTTACGTATATATTGTCTAGAGCATCAGAGCATGTATTTGGACCAATTGAACATATAGGACAATTCTTGACCCTGTGTTTTACGAGTAAATATCAAGTAGACTTTGTTTTTTCATGTGAAGCACTTAATTCCTATGACATTGTTCTAGAACCATATGAAGGGTTTGTAAAACGATTTATTCTCCCTGACTAGAATGGGGATCTTTGATCATACTGCATCCTTATTTATTTTATATCTTATCGTTTCAGGAAATTTTCTAGCACCCTTGTTATCTTGTCGCGTACAAACCTACATTATGAATTCCATGGTGCTTCGGCATCTCCTTGGATATTTGACCACGACATTTTTTGTTGTATTGGCAAATCAAAAAGAGCCGTTGGGTCTTGAATCACTGTTTCTTGTCAGCGCTGGTCTATACACATGGTTTCTTGCAACTTGTCGTATGAATCTAGGATTTTGGGCAATTACAATTGTTCTATTGGGGCTAATTTATATTCTCCAAACGTATGAAAATACACAGGAAAATCGCAAGGAGAGTGAATCTTTCAAGTCTACGATTGAATCATTGAAAAAACTCCTGACTGTCATGGTTCTTGGTCTGACTGTTGTTGGTACACTCTTATACTATGGAGAGAAACGAATTGAATATGGATCTGACTTTAATTTGATGAAATTCATCCTTGGAAACCCAGAGTGTCGGCATTTTTCACCCAATGTATCTATGAAACAGGCCATTCAAGCTATCCGATCACGTCAATAAGGTTTGCGATTGGAACCTAAAAATAATCTTCCGATATGGTACAGATTCGTCGCACTGAACAGCATCAAGCAGTTGTTCAAATCCTGTCCCTCTCGCGGTTCGTTCTACACGCTGTCCCACGGTCGGTTTATGGAGCAATGGGGCTTGTGGAGATCTCATCTCCCACATGTGAAACCTTATTATGCTGTCAAGTGTAATCCCGATCCCACACTGTTACAGTGGCTGTATCGTCGCGGCGCGGCCTTTGATTGTGCCAGCGCGCGCGAAATGACTCTGGTTCAAGAGCATTTTGGGAAGCAGTCCATGGGAAGCCATGTTCTGTTTGCAAACCCGTGCAAAACCCTTAACGATATAGTTGTCGGCAAGAACCTAGGTGTTCCCTGGGTGACAGCCGACTCCTCCGAAGAACTGGTCAAGATGGCACAAGAAGGATATGTGCCACAAGTGCTTCTTCGGCTCGCCGTGGATGATAGCGGTAGCGCATGCCCCTTTGGAGCCAAATTTGGCTTGGAGCCTTCTAAGGCTGAAGAGGTGGTGCGTGCCGCAAAGGACCTTCGTATTCCGGTTGTTGGCTTGAGTTTTCATGTCGGCTCTGGAAGTCATACACCGAATGCTTTCGGCTGTGCCGTTCGCCAAAGTTTAGATCTTTGGGCCGAACTACACGGCAAACAGCTTACATCCTATAGCCCCTCCATTTTGGATCTCGGTGGAGGCTGGTCTTCGGACCCTAAACTATTCGCTGATCAGGCCAGATCCGCCCGTTCAGCACTTCAATATGGCCACTTGCCTCAAAAGGTGATTGCAGAACCAGGACGATTTTTTGCCAAACCGACTCATGATTTGTATGTGCGTGTCGTTGGCAAAAAGCCTCGTAAAGGCGGTGGTTGGCGGTATACTCTAGATGAAAGTATTTATGGACAATTCTCGTGTGTACCGTTTGACCACGCAACCCCGCCTCTTGCACGTCTTAAACTAGATTCCCATGGATCTCGCCCCAAAACTCCTGCGACACTTTTTGGGCGTACCTGTGATAGTCTTGATTGGATCGCCAACTCGGCAGCCATGGAAGAACTGGATGTGGGAGACTGGCTCTATGCGCCAAATATGGGCGCATACACAACCGCAACCAGCACTGAATTTAATGGATTTCCTAAACCAGATGTCATCGCCACAGATGAACGTCCTGAAGAGGAAAATCTCTCATGGTTAACTGGATTGGACTATCCTCTTGCGAATATGCTATCTGTCAAGGCAGCAGAGCCAGAGTTGCGGTAAGAAAAAATGGATCCTTTTGATCTTTTGTTCTAGAAGCATAAAATGTCAAAAGACCGTTTCTGCTTCTACAGTGGGTCTGCGCACAAGGATCCTGGGTTTGGCACTGGAGAGTATCTAGAGCCATTTCCACAAGCCGAGGCTTCTAATGGTCGCCGCTTGCACAGAAATGACTACCTTGAACTGGGAAAAATCATGGATTGGCGGAAGGTATTGTCCAATTTCGCGGAAACTCCCTTTGAATGGCAAGGGAAGCGCTGGAATACTGTAGAGCATGCCTTTCAAGCGGAAAAGTTCCGTCCTTACAGCGGAGAAAAATATCATGAATTTAGTCTAGACTCTCAGTCAAGACTAAGTACATCAAGTGGTTTAACAGCACGCAAACAACGGAAATGGATCCTTCTAGATGCGGATCAACTCGCAGAATGGGATGCCCGTAAACAGGATGTGATGAAAAGCATTTGGAGTGCTAAATTCACTCAGAATGCTCAAGCTCGTCAAGTGCTTCGTCGTACATGCCCTGCACAACTCTGGCATCGCGCCCCGCGCATGCATGAAGAGCGTTGGGTGGATCTAGAAGAAATCCGTATGAAACTCATGGAGCAAGGCACGGAATGAAAAAATTGAACTCATGTCAGCTTTTTATGTTAGGTAGTTGGAAAAAGTTACCATGACGCAGACCATTCAGCCTCCCACGGTTCAGCTCTTCAAGATCGGCGAGGAGAGCAATGGCAAGACGCCCTGCGCCCTGCGTCTGGAGGCCCCCGCCGATGTGGAACGTGTTCCCACGCACTTCGTTCTGCTTCTGGACATTAGCGAGTCTATGCTGGACAATGGCAAGCTGAATAACTGCAAGACGTGCGCGAATCTCATGCTCAACTTCATGGTGCCTCAGGACAAGATCAGCCTCATTACCTTTGGTGAGACGGCACGCCTACACCTATCACGGGTTCCCGCCGATGAGCAGCACAAGGACGCCATCAAGGCAACAGTGCAGAGTATCCAAGCCGACGGCTGTACCAACCTCTCTGCTGGTCTCGGCTATGTCCGTCAGGTGTGCGAGGGAGATACACAAAAGGCAGGTCTCCTGATTCTCACGGACGGTCATGCCAACCGCGGCGTATCTTCAGCACCTGAGCTACGGAACATTGTCAAGTCCCTCCGCGAGTCCTACAGCAATCTCAGTATCCATTGTGTAGCATACGGTGTGGACCACAATGCAGATCTGCTCCAGAATATCGCACAGGACAACCAGGGATCCTACAACATTGTCAACAGCATTGAAGACACCGCCTTTGCCTTTGGCGACACTCTGGGTGGTCTCATGAGCTGTGCCTACCAGAACGTCGGCATCCAGATCCCTGAAGGCACTGTCGTTCAGGGGCCTCACACGATGGTCAAAGAGAATGGCGTTCAGGTGCTCCGCATGGGCGACATTTACGCTGGAAATAAGCCCGTGGTCCTCTTCAGCTTACCCACTGATACGCTGTCCGTGACCGTACAGGGCATGAGCCTACCCATGCTGGATTCATGGACAATTCCTGTGACTGCTGTGACGCCTACAGAGCGCGACCGTGACATTGAACTCACACAGCTGCGCTACGACTGTACGGATCTCCTCGCTGGAGTACGCCGCTGTAGCGGAGGCAACTCTGTGCTGCTGGCTGAACTTCACGGCCGTCTGACAGCCTTTGAGACCAAGGTCAACGATGCATTCTACAACGGCCACCCTGTTGCTGAACTTCTGCGCAGCGAGGTGTCTCTCATGCGGTCTATCCTAGACAATGCTCAGACGGGTCGTCTTCAGGCTGCCGCTGTTGCTGCTACGACGTCTCAGCACATGACGTCGCTAACCATGGCGCGCGGCTTCAGCTCTCCTATGGGTGCTCACCGTGGACCGCGCACTCGTCGCCATGCTCCTGAGGATCCTGCCAATCAGTCTGATGAGGAGCCAGAGGGCCTCGCCGCAACGACCTCGTGCTTCCAGAACCGTGTCCAGCAGCGGATCGCGAGTCTCATGGCCACGCAGTCTCAGGGTGGCAATGTAGAAAATGAGGAGAATGTGAATATCATCAACAACACCACGCCGAATCTGAACGCAGTGATTCCTCAGATTCAGACTCTTGGTCCCTCATAGTAGGAGAGGCATGGCGCTTCAGGACATTCGTACTTGTCCGACCTTTGTAATCAACCTAGACCGTCGGCCTGACCGATGGGACAAATTTTCAGCACAACCGACGCTAAAAGAATTCAGCAACCTCCAGCGTTTTTCAGCGGTGGATGGCAGTAAGCTAGATGTCATGAATGACGACCGAGTCAGTTTACACACCCGCCAGAATATTTTCAGGAAATATCGTCGCAGCGACTATGAAATTAATACAGTGGGTGCCATTGGTGCCAGTTTATCTCATTTTACGATTTGGGAAAATTTTTTAAAATCCGATGCAACACATGTTGTTGTTTTTGAGGATGATACTGTTGTAGATGAAAAAACGATGCGCAAGATTGATGCGCTAATCCCAAAGTTACCGCAAGAATGGGACATGTGGCTTCTTGGAACACACGCGTGGGCCTTTTCAGGATCTCCCTTGACAGCCAACAAGGCAGGATGGTGGAAGGTTCGTAGTTTTACTGGTGCGCATGCCTATGTTCTATCTCGCCATGGTGCTGAACTCCTCTTGGCACACAGGTTCCCTATAGAGACACACGTGGAATACTATATTTCAGCAGTGGCTGAATTAAAGGGACTGAAAGTGATCCGCCACTCTAAGCTTCGCCAGACGTATTTTGCAGAAGTGGAAAAGACAGATGATTCTGATACCTTTGACACAAAATTCAGCTGCCCTGTCTGTTTAATTCCTGACAATTATATGTTTACAGGATTTTTCATGTCCAATTTACAGCTTCATCGCGCTGCTGTAGGAGTTGCCGCTGCTGGTATTGTCGGCTACGGTCTCTATCAAGGCTGGAAAAAATTGTACTAGACTGTCCTTAATCATAGTTTAGCAGTGTTGAGTAAACTCAACAGTACTAACATAACCCATTTTTCTTGACATGGGTCAAGAAAAATTTGATAGCTTAAATCTGTACTTTGAAAGCACAGAACAGAATGACTTCCCCTCTCGGTGATTCTATCAGCAGTGTGGAGCTCCTGAATGTTATGGGTGACGATCTCATGGTTGTCAACGCAGCGCGTGTGAGTTTCGCGAAAGAGTCAAAGCAATTCTCGCTACAGGATGGAAAACTGGTACAATATCTCGCACGCAATGGTCATATTTCCCCATTCTTCCACCCGCAGGTTCAGTTCCGTATCAAGATGCCGATCTTTGTCGCGCGCGAGTGGTTTCGTCACACGGTAGGCTTTGCGCGAAATGAAGTGAGCCGTCGCTATGTAGACTCACCTCCTGAGTGCTATATCCCTACAGAACTTCGTGAGCGTGATCCGAATCTGAAGCAGGGATCCAAGCAAACTCTAATTGAAAACAACGACGCTGTTGTACAGGAACTAGATAAAGCTACTCAAACTGCATATAAGTGTTATATTAGCCTGCTAGACCAGAAGGTGGCACCTGAAGTCGCACGCATGGTTCTGCCGCAGAGTATGTACACGGAGTTTATTGAGACGGCGTCCCTGTATGCCTATGCGCGTCTGTGTAAACTCCGCCTAGATCCTCATGCCCAGCTGGAAATTCAGCTGTATGCCGAGGCGGTGTCAAAGATCCTCTGGGAAAAGTTTCCTGGATGCTGGGCAGCGCTGATGGGTTGAGAAAATTGACCTAAAAGTAGCAACTTTTTATCAGCACCTTCACCATGCCCCAATGTTTGGCGCGATATACCACAATGCATCACAAAATCTATTTCGGTGATGGAAAACATCGTTTCTACATGGAACTCTATTGTGGGAATTCGTGTGAAGATAAGGTATGTATCAAATGCAGCGTAAAGAATCAGACCAAGGTCCAAGATTGCCGAACCTTTGACCATGGTCATGTGGATGGTCCGTATCCAGATAAGAGCCAGTTGTACGACTCGCCGTATTATCACAAGTATGTGGAAAAATACGGCCCACCTAATGCTGAAGATCTAGAAAAGGCTATGGAGGCACAGAAGCGTGCACGTGCGAAAAAGCCCCCAGCTGATCCTTCAGAGCCCAAGGAAAAGGAAAAGACCAAGGCGAAGCCACGTCGTAAGGCAACAAAGGATGAACCTGTCTGCGTGGAACCCGCTAAAGAACAACCTATAACGCAAATTCCAACGATGGTCACCTTTGCTGAGACGACAGACGAACCCATGGAAGTCAGCGAAGTGGTGACGATTGTGCTGAAAAAGTTCCAGCACAAGGGCAAGACCTATTGGCGAGATGCTGAGCGAGAGAAACTCTATACGTGCACTGCATCAGGAGCACGTGGAGGCTATGTTGGACGATGGGACTCTACAGCAAACGCAGTGGATACAGACGCACCAGATTCCGACGCTGACGCGTAATTTCCGACACTCTTTTGTTGAATGATCAAGTGGGGGAACACTTGTTCCAATTCTCGCAATGGGTACCTGAGGTGTAGTTTCCCAAATCCCCCTGGGACCCCTCTCTGTTTTGTAAGTTTGTCTAGGTGTGTCTTTGACATGATGAGGTGAAAAGCGTATGTGTGGGTTAAGGATAAAACAAAACCAAAAAAAGTTCTTTGCCTCCGATGTTCCCGTGTGCCGTCGTATGATCCGTATCTCAGCGTTGTACCCGTATTCAACACTTTTTTACAAGGAAATCATTTTCTAGTAAAAAAGTAGATGGCATCTCGTCGGTATCGTAAGCGTTCTACGAGAAAGAGAAAGCAGGTCCGTCGCAGAACTCGGCGCCAGCGCGGAGGAGATCGTAAAACTGTGATGAAGCAGCTTGGCCAATTTCAAGAGGCACAGGAAGCACAAGAGGTTCCTGGATGCTATATGGTAGTGAATGAAGCAAATGTTGAAGCGGACAATAAAGTTATGCTTGTAGCACCGAGATTTCCCAAGCAATCTGACACGGATTATGAGCGTGCCAAGTATCCTTATGAAGAATGTCTCTTCTTTTTTGACATGGGATTTCCTGCGGATTATCCTGCTAGCCCACCTAAGATGAAACACACAACTGCAACATTAACCCCAGATAATTTACGATTCCACCCAAATTTATATGCGAGATCTGATACAGAATCCTATGATGGCAAAGTCTGCTTGTCTATTCTTGGCACATGGGCTGGACCTGGATGGCAACCAACCATGAATATAGCAGGTGTATTACAAACGGTTCAGAGTATTTTGGGACCGAATCCTATCCATAATGAGCCTGGTTATGACGGAAGAGCAAATACAGATGCCCAAGTCTTGGGATACAATCATGCTGTATGCTACCGTTCTATTCAAACGAGTGTGGCAATTTACAAACAGGTTTTCCAAGCACCTGACAGGCTTCATCCCATTGTGGCGCCCTTCTTGGAAGAGTTACAACAGCGTGCATTTACAGCCCTCCAATTCTTTATGCGCAAGTTGGCGAAACTCAAAATGGCACATCCAAAACCTTTCGTGACTACACCTGAATTACATCATCCTGGTGGTGTGCGTGTAGATTATGATGCCTTGTTTACGGATGTTTTGACCTTTTTGCCAAGTATTCCTCCAGAATTTGCAGTACTCTTGGAATCTGAAGATACGGCGGTCAAGTCTGAGGAAGAGGCTCGTGCTGCTGAAGCAAAGGCACGACGTGAAGCACGCATGGCAGCAATGGGTCTGTCAAATGCCCCTGGTCTACCAGTCCCAGGAGGTGCTGGAGCGGCAGCAGCTGCTGAACCTGGAGGTGGCGCTGGCGCTGCCGCAGCTCCAAAGACAGTCAATACATCCAATCTCAATGCACAAATCGCAAATCTAGAAGCAGCAATCGCTGGAATGATGGCTTCAGGAAACAATGCTAATAGTGGTCTGAAAAATAGTTTGCGAAATCTCAAAAAGCAGCGAAATCTAAGACTTTCAGGAAAATCAGCGCCAAAAGTTGCGGAAGAGGAAGAGGAAGAGGGAGAAGAATATGAATATGATTATGATAATGATGAATAAGTGCGTTTAAAATCTAAAGATCTAACCTTACGGCATGGTAGGCCGTGAGGCCTAGAGGTCCCTTAGCTCAGTCGGTCGAGCATTTGGCTGTTAACCGAAAGGTCGTCGGTTCGATCCCGACAGGGACCGAATCTTGTTAGAAACTTTTTTAAAGCATCCAACAAGAATGGTCGCAGGTCCCTACAGCAGACATCTTCTCGCTCTCGCCGCTGGTGTAATAGGTGGATTTCTACCAAACAAGGCGTCCAATATTCATCCTTTACTTATGGGTACTATTCTCGGACTCTTCTTTGTGAAAGTACTCTTTGGAGATTGGGATTTTGGTTATCAATGGACTGCCAGTGATGTAGGATTTGTACTGTTGACTGGGTTAGAAGGTGCTACTGGCGCTCTACTCGCACAAAAATCTCTTGAACAATAAGAATGAACTGGTTCGCTGTCGCTGCGTTATTTTTCCTCTTGTCACCCGGTGTCATCCTGACTCTGCCCCCTGGCAATAAGGGTATGTTCTTTTCATGCCAAACAAGCATCGCAGCTGCCATTGTCCATGCCCTTGTCTTTGTTCTTGTCATGTGCTACTTGAAGCCGTATCTCACGGAGGGATTTCAAGATAGCCCCGCCATGGGTACCACCATGTGCCCTGACGGTCAGGTGCGTGTGTCTGGTGCTTGCCGTCCCACATGCCTACAAGGAAACTACAACGCCGCGACAAAGACATGTTATTAAACGCTTCTTATACGAAAATTCTTTCTTTCTCTATTGAATGAGATATAAAGAACTTTCATGATATAAAGATAGAAGATGGTCTTTCGTTCTCTGCTTGTATCGGCGTTTGTATTTGCGTCAGCATCAGCATCTGTAACGAACTGTGGTGCTGGAAAGAGTCAGTTTCAGCCGACTGAACTGGCGATTAGTCCTGAATCCCCCGCACCTGGCGACAAGGTGGACATGACTGTCAAGTTCAACAATCCTGGCCCCGAAGTCAACGCTGGAACTGTCACAACTTCTGTGACGTACAATTTCATTCCGTTTCAGCCTACGACAGAGGATCTATGTGTGAACACACCGTGTCCTCTTGTTGTTGGCGCAAATGACCGCAGCACAACAAGCACATGGCCCGACGTAACTGGTCTGATCAATACTCATATTGAATGGACGGATACTTCTGGTGCACTTCTGCTCTGTCTAGACGTAGATGTTGCCACAGGTGGAAATCTCCGTGGAAACCGCGAGAAGAATCTCACTGTGAATGACCTCTTCGCACTCTACGACGTGTTCCACAACAATACGTATCACCTCCTGAATGACCTCTACTCGTATGGTTGGGCTGAAGAGAAGGAATATGGCGAGGCTGCAATGGCAGATCCTGTTGTAAAGGACGTGGTTGTATGGAAGAACTACACCAGCCTTCTGAACGCACGGAATGCAACCTCCTTCTAAGAATCCCGAAATGCATGGAAAAAAAGGAACACAGTGCGTTTAAAGACCTCCGACTATAACATCTCATAAGGGTATAAGATGTCTGCCACTACTGCACCTGTTGAGACCACTACTGAGCTGTCCCTGGTTGAGCGCATCGCGAAGATTGAGGAGTCCCTAAAGGACCTGAAGCGCGCGGCGCGTGCGGAGCTGAAGGTCCGCCGTCGCCGTCGTCGCGGTACCCGTGCGGCGGGTGCCAACGGTGAGAAGGTGGCGAAGGGTGAGACCCCTGAGCAGCTGCGTGCGTGGCATGAGGAGGTGCGCAAGGTGTGGGACGAGATGCGCAAGGCGGATGCTAAGACGCCCTACAAGCGCGCTGTTGCGGAGGCCTCTGCGCGTCGCAAGGGCTCTGCGGCCCCTGCGGCGGCCCCTGCCCCTGTGGTGAACACGGTGGAGAAGAAGGTGGCGAAGAAGGCGAAGGCGGAGGCGCCCGCGGCAGCACCCGTGGCCGAGGTGGAGGCGCCCAAGAAGCGCGCCAGCAAGCCCAAGGCGTAAATTGGCCCTTGAAGGCTAAACCTAAACCTAAAACTAGAAAAGGATAAACCCCAAAACAAAAACAAAAACAAAACAGAAAACACCCACTGGGATTTGATTGAGTTCAATCAAATCTTAGTTTGTTCATGTGAACATTTAATATGCATTGATACGTTTATGCTCACCTGTTGCTGTAAAGGCGCGAATCAGATTTTGCAATTGGAACTGTATAAAATTATTTTTATAATACACCATTGTAACTGCCAACTGATCCCGTGGGCACACATCCAATGCCTGCCAAATTTCCTCTGACAGATGCTGTAACAGCATGTGTTTGTGGAATCGTATCAAAATATTCGTGTCATAGAGACCATAATTTCTTGGCATGCGAATTGCTTCAAGAGATCGCATAACAGATTGAACTTGATCAGGTTTTGCCCGTCTTGATTCTACAACAGCTTGACATTCATCCCAAATACATGATCTAGTAGCATGCGGTCTATGTGTAATACAGATATTTTGTTCCGCCATAGATACAATCCAATGTTTTAGTAGTTCACTATACATGAGATTCGGTGATAAATATCCATCCATCCAAACTGCTACATCGTAATCTCCAAGGACTTTATGACTCATCCATTTGTAATATTTGGCTTGTACCACAGGATCTCCTTGAAGAGGTACATGGATACATTTCCATCCACGATGTCCCTTGAACTCCAAATTTGTAAAACATATATAATCCCACCCAGGAAGCTTATCAAAATCTCCAAGTGTATCCACGGAGGACAAGTCTTTCCCAAAAATGGCTGTATAAAACACTTTGGTAAGACTCTTGTACAACAGCTCTGATTTTGCAGATGTTTGTGCAGGAGGTTGAGGTTTTGATGGCACGATCTTAGGCGGTGGTGGACGTAACGTTTCAATATGATCAAGTGTTCTTCCATTCTGATATTGCATCAGTAAATCCAAGACATGATTCTCAAACTTCTTCTGCTCCTGAAAGACATTCACCTGAAGTTCCTTCACCTGTAAACTCAGTCCTTGTACCTGCTTTTGTAATTTTCCAACTTCTGTTTGTTGAAGTTGAAGCGCTTTTCCAAATGTGTTAAATTGCTGCAAAAATAAATCAATCTGCTTGGAGATCTTTTCTTGGAGTGTCTTCAGTCCAGTATTCGCTTCTCGTGCGCTATCATCTACACGACTTACCTTTTTCTGAACTTCATATATATCAGGTTTGGTAGCAACATCAAATTCTTTCATATAGGATTGTACCTGTAGTTTTACCTTTTCAGGTAACTGGGTTTCAACATGTGAATGAATTAATGCAATACTTTTTTTACTAAAAAATGTTTCAAAATCATCCTTGACAATCTTCTCTACTTCATTTGCCAATTGATACCGAATCACTTGCATTTTTTGATCATTATAAAGTTTGAGGGTCTTTTGTGTTTCTTCTAATTGTGCTTCAAGCCAAGATCCCAATAATTCCTTGTTTTCGTCTCGCAATTCAGCAAGAGTCCGATTCACACGTGAAAATTCTCTCATCATTAGACGACAACTATTCAATTCTGTTTCAAGTGTCACATGAAGTTGTTCCAATTTGAGTCTCGTATTACGAAATTCATCTAGACGTTCTTGTTGTAACGCATCCGCAACCTCGCGTCTAGCTGTCTCATAGTCTTGTCGCATTCGTGTAAATCCTGTTTGAACCTCACGTGCAAATGTTTCTACTCGCTGAATTGTTGAGGATTGTTGCTGAAAATCATCTATGCTGACTTTTGTCGCAAGTTGCTGTTCAAGAGCTGCTTTTGCATTTTGTACAGATGCTGAAATCATACCCTCTAACAATTTTGGCTGTGTTGCACCACGAAATGACTGAAATTCCTTGTCAAGGAGTAAGACTCTGGATTCTAATTGAGCAAATGGGCCTCCGCCAGGACCTGAAGTTGTCCCTGCAGTTTTATAGGCTTTTTCTACTTGTTTTAATAATTCTTGTTCTACATGTTGGATTCGCTCTAAAAGGGGATCAACATTTATAGTAGGCTCCTTTACTTCAGGAATTTGCTTTTGCTCCAACAATCCAACACGACTCTCCAACCGACTCACACGAAAATCTTCCATAGGTGCTGAAAGTCCTGACATTTGCTGCTTCATTAATACATGTCGTTCCAAATCCTGTAATTTTCGTAGGGGAATAGAATCTTGAAGTGTACCTTTTATTTGTTCCTTTACAGAACTAATTGCTTCTGCTAAAGACGCACTCATAAATTTTGTCAAAAGTTGTAAATCTAGACCACGTGACCCTTTTTGAGATGTAATTTGTTGATATGTCTGATCTAAATACGTTGCGAGGCCCTCCTGAAATGTCTTCAATTTGGATTCAATTGTGAGCATTGTAGACTGTTGACGTGTTACAGTTTCTTCAATACGGTGTACTTGAAGTGCTGATGCAAAAAGTTCTCCCTGTGGATTACTTACATATCCCAATAGGTTTGTGACTTGACCTTCAAGCATCTGCAACTTTTGATTCAGTTGCGTGAAGGATTGTTCATCCATCTCCTATTCATGGACCGCTCATGCCTTGCCTCGCCAATTTCCGCGACCCCTGCCACGGCCACGGCCACGACCACGATTGGATGGGGGCGCAGATCCCTCTGCTGCTTTCTTATTGTTATAGGCACCGGAACGCGCCTTACTTTGTAGTCCCGCTTGAAAGAGTGCGATCAATTCAGCTTCTGTCACTTGTTCAATGTTCACACTCTCTGGAACCTTGACAAACTTGCGGTTCGGTCCCTTGACATCCTTCTTGAACATGTAAGGTCCATACGGTCCATTCCGAATCTCAAATGCTCCAACGATCCGAAGGGCGCCAGAAGACTGTCCTGAAAGTTTCCCCTGAATTTCTTCCAATGTATCTGTCTCTTTGATGCTAACCGTTCGTCCATTCCACTGAACATACGGCCCAAACTTACCCACTTTGCGTACAATCGGCTGACCTTCATGATCTCCTAGCACTTCACCTGTCTGTTCCTTCTCTGATTTTGCCACTAGAGCCTTGACCTCGTCTTCTGTGATGGCTTCTAGAGTTGGTGTGGATGCGGGCCAACCATAGAAGACAGTCTTGTTCTTATCACCATCTGGGGCCTCGCGCAATAGCAGAGGACCCTTTTTCGTAGAAACAGCGACGATACCATTCCCAAACTCGCGGCGTCCTGCCTTGGCAGCGGTGCCCTTGGCCGCTTTGAGCGTCTCATAGCGCTCCCTATAGGAGAACCATGTGTCACGAAGCACTTGCTTCCATGGCTCTTGACCTTCCGCAATCTTGTCCAAACGGCTCTCCATGCTGGCCGTAAATCCGTACTGGAACAGATCGTCAAAGTGTTTCGTCAAATACTCCAAGACTGAGACTCCTAGAGGCGTTGGAGCTAGACGATCCTTTTCGGCTCCAACCTTTTGCGTAACTGCCTCCTCCTCTGGAGGCCATTGGTTGGGTCCAGAGAGGCGCAGTTTGGTAATGCTTTGCTCTCTCGCCTCAAACGATTTGACTTGTGCGTACTCCTTATCTAGAACCGTGCTAATCAAGGACGCAAATGTGGACGGACGACCAATCCCACGTGTCTCCAATTCACGAACTAGAGTCGCCTCTGTGTATCGCCCTGGTGCCTTGGTCTCGTGAGGATCTGCTGCCATGGATGACCATTGGACGATTGTTCCAAGCTTTAGGCCCTCCGCCATTGTCCATTGAGCATCTTCAGACTCGGCTTCTGCCTCTTCCTCTTCCGTCGTGGTAGCCCGTGTTGCAAGTTTCCGCCAACCGTCAAAGGTGGTCTTGCGCCACGTCGCGCGCCACTGGAAATCATCCTTGTCATCTCCATCCGCCACAAATTGGATGGAACGTTGGAGACCCTTGGCCGCCGACATGACACTCTGAACTGCCTTTAACCAAATCAGCCCATACACTTTGCGATCTACTGCCGACCAATCCTCAGAGGTTGGAAGATCTAGTACGTTCATATGCGTTGGACGAATGGCCTCATGTGCCTCTTGCGCCTTCACATCCGTCTTGGCAACACGCTTCTTCTTCTTCGCCTCAGCCACATACGAGTCCCCATGTTGCGCACGTACCCAATCCTGTGCCTCCTTCACAGCCTCCTCACTCAGAACTGCCTTGTCCGTTCGCATATAGGTAATGTGTCCCGCTTCATACAGACGCTGCGCGATTTGCATCGTACGCTTTGGTGGTGAGCGAAACAGTGATGATGCTTGCTGCTGTAGCGTACTCGTAATCAAGGGCAAAGGAGGATTCTGCGTCCAATTTGACGTATCTGCAGAAAGCACAGTTCCTTTCGGCTTGTCATGATGAATTTCTAGATAGGTCGTCGCGGAATCCTGGTCTTCTAGTTCATCGGTGAGCGCCGCAGGCCATGAAGTCTCATTACTAGTAGACCACTGACCATGAACCTTCCAACTAGATTGACTCTTGAACTCGGCAATCTCTCGTTCACGCTCTACAACAATGCGGAGCGCAGGAGTCTGACAGCGACCCGCTGAAAGAGCAGGTCCAATAGCCTTCCAGAGAAGAGGACTCATCGTAAATCCAACCATCATGTCTAGAATGGAACGTGCTTCGGCAGCACGCACTTTATTCATGTCTAGGAATCTTGGGTTCTGGATTGCATTTGTCACAGCCGTCTTGGTGATTTCATGAAAGACAGCACGAGGTGTCTTAGATGGATCTAGGTTTAGCAAGAGACATACACTGTATGCAATGAGTTCCCCTTCACGATCATCGTCTGCTGCAAGAATCACAGTGGACGCTGTCTTGGCAGCAGCTTTAAGTTGATCAATCGCTTTCGCCTTGTCCTTCATGAATTCAAAGGTCGGCTCAAAGTCACGGTCTAGACCTACAGAGTCTAGATCTTCTTTGAGATGACGAATATGACCCATAGACGCTAGGACTCGGTAGCCGAGACCAAGGAAGCCCTGGATTTTTCCACACTTGGCAGGAGATTCTACTACAATCAAGGTGGTCATTTGCTCTGCTGGGATCCTATAGGAACGGGCCAATCCATTTTTTCATGTGAGACGCTCCAACTCGGATTTGAGATAGGCTTGCTGAAATTCTGCTGAGAAAATTCTGTCTGCCAAGGCTTGCGCCGCATCCGCAATCCGCTTGGCCTCTTCATCATGATTTGTTAACCACGAAATTACACGCACAAGAACATCCATATCATATCCTACAGAGATACAATTCACTCCTGGAATGAGCCACTGGTGAAACCAATACCGATTGTCAGGATGAGAAACTAAAATGGGAACAGCTCCAGAACCAAACACCCACATATGACTAGACGCAATCACACCACCATCTAGAATCAAAATGTACTTGTGACGCATATACTGGGTTGGACTCGCCTCGCCACCTTCATCAAATGCCTCAGCAGGAAGGTTGTGATTCCAATGCCAACGACGAATGAATTTTACATCGGCATGAGAATTTCCTAGAAGAGCCTTGACAACATCCCCACGAATAAAGGGATGGCCTGAGCAACCTCCTCGCCAAAAGGCTACCGATTTGCGCTCATTCCAAGGAAGTCTAGTATACGGCGCAAGTACTTGCTTGAGACCTTTAGAGAAAATTTCATCATCAAATGGCACATACAGAATACGTGGATCCGAATAGGCTCGTGTACAAAGCAGGGCAAATAGTACAGGTCGGCCTTGCTTGAGAAACTCTTCTAGCTCCTTGTGGCGAGAATCTGTTGTAACCGTGAAATTCAGTTTGTTAATTCCCGTACGATCTGGTACTAAATCTATAGGATCCCTGACAAATCCATCACATTTTGGCATGATACACAATACAGATTTGCCATGTGCTTTCAGAAATTGCTGAATTTCACCACCTCGCTGACATTTGCTGAATTTCCCATTCCAAACGTCAGGTCCAGAATCACAAGAAAACCAAACAATGTCCATGACTATCTAGAGTGCGCCAAGTTTAGATTCTTCTCCCTGTAGAGAGACAGCAGGAATGGCCGCTGTTACGCGTGATCCTACAAGTATTGAAGGAGCGCTCTATGAACTTGTCGCTAGAGGTGTCAAGGACCAATACTTTCTCAAAGATGACAAGGACGCAGTCCATCCATTTCAATGGACCTATGATCGGTGGCCAGCATCCTTGCCAGAAATCCGCAGTACCAATCCATTAAACCAACCCCGTTGGGGTCAGCGACTTGAATTTGAATTTGATCTTCCTGCTGATGTGCTGACAGAAGCGACACTGGTAATTGATATGCCTACATGGGTTCCTCCGCCTCTGGCACAATACAACACAAAAGCAGTTACCTATGAAACAGGAACAGCCGATCGTGTCTATGGATACGTCCGAGGAATCGCATACTTTTTATTTGAACGCATTGAACTCTACCAAGACAATGTTCTCTTACAAGAAGTCAGCGGAGATTCCCTCTATTTCGCTTCCCTAAACAAAGGCTCGTGGAATCAAGGCTATCTAACACAAAAACTCGCAGGAGATCATGATGGATCGGCACTCAGCATTCAGCGAAATGCCACACCTGGTCAATTGGAACTTCCTCTTCCTATTCCTGGATGCAGTACACCTGGAGATCGCGGTCTACCCATTTGTGCCCTCCGTCAGCAAACCTTTCGCCTCAGACTTACGCTGCGATCCCTGGAATCCCTCGTAGAATGCAGTGACGCGAGCATACTACATCCTAAACCATGGACAGTGTCGTTTAGTCAATTGAATCCAAGCCTTGGAACCATTGTTACAGAACCTGCTATTCCGCTGGAAAACATCCCTCCTCCACAAATTGTTTTGCGTACCAAACAATTGTATTTGACGAATGAAGCCAGAGCTGCGCTGGAAAAGGAAACCGCTGAGATTCCCTATATTCGGTATTTTGATAACCAATTCAGCGCAAATCAATTAGACTATACTCCTCTGGACAAGGGAGGTACAGCAAACCTAATTAAATTTTTGGATGCAACCTTTACTGTGGAAAGAACTCTATCCTATTTCCGTAATAGTACCGACCTCATGAAAAATCGCTTGTGGGTCATTGAAAATTCTGAAGCAACAAATGGATCCTATTATTCCTCGCAATTCTTGACCATTGCAGGACAATTGCGAGAAGGGACGTGGGAACCATCTATTTGGGAACTTGTTGTACCACACGCAAAAGAGGAGCGATATGGCGCAACACATTTACCTCTCATGAACTGGACGCGTGGATGGCGAATTGATGACATGCCTTCTGCAGTTCGTGAACCCACAGGTGGAATTAATTTCAGTACAGCGGATCGGCCAATGATCACAGTGGCCCTCAATAATATCGCAGTAAATCCTGTACTTCGCTACAAGCAATCCTATTTGACTGTGTGCTGTGAAAGTTGGGCGATCTACAAGATAGAGAAAGGGCGTGGAAAATTACTGTATTACAATTAACGACGCGCTACCATCAAAATATCATCATAACGACCCTTTATAGAGCGAAGATCCATCCACTCTAGGGTAAATCCCATGTGCTCCGCAGGACCAGTTACTTGTCTACGAATCCAATCCAAATTATCCTGGTTAATATCCTCTATAATATACAGCCCGCCAGGATTTACTTTAGGAGCAAAATCATAAAAATGGCGCACTTGATGATCAGGAAAGTGTGACGCATCCTCTATAATAATGTCAAACGGTCCTTCAACTGATCGTACAACAGCTGAATCCAGCGCATTTCCAAACGTCAAATGAACCCTTGGATGTGCCTTTACACTTGACGCACAATTGTCAGAAATATCTAGACCAAAAATCTCAGCATGCTGAAAATAGTCAGCGTAAGCCAAAAGACCAAACCCTCCTGAGACTCCAACCTCTAGAATTCGCTTGGCAGATTCTTTGTGCGGCTGAAACAATTGGTCATACACAGGTCCATAGGAATGAGTTGTATTTTTGTCAGTCCCTTTATCAGTATTTACAGCTTCATACGGCTTCAAACAATCTACAAAAGACATTCTAGACGGCATAAACCTAAGCCTTAAAGTAGACTAGAGAGAACGATGCCAAAACTATTAGATCACCCCCCGTTTATGATTGCTAAATACCGTGCATGCCCCAAACCACCACCAGCTATTTTACCCCCTATGCCTAAACCGAATCCTAACTATGCGCACGTCAAGGCTAAAGTACAGAGTCGGTAACCTAGGGTAGGATATGAATACCAATTCAAGTCGGCCATTGGGAGATCGTACAACTGTCATAGATTTGGCAGACCGTGATGAAATGGACGATGATATGTTTCCTTTAGATGCAAGTAAGTCATGGTTTACCCGTGATGAATCTAGACGTCATTTGAATTTTACTCCTGTCATTCAAGAATTTACACACAAAGGTCCTGGTGAATTTGGAGGCCGACTCGTGTTTGAATTGGGGTCTGTAGACGCATGTGATTTACTTCTGAGTCTTGCTGTTCAAATCCGTTTTGGTCATTGGCTCCCACCCGATATCCTGGGTCGCTTGGAGGCTGGAACTCTACAGTATCAGGACCCTGATTCCGCATGGTACTATGCCAATAGTCTGGGAACAGCGCTGATTCAGCGTGCTGACTTTATGATGGATGACCAAATCCTAGAAACAGTAGACGGAGATTTCAGCAACTGTTTTTCTCTCCTGTTTTCTGACATTAATACACAATTCGGTTACGGAGTGGATGGACTCGGTCGCTGTAGTATCCCTAGACTGCTTCAATGGTCAGAAACTCGGCCATTCCCCACCTCCAATGGAACTATCACATGTCTGCTGCCATTTAGTTTTCAACGCATTCGCCTCCGCAATGCATTTCCTCTTGCATCTGTAAAAAAGGGTACACTCCGTGTGGCAGTTACACTGAGACCCTTTTCCGAATGTGTGCGCCGTGCCAATGGAACTCGTGATACCTGTAATCAAACCCCTCTTGGTCAGACATTTACGTTTGATACAGTTCCTGTGACAACACCTGTAACTGTCACGGCACAAAGTACTGTACCCGCCTTTGAGGATCTCCGCCTTGTGACCTACGGTGTTCTCACCGATGGAAAACTCAGGACGGCGCTGATCCGCGCACCCTATGAACGCATGTTTCGTGAACTCCAGACCTTTCGCTTCACGGAGCCGAAAAAATACGTCGTAAATACACCGAGTTCCGAGACAGTTCGCCTACAGCTGCCTCTGGAAGTTAATGGGCCTGTGGAGGAACTCATTTGGTTTATTCGTCGCAAGGCGGTAGCCAATAACAACGAATGGACCAACTATAGCAATACGATTGAGGATGAATACCAAGCGCTTGCTAGACCCTTTGAGAGCATGCTTGTAGGCGCTACCCTACAGGTGAATGGAATTCCTCTTGTGGAGGCGAATGGAGAGTTTTTCCGTCGTGAAATCGCCAAGGGACATCGTGGAGGCCTTGTTGCGTACAATCAGTTTATCTATGGATATACATTTGCGGAACAGCCAGGTCGCCAAAATCCTACAGGGTGGATGAATGCCAGCAGAAGTACAGACGTTAGACTGCGTATTGAAGTCCGACCACCTAGTGGCGCTGCGGATCTAGAGTGGGAAGTAGTGGTTTTTGCGATCGCGATGAATTGGCTCCGCTTTGAGAATGGCATCTGTAATAAACTCTTCAGCAGTTAAAAATTGAAGTATGTGATCGTAAACCCTATAGCGTAGAGAAGATGTGGTGGCCATTTGGATCCAAGAAGCCGTATCCGTTTCCTATCCTAGAATCCTACATGGGCGCAGGATGTATCTTTACTAATGGTAAACATGTTCTCGCAGGTATCCAGCGTCAGACAAATATGCTGTCAGGATTTGGTGGGCGGCGTGAGGACAGTGACAAGGACTATGTCCACACGGCACATCGTGAACTCCTAGAAGAACTGTTTGGTCACAAGGAGATTCCTGAGAAGGTGTATAGAAAGTTTCGCCAATTTGAACCGTTACGTGTTCTTGAACCGCTAAAGGGTTCGTTCCCGTACATCAATATCGTATACAGTTTCAATGATCTTCAACGTATGATCCGCATTGTTAATAGTCTATGTTGTGCCAGTGTATTCTATCCTATGCCTCCAGACCATGTATCCGATCTAGTCTTTTGGAGAGAGCATAATATTAAGGGTGCTGAAGTGACCACACTATCCATTCTCCCTATCGCTACGGATATGGAGAATGGCATTGTGGAAGTGGAGGGCTGCTTTGTGAGTGATGTCTCACGACTCCATAACTGGCTAACCTATTTAGAATCACGATCAACTCACTTAACTCAGTCAACTCGGTCAATTCGGACCGTGATGAATTCAGATGAGCTAAGTCTATAAGAACTAAAGACTAAACCGTCTCATGAATAGGATGGTAGCCGCTCTCGTTCGTCTCCTACACAGCGGTGTACAAGACCAACGACTTTTACCAAAAGAGGGTCCAACAAACATCAAGGCATATCTTCGTGTCTTGCCACGCATTGGCCGCATGACAACTCAGTGGTCCCGCCTTGATTTTCAGCAAAAACCGCAATTTGGTCAGCAGGCATTTTGTACTCTTGTTCGCAAAGGAGAACTTATTACGCGACTCTATTTGGTGACTACAATGCCCGATATCGCAACTCAGCAAATTGCTGCAAAAGCAGCAGCTGGCGCTGACTTTGTCGGCCCCCGTTTTTGTTGGACAAATTCCCTCGGCCATGCTCTTGTCGCTTCTGCTTCTCTAGATATTGGAGGAAATCGTGTAGATACACTTGACAGCCGCCTCTTGGAAGTCCTAGATGAATTCAACACACCGCTGGAAAAGGTGCTGAATGTGAATGCCATGATCAAACGCTATCAAAACGGATTTCCTGGACAGTGCTCTGGGCCGACGGAAACGACTGGAACACAAGTGATTGTTCCTTTACCTTTCTGGTTTTCTCGTGGGGATCTCGGCGCAGCACTTCCCATAGACGCTTTAAATGTGGACGAGGTCCGTGTGGCAATTAACTTTCGTGGCTTGAACTCAGTGTATTACACGGAATCACGCGCTCCTGCTACAGCACTACAACCAACCGTGGAAGGGTCCGCGCTGTGGCCCATTGCTGGATCCAAATTCTACAAGAACAATCCTTCTGGAACGGTTGTTCCTGGCTTGTATCCTACCCCCGCGGGACTCGTCTCTGAAATTCCTGGAATCAGTATGCCAACAACGTTTTCTCTTGGCGATACATATATTTTGGCAGAATATGTGTATTTGGATAAGGCCGAGGCAAATCGCTTTCGCCTTGCCAATATTGAAATTCCAGTCACGCAATACATTCGTATTGATCCTCAGGACAATCAGTCAGCAAAAGATACACGCATGCGTCTAGAAATTGCAAATCCAACACGTCATTTGTATTCCATGGCACAACCGTATTCTGCGATTGCCTATAACGCTTATTTTTTAGCAACACGTGAATTGTCAGGACCTGGCTGGAATCGTCCAGAACCTTGGTGGCCAGATTGTTCAGGGCTCACTGTTGGAATTCCCAGCGATTTGGTTCCAGGATTCAGCACGCGAGGCTCTGAACCATTTGCTGCTATGGAACTCTTATACGAGGGATCTTTTGTGAAAACCAGTACAGAAAATTGCGCGTTGTATAGAAGTTTGATTCCCAGTTATGAAGAGAGAAAATCTCCATGGCACAATCGTTACATGTATTGTATGCCATTTGGAGTTCAAAGTGGATATTATCCAGCCAGCACACCTATGGGAGAAGGAAATCTAAATCGTATTATGAAAAAGGATTTGCGATTTATTACACAACCATGTGGAGGTGGGACAAAAAATCCTCGCGTCCTAATTTACGTATGGGCTGAAACCTATAATATTTTCCGTGTTTATGGTGGACGTGGAACCCTGTTATTCAGCTATTAATCTAAAGGGCGCAAATACATCTGTATAGATGGACGATCTTGGTGCTCTCTTTCGCAAGTACGGTAGCGATAAGGATGTCAATGGCTATACGCCGCATTTTCATGCACTCTTCAAGCATATTCGTGACCGGCCTATTGACCTTCTAGAGATTGGTATTGGAACGATGATTCCTGATGTACCCTCTTCTATGGTACTGTTTGCGCAACCTGGCTACAAGCCTGGTGGATCTCTTCGCGCATGGCGTGACTATTTTCCCAATGGCCGTATTCTAGGGATTGATGTTCAGCCTGACACGCAATTCACAGAGGATCGCATTGAGACCATGCTGTGCGACAGTCGTCGTGAAGAGATTCTTTGGCCCATGCTAGGGGATCGCATGTTTGATATTATCATTGATGATGGCAGTCATTGGGATGAATGCCAGCAAAAGACGCTTCAAAATCTTTGGAAATTTGTCAAGCCTGGTGGATTTTACATCATTGAGGATGTGACAAGCACGAGCAGAATCCCCACGACATTTCGTAACGCGATTCAGGACTTTATTGGAAAGGACACACCCATGTTCTTCACAGAGAAGAAGAATGTACTGATTATCAGCAAACCCTTCTAGGCTTACTCGTCCTGATATACAAAATGGAGGAAATCACATTTTGCAGTGGTCCCTGGTTTTGTTGGCAGGACCACTTTTGCCTTGCGATTGTAACTGTAAAAGGGAATGGAGCCTTGCCATGTAGGCCCCATTTTCACCCAGTCGCTGAAATGTCTGCTGAGTTGTTTATAGTCAGGGTCATTGGGATTTACCCCAAGCACCTTGAGTTTTCCCAGAATTTCCATGGACTCCTTCAGTCGTTCAGATTGGGGCTTGACATCGCTCATCGTCTCCGCGAGTTGCGTTGAGATGCTTTACGTCCTTTGCGGCGTGTACGACGACCACCCAACTGTCCTCGTAATCCCTGTAGCTGTTGCGCAAGAGAACCCTCTTGGCCACTGAGGAAACTTGCGATAACATTTGCGGGACCTGTTGGAGGGATAAAACTCTGAGCACCACCTGGATGTTGCACAGGGCCACCTGCAAATGCCAAATGGGTTGCTAGAATGTCCTCTGCACGCTGGGCGATTTCCTCTTGATGCGCGAGAATAGAATGGCGCAGTGTATCTACAATTTGTCTACGCATCCCATGATCTTCAGCAACCAAATTCGCTTCTTCTGCCAAATCATCCAGATACTGATTCATAAATCTGTCATAAGGTGCTGCCCAAGGATTTCCACGAATCCACAGGAAGGTCACATCAAAGGGAATATTAGGAATTCTTTCTAAACGACAATGCTCTACATTTACTACATGAAGCCCATCAGGAAGACGAGGAAGAACAGAAATTTGTGTGTGATTGATATCCAAATATCTTAGCGTTTGAGGAAGAGCTGGAAGTGCTGTCAGTGGATTTCCAGAAAGACCAAGAGTTTCTAAAATCTGTGGAAGATCAGGAATAGCATGAAGACCACAGTTGCGAAGCATAAGTTTTTCTAGTGTTCCAGGAAGAACAGCAACTTCTCCAATAGGGCAGTTATTACAGGTAAACCACATAAGACCATCATGTAGCGTGGGAAGTGATGTCAATCCACAATTTTTGATAGATACTATAATCAGGTTTCCATTGTCTGGAAACTCAGGAAGTTGCGTTAAGGCAGGACAGTCGTGAATATGTAAAAAACGGAGTGTTGGAGGAAACGCAGGTATAGAGGTTAAATTGGGGCAATGTTTTATTGTAATTTCATCTACATTTGGAGGAAAAGGATTTTGAATTCGTGTTACAGGTGTTCGTGACAAGTGAAACCGTGTAAGAGCATTGTATTCTGGGCCAACAGTAATACAATCCAACTTGGCATCGTTTTCAGCACCAACTCCTTTAGCAAGTCTTGCTGAAAATATTCCTACGGACATCCTACTTATCGCACAGGAAGTTGTAGAAACTTTTTCTGAACGTAGCGTTGAAGAAGCTGAAATACCTTGGCATTAGGAAGGCTTGTTGTAAAGGGTCTCTGGTTAATTGCCATGTAAGTACAAATTGGTTCAATTAGCTTACTGTAATGTGGAATGTGTTTACAACACGATTCAATACAATGAATAATCTCTTTATGAATGAGTGGTCGGTGATACGGTTCCACGAGATACCAAGAAAGATGTTCACGGCGCCCAAGAGCAACCGTTGTTGCTGTTAGGAGTGGTTGGTAGGCGAGGTCATCAACAAAGACAATATCGCGAATATCTCGGGGTCTAGTTGGATACAAATCCAAGATACGTTCAAATGTCTTTGTAAAATGGCCTGATGGTGTTGGAGGTGTATTTTTGGGGCGTGAGAGGATGTGGTCAAATACCTTATGTCCAGTAAGACAATTCATCATAAATGCGATAGCTTGAGGAGGACTCTTTAAAAATGGGGGATATGGATCAGACCATCCTTCTGGAATAACCTCGGACTGGTTTGTGTACATGATAATGGCATCCAACTTACCATAGTAACGAAGTGTAACAAGAGATTGTAATAATTGGCGAAGTCCCGGTCGGAAACAATGATGGACATTCATCCATACTGCAAGTCGTTGAAGCACTTCAGCAACGAGTTTCATATCATGTACCTTATGATGATCCAAGCACAACAAGATTGCAAAGACCAAAGAATAGGATCCTGTGGTCTCATCATTATCCAAGACGACTGCTTTCAGGGGCAGCATCTCTCTTATTGTCCTGCTTGACAAGTGCTAAAGTAGACACGCCCTCCTACAATTTGTGTCTTGTACTCAAAGGTTTGGAACTGATTGATGGTGGACGTGGCAAAGGTGGCACATGTGCTGACATTTACACCTGGCTGGGTGGTCTGCTTGGCGATAGCATATCCTTGGAAGAGGGCGATTTCTTGAATTTTGCGAATCCGGTCGCTCGCGTCCAAGGGCATTCTTTCTACTAACACTATAGAAGGAATGGCTCAAAATGGTACGCCAGATGCAGTATTAAAAAGCTCATATTTTCAAGATATGTTTCCACCTCATAATGGAACCACTGAAGTTTATGTTCCTGCTGTAAAAGAAGAAGATACGCCAAAACTAAATGAACCTCTTGAGCATGGAGATTCTCAAGTTAAACAACGACTTTCACAGTTTAAACAGCCATTTTATCGGTATTCTTCTGAAGAAGGTGCCAATTCATTCTTTGACGCATTCTTATATGCTGCCTCTACACAATATTCTTTATATAAACCTGATGAACGTAAAGCGATTGCTGCCAATTTCCGTGAAAAAATTGGAAGTGTGATAGCAGACGTTAAAAATTCAATTCCAGAGTTAATTAGAAATGCATTTGAAAAAGATACTAGATCACTTGTTGATGTATTTACAAACAAAGGTTCCTTGACGGTTGGTCACGCATTTCTAATTGCGTGGACGTTTCATGTTAATTTCGTAGTATTCAAGCCTAATGGAGATAAACTTAGTATTATGTGTGAAACAAGCTATCAGAGTCCTCGCTGCCAAGTTGTTTTTATGATCTATCATGAAAAGACACAGCGATTTGAGCCGATTATACATGTGGGTGAGGGTATTCTGCCACGTGAATCCACGGCTTTTGCATGGACAGATGAAATGCTTTGTGAATTTAAGGAACTGACAGAAGGGGTTTGCAAAAAAAATGATGTTCCCTTTGACCAAACATGGTACTTGCCCAAATGTGAAGGCGCAGCAGTCGCTGGAAATGCTGGTGCTGGTGCCGCTAATAATTGGAATAATACTCTTTCTGAAAATAGCGGTTCACCTCGTAGTACTAGCAACCTTGAAAATAATGGAAATTCTGGATCCGGTGCCGCTTCAAGTGGTGCGCCCACTCTTAGACCTATCCTAGGGCGTCAAAATTCAGCCAGCACGGTGGGATCATTGCCTATTGATATCGGTGAAGTCGGTGAAGGATCACCTGTAGCAAATGAAGAAGGGGGTGAGGAAGGAAATGATGCTGAAGGCCTTACTGAAGAGGAAGAAGGTAAACTTGTAGCATTTGCACAACCTAATTCAGGAAAGAAGACACTTCATCCAACAGATCCAGAGTTTCTAGTGAAACTTCGTGATGCGCTACTACGAGATGCCTTGAAGAAAGACAAGAATGCAGCTGAAATGCAAAAGAAATACATATTATCTATGATTGAAAAATATCTAGCATCCCTGCCAAAGAAGACAGTGGCAGCACAAGTGAAGGCCCTAGAAAACAGTGGTCCAGAGAAGGCAGAAGAAGTCCTTTTACTAGAAAATAAGAAACCAAGTGCTGGAAATGCTGGAAGCGCAGGGTCTGGCGCTGCTGATCCTGCGGTGGCAGCAGAAGTTCATGAAACTGTGTTGAACCTGGCTAAGAAATTAGAACAAAGTGCCGCTGCAGCTAGAGAAAGATCCGCTGCAAAACCTGAACTTCGTACATCAACAACAGTAAATGCATCAGGTCGTGAAATTCACCGTGGTCAAGTCGCTCCTGGTCGTGCAAGCTTTGCAGGAGTTGCTGGCTCAAAACCTCTGCGAGGAGGCAGTACTCGCAAGAATCGCAAGAATCGCAGAGGAACGCGCTAATCATCTAAACCATCCTTTCTACGACACACTAGCATGTGTGGTATCTGGGCACTTCTTGGACAGCCTCTGCCTACAGAGACTGTCAAAACACTCCTCAAACAACTCAAGGCACGTGGTCCTGAGGGTGCGCGCATGGCAACTGGAACCGACTATCAACTCGGCTTCACGCGTCTGGCGATTAACGGCCTCAATCCTGACGGCATGCAGCCCATGCGCTGGAAGGATACATGGTCCTGGGTCTGTAATGGTGAACTCTACAACTGGAAGGATCTGGCCGAACGCCATTCCATCTCAACAGTCTCTGGATCCGATTGTGAGATCCTCGGACCGCTCATGGAAGGCCTCGGCAGTCAAACCGATTGCCGCACTGTTTTCCAAAGCCTAGATGGTGTTTTCGCAACGGTTCTCGTGAATGAAAAGGACAAAGTCGCCTTTGTCGGCCGTGACCCCTATGGTGTTCGCCCACTCTATGTCGGCTACATTCTCGGCCAGGAGGAGGAACTCGGAACAAAATATGGACAGGATCGCGCTGTAATTTTTGACGGATCCAAGCCGAGACCTGTAGAGTCTATTGTATTTGCTAGTGAACTGAAAGCGCTCCCCCTAGACAAGTGCTTCCGTGTGGAACCCTTCCCTCCTGGCCATTATGCAGCATATGATCTCAAGACTCTAACACGAATTGGATTTGAACCGTATCACACTGTCCCTTGGCTAAAGCATGCAAGTCTGTCCTATAAGGATGACGCAGCGAATGCTGTACTGAATGCTCTGACAAGTGCAGTGGAGAAGCGCATGATGACGGAACGCCCTGTTGCTGCACTTCTCAGTGGTGGCCTAGATAGCAGCCTCATCGCAGCACTCGTTCAGAGAGCCCTAAGAGTGGCAAAAGCTCCCTCTCTCAAAACATTTAGTATCGGTTTTGAAGGATCTGAGGATTTGCGCTATGCTCGCCTAGTTGCTGATTGTATCGGATCCGATCACACGGAAGTCATTATGACTCCTGATGAATTTTTCGCAGCAATTCCTGAGGTCATTCGTGACATTGAGAGTTACGATATTACAACAGTTCGTGCCTCGGTTGGAAACTGGCTCGTCAGTCGTGAAATTGCCAAGCGCACTGACTGTAAAGTTGTTTTCAATGGAGACGGCTCTGATGAAGTCTTCGGCGGCTACAAGTATTTCTATCTGGCTCCTTCTGACGAAGCCTTTGAGGCTGAGACGGCACGACTCTTGACTGATATTCACTATTTTGATGTCCTCCGTTCTGATCGGTCTATTTCATCACATGGTCTGGAGGCTCGTACACCTTTCCTAGATAAACAGTTCGTCGCATGTGCGCGGGCGATTGCAATAGATTTGCGCCGCCCTAGCAAAACGTGTATTGAAAAGGATATTCTCCGTTCGGCATTCAACAAAGGAGATATGATTCTACCTGTTGAAGTCCTCTGGCGCAAGAAGGAGGCCTTTAGTGATGGTGTCAGTGGTAAAGAGAAATCATGGTATGAGATTTGTCAAGAAAAGGCGGAGGCGATTGTGGGACCTGAGTGGAAGGACAAGGCAGCCAAGTATACACATCTAACACCAAAGACGGCAGAGGCATATTACTATCGCAGCCTTTATGAACAACTTTATGGTCATGTCGCAGAGGTCGCAAGTGTGCCGTATCATTGGATGCCTCGCTGGAGCCCTGGTGCAACAGATCCTAGTGCGCGGACTCTAGCAGTTTAAGTATCAGTCACAATGATATCAAAAATGGAACCAGTTATTGCAAACGTTTTACGCTTTTTTCAAATGGGAATTTTATGGTCAGGTGTTCTTCAGTTAAATGAAATACGGAAAGCACTAAATAAACTATCACAATAGTCTAAAGATTACTCATAAAATAAAGTAGTGACAAACATGGCCACCTGTATTATATACGGCGATGATATTGGGTACACGATCATGCCTTATACCTTTGATAAGCATCTTGAAGAGGAACTGCTTGCGCATCCCCATGATAGTGTCCTTGGGTTTGTGACGCAAAACAAAGAGACTGGTGAGCGCAAGTTTACCTACACCGAGTCTGGAAAACTGACTGAAGCGACTGATCATTGGTCACTGACTGTTCTCAAGGGCTTCCCATATGTTGAACAAGACGGTCCTTGGATTGTATACAGTTGTGAACCTGAAGATGTGAGAATCGCATTTGGAAAGATTCTCTCTCAATATGCCCAGTCGCTACATATTTACAACTGGGATGTTTGGGCTGTATCTGAGAAGAAGGCCAAGGTCGCAGTCGTAACTTCTTGGGAGAGTTATTAATGTGCGTATATTAACAATAGAACGACGTCTCAGCCCGAATTAGGATGTTGAAGAATTTTCAGGATTTGATTGTGGAAAGCCGTCGCTTGAAAAAAGGCCAATTTGCCGAGCGCCTTATGGCACTCCAAAAACGTGCAAATTTTGAACTCATGAGCATTACGTATGATATTCTCCACAAGGCTGTCCGAGTCCGAACCAAGGGGTCAAATCAGATCCAATCTGATGGGCTAATTTGGGAAGACGCTCTGAAAGAGGCATGTATGAGTGGTGAAAATATGATTACAATTGTGTTAGATATTGACTATGAATTTTTCCTCAAGAGCGCATTCACTCCTCCTGATAAGGTGAATATTCTGACTGGTACGTATTCCATTTATGATTCTGCCACCAAGAAATATATTGAATTTCCTGATGCGCCATCACTTGTAGAAAGCCTCCGTACAAAGATGGACGCGGGCTTTCTGCTTCGTTGTAGCGAGAGCAAATTCAACAAGGTAGCTGAGTTAACAATAGAAGTGCCTTTGCCTAATAAAAATTGAATACCTTACTGAAACTGTAGTGTTGCATCAAGATGTTCAAGTCTCTTATTCGTCTACCGAGTATTCGTCTTCAGTATCTCAGCAATCTGTGTTTAACTGCAAAGCAGGCCAAGACAGATTGGAAAACTGTTGTGACTCCTGTTGATGGCGCTGATCTGGTGCTTCTTGGAAATATTGGACAGCCTTTCTGCCCTGTCACACGCGACTTTCTTCTCTGGACACAGGACCACTTTCCTCGCACCTTCTGGGTGCCTGGTCAACAAGAACTATCGTCTAAAGTCAAGAAATCATGGCGCAGGAAATTGGACGATCTGTATAAATTCGCAAGTGAGTCTCACTTTCGGTCCCTCCATATCGGTGTCAAATACTCATATACCTACACCTATCCTAATGTGACACTTGCTCTTACACCCTCTTGGTCACAAGCTATGCCTTATGTAAAATATCCTATGTATGATTGGCATCCCAAGAATAACAATCTATACTTTGGGGATGGTTCTCCTGAAGCAAGGAAACGTATTCTTGATCTTCATGAAGATGAACTAGAATGGCTTTCTTGGAACATTCAGAAATCACGCAAAACTGTGTGTGCAACGAGCACAATTCTGCGTGTCAGTCCTGAGATTAAATCTCCAGTGTCATTGGCGCAAACAGTGTATGATAATAACAGTGTAATTGCTCTTCTTCATGGACTCCATGAACAAGAGCGACCTGTAACCTATAGCGGTAAAACAGGGCGCTTTCCGTGGTCTGGTGTGAATATGGCAGGTCATAGCGGCTTTCGGACTGATGCGTTCTTTGAATATAGTGGGAATCCTACCCTATATCTTAAACCTTCATCTACATCAGAACCACTTATTACTATGCGACTTGCACTTTGAAATCATATGCCGCACAATAGAGTCTACATTCGGTGATGCAGACAAAGACAATGCGCCGAGATAGATACATTGTTTTGATTGGATACATATCGGTTTTGCGTTTCGTTCATCAATAGAGGTTTGTAGTAGGAACAGTACCCCTTTTTGTGTCACAGAGCGAATCAGGTCCACCCACTCTTGGAGATGACATACGGGCTGTCGCGCATCATGAAATAGAAGAAATGCATCTGATGATTTCCAGAGTTGCGCTGAATTCATAAAATGGGGCACAAATCCTGGAGTATCTAGGACTTGAACTTCTTGATCATTAATCAAATGCTTACTGAACTGAAGATCAAATGTCGCCAGCGTAGGTGTGGGAGGCAAATGACTCAAACAATTCACAAATTGCGTTTTTCCTGAACACTTGTCTCCTACAAGCGTAATTCGGATCGGCATTGTTCATATACCTATAGTGCCAATGGTTTAGGTTCCAGATACAGGATCAATCGGCAAATGCCGTCTCGGTAACTTTTGTTGAAGATTGTTCTGAAGAATGAAATTGCTGTAACTTTGTTCAAATCCCTTAATAGACTTGTAAAAGTTAGCTCCACCCCAGAATGCGACAGGACGGCGCTGTTTCACATAGGCAATAGCCTCGTCCGTTGGACAGCGAAATTGGCTCACAAGGAACATGGCGACAGAAGCAGCAGATCGCTGCATTCCAGCGGCACAATGGACCAAGACCTTATTGCCTCCTTGGACCTCTCTTGCAATTTTGTGTACAACTTCCCAGGACCACAATTCTAGATTCCGAATTTCATCGTCTTGAAGATTATCGTCCACAGGGACTCGGTACAATTTACGATTTCCTGGTGCGAATGGAATGTCTTTTGTACAATTAAACACAGCACCTATCTGCTTTTGTTCAAGCCATGCTTGATCTAAAGCAGCAGAACGATTTCCTAGCCAAAGTCCTGGAAGAATTTCATGAGCATTCGCATCGGAAGTAGCCATCCAGAAGAGGTCCTGAATGACTTGAGCAAAAAAATGGATCATTGTTTTTCGTAGACACATAGGGCGCGGATGACTCTAACCAAGCGATTGTATCGGTTGGATGAAGTACGAGCAGCGTTACTTTATGGACTCAAAACAAGGCGTATCCAAGAGAGTCAGTTCTGGCTTCGTGAATTGGAAGAATCGTACTATGGCAGCGAGGCAAGACGTATCCTCTTTGTGGCATGGTTTCTCCTTGTCGGATTGCGTCGTGTCCAATGGCTATACGCATGGGCCCTTGACGGTGGAACTGTAGAAGGGCGTGCCCAACTGGCATGGCAATTCTGTCGGATTGAAGAACGGGATGGAAGCCTGTGGTGGAACTTGTGTGCAGGTGGTGTGTATGGAAAAGGTAGTTGGCTTATTGAACTGTGGAGAGGTATGTGTACAACAGAAGATGAATCCTTCTGGCAGCCAATTGTAAACAAAAGTACCGATGAGAGGATTGATACTATTCTAGGAGAACTCCAAGAGGATATGCGGCGATTTACTCCCATGGCACGACTGACAGGGCTTGCGCTTGTAGAGATCCCTCTTGACCCCTCAACATGGTCTGGGCTATCTTCTTCTGTACCTCAAGGAATTGACCTGGAATCTGAGTCACTTACATGGCAAAAACGAACCTTTGAAATACCTGTGCTATGTCTATATGGAATGTGTTGGCGTGGTATGGGTGCCGATACAACAAACATGTTAAATCAACTGTCGCTGCCAGATCTTCTTCAATCTGCATATTGGAAGCGATGTTTGGATCCCTTCGTAGAAAACGGGTCCTGGAAATCTGATGATGCGCTAGAAACATTCTGGGATACCTACTTTCCCTTTCAACGAGGAGACATTCCTGATGAATGGTCTGCCAAAGAAAAATGCAAATCACACGGTGAAGGATCTACTGTCCAACACGGCGCGCCTCTGTGGAGATGGTGGAAATCATGGATTCCTGAAGGCCATCGGTATTGTTGGGGCGATCCCAAAGACCACGTCTGGGCATGGGTCCAAACACAACAAGCAACAGTTGGAAGTACAGTTCTGGATAGAATCTTAGAACTCTATAAAGAACTAGAACCGAAAAATATTCCTGCACGGCCTCAAAAGCAATGGATCTTAGAAACCGAAGAAGGTGGCAACACGACTGAAAAATCCAAAGGAACGGCGACTACACGTGGTAGGAAATAGGGCACCCCATACTGAACGTTTTTCTACGGTCGCGGGCTCAACCATAGGCTCAGGAATACGAGCCTCCTCTACCGTCTCCTCCTCGCTAGACTCCTCACTGGTCTCCTGCTCAGTCGCCTCCTGTGCAGTCTCTTCCTGAGTAGTCTCCTCCTTGACCTCCTTGGGACCCTCAGTCGCCTCCTTAAATTCCTCTTCGCGTTTGGCCATAATTTCTTCAATAGAACTCATTCTATGGTGTAGATACGCTTTGTCTTTAGATCTCGCATATTCCGCGACCAAAAATCGCACATCCAATCCGATCACCACTGTGTCCTGTTGTCTTGGAATCAGGATAATTGCCTAATCCTAGATCATCTTCATCTGCATGTACAATCGCAGAACGACCCCATAAGTCTTGTACACGAACCCCTTTCAGCACATATGTTTTTGTAAAATTTCCTTCATGGGGCATTTCTATATTTCCTAAATCGCCCGTGTGACGACCTCTCTTGGAATGGGGTCCATCTCCATGCGAGGCGGGATCCCCTTTGTGAAAATGAGCACACGCACCCTTGCAACCCTTGCCTCGTAAATCTCCTGCTTCATGAAGATGAAACCCATGTTTTCCACGTGGCATCTTTGTAAATTCCACCTTAAGTTCCAATCTATTTCCTGACAAGGGTGTCGCCACAATCTCACCTTCTACAACACCATTACGGAAGACCGCTGTCGCTATCGGAACTTTCCTCAATCTCTGTTTCCTCGTTTGCATGTAGCCCTACGAGTTGCTCTACTAATGCTCGCAGTAATTCATCTCCATGTCCATGCATCGGATTATCTACTACAAAGTTAGTTCCTGATACAATGTGTGTGAGAAGTTGTGCACGATTCAGAACAAGTACCGTATTTTGGGATGGCTTCATAGACCCAAGGCGCTCTTCTGCCAGCGTTTGGATGATCTCGTGCTTATTAAAGAGCATCCGTGTCCGCTTTTGAATCTCTAGTTCATCCCTTCGGTGTGTCTGGTAATAGTCAGCACCATGAAGAAGCTTTTTCTCCATATAGTCGTACCAGACCTTACGCCAATCTGCAATATACTCTGAAGAATACTTGTGGTCTACTGCCCACAGAATCGCTATCAAATGCGCATTCTTCTTGATGCTTTGCTGTTCATATTCATCCTCAATAAAGTCTCGCACTTCATCCACGAGATCATCGCTTGTAGGATTCCTATACAAACTCTTGAGCGCATAGAGACGGAGAGGGCGCGCAAACTCATGCTCAAATCGTGTCATATTGTACTTGCACGATTTGAATCCCTCTAGCATCCAACTCGTCACGTCGTTGCGACGCATCCCTGAAATCAGCACATTCAGTTGACCGTAGGTAAAGGGCAGATTGGTAAAGGGATTGGTCGGCAACTTTGGCTCTGGAATCATCCAACGCGCATATCCAAGCGCCGACTCCATGTGTTTTTTGAGGTTCTCTGCGTCAAACACATACACGCCACGAGACGCCGTGTCAAATACTTCTACGGGCTTGTCAGGAACGCACATAGAAGACGGATCCTCTATGTTCAGTCGGCGCCCCTTGTACTTGCGAATGATCCAGAATTGGACAAGGCGCCGAAGCCGTGTGCGAACACGTAGCTCCATCTTAAACCAGAATTGGAGTTTGATCACATAGGACTTGAAGTAGTATGAAAGCTTAAAGGGTAGTTTAGACTCAAACGCCTTGGAGGAAAACGGTTTGATGTTACGAATGTACTCATCCATGGTTTTCGCATTGGAGCCTGCTTGCTTGATGTTCATCAAATAGCACATTGGAACATTCTTTACAATGGACAAGAGGGCTGGGAAGGGCTTGCTAGGATCAAAGTGGATTGGAGGTGGAGGTTGATATGTTCCATGTTGAATTTCCACTTGACGACCTTGCGCTTCCAACGAACGAAGTTGTCTGATATTTTGTTGGCGCACTATCCTATTGCGCCTTTCCACTGCTTCCCGCCTTGCCTGTGAACGATTCATTCGCGACACGCCCAGCGTAAAGGGTGTTGGGAAAGGTTCCATGTTGTGTGCTTGTGTTGCTCCTACTGAAAAAAGCAATTTTTTCGTGCCATGTCTCATTCTGAGTCTAGGACAAACAGAGAAAGACGACCGTCTTTCATGTGTCCTGCCAAATCTCCAGTCCGTGTATACACATCTCCCGTTTCTTCATTACACCACAACGGAGGGCGATCCTCTCCAGGTTCAATACGGGTCAAGGACTGAACCCTATCTGGTACAGATGGAATGACGGTGGTTTGATGTTGAACGCAGCGCCCAGTTCCCAAAAGACAGGGTCCACGGCAACGTCGTAGAAGTTTTCCTTCATGGAGAAACGCAGGACATGACATTGGCGAAGAATCCCCAACAAGTTGAACTTTCACTTTGGATCCCGCTGGAAACACCTTTTCATACAACTCCTTTTCAGGAACGCGGAGTAATTTTGCAGCATCACGACAAATGCGTTTGGCTTCGCCTTGAAAAGCCGACTGGATTGTCTCCAGTAGACTTGTCGGTAACTGTACAGACATGATGGTGTAACTGGAATGCGGTTGAGACTACAATTCAATTTTACCGACGCATAAAAGATATGGCTACGACGCCAACTCCTAAACAAATAGGGTTGTCGCGCGAAGCGTGGGGGCCACGATTTTGGTCCATCCTTCACCGTCTCGCAGAACGGAGCGGTACACAGGAAGGACCTATCTTAAATAATGACGAGGCAGATGCATGGGGAATTTTACTTCGCACACAAGCCTTTGTTATGCCGTGTCAACTCTGTAAAGAACACTATTTAGAATGGTTCAATTCCCATAAACCAGACCGTCTGCGATTTCTTACTGGTCAAGAACGTCGTATATGGCTTCGCCACTGGCTCTGGGGATGTCATGACCGTGTGAATCGGACCACGAATAAACCGAGTCCGCCAGAAGATGAACTTCCCTTGTTGTATCCAAAACAAAGTATACAAAAAGAGATTGTAGAATTGGGAATGATGTATCAACTTGCTCAGAGTAAAGAACTGCTCAAACATGATGACATCGTGCGCTGGAAGCAAACCATGGCACGCCTACGAGCCATGTATGGAATCTAATAGACTCGGCCACAATCATCAAAGAAGATATGCTTTGGCGTAGTCGTTGGACCCGAGAGAACATTTAGCTGTGCCTTCAGTGTCTCCTGAATAGTCGGCAGAGCATAGCAGAGATTGGCTGTATTAATCAGTACTGAGGGTGCGTAGGGCATGTCAATCTGAACAGACTTGAAGGGATCCGAGTCAAAGAGCATCAGAGAAAGTAGCGACATGCAATACGATACAACATTCTCTAGAGTCGGCAGTTCAGCAATCCGCACAACAGGATCTCCACTCACTGTATTGGAGAATTTGATCGTTAGACGAAACACTGTGCCTACTTTACGGATCTGGATAACGTCGTCCGTATTCTTCTTGGACTCGTTGCACTCACGCAGAAAGCGAATCACGAGCTGGGCAGATTGTTCCATTGTCTTCTCTGATAATATAATATAACAATCAGTTTAAGTTGTCAATTTTTACTACGCCGCGGCATTTGGTACACAGACAGTAGGATCTGCGTCTTCATAACTCTGGAGCGGCAAGATACGATTGGCAATGCCAAATAAGTCGTCCAATCGTCCTAGACCGCAACTCCGCATAAATCCATACCACCAGTAGCCCAAGAATGCCCCTACAATCCACGAGACAAGTACACCTAGACCTGTCTCACAAGACGTTCCATAGCGCATGACAGTCGTCGCAAGCGCAGCCATAATCACAATCGCCATGCTGATGGCGGCCTGACTCTTGCGTGCTTGGACTGCATGCTGAGGTGCCTTGCTTGTCTCCTGCTTCTCATACAATTTCAGCGCATTGCTGAATAAATACGTGTAGAAGAAGGCCATCATGGTCATCCAAAAGGAGGGCACAACATTCATCGTTCCAACTTCTTCAGACAGTCCTGTAATGAACAAATTACAGGCCTCTGCATTTGCAGCAGACGTCTTCCAAATATAGTCAGGAACTGTAAACCATTCAGGAGTATTGCTAAACACAAGTTCCCAGAGACCATTCACAAGAATCGTAACAGTCGGTGCTAAAATAAACATTCCAGCGAAGAAAAACATGAGGTTAAAATTTCCTTGTACCAAACCTAGAAAGAGAATCGCACCTCCAAGTAAAACCGGAAGACTGCGAAACCCTTGCGACAGAAAATTTCTTGATGCGCAAATAAAATCCCCCACTGCTGAGGACATCTCTAGTATTAACCGGTCTTTTCTTGCTTGGCGCACGCATAGAGGGGTTTACCCTGAGCCGCGCGTGTTGCGAGCAATGGTACACCGAGAAAATTAATACTGTCACGACCAAACAAGTAGACATGGAGTAGATAGATCAAACCGCCAAAGAGACCACCCACTACAACAGAGCCAAGAGCAGCAACTGCACCATCACAACTGTTATAGACTCTCCACATGGTAAAGAGAATCAAAAAGAGACTGCTAAATGTAACAGCAAGAGGGATGCGAATATTCCACTCTGGCTCTGTCTTGGCGAGTTCCTTCAACTCTTCTGTAAAGTTAAAGGCACTAGCCACACAATACATAAGAACTCCTGACACGAGATAGATAGGTCCACTCGGAAAGGTTGTCTCAGCAAGTACTTTGCCCACAATAGAAATCTGATACGGGCTTGGAATACCAGGTGTACATGTGTCTGATTTCACCTCTGCATTTCCACCTTGAACACCGCGCACAAAGCCTCCAAGAACACTTTGTACAATACATAGCTCAAGAATTGCGATCATAAGAACACCAAGAGGATAGCTTTGGGTGATCATAGCAAAGGTTCCAGTTCCAATAAGCAACGAATCAGGTAAACTTCTCATAAATTCATGAAAGGCAGGGTATAAGACGTCGGACCCCAGCGACTTAAGCAGTTTAAAATAAGAACTCATAGAGAGGTTCCTTCCTGTTGTAAGATGGGTATTCCTTCGTATTACAAAAAACTGTGCGACTCCGTACCGGGTCTCTTGTCAAAGGAACGCAAAGGAAGTCAACAACCCTCCCATTTATGGATTGATTTCAACTGTATGGTCTACCATTGTCTTCGCCGTCCTGGTGCGCGACCCTTTCCTGGTGAGAATGGGCGTGTAGACTGGGAGTCATGGCTCATTCAAGATGTGTGTAAATACGTCAAAAAAGTCGTTGGTCTCGTCGCACCCACAAAACAGGTCTATATCGGTGTAGATGGTGTCGTTCCCATGGCAAAAATGCGGCAGCAGCGTCTTCGTCGCTTCAAGAGCCACTGGATCGCAGGGGAGGAAGTGCGGATTGGGAAACGATCGGGTACCGAAGAGCGATGGGATACAAATGCCATCACACCAGGGACTGCATTTATGGAACGTCTAGGACATGCGCTCAACGGACTTGCTTCTGAGGGACTTTCATGGAAAGTGAGCACAGATCAAGAGCCTGGTGAGGGCGAGCACAAGGCGATGCGCGGGTTGCGAGATGCTGCTGATAGGGATTGTCATGTGATTTATGGTCTAGATGCAGATTTGATTGTACTTGCGCTCTTACAAGATGTGAAGGATCTCTATTTGTTCCGCGAGGCAGTTGAGTGTGGAGAAGTTCAATACAATGCTCTTGATGAAGAAGAGTATCGCTATTTCCATGTAACTAAACTACGTGAGGTGCTGACTCGTAGCCAGAACTCTGAATATCTACTGGATTATTGTATGGCAATGTGCTTTGTTGGCAATGATTTTTTGCCTCACGGAATGACTCTGAAACTCAAAGATGGTGGTCATGATATTCTTCTGGATATGGTTCGTACTGTGCGTGGCCAAATAGGTTCCTTTATTGATCGCAAGACAATGACTTGGCGTCGTGAAGCAGTCCTGGGATGCTTAGAGTGGCTAGCAGATCGCGAAGAGGCGGCCATGGTACGCCACGTTTCCAAGAAGGTTGGTCAGCGGTGGCAGCAGCCTCGTGGTACAACTCCTGTAGAACTTGCGGTAGATGAATGGAATAAGACGCCTCTGCGTGAATGCGATGAACTTGCTTTAACTCTTGCTGTGGTCCGTGGTGAAGATCACAAGACGCGCTGCCAACTCCATCCCAAGTGGCGTGAGATCTATTGTGAGCGCTATCTCCACGCGATTCGCAAAAGTGAGCTAGACACCATTTGTACTCAGTATCTTGTCGGCCTAGACTGGGTACTTCAGTACTATCTGGGTAAGCCTGTGGATACTGAGTGGTGTTTTCCGTGGTTTATGACGCCACTCTGGGCAGATCTCTTGGACTTTGCACGCAGGACTCCTGTTCTCCCTAGAACTGGTCCTGTGAAGCCATTTGTCCAGCCGCAAGAGCAACTCGCTCTTGTGCTTCCGCAAGAGTCGTGGTGGCTGATTCGTGATCGCCGCCTCCGTGAACTTCCGAAAAAGGCGCCGCAATTCTGGCCACGTGAGTTTCAGGTCTTCACTGCTGGCCACACCCAACTGTGGGAGTGTGAAGCGCAGATCCCACTGTTTATGCCAGAGCGACTGCGTTGGTTGCTCGCGCACTGAGTTTTGGCTGCACTATAGGAATGGGTCAGGCTCAAAGTCGTATAGACGCAAGACATATAGGAATTTATCAGAAACTTCTTGCGATTCAAAATCACCAAACACGTCTACAAATGATTGATACCCTCATGGGCGACCCTGGAATTGTCCACTCTGCCAAGGTCGCAGGAATCTATGCCAATATTCTTCAGGTCGCAGGGGCCATCCGACATGGTGGACCAGTACCACTCCTTCCAGGGGAAGGTATTCAAAAACCGTCTCAACAGTCTCAACCCGTTCAGCAGCTGCCGAATCAGTTGGCCTACCATCCTGGTGCTTTTCAGCAAAGAACCCAGGGCCAAGTCCAAAGTCGTCAACTAGTAACAACAGGGCAACCTCAAACACAGCAATCCTACGTCCAACAAGTCAGCAACTCCAAACGCAGCGAAAAGGCGCTGAATTTCTTCACGGCATGTCTACGTGTTCTGGGAATCCAAGAGGAGATTGCTCTGACGGAAGAGGCACTCAAGACTGCATACAAACGCGCTGTGATCAAGGTTCATCCAGACAAGGGTGGAACCAAGGATGCGTTTGATGCGGTGACACGTGCCTATGCCTATCTCATGGATATTTTGAAGCTTGTCAAAGGACAAAGTGGGTCTGCTGGGCAAGGGGAGGTTCCTGGTCTGGATACGGTCCAAGAGCGTCGCAAGGCGGCAGCGAATGATTGGCAAATGCCAGCGCAACCTGTGCGGCTAAATCCAAACAATTTGGATTTGAACAAATTCAATCAACTGTTTGAGCAGACTCGTGTTCCAGATCCTGATGAAGATGGCTATGGTGATTGGCTGAAGGATGAATCCGCTGGAACACGGACAAAAATCCGCGGGAAGAAATTCAGCGAAAATTTTAACCGCGAAGTCTTCAATCGCATGTTTGAGGAAGAGACACAAGAGTCAGGACAAGGATCACAACTCATCCAATTTCAGCATCCCCAGGAACTTGTTCTTTCACAAAGCGCTGGTGTGGAATTGGGTCGCGATCGTCCTTCCGATTATACATCAGCCTATGATTCAGGAATTCAGTTCACAGATTTGCGGTCGGCGTATACAAAGGAGAATACAGTCAGCGAAAAAGTCAGCAATGTTCGTGTGGAAAATCGTGACTTTAACTCCTATAAGGCTCAGAGGGAAAAGGCTCCTGAGCGCTATAATGATTCAGAAATGGCAGCGCTGTCTGCCTATGAAGCACAGCAAAAGCAGCGGGAAACTCAGCGCCAATTGCGTGCGGCTCAGGAGCAGGTTGGGGCGCGGGATTATTTTGAGCGCATGAAGCAACTCGTCATCAGGGACAAGTAATTTCTCTTGGTTCCAACAGATGGACACCCGCTCAGTCCTTGTACCTCTGAGTCTAGTGCTTGTTGCGGTAGGGCTAGCAGCCTATGGCAACTTCCGAACAAAAAATACATTTGAAGATGACAAACTTCTTCAACGTGGCATGAATACTCCTGCCATTTGGATCTATGTAGACGATACGGATGTCAACAGTCGCTGGTGGGCCGATTTTGGCGCACGCAGCAGCCGTGTCTATAACATGCCGTTCTTGAATCTCTGTTATCAGTCCATTGTGCGCGCTGCTGGATCCAAGTATCATGTAGAAGTGATCAGCGGTCTCGCAGATGCAGAGCGCCGTCTTGGAAGCCTCCCTGAACCGATGCGCAACAAGCGTCTTCCTTTGCGCGATGAAGAGATGACGTATTTGAAAGTGGCCTTCTTAGAAAAGTTTGGCGGTCTTTGGCTCGGCCCTGCGACGATTTTTCTCCAGCCCCTGCCCGAGTTGCCCAAAGACAAAATCGTTCTGTTTGGATCGGATTCTCTTGAAACCTACGCGGGCCCTCAAGGAACCTTCTTGCCGAATCAGCATGCGATGTGGTCGCCCACACCTGGGAAGACCTTCTTCAAGCAATGGAAGCGCATCTTGATTGGCCGTATTGAACGCCAAGCAGGAGGCAAAGAGATTCGTAATGACAAGAACTGGGACATCCTCTTTGTTGGAACAGGACAACCCGATGTTGTTGTTATGCCAAATGGCGAGTTGACACGTAAGCGTGATGGCCGCAAGATTGAACTGGAAGATCTCTTGGCGGCTGGAACGGGTGGAGACATTCCATTTGCAATCCCAGCTGAAACCTTGTATGTGCCATTCCCCTGGCCTGAACTTTTGGAGCGCCGTATGTATGGCTGGTTTTTGCGCTTATCTGAAGAGCAAGTGTTAGAAAGCGACCTGGTCGTTACACATTTGCTGAAACTCTTACTGTAAGAGTAGGATGGATCGTCCAGAGGTCCGTATTGCAGAATTGCTAAAACAAAAAAATGTTTGGCAGTTCAACACCTGATCAATTTAGGAGTTCTTCATGGGAATTCTACATTTATGCTTCCTAATCCGATCCAGTTCTATTTTGAATCAGCACTTCATATTCCCCTACAGGGGCGCAGAGTCTATAGTGGAGATCCTAATGTAGCGTTACTTCCACAACCCACACCGCCTCTTCACTTAGAAAATACTCTTGAACTCATCCGAATCCTTCTTACAACAGGGGCAGATGTGAATATCCAAGATAGTGAAGGGGTGACACCCTTAACAATTGCAATTCGTGAACGACCAAAACATGTGCGAATTGTCTTGGCACTTTTGGAGGCTGGTGCTCAACCATCACAATTTGATTTGACGTTGGCTGAAGCAAATAGTAATGTAGTGCGTCAAACGCTTCCAGAGGCTCAGTGGAAGAGTTCCCAGGAATACCTCATTCATCAGACATTGCTTCATCCAGAGCGAGTACGAACTCTGGCAAATATTCCAGGAGCAGCGTCTCTTTCCACAGCAAGGCAAGTCTATCAAGAACAAACAGATGAAACTATTCACTCTCCCGCTGGAAGAGCGGTAATGCAAATGCTTGGAGGTCCAGGACGTCTTCGCTTTGGAAATGCTGGTGTTGGAACTCGCCGTGGGCGTAAAACAAGACGGAATAAGTAGAGATGGCATTTCCCGAAACACACATAGCAAGTGAATTGGGTTATGGAAACCTAGAAATGATGACTATATTGTATGATATGGGAGTTTTACATAATGATTCAAGGCTGCGGTTACCTGGAATTGGACAAGTAGAAGGCACACGAGGAGTTCCTTTACTTCATTGTATCGCACATTTTGATGCTGTTGGTGGTGATATTGGAGATGCTCGCTTTAACAGACTCAAAGCATGTGTTGACTTTCTGATAGAACATGGCTATGCAATGAATACAATGCTTGGGCAAGGTAGACCCGAAAATGCTCTATATCAAGCTATTGACGCATTTCGCCCTCGTCTTGCTCTCTACTTGATTGAAAAAGGTGTAGATATTACTCCAAATTGTCTGGATTTGGCGAGAAATGTATTCACAGCAGCAGATATAGAGGGAAATCGTTGGGTCCGTCAACTCATGCATAGACTAACTACTGTTGGACTTCGGCGAAATATTCCAGGAGCTGTTATAGCACGTACTGCGCGCCGTGTCTTTGCGCACCGTGCTGGAATCAATATTGCGTCGCCAGCAGGTTCCACGCTCATGCAAATGGTTGGAGGTCCTTCTGTCCTACGGGTTGGAAATGCTGGGGCACATGTCCCAGCACCTCGTAGGCGTAAAACCCGTCGTCGGTCATGAGAAATCTACCTTGACAGCCTGAGGTAATGCTCCCTCAGCGCGATCCACCGTATACAAAATCGTTTTTTTACGATTTCGTGTTGTCTCTTTACATAAAATCTTATAGCCATGCGGCTGCAAAATGTGGCGCAAAATTGTAATCCAGCGATTTTCTGAAGTGTGTCCCAAAAATTCTCTAGCCTTACATGGAATATAATAGGGTTCCAGCAATCCTACAATAGAACCAGTGTCATCAAGCCGAAGATCTGATTTTTGAAAGGTAAATGGAACTGCGGACGGAAGATTTAACATGCCCAGCACCTCTAGGACTGTCGTCCACGGAGGAATTTCTCGCAATTTACAACTCATCTAGTCTACTCTAGAGATTTCCTTTGGATCCTTCAATAATCCAGCATCCGATGCGCAGCACAGCAAATCCAAAAAAGAACAACGACTCTGTGCATGATATGCCCATCCAGTCACAAGGAATGTGTATAACCGTTCCTGTGACACGGAATCCATAACCATGTACAAATCAGCCGTCTGTTGAATTGCGTGTAAAATATCCTCAAAACTCATTCCATTCTGCCACAAGATTCCTAGATGTGTATACAATTGGTCTGGAACGTGATTCGCAATCGCCTTGACAAGTGGAAGCACCTTTTCATAATCATGTGTACTACAAATTTCTTTGGCATCTTGAACCGTTGGTGCCGTGGGAGAAATCCACTGGAGGGTCTCGGCCATACGCTTACACTCAGCCAAGGATGAAAGACTGCTCGCTGCTAACCAAGCCCTTACAGATTCATCTTTTATATCATACTTCAAACGATCCAAGAGTGTATCCATGTAGAGCATGACAGGGACAGGGGTAAATCGGACAGGTTGGCAACGGCTCTGGAGCGCATGAATCAAACATTCGCTGCTATTGGCGATAAAGAGAAAGCAGGTTAGATGAGCAAATTGTTCCATGGGGCGACGAAGAGCCTGCTGGCTGACTTCTGGAAGAGTGTCCGCATCGTCAATCAAAATCCAACGGAGAACTCCCTGCTGTTTTGCCAGACCACGAGTAAAGTCAGCGAGTTTTTCACGGACAGTGTGGATGCCTCGGTCCTGGTCCGCCGTTAAAAGCAGGAAATAGTCTGGATCTCTCGGATTGATTCCGTGCTTGCGCGCATAGGAATCCAAAAAGTCTAGGGCAAGCGTTGTCTTTCCAAGACCATGAAAGCCATAGAAAAACATATGGGTCGGTCGCTCAAGGGCACGGCTACAAATCTGTATCGCTTCCTCTTGAGCCAAGATCTGAGTTTGCATTATTGATTGCTTGGAGGAGATTCTTTAGGACGTTGAGACTCCTGAAATTCCTTCAAGATCCGATCCAACGCAGCATAGTTGGATGGACAATGACATCCATGCTTGACTTCCCTATAGAGTTTGTAACTGAAATCCATAGAAGTCAGCAATAGCGCGTCAAAATGCTCCTTTTCAAAGGTGTCACGAAGTAAGCCTTCATGAGTTGTCTTGTGGAGCGGGCACTCGTACATCTATCTAAACAGGTTGTATTCTTGGAATTTAGATGCCAACTGACCTCTACAAGGTCCTAGACGTACCTCATGGAGCAGATGCGTCAGAAATTCGGAAGGCGTATTTGAAACTCAGTCGTCAGTATCATCCTGATAAGGTTCAGGGATCTGAGAAAGAGGCTGCGGAAGCAAAGTTCAAAGAAATCAGCCACGCCTATGAAATTCTCAGCGACGATCAAAAGCGCTCTTTTTACGATCAAACGGGTCAGGATCCGTCTCAAATGGAAGCGCAAGGTGGTTCACCCTTTGGTGGTGGAGGTGTTCATTTCCCTTTTGATATTGGTGGCCTCTTTGGCATGTTTGGTGGCGGAGGTGGTCCTGGACGCCCTAGAGGTCAAGGGCGTCGTCCTGGAAAGGCACCACCGCGCAAGACACAAATTGCCTTGACACTCAAGGATTATTATTACGGTCGTGTTCTACAAATTCACTTGGAGCGCCAGAGATTTTGTCAAGGATGTAAGGGAGAAGGTGCGACAAATCGTCAAGCATGCAGTGATTGCCATGGATCTGGAACAAAGCGTCAAATCATCCAAATGGGTCCGATGATCATGGAGAATGTTGGACCTTGTATGACATGTGGTGGAGGTGGTCGCAGCAAAGGGGATTCATGCGGAACGTGCAAAGGTTCCAAGTTTGTCAAGGAGCAAAAGACATTGGAACTCCAAGTCCAAAAAGGGATGAAGACAGGAGACGTTGTAACCTTTGCTGGAGAGAGCAGCCAAGTGGATGACTATGAAGAGGCAGGGGATGTCCAGGTGGAACTCATTGCAGCTGATGAAGACCATGGCTGGGAGCGCTCTGGAGATAATCTCGTCCATCGGATCTGTCTGTCCTTTGGAGAGGCACTTGTTGGCAAGACCATTCGTCTAGAAGGACACCCTGGATATGCGCAGGGCCTCTATGTCCATATTCCAGCAGGTGTGACGAATCGTCAGGATATTGTCATAGACGGCTGTGGTATGCCTCGGTCTATTGGATCTGGATTTGGTGACGCGGTTCTTCAACTGACAGTGTTAGCTACGAAAGAAGAGCGGAGTATTCTAGAGACGAACAAGGAAGTCCTTAAGGCAATGTTTCATGCGTCAGGGGGCGATGTTGTGCCAGAAGGAACGTCCTTGAAACTGGCAAAACCTCTTGTGTATTAAGTATGTTTATTGAGGGGCAAAGGCCATGGGGTTCTCCGCGAGCTTCCACTCAGGGTTGAGGCCCGCTTGTGCTTGGAGGCTGGGAGGGATGAGCATCTTAGATGACTCTGCTACATCCATGGGCATGGACATCTCCGTGCGGCTTCCACCGTACATGCGGCGACGGCCTCCACCTACGGGGCCACCCCAACGGACAAGTTGGCCTCCACGCTGGCGGCGAGATCCCTTGCGACCGCGGCCTTTGCGACCCTTGCGGTCACGTCGGGTTCCTCTACGACGACCACCCGCTTGGCGATCCGCCTCAGGGCCATACTGGGCAATATCCTGGAAGGCGCGCTGGAGGGGCAAGAGGTGCGCAGACGCCACAAGGTCTTGAGGGAGTGCTGTATTGGTCACTCCACCCGGGTAGGGCGCCATACCTCCGTGTTGACCCGCGTGGAGTTGAGCAAACTGTTGACCTTGCGCTAAATTGAGTTTCATAGGACCCGGATTGCTCCAGTCCACGGGGGCCTGGCCACCACGTTGGCGGCGGCTTCCACGGCGATTACGACGACTATTCTTACGGTGTCCTCTACGAGTACGGCGTGCCATTCTACTTTGGGGACAAAGAAAAACGCAACCCTAGTAGAACCATGGAACCCCAGTGGACAAAGCAAATTCAAAGTGAAACAATCTGTACCGTATATTGGTACATTTATGTGGTATATGCGGTCGTTGCTGGTCTTGCCCTCCTGGGCACGGTCGGCATCCTCTTTGCATTCAAGTTGCCCAAAGGTCTGTCAGTTGCGATTGGATTCCAGGGCCTCCTGACGGCTGTGATTGGCGCGACGCTGGCGTTGTTCCAGTACCTGGTTTGCGACCGCGCTTTGCTGGCCCAGCGCGTGAAGCGTGAGGGATTCTCGGACTCTGCTCTCGCGGGTCTTCCTGACATTGGCCTGTAAGTTTCTCAATATCCCATGTTGAGTATGTAACTGTATATACTGTACGCCCTTTCCGGGCTAGACGGTGCGCAAGCGTTTCATTGCTATTGGAACGCTTGTTCAAGAAGATCAGAAAGTGTGTAGATTCCTCCTGAATCCTCAGATCCCGAAAGAGTTTTGCTCGGCGCTGGTGCCGATGCCAATCCGCCTGGTAGACTTGTGTGGGAATTTTCAGAGACTCACCCCAATCCGATAGATAAATGGAACTGATTCCTTCTTCAGGCAAGAGCAATTTCTCTGGAGGCTTGCCGAGATCTTGTAGAATGGGATTGATGACCTCTTCTACAAGTTTCTGTTGTGTTGCATCTGTTCTTGAGCCAATGACTCCTAAGAAGAGATGATGTGTTGGTTCTACGGTAGGTTCGTCTGTGAAGATGTCGTCTGAAAACCGAATCGGCTCTGTCATGCTTCTGCTTCATATAAACCACTGGGAGGATTCAATTTTACTAATTGTTTGGCTGATGTGCGATGGGAGACATGTTCCCATTTCCAAACTGGAGTGCTTGAACAATATGATTGTTATTTGGTCCCAGTACGAAAGGTGGACCGTTATTATTAGCAAACACCAGTTGTTGTGCAACATTCAAAGGACCTACTGCATTTCCATTCGCATTCACTCCAGGAAGGGGTGCTCCAATTACAATCTCCCCAGGATACAATCCTGTCTGTGTAAGAACACTTATTATAGCACCTTCATATTCAGGGTTGGATCTTAGACAATTCTTAATAGTTATACATAAATCAAACAATGCAGCAGTCAAATTATCCAACTCATGACCTTCAATTCTCACATTACTTTCTTGTGTTACAGTCATAATACTTCTATTTACAATTAAATCGCGAATCCAATTCTGAATCTGACTTTTTAATTGCGGATAATTTACTATATTTAAATCAATTTGATAATTCAATTCATTACATTTTTCATATATAGTGTTTATATCACATACTGTACGTCCGCCTCGTTGAACTCGGGACTTTCTATAACGGCGAGTACGCCGCTGTCGCTGGCGTCTTGTTGCTTTGCGTCTGGGCATCTCTAGTAATTAGTGTAGAATTTCATGTTCAAGTTTTGTAATCGCATATTTGTACGCATCTTCATCTTCAAACTGAATAGACATCTCCTTTCCTGTTGTAAAAAACAGGGTTAGAGTGTGCTTGGCGTCAAATTGTTCAAATCCGCACAAAAGTTTCTTTTGGATATACACTGTTTTGTATACAACTTGCTTGTTTTGTAGATTTAACGCGCCAACTGTATCAGACGGCTTTTTCCAAAACGCAGGTTCCCAGTCATATACAATCGTAGGGTAGTTGATATAGATATATTCTCCACATATTTTTAGTGTAGTCATTCTAGAGTTTTAGAGGCGGATTTTTTAGACTGCTTATGGGTAGTCTAAAAATTGTGTGGATGGTTCATGTAACCTATTCACGCCTCCTGAAGGAGGGCGCTCGCGGTAATCTTGCGCTTCTCCACCTTGCCACTCACAATGTAGATGGAGTTCTCCGTCAGCACAAGGTAATCCTCTGCTACCTTATAGATCTTCTGAATGAGGCTCGTGTACTCCTCATTGCTCTTGACAAGCAGTTTATCCTTCGTGTCAGGATCCTCACCAATCACTGCCTTCTTGGTGGCAGAGTCGGCATAGTAATCCAGCTGGATAGGGCGATCCAGTTGCTGGGCAAGGCGGGCGGCCTGCATCATCACCTGCGCAGACGGCAGGGGGGTCTCCAGAGTATTGGCAGCAGGAGCAGCGGGGGCCGTAGGAGCAGACATGTGGATGAGTTCTACGATTTCGCGGGGACTTTTCTAGGCTTCCCAGAACGCACAGGTTTCACAGGTTCGGAAACCTCTTCAGGAACTGGGAGTCGTAGTACATCTTCCGCATGGGTTTGAAGCACTGCGTTTAGAAACCTGTAGGCTTCCTCCAGTTGATACAGATACCGTCCACCCGTAATGATAATCTTGCCCGTCTGAAACACACTCATCGTAATTCGCTTACACTCCCCTGGCCCACTTCCTGATCCCTGACCCTTACACTTCACCTTGCACAAGCAAATCCCAGGACGGTCCGGGTCCGGATGCTTGTCATTGTAATAATATTTCGTATTGACACCCTGATAAATCGTACTCTCAAATGTGCTGAAGAGACCATAGGTGCGACTTAGAATAGAATGAAGAGCCGTGCGATGAATCGCATGCGCCACTTGATAATCACTATTGATCAGTTGAACCTTGAATTTCTGAAGAGACGGCGGTTCAGCAAAGACTGACGCTTGAATCCCCTTTAGAATATCTAGAAGCCAAACAAGAGTCTCCTTGGCAAATTCCTCCGCTGGAATCCCTGTCATTTGAATTCCTCCATTTCCAAACAGTTTTACATTTACTTCCTTGAACTGAGTCTTCTCTGGATTTGTCGCCTTGCGTACTACAATTGTGGATTGGTTGAAGAAGGTCTTGTCACTCACACCCCTCTTACTAAATGCGTCGCGACTGCTCTGCCCAATGACACTCTTCTCATGCTCCATTTTCAGAATTCCTTCCCCAGGATACCATAGAGGAATCAGCACTTGAGAAATCGTCTCAAAGAGCGTCTTGGCATTCATCGTTGTGCCCATGTTGGCTGTAATGACCTTGGTGCTAATCCGCAGCGGAGTCGCTTTTACGTGGTCTACGGTGGCCATTCCACTTAAAGTTTGTTCTGACTCTTTAGACCACTAACAGGGGGTCAATTTTTTGGAGAACACTCTTGCGGACTGCATGAATGTGCTCTTGATAGAGACTCGGCGGCATGCTTTTCAGTACACCTGGCTGACTTAGCGTTGTAATTGTTTGGACAAGAGAGAGATCTAGAATACCAAAAATAGAACCGACCCAGAACAAGTCTTCTAGGGTCTTTCGTGTCAGCACTTCATTCGGATTCGGATCGTGAAACCAGGACCACAAGGTTCGCGCAAGTTGCTGCGCTGCATTTGGCGCATGGAGAAAAATACGCAGATCGCCACGGAGACGGACCGCATCCAGAGGAGTCGGCGACTCCTTTTCAGGCGCATACAGTTTTACACGTTCTGCCAGACACTCTGAAGGCAGCGGATCAAACCGAATTCTCAGGAATCGGTGATGGAGAGATTTTTCTACACCGCTGATGGTGTTTACCAGAAACAGAATGCAGCAACGTTTCAGCGGATGCTGCTCTAAGACATGGCGAAGAGCTAGCTGTGCACTGGCTGTAAGTGTCTCAGCCTCATCAAAAACAAGAAATCTCGGCAAATCAGCATGCTCTGGCAGCAAATTACTACTGGCTAAAAAGGGAAAGACACGCTCACGAATAGACTCTAGACCACGCTCATCTGACGCATTCAGAAACAGTGTCGCACCAGGAGGCAGAATTCCATCCTTATACCAACTCTGAATGAATAGTTTTGCTGTGGATGTCTTGCCAGATCCAGGAGGTCCATAAAATAAGAGGTGGCGAAGACGATTCGGATCTTGACGAATACATTCAAGAATGCGCTTCACGCGCGGATTTGGAATCTTATCCATTCTGATCATGATGCTTTTGAGGCTTTAATATGCCAAATATGCCAAAGTGTCTAAAGAAGGTCGTGAGACAAGAACATAGAATCTAATGCCGCGTAAGAAGGCTGTTCAACCCCCTGTGGCAGTAACAGTTGTTAATGAAATTGTTTCGCTAGATCAGCCACCTCCTGAACCCGTAGCTGCTGCGAAACCCAAGAGAGAGAAAAAGAGTAAACACAAAATTGTTGCTGTTGTTACGGACAATGGAATCCAAGGCACGTTTCAAGCCGAGGGAAAGCGACCCCTGATTGCCCATCTCCCCATTCACAGCAGTGAAATCAAGTTCCATGATCAGCCAATGCAGTATGATCCGAATCCTCCTTGCCAGCCCGTCGCATTCAATGCAGGAGATATTGATCCTTTTGCGAATGAGGCGACTTATGAGAATCTTGGTCTTGTCCAACATCAAGAGGAGAAGCATGAGGAGAAGCAGGAAGAGAAGCAAAAGGAGACTCAGTCTGCTCCTGTTCGTCAGTCTGTAACGCAAGTAACAAAACGTGAGTATGGTCCCACAACACTTCTTGTCCAGTTCGCCGAGTCTAAGAAATCCCAGGAACTTCCTGAACAATCCTCTGTAGGCTGCTTCTGGTGCTGCGAGTCATTTGAGGGCCGTCCTTGTGTGATTCCTCTGCGGATTGTAGAATCTGTGTGGAATGTGTATGGTAATTTCTGTACACCTCAATGCGCTATGGCATACCTTCTCAGCGAAGTGCTGGATACCCATACACGTTGGGAACGTATTGGTCTTCTGAATCGTCTCTATACAGAAAGTATCAATGGACGTGTCTATCCAGCACCAGCACGAGAGGCACTTGCAAAATTCGGCGGGCCTATGTCTATTGAAGAGTTCCGTTCTGTGTGCGAGTCACAGCGAGTCCGTGTAGACATCCACATGCCGCCTATGGTAAGTATTCTGGCATCCATGGATACAAAGCCCATTGATTTTTATGAGACTCCTCTACGAAACACGTTTGCATCGCCGTATCAGATGGCGCGTAATACGCATACAGACGAGCCGACTGGTCTCAAACTCAAGCGAAGCAAGCCTCTCAAAGATAAGGAGAGCACTCTTGATACGTGCCTCCAATACCTGAAAGCATAAGTGGGGGCTTATCCACGAAAAAATTGTTTCCTTTTTGGCACCTAAGATGCGTAGAAGGAACCATGGCTGATCACCTCCACAACGCACTATCTCAGTTTCGCGATACTATGCTGACGGCTGTTGCGCGTCTAGAGTTTCAGCTTCGTGATACCCTAGCACATACTCATGGTCACGGTCACGGTCATGCTCGCACGCTGACCACTGAAGGTAGCGAGTCATGTGTTGATGATCGTCTAGATGAACTCCAGTCTCAGCTCAAGTCTGTATTGACACGACTGGCAGTCATGGGTGGTGATGGTCATACTGAGGCATCAAGCATCGCTGAAGAGATTCTGGAGATCAAGCCTCCTCAGCATTCTAAGAATGTGGTTGTGCCAAGTGTCCATGCAACTCCTGCGCTCAGTGCAGCAGTTGCAGCAATGAATCCTCCTGAAATGAACATCAGTACTGGAGATTCAGCTGCATCTGAAATGGAAGAAGAGGAAGAAGTTGAGGAAGAGGTCCAGGAAGATGAGGGTGCTCCCATGGAAGTTGAGGCATCTGAATCTGAAGAAGAGACTCCTGATCTCCGCCCTCTCAAGATCAAAGGTGTTCAGTACTATATTGACTCAGATAGTGTTCTCTATACTGAGACTGAGGATAGCTACGAGGCAGTCGGCAAGTGGAATGCTGCCACTAAGACAATTGAACCACTAGAAGAGGAAGAGGAGGAAGAGGGCGTAGAGGTAGAAGAGTTTGAGTACAAGGGTCAGACGTATCAGCGCGATGAAGAGAACAATGTCTACTTTGATGGCGAAAAGGTCGGCACGTGGAATGGAAAGCGTATTCTCCCAGTCTAAATGTAAATGACAACTTACTTAGAGAATGACCTCCTATGAACTAAGTAGTGCAATGGGTGAACTAGTTTTACAGTTGATTCCTAGACGATTTTTTACATGGATGCTGTGGGCCTATATGAGGTCAAGCGCTGGACTAGCACGTGTTAAACGAGGATGGACATTGCTACGACGTATGTTCTGGAATACTGTATATCCCGTTCAACTCCGCTTTTTTATGTTGAACGACACGCATATTCCTCACATTGCACGGCATCATGAGCCATTTCCCCTTGTTGTCCATGGAAAGTTAAACTGGGTGTACAATCCCGATGAAAAGCGGTTTGAGTATGTGACTATTAACGAGTATCCCGTACGTTCACTTGGAATTTTAGGTGCTACGTTGTGCTACACAAATCAACAAGAAACTGTCAAGGCGGATTTGTCCGAATGGATTGGAGATTTGAAAGTTCAAGCACCAGATGCATTTGTTCCTTATGATGCATTGATTGCAGCATGGAGTCATGATACAGGTGAGGTACTACATTTGCCACTGTCTGACTATGTTCTGAAGGTGACACATTTGACTGCTGAGGAGGAGATTATTTCCTTCCCGCGTCAAGAGACCTAAACAATTTTGAGACTAGAAGGATAGAACCCTGTTGGATGCCCTCTCTAAGTGATCCTATTCCTACAGGGTCGTGGTGCTTGTATTACCACAATCCTGCAGATACCAAGTGGACTCCTGATTCCTATATTCAGGTTGGCTCTGCCAAGACGTGGGGCGACTTTTTTTCTATTCTGAAAGAGCTACAAGATGTAAGCATCCAACAGGGTATGCTCTTTTGGATGCGTGAAGGAGTTCCCCCTCTATATGAGAATCATGCAAATATCAAGGGCGGATGTTATAGTTTGCGTGTAAGCCGTCAGCGTTCAGTACATTATTTCCTGCTGTATACGATCGCGGCCATGCTTGGAAAGGTTGTTACGGATGGTGGAAATGTGATCCAGGGTGTGAGCATTTCTCCCAAGCGGATTGTGGAAAAGAACCAGAGTTTTAATGTGATCAAGGTGTGGAATAAGGATTGTACGCGGTACAATCAAAAGGAGCAGTTGGTGTGTCTAGACAATATCCAGCAATGCTGTGAAATTCTCTATACGCCGCATATCCAGAAAAAACTGTAGAACTACAGTTTCCACAGGAAGGGTTCAATATGGAACATATTGAACCTCCCAGAAAAAGCTTTGAGTTATCTTCTTCTCCGTGTCTTACGTGACTTGCGTTTTCTCCGTGAGCCACCCCTAGCTCCTAAAGGGCGTGTTAGAGCGCTAAACATTACTTCAAAAATGATATGAAGATTCCTATCTTTCCACTCATTATATTGAGCAGCAAGATGGGGTTCATAATGTTCAAAAAATACTCCTGGTACTTCACCATTTAAATCCCAAAGGACATATCTCGGTAATCTATGCTGTAATGTAAAAATACGTGTTGGAGGACTTAATGGTGCCGCACCCAATTGTGCTTGAAGATCTGAAATACCCACAAAATGTTCACGGAGAATGCCAATAGCATAATTTGTATCTGTGATTGGATAGGATGGATGGTTTAATGGCTCTGGCAGATCAGGATTCCCATTGATAAATGACCAATATCGTTTATCTCTCTCATCACGATCCATGGCTGTCCATAAGCGCTCAATCTCTCTCTGAAGTTTTTCCAATGACCATAGTTTTGGATCCATCAATTTCCCTGTAGCACGTTGAGCATTGAATGGATCAATCCCCTTCCATGCTTTACTCAAGTTCTTTGTCTGTCTGAAAAAATTTTGTTTCGTAAAAATATTCAACGCACTCTCTCGGAGGGCCTTTTGAGGGTCCTCGTTGTTCGCCATCCTACTTATAATAGCTATCTTCTTCTCCGTGTCTTGGTGGCACGATTCGCATACACCTGGCGAAACGTATTTGCAATCCGATTTGGTGACAATTTGTTTTTCATGTTTCGTAACCAATGCTTGGCAAGTTTCTTCTTCGTTCCCTTGTTTGTATTGGACGCATTAATTTCTCTCATAATTTCTGTTGGATCCATCCCCTGATTGTATACACGATTGCTCAATTGTGTATACAAATTGTACTCTGCGTTATTCAACGCATACTGATTCAATGACCTGCGAATCCCTGGTCCTGTAGCATAAGAAAGTTCACGATTTCCTACACCACGTTTCAAGGTCCGATTCATCCTATACCATACTTAGAAATTGGGTCCATTGTACAGCGTCACATTGTTCTGGAGCGTGAAATAGATCCGCTTAGAAGGATCTGCTGCAGAACTATCAGTCGCGCTAATTACAATCGGAGTGTCAATCGCATAAAAGGTGTTATAAGGCATCTGGTACGTTGTGATCTGAGAGCCATCGTACGTAAAATCATTGCTGATCAAATACGAAGTCGCCGCAGTCAGTGTAGCAACACCATTGGTTGCCGTGTTATTTTGGGTTTGACCTCCGAAATAGGTCGTGCCACCCACATTGACATACTGGCTGCCCTGAACTAACTGATACAACTTTACATATCCAGGGCTCTCAAACTGCCAGTTGGTCAGATTAATAGAAACGGTTCCAATCAACTTGTAGAGTTCTGTAATATACTGATACACTGAATTGTCAAATGAGGTGATTTCAATCCGGTTGCCCAACTCACGTGCGGGGAGGGTGTTGATACACCATGGGGCAGAGTAGAAATTGCATCCCTTGTTTGCTGGCTTTTGAACACCGTTCTTTTGTACTACAGGATTCTGTTGACCACCGCTGTACATAATGCCATACAGATTGGGGTCGTCCGCACGAAGATAAAGTTTTCCAGGTGCTGCTGACTGATTGACTGCAAAAAACGGTAACATGGCGCTCAAAGCACCTGGTAACCATTGCACCGCTGATACACTCATCTTCGGTTTTGCCACCGGAAATGCGCGTTGTACTGTCGCCATCCTATCTTCTCTGATGGATTATTTAGTTTGTATTTAGAGCGCTTTGAAACGCAATGGGTGTATTAAAGTTCATCATAATATAATTTTACAATTTCAACTAAACCTGTATTTTGATTATGTACGATTCGTTCTAGTTGAGAGTCAATCACTTTTTTTAATTCTACAAGACGTGTTTCCATGAAGGGGTTCTTCTTTTTACCATCTGTTGCTATATAACTATGTGGGTTAAACCGAACAAAGACAAATTTACCACCATGAAGCATCATTAAATCATCATAACGAAGTTCTTCATCTTTTTTATTTCTATATTTATGCTGATCTTCATCTACTTCAATACAAAGAAGTGTATTTCCAATGAGTGCCCTGAAATCAATACGTCTTCTACAACTACAATCTGCTTGACCTGTCCATAATGCTTTATTATGAATAAAGGATACTTCTTTGTAAGTTTGGGCTAGAAAGTCACGAACTTTCATTTCTTCGTTTTTTCCACGAATAGAAAGAGTTCTTGGATCTGATGGAAAGTTTTGCTCAAAACATCTTACACAATAATAATCGTATTTCTTTTTACCTCGCTGATCATATGGACATTTTAGCCCTTGTTGTTGAAGTTCAACAGTCCCTTTACAAGTCCGTGTTGGTGCCCTAACCGATATAATATCAATCATACCATCCTTTTTACATTTGACACAATGATTTGCTTTTGTATCTCCTGGTATACCAAAGAATGGTTGTGCTTTACCGCATTCACATTTTCTAGCTTTGATATTTACCATTTCAGGCTTTTTACAATGAACACAATACTTTGCTAATTTATCATCTGGCATTCCAAATACGGGTTGTGCTTTACCACATTCGCATTTTTTAGAACGTATATCAATCATGTCATTTGTTTTACATTTCACACAACAGGTTGCTGAAGTATCTCCTACAAGGCCAAATACTGGTTGAGTTTTTCCACATTTACACCTTTTAGAAGAAATGTTTACCATACCTTCAGATTTACATTCTAAACAACATGTTGCTTTTTTATCGCCTTCTTTTCCAAAAACAGGAACTGCTTTTCCACATTTACATTTTTTTGTAATAATATTTTCCATCCCATCTTTTGCACATATCATACAATAACTTGGAGTTTTATCACCTGGCTTTCCAAATGCTGCAGATTTTCCACATGGACATAAATAATTTAATAAACTAACCATACCTTCTTCTTTACAGTCTTTACAACAGGTTGCTTTTTTATCTTGAGGGAACCCAAATGATGGAATTACTCTACCGCATGTACATTTTTTATCTTTATCTTTTAAATTAATCATCCCATCTTTCTTACATTCACTACAATAATTCGCTCGTTTATCAGTAGGATTTCCATATGTTGGTATATGTTTATCACATTCACATCGTCTATCCGCAACATTTATCATTTTATCTGTTTTACATTTCGCACAACAAGAAGGTCTTTCATCCTCTGGTGCTTTAAACCGTGGAATAGAAAGGCCACATCTACAAACTTGATATTGTGTAATAGCATTATGTTCAATACCATGTTTGCGACAATATTCTGGTACTGCAAATTTGAAACCATATGTCGCTTCAGATTTACAATTTAGTTCCTTACAGGATGTCATCTGAATTCCTACCTATGTATCGGAATCAAAGTTTAGGCACTTTTGACATTTTTTGCCAAAACTACTTTGACTTGATCGGTGCCAAAACAAGCTTCACCTCGCCAAGGTTCGCAACCGTGTAGCGAATAATGAGAGGGTAGTCATTCTTCAGATACATTTCAATAGCAGGACACAGATTTGTGCACTTGGTAAACAGCACCAGATGCTTCAGTTGGAACACACCTTGGACAATCTCCGTAGTCTTGGCCGTGCGCTGAACCTTCATGGACGTATTCTCACTAATCAACGTCTCCTGCTCCGCGAAATCACCTAGACACTTGAACAGAAGATCGCCACCGCTGCTCGTAATCTCTACCTTCTCTCCATCACCCAGCCCATTCATGTCGCGGCAAATCTTCTGGAAATCCACCGACGGCATGTGGATAATACTCGTGAAACTGAGGCTGGGAATCTCAATCTTCTCCACATTCGTGTCAAAGATCTTCAGGAAATAGTTGGTCGTCGTCGCCTTGTCCGCATTCTCCATCTTAATACCTAGCTTATTGGGGTTCTTCGCAGGGAGATACAGCGTCAGAGAATCATTGTTGCCCATCGTCTTGATGAGCTTGAACAGATAGATCATATTGATGCCGAGAATGTGCTTCTGGGGACAGTAGAACTCATTGAAGCGGTCGGCGTAGAGGCGTAGATACACAAGCACCGTGTGGGTCTCGTCCATGGCCATGATCTTGATACCCGTGCTGTCAAACTCAAGATTGGCCTCCGTCAGAATCTCCTTCAGAGCCTCAATAAGAGTTCGGAAGGCTGCAGCTTGAATGGTCTTGATCTCAAAGAGATTGCCGTTCGCGTTCGGGGTCGCCGCTGTTGTAGACATACTGAGTGGCTTGGTTTGCTGTCTTTAAGCAAAAAGAGTGGGTCCGGGTTTCCGCTGTGGGTCTAAGAGAGTGCGTTCTTATCCTACACAGAGATGCCCCTGCCTTCTTCTTGGAATGATGTGTGTAGTTCAAAAGCAATTGTAATGGGACTCAAGCGGTATGCGTTCCGTCGCGAGTACTGTGCAGCAAAGTTGGCTCAGATTGGCTTCACGAATATTGAGCTAGTGGACGCATTTGATGGGTTTCAAGACGACATTGAAGCCGCTCTGAGTACACTCGGTGTAGTCTTCAATCCTGAACTACGCAAGGGTCACAAAGGATGCTGTTATACGATGATTCGCGAGTGGAAACGATTTTTGGAATCAGGGGAGGAGTTTCGCATCTTTTTTGAGGATGACGCAATTGGTCACTTGGATCTGCCGAAAGGGCTTGGGCAGAAATTTTGGGATGCGACACCGAAGGACTTTGATATTCTGTATATGGGAAATATGATGTCTCCTGTCGCACCTGAATTGGCTGATCCAAACGCACTGGTTGTTCAAGTTCCAACGTATTGCCTCCATGCGTATATTTTAACGCGCAAGGGTGCCGAGCGTATGCTGGCCCTTGCAAAAGAGATGAATGCTAAAGGACTTGCACTCAACATGTTGGATATTCAACTTGTGCTTTGGCAGAGTGCTGAACTCATCAATTGGCAGTGTTGGAATGGAACATGGACACAAAAATCATATCCCACATTTGATGAAGGACTTCCTTGGCAGGCCTTTCCAGATGTTATCACACCTCAAAAGGATACTGGTCTATTCTGGCAAAATATGCGTGTAGGAACGACATTGGAACATCCTACACTTCAATTGGCGTTTGGTCAGTATAGCCGTTAAGCACGACGAGTCTTTCGTGCCTTTCGGCGTCTTCCAGCACCAGGAGCACCAGGGTGTCGTGTACCAAGTTCACGGAGTTGAAGTGCTTGTTGTTTCTGGGTTCCCCTCAACCCAGTCAGTCCAGACGCTATAATGTTTCCAGGACCGATTGGTGCTGCTATATTGGCTGGAACGGGATTCGCAAGCGTCACTGTATTTCCTGCAGGACGCAGATTTCCCATGGTTTGTCTGAAGGCCGCTAGATTGCGCCCCTTTCGTCTCGCATCCTGACGTTTGGCCTCGGCTTGAAGAATAGAATTCACAAAGGAAAAAAATTCATATCCCTGTTCCTCTTCAGGAGGTGGATTCGGAGGAGGATTAAATTCAACACTAGCATCATGTGACTTAGATATGGTTAACAACCCTGGGATAAATATACGAATTGAACCAAAACGAATGTTAATATAATCAAATAAAATTATATCAAGACGATTCTCACCTCTCGGACCAAATGTATACTCAAAATTTTCGTAGCCTCCACCACCTGGATTTTGATGAAATTCTCGGCGAATAAAGTTCAGATTTTTTAGTTCAATACTAATCATATCATCTTCCTCGCTAAATCCTGGAGCCAACATAAGTACCATGTCTATAACGTCCAGACTTTCATCTGAATAAAACCTTGCAATTCCTGCCCTGTTGTCAAAATGAGCAATTAGGTTGTTATCCATCTACTCTATAACATAGACTCCGTAAAAATTGATTGGTCGAAGATCTTCGATAGATTAGTACACACCATGGCTGACATCCTAGACAAGCGATTCGGACTCCGAAGCCTCCTAGATCAAGAGGAATTTCACACACTGGAGACCTCTATTCCTAAAGAGGCATTGACTCCTGATCGTGAACCAAATCTCCGAGATATTCTCAGCGGGGTTGCTGACTATATCGTGGCAAATCCTACCAGTATCTTGACTGATACGTATTCTGTTCAAGAGAGGAAAAAGGATTGGCAAAGTCTGCTGACAAAACCTGTGCTGGAAAAGGGAGAAATTCTCGCCATTGATGCGCGCAGTCGCCCTGGTCACAAACTTATGGATCATCACATGCCACATTTCTGGTCTGTCAAGAACTACAAAGGTGTCAGCGTCAAGAGCCTCATCACAAAACCGAACCTTGAGAAGGCTCTTATGACAAATGTGATGATGCACAGTACGCCTTATCGGTCTGAACTGCGACGAATGCTCATTATGACTGGAGGCCTCGGCAATGTGACCAAATATCGTACGGTGACTGCGAAAGCAATTGTCACATACTTTGGCGCAAAACGTGTTCTGGACCCGTGTATTGGATGGGGTGGACGTATGCTAGGGGCTCTCGCTGCTGGCGCTGACTATGTTGGATGTGAACCTGATCCGTCTACAATGACAGGTCTCAAAGGAATTCTTGCGGATTTGCCTACAGACATTCAATCCAAGGCAACGGTCCTAGAAGCACCAGCAGAACAAGCCCTCGTGTCCATGGAAGGAGACTTTGATCTTGTTCTGACCTCTCCTCCATACTTTCACCTAGAACAATACACAGGTGGTACACAAAGCACTGGCACACACCCTACATGGGAAGCATGGAGCAATCAATGGCTCAAACCACTTGTGCTTCGCTGCCTAAGTTTGCTGAAGCCTGATGGAGTATCATGTTGGAGCGTCAAGAACTTTAAAACGAATAAACTCTATCCTCTCGCGGATCTCGTGAAACGAGTCCATTCAGACGCTGGATGGACACTTGTAAAAACGGTTGTGATGAAAGGGTCTGCGAGACCTGGCGCTGGACGAATCCAAAAAGGAAAGGCAACACGAGATTCTGAGGAAGAAACGTTCTGCTTCCGTTGTACGCCGAAAAATTGATTCCATCCTGCGATAATGACTGTTTTTAGATACATCCATGCCAGCACCCGTATTTATAGAGTCTGTTCTGCGGAAACCTGAAGGGCTTCAGAACCTCTGTATGAAACTGAAATCTCGTGAAGATCTGAAGGAATTTCACGAAATTGTAGATATTGCCATGATCGCTATGAATTCATCAGCATCTAATGATTATCTTGAAAAGATTGGTGCAGAGGCGATTGGCGTGACACACCTATCTGCGAAACTTGGCCCAGACGGCCGCGACGCAGATGGAAAAGGTGTTGAAGTCAAACCGAGCAAAGGCACCTTTCATGCGTGTATTAATGATGATTCTCCCATGAAACTCCTAGAAACAGCAAAAACCTATTCCTGGATTGTTCTCTTAAATGCGAATAAACATGGGACATGTGTTAATTGGGTCGTTGTAGCACCATATTCCTACTGGGAACAAGAACGGTTTGCTGGAATTTATAAACGGTTGGAACTAGGAAAGACAGACTGGTCATGGGGTGAACGCCTTCCTGAAGATCGTGAAACTAGAATCCGCTGCCTAGAAGATCTTGTCAAATATCATAAACCTCTGACCTATGTAAGGTCAAATTCACTGAAACTTGCTGTTCTCATGAAGATTCCTGAAGATCAGAAACGTGTATGGATTCATCCTCAGTGTCCGAAATCTACGATTCCTCCTGCGCTGAGAGTCTAGTTGCGTCTGCGACGGGTCTTTCGTGTCTTACGGCGGTTCTTGCGAGTCTTTTTGTTCTTGTTATTTTTGTTGGCAGGTCTTGCTTTCTTCGCAGGTCTCAATCCAAGAAGGGCCTCTGCTGCGTTGGCTTCATTGGGAGCAGGTCCAGCAGCAGCTGCGAGAGCGGCAGCAGGTGCAGGAACATGCGGTGCTGGTGCAGCATTAGGGGAACCTCCTGGTGGTATACCACCACGGGCTCTAACAATTGGTGGCGGTAAAGCAAATCCAAGCATATTTCCTGCCGCTCCTGCTCCAGCTCCTGCTGGTGTCATTGCTGGAAAAAGAGGGCCAAGAGGGGCCGATGGCGCGGGTGTTGCTCCAGCAGCTCCTGCTCCTGCTCCTGCGGCAGAAGGACCAGGGCGGAACGCGTTATTTGCTTTAAAATACGAATAAGGTACAGCAAAAGGGCGTCTATTATGCTGTCCTCTCAAATGAGGGACACGATTGTAAATAGAAAAGGGCTTTGCAGGATCTGGAGGAGGATATACCTTGTTATTAGGACCGGCCCCAGTCTTTTTCATCACTCTACTCGTATCCACTAAAAAATTGACCTAAGGGGGGAGGTCATGGTTTAGACAGAGAAATCATGACCGAAACCTACAAGAAGCACACGCATCGTGAACATGTTCTGGAGTTGCCTGATACCTACATCGGCAGCGTGGAGACGAGTGAGGAGACACGCTGGGTCTTTGATGAGACGTCTGGAAAGATGGTTCATCGGAAACTTCGTTTCAACCCTGGCCTCTACAAGACGTTTGACGAGTTGATTGTCAATGCCCGTGACGCCCTCGTACGCGCCCAGGAAACTGGCCGTACCCCTGTCAAACGGATTGACATCTCAGCCAAGTACATCGGCGAGGAGTTCACGATCATCGTTCAGAATGACGGTGATGGCATTCCTATCGCTCTCCATGAGACGGAAAAGTGCTACATCCCTGAACTCATCTTCGGCCATCTCCTCACATCTAGCAACTACAACAAGAATGAGGAGAAGATCGTCGGCGGTAAGAACGGCTATGGCGCCAAATGTCTTCATCCTGACACAAAACTTCCTCTGTGGAATGGCGCGATTAAGGAGGCTAAGGATATCAGTGTCGGCGACTTGCTAATTGGTGACGACGGTACTCGCCGTACAGTTAAGAGTATCACTACTGGTACTGGTCAACTGTACACAGTTCAGCAAGCCCACGCAGATCCATATACGGTGAATGACGAGCACATTCTGACCCTCATGATGCCTGACCATAAAGTCATCTTCTGGAATTCATTCAAGAACGGCTGGACTGTTCTCTGGTGGAACCACGAAGAACACCGTATTCGCTCAAGCACCTCTGTAGTATCCCGCAAGGAGATCACATGTGATGAGTGTAAGTCTGCCTTGTCTGGTAATCTGAAGCGTCATTACCAGCGGTGTCATCCTGGGGCTAATATCCCTGTAGTGGAGCGTAAATCTCCCACGAAAACTCCTGACCTCACGGACGATATTCTAGCTGCACGCACTGAACTAGAGCGCTTCTGCCAGTCTATCACGGATGAGAATGTCTTTGACATGTCCATCAAAGACTACATGGCACTTGATGCCACCACGAAAAAGCGCCTCGCAGGTGTTCGTGGTGAATGTGTTCAGTGGGATCGCCAAGACGTGTCTCTTGATCCATATATTCTTGGTCTATGGCTTGGAGATGGCATGCAGCATGGTTATTCCTTTGCTTGCTATGGTGAGAAGGATCCTGAGATTGTAAACTCTCTTGAAGAGTGGGGCAAATCCAATGATGCCACAATCAAACAGACTGCGCAGTATGCCTATGGGATCACATCAACCGAGAACTTCGGAAAGAAGGGCTATGCTCCTCTCAAGAAGCATCTTGACAAGTACAACCTCACGAATAACAAGCATATCCCTCGCGAGTATCTTCTCAATGACCGCGCGACCCGTCTCGCAGTCTTGGCTGGACTCATTGACACGGATGGACATGTATCTCGTGAAGGAACACGCGCCACAATCACCCAGGGAGGCTGTCACAAACGTCTCGCGGATGATATCGTCTATCTAGCACGGTCCCTAGGATTCTGTGTCAGTGTCAACCTACATAACACGAAATGGACTGTTGGCGAAGAGACCCGTCATGGCATGGCGTATCACATCAACATCTCTGGAGAAACTCTAGGCGACATTCCCACACGTCTTCCCAGGAAGAAATGCCAAGGGACCAAAATTCGCAAAACGGGTTCCAGCACTGGATTCCTCACGGTTGAAGATGCTGGCATTGGTGCCTATGTTGGACTCTCCATTGATGGCAATGAGCGGTTTGTGTTGAATGACTTTACAGTTACACACAACTGTACCAACATCTTCTCCAAGTCCTTCACTGTAGGCGTCCGCGATCCCAAGAGTCAGCAGAAGTACGAGCAGACCTGGCGCAAGAACATGAGTGTATGTGAAAAGGCCCACATCAAGAAGGATACAGCGTCCAAGGGCTATGTGTCCATCACATATGTGCCTGATCTGGATCGGTTCCTCCACGTCAAGGGCTCTGACGGCAAACTCCATCCTGACATGATTGCCGTCCTTCACACGCGTGCCCTAGAACTCGCAGCCCTCGTCGGTAAGGATGTCAAGGTCACCTGGAATGACACCGAACTCAAGACCAACACCTTTGAGAAATTCGTGCGTATGTTCCTCCGTGAAGATGCCGAGAAGTGCTTCGTGTATGAGCGCTGCAACCCTCGCTGGGAAATCGCAGCAGTTCTGACACATATGCTCTTCAACGACGAGGTCGGCACCCCAGAGGATCGCCACATCTCCTTTGTCAACGGCATCAACACGCGCAAGGGCGGCAAGCACGTGGAGACGGTTCAGCGCCATGTCCTCGGTGATGTCTGCGAACTGGCCACGAAGAAGAAGATGGACTTGAAACCTGGTCAGATCAAGGACACGGTTACATTCTTCGTCAATGCAACGATTGTGAACCCTGCCTTTGACAGCCAGACGAAGGAGACGCTGACAACCCCTGTTGCCAAGTTCGGCAGCGCCTTCTCGGTGGAAAAGGGCTTTGCTGAGAAACTCGTTAAGGCGGGTGTTCTAGCAGAGGCGCAAGCCATCTTGGATGCCAAGGCAGCACGCGACTCCAAGAAGACCGATGGCAGCAAGAAGCGAACCATCTATGGTCTGCCGAAACTGGAGGATGCGCTCTGGGCTGGCACTGCCAAGTCTGGTCTCTGTACGCTCATGCTCACAGAGGGAAATTCAGCCGCCACGTCTGCAATTACGGGTCTTAAGATCGTAGGCCGTGAGGCGTGGGGCGTCTTTCCTCTCAAAGGCAAACTGCTCAACGTCAAGGATGTCAGCCGCGACAAGTTCAATAACAATGAAGAACTGACTGCGATCAAGAAGATCCTCGGCCTAGAGCAGGGTAAAAAGTACACGGACACGAGCAGCCTTCGCTATGGCCGAATCCTCATTATGAGCGATCAGGACGTGGACGGCTTCCACATCCGTGGTCTTCTCATGAATCTCTTCCACACGGAATGGCCTGAGCTTATGCGCAAAGGATTCCTCTGCTCTCTCATGACACCTCTTGTGAAACTGACGCGTGGTGCTGAGAAACTCTGCTTCTACTCTGAGGCTGAGCTAGAGGCGTGGAAGACTGAAGTCGGTGAGGACGTATGGAGCAAGTACAAGAGCAAGTACTACAAAGGTCTGGGCACCTCTACCCCTGAGGAGGCCCGTGAGTGGTTCAAGGATCTGAAGGACATCCAGTACGACTGGGATCCGACGACGGACTATACCCTCAACCTGGCCTTTAACAAGAAACTTGCCGATGAACGTAAAGAGTGGCTGACGACCTATGACCCCAAGCGGAGTCTGAAGCCAACGCTAGACGACAAGGGCAAGCGCCACGTCGGCTACAGCCGTTTCGTCCACGACGAACTCATCCACTTTAGCAATGCCGACAACATCCGTTCTCTGCCGCATATTATGGATGGTCTCAAGCCCAGCCAGCGCAAAATCCTCTTTGGCTGCTTCAAGAAGAACATTCGTTCTGAGATCAAGGTTGCACAGCTTGCGGGCTACATCTCAGAGCACGCGGCCTACCACCACGGTGAGGCATCTCTAAACCAGGCCATCACGAGCATGGCACAGGTCTTCGTCGGCGCCAACAATCTGAATCTCCTCGCACCTGTGGGTCAGTTTGGCAGCCGTTTGATGGGTGGCGACGATGCGGCTGACTCGCGATACATCTTCACGCAGTTTGAGCACATTGTGGACCTCATCTTCCGCAAGGATGACACGCCTATCCTGAAGCATCTGTATGATGACGGCGATCAGGTGGAACCCGAGACCTACTTCCCCGTGGTTCCTCTCCTCGCCATCAATGGTTGTGTAGGTATTGGTACTGGCTTCAGCACCAAGATTCCTCCCCACAATCCTCGTGAAGTTGTTCACCATCTCCGTCAGCGCCTAGAGGGCAATGTGGACACGCTTGCGGGTCAGGTCCTAAACCCGTGGTGGATTGGCTTCAAGGGTCGTGTGGAGAAGAAGGATGATAAGCAGTGGATCACACATGGTCTATATGACTGGCAGGATGACAAGTGTGCCGTCCGTATCACGGAACTCCCTATCGGCACTTGGACGAAGGATTATAAGGCATTCCTGGACACGATGATGCTGGGTGAAGGGCCTGATGTGAAGGCTGAGGAGAAGGCAGCAAAGAAGGCTGCGAAAAAGGCAGGAGATGACAAGTCATCCACGTCTTCTGAAAAGCGCAAGGCCAAGCTGCGTTCTGTACTCAAAGGCTTTGAGGATCTCTACAATGACGTAGATGTGAACTTTGTGCTCTATCTGGATCCTGAGTATTACAAGAAGGCGCGCGCAGATCCTGCCGACTTTGAGAAACTCTTCCGTCTGACGTCCACGTGTAACACGACCAACATGTGTGGCTTCAACACGAAGATGCAAATCACCAAGTACGCGACGATTGGTGATATTCTAGAGGAGTTCTACGTGGATCGCCACATGATGTACGAGGCGCGTCGTCAGCACCAGATTCGCGCTCTGAAGGATCTGATTGAAGAACTTCATGCCAAGTGGCTGTTTGTCCGAGCGATTGTGGACGGTCGTCTGAAGATTGTGAACCAGGAAGACGAGATTGTGCTAGCAGGCCTTCTGGATCTGAAGCTGCCTCCTCGCTCTGACCGCGAGAATCCCAAGACGCTGGGCGCCTATGAGTATCTGATGCGGATGCGTGTGGATCGGATCAAGAAAAAGTCGGTGGATGAAGCTGAGGAGGATCTGGCCAAGGCGCGTCAGAAGCTTACTGAACTAGAAGCAACGTCTGCGACGGCTATGTGGTCACGTGAACTGGACGACTTCCTAGAGGGGTGGAACGGCATGGAGCAGCGCATGCTTGAGATGCTCAGTGCGTCAAAGGAACTGAAGGAGGGATCAGGAAAGCCTGTCAAGAAGCGTGTACTCAAGAAAAAGTAAATCCTTCTACATAAACTTACGGAACGGCAGTGACTTGGTTCCTGCGCTAGACAGTGAAACAGGGCGATCCATAGGTGTCGGCATTTTGCTAATGTCCTTGAGGTAGTACTCATACATTCCAATTTCACTCATAATGCGGGGCACACACCACTCAATAACAAGATCATTGAGATCTTTTACTTGTCCGGGTATGTCATATTCAAGATTTTTTGCGTATTGTAAGAACAAACTTCTCATGACAATTTGCAATTCGTCTGCGCTTTGTTCATCAATGACCCAACGCTTTTCTTTGCTCCGGTCGTATACTTCTTTACGAATAGCATTTTGTAACATCCTCACATTCTCCGGGCTAAAGAAGGTTTTACTGAGCACAGTATCCCCCCAGTTTCCACGGAGAAGATCCTGACTGTCGTGTTGGCCAACAGAGGTGCGGTATCCAAATCCCCCCGCACTGGGATTGTCTAGGAATCCTCCTGCGGAAGGGCGTGGGTCCAGATTGACACGTCCATTTTGATTACCGACAAAGCGTTGGGATGTATTGGGAAAGATAAAAGGTGGCGGTGCTTGACTGGAGGGGTCCATAATCTCCGATCACTCTGTTTAGAGACAGGTTTTTGTAAAGTTTTTTTCTCCAGCATGGGTATAGAGAAATGACGTCGCTGCTGACTAACCTGAAGCAAGTCCCTGCGAATGCTGGCTACTACATCAACGTGGCCTCTTGCGTTTCCACGTTCTACGTGAACGCTGGTACGGATGCGGCCCCTGCATTCTCCACGAACGTCTATGCGCAGAGCACGTACACGTCCTCGCTGATCCGTACGCCTGGTGCGGCCATCTTCCGTGACCATGGCAAGACGGTCGTCTCCTCCGGTCGTGTGTTCCGCAAGGTGCAGCTGATGACCTCCACGGGTGCTGTCCAGAATGGCGGTACGGATGGTGTGGGTGGCCTGGACAGCGCGCCCTCCAACTACATCACGGGTTACATTGAGCTGCCTGGCTCCAACAACGGTGGCTCCGGTGCCCCCTGGAACTTTAACGCTGGTGCGGCTGGTGTGCCCACGCCCGTGGCCCGCCTGGGTTAAACAGTGTGACGACATTGTCACAAATACCCCTCTTAGATAAGCGATATGATTCGCTTGTTGAGAGATTTTTTTCTCAGATACAAGTATAGTATGACATCTCTCCAGACCGCAACAAAGCAGGTTCCTTCCAACATGGGATACTACATTAACTTGGGCTCCCTTGTATCCACGTTCTACGTGAACACGGGCACGGATGCGGCTCCTTCGTTCTCCACGAACATCTATGCCCAGAGCACGTACACGTCATCTCTGCTCCAGACTCGTGGTGCAGCGATCCTCCGTGACCAAGGTAAGGTGGTTGTATCCTCCGGTCGCGTGTTCCGTAAGGTGCAGCTGATGTGCTCTACGGGCGCGGTGCAAAACGGCGGTACGGATGGTGTGGGTGGCCAAGACAGCGCGCCCTCCAACTACATCACGGGTTACATTGAGCTGCCTGGCTCCAACAATGGTGGCTCCGGTGCGCCCTGGTCGTTTGCGGCTGCAGTTGGCACTATGGCCCCCGTTGCCCGCCTGGGTTAAATTGCTTACTAACTTAAGAGTATTTTCTTCTACAACCAGTCAAAGATTGGTTCTAGAAGGGCAAGGAACATGTCTTTGTACAACAGTCTTGATTTCTAACCTTCCCGTTAGAGAGGAGCCCGAGATGATCACCTACGGAATGCTCGCATACATTCTCTTGTGTATTGTTGGTGGATTAACAGCATTCACACAACTGAACGCGTCAGGTCGTACATGGAGCGCGATCTTGTTTTTGATCTTGTTCATCCTGATTGCAGTCTTCTATGGCATGCGCTGGTTCAGTGAAGATCCTACAAAGCCTTACAAGGGTGTATGGCCCCCGATTATCAATATGTGCCCCGACTACTTGGTTTACTTCAAGCGTGGTGATGGAAAGGGTGCTTGTGTTGATTTGCTCGGTGTAAATCGCAGTGGTGGTACATTAAAGCCTTGGGCACAAGATGATAGCATCAGCAACCCTCCCGCGGATGAGGCCAAGTACTTCAACTACGTCTACAAGCCTGGTCTAACAGAGGCGGAACTGAAGAGCCTCTGTATGGCAGCCCAGAATGCAGGTGTCACGTGGGAAGGCATCACTAACGGTGAGAGCTGTACTTATGCTGAGCCCGAGCGTGTTCAGACGGCTTAAACTAGCACAACTCTAGGCATTAGATCTCTATGACAGAACCTGACCTCTGTTTTCAACCCGAGGCTGAACAACGACTCTTTGAGTGGATGTTCAACCGAACTACACCTGCATTTCTTCTTGTTGGCCCCCCTGGCATTGGAAAAACCACTCTTGTACACCGTATTATGAAACGTGTGGGTTATACCTTATGTGAATTTAATGCGAGTCACACACGATCTGGTATCGCATTTCGCAAGACCATTCTACCGCTCTTGAAGCATGGTGGTGTTCAAGAGTGGTTGCGTGATGGAAGTCCTGAGCGCATGGCTGTACTCTTGGATGAGATGGATGGACTGAGCGGTGGCGAAAAGGGTGGTCTCCAGGAATTGCTGGGTTTTTTGCGTGGCTGGGCGCCAAATGATGGATCGCACCCTCTTGTTCTAGTTTGCAATAGTCTCCATGGTCGTCCTATGGAACAGATTCGCCGCATTTGTACGACTATGACACTTCAGCCTCCCAATCCTGATGTCATTCTTACAACACTGAAAGGGACATGTGAATTGCCTCGCACTGTGGCAGAATGTGGTGATTTGCGCGTGATTTTCCGCCACATTCAAGGATTTCCTATGTTGGACCAACAGGTTCATATAGAGGATAGTAATTGTACGTCTGCAAGTTTAGAATGGGCATGGCATTGTCTCTTTGCGGAATATGATCCGTATGTGAATATTGCTCTTGAAAATAACGAGGCAAATTTGGCAGGACTTGTTCTTCATGAAAATACGCCTCAACGCCTCAAAGAATACGAAGGTGCTCTGGAAGAGTATAAGCGTCTGTTTAAGATTTTCTATGTAAGTGATTGGGCGGATTTCTGGGCATTCTTCTATCAGTGTTGGCAGATTTTACCGTTAACGCAACAGCTGAAACTGAAGGTTACCAACCAACTTTTTAGCAATTATCCGAAACCTGCTGCAGCTATTCCTGCAGCAGAGAATCTAGTGTTTACACGCGTATTGAGTCGTCAGTCGGCCCTATTTAATGCATGGCGTGAAATGTGTCGCATTCATGATACAACAGGAGTGCCTATCCGATGTGTACCCATGGTCGCGGGACAATTTACAGAAGACAAGACCAAGAATCTGGCTCTGAATGCTCCACAAAAATAGGCATATAAAGTAAGATGGCAGAAAATGCTAGACCAGAAATAAATCTTAGTGTATTACCACCAACCACTCTAAGAAGACATGGTGTAAGATGGTTAAGAGAATCCCAAAAGGGGGCACTGGGTGTTCCTATGGAACGTTTTAATCCAGTACATCCTTCTATATATCCTATATACAACATTGTTCCTGAATTGGCAGGTCAAGAAAATAAACGTTACTGGATAAGCAAAAATTCCTATTTTCCAATAGGAAATGCATTTATGCCAGAACCTTTGATAGGATCCTTGAGAAATCTGTTGGAAGATAATGGTGTTGTTGTAAATGCTGCTCCTGTAAATGCTGCTCCTGCAAATCCTTCTCGCAATGCTGGGCGCAATGCTGGGCGCAATGTTGGGCGCAATGTTGTAAATGCTGCGCGCAACACTCCTCGTGTGAATGCTGCTCCTGAACCTAATCTGAGTAGAACAGTTCGTAGCGAAACACCAGAACCTCCGAGAAGACGCGCACCTCTAAATCTATCCAATGGAATTGCTAAACCAGGAACACTGAGAAGACGCGTACCAACTATAAATGTGTCCAAAAAAAATGGAAACACAACACGAAAGCCCCCACGTCATACTTGGCCAACTGAAAGAAATCGTAACAGAGCAGCAAGAAATAATGTAACTGTATTGGATGATCAAAAAATTCGTATACAAGGCCGTGTCTATACTATTGATGAATTAGCGGCCATGACAGATGATGAATTTACAGATCTTCAATTGAAATTAAATCCAGGTGCTAGAGGAATACTTACATCTTTTTTCATAGAATTCGCACCTTTTACAGAGGCTGCTCCTAATGCTCTTCTGAATAACGCAGCTCCTGTCCCTGTCAATAACAATCTTCCGTCTTTTGTGACGATTACAGGTCCTAATACGATTACAATTCTTGGCACCGAATATACTCGTGATCAACTAAATGAGTTGAATCTGATTCCCATCTTAGATAATCTAGGTTTTATTGAAGATCAAATGCGTTTAATTCATTTTGTAGAGGATACAGCCTAAACGTAGTTGACACTACTTTTCCAGAATGGACGAATTGAATGAAATCGGAGCAGATCTTGACGAAGGATTTAGAGTTCAGAACTTTGACCTAGAAACCGCAGCAATTCAGACCCGTGCCACTGCTCCGCTACCCATGCGTAGAGCCTCTCTAGACCAGCCTCCAGTAGAAGAAGCTATCGCCTTATTTTCCTGGACGACGAGTGATGGTATGGCAGTTCACCGCGATGTACCCCCATCCGCAACTGACACTTCTATTGTAGAACTGATTTGTCGGCGAAATGAACGGCGCCTCAAACAAGAGGGCTACTCTCGCAATGAAAGTTTTCCTATTCATGAAAGCACGATGAAAGCGCTGCCTTGTAATCTAGCAATTTTACGCATTACAGGATGCCGCATCCGCACCTTTCCCTCACTTCCCCCCTCAATTGTGGAACTTTACGCAGAAAAGAATGATTTCTTTCATCTTCCAGAGAATCTAGCATCATTTACGAACCTTATTGTATTGGAATTGGAAGATGGTCGCCTAGAAGATCTCAGACCTTCGCTGCCTCCCACACTTGCTCGCTGTAATGTGAGTGGAAATGCTCTAAAGAAAATTCATGTGGACAATTTTCCTATGAGCTTACCTGTTCTTTCAGCCTATATGAATCCTACAGAGTGTACGCTAAAGGTGACTCCAAGAGAGTTTGAAACACGGGTTCATTTTCACGCCAACGCCCATCATCCTCAATTCCGTTGGAATGCCGCGGCCGCGCGTGTACAAGGGGTCCAGGGACCGATTGCTAGAGGTGGTGGAGCACCTGCTGGGCTGAGAGATGGTCGCAATATTGCAGCGGACAATCAGAATGTTCATGATTCAGGAGTTCAGTCTTCTACAGCCCTCAATATTCGGTATATTACATCATTTGGCCGTCATATTCCAACACGGTCCAAAGAACAGTTGTTTGCAGCTATTCGTGCAGGATTTTCAGCCGCACCTGTCATTCAGCCAATTCAGCATGAAGGGTTTTTCAAGCGGGTCCTGAATTTCTTTAGAGGAACGGTACCAGTTCGTCAGACTCCTGTCCAAGCCAATTCAACACTTGCCGAAGAAATTATTCGTGAGTTTGATCTTCGGTTTAAGACACCATATTCTATGCATTCCACGACAGCTCTTGCTCTCTGCGAACGACTCTGGGCACGTATTGAGGCCTTTCCACCTGATACCAGAGAAACAGCCCTCCAGCGACTTGTGGAAGAAATTGGAGAAGCAAGACACCATTGTATGAATGGATTTATGGTCCGCATGGTGAATGTACTTCAAGGCCTTGATGAGAATATTATCATGCGTCTCTTGCCTCGTCAAATCATGCAACAGCGTGTGCCTCTGACGATGCGCAAGAAGCGTGAAAAGGGTGGATGGGAAGAAGGGCAAGAGCCTTGGCAGTGGAGTCGTGACTGTTTTGTAGAGACCTGTAAGGATTTGGATGATTGTGAGGAACGAGATGCTATGCGTCGTCGTGAATGGCTGGATCCTTTTTATGAAGGATTTGTGGATGAACTTGTGAAAGGATATGAACCTCTTCCTGAATCTACTGATTCTGAAGGGGAACAAAAGGCTATGGTACCAATTGAGACGCATGATGCACAATACGCAAAAATATTGGAACATAAAACTAAATTTGTTCAACAGCGATTCAAGGACCTGACCTTGCCCAATGAGAAATGGGCCAAGGCAGAAACCATTGCGCGCCTAGAGTAATTTATTGCGCAGAAATCTCTTCACCTTCATGAAGGAGGCGTACAACATTCAGCGTATTAAGGCGGCCCAGACGATACGCACGACCAATCACTTGTTTCTCTTCCTCTGGGGTCATTGCATGCAGCAGCACTACATGCGAGGCCGAAACAAGATTCAAACCAGCACCAGCCGTCTGCGTCGGCAAAAACAACACTCGTTTCTCTCCTCGTTCAAATGATTTGATCGTGGATGCAATCACATCCTTATTTCCACGGAGCGTATGGTAGGAAATTCCAGCCTCTTCACACGCAGTCTCTAGAGATGCGAAAGGGTTTTCGTAACGACTAAACACAAGAACCCTTGCCGTAGGATTCTCCTTCAAAAATTTCAGCAACATTTTCGGTTTACTCAGCAACTTGGGATCTGCCTTTTTCTTCGTCGGCTTCTTCTCTTCCACAAGACGAACCAGCTTTTGCGGTGATAACTCAGCGCGACACATGGGACAAGTCGGTCCTCGCGTCAAGGATGTCAGCACACACCCTCCACAAAAGATGCGATGGCAGCAAGGAGTCAGCGTCGCCTGATTTTGTTTGGGATCCTCATAGCAAATGGGACACTCTTCCTGAATATCCGAGAGACGGTCCTTGAATGTTTTCAGTTGCGCCTCCACAGAACTGATTTTACTCTGAAGAATGGCCAGCGCTTGCTCTTTCGCTTGCGGTGTTGCATAGTCCATTTCGGATTTGAATGCGAGTGTCTTCTTCAGACGATTCAACTCCTTTTCACGCTCTTGTGTAACAGCTTGAATGAGATTCATGGGGGTATCCGCAGGGACACCGAGCTCTTGCAGAGCACCTTCTATATTGCCCGCGTGAAGCATATTTCGCACCGATCCAGTCACAAGGGATTCTACGACACGATGGCTTGCAGGTTGCTCACACAAGAGCACAGTCTCATTAATCGGCGGCATACTCTGGGACTCGTCCAAAAATGGCTTGGAGCATTTCAGAAGTGTAATAGCGCGTAGAGCGTGAACTGAATAATAGGAATCTAGCCAACGCGTGGAACGGACGCGGAGCCAAGTCGTGCGACCATGATTATATCCACCATATTTGGTTGTTCCAATCTCTTCTTGAAGCCATTTCCCCAAAGCAGGGGTGAATTTATTCTGTGCTGTTTCATATGCTTCCAACAGAGATGGCCGAATCGTGGATCCCTGAAAGATAAAATTGGCCCAGGTTGCTGTAATAAACCAGGTAAATGCTGCATTTGGTCTGGGATTTGTACTGGGAATATAAATGCTGTCAGCCTCATCAATAAACATGCGCTTCCACTTGAGGTTATTGAGTTTCGCAATATATTGAACATCATTATATAGTGTATTGCTGACAAGGACAGCATCCGCTGAACAAAATTTTTTCAGGAAATCTGAAGAACCAGATCCGTCTGTCATACCTTTTACAATATCCTTTTGTGATTTAGCAAAAAAGACATTCAGCCCCGTCTGATATTTACAGTAATCCTGCCATTGACGATAAATCGTGTGAGGAACAACAATGAGAGATCCCCCAGATGTATCCTGAAATTGGCGGCTGGACAGTGTAAACAAATGCTTGGAACTATTGCGAATCAAACATTGTTGTGTGTAAGGAGTATCTCCTTTCGCCTTCAGAGCTGCCAAGTAGCCGAGTACAACAAGACTTTTTCCGCTGCCCACCTCGTCTCCAAGAATACCATAATTCGTATACGTCCGTGTATTGTGAAAGGATATTCCTTCCATGCTCGCCTTTTCACGCTCACCCATTGCATGAATCAAAGCACGTTGATGTGCTCGCAGCGGCAGACGAATCGTACCAGGTTGAGGAGCCTGGGGAGATGTAGCTGTCAATTCGCATTGAAATGCTACATTGAGACTTCGTAGAAGATTTTCAGGAAGCCAAGCGGGGGAAGTTCCTTGTAGTTGATCATCCAATTCTTCACTAAAAGCATTGGATGTCATAGGATAGGTTCTAGAAGTACGAGTTTCATGTCTTTACGCTGATTGATAAAATTCACGGAGGGTCTTGTCTCGGATAAAGTCCTTAAGTTTGAAGGTCGTGCGTTTTACATAGGGAGACGTCTCCGTCAGAAATCGCTCCTTTTCAAATGTATTCTCAGAATGACTCATCACTAGCATCACTTTTCGTGAATCCAACTGAATCATAGGATGCTCATACATGTCTAGGAAACTCTTTTCTTCTGCGAATGTCACTGTTTCATCATAGGAATGCGTCTTTGCGTAGGCCGCTCTATATGCCATTGTACCATTTGTCGCATGACGTGGCCCATAAGGTCCCAGTTGAAGAATTAGATTGTGCTTTGTATAATACATATACATGAGAGAAGATCCTGCCAGTTGGATGGATGGATTTTGGATAAATTTTTGGACGACATGACTCACACGTTCAGGGCAATAATAATCGTCATCATCCATACAGACAAAAATCTCTCCGTTAGCCTCCTGATTTAGACGATTTCTCTTTGCACCAATATTGAGTTTTTCCTCAGACCGAATGTATCGCATATTAGGAAGCCCTTTAGTCAGCCGCTGAAATTCCTCTCCAACTGGCTCTGTTCCATCATCCAATACAATCCACTCCATGCGATCTTTGGGGTACTCTTGTGCCTTGTAGCATGCTACAAGCGCTGGAAGAAATTTCCCGCGATTATAGGTCGGTGTCAATACACTCACAAATGGCTTCATCCTGATTATATAGGGGCCAAGAGTTTAGACTGTTGAGTTTTGTACAAGAGAATTCTGAAACTCTCTATATACTGTAGTAGAATCGGCATCAGGGACCCAGTAAAAGGGGTACCACAAGAATTTTCCAAATCGTGTTGTAGCAGGATCAATACTGAGAGGGAGGATTGCATACATCGGTAAACGGCCTTCACGTACCCGTCGTACAATAGTATACAAGAGTACAAATGGTGCAAAAATCGGTAGGAAGCCCCAAATGAAATACAAGACACGATAGGCTGGAGGACGGCTGATGGCCATATTGGCGGCAAAACTTCCACACATGATCAAAAATGCGATCAGCAAAAATCCAAAAAAAGTGTTGATTCCAGTTGCGAGAATTGTGTTAACACCCCTTTCAATGTCCACTTGCGAATCCTCTTGACGTTTCATTTCTTGCTGGCGCTTGGCGAGTGCCTTTTTGGTATCACGGCTATCAGAAAAGAGATACTTGTTCGCTTCTTGACTCAAAAAATTTATGACATTTTGATCAGTTGTAATTGCCTTGAATTTATCACCAAAGTCCAGACCGTATTCACTAAAATCCACAGGAGTTGCCTTATCTTTATTCTTGTTGTACCATGTTTCACCCTCTTTTAACAAGGCTCTGAACTGTTTATCCATTTTGGCATCAATGATTTTCTTCTTCAGCGCTTCATTCAATACAAGTGGTGCTGCTGCAATAGCATTTCCAATGATCAAACGATAAAAATTTAACTGGCGCTCATCATTAAGTTGTGTTTCAGTATCAGCACGAGATGTGGTTATCTCATTAAAGTTTGCATTGGGATTATTCTTGAGCCAGTCTTGCGATTTTTTGATGATTGTCAAGAGTCGTGAACCAGTTTCGGGAGTTAAATTCTTCTTTTTAACATCCGCATTGATATTCTGTTGTTGTGTACTTAGGAAATCTCCATATGACTTCCGTGCGTTTCGGATTTCCTTGATTTCCGCAGGAGTCAATTCTGGCTCTTTGCTGAACAACTTGGCCATGCCTCTACAAGGCGCTGCGACATTCCATCTCCTTGCGGACGCAATCTAAATTCTTTTTACGAGACCACGACAGATGTATGTATAGTATACCAAAACCTCACCATACACGAAAACGAATCAAATTCCCTTGGGAAATTGGCATTCCAGGGTCTAACGTAGAACAGTTACGAACTCATACACTTCAAGTTCTCCATTCCTATATGATTCCAGCCGAACATATCACAATATTTGTTACAACAAAACAAGAAGAAAAAGTATTCCGCCGCGGACTTCCGAAAGGGTGGTATGGCCGTATCGTAGTTTGTGGTTTAGAAGGACCTGATCGTTTAACATGGATCCACTCCTATTATCCAGTTGACGCTGCGATTGTAATTTTGGAACCAACGATTTCTAAATTTCTTCAAACCGAACCAAAATCCAACCAACATCGCCCTTTGACCAATTTAGTCTATGTCTTTCGTCTGGGATTTTATCATTGTTTGGCGAAAGGGATTCGTCTCTGGGGAATTTCACCACATCCTAAACGGGTGAAAGAGGCCATGACAACAGAGTTACGACTCTGTCCAAAATCATGTTGGGGGTGCTTCAACTCTGGTGATTTTAACGTGACAATAGCCGATGGTGAGGACTATGAGCGGACGATTCGTGTCTATAAGGAAGATCATGGTGTGATTCGTTTGAATACGATTTCTGCGATTACAAGTAACACTCAACCTGCGGATACAGTATTTGTTCAACTTCGGCAAGAGTATCCCGAGTATGTCATTCTATATACCAATTCTACTGGGCAAAAGCGAGTACGATTGCGGGAGTTGATGAAACAAACTCCTCAGGATATGAAACAGGGATGAGAGTCGCCGTCTGTTTTTGGGGACTCTGTAGGTCTACCGATCGTGTTATAGAGAGCATTGAAGACTATATACTGAATCCTCTCTATTCTGCTGGAATTGTTGTTGACGTCTTTTGTCATACCTATAAGGTGTATCGCTCATATACAAATGAACGTGCCAAAGAATATAACATACAATTGAAGAATACAAACTGGAAGCTCTTGAGACCGAAGGAGGCGATTGCTGAAAATCAGGATCAGGTGGATCGCAGCTTGAAGCTAGACTCGTATCGCACACACGGCGATCCATGGAAAGATGATGGTGGGGTTCCATTTCAGACGCTAGATAATCATATACGTGCTCTGTACAGTTTATTTCAATGTACAAAACTATGGACACAGCAGGAGGTGCGGTATGATGCTGTAATGTATGTGCGACCTGACTGTAAATATTTATCCCTCCTGAATCCTGCGTGGATTCAGCAAGTGGCTACTGGAACTGTGTTAATTCCTGACTTTCACCTCTTTTATGGCTGTAATGATCGGTTTGCAATAGGTCGGCCACAAGAGATGAGAATTTACGGAGAACGGTTTACGTCAGCGCATCAGTATTCTCTTCATAAACCGCTTCACAGTGAAGCATTTCTTGCAGACACGATGAAAGAACATGGGATTCAATTTCAATTGGTTCCCATACGATTTCAGCGAATTCGTGCCGATGGAGGTGTATGTGAGGCAGATCAGGATGTTTAAATTGGGTACTTGCAGCCACCATATCCTGACTGGACCGTGAAGAAATTCAGATTTTCAGCATAGATGGTGACATCATACACATAAGTTGGATTGATAGGGAGGGGCCAAGGATTCAGGTCTAACTGGAAAAGGCGAATACGGCTGGCATTTACGGAGCCACTAGGCTGTTCCTCGGAATTTGTCAGGCTGAATAAAATCAGCGGTAGGAACTGAGATTCCTTTGTGCTGGCTCCTGTGGCTTGTCTGTAACTCTGAACTTTGGTAAAGAATTCCAGCGGTTTTTCTTCCTGAATTTCATTACCATCCAAGAGGACGCGCATGCTCCTGATAATTTGTTGCTGAGCTGCTGGAATCAAGATTCCTGTACTAATTGTTGTATTTTGTGCTGCGGATGCACCAGGTGTTGGAAGCCATGGTCGCAAGTCAGGATTTGTCCAGTTGGTATAATTTGCCACCTGATTCTTATAGGAATAACTGTCGCTGCGACGAGGAACCAATAATAGGCGTGTAATTGGATTTTGTAGCTGAAGGTCTACTAGTAATCGTGTATATAAATTTGGCTGACGGATGGTTGTCACCTGGCTGACAAGATAATTCAGCGGCTGGCTGACAAAAATCTTTCTCTCCTGATCTGTCAAGTACACATAGGTTGCTTGGAGTTGTGGGTTGAAGAACCAGCTATTCAGTGCAGGAGGTGTATATCCAATATCTGTGGCAAATGCACGGAATTCGCCAGACGCATCGTAATAAGACACATAGGAAGGTTGTCCAATTTGGATATCATATGTTGACGCATCTACACGGAAACCAGGGCGGACACGGAAACCAGAGGGATCCAAAATACTATAGAGTTCTTGGATAGGTCTCAGCGTAAGTTGTATCTCACACTCATGATATTGGAGAGCGACGAGAGGCAAAGCTTTGCTCGCGGATTCAGAAAACCAGAGTGGCAGGGGGACATAGCAGGTTTGTCCGCGGATACTAGGTTGGTTGAGTTGCTGGAGGCGCGATCTATCACGAATCACAGAGGGATATCCCTTTCCAACTTCACCACCAGAGTAATTTCCTTTCGCTGGATTTGTTAATTCAGGAACTTCTCCCACCTGATACTTCCACTTTTGGAGTGTATCTGTGTCTAGGTCTGCATGTGCTTTTGCGATAATATAGTCGCTATCAAATTCCTGAATTTTGTTGCCACCCACAAAAAAGGCCACGTTGGCCAAGATGTGGGCACCAATGTAATTGTTCCATTGAAATTCGTATTGCGATTGGCGCTGAGCTGTATAGGAGACAAATTTGCTGTAAATGTCAGGAAGGGTAAAGGAAAATGTCATGTCGGTCACCAAATCTGAAATCCGCTGAATTTTTGCCCTGAGTTTAATGGGTTGATCAAAGAATAGTTCATTTGGTCCTTCCAGAGGAAGTGTGGCGTTTTCCATAGAAAAGTGGGAAAATCGCTTGAAGACCTTGTAAAAATAAGTAAATTCAGGATTTCCATTTAGAACTACGTTTTGGGAACCATAGGTTACCAAGGCTAATAAACCACCACCGGGCATTGCCTCTCCTGTTAGTCGCTTGAGAGATGGATTTTGTCTTTTAGCGCTTCCTAGGATCTTGAGAAAAGATCGTAGAAAGTAAGTATTAAGTTAATCATAATATGTTCGGGTCTTAATTTTTTCCCAATGAAATCCCCATCGGCCCAAATGCTGTACCAACGGTTTTCTGAATAGATTTGAAAGTACAAACTGAAACATGTTTGGGTGTAAGTATACAAAAATGTAAAGTCAATTTTTTAGTCTGAATAGAGGGGATTTCTTATCTTAGATAGGGGCCAGTCGGTTATCCTGGTAAGGATCACCCAGCGGACCTACCGAAGGTACGGTCCGGTCCACCACTGATCCTCCAGGTAAGGAGGTGCATCCTGGCTCATATCCTCTGTCTTTGTGCTGAATCCCTGGTTGACCAGTGCTTGGATCTCCGTGTAAGTCAGTGCATAACTGAAATAGAAGAGATTGCTGACTTTTCCAGAGTAGGTTCCATAGATCTGGAACATTTCATTCTTCAGCGACGGCACCGTTGTTGCGTTAATCATACAAGGGCGCTGGCTAAAGAGATACAAGTTGCCAAAGTTCTGGTACAAGACTCCACCATCCAAATTCAGCTTCTTGGTCAGATTGCCGTTGATATATACCTCCACAGTATTGTTGCGCGCAACAATGGCAATGTGGACCCACTTTTTCACAGGGATGTTCTCCACGTCAATGTAGTTGTTCCACGTCTTGGAGCTGTTCATGTAGACTCGGAGAGTATTGGTATTGCTCTTCATGAATACACCAGGTGCCATGAGTGGATAGGGTGTAGGATTTCCCTTATGCATGACGTGCAAGAGACCCTCCTCTTGTCTGAAACTCTGGGGATTCACCCAGAAATAGAAGGAATAGCTAAATTCCACACCCGTGCGTTCATTATCGGACAGGGGCAGCAACTTGGCATTGCGTGCCTTGGGGTTTTGCTCAAACTCACGGGGCTTGTCCTCGGCGCTCACCGTAAATGGCATCAAATCCACACGAGTTCCAGCAACTCCCACAAAACTCTTGTACAAGGCTTCAAGCGACATGAGTACAATATACAACACCGTTGCCAGCACAATCGCAAGAAGAACTTGGGGAACAATTCCAGTACCTGTGACATAACTCATAGGTCCAGCATTGAGAGCATTTGTCCCAGCGTTATTAGTGCGCCCAGAGTTGTTCATGGTCCTCTATCTCTACTAAAGAGAGTTCGTTTCGTTGTTTTGACTAACGAGTCTAGAGCAAGTCTCGTTAGACAGAATTATTTGATAACAGCTATTCTGTTCAAGATACTGTCAGAGGATTAATGTTCTGCTTCGGGTAGTCCAGAGCAGATACTGCCTTCGGGTTGAAGAGCGAGTAGACATAGTCCAAGAAGGTGTACTGAGGACCAGGGCCAGCCATGTATAAGCGCCATACTTGCTCGGGATTCAGAGCATAGTTGTAGGCGCTTACATTGCTTACATATCCGCCAAATCCCTTGTAATCGGAAATAGCCAACATCATGTTACTCTTGTCCACCTTGAAGAAGGAAGGGAGTACGCAACTGCGGGCCAACTTACCATCCAAATACACATCGCACGTCTTGTTATTGAGGCATACAGAGACTTGCACCCACTTTTGGAGATCCACAGAAGAAAGATCACAAGGAGCAGATGCAGACAAGAGACCAGACTCTTGTTGCAGGGAACCAAACAGGTTTGCGACATTCGCGCTAGACAGATCACCCTGGCTGTCTGAAGGCGAGGGGTTTGCGGACGCAGTAGGAATGCCAGGAGAGGGTGTCTTGGTGTGTACACGCACATGGAGAGTGTTCTTGTAGGGACCCAAGAAGACAGCCAGTGTCAGGAAACTACGACCACCCACGCTGATCACGTGCTTATTCTGTCCGCGATTGTATGCATAGTCATTGACATAGATCCAAAAGTTCAGGGAATACTCGCCACCCTCATACAACGCCGGAAGTTTATCACCGAAGGTGATATAAGGTTTGTCAGGATTTCCAGAAGAAATCTTGTTCAGGAGTACCTTGCCTTCCAGTCCAGTAGGACCGAACAGAAACTGATACAGATAGTACAGGGCAACGAGCGCCAAGATAACAAAGATCACTTTTCCTACAGCACCACCTCCAGGTAACGAGTCCATGGGATTCTCTCTACACTAGGAGACTAAATGAGAATCTTACGCCACAAGTCTCACGCATAGGGAGTTTGCCATGATTTTAATGGACTCTCTTTCGGAGGGCCAGTCGTGGAAAAGCAGAAAATGCCCTCGGGACATCCCAACTTTAAGGAGAACAACTGTCCCCAATCCATAGGCCTATAAGGTTGGTATCGTGTATCAGATGTCTTCACAAGATCCCGCTGAATCTCTTCAATACTGTATGGTGTCGGAACAACCTTTGGGAAGGAATATTCGCCCTTGAGACGGTTGTCTCCAACCTGAACAGACGCACTGTCAATCGTTGGATAATATACTGTACGTTGGCTTGATGTGACCTTACCGTTATAGTATAGCGTATACCGACGTCCTTCACGAACAAGAACTGTATGAACCCACTTTTGTTGAGGAAACGGTTCCACTTCAAACACCTCTTCTTTCGGCTTAGTGGGGTCTGGATTTTGAGTCTTTATAACAAGGCGTGTAGAAGGGGCCATGCTGACTCCACCAGGAAGTAGTTGGAGTTGAACTGCATCGCCAATCCGGAATAATGTAATGGGGGTTTGTATATTTCCAACCTCTGGAGTCTTATTGTTCACATAACAATATAAATAGACAGAAAATGTCGCTCCAGCAGGGACCAAAAACGCATCACGACCTTCCCCTGACGCACCGAGACGCTTTGGTGGACTTAAAGGTCCATGATTCGGGGTAAACGATACAACTGCGGATGGTCGTGTTGTTGCTAGAACAGCGTACGTTGTAATAGCAGAAAGAAGTAATACTACAAGTAAAATCATTAGAATACCAGATAGCTCCATGTCTATCTTCCTGTTTTGATTGGTGAAACAAAAGAGGAAGAAATACAACTGAATGTATCACGTAGATAATCCGAGTTGTGTTGCAACATTTCCAATTGTTTGAGAAGCACAAGAGTCAGGCAATTCCTTCAAATCAAAGTTACAGGATCCACCATAGGAACGGAACTCACTAGGAGATACAGGGCGATTCCAAAGGCGTAAATTGGAAACACGCGCTGTTGAACTCAGAATATTGTCCAAAGGAGGTTGGATAAACCCATTTTCTACCTTGCGCGGGTCCTTGGTATAGGTCTTGGTCTTAACTAGATAGCCATTAACATATGCTTCTAGCTGACGACTGCCAACCATGACACCTAAACGTAGGCATTTACGAACAGGAATGTTGGGAATACTGATACTTTCCAGCAACGGCTGATTTGTAGCTCCAACATCTATCGTTTGAACAGTGATGTTCAGGTCATTTGTCATGCGATCCAGCCAAATACACAGATTAAACTCAGGATTAATCTTCAAAATAGTATCCGTATCAGAAAATGGTTCTTTGGGATCATCAAAACGACGACCACGTGTAAACAATACGCGGGGATAGTTTGTATTGGATGTAGGATTATCCACTTGAATATCTAGGAGCATACTCCAATTGTTGGAAATAGATCCTACGGGAGTATCTGTATCACTTAACGAAATGAGACTTTTACTATCTTTCCAAAAGAGTTTTGAATCATCACTACCGGGAAGACCGATGATACCTTTTCCTCCAGGACGAGTCTTGAAAATCGGATACAATGTATAGTTCACCAACACTAGAATACATAACCCAATGATTAAAATTGCAATGAAATAGTACAAGTATTGTAAAAATCCAGAAGACAACCCTGTCTCTGTGAGTGTTGCGTCGTAGCCATAATTATTTCCATATCCACCCCGTTGACCAGGCATTCTCCTGTTTACTCTGTTGGTTTTTTCTATGCTACTCTGACGACTTTCTTGTGAAGTAATAGGCAAATCCGCCTAGAACAAGAGCAGCTGCCAATGTCGTGCCACCGTATTTCAGCATCGTGGAAAAGTCTTGCGCATGGAAATCTTGTGGTGTATAGACAGGACTGCGACCCAACTCACCCAGTTTGTGATAAAATGCGATCGCCTCTAGTTCTGTAACTTCTGGTTTTCCCAATTGTTTATTTACCATATTATGCATCTGTACCGTCCAGCGAAAGAGATCTTCTTTTGTGTCTAGGCTAGGTGTTACAGGTAGCTTCTTCAGATTTTCAGAATAATGAAGCTTACAGGATGGACACGGAATCAAATGGGTGAAGCTCTCATAAAATTCCTTGGCAGCACGTTTCTCAGCATATGTCGGTGTCTTCGGATAACCGAGTGCAACAATATGCATCGTATGCCAGAAAAAGGGACCCCACGTGGAAGGTGGAATGCGACCGGGCATCACTCTATTTATTTCACTCGGATCCCTATTGACTCCTTGTGCGCACCCTGTGTAAAGCCTTTTTGCGATGTCAAGATGAGAGAGATGGCCATGTCAAGATTTTCAAAACCAATGCCATGCACAAATTGCGGAAAACCTGGACACCATTTTCGGAGTTGTACAGATCCAGTCATGAGCTATGGAATTATCGCCTTTCGCATTCGTGATCTGGGCTGGAATCAAGCACAACTCCTGTCAGCTGGAGATTCAACTGGAATTCCCACAAGTGCACTTGAATTCCTTATGATTCAACGAAGGGATAGTATTGGATTTGTAGAACTCATTCGTGCCAAGTATAAGCTTTCAGATTTACCGTATATTCGTGAACAAATTGGAGGAACAACTGCAGAAGAAAGAGAAAAACTCCTCACACTAGACTTTCAAACACTATGGGTAGGTCTTTGGGGACCATCTACACAAGAGAGTCGTCAATACAAACAAGAATATGAACAAGCAAAAGTCAAATTTGAAACACTTCGGTCTGGAATCCAAAATGGCTCAGAAACCATTACACTCAAGGATCTTTTTGATGAACAACCAGTACAATGGTCAACTCCAGAGTGGGGATTCCCTAAAGGGCGGCGAAATCCAGGAGAAAGTGATTTTGGATGCGCAAATCGCGAGTTTTGGGAAGAGACTGGACTAACTCAACAACAATACCGTATTTTTGAACACATTAATCCGCTACAAGAATCGTTTTGTGGTAACAATGGAATCCACTATTCCCATGTTTATTATATTGGCTGGGTGTCATCTAGTGTACAGGTAGTTATGAATCCAAAACATGAATATATGAAGAATGAGATTGGTGATATTCAATGGTTTACTCTTGATCAAGCTATGGCACACATCCGACCGACAAATAAGGAAAAACGTGAAATGCTTCAGCGAGTTTATACAATTATTCAAAAAACGTGCCCTATTCTTGTCGGACCTGTTGCCGAAGTAGCGGAACAATTAGCCAGGAAGGAACCTGAATCCACCAATAGGAGAATTGTAAATGAGTCAGCCGTTGGAAGCAGTGGAGGAGGCGGCAGCACCAGCGGTTCAGGAAGCCCCTGGACTCGCTTCAGCCAGAGTGGACTATTCCGCAATTCCGCCAGATCAGCTTTTAACTTTGTGGAGGACTCTGAATGATGGCTGGCCCTACAAGGAACGAAATGAGGTTGTTCATGAAATGCAAAGAAGAAAACTCTTTCCAGAGAATCCAATCAATGTCGCTGGTCCGATATCAACCACTCTTCTTGATGGGGGCTTGTATCCTGATGTTGAAGATCCGAACTTTGTCGCTCGGCTACTCCGCAAGTCGGAATTTGCCGACACCATCAGCACCTTTTCACCTGAAGAAAATCTGTGTGAATCCGATGGTCCCGGATTTGAGGTTACTCCCGTACAACGCTTCGTGGCAACCTTCATGCACCCACGCACACCCTACCGCAGCATGTTGCTTTACCACGGAGTTGGTGTAGGTAAGACATGTGCTGCAATTCAAGCCGCAGAGGCCTATTTGGATGTCTATCCTCGGCGTCCCGTGTGGATTGTTGCGCCTCCCAACATTCAACCTGGATTCCGTCGTACCATTTTTGACATAGAACAACTGCGAATTGGTGTTGGTGAGGAACCTAATCGTATGGAAGGATGTACTGGTGACACCTATTTACGCCTTACTGGGTGTATCTATGAACGTGATCCTAAACTAATTGCATTTCGTGTCAACAAGGCGATCAAGTACAGATACAGATTTTATGGGTACCTCCAATTTGCTGGCCGCATCAAAAAGTTCATGGAGAGTATTCCAAAATCAGGGGATCCTGCGGTTGATGAGGCGCGTTTGCGTGATCGCATGCGTAATGAGTTTGACTATCATTTCCTGGTGATTGACGAGGCACATAACTTGGCAGATGTCAAAGGTACGGCAACTGCACCAAAAACTGCTGTCAAAGTGGAAGAATTAGATGATGTGGGGACAGAAGAAGATCAACAAGAGGCTCGCGCTGGAAAAATCTTGACACCCTATTTGCGTCAACTCTTCACTATGACAAGTGGGATTAAACTCTTGCTCATGACTGCTACACCCATGTTTAACAGTGTCTTTGAGATCCGCTATTTGCTGAATTTGATGCTCTTGAATGATGGCAAGGCAGAAATCCCTGAAGGAGCCCTCTTGAATCGTGATGGTACCTTGACAGCAACAGCCGATGCCATGTTGAAACCTCTTGCAAATGCCTATATCAGTTTTATGCGTGGTGAAAACCCTAATAGTTTCCCTCTACGTCTTCTCCCTGAAGGCATAAACCCTGATGGCACACCCATCTCACGACTGACGGCTGAGACATATCCCACATATAAATTGTCCCAAAAAGAGAATGTTGAAGTGGATTTGGATACAAAAGAATATATGAGCCGACTTCCCATTGTAACATCACAGTTGGTTCCTGGAACAACTGCCGACATTGTGTTATCAGCACTTACCATAGAAAAAGTCAAAACCAGCGGCACTAATTTAACGGTCATGAATGATCTGCTTCAGGCTGGAAACTGTGTATATCCTAATCCTGACGAAGATCCTAGTGAATCTCCTCAGCAATTTGTGGGAAGTAGAGGATTTGATAGTGTCTTTGCGAAAAAGGGTCGTGGTGTTGTGGAATGTCGCGGTGATCCTTCCTGGATGGCACTTGACAATCTCCCTGAATACTCCCCCAAGCTGGCGTCTATTATTCAGTTTTTGAATAACGCAGAGGGAGTTCAATTCGTCTACAGTCGGTTTGTCAAGACTGGTGCGTACACCTTAGCACTTATGTTGGAAGCAAACGGCTACACTCCCTTTGGCCGACGCAACTATCTGGAAAATCGTATTGTCAGTCCAGGAGGCCGCCAATGTGCCCTCTGTCCAAATCGTGAGGAAACCCATGGTGAACAGGATCACGAGTTTGTTCCAGCTGTGTTTGTCCTCTTGACTGGTGATAAGGAGATTTCTCCCAAAAATGAGGAAGGTATCCGCGCGGCGAGAAATTTGGCAAATAAGGATGGAACAATTGTCAAGGTTGTACTAGGTTCTACGATTGCTGGAGAGGGTATTGATTTGCGTTGTATTCGTGAAACACACGTCTTGGATGCATGGTTTCACTTGAATAAGACAGAGCAGATTATTGGTCGTGGTATCCGTTTCCGCAGCCATTGCGCCCTTCCACTTGAGAAACGTAATACAACTGTTTATTTACACTGTGTTACATTTAATCCTGAGGAAGTTGATGTTGAAACTGCTGATCTCTATTGCTATCGTTATGCGCTCTCCAAGGCTCTTCTCGTTGGAAAAGTCAGCAGAAAACTGAAAATGTATGCTGTGGACTGCAATTTAAGAAGTGGTGCAACTGTGCTGAAAGGTCTTGGGTCACGACCTCAAATTGATGCACAGCGACAGATTCGTGGAGGCGCCCAGGGCGTTTCTTTGGATGATATGGACTATACAGTTATGTGCGATTGGATGGAATGCGAGTATACATGTGAACCGAATCTTGATATTAACATCCAAGTGAGCGATGATAGTACCTATGACGCATTTAGTAGCAAATACCGTGAAACCTTTTTGCGCAAGGCCATTCAATCTATGTTTTCCAGACAACCGTATTTCAAAGCTGAAGATTTTATCAATCAAATTCTCATCTTGGATTTACCCCAATCTGCGATTTATTTCCTCTTGCAGCAAATGATCAATAATCGTCTCTTCCGTATTACTCATGCCAATCAGGAAGGATATATTGGATATAAGAACGGATACTTTTTATTTCAACCGAGCCGTTATAAGGATCTGGAGATTCCAATGGCATTGCGTGTAGCTGATGTGCCAATCAAGCGCGATGTATTTGAGCCAGTACCAAAGGAGAAGATGGCTCTGCCACCTGTTGATGGAGGTGTTGGCATGGACAATGAGCCACGTTCTGAACAGTTCTGGGAGATGCTGAAAGGATGGGCGATCCAAGTAGCATCAGGTGAGATTACATCTGTCAGTATTGAGCTGGAACGTAAGCTAGAATTATATACGCTGGATTTCAAGCAGAAGCAGGAGGCCTACAAGGATAAGTTAGATATGATTGTGTGGTTTTCTCAGCGAGTTCCTGAAGATAGTCGCGATGTATTTAGTATGGTTGTGCTAGACTATTTCTGGGATGAATGGGTGACTACTGAACAGCAGAAACTATTAGTTCGCAATCCTGAAAATGAGCCTATTGCTGGTGAACAAATCATTACAAGTGGAGATGTCAACGCAATGCGCACAATCAATCCTGCGACAAATTTTATGGAGTTCCAATGTGGGGATGGACCATGTGAAGGCGCCACAGCTGATGCGCTAATGGAGTTGTCTGAAGCAGAAAAAGAGGTGCTTCGTGTAGATACAAGAACCACTGGGTCTCAATACGGATTTATTGTACCCAAACGTGGAATTCATGTCTTCAAAATTAATACGCCTCCTCCACCTACAAATGATACACCTGATAAAATCCGTGGTGGTCAAGAAATCTGTCCTCGTTCTGGAACTGGCTATTGGAAAGACCCCTTGCTGGTTCTAGGAAAGGCACTTGTAGAAGATGGTCATCCTTCTATGGAATTTGATGCACGCCATTTGAGTGCTCCTGGAGATATTACGAATAATCTTCGTGGATGTACCCTTGTAGATTTACTCTTGCGGTATATGGATAAACGTAAGATCAAGGGGAAACGTTGGTTTTATCGCTCTGTTGAGGCATACTTGAGTGGTCACCGTGGTATTGCTGTCGCAGAAGCACGATTGGCAGCAGAGGCACTCATGAAGAAGGAGAAGGAGGCTGCCAAGGAACGCAAGAAGAAGACTCGTGCTGCGGAAACTGCTGCGAAGAAGGAGGCCAAAGCAGCGGCAGCAGCAGCAAAGGAACTTGCAGAGCCAAGACACTTGCGATTCAAGAAGCTTAAGAAGACAGCGGCAGCAGAGGCTCCTGCAGAAGGTCCTCTTGGAGTCAAGAAGCCAAAGTCAAAGGCAGCTCCTGCCCCTGTTCTTGAAGAGGAGGGACCTGCACCTTCTGCAGGTATTCTTAGAACAAGAATACCAAAGTCCAAAGCTGTAGAGGAGCCTCCAGTTGCAACGTCTGCAGCGGCCCCCCCAGCAGATGCACCTGGAACATCTGAAGCGTTTGCAACGTCTGCACCAGCGGATGTCGCTGCAACATCTGAAGCAGAGCCCCCAGTTGCAACGTCTGCAGCAGCGCCACCTGCGAATGCACCTGCAACTTCTGAAGCGTTTGCAGCTGAACCGCAAGTTGCAACGTCTGCAGCGGCACCACCTGCAGAAGTGGTTGATGAATTTATATTTACTGGGTTACCAGCACCAGCAGGAGATGGGTATGGAGCGGCAGGTCCTCCTCCAGAGGCAGATGCAGCAGCGGCTGCAGCAGCCAAAGCAGAAGCAAATAAGAGAAAGAAGGCAAAGGCATTATTAAAGGCTGCCAAATCACAAAAATCTAGACCTAAAAATGAAGGAGAATATGAATGAGTAAAAATTGACAGTATATTCTTTCCGAGTTGAATAGCAGAAACCATGGAACAGGTCGTACTCTTTGAACAAAAGGTATATCTTACGCCAAAGGATATGAATCGTGTGGCGAAAGAAGACATTGATAGTATTCTGCTAGACCATCTTTGCACAGCACTAGAGAACAAATGTAGCCAGCATGGCTTTGTGCTTCCGAAAAGTCTTGAAATCCTCTCTCGCAGCATGGGTCATCTAGAAAATGGTCGCTTTACTGGAAATATCCTCTTTCATGTTCAAGCCAAGGGCAAGGTCTATTATCCTGTCAATGGCACTAAGATTACAGGTGTGATCCAGAAGAAGAATAAAATGGGCCTGTATGTCGTCTATGAGGATGCTATCCGTATCCTTGTACCTCGTGATCTTCACCTTCACAGCGATGACTTTGAATCTCTCCAACTGGGCGATGTCATTCAAATTGAGATCCGCAAATCACGCTTCCAAATCCATGACCCATTTATCCTCTCCGTAGGCGTTTATCTAGGACTTGCTGAACGAGCGGGTGAAGTGGAGGTTCCTGAATCTCCTATGCCCAATCTTGCACCCCCCACACCTCGTGAAGCATCAGCCCCTTCTGCTGCTCCCGCTGCCCCTGCTCTTGCAGACCTCCTGGCTGATACCGACAATGAGGGTGAAGAAGGTGAAGGTGAGGAAGAGGCTGAAGAATAGTGCGCTTAAAGCATTTCGCCGCGAAGCCAAGGGTTGACTAGAAATGACGACCCCGAACCTTTATGAAGTAAAACGGGCCTGGCTTGAAGAGTTAAAAACCTTGTCCAAGGACGAGTATATTGAAGTGTTTCACATCATACGGAAATGGGGTGTGGAATATTCAGAGAATAGCAATGGCATTTTTTTTGACCTCACACAAGTCTCTGACACTTGTTTTACAGAGTTAACCAAGTACATGGAACTCTGTAAGGAGCGTCGTGCCAATGAAGAGTCTCGCAACAAGGAACTCAATGCACTCCGCGAAGAGTCTGATATTCTGACAAATTCCACCTAAGGATCCTTCTAGATTACTTATAGAATCATGTCTGTCCTAACTTGGCCTTCTGTAAAGTCTTGGATTGAGCGCAACCCGTTTCAAACTGCTGCACTCAGTCCTTTCCAGAAGCGAGATGAAACGGCTCATTGCGAGGAGGAACTGGAAAGTGAATATGGAATGACCCGAACCCCTGTATCCCCTGCGACACCCCTTTCAGCAATTCTTATGGCACAAGATACCATGTACAATGCAAGTTCCGTGAATAGTCGGCGTGCTACGCTTCGTGATGAACTCACTGATCTTCAGGAAAAGGCATGTGTACATCTGAAGGGTCGTGCGTGGCCTGTTCGTAAGACTGCTGAGGGTCTCGCTGCTGTTGGCCTAGAAGAGGGTCGTGCATCGGCATGGCCCTCAATTGGTTGGCGTGCACTTTGTGCCCTTCGTGAATGCCAGCTTGTAGTGATCAACCAAGAGAAGAAGCAGATCCAGTTTTATCCTGAAGATGTTCGTACGTGGTCTTCTGAGATTCCTGTATATTTCGTGGAATACGAAGCACGTTGTGTGTGGTCTGGAGCCAAGTCTGTGGGAGCCTGGTTAAGTGATCGTGAACATGAACATTGGTCTCTTGATTGGCCTCTTGCTGATGGTAGCATGGAAGAACTCAAGGGACTGGCTGAGAAGCATCATGAATCTGTGGCTAAGCTGAACAAGGATGCTCTACGGAAACGTGTTGGACGTGCTCAGTCAGTTTCTACACTTGCTCAATGGACGGTCTGAAAAATTGACTGATGGTGTCAGCCTAAGTCGTAGTTATTGACCTACACTAGAGAGACTTGGGAATGGAACTCCTGAAGGACCAGATTACCAAGTTGAAGGGACAGATTGCTGAATGGCACGCCTCTCCCCGAGTTGAAATGGAAGTTGGAGTAGGCAAATTCTACCCCAAACCCGATGCCAAAGGCGCACTCAACTTTCGGAGCGGTGTGGACATGCAGACCTTTCTCCGTGTTGCCAGTCGGCTCCAGTCCCGTGGTTTCCAGCCTCTCCCCCAAGAGAGTTATATGACCATCGGTATCAATGAGCAAGGCATTCGCTTCCGTATCCAGGGTGAGAATGTTATTGCTCAATACTGTCGTGACAATCGGATCAATCGTAAGGCCTTTACGGCGATGATCAAGGATAATAACATGTCAGAGGCTCAGTACAAACTCTCCAATGTAGACATTCCAGAGTATGATATTCGCGCACGTATCCGTCGTGAAATTGACCTGGATGCCACAGACGATCGTGTGAATGAGATCCTAGACAATTGGGACCGTAAGCGCAAGTACTTTCGTCTCATTCGCCGTTGGACCTTTGAGGGCAAGGGTGGTAAGTTTGAACTCAGTCTTGTGCGAAGCACCTTCCGTGGCAAGGATGGAAAACTCGGCGTCTTTACCTTCCAGGATCAAGATCTTCTTCGCGTAGATCCGACCTATGAGATTGAGTTTGAGATGGATCACACAGCATTTCCTGCCGACGATCCCTCCGCTCCAGATGCCGCATACAAGGCACTCATCAATGGTATTGGTGATATCCTCAAAGGTGTTCAGAACTCGCCTATGTTAATCCGTAATAGCACAAAACGTGATGTACTTCGCACCTATCGCCAAATCACTGGAATGGGTGAACATGATGGAAAACTAGAGTTTCGTGGTGTGAAGCCAGTTACTCTTGAGCTCATCAACATGGTGGCAGAAGAGATTCCTACCAAGGCGAATATTCGCAAAAACTACAATGTGACCGACAAGGCCGATGGTCTTCGTGTTCTGGCACTTGTGGATGAAATTGGCGAACTCTTCATGATTGACATGGCCTTTAACGTCTACAAGACGAATTATAAGAAGCCCGAGCTCAAGAACAGCATTCTGGACGGTGAGTATGTGACAAATACACTTGCTGGAAAGGCAATTCAACGGCTGCTCTTCTTTGACATCTACTTTACCAAGGGCGCAAAGGATGTTTCAACGCTTCCCTTCTTTGATCTGGCGACAGAGTGCCGCTATGGTGAAATGCTAGAATGGATGAAGTTGTGGAATGCGGATGGTGGACCTGAGCAGCTTGTGCGCAAGATTGATCTTGAACTCGGTGTGAAGGAATTTATGTTTGCAGATCCTGGAAATGGCGCAAGTATCTTCAAAAAGTCTGCTGATATGCTTGCCAAGGCAAAACTCGGAGCATATCACACAGACGGTCTCATCTTCACGCCGAATGACTTGCCGTTGCCTCCTCGTGGAGCATTCCTCCAGCAGTTCAAGTGGAAGCCAGCTGAGGACAACTCTATTGATTTCCTTGTAACATTTGAGAAGGATAAGGAGAATGAGTCTATGGATGCAATCACCGTAGGATTTCACCCTACAACAAAGGAAGCAGTGCGCTACAAGACGATGCTTCTCTTTGTTGGTAGCAACCATGACCAAAATCCTCGTGAGACTGTGCTTTACGAACAGTATGAGAAACGGTTCAAGCGGAAAGATAGTTACCGCCCTGTACTCTTCACTCCTGTTGAATATCCCGATGCCATGGCGGCCATCTGCTATTCCAATGTAGAACGGAATGAACACACCAATGAAGAGTATATTCGGTGTGAGAGTGGCGAGCCGATTCAGGACAAGAGCGTTGTAGAAATGCGTTATGATCCGAAACAGCCTGCTGGATGGCGCTGGATCCCTATGCGCATCCGTGCGGATAAGAACGAGCGATTCCTAAAGGGTGAGATCATGGGTACGATCAACAGTTCCATGACGGCCAACAATGTGTGGAATAGTATGCATAATCCTATTACGATACATATGATCACAACTGGCAGTGAAGTGCCGAGTGATGAGGAGCGTCGTGAACTTGATGCGGGCAAATCATCCAAGGATATCCTGAAGAAGACCTACTTTGAGCGTAAGCCGCTCAGTATGGATGAAAGTAAAATTAATGGAATGCGCGCCTTTCACCGCTTGTACATTAAAGAGAAGATTCTTTACAAGGCGGCATTCCATGGTAATCCTGGACGCAAACTGTTGGATCTTGCTGTTGGTGAAGGACAGGATTTGAATCGTTGGAAGTCTGGAAATGCTGGATTTGTGCTTGGTGTGGACTATGCTGGAGAGAGCATTACAAAGCCTGAGAGGGGCGCCTATGGTCGTCTGTTGAATGATATTGAACATCGTCGCAAGACAGACCCTCCTCTTCCTCCTATGCTGTTTGTGGTCGGCGATAGCTCCAAGCGTCTCATTACAGGTGAGGCTGGAAATGAAGAGATTGACAAGGCGATTCTTCGCGCCGTCTTTGGAAATCCTCTGGAGACAGATCCATCCATTCCTCTTGTACGGAGCAAAGGTGTGAATCAATTGGCCGACGGTGCGGATGCGGTGCTCTGTATGTTTGCCCTTCACTACTTCTTTGATAAGGAGGAAACATTCAATGGGCTTCTCCAGAATATTGCGGATACACTCAAAGTGGGTGGATACTTCTTGGGATGTAACTTTGACGGTCAGCGTGTCTTTGATGCCCTTCGTAAGATCAAGCAGGGGGATTCTCTGCGTGGTGAGACGGATGGTGGCAAGAGTATTCTGTGGGAAATCACAAAGGAGTACGAGGATATGGATGAATTGCCAAAGGATGAGACTGGATTTGGTCTACCTATTGATGTTACGGTTGTGAGTATTGGATCCAAGCACAGAGAGTATCTGGTTCCATGGGAACTCTTGCTCAAGAAGATGGCGACGATTGGATGCGAACTGGTCCCCGCAGAGGAGTTGGAGGCGATTGGATTGAAGAATAGCACCAATACGTTTGACAATTCCTTTGAGATGGCCAAGCGCGACAAGAGCCTCAAAGGTGGTGCGAAAAAGTTTGATATGCCAGAAATAGTCACGAAGTTCAGTTTCTTGAATCGCTGGTACATCTTCAAACGTGTCAGTAAGGGTCTGGGTGAACTTGGAAAGATGGTGCCTCTTGGCACTGGTGCTGGTGCTGGTGCCGCTGAAGGCGAAGAAGTCACTCCTGCAGAGGCGATGGCAACGGCTGCAGCACGTGCCGCGACTGGAATTGGTGCTGCCGAGGAAGAAGAAGGTGAAGGTGGTGCTGGTGCTGCTTCTGTTGCTGCTGCTCCTGCAACAGCCCGCGCTGCATTGCTCAGAACAGCTGCTGCGGTAGAGGGTACTGGGACTGCTACCGAATTCATGGCATCTATCGTCCCTGGCGGCCCTGGAGCAGCACGTCAAATGCAAGCACAACTGACAGCAGCACTTGTTGCTGGAAATAGCAAAACTGTCCAACAGTTGGATCAAGAGGCGATTCGTCTCGGTATCAAGCCTCCTCCTACCGCAGATGGCGGTCCTCCTGCACCTGGAACACTCGCACAGACCTTTATTGCCCAGCAACAGGGTCTTGCAGCGCTCCCTCTTGGTGCGGCCAATGAAACTGTTCCTGTTGCACGGACTGCAGTCGCCATGGAGCGGGGCAAAGCATATCCCACAGATACTCTCTACAAGTTTGGTGAAACAATCGCAACAAAAACAAATACTCATCTTAAGTTGCCTGTAGAATACGCTTCTTATGCAGCTCGTCATATGGCTCCCAACGCCCGTTTCCGTATTCGTGATGAAAGTGATGCAGCCGATACAACTCAATATCCTTCTATTACACACTTCTTGGCAGCCATGAAATTCAAGTATGCATCATCAAATCCTGACCTCGCAATTGAATTTAGCACTCTTGGCAGTATCCACAAACGGTTTGAGACACAGCGTGAACTCAGTCGTCAAACAGCCAAGAACAAGCGCATTTCTCAACCCGATGATCTCAAACTCTTAAATGAGGAAACCATTCAAATCAAACTGCGTGAGAAGGAACTTCTTGGAGATGCACGAGTAGCATTTGATGCGGCATCCTGGGCGATTCGTGAAAATGATCTGCTTAAATCAGCCATCCTTCAGCGTCTCAAGGGTGACAAGTGGTTCTGTACCATTGTGGGATATGCTCTCAAGCAAAACAAAGTGCTTGTCTATATCAATCCTGGTGAGTTAGAGCTTGGTGCAACAACCAAGGCTGCAAAGACTGGTACTAAGATTGAGGGTCAAAACAAGTATGGTCTGTTTATCACAGAAATTGCCAACGCAAATCCTGACATTCTCCGTGCATGTGTTGGATCTTAAAGGGCTGTCAATATAGTCAAGTGTAGACAATGGATCCGCAACCTGGTTATACAGAAGTGCTGATTCAACCTGAAATTCAAGAACC
>JACCDY010762801.1_pt1 | contig 128575 bp, 110 predicted proteins | sample 7446391 | NCBI WGS metagenome assembly JACCDY01 (sample SAMN15323451, study PRJNA562643) | freshwater metagenome | isolation source: river surface water | place: USA:Blue River Watershed | collected 2017-08-18 | reverse complement strand
GTGGTTGAAGACCGCGACGGAGAGGACCTTCTTCGCGTGGTCCTGCTCGATGACGTGCGCGTCGAGCTCGGCGCGGAGCGCCGCGGGCGCGATGATGTTCACCGGCGCGGGGCGCGGGGCGGCGGGAGCGGCCTGCCCGGCGGGGCCGGCGCCGGGCGCCGGGGCGGCGGCCTTGGCACGGTCGCGTTCGAGGAGGCGTCCGCAGGTGCCGACGCACGCGTCGCAGATGCCGACGCCGCCGGGGCCGGCGATCAGCTTGCCGGCCTGGGCCGCGGGCTTGCCGCAGAAGGAGCAGCTTTCGGCGCGGTCGCCGGACATCGGGTCAGGCGACGCCGCGCTTGGGCAGCACCACGTGGTCGACCAGGCCGTAGGCCTTGGCCTCGTCGGCCGTCATGTAGTAGTCGCGGTCGGAGTCGCGCTGGAGCTCGGCGTGGGTGCGGCCGCTGTGCTGGGCGAGCACCTTGTTCAGCGTGTCGCGCCAGCGGAGGATCTCCTTGGCCGCGATCGAGATGTCGGAGGTCTGGCCCCCGGCGCCGCCGCTGGGCTGGTGGATCATGATGCGCGAGTTGGGGAGCGCGTGGCGCTTGCCCTTGGTGCCCGCGGCGAGCAGCACGGTCGCCATGCTGGCGGACAGCCCGATGCAGTAGGTGTTCACCTCGCAGCTGAGGAAGTTCATCGTGTCGTAGATCGCCATGCCCGCGGTCACGGAGCCGCCGGGGGAGTTGATGTAGACGTGGATGTCCTTCTTGGGGTCCTCCATCTGGAGGAAGAGCATCTGGGCGATGACCGCGTTGGCGACCTCGTCGTAGATGGGGGAGCCGAGGAAGATGATGCGGTCCTTGAGCAGGCGGCTGTAGATGTCCCACGCCCGTTCGCCTCGGGCGTCGCGTTCGACCACGTTGGGGATGATGTAGGACATGGGATGGGTTCTCGTCCCTGCAGTGTGCCCGGGACTCAGGCTTTCTCAACCTTGGCCGCCTCTTCTCCGCCAAGCACGGCGTCGAGGGCCTTGTTCAGGACGAGGTCGCGGCGGATCTCGGCCAGCCGCTGGCGGTCCTGGACGAGCTTCTGCGGGTCGGTCTGGGCGGCGTAGGCGGCGCGCATGACGGCGGCGCTGAGCTCCTCGCGGGAGACCTCGACCTTGGCCTCCTCGGCGATGCGGGAGAGCACGAACTGGGCGCGGACGCGGACGGCCGCGGCCTTGCGGGACTCGGCCAGGATCTCGTCGCGCTGGGCCTCGAGCTGGTCGGGCTGGACGCCGGAGCGCATGCGCAGCTGGGCGTATTCGTAGAAGAGTTCGCGGGCGACCGCGTCGACGGCGGATTCGGGCAGGGGGAAGTCGAGTCCGGCGAGGAGGGCGTCCACGGCCTTCTCACGGCGGGCGCGGTCGGCGGCCTGGCGGCGGGATCCTTCGACGCCCTTGCGGAGCTGGGCGCGGAGCTCGGCCTCGTCGGCCACTCCGACGGACTTGAAGAACTCCTCGTTGAGTGCGGGCACGGCCTTGCGGCGGACTTCGAGGGCCTCGATGGAATAGGCGACCTTCTTGCCGCGGAGGGCCTCACGCTCGTGGTCGGCCCCGAAGGTGTGGACGGCCTCGGCCTTGTCGCCGGCCTTGAGGCCGACGAGGGCCTTGGTGACGGCGGGCACGGCGACGATCTCGCCTTCCGCGCCGGCCTCCTCCCAGGTCGACTGGGCGTGGCCGAAGGTCTTGGCCTCGGCGTCGATCTCGGAGACGGGCTTGCCGTCGATGACGCCGGAGTAGGAGACGCGCACGTAGTCGCCCTTGGCGGCGGCCTCGTCGGTCTTCTCGTAGCGGGAGCGCTGTTCGCGCAGCTTCGTCAGGTGCTCCTCAACGTCGGCGTCGGTGACCGTGACGGCCTCCTCGGGCACCTTGACCGACTTCCAGTCGGGGGTCTTGAAGTCGGGCACGATGTCGACCTCGTAGCGGATGACGACGTCCTGACCGGCCGCGGAGTCGTCGCGCTGGACGTCGGCCAGACCGTAGAGGGTGAATGACTTCTCCTCGCCGATGCGGGCGTAGCCCTTTGAGAGCAGGCGCTGGCTGACCTCGTCGGCGATGGCCTTGCCGTACTTGCCCCGCACGATGGGCTCGGGCGCCTTGCCCGGACGGAAGCCGGGAAGGGAGGCCTCGCGCATGAAGCCGCGCACGACCTCCTTCTCGGCGGCGGCGACGTCCGCGGCGGGGATCGTCACGGTGACGCTCCTGCGGGTCGGGTTGGTGACGGCGATCTTCAGTTCCATTTGCTTCGGTGAGAGGGGGAGTCCGCCCGCGGCCCAGGCCGCAGGGGGGAATGTCCGAGCAAAGGGAAGGGACCCCCTCGGTCAACAGCGGAGGCGGGCTGATTTCAGCCCTTGCCGGCCAGTTTGCGCCTCAGCCGGGGCAGCACGCAGCGGGGCACGAAGGCGGCCGCCTGGGAGAGGCGGTGGCGCGCGATGTCCTTCACGAAGCTCGAGGAGGTCACGAACTGGTCCTGGCTGGGCATGAGGACGACCGTCTCGATCTCCGGGGCCATGAGCCGGTTGGCGTGGGCGAGGTCGAACTCGAACTCGAAGTCGCTGAACTTGCGCAGGCCGCGGATGATGGCGGCCGCCTTCTGGCGGCGGGCGAACTCCACCGTCAGGCCGGAGAGTTCGCGCACCTCGACGCCCCGCATGCCGCGGCACGCCTCGCGGGCCATGGCCAGGCGTTCGGCGAGGGAGAACCAGGGATGCTTGGCGTCGCTCGCGGCGACGGCGACGATCACGCGGTCGAAGAGGCGCGCGGCGCGACGGAGCACGTCGAGGTGCCCCTTGGTCACGGGGTCGAAGGTGCCGGGGTACACGGCGGTGCGTCGCTGGCGGGCCATCGTTTTCCTGTTGCGGCTCACTCTCACGCGGGAACATCCTCGCCGCAAGCCCGCATGCAGCTTCTCCGCCAAGTGCCCAACATCCTGACCGCCGCCCGCATGCCCGCGGTGGTCCTCATCACGGTCTGGACCCACTGGGCGGGCGTCTGGGCCAGCGCCGCGCTGGCGCTCTTCATCGTCGCCGCGCTGACCGACGTGTTCGACGGCTGGATCGCGCGCAAGCTCGACGCGGTCACGGACTTCGGGCGGCTGATGGACGCGCTGGTGGACAAGATCTTCATCCTTGGCCTGCTCATCGGCATGGCCGCCACGGACTGCCTGCCGGTGACACGCTGGGATGACGCCGGCCGCGCGCTGCCCGCCGACCCTTCGGCGGCGCTGTTCGCCTCGTTCGGGGTGATGCTCATCCTGGCGCGTGAGTTCCTCATCACGGGCCTGCGCCTCGTGGCCGCCGCCTCGGGGCAGGTGCTCGAGGCCGAGGGGCTCGGCAAGATCAAGACGTTCCTGCAGATCATCGCCATCGGCCACCTCATCGGCCTGCGCGCCTACGAGACGCACTGGAAGCTCTCCGCGGCCTGGCATCAGCGCTGGGAGCTCATCATCACGTCGCTCTTCTGGCTGGCGGTGCTGCTCACGGTTGTCTCGGGCGCCAGCTACCTCATCCGGCACCGCCGGCACCTGCCCGGCCTCTCGTCATGATCGTCCAGGTCGCCACCCTCGGCCCGCTCGGGCGTCTCAGGGCGCCGGGCACCTGGGGGTCGGCCGCGGGCCTGCTCTGGTGGGCGCTGGTCGTGCGGCTCGCCCATGCCAGGGGCTGGCACCACGAGCTTCTCTTCGACCTGCTGGTGGTCGCGTCGGCGGTGTTCATCTGCGGCGTGGCCGCCTTCATGATCGGCAAGAAGGATCCCTCCGAGGTCATCCTCGACGAGTTCGCCGCGATGCCGCTGGTCTTCCTGCTCAATCCCTACGTCCATTCGGGCAAGTCCTCGCTGCTGCTCATCCTGCTCGGCTTCCTGCTGTTCAGGCTGTTCGACATCACGAAGCCGTTCGGGGTGCGGGCCCTGGAGCGGCTGCCGGGCGGCCTCGGCATCGTGATGGACGACGTGCTCGCCGCGCTTTACGCGAACCTCGCGCTGCAGGCGGTCGCCCGCCTCTGGGCCCTGCTCTGATGGAACTCCGCTTCGTCGCCGTGCCGGCCTCGGTCGTCCGGGTGACGGGCGAGGACGCGGCCGCCTACCTGCAGGGACAGTGCACGGCCGACCTCCGTCCGGGCGCTCCGGCGCACGCGCTCTGGCTCAACCGCAAGGGCAGGACGCTGGCGCACACGTTCATCGTCCCTGAGCCCGACGGGTCCTTCCTGCTGGTCGCGGAGCGCGCACCGGCCGCGAAGGTCATCGGGGTGGTCACGGCCAACGTGATCGCTGATGACGTCACGGCTTCCGACGAATCCGCCCGCTGGAGCTGGGGCATGATTCTCGGTTCGGCCGAGCCGCCCCTGCCGATCGGCGCCCAGGCCTTCGCCTCCGCCTGGCTGCCTGACCATGACGCGCATGCCTGTCTGGGGCCGGCCGGCCTGCCGCCCGGCTGCGTTCCGGGAGAATTCGCGGACCTGGAACGCGCGCGGATCCTCGCCGGCGTGCCGGCCGTGCCGGACGACTGCGGCGAAGGCGAGTTTCCGCAGGAGTGCGGCCTCGACGCCTGGGTCTGTCACGACAAGGGCTGCTACCTCGGCCAGGAGGTCATGGCGCGGATCCGTTCCATGGGCACCCTGCGTCGCGTCCTCCGCCGCGTGACCGCCGCGCGAGGGCTCGTCACGGGCCTCGGCCTGCGCACGGCTGACGGCCGTCCCGCCGGGACCTTGCGCTCCGCCGTCGGCGACGCCGGATTGGCCCTGGTCTCCGCCGACCTTCCTGAAGGCGACGAGCTCGCATCCGACGCCGGGCCGGTGCGGCTGGGGCCGCCCGCCGTCCTGCCGTCCTGATTCCGCTTTCCGTTTGCGGGCGGAAGGCTGCTCCGCACCTTGGAGGTGCGATGCCCGCAGAGTTCCATTATCAGGATCCCTTCCCGCTCGGACCCGACGCCACCGAGTACCGCCTCCTCACCAAGGAGCACGTGTCCGTGGGCGAATTCGACGGACGCCCCGTGCTGAAGGTGGCCCCGCAGGCGCTGACCCTGCTGGCCAACCAGGCTCTGCACGACATCAACTTCCATCTGCGCACCTCGCACCTGCGCCAGGTGGCGGCCATCCTCGACGACCCGGAGGCCAGCGACAACGACCGTGCCGTCGCGCTCGCGATGCTCCGCAACGCCGAAGTGGCGGCCAAGGGCGTGCTGCCCTTCTGCCAGGACACCGGGACCGCGCAGATCGTGGCCAAGAAGGGCCAGCAGGTCTGGACCGGCGGCGGTGACGCCGAGGCGCTCTCCCTGGGCGTCTACCAGGCCTATGCGCAGAACAACCTGCGCTACTCCCAGATGGCGCCGCTCGACATGTACGCCGAGAAGAACACCGGCACCAACCTGCCCGCGCAGGTCGACATCATGGCTTCCGACGGGATGAAGTACGAGTTCCTCTTCGTCGCCAAGGGGGGCGGCTCCGCGAACAAGTGCTACCTCTACCAGGAGACCAAGGCGGTCCTGAACCCGAAGTCACTCGTCGCCTTCCTCACCGAGAAGATGCAGTCGCTCGGCACGGCCGCGTGCCCGCCCTACCACCTCGCCTTCGTCATCGGCGGCACCTCGGCCGAGGCCACCATGAAGGCCGTCAAGCTGGCCTCGACGCACTACTACGACGCCCTGCCGACCTCCGGCAACGAGCACGGGCGGGCCTTCCGCGACACCGCGCTCGAGGCCGAGCTCCTCCAGGTCGCGCACCGGCTCGGCATCGGCGCCCAGTTCGGCGGCAAGTGGTTCGCGCTGGACGTGCGCGTCATCCGCCTGCCCCGCCACGGCGCCTCCTGTCCGATCGGGCTCGCCGTCTCCTGCTCGGCCGACCGCAACGCCAAGGCGCGCATCGACAAGGACGGCGTCTGGATCGAGAAGCTCGAGACGGATCCCGGCCGCTTCATCCCCTCGGGCGCGCGAAAGCATGCCGACGCCTCCAAGGTCGTGAAGGTCGACCTCAATCGTCCCATGGCGGAGATCCGCGCCGAGCTCTCCCGGCATCCCGTCACCACGCGGCTCGCGCTCACCGGCACCCTGGTCGTCGCCCGCGACATCGCGCATGCGAAGCTGCGCGAACGTCTCGACCGCGGCGAGGGACTGCCGCAGTACATCAAGGACCATCCGGTCTACTACGCCGGTCCCGCCAAGACGCCTGCCGGCATGCCTTCGGGCTCCTTCGGGCCCACCACCGCGGGACGCATGGACAGCTACGTCGAGCTCTTCCAGAAGCACGGCGGCTCCCTGGTCATGATCGCCAAGGGCAACCGCGGCCAGGCCGTGACCGACGCCTGCAAGGCCCACGGCGGATTCTACCTCGGCTCCATCGGGGGGCCCGCCGCGATCCTCGCGCAGGAGAACATCCGCAAGGTCGAGGTCATCGACTACCCTGAGCTGGGCATGGAGGCCGTGTGGAAGATCGACGTCGTCGACTTCCCCGCCTTCATCCTCGTGGACGACAAGGGCCACGACTTCTTCCGCGAACTGCCAGGGGGCTGCGGCATCTGCGGTCCCTGAGGCCTCCGTTCAGGGCTGCGGCACGTAGGTCGACTTGTCGTAGGCCAGCGCCGTGCGGAAGTAGAAGTCGGTCCCGGGCACCGTGAGTCCGAGGCCGAAGCCGACGCCCTTGCCGAAGCGCTTCGCGATGCGCTGGCAGAGCCAGCCCCACCAGAGGAAGAGCAGGATCAAGCAGATCGCTTTCACGCCATTGTCGCGCGCGGCCAGGATGGGGATCAGGAGCAGCATCGGCAGCGTCCACCAGGCGGAGAGCCCCGCGATGCGCGTGATGATCATGTGATGGTAGACCGGGATGACCGCCTTCCATCCCTCATGCCCCGCCTTTTCGAAGATCAGCCAAAGCCCGCGGAGGCTGAAGACGACCGCGGCGACGAGTGTCGTGGCGAGGAAGCTCACCCAGAAGACCTTTCCGTAGACTTCGGCGGGCACGTCGGCGAGGAGGGTGGCGAGGGCGGGGCTCATGAAGATGATCATGGCCGGCAGGCCGCGCCTGTCCATCCCGCTGAGGGACGAAAAAGGGCGCCCTTCGGGCGCCCTTGATTCCGTGATTGCGGCTTTTTCTCAGGCCTGGGCGGCCTGATCTCCGACGTACTTCGAGGAACCGAAGCCGAGGATCAGCCAGAAGATCGGCGCGAGGAACACGAGGCCGAGGGCGAAGCCGACTCCGTGGCCGAAGCGCTTGCTCACGTTGACGTGGTTCCAGATCACGATGCCGAGCCAGGCCAGGCCCCCGATGACGGGGATGAAGTTCAGAAGGAAGGTCAGGGCGAGCCACCCGGACTGTCCTGCGACGCGGAAGAGCACCACCAGGTTGTAGACCGGGATGATGGCGGCCCAGCCAGGCTGGCCGGCCTTGGAGAAGGTCTTCCACATGCCGATGATGACCACGAGGCCGACCAGGGCGAAGACGAACATGAAGGCCCCAAGCAGGGCGAGGATGCCGCCGGCGACGGCGGCATCGTTGTCAGAGACTTGGGCGAGCAGGGAGGCGATGGATGAGTTCATCGCCATCTCTATTATGGCCAGCCCCGGGCGCAGTCGAGCCGCAAAGCCGGGGCCGGGCCGGAACTCACTTCTCCCAGTCCAGCGCGCCGCGCTTCACTTCGTAGACCAGGCCGAGCACCAGCACGCCCAGGAAGACCGCCGTGGCGGCCGTGATGGCGATGCCGGCGGCGAGAAATTCCCGATAAACGAGGGCCCACGGCACCAGGAAGACCACTTCGATGTCGAAGAGGATGAAGAGCATCGCGGTCACGTAGAACTTCACCGCGAAGCGGGGGTGGGCCTTGCCCTCCATGGGCAGGCCGCACTCGTACGCCTTGTCCTTGATGTAATTGCCCTTGGCGCGCTGTCCGAAGAGGTGGCTGACCGCGAGGATCGCGACCGGCACGGCGAGTCCGAGGGCCGCCTGCACGAGCGCGGGCAGGTAGGTCGCGAGCGACTGGGCTTCGGCGATCAGCATCGTGTCCCCAAGAAAAAGCCCCTGCCTGCGGAGGCAAGGGCTTTCGGGAAAACGCGTCGGCGTCCCGTCACTTCTGCGGGGCGGGCGGCGTGAACTTCGGCAGCCCGACGTCGCCCTGGGGCGGGACATCAGCGGGCGGCGGGGGAGGCTCGACCGCCTTGCGGAAGTCGGCTACCGTCGCGGGAATCTGGTCCGCCAGCCATCCCGACATCGCGAACTCCGCCTTGGCGCCGAGCGCGTTGGCGGGGTGCTTCGGGTCCGAGTGCTTTGCGCGGACGAACAGCTTGGGCTGGTCGGCGGGCGTGGCGCCGGGGACACGACCGAGCGTGACGGTGAGCGTCGTGCCGTCGAAGTAATCGAGCTTCACCGTCACCGCCTTCTCGAAGGCCTTCTTCGCCGTGGCGTCATCCTTGGGCAGCGCGTCCGTGGCGCGCAGGTTGGAGAGGCTGCCGGCGATGCTCTCCAGCACGCCCGACTCCTTGCCCGGGAACGGCTGTCCCTTGGCCGGCCTGGCGCCTGAGACCGAGCCGTCGGCGGCCGTCAGCGTCAGGGACTTCACCTCTTCGGGCGCCTTGTTATGGAGCAGCGGATCGAACCATGACGTCGGATCGCCCTCCACGTAGCCGGTGAAAGTCGTGCGCAGCGCCTCCGGGGCGCCCTTGAGCCGTACCGCCGAGCCGGAGCCGTCGTCGGTCGTGCGGCCGATCTCGGCCGACCACGACCTGCCATCGGCGGCCGTGAGCGTGACGGAGGTCTCTCCGAGCCCCAGGCGTTCGATCCGCTTGGCGTTGGACGTCAGGACGCCGAGGTTCTCGGCCTTCTGGAGCGAACGGAGCAGCGGAGCGAGGCGGTTCTCGACGTCGGCCGGCAGGCCCAGCTTCTCCTTCACCGTCCAGACGTCGCCCGCGCCCTTCTCGATCGTGGCGGACTTGCCGTTGGCGCGGACCTCCACCTTGACGGCGGCGGTTAGCAGGGCGGCGTCGACGAGGGGCGACTTGGCGGGAGCGGCCGGGGCCTCCGGGCGGCCGAGCTTGAGCACGGCCAGGGCGGCCAGTCCGAGGACCAGCGTGGCGATGAGCAGGTTCTTGGTGCGCATGGCGGATCAGGAGGACTTGCGGCGGCGGGACAGCGCGTAGGCGAGCCCGAGCAGGGCGGCGAGCGCCGGTCCGGAGACGAGGTTGAGGACCTGGAGGCGGCGGCCGAGCGAGTTCACGTCCTCGCTGAGGCCGCGGCGGATGACGCGGCGCTCTTCCGAGAGCCGGTCGACCTCGTCCTGGAACTTCTGCACCTCGCGCTGCATCTCGGGCGTGATGACGAGCGCGCCCTTCTGCACGCCGGCTCCGCCGGTGCGGGAGAGCTCGGTGATGCGCGCGTTGGCCTCCTCCAGCTTGCGCTCGATCTCGTCGAGCTTGGCCTGGTACTGCATCGAGGCTTCGCGCTCGAGGGCGAGCACCTTCGTGAAGGGGCGGATCGAGGTGCCCTTGGCGCGCAGCTCCACCAGCTCCTCGCTTCCTGCGAGCGTCTCGAGGGCGCTCAGCGCGAAGGAGAGGTTGTCATTGATGGCCTCCATGGCGACCTGGCCGCCGCCGATCTGGCGCTGACGCACCGTGAACGGGTCGAGCATGAAGTCCGAGTCGGCCACGACGAGCAGGCGGCCCGGCTTGGCGGACTCCTTCAGGTGTCCGTCGGCCTTGGGCGCCGGGGCCGGCTTGCCGTCCGGTCCGGGGGCGGCCTTGGGCGGGCCCTCGGGGAATGCGGAGGTGAACGTGCCCGTCACCGCGGCGGCGAGCACGCGGGCGCGGCCGTCGGCCTTGAAGGCGAGCGCCACCTTCTCGAACGGGCCGGCGGTGGCCGAGGCCGTCGGGACCGAGCCTGCGCCCGGTCCGGAGAGCGTGACCAGCGGCGCGAGCTTCAGCCGTTTCTCCGCGCCGGAGATGAGGGCCAGCTCGCCGGCCTCCATGAAGCCGAGTTCGCGGAGGTCGCTGGTGAGCGGGGAGTCCGGAGCCAGGCCCGAGGGCGGCACCGAGAAGGCGGAGGGATACTGCACCGGCTCACCGCGTGAGCCGCGGATCGCGACCGAGTTGGCCGCGTCGCCGGCGACGCCCGCCATCTCGGCGTTGACGCCCCAGCCGCGGAGCAGCGCGGGGTCGCTGGAGGCGCCCATGGCCGCCATCGGCGCGACCATGAAGGGCATGCTGCCCTGCTGGAACTTCTGGAAGCGCGAGAGCGGGTCGGCGGCCACGAACACCGCCCCCCCTTTCATCAGGAATTGGTCGACCTGGTAGGCGAGCCCTTCGGCGAGGCCGAACGGGTGGATGAGCGCGACGACCTTCACGTCCTTGGGCAGCTCCGCCGTCTGGTTGCTCAGCGTCAGCACCTCGAACGTCTGGCCGAGCTCGGCGATGAGGAAGTCGGCCGGACCGCCCTGGTCCCCCTGCGGCGACGGCGCGCCGCCGAGCGGCAGCCCGCTGATGACCGCGAGCTTCGGGCGTTCGAGCCGCGAGGCCGAGGCGACGAGCTTCGTCACGTCGTACTCGAGGAAGCGTTCGCGGGAGGGGTCGAGCATCGGCACGGCCTTGACCGTGTCGGCCTGCGTGGCGGTGAGCCCGAGGTAGGCGGAGCCCTGCGGCGTGCGCATCGCGCCGAGCGCGTGGCGCTGGGCGCGCTGCTCCTCCTTGGTGTCGGGCCGCGGATCCGTGACCGTGAGGCGCACCTTGCCGCCGGAGCGCGCGGCGTACTCGCGCAGCAGCGTCTCGACGCGGCGCGCGTAGCTCTCGAGGTAGGGGCGCAGCTTCACGTCCGAACGGCTGGCGAAGAGTTCGAGCGTGACGGGCTCCTCGAGCCCGCGCACGACCTTGAGCGAGCCGGGCGAGAGCGTGAACGTGCGGTCCTCGGTCAGGTCCCGCCGCACGTCGACGGCGCCGAAGATCAGGTTGGCGAAGAAGGCCGCGGCCAGGACGGCGAAGGCGGCGACGATGGCTTGGGTGCGTGACATCTTGGGTTCCTCCGGTTCAGCGGCGTTCGATGACGATGGCGCTCAGCCCGAGCCCGGCGAAGGCGACGGACAGGAAGTAGGCGGCCGGACGGGCGTCCAGCAGTCCGAGCGTGAAGGGCTCCAGGTTGCGCCAGAGGCCGAGCCGGCGGACCTCGTCGACCGCGCCCGACGCGAGCACGCCGGAGAGCAGCTCGTCGAAGACGCCGTAGCCGACCAGGACGAGGATGAAGCAGCCGAGGAAGCCCGTGACGAAGGCGATGACCTGGCTGCGGGTGAGGGCGGAGGCGACCGCGGCCACGCCGAGGCAGGCGCCGGCGCAGAGCAGTGAGCCGACGTAGCCCGCGGCGATCACGCCCGCGTCGGGGTCGCCGAGCCAGCCGACCGTGAAGGCGACGGGCAGGGTGATGACCAGCGCGCAGGCGAGGAAGAGCCAGGCGGCGAGGAACTTGCCGAGCGCGGCCTGCCACACGGTGACCGGCCAGGTGAGCAGCAGCTCCAGCGTGCCCTGTCGGCGCTCCTCCGCCCAGAGCCGGGCTCCGGCCGCGGGGGCGAGGAAGGCCCAGAGCCACGGATGATAGAGGAAGAAGCGGTCCAGGCTGGCTACGCCGGACTCGTAGAGCCCGCCCACGAAGAACGCGAGCGACACCGCGAAGGCGTTGAAGACGGCGAGGAAGACGTAGGCGAGGGGCGTGCGGAAGAAGCCGGCGAACTCGCGGCGCAGCACCGCGCGGAAGGCGGCGGCTGCGGGGGGTCGGGCGGAAGAGGATGCGTTCATGGAAGGGGGCGGTTCAGGCGGTGAGCTGACGGAAGACGGCGTTGAGGTCGGCGCCGCGCGCGAGGAACTTCTCGCGCGACTCGTCGCAGCGGATCTCGCCGCGGGCGATGACGATCACGCGCGTGCAGAGCTCCCCGACCTCCTCGAGGATGTGGGTGGAGACGATGACGGCCTTGCGGGCGGCCATGTCCTTGAGGATGCGGCGCACCTCGTGCTTCTGGTTCGGGTCGAGTCCGTCCGTGGGCTCGTCGAGGATGAGGACCTCGGGGTCATGGATGACCGCCTGGGCGAAGCCCACGCGCATGCGGTAGCCCTTGGAGAGCGTGTCCACGTTCTGTCCCGCGACCTCGCCGAGCCGGCATAGGTCGAGCGTGGCCCGCACGCGCTCGGCGGCGTCGTCCAGCCCGCGCAGGTCGGCGGCGAAGCGGAGGAACTCCCGGACGGTCATCTCGCCGTAGGCCGGGGCTCCCTCGGGCGAGTAGCCGAGGTGGCGCTTGGCCCCGACCGGATCTTCCGCGACGTCACGGCCGGCCACGGAGGCCGTGCCGGCGTCGGCGCGCAGGTGTCCGGTGAGGAGCTTCATCGTGGTGGACTTGCCGGCCCCGTTGGGTCCGAGGAATCCCACGACTTCGCCGCGGTCCACGGCGAAGGAGACGTCGCGCACGGCGAGGAGCTCGCCGTAGGCCTTGCGGAGGTTTTTCGCTTCGATGAGTGCCATGAGGGTAAGGTCGTTCAGCGCTGCTGCGGGGTGCCCTGCACCGCAAGGCGGATGCCGGCCTCCTGGAGCTTCTCGGCGATGCGCACCGTGAGGCGCTGGTGGAAGTCGAGCTGCCGGCGCACGTCCGCCGGGTGGTACCAGTAGATGTAGCGGACGTTGACCGACCATTCGGCGAACTCCAGCACGCTGACCAGCGGCGGATGGCGCGGGTCCGAGCCCTCGTGCCCCTCCAGCGCCTGCCGGACGATGTCGGCGGCCTGCCGGACCTTCTCGGCCGGAGCGTTGGCCTCGAGGTGCACCAGCTCCAGCGTGCGGATGAAGTCGCGCCGGGACAGGTTGACGATGGGCCGGTTGGCGAGGTCGCTGTTCGGGATGGTGAGCGTCTGCCCGTCGTTAAGCTCGATGGTGGTGGAGCGCAGGCCGAGCGCGCGCACCTTCCCCTCGTGCGAGCCGGTGTTGATGACGTCGCCGAGCGTGAAGGGCTGGTCCACGATGAGCATGGCCGCCCCGAACACGTTCTTGAGCGTGTCCTGTGAGGCGAAGCCGATGCCGATGCCGCCCGCCGCCAGCAGGCCGAGTATCGACTTCGAGATCTCGGGGTCGATGATGGATACGGCTTTCACGCCGCCGACGAGGACGACCGCGATGCGCGTGACGGTGGCCAGCATGGGGACCAGCACGTCGTCGAGCTTGTTGTCGGTCTGGTCGGCGAGCTTCTGGGCCCAGGCGACGGGCACGGCGACCATCTGGTAGACGGAGGCGGTGTGGGCGAGGGACACCAGCAGCTTGATGGCGGGACCGGCGATGGCTTGATACTGCTCGGGGATGAGGCCCGGGTTGCGGTCCTCGTAGAAGAAGAGCGTGTAGGCGGGGATGAGGTACTGCAGGGAACGTCCGACGGCGGCGATCAGCGCCTCGATGACCGGGCTGCGGCGGAAGAGACCGGAGATCCATCCCAGGACGCGCTTCGAGGCCCAGCCGATGGCGGCGCCCGCGACGATGTAGGCGAGGGCCATGGCGATGAGGTTGGTGTCGAGGGGCGCCGCGGCGGCCGCGGTGGCGGGCTCAGTCTGTGCGAGCAGGGTCATGCGGGTCGCGGGGGAGGGGTCGTTGGACTTAGCCGGGTGCCGTCCTGATTTCAAGCGTCGCCGAACGCCCAATCCGCTTGAAGCGGGGGAGGGGCTCCGCCACGCTGGTCCGAGGCATGAGTGAATCCCCAGAAAAGCCCTCCGGCCGGCCCGTGGTGCTCACCTGCGCGCAGCCGACCGGGAGGCTCCATCTGGGCAACTATCTGGGGGCGGTCCTGAACTGGGGCCGCATGCAGGACGACCATGAGTGCTACTTCGGCATCGTGGACCAGCACGCCATCACCGTGCCCACGGTGCCGGCCGAGCTCCGGGAGAACACCTATTCCTGCCTGGCCCAGTACGTGGCCTGCGGCCTGGACCCGGCCCGCAGCCGCCTCTTCGTGCAGTCCCACGTCCTCGGCCACACCGAGCTGGCCTGGGTGCTGGGCTGCCTCTGCCCGCTGGGACAGCTGGAGCGCATGACCCAGTTCAAGGACAAGTCGCGCAAGCAGCAGAGCGTCGACGCCGGACTGCTCTACTACCCGGTGCTGATGGCCGCCGACATCCTGCTCTACAACGCCTCGCTCGTGCCGGTGGGCGACGACCAGAAGCAGCACCTCGAGCTGGCCCGGGACCTGGCCCAGAAGTTCAACCACCGCTACTCGGCGACCTTCCGCGTGCCCGAGCCCTTCATCTCCAAGGTCGGCTCCCGCATCATGTCGCTGCAGGATCCCGGGGCCAAGATGTCCAAGTCCGACCCCAATCACGCCGCCACGGTCTTCATCACCGACCGGCCGGAGGACGTGCGCCGCAAGGTCATGTCCGCCGTCACGGACTCGGGCTCCGAGGTCCGCGCCGGAGACGACAAGCCCGGCGTGACCAACCTGCTCTCCATCCTGTCCGCCTGCACGGGGCGTCCGGTGGCCGCCCTCGAATCCGAGTTTTCCGGCAAGGGCTACGGCGACTTCAAGAAGACCGTCGCCGACGCGGTCGTCGCCGCGCTCGATCCCGTCCGGATCCGCTACGACGAGCTCATCAAGGACAAGGGCGAGCTCACGCGCATCCTCAAGGCCGGCGCCGAGCAGGCGCAGGCGACCGCCTTCCGCACGCTCTCCAAGGTCCACCGCAAGGTGGGCTTCGTGGAGCGGCCCCGCTGAACCTTCCTCCGACCCATGCTCACCCGCGACCTCGAAAAGCTCCTGAAAGAGAAATGGTTCCTCGTGGCGGCCGACTTCATCGCCGTCGTCGCCGTGCTCAGCCTCGGACTGGACCCCCATGACGCCTACGAGGGCTTCCTCGCCGTGCTGGGGATCCTCGGCGCCTCGCTCATCGTCGTGGTGCCGGTGATGCAGGACGGCGGAGGCCGCGCCGAGCGTCTCGCCGAACAGGCGCGCCTCCGGGCCGCGCTCAAGGAGGAGATCGACCAGCTGCGCGACGACTTCCGCACGGGAGTGGAGGCCGCCGCCCGCCGCGCCGCCGACGCCGAGGCCGGAGCGCGCAAGGCGGGCGAGGCCGCCGCGGCGGCCGTCGCCCAGCGCGCTTCGTCCGAGATCAACGCGCTCAAGTCGGCGTTGGAAGGCCTCAAGGGCGAACTCACGGCGTTGTCGCAGTCGCTGGAGGACAAGGGGGCCGACGACGAGCTCAACGCCCGCGTCGACTCCCTCGCCGCCGCCGTGCGCGGCGCCGTCGCCGACGTCGAGGAGGTCTCCTCGGAACTCACGCTCCTTAAGGAGAAGGCCCCTTCGTCCGAGGACATCGTCAAGGACGTGAAGAAGGAGCTCAAGAAGTCCGCGTCCGCACTTGCCGAGCGCATCGATGACCTTGCCGGCCGCGTCGAGGCGCTCGCCGCGCGCGCTCCGTCCTCCGCCGCGCCCGTCCCGCCTCAGGCCGAGGCCGAGGCGGAAGACGAGGAAGAGGAGGAGCCGTCGACGGCCGCTCCCGCAAAGGCCGAGGCCGACCCCGGACTTTTCGAGGAGGAGCCCGGAGAGGAGGCTCCCGCGCCCATGGCGAAGGCGGCCGAAGGGCAGGGCACCTCCCTCACCATCAATCTGATGATCGGCATCGGCAACAAGCCGTTCGTGCGAGGCAGCGGGCCCGGGCTCAGCGCAGACAAGGGCGTCCCCATGAACTTCCTGGGCATCGGCCGCTGGCAGTGGACCTGTCCTCAGCCGGACGCGGCGGCCACGGTCGAAGTCTGGAAGAACGACCAGACCCCCCTGGGCGAGCCGGTCCATCTCCCGGGAGGCGAGCCCGTGGAGCTGGACGAAGGGCATTTCGGCGGGGCCTGAGCATGCCGGGGGCGCGGACGATCGGCCTGCTGCTGTCCGCTTGGGCCGTGGGCGCTTCCGCCGCCGAACCGCCGCCGCCTGAGCCCCCGCGCGTCTTCTTCGCCGAGCCCCGCATCGCCACCGTCGTCGGCGAGCGTCAGCCCGAGGTCAGCTTTGCGATGGCCCACCTGTCGGCCCTCGACCGCTATCTTGAATATGTCGTCGGCGCCGCGCCGCCGCAGGGCTCGGGCGCCCGGGTCGAGCTCGCGGACGTCGTCGGCCGGCCCGACGTGGAAGCACGGGCGGCGGCCGGACACATGCTGATCGTCGTCCGACCGGGGGAGACGCTGGCCTTCGCCGATCGCTGCGCCGAGGCGGCCGCCCGCGCCTGGCTGGGTCGCGTCGCGCTCTCGGCCGGCGTCGCGCCGGCCGCCGAGCCGTGGCTCGTGCAGGCCCTCGCCGCCGAGTCCCTCGTGCAGCTGCGCCCCGCGCTGGCCGACCTCTGGCTCCGTGAGGCCTCCCTTTCACCCGCGCCCGCCTACGCCGAACTGGCCGCGGGCAGGGCCTCCATGCGTGAGGCGTTCCTGCTCTGGCGCTGCCTCAGGCAGGAGCTGCCGGGTCCCGAGGCCGTCGCCGCGCTCCCGGAGATGGCCCGCGGCCGGAGGTTAGCCGCGCTGCTCGCCGCCCGGTCGCGCGACCCCGAGGCGTGGTGGCCGTTGCGCCGGTCGGAGCTCCTGCTGTCGCGCTCCCCCGTCTCCCTCGGCATGAGGGAGTCCTCCGAGGCCTTGGACGACATCGCCGCGTTCGTCTTCGACCTGGGCGCCGGAGACGCCGTGTTCACCGGACCGGAGATCGTGCCGCACCGGCGGCTCGCGGCCGTCAGGCAGGGCGTCGAGACGCGCCTCCGGGGACTTCGCCGCGAAATCATCCGGCAGAATCCCGTCTACCACAACGCCTGGCGTTCGCTGGGCCTCTGGCTCGAGCGTTTCCAGGACGCCGAGCCCGTAGAACTCGAGGCGCTCTGGCGCCAGTTCGAGCGGGAGAGGAAGGACGCAAGGTCCCTCCAGTACGAGGTCGAGACAGCGCTCAGGGCCGCGGGCGGCTGAATCAGCGGCCGTCCCCGCGAGGGCTCACGGTCTTCTGCAGCATCTGGTCGGCCAGGGTGACGCGGAAGAGCGAGAGGGCGAGCCAGAGCACGCCGGAAAGGCAGGCGGAGCAGTAGGCCGCGCCGAGGAGGACGGCGGTCGGGCCGGATTCGGACCAGGGGACGTGCTTCTTGAGTACTCCGGTCATCCACACGAAGAAGACGGCGGTGATCACCAGGTCGATGATGACTCCCTGACGGGTGACCAGCTTGGGCTTCATGTTGTCCATGGGGCTTCCATTGGGTGGACCGCCCGCCCGCCTGTCAATCCGCCGCATCTAATCCCTTGCCACCGAGGGTGGGCCGTTCACCCTGCCGGCCCCGGAGGCCCGCGTCAGGCGCCGGTTTTGCCGCAATAAAACATGGCCGAAGAGCTCAAGGACACCCTCAACCTCCCCGTCACCGACTTCCCGATGCGCGCCGGCCTCGCCGAGCGCGAACCTGTCCGGGTGGCGCACTGGGATCGCACCGGCCTCTATGCGCGCATCCAGGCCGCCCGCGCCGGGCGTCCCGCCTTCGTGCTGCACGACGGCCCGCCCTTCACCAACGGCGACGTCCACATCGGCACCGCCCTCAACAAGCTGCTGAAGGACTCCATCCTCCGCTACAAGACCATGCGCGGATTCCGCACGCCTTACATCCCGGGCTGGGACTGTCACGGCCTGCCCATCGAGCACAAGGTGATGAAGGAGCTGCAGTCGAAGAAGCAGTCGCTCGAGCCCCTCGGGGTTCGCAAGGCCTGCGCCGAGTTCTCCGCCTCCTACATCGAGAGGCAGCGCGGGCAGTTCCGCCGGCTCGGCGTGCTCGCCGACTGGCGGTCGGAGTACCGCACGATGGATCCGGCCTACGAGGCGGAGATCCTTTCCGTCTTCGCCGCCTTCGTGGAACAGGGCCTCGTCTACCGTTCCAAGAAGCCCGTCTACTGGTCGATCGCCTGCCAGACCGCGCTGGCCGAGGCCGAGATCGAGTATCAGGAGAAGCGTTCGTTCTCCGTCTGGGTCGCCTTCCCCGTGCCCGCGCCGCAGACGGCCGGCCTGAAGCCCTCGCATCCCCTCTCGGTCGTCATCTGGACGACCACGCCCTGGACCCTGCCCGCCAACCTCGCCGTCGCGGTTCATCCCGCGCTCGAATACGTGGAGGTCGTCCATGGCGGCCGCTCCTTCCTGGTCGCCGCCGCCCTGCGCGACGCCTTCGTGGCCGACTGCGGGCTCGACGGCGCCACGGACGGCTTCCGCGTCAAGGGCGCCGCGCTCGAGGGACTCGAGTCGCGTCATCCCTTCATCGACCGCGCCGCGCCCTTCGTCCTCGCCGACTACGTCACGACCGACGCCGGCACCGGCTGCGTCCACACCGCGCCCGGCCACGGACTCGAGGACTACCAGACTGGCCTGCGTTACCGCCTCGAGCCCTACTGCCCCGTCCGCGATGACGGCACCTACGCCGACGACGGCCGCGTGCCCGCCGCGCTCGTCGGGGTCTCCGTCCATGAGGTCGACGGCAAGAACGCCGCCAACGTGGCGGTGATGGAGTTGCTCAAGGCTTCCGGCGCGCTGCTCAGGGCCCGCGCCTTCGAGCACCAGTATCCGCACTGCTGGCGATCCAAGACCCCCGTGATCTTCCGCGCGATGGACCAGTGGTTCGTCGGGCTCGACCGCGGCGGCCTCCGGCAGAAGGCCCTCGAGGCCGTCGGCACCGTGAAGTGGATCCCCGCCTCGGGCGAGAACCGCATCCGCGCCGCCGTCGAAGGCCGCCCTGACTGGTGCATCTCCCGCCAGCGCGCGTGGGGCGTGCCCATCCCCGCCTTCGTCTCGACCTCCACGGGCGAGTCCTTCCTCGACGCCGGCGTCGTGCGTCACGTCGCCGCCCAGGTCGCCCGTCACGGCGCCGACTGGTGGTGGTCTGCCTCCGTCGAGGAGACCTTGCGCGGCGCCCCCGTGCCCGCCGCGTGGCCCAAGGACCTGCGCAAGGCCTTCGACACCCTCGACGTCTGGATCGATTCCGGCTCCAGCCATCTGGCCGTGTGCGCCGCGCAGAAGCAGCTCCACTGGCCCGCCGACCTCTATCTCGAGGGCTCCGACCAGCATCGCGGCTGGTTCCAGTCCTCCCTCTGGACCGCGGTGGCCGTGCGCGGCGCCGCGCCCTACCGCGCCGTCCTCACCCACGGCTTCGTGGTGAACGAGAAGCGCAAGAAGATCTCCAAGTCCGACGGCAAGCCGCAGACCGCCGACGACTACGTGAAGAAATACGGCGCCGACATCGTGCGCCTCTGGGTCGCCTCGGAGAACTACCAGTCCGACATCCCGCTCTCGGACGCGATCTTCGAGACCGTCTCGAACCAGTACCGGGGCATGCGCAACGGCCTGCGCTACCAGCTGGGCAATCTCGGCGACTTCGACCGCGCCCGCGACGCGGTGCCCGTCGCGCGCCTCTCGCCCGTTGACCGCTGGGCGCTCGTCGAGACGGCCAGGTTCCTGCGCGAGGTCACCGACGCCTGCGAGCGCAACGAGTTCCACCGCGCCGCCGCCGCCATCGCGGCCTTCACGACCGGCGTCCTTTCCGCCTCGTACCACAACGTCATCAAGGACCGTCTGTACACGACGGCCCCGTCCGATCCGCTGCGCCGTTCGACCCAGACCGCGCTCGACCTGATCCTGCGCGCCTACCTGCGGGTGGTCGCCCCCTTCGTGCCCTTCACGGCCGACGAGGCCTGGAGCCATCTCGTGTCCCGCGCCGAGTATTCCGAGGCCGACTCGGTGCACCTGCAGGACTGGCCCGAGGCGCCGTCCGAGTGGGAGGACGCGGCCGGGCTCGAGGCCCACGCCGCCGTGGCGCGCATCATGGAGCTGGCCGCCTCGGTCAACGTCCAGCTCGAGCGCCTGCGTCAGGACAAGAAGATCGGCCAGTCCCTCGAGGCGGCCGTGGCCGTCGTCGGAGATCCCGCTGACAAGGATTTCGCGCTGCTGGCCGCCCATGAAGCCCTCCTGCCCGAGCTCTGGATCGTGTCGGCGGTCACCCTCGCCCCGTCCCGGGGCGCCGTCACGGCCTTCCAGGTCGACAAGGCCCCCGGCGTCCGCTGCCCCCGTTCCTGGAGGTGGGTGCCGGCTCTTGTGGATGCGGGCCGTTTTGGTATGGTGTCCCCGCGCTGCAGGGAGGCCCTCGCCGCCAAATACCCAGGACTCTGAATCTAACACGATGCCCAAGAAACCTGAACCCAAGAAGAACAAGGCTGTTTCGGCCAAGAAGCCGGCGCCCAAGCCCGCTCCTTCCGTGAAGAAGGCCGCCCCGGTCGCCAAGCCCGCCGCCAAGAACGCCCCCAAGGCCCCGGCCGCCAAGGTCGCTCCGGCCAAGTCCGCCGGCAAGGCGCCCGCCGGCAAGTCCCCTTCCCTCAAGCCCGCCGCCAAGACTCCGGCGACCGCCCCCGCAAAGAACGCCAAGGGAGGCAAGTCCTCCAAGGCCCCTCAGCTGGACCACGAGACGCAGAAGCGCCTCCTCGACCACCATCGCAAGGAGCATCATCAGGACGCCGCCCTCGAGGTCGCGCCCAAGCCCAAGCTCCAGGCCTACACCTTGGAGATTCTCCGGGAGTATCTCGCCCGCAAGGGCAAGACGAAGCTCAACCTCTGGAAGCCGGAGAGCGAGCGCAAGGCCCGCGAGAAGGCCGCCGCCGCCAAGGCGCAGTCCTCGAAGCCCAACAAGGTGGGCGTGGCCTCCGTGGCCGACCTGCTCGGCTTCAATCCTGCGCGCAAGGGCGGCGAACCGGTCGACGAGATCAAGCTCGTGCCCGAACGCTTCCGCAAATACTACCGGCTCCTCGCCTCCATGCGCACGGCGCTGGAGAAGGGTCTCGCCTTCCACACCGAGGAGGCGCTCAAGAAGTCGGGCAAGGACGACGCGGGCGACCTCTCCGGCTATTCGCAGCACCTGGCCGACGCCGGCACCGACACCGCTGACCGCGACTTCGCGCTCTCGCTCATCTCCAACGAGCAGGAGGCCCTGAAGGAGATCGCCGAGGCGATCGGTCGCATGAAGAACGGCACCTACGGCGTCTGTGAGATCACCGGCAAGCCGATCCCGCCGAAGCGCCTCGAAGCCGTGCCCTTCACCCGTTTCTCCCTCGAGGGGCAGAAGGAGCTTGAGCGCAACCGTCGCGCGCACCGTCGCCGCGGTCAGAACCCCCTCGGCGAGGCCGGCGACGAAGTCGGCTTCGGCACGGGCGGGGGCGGCGGCGAGGACGAGCCCGCGGACACCTGAGTCCGGCCATGGCGTCCGGACTCCGGCCCTACCTGACCTTCTGGACCGTCGGCCTCGCGGCCCTGGCGGCGGACGTCGGCACGAAGCTGCTCCTCGTCCGAACCATCCCGTTCGGCTCCTACTTCCTGGGAGACCCCGAGCGGCCCCCGGTCGTCGTCTTCCCCTGGTTCTGGATCGTGCATGTCGGGAACAAGGGCGCCGCCTGGGGTCTGGGGTCGCAGCAGGACGTGCGCCTCTATCTCGTGCTGCTGGCGCTCGTCGTCCTGTATCTGGTCTGGCGCTGGCGCCGCTCGCTGCTGGTCGAGCTTCCAGGCGGCCAGGTCGCCTTCGGCCTGTTCGTCGGCGGGACCCTCGGCAACGTGCGCGACCGCGTCTTCGGCGACCACGTCATCGACTTCCTCGACGTGCATCTGCCCGGAGGCCACCGCTTCCCCGCCTTCAACGTCGCCGACGCGTGCATCTGCGTCGGCGTCGGGCTGTATCTGATCCTGTCCTACCGGCAGGACGCTGCACGCCGGGAGGCCATCGCGTCCCATTCCGGCGACGACCTCGCCGGCCGGCCGTGAGCCTGCGCTTCGACCTCGCCGCCAACGCCGGCGGCCGCGCCTACCGCTTGCTGGCGGGACTCGTCGTGCCGAGGCCCATCGCGCTCGTCACCACCGTCGACGCCGCCGGCCGCGTCAACGCGGCCCCGTTCTCCTTCTTCAACGTCATGGGCGTCGAGCCCCCGATCGCCGTGCTCGCGCCCGCCGACCGTGACGACGGCACGCCGAAGGACACCGCCGCGAACCTGATGGCGAACGGCGAGTGCGTCATCCACCTCTGCGACGAGCCGGTGGCCGCGCGCATGGTCGAGTGCTCTCGCGCCCTGCCTCCGGGCGAGGATGAGACTCGCCGCGCCGGCTTCGCCGTCCGCCCGGCCGAAATCGTCCGTCCGCCCGTCATCGTCGACTGCCCCGTCGCGCTCGAAGGCCGCGTCCTTGACGTCCGCCGTTACGGGGAGAACCGGCTGGTGGTCGTCGAGCTCCTGCTCGCCCACGTGCGCGAAGGCGTGGCCGACCCCGCGACGTGGAAGGTCGACCATTCCGCTTACGCGCCCGTCGGCCGTCTCAACAGCCCCGACGGATACCTGCGAACCACGGACCGTTTCCGCATCGCTCCGCCCGGCGCCTGATCAGTGCGTCCGCGTGAGGCGCTTGAGCGTCGCGGCGAAGTCGTCGGACGGCGGGCACTTCAGCGCGATCTCGACGCCGCCGACCTTGCCCCGCACCTCCGCCAGCCGCAGCAGCAGCCCCCGGTGGAGCGGGCGGTCCTCGCCCTTGTTGAGCCGCCCCTTCCGTGTCGTGTCGGTGAGCGTCACGCGTCCCGAACGTCCGTAGCGCAGCTCGCCGGCGATGCGCAGGCCGCACTCGGCGGCGTGCACCCGCACCTGGTCGCGGCGGGGCAGCGTCGTGCGCGCCGTCCAGAGCCGCCAGCGGCCCATCGGTTCGCCGCCCGCGAAGCGCGTCTCCGCCCGCTTGCCATGGCGGTGGGAGACGAACGCCTTGCGGCCCTCGTCGTCCATCGCGAGCGGGAGGTCGCAGAGCCCGCCTTCCTCCGGGGCGTCCTCCGTCCGGGCCAGGAATTCGTAGTGGAAGGTGAAAGCGCCCGAGCCCACCGCCTCGCGCCAGGCGGGCAGGGCGCCCTCGCGTTCGGCGACGATGGCCACGCCGTCCACCTCGGGCTCCGGGCCGAAGACCGCGGCCGGATCGCGGAGGCGGAGCCGCACCATCTCGGGCTTGGCCGCCGCGAGCTGCGCGCGCAGCGAGCCGAGCAGCGTGGGCCTTCCCTGCTGCCAGGGGTGGTCCTCGAAGCAGACCTCGCCCGGCTTGCCGAGCGCGACCCAGCCTTCCCCCGCGGCCAGCACCGGCATGCGCAGGGCCGCCTCGCCGAGCGTGCCCGCCGGGAAGCCGATGGAGTCGGGCGCGGTCATCTCCGGAAATGAAAAGACCCCGCGGCCGGTCAGGCGACGGGGTCGTGAGTGGCGCCCGAAGGCATCACTTCTTGGCGGCGGCCAGCTTCTTGGCGAGGCGGGCCTTGATCCGGTTCGCCTTGTTGCGGTGGATCACGCCGGACTTCACGGCCTTGTCGGCGGAGGAGGCCACCGTGGAGGCCAGTTTGGCGTCGGCGGCGGAAGCGAAGCTCTTCACCAGGGACTTGAGGCGCGTGCGGACCGACTTGTTGTGCTCGGCCCGGCGGGCGGACTGGCGGATGCTCTTCTTGTTAGCTTTGATGTTGGCCATGAGAGGGAGTAGGGAAGCGGCGGCAGGGCGGCGTAGTCAACGAGGATTTGGAAGCCCCGGGGCCTCCTCTGCTGGTGGAAGGGGTGGGATTCGAACCCACGTACAGCGAAGCTGAGCGGATTTACAGTCCGCCTCCTTTAGCCACTCGGACACCCTTCCGGCCAACAGGAGGGGCAAGATAGGGGGGTGCCGACTGCCGTGACAAGCGCTTTCGCCGCCGGAAGTCGGGGCTTTCCCATTCCGGCAGGGCGGGCATCCTCCAGTCATGCCGGACGCGCCCCTCGTGGTCCTCATCGATGCCGAATGCGGCCTGTGCTCCGGCACGGCGGTCTGGCTGTCGTCCCGGGACGTGAGGGAGGCCATGGTCTTCGCCTCCAACCGCGGTGAGGTCGCCCGCATCGCCGACGAGCCGCCCGGCGGCGATCCCGGCACCGTCGTCGTCTGGGACGGCTCCCGGCGACTCGTCCGCTCCGCGGCGGTCCTGCGCCTGCTGCAGGCCTTGCCGGGCCCTTGGCCTTTCGTCGCGGGCACGCTCCGCTGCGTGCCGCGGTTCCTCCGCGACGCCGCCTACGACTTCGTCGCCGCGCGCCGCGGGCGTTCCGACCGCTGTGCTTCCTTGTCTGCCGGCCGTCTGGTCGGCTAGAGATTCTCCGCCCGCCCCATGTCCTACGTCGTCAAACGAGTGATGGAGATGGTCCCCGTGCTGCTCGTCGTCGTGGCGGCGACCTTCTTCCTCTCGCACGCCGTGCCCGGCGGCCCATTCGACCGTGAGCGTCCCGTCCCGGCCGAGGTGAAGGCGCGGCTCGAGGCCTACTACGGACTCGACCGTCCCCTCCACGAGCAGCTGGGCTCCTACGTGGCCAACCTCGCCCGCGGCGACCTCGGCCCCTCGCTCAAGTATCCCGGCTGGGGCGTGAACGAGGTCATCGGCCCGCGCATCCCCGTCTCCGTCTCACTCGGGCTGGTCTCCCTCGCCGTCGCGGTGCTCATCGGCGTGCCCGTCGGCGTCCTCGCCGCCTCACGGCACAACACCTGGCTCGATTCGGTTCCGATGGGCCTGACCATGGTCGGCATCTGCATCCCCTCCTTCGTGCTCGGCCCTCTGCTTGCGTTGGTGTTCGCCCAATGGCTGGGCTGGGTGCCGCCCTGCGGCTGGGGCGACCTGCGCCACTTCCTGCTGCCCGCCGCCACCCTCGGCCTGGTCACCGCGGCGCCCATCGCGCGCCTCACCCGGGCCAAGGTCGTCGAGGCGGGCTCGCAGGACTACGTGCGCACCGCGCGGGCCAAGGGCCTGCCGTGGCGACGCGTGTGGTTCGTCCACGCCCTGCGCAACGGGCTGCTGCCCGTCGTGACCTACCTCGGCCCCGCCGCGGCGGGACTCGTGTCCGGCTCCTTCGTCGTCGAGTCGCTCTTCGACGTCCCCGGACTCGGCCGACTGTTCGTCTCCTCGATCATCAACCGCGACGTCACCCTGATCCTTGGCACCACGCTTGTCTACGCGCTGGCGCTGCTCGTCCTCAACCTCGTGGCCGACCTCGCCAAGTCGGCCCTCGATCCGCGCGTCGCGCGTTCCGTCCGATGACCCCTGACGGTCCTGACTCCACGCCCTGGAAACGATTCCGCCGCTCGCGCGCGGCCGTGGCCGCCGCCTGGTTCCTCGCCTTCGTCGCGCTCGTCTGCGCGCTATCGCCTTGGATCGCCCCGTATCCCTACATGAAGCAGGACCTCGCGGCCAGCGCCCAGGCCCCCTCGTTCGCGCATTGGTTCGGCACCGACCTCCTCGGGCGCGACGTGCTCTCGCGCGTCATGCAGGGCGGCCTCATCTCCATCTCCGTCGGACTGCTGGCCACCGCGGTGGCGCTCGTCTTCGGCGTCCTCTACGGCGCCGTCGCCGGGGAGCTGGGCGGAGCGTGGGAGCGGCTGATGATGCGCGCGGTCGACATCCTCAGCACCCTCCCGCTCACGCTCATCGTCATCCTCTGCATGGTCGTGTTCGGCCAGAACGTCTGGATGATCTTCCTGGCCGTGGGCATGGTCTCCTGGCTCACCATGGCGCGCATCGTCTGCACCGAGACCGGCGCCCTGAAGTCGCGTCAGTTCGTCGAGGCCGCGGTCGCGCTGGGCCAGACCCGCGTGGGCGTCTTCCGCAGGCATTACCTGCCCAACCTCGCGGGCCTCATCGCGGTCTACGCCACGCTCACCGTGCCCGGCGTCATGATGCTCGAGGCCTTCGTGAGCTTCCTCGGCCTGGGCGTGAAGGCCCCGATGACCTCCTGGGGCCAGATGATCAAGGAGGGGGCCGACATCATGGAGGAGTGTCCCTGGCTGCTGCTGGCGCCCTCCTCAGTCTTTGCGCTCACGCTGCTGGCGCTCAACTTCCTCGGGGAGGGCCTGCGTGACGCCTTCGACCCGCGTGCCTCCCGGCGCTGACCATGCCCCTGCGACGTTTCATCGTGATCAAGCCCGACGGTTCGGACGGCGACCTCTTCGAAGCCGACCTGCCCCTGGACGCTCCCGACTTCGTCCGGCATCCGGTCACCGGTGAGCCGTGCCGCAGGGTGATCGAGGCGCCGACCCTCACCGTGAAATACGGCGAGGGCGCGATGAAGCAGGCGGTGAGCGAGGGGAAGCTGGCCCGCGCCGGCTTCAAGAAGCTCGAGAAGAACGGCGAGGGCGGCTGGACGCAGACCAACTGACGTCCCCTGAAAATGAATCGCCCCGCCGGGAGGCGGGGCGAAACATCGTCAGGGTGGGGCGTTTCCGCCGTGGTTCAGGCCTTGGCCGTGGCGGCCTCCGCGCGGGCTCGTTTCACGAGCGATTTCGCGGTGTCCGAGGGTTGGGCTCCCAGCTTGATCCAGTGGTCGACGCGGGCGACGTCGATCGTCAGGCCCGGCGTCTTGCCCCTGGCGCGGGGGTTGTAGTTGCCGAGGACCTCGACGAAACGGCCGTCGCGGCGGATGCTCTGCTCGGCGACGACGAGACGGTAGGTCGGCTCGTTTTTGGTACCGAAGCGCTGGAGGCGGATGCGTAGCATGGGTGTTGAAAGAAAAGGAAGGTGGAAAGACACACTCGGGGGAGGGGGAGTCAAGCCTTCGCCAGCCCTTCAACCGCTCTTTTTATTACCAGCACCCCTCAAATCGCTGAAATCACGCATTACAAGGTCATGAACAATAGCGGCTTAAGCCGCGTAATCGTTAAAAACCTCCCGGAATCATGAAATGATCCGCCTAGGGCAAGTCCTAGGCGGGCAATAAAAAACCCCGCTTTCGCGGGGTTTTTCGTAGGCCAAGACGGACTTACTTGGCGGCGGCTTCGGCCTCGAAGCGCTGCTCCTTGACCTTGGTGGCGGACTTGCCCTGCCGGTCGCGGAGGTAGAAGAGGCGGGAGCGCATGACCTGGGAGACCTTCTCCACCTCGATCTTCTCGATGTTGGGGGAGTGGACGGGGAAGGTGCGTTCGACGCCTTCGCCGAAGGAGACGCGGCGGACGGTGAAGGTCTCATGGATGCCGCCGCCCTTGCGCTGGATGACGATGCCGGAGAACACCTGGGTGCGCTCCTTGTCACCTTCGCGGACCTTGGTGGCGACACGGACGCCATCGCCCACCTTGAAGGCGTCGTGGCCGCGGCCCTGCTTGATCTGGGACTGGGTGGCGAACTGGATGAGGGGATGATTGCTGCTCATGGCTGTTTTTCTTGGTCTTTCAGCAGGTCGGGTCGGCGTTTTCTGGTCTTCTCAATCTGCCTTTCCCGGCGCCATCTTTCGATTTCGGCGTGATTTCCTCCGAGGAGGACCGGGGGCACCTCGAGACCATCATAGACGGCGGGTCGGGTGAACTGCGGAAAGGCGAGCAACTTGCCGTTGTAGCTATCCCCCGTCAAGGAGTTTTCCTCCCCCAGAACCCCCGGTATCTGACGGCCGATGCAGTCCACCAGGACGCAGGCGGGCAGGGTGCCGTTGGTCAGGACGTAGTCTCCGATGGAGATCTCACGGGTGACTTTCCTGTCCCGGAAGCGCTGGTCGATGCCCTCATAATGGCCCGAAATGAGGATAAGGTGCTCTTTTTGCGCCAGTTCCCGGGCCAGCGGGTTGGTGAGCTGCTCGCCATCGGGGCACAGGTAGATGACCTCGCAGCCGGGGGTGGCCAGGGCGTCCACGGCGTCAAAGAGGGGCTGGCAGGTCATGAGCATGCCGGGGCCGCCCCCGTAGGGCATGTCATCGACCTTGCGGTGCTTGTCCTTGGAGTAACCCCGGAGGTCATGCGCCTTGAATCGGATCAGGTCGCGCTCGATGGCACGTCCGATGACCGACTCCTTGAGGAAGCCGTCGGCCATCTCCGGGAAGAGGGTGACTAGGTCGATGCGTACGGACACGGGACGGGACAGGGAGGAAGCCCGGGTCGGGCGTCCCACGCAAGGGCTACTTCTTCGGGCGCTGGTCCATCCGGATGCCCGCTTCGGCGGGCACCGGCTTGCCGGTGACGTTCACGTCGGAGGTGAACAGGTATTTCCAGACGTCCTCCTGGAGGTGGCGTCCCTGGGCGTCCTTGGGTGAGCCCTTGCCCGGCGTCACGTAGCCGTGCGCGGCGGCGGCCTGCTTCTTGGCGTCGCCCTTCATCGGGGCCTGGGTGATGAGACGGCGGGAATGGCCGTAGGGCGCCTTGGCGTCGTCCGCGTTCACGACCGGACCGTATTCGTTGAGGCGCAGCATGAGCCAGGAGCGCTGGTAGTGGTGCTCCGTCCAGCCGCCGTCAAGGACGTGGGTGTAGCCGAAGAAACGGTTGAGCGGGGTGGCGGACGGCCCGGCCTGCCAGTCTTCGGTGTTGTCGCGGGGTCCGCAGAACATGATCACCCGCGCGACCTTCTGGTGCATCGCGAAGCGCGCGGAGGACGTGGCGCCGTGCGAGGAGCCGCCCACGACGACCTTGGTCCAGTCGAGCTCCTTGCCGCCGGCGCTGAGGAACTGCTCCCAGCGGCCCTGCGGGTGCTTCTTCACGAGCCACTGCACCAGGCGCGTCGCGCGGCCCTTGGCGGAATCGGCTTCGGCGATCGCGACGGCCCGCGACGCGTCGACGCCCGCGGTGGCCTCGAGGCGGATGTTGCCGAGGTGCTGGGTGTCGGCGGGGACGGTGTTGAGCTTGCCGAACCAGCCGCGCGCGTAGTGCACGCTGACGTGGTGGTAGCCGTAGCCGTTCACTTTCTCGGCGATGACCGGGCTGTGGCCCATCAGCCAGACCACCAGTTCGCCGCGCGGAGCGACGCGCGTGTCGACGTCGGCCGTCTGCACGTCGGCCGGCTTGCCCTTGCTCTCCAGGTTGAAGTCGATGTCCGGATACGCCTTGGCGGCGGGGTCGACCTCGCTGGCGCGCACGGTGAGGTGGTAGGCCTGCGGCTGCGGGTCATTGAACTTCGGGGCGGCCGCGCCGGCGTGGACCGTGAGCAGGCCGAAGGACAGGAGGGCGAGGGGGCGCGTCATGCCGCCCAGACTGCGCCGCCGGCCCTTTCAGGCAAGCGCCGAGGCGCTCACTTCGGCAGGCGGGCGTCGACGTAGTCGAGGGCCTTCTCGATGACCATGCGCGGCGCCCACTGATGGCCGCCGGCGAACTCCATCACTTCGATGCGGCCGTCGGTGACCTGCTTCAGCATGGGGAGTTCGGCGCGGTTCGGGTCGCCCTTGCCCATCGTCACCACGATCGCCGCGAGCTGCGTGCCCTTGAGTCCGGGCATGCCGTTGTCGAGACGGCCGATGCCGGCCCCCTGCAGGATGACCCCGCCGAAGCCGTCGCCGAGCGCGGCGAACACCGAGCTGGCCCGCGCGCCGCCGGAGAAGCCGGTCGCCACCTTGCCGCCGGGGAGCAGGCGCACGCGCCGCTCCACGTCCTCGGCGGCCGCGAGGAAGTTGCCCACGCTCGGATCCCACGGTCCGTTGCGTGACTCGTCGAGCATCACGACGACGTAGGTGCCCTTGCGCCGCAGCCAGGCCTCCATCTCGCCCATCTTCGCGTTGCCGGAGGGCGAGGCGATGAAGAGGCATTTCCAGCGGGCGTCCTTGGCGGCCAGGAAACCCTTGGGCAGCCAGAGGCGGTAGTGGTAGAGGTCGGAGTAGCGGGAGAAGCCCGACATGTGCTGGCAGGCGATGCGGATCTCAGTCTGCTCCTTGAGCGGCAGGTCCGCGGGCGTCACGGCCGCGGGCGGACCCTGCGCCTCGAGCGCGGCCGTGAGCAGGCAGAGCAGGGCGGCGAACCTCATCGGCGCCGGCCCTTGGCCTTGCGGGCGTCGATGCGCGACTTGATGCGCAGCAGCACGACGGCCAGCGCCACCACCGCGAAGAACGTGAAGAGCACGTTGCTCACCTGCACCCCGCCGGCGGAGTCGGGCCCGGAGGAGGTCAGCGCGTCGGTCACGCTCGCGGGCGGCGACGCGGCGTCCTTGTCGCGGCGCGCGACGGGGGCGCCGAGGGGCGTCAGGACCGGGCGATGCACGCCCTGGAACTTGGCGACCGATTCGATCCGCCCCGCGGCCTCGATCACGTCGCCCGCCTTGCGGCCGGCAGCGGGCACGAGCAGCAGCTGCGGCGGACTGAGGTCGAGGGTCAGCGCGAGCTCGTAGCCGTCGGCCTCCTCGTCGGCCACGGCGATGCGGAGCTTCAAGGGCTTGGGCTCGGCGGCGGCCTCGGCCGCCGCGATGCGGTCACGATGGGCCGCGAGCTCAGCCAGCTCATCGGCCTTGAGGGCCGGCTGCGTCGCGCCCGTCTTCACCTTGAGCGCCTCCAGCGCGGCGAGGTCTTCCGGGCTCACCGCCGTCTGCGCCCATGCCGCCCCGGCGAGGGCGAGGGCCGCGGCGATTGACGTGGGGCGCATGGGTTCACGATGCGGCCGGTAGGCCGCAGGGCAAGCGTGCGGCTTTGCGGCTTGGAAGAAGGGGGCCGCTCCGACATAGCCGAGGCGTGCCCAAGCCGACCGGTCCAGTCCTGCAGGTGCGCCGACTCCGCATCGCCCGCGAGGGCAAGGTCATCCTCCGCGGGCTCGACTGGACCGTCCGCCCCGGCGAGCACTGGGCGTTGCTCGGGCCGAACGGCGCGGGCAAGTCGTCGCTCCTCGCCGCGCTCACCGGCTACTTCGCTCCCACCGCCGGCGAGATGACCGTCCTCGGCGAGACCTTCGGGCGGAGCGACTGGCGCGAGCTCCGCCGCCGCGTCGGCTTGGCGGGTCCGTCCGTCGCCTCGATGGTGCGTCCCGATGAGCCCGCCCTGCACGTCGTGGCCGGTGGCGCCGACGGCACGGTCAACCTCTGGCGCCGTCCGCCCGCGGCCGTGCTGCGCCGCGCGCGGGCCGTGCTGCGCCGCATGGGCGCCGGCGCCCTCGCCTCCCGCCCTTGGGGCCATCTCTCCCAGGGCGAGCGCCAGCGCACCCTGATCGCGCGCGCCCTCATGCCCCGGCCCGCGCTGCTGATCCTCGACGAGCCCTGCGCCGGACTCGATCCGGCGGCGCGGGCCGACTTCCTCCGCCTCGTCTCCCGCTTGCCGCGCCTCTGGTCGCGCACCGCCCTCGTGCTCGTCACGCATCACGTCGAGGAGGTCGTGCCCGCGTTCACCCACGCGCTGCTGCTGAAGTCGGGCGCCGCCCTCGCGGCGGGACCCGTGCGCCGCACCCTGGGCTCCGCCACGCTTTCCCGTCTCTTCGGCCGCCGCGTGCGGCTCTCACGGCGCAAGGGCGCCTTCTTGCTGTCCCTGCCTTGACCCGGCGGCGGAATTCCCCACCCCTGCCTCTCCCGCGCCCTCCATGCCGTCGCCGTTCGAAGGACTCCTCCCCCGTTACGACGCCGTCGTCATCGGGGCCGGCCTCGGGGGCATGACCGCCGCGAACAACCTCGCGAAGTTCGGCCGCAAGGTGCTCCTCCTTGAGCATCACTACCAGCTCGGCGGCCTTGCCACCTTCTTCAAGCGGGCGGGCGGCCACGTCTTCGACATCTCCCTGCACGGCTTCCCCCACGGGATGATCAAGTCCACCCGGCGCTACTGGACCAAGGAGATCTCGGACCGCATCCATCAGCTCAAGGACGTCCGTTTCATCAACCCCGACTTCGACGTCCGCACGACCTTCGACCGCGCCGACTTCACCCGCATCCTCATCGAGCAGTTCCGGCTGCCGGCGGAGACCGTCGAGGCCTTCTTCGCCCACCTGCGCGGGATGAACTACTACGACAACGACCCGCGCACCACCCGCCAGCTCTTCGAGCAGTTCTTTCCGGGCCGGCCCGACGTCCAGCGGCTCCTGCTGGAGCCCATCGCCTACGCCAACGGCTCCACCCTCGACGACCCCGCCATCACCTTCGGCATCGTGTTCTCGAACTTCATGTCGAAGGGCGTCTTCATCTTCCAGGGCGGCACCGACGTGATGATCGGCCTGATGACCGCCGAGATGAAGGCCAACGGCGTCGACATCCGCCGCAACGTGCTCGTGGAGAAGGTCCATGTCGAGAAGGACGCCTCCGGGCGGCGCCGCGTCGTGGGCGTGAAGCTGCGCGGAACCCGTCTCGGCGAGGAGGCCGAGGTGGCCTGCGCGACCGTCGTCTCCAACGCCAACATCAAGGACACCGTCCTGCGGATCGGCGGCGAGGAGGCTTTCGAGCCCGCCTTCGTGGAGGAGGCCCGCAAGGTGCGCGTGAACACCTCATCCTGCCAGGTCTACATGGGCGTGCGCGAGGGTGAGGCCATCCCGCACATCGGAGACCTCGTGTTCACGTCCGAGGCGAAGCCCTTCTCCAGCCAGGAGCTCGTCGACTTCCACACCACCTCCCGGACCTACTCGGTCTACTATCCCGACACCCGTCCGCACACCAAGACCCCGCGCTACGCCGTCGTCACCTCCGTCAACCAGAAGTGGGACGACTGGGCGGGCCTTTCCGAGGCCGACTACGCCTCGCACAAGGCGCGCGTCATCGAGGAGTCCTTCCGGGGGCTCGAGAAGTTCATCCCTGACATCCGGTCCAAGGTCGACCACGCCGAGGCCGCGACCCCGCGCACCGTCAACCGGTACGTCCGTCACGTCGGCGGCACCTCCTTCGGCACCAAGTTCGAGGGCCTGAAGGTCTCGATGGCCCTGCCCGAGCAGGTCGGCGGATTCTACCACGCCGGCAGCGTCGGCATCATCATGTCCGGCTGGCTCGGCACCATCAACTACGGCGTGATCGTCTCGGCGAAGGCCGACGCCTACCTGCGCGACCCCGACGCAGGGCCGCTGGGCGAGGCCGCGGCCTCCGCCGGCCTCTGACGGCTTGACCGTCCCCGTCCGTCCGCAAGCCTGCAGGCATGTCCAAGGAGTCTCCCGCCCGCGGCCTCGCCAAGAAGGCCGAGAACGCCCTCGAGTCCTTCATCTTCGCCAGCCGCTGGGTGCAGGCGCCGATCTACGTCGCGCTCATCCTCGCCGCGGTGGCCTACGCCTGGAAGAGCGTGCAGGAGCTCATCCACCTCCTGCAGGGCTTCAACACCTCCACCGAGAGCTCCATCATGCTGGGCATCCTCTCCCTCGTGGACATCTCGATGGTGGCCAACCTCGTGAACATGGTCGTCGTCGGCGGCTACGTCACGTTCGTCTCGCGCATCGACTTCGAGGACAACACCGACCGGCCCGACTGGCTCGAGCACATCAACGCCAACACCCTCAAGGTGAAGCTGGCGGCCAGCCTCGCGAGCATCTCGGCCATCCACCTCCTCAAGAGCTTCATCGACATCACCGCTGCGGCCTCCGCCGTGGACGGACGGCCCCTGCTGCCCGCGCAGGAGCGCGTCATCCTGTGGCAGGCGATCATCCACGGAGTCTTCCTCCTCTCGATGATCCTCTTCGCGTACAGCGAGCGGATGCAGCGGCACGAGGGCCACTGAGGTTTCAGGTTCGTGACGTTTGTTTCTGGCGGGGTCCGCCGTCGACACATGCGTCCAACCGCAACCTTGCGGTAACCGGAAATTAAGACTCCGGCTGTTGCGCGTCGGCGTGCGGTCGGCCGAGATTCGTGTGCCATCACCCGAGCGCACATGAAAAAAATCCTCCGCACCTTCCTCGTCGCCGCCGCCGCCCCTCTCGGAGCCGTCAACTACGGCACGCCGCTGATTGACGCCACGCCGCCGACGGTTTCAAGCAACGTCGCTTTCGGCGGCCAGACCTACGTCAACCAGGGCCTGGTCGGCGTCGGTGTCTTCTCGCCCAATCTGCTGGACGGACGGGGCGACACCTTCGGCTCCTTCTCCTCCTTCAAGGTGGATTATTCGAGCTGGCGCCGGAACCCCGACGGCAGTTACGCCGGCACGCTCTTCACCTTGCCCGATCGCGGCTACAACGTGGCCGGACTGATCGCCTATCCGGCCCGCATCCAGCAGCTGGCGCTGGCCTTCACCCCTGACTACACCGCCAACGCCGTCGCCCAGAGCCAGCTCAGCCTCACCTTCCAGCGTACCATCACCGTCACTGATTTCGCCGGTCAGGCAAGCACCGCGGTGGACCCGACCGGACCGACCAGCCTCCAGGGCTTTTCCAATGTGCCGACGTTCGGCGGGCAGTTCAGCATCGACGGGGAGGGGCTCGCCCGTCGCGCCGACGGGACTTTCTTCCTTTCCGACGAATATGGAGCTACGGTCTACCATCTGGCCTCGGACGGCCGCATGCTGGGGGTCATAACGCCCCCGCAGGCCCTGCTGCCGCAGTTCACGTCCGCATCAGGGTTCAGCGGCTTCACCACGTCTGCGGCGGCGGTCGCCACGGGCGTCCAGACGGGAGGACGGCGAGACAACCAGGGCATGGAGGCCGTCGACTTGACTCCCGACGGGCGCTACCTCGTGACCATGCTCCAGAGCGGAACCCGGCAGGACAATCCTACGAACAGCAACCAGGACCGGCTCTTCACCCGCCTGATGGTCTACGACCTGGCCGCCGGCAGCACCCCTTCCTCCCCCGTCGGGCATTACCTCGTCGAGCTTCCCACTTTCGACCGTGACGGCACGGGAGGGGCTGCCGATCGCGCCGCCGCGCAGTCCGAGATACTCGCCCTTTCTCCTTCCACGTTCCTCGTGCTTACCAGGGACGGCAATGGCAACGGGTCCGGGGACAACGCGCGCCCGCTGGTCTTCAAGACCGTCTCGTTGGTCAGCCTCACGGGGGCGACGAATCTCGCAGGAACCGAGTATGAGACCAGTTACACGCCTGCGGCCGCCGGGCTGGCCGGAGCCACGGCCGGCATCACCGCCGCACAGGCCACTCCGTTCGTCAACCTGCTCAACGCCCAGCAGCTGGCCCGTTTCGGCATAGACATGAACGTCGGGGCCGAAGGCACGGGAAGCCCTGTCTCGGCGAACTCGCTCGGTGAGAAGTGGGAGGCGCTTTCCCTCGTGCCTGTCCTCGATCCGCTCGCCCCCAACGATTACTTCCTTCTCGTCGGCAATGACAACGACTTCCTTGGGACCAGCGTGACCATGCTGGGGGGCGCCCCCATTGACGCAACCGCCGGAGCGAGCTTGGCGGAGAATCCCAACCGCATACTTGTTTACCGCGTCACGTTGCCGGGCTATCTCGATTCCGGCCTGGTTCAGAACGCCCAGACTTCTGGCGCCGCGATGATGGGCGTCTCGATCCGGAGCGTGCAGACCATGGGGACCAACTTCACCAGCTTCCTCGGGCGCAGGATGACCGGCGCCCTCCGCCTGACCGCGCCTTTGCTGGCGTCGTCTGACGACGAATGGCTGGTGTCAGAGGACCTCTGCTCCCTCGGCCTGCCCGCCACCAGGGGCGTCGCCGGCGCCGTCGGCATGCGCTGGTGGGTGGACGGCTCTTTCCGCGACATCAGCGAGCGGGGCGACGGAGTCCAGCCGACGGTTGATTCCGAGGCGGTTTCGGGCGCCGTAGGGATCGAGTGGGGACTTGCCGACGGCTTTTCCGCGGGTTTCGGAGTGGGATCTCAGTCGGGGAAGTCGGACGGTTCCGACAACTCGGCCTTGGAGTACGACGGCATCAGCGTGACAGCCTACCTGCTCGGGCGCTGGGAGAAGTCCTTCGGCAGCATCTCGGCCACCTACGGCAGGCAGGACTTCGGACTGCTTCAGCGCGCGGGGGCATACGGCAGCGCCCCCTTCGGACGCACCGAGGGCAAGAGCTATTCGGTCGAGGCCTCCTACGGCGCGACCGTGGCCGAGTATCAGGATTGGGCCTTCACGCCCGTCGTCGGCCTCTCCCACAGCAGGATGAACGTCGACGCTTACGGCGAGACCGGAGGATTCGGCCCGCTGGCATTTCCGAAGCAGTCGCTGGAGCGAAGCATGGCCAGCGCGTCCCTTGAGGCCGCACGTTCAGTGCAGGCTGCCGGCGGCCTGGTGACTCCGTTCATCCGGGCGGGATTCGACCACGAGTTCGGCGGATCCGGGCAGGTCGTAAACGCGTCCATCGTCTCCGGATCCGGCGCCGGATCGTCGATCGCCATAGCGTTGCCGAACACGGACCGCGACTACGCCGTCGGAGGCGCCGGGGTGAGGTGGGACTTCGGCGGTCTGCGCGGCGAAGTCTCCTACGAGCACAGGTCGGGAGATTCCGGATACCGTGAGCACCGGGTCAACTTCGGCCTCTCCTCGGCGTTCTGAACGCTACGGGGGAGGCCTGCGCCTCCCCCGTGGCTCCCGCCTCAGCGCTTCGCGTCGACCGGGATGCGCATTCCGTAGAAGCTGCGGTAGACGTAGAACAGCCCGACCGCAAGCACCGCCGAGCCGAGGCCCAGCTTGAGGCCCGCCGGCATGCCGACCGCGATCTCCACGGCGAGCAGGCCGAAGAGCGTGGTGAACTTGATGACCGGGTTGAGCGAGACCGAGGACGTGTCCTTGAACGGGTCGCCGACCGTGTCGCCCACGACCGTCGCGGCGTGGAGCGGCGTGCCCTTGGCCTTGAGGTCGACCTCGACGATCTTCTTGGCGTTGTCCCAGGCGCCGCCGGCGTTGGCCATGAAGATGGCCTGGTAGAGCCCGAAGAAGGCCATGCCGACCAGGTACCCGATGAAGAAGAACGGGTCGAAGAGCGCCAGGGACAGCGCCAGGCAGAAGATGGCGATGAAGATGTTCGTCATGCCCTTCTGCGCGTACTGCGTGCAGATGCGCACGACCTCCTTGGAGGCGTCGGTCGCCGCCGTGGAGGCGTCGAGCTTCATGTTGTCCTTGATGTAGACCACCGCGCGGTAGGCGCCCGTCACGACCGCCTGAGTGGAGGCGCCGGTGAACCAGTAGATGACCGCTCCGCCCATGAGCAGCCCCATCAGGGCCTCGGGGTGCACGAGCGAGAGCTTCTCCAGGACGTTGAGTCCGGAGGCGCGGTAGTGCTCCTGCAGCATCATGATGATGCCGAAGACCATCGTCGTCGCGCCCACCACGGCGGTTCCGATGAGCACCGGCTTGGCCGTGGCCTTGAAGGTGTTGCCGGCCCCGTCGCCCTTCTCGAGCTGGTGCTTGGCGCCTTCGAAGTCGGGCTTGAAGCCGAAGTCGCGCTCGATCTCCTCGCGGACGCCCGGGCGGGACTCGATCTGCGAGAGCTCGTACACCGACTGCGCGTTGTCCGTGACCGGACCGAAGGAGTCGACCGCGATGGTGACCGGGCCCATGCCGAGGAAGCCGAAGGCCACGAGGCCGAAGGCGAAGATCGGGGCGGCGAAGGCGAACTGCGCGGGCATCAGCGCGGCGACCGCGGCGTGCGTCGACAGCAGGTAGGCCCCGAGCATCAGGCCGAGGATGCAGAGGCCGGTCCAGAAGGCGGAGAAGTTGCCCGCCACCATGCCGGAGAGGATGTTGAGCGAGGCGCCGCCCTGGTCGGAGGAGGTCACGACCTCCTTCACGTGGCGGCTCTCGGTGGAGGTGAAGACCTTGGTGAACTCGGGGATGAGCGCGCCGGCGAGCGTGCCGAGCGAGATGATGGTCGAGAGCGCCCACCAGAGGTCGGGCCGCCCGGCCAGCGGAGCCAGCAGCGCCCAGCTCGCGACGTAGGTCACGGCGATCGACACCACGGAGGTCACCCAGACGAGGTTGGTCAGGGGCTGCTCGAGGTTGAAGTCGCGGGCCTCGCCCCAGACGGAGCGGCTGATCACGCCGTTGATCCAGTAGCTGGCCACCGAGGTGATGACCATGAGGATGCGCATGGCGAAGAGCCAGATGACGAGCGTGGCGCAGAGCGTCGGGTCGGCCGCGAGGGCGAGGGCGAGGAAGGCGATGAGGGCCACGCCGGTCACGCCGTAAGTCTCGAAGCCGTCGGCCGTCGGGCCCACGGAGTCGCCGGCGTTGTCGCCGGTGCAGTCGGCGATGACGCCGGGGTTGCGGGGATCGTCCTCGGGCAGCTTGAAGACGATCTTCATCAGGTCCGCGCCGATGTCGGCGATCTTGGTGAAGATGCCGCCGCAGATGCGCAGGGCCGAGGCGCCGAGAGATTCGCCGATGGCGAAGCCGATGAAGCACGGGCCGGCCAGCTCCGCCGGCAGGAAGAGCAGGATGGCGATCATGAACAGCAGCTCGATGGCCACGAGCAGCAGGCCGACGCTCATGCCCGACTGCAGGGGGATGAGCAGGGTGGCGAGGGCGTTGCCCTTCAGGGCGGAGAAGGCGGCGCGCGAGTTGGCGACGGTGTTGATGCGGATGCCGAACCAGGCCACGCCGTAGCTGCCGAGGATGCCGAGGACGGAGGCGGCGAGGATGACGGCCACCTGGGAGGCCGGCTTGTGCTCGAGGCCGCCGAAGTAGTAGGCCATGCACGCGGCGATGAGCACCCAGAGGGCGGCGAGGAACTTGCCCTGCTGGACGAGGTAGGTCTTGCAGGTCTCCCAGATGATCTGCGAGACGTCGGCCATGCAGCGGTGCACGGGCAGGGCGCGGGTCTGCAGGTACTGCCACCAGCCGTAGGCGACCCCGAGCGCGCAGACGACGAGTCCGGCCCAGAGCACGCCCGAGCCGCTGAGCGAGCCGCCGAGGAAGGAGACTTTGCCCAGGTCGGGGATGCGGATGTCAGCCTCTCCGGCGAGGAGGGCGGTGGGGCACGCGAACAGGGCCGCGGCCAGGAGCTTCAGGGTCTTCATGGGAAAATGACGGGGTGGAGCCGAGGGGTGCGGCCTTTCCGAAAACTGAGGTTCGGTCACATCATGGGCGAGGCAAAAAACCGCGGCGCCCGATTTCATCTTCGCTCAATTAAGGGTCGAGCAGGCGCTCCTTCAGGAAGAGGGCCGTGACCCTGGCCTGGTGGTCGACGTTGGACTTCTTGGAGAACCCATGGCCCTCGTCCTCGGCCACCAGATACCAGACCTCTCCGCCCGCGAATCTGACCGCGTCGCGGATGCGCACCGCCTCCGCCAGGGGCACGCGGGGGTCGTTGCGTCCGTGGATCACCAGCAGCGGAGCGCGGATGCGGGCCGCGTTGCGGGCGGGGGCGACCGCCTCCAGGGCGGCCCGGACGTCGGGCTTGCGCTCGTCGCCGTACTCGGCCCGGCGCGCGGCGCGCCGGTAGTCCGAGGTCTGCTCGAGCAGGGTGACCATGTTGGTCACGCCGACGACGTCCACGCCGCAGCGGAAGCGCCCGCCGTGCTCCGCCATGCTCGCAAGACACATGAATCCGCCGTAGCTGCCGCCGAAGGCGGCGATGCGGGCCGGGTCGATGCGCGGGTGCCGTGCGGCCCAGTCCAGCACGGGCCCGACGTCCTTCACCGCGTCGCCGCGTCGCACGCCGTTGTCGAGGTTGAGGTAGCGGCGTCCGTAGCCGGAGGAGCCGCGCACGTTCGGGTAGATGAGCGCGACGCCCAGGCGGTCCAGGTAGTAGAGCAGGCCGCCGCGGAAGCCGGGACGGGACTGTCCCTCGGGGCCGCCGTGGAAGATCATGATGGCCGGACGCCGGCCGGGGAACTTCGCGGCGTCGGGCAGGTAGACGAGGCAGGGGATCTGCTCGCCGTCGAAGCTGCGCACGCGGACGGTCGTCGCTTCGGGAGCCTTGATCTCGACCTTGGGCTTGGAGGTCCGGTCGGTCCAGCGGGTGAGCGCCCCCGAGTCGAGGTCCGCCGACCACGCGTCGCTGGGAGAGTCCTCCGAGTTGAGCGTGAAGCCGACCTCATGGCTGCCCGGCCGGAACGCTAGGTCGGAGATGACGCCGGGCCGGATCGCAGGGGCGCGGAGGGGCTTGCCCGATGGCAGCTCCCAGCAGCGCAGCTCCGATCGGCCGTCCACGTTGACGATGACGGCGAGGCGCCTCCCGTCCGCGGAGACCTCGAGTTCCTCGCAGTCCCATGCGGGAGCCCCTTCCAGGGGCTTCACCGTCCGTGCGGCGAAGTCGAGGCGGACGGGGCGCAGGAAGTCGCCGCCCAGGGTCGAGAGCGCGTAGGCGCCGTTTCCGTCCACGGACAGACGCACGTGGCTGAATGGGTGGGGAGCCCCGGTGGGCGTCACTTCGGTGAGCTTGCCCGTCGCCAGGTCCGCCTTGTGCAGCCGGGTGCGTTCGATGCTCACCGACTGCCGCACCAGCAGCCAGCGGCCGTCGGGAGCCCAGGCCGTCACCGACCAGCCGGGCGATGAACCGGTCACGAGCGTGCGCGCCTTCGAGGGCGCCTTCACGTCGACGACCAGGATGTCGCTGTCCTTGCCATTGCGGCGGTTCGAGGCCCAGGCGATGCGTTGGCCGTCCGCCGACCATCGGGGGTCGGTGTTGCGTGAGCGTCCGTCCGTGATCAACGAGGGCTTGGCCTTGGCGTCGGCGGCGTCGGTCAGGAACAGCTGGTAGTTCTCATCTCCGCCCTTGTCGGCGAGGTAGGCCAGCTTCGTGCCGCCCGGCTGGAACCAGCCGTATTTCACCGGCTCAGTTCCGCGCGTGAGCGCGGCCCGCTTGCCCAGCGCCTCGGTCATGCGGTGCAGGTGCGAGGCGCTGCCGATGCGGGTCGAGACGATGGCGGCGCGCCCGCGGGAGTCCCATCCCTTGAAACCGGCGCCGCCGAGGTTGAGGTAGGGGTCCATCTCTTCGGCGAGGGCCGCTGGGACCTGCGGCACCGCGTCGGCGATGAAGTTGGACGGATGGGGAAGGGTGGGGGCAACGCATCCGACGAGGATGGCCGCGAGGAGCAGGCCGGGGCGGGGCATGACCTCTTCTATGAAAGGATCCCGGCCCTGGGCGAGCCTCGCCGCTCACTTCTTCTTACGTTTGGCCGCCGCCTTGCCTTCGGTCGCCGCGCCCGCCGGCCCGTAGGATTCCGGGTCGGACAGGGGCCGGCCGGCGACGGGCACGGCGCCGTCATCGCCCTGCTCGCGCATCCATGCGTCCAAGGCCCCGCGCAGCTCCGCCAGCTTGGGCGCGTTGGCCGGATCCGCCGCCACGTTGGAGCGTTCAGCCGGGTCCTTCTCCAGGTCGTAAAGCTCCTCCGCCGGCCGACGGTGGTAGCGGTCCAGCGTCGCGGCCGCCGCCGCGTCGGTCTTAGCCAGCCTTTCCCATTCCGCGAAGAACGCCCGCTGGCCGAGCCCGTCACCCCGGCTCTCCTGCAGGTCGATGTGGGTGGTGAACGCCCAGTCGGGACGGAGGTTGCGGACGTATTTCCAGCGCCCGTCACGGACGGCGCGGGCGGGATAGACGTTCATCCGGTTGTCGTTGGCGTGCGTGGTGAAGATACGGTCGCGATGCCGGTCCGCGCCCCGCAGCACGGGCAGGAAGGAGCGTCCGTCGATGCCCGAGGGGGCCTCGCCCCCCGCCGCCTCGAGGAGCGTCGGCAGCAGGTCGACCCAGCTGACCATCGCCACGGTGCGCTTCCCGGCTGGGACCGTGCCCGGCCAGGAGACGATGAGAGGCGTGGCGACGCCGGCTTCGTAAAGGTTCCATTTTCCGAAGGGCCATTGCGCGCCGTGGTCGCTGGAGAAGACGAAGACCGTGGAGGCCGGCAGCGTCTCGCGGACCGTGCGCATCACCTCGCCGAGTTCCGCGTCGCCGCGCGCGACCGCGTCGGCGTAACGCGCCCGCCAGAGCCGCGTCTGAGGCGTGTCGACGCTGAGCGCGGGCAGCCGGAGGTCGTCCGGACGATGGATTCCGTCGTCGGCCGGCCACGGTACGTGCGGCCAGTTGCTTCCGACCATCAGGCAGAGCGGTTTGGCGTCCTTGGGCCGCGCGCGGAGGAACTTCAGCGCGGCGGGCACGCCCTCGGGGTCATGGAAGGTGTCGTGGGCGAACACGTCGAAGCCGAAGTCCGCCGTGTGACGGTAGTGGGAGACCTTGCCGAAGGCCGCGACCTCGTAGCCCAGCTCCTTGAAGTAGGAGGGCCATTTGCGGATCTCCGTCCGCGGCTTGGCGTGATTGGAGGAGGCGCCGTTGCGGGCCGGCATGAGCCCCGTGAGCAGCGCGGCGCGGCTCGGGGCGCAGCTCGGCGAGGCGACGTAGGCGCGGTCGAAGGTCAGGCCGGCGGCGGCCAGCGCGGCGACGTGGGGAGTGCGGATGCCCCCGCCTCCGTAGGGGGCAGTGTCCAGCTGCCCGAGGTCGTCCGTCAGGAACACCACGATGTCCGGTCGGCGGGCCTCCGCCGCCGGCGACACGGCGGCGAAAAGCAGCAAGGCGGCCAGGAGCGGGGGCATGCCGGGATGGTGTCCCGCTTTCCTGCGTCTGGGAACGCAGAAGTTTTCTCGCCCGCCGCCGGGCCGTGTCCACGATGTCCGCACCCCGATGAAGAAGCCCCTGCTGCCGATCCTCCTCGCATCGTTCGCCCTCGCCGCGCCGGAGCCCTATCCCGTGAGCGAGCCCGCCGTGGACGCTTCGCATCCCGCCGCGGAAGCCGCAGGCTTCGTTCCGCTCTTCAACGGCAAGGACCTGTCCGGCTGGCGCACCAAGGGCAACTGGGTCTACGACGCCGACGGCACCGTCACCCTGCGGCCCCGTCCGGGCGAGACCGGCTGGAAGCGTTTCGACGCCTATCTTTTCACCGAGCGCAAGTACCGTGACTTCGTCCTCGACCTCGAGTTCAAGTTCGAGCCCACCGGCAACTCCGGCGTCTTCTTCTGCGTGGCCGATCCGCTCGACCCCGTGGCCAAGGGGATCGAGCTGCAGATCCTCGACACCCACGGCCTGGCGAAGCCCGGCCACCATGACTGCGGCGGCATCATCCGCGCCATGGGTCCGGCGGAGAACCGCGTGCGTCCCGCCGGCGAGTGGAACCGCTACACCCTCACGCTGAAGTCGCGCCGGCTCGAGGTCGTCTTCAACGGACGTCGCACCATCGTGCTCGACCTCGAACGTTCGCCAATGAAGGACCGCCCCGCGGAAGGCCATGTCGGCTTCCAGGACGAGGCCAAGCGGGTCTGGTACCGCGGCGTCAGGATCCGCGAGCTTCCCTGACCTTGCGGAAGCGCGCGGCGGCGACCCAGGCCGCCACGGGCAGCGCCGCGCTGAGGACCAGCGCCAGGCTCTCGCTTTCCCTGGCCACCGCGCCGACCCAGGCGAAGGCGAAGCCGGTCGGCACGCAGCCCGCCGCCAGCGCGGCGAAGAACGTCCCGAATCTCATCCCGGCCAGTCCCGCCATGCAGGCGACCGCCTCCGGAAGGATCGGCATCCACCGCGAGACGAGCACCAGCCAGGCGCCTCCCCGTTCGAAGATCGTCTCCGTCCGGCGGAGCCCTTCTTCACCCGCGATCCTGCGCGCGGCGGGGCGTCCGGCGAGACGTGCGGCGCCGTAGGCCGTGACGCCGGCGAGCGTCGATCCTGCGGCGGCGATCATCCCGCCGACCAACGTGCCATAGGCCGCGCCCAGCGCCGACATGACCACCGTGGAGGGCACCGGCAGCGCGATGTCGGACACGAGCAGACCGACGCCGGCCGCCCAGGCCCAGTCGCCCTGCTGCATGATCCAGGCCGTGGCGCCTTCGAGCGAAAGCGCGGAGTCGAAGGCCTCGCCCCAGATCGCCCACGGGACGAGCGCGCCGGCCAAAATGAGGCCGATGGTCGCCAGCAGCGTGACCGTGCCGCGGTCGACCTTCATCGCGACTTGGGTCCGAGGCCCTTCCAAGGCTCCTCCCCGCTCACGTCGACCGCGAACGGCCCGTCGCAGGCGCCCGGGGAGAGGATGGCGAGGATGACCGCGTCGTGCGCGGACTCATTGAACGTCGCATGCACCACGCCGGCGGGGATGTGGGCGCTGTCGCCCGGACCCAGTCGCCGCGATTCCTTCTCCACCCATTGCGTCACTTCGCCCTTCAGCACGTAGATGACCTCCTCCAGCTCCGGATGCGTGTGGAACCCGTGGCCTTCGTGCGGCGGCAGCGTCGCTTCGCAGACCTGCAGGTCCTTCGCCTCCGTCACGCCGGGGCGGCAGAGCCAGTAGTTGGTGCGGCCCTTGAACTCCTCGAGCAGGGCTTCCTTTTTGCTGACGAATCGCAGGGGAGGACGCATCGCCTGTGAATAAGTGGCCCGCCTGTCCGGGGCAAGCGCCGCCTCCTTCCGTTGACAGTGCATGCGGGTTCGGACGTGATGACTTCACCCCCATGAGAACCCTGCCCCTGCTGTTCCTCGTCGCCGTCGCCTCGCTCTGCTCCGCGCAGAACGCCCCCCAGAAGAAGGAGGCCGCGCCTTCCAAGAAGGCTCCGGCCGCCAAGCTGCCCGCGCAGCCTGCCGACGTCGCCGCACAGAAGTTCGAGGCGGAAGGCAAGGTGAACGCCAGCTTCGCGCGCCAGCATGCTGCGTTCGTCGAGATCGCTAAGAAGGGCGAGGCGCAGGTCGTCTTCCTCGGCGACTCCATCACCGCCGGCTGGGCCAGGCAGGCTGAGCTCTTCAACAAGGAGTACGGCGCCTACAAGGCCGCCAACTTCGGCATCGGCGGCGACCGCACCCAGCACGTCCTGTGGCGTGTCGAGAACGGCGAGTTCGAAGGCATCAAGCCCAAGGCCGTCGTGCTGATGATCGGCACCAACAACTCCGGCGTCGCCGACAACCCTCCCGAGCAGGTCGCGGCCGGCATCCGCAAGATCGTGCAGGCCATCCATGCCCGCTCCCCGGAGACCAAGGTCCTCCTCCTGGCCATCTTCCCGCGCGGTCCCGGTGAGGAGAACAATCCCGGACGCGCCAAGAACAAGGCCGTCAACGCCATCGTCGCCGGACTGCACGACGGCAAGAAGGTGCACTATCTCGACATCGGCCCCAAGTTCCTCGCCGCCGACGGCACGCTGAGCAAGGACATCATGCCCGACCTGCTGCACCTCAGCGCCAAGGGCTACCAGATCTGGGCCGACGCCATCCGCGACAAGCTCGCCGAGCTGGCCCGCTGAGGGCCGGTCCGGTCAGCGCTTCCATCCTGAGGGCAGGTCCGCGAGGGTCTCCGTCAGGATCTCGTGGATCGCCCTGCGTTCCTCCGCCGGCAGGTGGGCGAAGGCCGCGGGGGGCTGAGGCGACCTGAGGCCATCGGAGAGCCTCAAGAGCGTCAGGTCTCGCAGCTCCTTAGGCAGCCAGCCGAACGATTTCGAGTAGATGAGCGGACTGCAGCGGTACTTGAACAGCCGCGTGCCCAGGTCGAGGTCCCGCAGGGAGCGGCCCTTGGCGTCGGCCTTGCGGGTCTTAGCGTAGACCGACTGAAAGACGCCGTCGCCTTTGATGCCTCCTTCGGGGAACGGAGCTTCGTCTCTCAGCAGGAGGGCGTCGATGAGCCGTTCCGCCTGGCTGTTGAGCTGGGCGAGGCAGGAGCCCGCCGGGGCCGCGTCCTTGGGCAGGCCGAGCACGGCGCGCATGGCGGGCCAGCGGTGCAGCGCGACGCGCGACTGCTGGTTGGCGGTGGAGATGACGTTGTGCACGTGGACCTGGTGGTCATGCATCAGCAGAGCGACGACGTCGCTGGTGCCGAGCGGGTAGCGGCGCGTCTCGACGATCTCCTTCAGGTCGGGGACCAGCGGACTCGACAGCCCCTGGTCGCCGTCGAAGTCCTCGGCCTTGGATCCCATGACGTTGCCACGATGACGAAGCGCGCCGGGCGCGCCCGTGACATACCAGCCTCCCCAGCGCTCGCGGTAGGGCGTCGATGGCTCGATGTTGGAACCGCCCGATCCGACCAGCGGTTCGCCGTTCTTGTCCGGGTAGACGGAGCGCGTGCGCAGGCTCGGCGTGCGTTCGTGGCGCTTGTGGCAGAGCAGGCACTCCGAGCTGCGCACGAAGAGCGGCTTGGGCGGCGAGTCCTGGGCGTCGAGCAGGTAGAAGGTCGCCCCCAGCTTCGGATCGAAGACGGTGATTTCGATGCCGCCGCCGGGCACCCAGCCCACGTAGGCCTCGTCGGAGAAGAAGAGCGCGCGGGGGTTCTCCGGACTGATGAGCGTGCGCTGCAGGCTCGTCTTGCTGAACACCAGCAGCTGTGACTCCGCCGGCACCTCGAGTTTCTCCAGCACCCAGCGAACCCGCCGGCGCGCGGGCCATCCGCGAATCTCCTCGGCCTGCGCCGCGAACTCGGCGTTCAGCTTCGTGATGACGTCGTCGGGCTTCGTCGCCGAATAGCTGATCGGGGGGTCCTCGAAGTCGTCGTGGTCCTGGGCGGGCGCGTGCGCGGCCGCCAGCAGGGCGGTCAGGCAGAGGAAGCGGAACGGGACCGGACTCACGGTTTCATCCTGCCGGACGGACCGGGCCAAGCCAAGGACGCATCCTCTCCAGGAGGCGGACATTAGCCCGCCTCCCGGCCGGATAAGCAGCCGGGCCCCTTCAGGACATGAGTTCCATCAGCCGGCGGCGGGCGCGCTGTTCCAGCTGCCTCGCCCGTTCCCGGGTCACGCCCAGCTTGCCGCCGATCTGCTCCAGCGTCATCGCCGGACCCCCGATGCCTTCGCGCATGCGGAGCACCGAGGCCTCCCTGGGCGGCAGCGCATCGAGCGCCCGGCGCACACGCTCGACGTCGGAAGACCGTCCGGCGGCCTCTACGGGCGTCTCCGCGGAGTCGTCGGCGAGCGTCTGGCCGAACGTCAGGCCCTCGTCATCGCCGACGGGGGCGTCGAGGGAGGCGGGGTGCTGTTCGTGACAGAGGAACTGAACCACCTTTTCCGGCGACCAGCGCAGCTCATCGGCCAGCTCCTCCTGCTCCGGAGCCCGTCCGAGGCGCTGGGTGAGCTGTTCGCGCGCCGTCCGCAGCTTGGACAGGCTCTCGTGGATGTTGCGCGGAAGATGGACCGCCCGCCGCTCCTGATTGAGCGCGGCGAACACCTTGCTGCGGATGTGCATGTAGGCGAAGGTGCTGAAGCGGGTGCCGTAGGAGGCGTCATACCGCAGGGCGGCGATGGTCAGCCCCAGGTTGCCCGCGGCGATGAGCTCCTCGCGCACCGCGCGGTCCACCGAGAACTCCTTGGTTACGTGGCACACCAGGCGCAGGTTGCACGAGGTCAGCCGCTGGAAGGCCGACTTCGCCTTTTCGCCGACGATCTCGTCGCCCTTGCGGCCGGCCGCGATGGCCCGGCCCAGGCGGAGCTCCTCCTTCGCGTCGAGCCGGTCGTGATTGAGCGCGTTGGCGAAGTAGCGGCCGAGACCGTCGCGTTCGTCAGGCGGCGAGCAGCGGCGGAAGTCGGCGGCGAGGCCGAGGGATTCGCGGGTGCGGTTTTCTTTCGTGGCGGTGCTTTTCGGGATGAGCGGGATCATGGAGAATTGGAAAGTGCCTCTAACCTAGGGGCCGGAAAACGCCCCTTTCGGGAACGTGTTTTCACAAGTGACTGGGCGGCAGTGAAATTCAGCGCGGACTTTTTTCGCGGGGGCTTCTGCCGGAGGGGTCGAGGGCGTCCATCTTGCCGCGCCGACCCTGGAAGTCAAAGGGGCCTCGCGTCATAAGTTTTCTACAAGATTATAACCGGCCGCCAATCGCCGGGCGGACGGCGAGGTCGGCCCGGACCCGAGGCGGGGAGGGGGCTTGCCATGGGCCGTCGGATGGGCTTTCTCGTCCGGACCCCCGATGAAGACGTTGCCCTTCCTGGTGACGGCCCTGGCCGTCCTGCTTTCCCCGTCCCTGGAGGCCGAGGACGCCCGGCCGCCCAACGTGCTCGTGATCGTCTCCGATGACCATGCCTGGTATGACTACGGCTTCATGGGGTCGAAGGACGTGCGGACGCCCCACATCGACCGTCTGGCCGCCGAAAGCCGTGCTTTTCCCCGCGGTTACGTGGTCAACTCCCTCTGCGGACCCAGCTTGGCCGCCCTCCTGACCGGCAAGCATCCCCACCGCAACGGCATCACCGGCAACGACCCCGTGCTGCCGCCCGCCGCCAAGGGCAAGTCGAAGTACGCCCACCCCTCCTTTCAGCAAGGCCGGGAAAAGATGACCTCCCTCTGGGAGAAGAACCCCCACATCCCCCGCCTGCTGGAGCCCAAGGGCTACGTCAGCCTGCAGACCGGGAAGTGGTGGCTGGGCGACTATCGCCGGGGCGGCTTCACCGAGGGCATGACCAAGGGCGGCCGGCATGGCGACGACGGCCTGGACATCGGCCGCAAGACCCTGGCTCCGGTCACCGATTTCATCTCCAAGGCCAAGCGGGATCAGAAGCCCTTCTTCGTGTGGTATGCGCCCATGATGCCCCACGACCCGCACACCCCGCCCGAGCGGCTGCTGGCCAAGTACGTCGACAAGACTCCGTCCCTCCATCAGGCCCGCTACTGGGCGATGGTCGAATGGTTCGACGAGACCGTGGGCGAGATCCGCGCCCACATCGAGAAGGAGGGGCTCTCCAAGGACACCGTCGTCATCTACATCGCCGACAACGGCTGGATCCAGAGCCAGAACAATTCCCGGTATGCGCCGCGCTCCAAACAGTCGCCGCATGAGGGCGGCGTGCGCACGCCCATCCTCGTCTCCTGGCCCGGACGCGTGAAGCCCGGCTCGGTCGACCGCGCGGTCAGCGAGGTCGACATCATGCCCACCTTGGTCAGACTCTGCGGCCTGCCCGTGCCGGCAGGGGTCGACGGCATCGACCTGCTCGATGACGCCGCCGTCGCGGCGCGCGGCGAAGTCTTCGGGTCGAATTCCACCCACGACATCCTCGAGCTCGGCCGACCCGCCGCCAGCCTGCGCTACCGCTGGGTCGTCGCCGGTGAATGGAAGGCCATCTTCTCGAGCGGCATCAACGGGGCGAACGAGCCCCCTCAGCTCTTCAACCTCAAGGACGACCCCCGCGAGCTCCGCGACCTCGCCGTCTCCGACCCTGCCCGTGTGGCCGGCCTGAAGGCCAAGGTCGACGCCTGGTGGGACGGCCGCTGAACTTTTCCGCACAACAGAACATCATGAACAAAACCTACGCACCCATCGCCGCCCTGGCCCTCCTCCTCGCCGGTTGCCAGACGCAGGAACCCGCCGCACCCGGAAGCGCTTCAGCGCCTGCGCCGAAGCCCGCCCCCAAGGCGAAGGCGGCCTCGAAGGCCAAGGCCGCCCCCGCCTCCTATGTGATGTACGTCGGCACCTCGGGTCCCAAGGCCCAGGGCATCCTGCGCTGCGTCGTCGACGGCAAGTCCGGCAAGATAACCGCGCCGGCCGTCGTCGCCGAGGCCAAGTCCGCCTCCTATCTCGCCCTGAGCGCGGACGGCAAGTTCCTCTACAGCACCGCCGAAGGGACCGAGGGCGCCGTCGCCGCCCATGCGGTCGAGGGTTCCGCGCTCCGAGCGCTCAACTCCGAATCTTCCAAGGGCAAGGGCCCGACGCATCTCGTCGTCGATCCCGCGCGCAAGAACGTCATCGTCGTCAACTACGGCTCCGGCTCGACCGCCTGCCTGCCGGTCAAGGCCGACGGTTCGCTCGCGCCGGCCAGCGCGTCCGTGCAGCACGTGGGCACCGGACCCAACGCCGCCCGGCAGGCCGGACCGCACGCCCACGGGGTCTATCTTCATCCCTCCAACGGCCGCGCCTACGTGACCGACCTCGGCACGGACGACGTCTTCATCTACAAGTTCGACCCTGCCAAGGGCTCCTTGGAGGCCAACCGTCCGAAGTCCGGCCGCGTGGCGGCCGGCGCCGGCCCGCGTCACCTCGCCTTCCATCCCAACGGCAAGTTCGCCTACGTGAACAACGAGATGGCCCTTTCCGTCACCGTCTTCTCCGTGGAGCGCAACGGCGGCCTGAAGGAACTGCAGACCCTGCCGACCCTTCCCGAGGGCGCCGACTCCAAGGGCGCCTCGACGGCTGAGATTTTCGTCCGGCCCGACGGCAAGACGCTCTACGTCTCCAACCGAGGCCATGACTCGATCGCCGTCTACTCCATCGCCAAGGACGGCAAGCTCGCGCTCATCCAGCATGCGCTCGGCACGCCCGCCACCCCGCGCGGCTTCGGCCTGACTCCGGACGGCCGCTGGCTCGTCTGCGCCGGGCAGAAGTCCGGCACGCTGAACGCCTACCGGATCGACCGGGAGGGCAAGCTCATCGACACCAAGCAGGCCGTCGAGGCTCCGGCCGCCGCCTGCGTCGTGTTCGCGCCCTGACCTCAGGTCCGCGTCGGACCAGGGGGCGCCGAAAAGGCGCCCCTTTCTTTTTCCCTCCTTTGCGCCCACGGCCGAAACACCGCGGGCTTGCCGCGGTCAGAACAGGGGACAAACCTGTCCCCATGAGAAGCGCCCCCTTCCTCCTCGCCTTCGCCGCGGCCGCCGCCGCGGAGGCCGCGGACTTCTCGCATGAGATCGTGCCCATCCTGCGCAAGCACTGCGCCGAGTGCCACACCGGCGACAAGAAGAAGGGCGGGCTGTCGATGAACACCCGTGCCGACCTCATCGAGGGATCCGAGGACGGCCCGGTGGTGAAGCCCGGCGACCTCGCGTCCCGCATGCTCGCCGTCGTCGTCAGCGCGGACAAGGATGAGCGCATGCCGCCCAAGGGGCCCGGTCTCAGCGAAGCCGAGGTCGCCAAGCTGCGCTCCTGGGTCGCCGACGGACTGAAGTGGGACGAGGGCTTCGCCTTCAAGAAGCCTGCCTATGAGCCGCCGCTGAAGCCTCGCACGCCCGAACTGCCCGCCGCCGTCGAGGGCCGCGCCCATCCCGTGGACCGCGTGCTGGACGCCTGGACCGCCAAGGCCGGCCTGGCCCGGCCGGCGCCCGCCTCCGACTCCGCCTTCCTGCGGCGCGCCCATCTTGACCTCATCGGACTCCTGCCCACGCCGGAGGAGACCGCCGCGTTCCTCGCCGACGCCGCGCCGGACAAGCGCGAGCGCCTCGTCCGTCGTCTGCTCGCGCGCGACGTCGACTACGCCGACCATTGGATGTCCTTCTGGAACGACCTGCTGCGCAATGACTACGCCGGCACCGGCTACATCGACGGCGGCCGCAAGCAGATCACCGGCTGGCTTTACGCCTCCCTCGTCAACAACAGGCCCTACGACGCCTTCGTGCGCGAGCTCATCGCGCCCACGCCGGACAGCGAGGGCTTCTCCAAGGGCATCGTCTGGCGCGGCGCCGTTAGCGCCGGGCAGCTCCCGCAGCTGCAGTTCTCACAGAGCGTCTCCCAGGCCTTCCTGGGCATCAACATGAAGTGCGCCTCGTGCCACGACAGCTTCGTCGACCGTTGGAAGCTGAAGGACGCCTACGGCCTCGCCGCCATCTACGCGACGAAGCCGATGGAGCTCGTCCGCTGCGACGTGCCCACCGGGCGCACCGCCACGGCCGCCTGGCCCTTCCCCGAGCTCGGCCAGGTCGACGCCGCCGCGCCGCGCGAGGAGCGCCTGCGCCAGCTCGCCGCGCTGATGACGCATCCTGAAAACGGCCGCTTCCAGCGAACCGTCGTCAACCGCCTCTGGCACCGCCTGATGGGGCGGGGCGTCGTGCATCCCGTCGACGCCATGCAGACCGAGCCTTGGAATCAGGACCTGCTCGACGTGCTGGCCAATCGCCTGGTCGAGTCCAAGTACGACCTGCGCGCCGTGCTCGCCTTCATCGCGACTTCCGAGGCCTACCGTTCGCGCGCCGAGGTGCTCTCCGCCGACGCCGACGAGGGCGCCTACGTCTACCGCGGCCCGCGCGCCAAGCGCCTGACCGCCGAGCAGTTCGTGGATTCCGTCTGGCGCGTGACGGACGCATATCCCGGCAAGATCGACGCCTCCGTCGTGCGCGCCCCCGCGGGCGAGGCGCCTCCGGCCGGACTCGTCGCCCAGCCCGTCTGGTCCAACGACCTCACCGGCCAGCGTGCGCGTCTGCCCGCCGCCGGGGAGGTCCGCACCTTCCGCGGCTCCCTCGCCGTGCGCGGCGCCGTGAAGCGGGCGTTCATCGTGGCCGGCTGCGACAACGAGTTCGAGCTCTGGGTCAACGGCGTGCGCGTCGCCTCCGGCGACAACTGGACCGATCCGCAGCTCGCCGACGTCACCGCCCATGTCCGGACCGGTCGTAACGAAGTCGTGGCCAGGGCGCGCAACGCCGGCTCGAAGCCGAACGCCGCCGCCTTCTGGGCCCAGCTGCACGTCCGGTCCGCCTCGGGCGACCAAGTCCTCGCCACCTCGCCGCAATGGCAGTGGACCGAGTCCGCCCCGGGACCTGACGGCGTCGTATCCAAGGAAGCCAAGTGGCAGCCGTCCGCCGTGGTCAACCAGCCGGGCGTCTGGGCTTCGGCCGAGGCGAAGATGAGCCAGATGGTCGCCGGCGCCCTCGGCGGATCGCTGCTCCGTCCGCGCGCCGGCCTCCTCAAGGCGGACCTCCTCCAGCGCACCCTCGGTCGGCCCAACCGGGAGCAGATCGTCTCCATGCGCCCGAACGAGCTGAGCACCTTGGAGGCCATCGACCTCGCCAACGGCGCGGCCCTGGCCGCCCTCGTCGAGAGGGGCGCGGCCAACCTTCTCCGCCGCAAGTGGGACTCCCCGTCCGCCCTCGCGCGCCACGTCTACCTGGCCGCCCTCTGCCGCGAGCCGTCCCCGGCCGAGCTCGCCGTCGCCGCCGGCATGGTCGGCGAGGCGCCCTCCGCCACCGGCGTCGCCGATTTGCTCTGGGGCGTATTCATGCTTCCTGAATTTCAGACCGTCCGCTGAAGCCATGAGCCGCCCCCTTCCTGAACTCGACCTTTCCCTGCCGGAGCCTCTCGCGCGACGCGAGTTCCTGCGCATGCTCGGCGCGGCCGGAGCCGCCACCCTGTCCCTCTCCGCTCCGCGCGCGCTCGGCGCGGAGTCCGCGCAGCGCGTGCCCGCCAAGGCCGACGCCTGCATCCTCATCTGGCTCGCCGGCGGCATGGCCGCGCCGGAGACCTTCGATCCCAAGCGTTACGCCCCGTACGAGAAGGGCATGTCCTACTCGCAGGTCCTCAGCACCTTCCCCTCGATCCCGACCGCCGTGGACGGCGTGCGGATCTGCGAGGGCCTCGAGGGCATCGCGGGCGTCATGGACCGCGGCACCCTGATCCGCTCCGCCTTCCAGCCCGACCTCGGCAGCATCCTCCATTCCCGTCACCAGTTCCACTGGCACACCGGCTACGTCCCGCCGCAGACCGTCGCCTGTCCGCACATCGGAGCCTGGATGGCCCGCGTGCTCGGTCCGCGCAATCCCGTGATGCCTGCCTTCATCAACGTCGGCCAGCGCCTCGAGGGCGTCGGCGAGAGCGAGGAGCTGAAGGCCTTCACCACCGCCGGATTCTTCGGCGGTGAGTTCGGTCCGATGAACCTGCCGTACCCCGAGGAGGCTTCCGCCGCCGTGCGTCCGCCCAAGGGCATGGATCCCGGGCGCTTCGTGAACCGCGACCGCGAGTTCCGACGCCTCGTCGACGCCTCGCCCGACCGCGACCTGCTCAGCGACCACCAGCGCAACTCCATGCTGCGGTCGATGGACAACGCCTACCGCCTGCTCAGCGCCAAGGAGCGCGCCGCCTTCGACATCTCGCTCGAGCCGAAGGAGGTCCAGCAGGATTACGACACCGGCCGTTTCGGCCGCGGATGCCTGCTGGCCCGTCGTCTGGTCGAGAACGGCGCCCGCTTCGTCGAGGTCACCACCGAGTACGTGCCATTCTTCCACTGGGACACGCACGGCAAGGGGCATGAGACCGTGGACCGCCTGCACAAGGAGATCGACCGCCCCATCGCGCGGCTGATCAGGGACCTCGAGGCGCGCGGGCTCCTTGACCGCACGCTCGTCGTGATCGCCAGCGAGTTCAGCCGCGACGCCATGATCGAGGGCCGGCCCGGCTCGGCCGCCAAGGACCAGGCCTTCAACCGCGGCACCACCATCGAGAACCCCGACCACTACGGCCTGCACCGGCATTTCACCGGCGGCACCAGCGTCATGATGTTCGGCGGAGGCGTGAAGAAGGGTCACGTCCATGGCGCCACCGCGGACGAGCGGCCGCTGGTCGCAGTCAAGGACCCCGTCTCCATTGAGGACCTGCACGCGACCATCTTCACCCTCATGGGCGTGAGCCCGAAGGCCGCCTTCGACATCGAGGGCCGCCCGTTCTACTCGACCGTCGACGGCAAGGGCAGGGCGGTCGGCGGCGTGATGGCCTAGTCCGTCCGGCCGAGGATCTCCGCGGCGCGCGCGGAGACCGCGGCTTCGACCAGCTCCTCCGTGCGACGCAGGGCGTCGCCCAGCTCCATTTCCGGAGGCTTCACCGAGACCGTGACGTCGAAAGCGGCCTTCACCGCTGAAGAATCGGCCACCGATCCGGCCACGGCCGCGACCCTGCGCCCCGCGGCGCGCGCCATGCGCGCCACGCCCGCCGGGCCTTTGCCGCTGAGCGTCTGCTCATCCAGCCTTCCCTCGCCTGTGATGATCAGGTCGGCCTGGGCGACGCGCTTCGCCAGATCCGTGCAGGCCGCGACCAGGTCGAAGCCGGATTCGAGGCGCGCGTCGGCGAAAGCCATCAGCCCGAAGCCCAGACCTCCGGCTGCGCCGGCGCCGGGGATGTCGCGCAACGGCCGACCCTTGAGCGCTTCGGCCAGATCGGCCAGCCTCTCGAGACGCGATTCAAACCAGGCGAAATCAGTCACGCCTTTCTGAGGACCGTAGATGCGCGTGGCGCCGCGCGGCCCCAGCAGCGGATTGTCGACGTCACAGGCCACGATCACTTCCGTCCGCCAGGGAGATTCCGGCGGCACCATTTGCGTCGCCTCGAGAATCGTCTCCAGGGTGGGCACGTAGAAGCCGTCGCGTTTCCTGAAACGGTAGCCCAGGGCGACGGCCACCCCGAGTCCGCCGTCATTGGTCGCGCTGCCGCCGAGTCCGAGGATCAGCGTCCTGCAACCCATTGCGGCCGCCTGGCGCATGAGGAGTCCAGTCCCCAAAGTGCTGGATGCCATGGGGTTGCGCCTTGACTCGGGAATCATGGCCAGGCCGGAGGCGGCCGACATCTCAATCACGGCTTTCGTTCCCCCGTCGATGATTCCAACGCGAGCTTTAACCTCATCTCCCAGAGCGTTTTGCGTAACCATTTCCACAAGTTTTCCCGAGCTTGCCTCCACCAGGGCCTCCGTCGTCCCCTCTCCTCCGTCCGCCAGAGGGCAGATGTCAAAAAAGGCCTCCTTTGCTGACTTTTTAAGACCCTTTTGTATCGCCCGGGCCACGGCGGAGGAGCTCGCGCCACCCTTGAACTTGTCTACGGCGATCAGGACTCGCATGTCGGCCCCTTCATGTTTCGGAGAGCCTCCGCAGGGTCAACTTCGCTTGCTTAGCCTGGCCGAACGGACATATTTTTGGACCAAATCCCTTCGCTTCCTCCCATGAGCCGTTTCCAGAACGTGACCCTAGGTCTGCTCCTTGCGCTGACCCAGCCGCTTGTCGCCGCCGATGACGCCAAGCCCCCGGCACCCACCGCCGAAGGTCTGGAATTTTTCGAGAAGAAAGTCCGCCCCATCCTGAGCGAGCACTGCTACGAGTGCCACTCGATAGCCAAGAAGTCGTCCAAGGGCAGCCTGATCCTCGACTCCCTCGACGGGATGCTCAAGGGCGGAGAAGAAGGTCCGGCGGTCGTCCCGGGCAATCTGGACAAGTCCCTCCTCATCCGTGCCGTCCGGTATCACGATCCCGACCTCGCCATGCCGCCCAAGAAGAACGGCGGGCACATCGGTGACGCGAAGGTCGCCGTGCTGGAGCAGTGGGTCACCATGGGCGCTCCCGCTCCCGTCGGCTCGGGGGACAAGCTCACCGGCCTGACCGACAAGGCCAAGCAGCACTGGGCCTTCCAGCCCCTGGTCAAGGTCGCTCCGCCGGCCGTCAAGGATGAGTCCTGGGCGCGCACCCCCATCGACCGGTTCATCCTCGCCAAGCTCGAGGCCAATTCGCTCGTCCCCAATCCCGTGGCGGATCCGGAGGCCCTGTTGCGCCGCATGTTCTACGACATCATCGGCCTGCCTCCCACCTCCGAGCAGGTCGACTCCTTCATCAAGGCCTACGAGGCCGCCAAGATCAACGACTCCATGGCCGCCCGTCGCGGCATGAAGGCGGACTCCGCCGAGGCGGTCATCGCCAAGCAGGTCGATTTCCTCCTCGCCTCCCCGCACTTCGGAGAGCGCTGGGCCCGTCACTGGCTGGACACCGCGCGCTATTCGGACACCCGCGGTCTCCAGGTCGACCAGGGTGAGAGCCTCTTCACCGACTACCGTTACGCCTACGCCTGGACTTACCGCGACTACGTCATCAACGCCTTCAACGAGGACAAGCCCTACGACCAGTTCGTCGTCGAGCAGCTCGCGGCCGACCGCCTGCCCGGCGTCTCGCCCGACGACCCCCGCCTCGCCGCGCTCGGCTTCCTGACCGTCGGACGCCGTTTTGAGAACGACGACGACACCATCGACGAGCGCATCGACACCACCACCAAGGCCTTCCTCGGGCTGACGGTCGCCTGCTCGCGCTGCCACGACCACAAGTTCGACCCGATCCCCGCCGAGGACTACTACTCGCTTCACGGCATCTTCGCCTCGATCAAGGAGCCGCTGCAGCGCCCCGTGCTGGCCGCCTCCACGCCCAAGCAGAAGGCCGCTCGCGAGGATTATCAGCGTCGACTCCACCAGCTGCAGGATGAGCAGGTCGCCGGGTTCTTCCGCTACATGAAGGAAGTCCGAGCCCGCTATGACCGCGAGATGGCCGGCCGCCTGATGGTCGCCTCCGTCAAGCGCGGTTCCGCCGAGGCGGGCAAGTATGAGGACAAGTACAAGCTGGAGCAGAACGTCCCCGACTTCGAGCCGATGCGCGTGCAGAAGGACTCCCCCGTCACCGGCCCGTTCGCCCGCATGATGGAGGTGCCGGAGATCTACTTCGCCGAACGTTCCGCCGAGGCCCTTCAGGACGCCCTGGACAATCCCGAAGTTCCGGTGAATCCGATCATCGCCGCCGCCCTGCGCGGCATGAAGCCGAAGTCCCTCGATGACGTCGCGCTGGTCTACCAGAAGGTCTACGTCCAGAACAAGGCGGCCATCCTCGCCTATCTCGACCTCATCGCCAGGCCTGGCGCCGACCTCTCCAAGGCCAGCCCCGCCATCGCCCAGCTGGCCGGATATCCTTGGGCCGTGCCGAAGTATGACGACATCTTCGACAACGAGGAGATGATCGCGCTCTTCAACAGCCGCAAGTTCTGCGAGCCCTGGCAGAACCGTCCGATCTACGGCGGCATCAACAACACCGCCCCCATCGCCTACTTCCGTCACGCCAAGATCAACGAGCTCCGTCTCTCGCACCCCGGAGTCCCCGCCCAGGCCATGGCCATCGAGGACGCCCAGGAGCCCAAGGACAGCTACGTCTACATCCGCGGCGACAAGAACAAGAAGGGCGACGTCGTCCCCCGCCGCTTCCTCGAGGCCCTCTCCGGCGCGGAACGTCAGCCCTATGTCGACGGTTCCGGCCGTCTTGAGTTCGCCCGTTCCATCGTCGACAAGTCCAATGCCCTCACCCCCCGCGTGGCCGTCAACCGCATCTGGCTCAAGGTCTACGGCGAGGGCTTCGTGACCACGCCCGACGATTTCGGCAACATGTCCCTGCCGCCCTCCCATCCGGAACTGCTCGACTACCTCGCCGTCGAATTCCGTGAAAACGGCTGGAGCGTGAAGAAGCTCATCCGCCAGATGGTGATGAGCGCCGCCTACCGTCAGGACGCCAACCCCCTGGTCAATCCGCTGCTCGTGAAGAAGGGCCAGGTCGATCCCACCAAGGTGGACGCGCCCAACCGGCTGCTCTGGCACGCGCGCCTCCGCCGCCTCGACTTCGAGGCCATCCGTGACTCGCTCGTCGTCCTCACCGGAAAGCTCAATCCCCTCGTGGGCGGGCAGCCGGTGAACATCACGGACGAGCCCTTCAGCTACCGCCGCAGCCTCTACGGTTACGTGGACCGCGCGCGTCTCAACGAGACGCTCTCCCAGTTCGACTACGCCGACCCCGATGCCGCGAACTCCAAGCGCAACTCGACGATCGTGCCTTCCCAGGCGCTGTTCTTCATGAACAACCCGATCTCCGTCGAGGCCGCGCGTGCCGTCGCCGGCCGCAAGGACGTCGTCAACGCGATGTCCGAGGACACCCGGGTGACCGCGCTTTACCGCGCCATCCTGCAGCGCCGACCCAGCTCCAATGAGGTCAGGATGGCGAACGACTTCCTTTCCAAGGCCCGTCTCGCCCTCGCTTCCGGTTCGTCCCGCGGGACCACGGGTGCTTCCAAAGCGGCCGTCCGCCCGACGGCTCAGGCATCCCGGGGCGCCAGTGCCTTCGGCACTCCGGCCGCCAAGACGGGGCAGGGCGCCATGCAGGGCGGAGCGCCCGATGAAGCCTCCATGATGATGGCCACCACCGCCGCCGGAGGCCGGGGCGGGGCCGAAGGCGTCCTCCAGAACGTGGGCGAAAAAGTCTCCCGCAATCCTCTCACGCCGCTCGAACTGCTGGCCCAGGCCCTGATCCTGTCCAACGAGTTCGTCTATGTGAACTGAGCGGGACCGGATTCCCCTCGTGAAGGCCGCCCTCCGGGCGGCCTTCTTCTTTCCCGGACGGGGGCGGGCTTGCACCTTGAAATCGGACGGATTCGGACATACTTCAAAGGACAGCCCCGAACGGGATGACCCCATGAAGCACCTCGCCCTGATCCCCCTCCTCATGACCTCCGTCCTGCTCGCGCAGGAGGAGCCGTCCGACGCTCCGGCCAAGCCCGACGCCGCAGGCCTCGAGTTCTTCGAGAAGAACATCCGCCCCATCCTCTCCGAGTCGTGCTACGAGTGCCATTCCAACGCCAAGAACTCCGCGAAGGGCAGCCTCATCCTCGATTCCAAGGACGGCATGCTCAAGGGCGGCGAGGAAGGCCCAGCCGTCGTCCCCGGCAACCTGGAGAAGTCGCTCCTCATCCGCGCCGTGCGCTATGAGGACGCAGAGCTGGCGATGCCGCCGAAGAAGAAGGGCGGAAAACTCCCCGACGACAAGATCGCCCTGCTGGAGAAGTGGATCCAGATGGGCGCGCCTTCGCCCGACGGCAACGGCAGCAAGCTCACCGGACTGACCGAAAAGGCCAAGAGCCACTGGGCCTACCAGCCGATCAAGCCCCAGACGGTGCCGCAGGTGAAGATGAAGCAATGGGTGCGCAATCCCATCGACGCCTTCGTCCTCGCCAAGATCGAGGAGAAGGGCCTGCTGCCCAACCCCGAAGCCGACCCCGAGGCCTACCTCCGCCGCGTCTACTACGACCTCATCGGCCTGCCGCCCACCTCCGAGCAGGTGGAGGCCTTCATGAAGGCCCTCGACGCGGCCCGCATCGCCGACTCCGTGGCCGCCCGGCAGGGCAGGCCGGTGGGCGCCCTCGAGGGCGTCTATGAGAAGCAGGTGGATTTCCTCCTCGCCTCGCCGCATTACGGCGAACGCTGGGCGCGTCACTGGATGGACACCTCGCGCTATTCCGACACCACCGGACAGCTCGACGTCAACGACACCTTCGAGCGCTACCGCTTCGAGTACGCCTGGACCTACCGCGACTACCTCATCGACGCGTTCAACACGGACAAGCCCTACGATGAGTTCGTGGTGGAGCAGCTGGCCGCCGACCGCATCCCCGGCGTCTCGCCCGACGACCCCCGTCTCGCCGCGCTCGGCTTCCTGACCGTCGGCAAGCGCTTCGACAACAAGGACGACGAGATCGACGAGCGGATCGACACCACCACCAAGGCCTTCCTCGGCATGACCGTCGCCTGCTCACGCTGCCACGACCACAAGTTCGATCCCATTCCCGCGGAGGACTACTACTCCTTGCACGGCATCTTCGCCTCGATCAAGGAGCCCCGCGAGCCGCCGCTCCTCGCCGCCGCGCCCTCCGGCGTCGCCGCCCGGGCCGACTACGAGAAGCGGCTCAACGAGCTGCAGGACAGGAGCGTGGCGGGCTTCTACCGCTACATGCGTGAAGTCCGGGAGCTCTTCGACAAGGAGCTCGCCGGGCGGCTGATGCTGGCCACGACCCGGGGCGGGTCGATCGAGTACGGCGACATCCATGAGAAGTACAAGATGGAGCGCATCCCTGACTTCGAGGCCATGCGCATCCAGGTCAGCTCGCCCATCACCGGGCCTTTCGCCCGCCTGCTCAAGGTGCCGCTGATCCAGTTCGAGGAGCGCGCCCCGCGCGTCATCGCCGAGGCCCTCGTCGACGCCGAGAACCCCGTCAACCCGCTGATCGCCGCCGGCCTGCGCGGTCTCAAGCCCAAGAACATCGAGGAGGTCGCCGTCGCCTACCAGAAGGTCTTCAACAAGCACCGGGCCGAGATCATGGCGCACGTCGAGCGCTGCTCCAAGCCCGGCCGGGCCGGCGCCCAGACCCGCCCGGAGATCGCCCAGCTCGCCTCCTATCCCTGGCCCTGCCCGGACTACGAAGACATCTTCCCGAACGACGAGCTCCTGGCCATGATGACGACCCGCAAGTTCTGCGCCGACTGGCAGAACCGTCCGGTGTACGGAGGCCTGAACAACAACCGTCCCAACGGATACTTCATGTTCCCGGCGATCAACGCCCTGCGCATGACCCATCCGGGCGCCCCGAAGGCGGCGATGATCGTGCAGGACGTCGAGGAGCCGCGTGACAGCTACGTCTACATCCGTGGCGACCGGAACAAGAAGGGCGAGGTCGTGCCCCGCCGCTTCCTGGAGGCCCTGGCCGTGACTGAGCGCCAGCCCTACGTGGACGGTTCGGGCCGGCTCGAATTCGCCCGCTCCATCGTCGACAAGTCCACCGCCATCACCCAGCGCGTGGCCGTCAACCGGATCTGGCTGAAGCACTTCGGAGACGGCATCGTCACGACCCCCGACGACTTCGGCAACATGTCGCTCCCGCCTTCGCACCCGGAGCTGCTGGACTGGCTTGCCGCCGACTTCGTGGCCAACGGCTGGAAACAGAAGCGCCTGCACCGCATGATCGTGCTCAGCTCGACCTACCGGCAGGACTCCAACCCGAACGTCAACCCGCTCATCGTAAAGAAGGGCCCCGTGGATCCGCTCAAGGTCGACGCGGCCAACCGCCTGCTCTGGCGCGGCAACCTCCGCCGCCTGGACTTCGAATCCATCCGTGACTCGATGCTGGTGCTCACCGGCAAGCTCGATCCCTCCGTCGGAGGCCGTCCGGTCAACATCACTGACGAGCCTTACAGCTATCGCCGGAGCCTCTACGGCTACATCGACCGCCGCCGTCTCGACGACGTCCTGACGCAGTTCGACTACGCCGATCCCGAGGCCGCCAACACGAAGCGCAACTCCACCATCGTCCCCCAGCAGGCGCTGTTCTTCATGAACAACCCGCTGTCCGTGGAGGTCGCACGTGCGGTCGCCGCGCGCAAGGACGTCGTCAACGCCATGTCCGAGGACATGCGCGTGACCGCGATGTACCGCGCCCTCTTCCAGCGTCGTCCTACCTCGCAGGAAGTGCGACTGGCCCGTGAATTCGTGGACAGGGCCGCCAAGACGCTCGCCGCCGGAGGCGTCGCCCCTGGCGTCGCTTCCGCCAAGGCCGCGCCCGTGGCCAGGGGAGGCAAGGCCGCGCGTCAGGGACTTTTCGGCAACAAGAAGGGCGGCCCCGCGGCCCCTGCGGCCGAGCCCAAGATGATGGCGGAGGAAGGGGAGGGCATGGTCATGGCCGAAGTCGCTGGCAACGGCCTCACGACCGGCATCCGCAACGTGGGTGAGCGTGTTTCTCGCAACCCCCTGACTCCCATGGAGTTGCTTGCGCAGGCGCTGATGCTCTCCAACGAGTTCGTCTACGTCAACTGAGACCCTTTTGACCCTTTTTTGACCAAGGCCGCCCGGGTTCGGGCGGCCTTTTTCTTGGGGCCTGACAAGCAGACCTGCCTTGCCGTCTGCGCAGCGCGGGTAAGTATTAATACTCACAAGACAAAAGGAAACCCCTCGCCTGTCGGCGGGGTTATTTTCTTGAGTAAACACCCCATCCGATGACCCCCGCCCGTCTGCTTCCCCTGCTCGCCGGTTTCGCCTCGCTCTCCGCCGCCGAGCCGGCCGCCGACCCCAAGTTCTCGGCCGCTGACCTTGAGTTCTACGAGCGGCAGATCCGTCCGATCCTGGCCGACCGTTGCTACGAGTGCCACTCCAAGGACAAGGGCGTCTCCAAGGGCGGACTCATCCTCGATTCCCGCGGCGCCATGCTGGCCGGCGGCGACCAGGGGCCGGCCGTCGTGCCGGGCGACGTGACCAAGTCGCTCCTCATCACCGCGGTGCATCAGAAGGACCCCGAGCTCTCCATGCCTCCGCGCAAGAGCGGAGCCAAGCTCGGCGGCGCCCAGATCGACCTGCTTGAGCGCTGGGTCAAGATGGGCGCGCCCGCCCCCGCCGGCGGTGCGGTCAAGCTGACCGGTCTTTCCGACAAGGCGCGTTCCCACTGGGCCTTCCAGCCCGTGACGCGGCCCGAAGTGCCCGCCAAGCTCAGCGCCCCGGGCTGGGCTCAGAACGAGGTCGACGCGTTCATCCTGGCCAAGCTCGACGAGGCCGGACTCAAGCCCAGCCCCGCGGCCGACGGCGAGGCCCTCCTGCGTCGCCTGCAGTACGACCTGATCGGACTGCCTCCCACCAACGCCGAAGTCGAAGCCTTCGCTCGTGATTACGACGCCGCGGTCATGCGCGACAACCTCGCCCTCCGCAACGGCCAGCCCGCCCGTGCCGCCGCGCTCGTCGTCTCGGCCGCCGTCGACCGCCTGCTCGCCTCGCCCCATTACGGCGAGCGCTGGGGCCGCCACTGGCTCGACACCGCCCGCTATTCCGACTCGAAGGGCCTGCGTCAGAACGGAGTCATCGAGCGCTTCGAGCATTCCTGGACCTACCGCGACTACGTCATCGCCGCCTTCAACGCGGACAAGCCCTACGACCAGTTCATCATGGAGCAGCTTGCGGCGGACAAGCTGCCCGGCATGAAGCCTGACGACACGCGGCTCGCCGCGCTCGGCTTCATCACCGTCGGCAAGCGCTTCCAGAACAACGACGACCTGATCGACGAGCGCATCGACGCCACCACCAAGGGCTTCCTCGGCCTCACCGTGGCCTGCGCCCGCTGCCATGACCACAAGTTCGACCCGATCCCGGCCTCGGACTACTACTCGCTGCACGGCGTTTTCGCCAGCGTCCTGGAGCCGCTGGACGGCCCCGCCATCAAGGATCCCCTGAGCGGCGGCCGTCCCGCGCCCACCGCGGAGAGGGCCGATTACGAGAAGCGCATGGCCGAACTGGTCGACGCCAACGCGCGCGGCTACTACGCCTACATCGGCCGCCAGGTGAAGACCCTGCACAAGGACTTCGCCGGCCGCCTGCTCGCCGCCTACCACGGCCTCCGCAGCCCGGAGGCCTTCGACGTCTCGCAGAAGTACAAGTTTGAGATCGTGCGCGAGGTGGAGGGTTCGATCTCCTTCCGTCCCGACTCGCCGATCACCGCCCCCCTCGCCGCCCTCAAGAAGCTGTCCGCCTCGGAGTTCGCCGAGCGCGCGCCCAAGGTCATCGCCGAGACGCTCGCCTCCGACCGCGTGAAGGTCAATCCGCTCATCGCCGCCGCGCTCAAGGGCCTGCGGCCCAAGTCGATCGACGACGTGGCCCTGGCCTACCACGAGGTCATCCAGCGCAACGCGGACCGCATCCAGGCCCACATCCGCCTGCGCGGCGAACCCGGCCGGCGCGGCGCCAAGGACGACCCCGCCATCGCCCAGCTCGCCGCCTTCCCCTGGGCCCTCCCCGACTACGAGGAGATCGCCACCACCCAGACCCTGACGCTCGCCTGCTCGACGCGCCAGTTCTGCGAGCCCTGGCAGGACAAGATCAACTTCCGCAACAACGTGAAGCCCGCGAACATCTTCAAGTTCGAGGCCATCAGCCAGCTGGACATCACGCACCCGGGAGGCCCCGGACGCGCGATGGTCGTGACCGACTCCGAGAAGCCCCGCGACAGCTACGTCTACATCCGCGGCGACCGCAACAAGCGCGGACCGGCCGCGCCCCGCCAGTTCCTCGAGGTGCTCGCCGGTCCCGAGCGCCAGCCCTTCTACGAGGGCAGCGGGCGTCGCGAGCTCGCGCTCGCCATCGCCAGCCGCACGAACCCCCTGACCTCACGCGTGCTCGTCAACCGCGTGTGGATGCACCACTTCGGCGCCGGCATCGTCTCCACCGCGGACGATTTCGGCAACATGGCCGACAAGCCCACGCATCCCGAGCTGCTCGACTGGCTCGCCACTTGGTTCGTGGACAACGGCTGGTCCATCAAGAAGCTCCACAAGAAGATCCTCATGTCGGCGGCCTACCGCCAGACCGCCAACCCCTCGCTCAATCCCCAGGTGGTCGCCAAGGCGGCGGTCGATCCGCTCAAGGTCGACGGCGGCAACCGGCTCCTCTGGCACGCCAACCTCCGCCGCCTGGACTTCGAGGCCATCCGCGACTCGATGCTCGCCCTGACCGGCAAGCTTGACCGCACCATGGGCGGCAAGCCCGTCAACATCACCGACGAACCTTACAGCTACCGTCGCAGCGTCTACGGCTACATCGACCGCGACCGGCTCAGCGAGATGCAGGCGCAGTTCGACTTCGCGGACCCGAGCATGCCGAACTCCAAGCGGCTCTCCTCCATCGTCCCGCAGCAGGCGCTGTTCTTCATGAACAATCCGCTGTCGATCGAGGTCGCGCGTTCCGTCTCCGCCCGGCCTGAGATCGTCAAGGCCGCCAGCGACACCGAACGGATCGTCCAGCTCTACAAGATCATGTACCAGCGCACGCCGACCGCCGACGAGCTCCGCATCGCCCGTGAGTTCGTCGTGCGCATCGTGGGGTACATCGACGACCCTGAGCCCGAGCGCCCCTCCAAGGCCGGCAAGCTGTCCCGGTCCGCCAAGGCGGCCGTCGAGGCCGCCAAGGCCTCCCCGGCCGTGAAGATCACGACCACCGTCCAGGGGGGCGTAATCCAGAATTTGGGCGAAAAAGTGTCCCGAAAGCAGCCTATTTCCCCCTGGGAGATGCTGGTCCAGTCCATGGTCTGCTCCAACGAGTTTGTTTACTTGAACTGACCCCGGAATCCATAGAATAACCTTCCTCAAAGACACCCCGATGATCACCCCCAACTGCAGCAACAGCCTGCCCACTCCGAACTCCCGCCGCGAGTTCCTCGCCCGCACCGGCCTGAGCATGGGCACCCTCGCTTTCGGCACCATGGTCGCCGACTACATGGTCGCCGACGCTCGCGCCGAGGTGGCCAGCCTCAAGCCCCGCAAGGCCCCCCTTCCCGCCAAGGCCAAGCACATCATCCACATCTTCGCGGGCGGCGCGCCCTCGCACCTCGACACCTTCGACTACAAGCCGAAGATGAAGGAGCTCGCCGACCAGTCCGCCTCCGGCATGGGCGGCGTACTCTTCCCCACGCCCTTCGAGTTCAAGAAGTGCGGCAAGTCGGGCCTCGAGATCTCCGAAATCTTCCCGAAGCTCCAGGAGCAGGCGGACAACATGTGCGTCATCCGCTCGATGTACCAGGAGCTCCCCGCTCACGGTCCTGCCGCCAAGCTGATGCACACCGGCTCGGCGATCCTTCCGAAGCCCTCCATGGGCTCCTGGATCCTCTACGGACTCGGCACCGAGAGCCAGGACCTTCCCGGCTTCGTCAGCCTCGGCGGCAACGCCGACGCCCGCACCTCGGCCTTCCTTCCCTCCCTCTACCAGGGCGCCAACACCTCCTTCCGCGCGGGCGCCCAGCCCAGCAAGGTGATCCCCAACCTCCAGAGCGAGTTCACCACGATGGACGCCCAGCGCAAGCAGCTGGACCTCGTCCACCAGCTCAACGACCGCCACATGCAGACCGTCCAGCGTGACGAGCAGCTCGAGGCCCGCATCGAGTCCTTCGAGCTCGCCTTCCGCATGCAGACGGCCGCCACCGACGCCTTCGACATCACCAAGGAGCCTGAGTCGATCCGTGAGATGTACGGCAAGTCCGACCTCGGAGCCAAGCTCCTCTGCGCCCGTCGCCTCGTCGAGCGCGGCGTCCGCTTCGTCCAGATCGACGCGGGCGGCTGGGACCACCACACCAACCTCTTCACCTCGATTAGCCGCACCGGCGGAGCCATCGACCAGCCTGCCGCCGCCCTCATCGCGGACCTCAAGCAGCGCGGCCTCCTCGACGAGACCCTCATCCTGTGGGGCGGAGAGTTCGGCCGCACCCCGTCCACGGCGGGCCGCGTCAACCAGGCTTCCGGCCGCGACCACTGGTCCAAGGCCTTCTGCTGCTGGATGGCCGGCGGCGGCGTCAAGGGCGGAACGGCCTACGGCGAGACCGATGAAATCGGCGCCCAGGTGGCCGCTGACGGCTGTCACATCCATGACTTGCACGCGACCATCCTGCGTCTGATGGGCTTCGATCACACCAAGCTCACCTACCGCTACAACGGCCGCGACTTCCGTCTGACCGACAACTTCGGCAACGTCATCAACAAGATCATCGCCTGAGCGGCGGGGAGTCTTGAGACCGGGGCGGTCCCGCAAGGGGCCGCCCCTTTCATTTCCGGGGCGGCTTGCATGCGGCCGTCCTGCGGGGAGAATACCCTCCATGAGCGCCCTGCTTTTCGCCCTCACCCTGGCCGCGTCCGAGCCCGCGCGCGCCAACCCCGCTCCGCCCCCCGCGTTCATCAAGGAGAAGTCCGCCACGGTCACCGTGGTCACCCGCCGCGACTCCCTCGGCGGGACGGTCTCCCGTTTCAGCACCGGCGCCGAAATCGCCAGCCGGCCCGATTCGCTCGGCGGCGCCAGGCTCCGGCTCAGCGACGGGCGCACGGGTTCCCTGCGCGCCGACTCCCTCGGCCGCACCGACGTGCGTTTCAGCGACGGCACTGGCGCGTCCGCCCGGGTCGATTCGCTCGGCAACACCGTCACGCGCTTCAGCGACGGCACCAGCGCCACCACGCGCGTCGATGCGCTGGGGAACCGGGTCACGACCTATTCGGACGGCCGGCGTCTGGTGGAGCGGCCCGATCCTCTGTCCCGCGGACGCTGAAGGACGCGGACTGGGCGCTTGAAAAAGGCTCCTGGCGGGGCATCTTCGCGTTCACCCCATGAAACGCCGATCCCTTCTGCTGGCGCTCCCCGCGCTTTCGTTCCTCGCTTGCACGTCTCCGCTGCGCGCCGCCGACTTCACCTCCGGTCCGGGCTGGCTCGAGTTCCCCGCCGGCAAGGGGCCGGGAGCCGGCAAGCACGTCGTCCTCCTCGCGGGCGACGAGGAATACCGCTCCGAGGAGTCGATGCCCATGCTCGCCCGCATCCTCGCGGACAAGCACGGCTTCCGCTGCACCGTGCTCTTTTCCCACGACGACGGCGTGATCAATCCCAACAATCAGAAGTCCCTCGGTCGCCCTGAGGCCCTCGACTCCGCGGACGCGCTCGTGCTGGGTCTGCGCTTCCGATCCTGGAACGCCGACGCGCTCGCGCGCTTCGACGCAGCCCTGCGGCGCGGCGTACCCATAGTCGCGACCCGCACCAGCACCCACGCCTTCAGCGGCATCCCCAAGGACAGCCCCCAGGCCTGGTACAACTGGAACGCCGCCGGCGGCTTCGGCCGCAAGGTGCTCGGCGAGACCTGGGTCTCCCACTGGGGCAGGCACAAGTTCGAGGCCTGCCGTTCGGCCGTGGAGCCGGGAGCCGAGGGCAGCCCCCTCCTCAACGGCGTCGGCGCCGTCTTCGCCGACACCGACGTCTACGAGGCCTATCCTCCCGCCGACGCCAAGGTCCTCCTGCGAGGCCTGGTCCTGAAGGGCATGTCGCCGGAAGACGCGCCCAGCGAGGGACGCAAGAAGCGTGCGACCGACAAGCAGGAGCAGGGCGTCAACCAGCCCGCCATGGCCGTCGCCTGGACCCGCGAGGTGCCCAACGCCGCCGGCGGATCCAACCGCGTCTTCACCACGACCATGGCCTCCGCGAGCGACCTCGCCGACGAGAGCCTGCGTCGGCTCCTCGTGAACGCGGTCTTCTGGGGGCTGAAGATGGACGTGCCGGCCAAGGCCGACGTCGCTCCGGTCGTCCAGTGGAAGCCCAGCAAGTACTCCTTCAACGCGTTCCACAAGGGACTGCGCGCGGAAGCCTTCGCCGACGTCCTGCCCGACCCCGCCCCCGTCGCGCCCGCCAAGAAGAAGTGAGCCCGCTCAGGGGCGGATGCCCCGGGCGACCAGCAGCTGCACGAGGCCTTCGTTGTAGATGACGTGGGAGCCCTCGCGCATCACCGCGTCGCGCACGGCGATGTCGTCCGAGACGGTGAACCAGGGCCCTTCGTTGCTCTTGTCCTTGGCCACCAGGTCCATGATGTCGTGGTCGGCCTTGCCTCCCGCGCGGCAGAAGGTCACGCGCACCCTCGGATTGGAGGTCTTCACCGGCGTCGGGGTGCCGTCGAAGCTCGCCCAGATGATCAGTCCCGGGGCGTCGTCGGCCAGTTTCTCCATCAGTTGCGCCACCTTCTGTCGCGCGGCCGAATCCAGGACGAAGCGCACGTCTCCCTGCTGCGTGCGGCGGGTGGCGAGCTTGAGCCCCAGGTAGTCCTGCCTCAGGCAGGCGAAGTTGTTGGCGTCCAGCGCCAGCCTGGCCGGCTCCCCGATGGCGACGGCGCGTTCGAGGAGGGCGAGGGGGCCCTTCTGCTTGTCGCGCTGGTGGTTGCGGTCGGCGAGGTAGGAACGTCGGCGGTGCAGGTCGCGTCGGTAGAGGTCGGCGTGCCGTGAGTCGACCAGCCCCGACCGCTCGGCCAGTCCGAGCGCGGCCTCGATGTCGCGCAGGCCGGCTTCGTCGGCCGCGTTGATCTTCGCCGAGATGCGCTCGAGGAAGGGGTCGGACGGATGGTCGCGGCGTTCGAGCTCGTAGCGCACCTTCTCGATGTGGTCCGTGATCCGCTTCTCGAGCTCGACGAGCTCCTTCAGCGGGTCGCCCGCCGTGCGTTGGTAGCGACGAAGCAGGCGCAGCATCTCCTCCATCTGGGGGATGGCCTGACGGAGTTCGTGTTCCTTGGCCAGGAAGGGGTCCGAGTCCCGCTGGGCCCTGCGCACCTTTTCGACGGCCTCGGTGGTGAGCTGTCGGAGCTTGGACACCTCGTCGGCGGCGTCCTTGAGGACACGGGCGTCGGCCAGCCAGGGGCGGACCTCCTCCGAGAGCATCTGTTCGGCCAGTTCGCGCGCCTTCTGGGCGATCTGGTGCCGTGCCTGTTCGGCCTCGAGCGACAGGCTTTTCGCGGCTTGTTCGGCCTTTTCCAGCCGGGCGCGCAGCGCTTCGGCTTCCGACTTGGCCGTGGCGTCGGCCTCGGCGGCGGCGCGGGCGCTTCGCTCCGCCTCCGCCCTGAGGGATGCGATTTCCGTCCGCGCATCCCGCATCTCGTTCTCATGCTGCCGCTTGGCCGCACGCATCTCGTTCTCACGGGCGCTCGCCATGCGCTCCAGTTCCTGCATCAGACGGCGGACCTTGCCGACGTCGCCTTGCGGTGCCTCCGTCGAGGACGGTCCGTCCGTCCGCGTGCCGTCCTCCGCCGTGATCGCGGCGAGCGACTTGCGGTCCGGCTTGCCCGTCTGCACCTTGCCGATGACCGCCAGCCGGGCGGGCAGGTCGGCGGGCAGGGCCTCCTCCTTGGATTCCGCCAGCGCATTGTGAATCAGGCAGAGCAGGGCGGCGCGCGGTCCGCCGATGGCCGCGGCGATGGCGTCGGCCTTCATGAGGATGCCCTCGCGGCCGAGTTTGAGCAGATCCCGGTTCCAGGCCAGCGCCGGTCCTGCCACGAGGAGGTCGGCCTGCAATTGGCCCTGCCTGCGGGCGAAGATGCCACGCGCGTTCCTGAGGAAGATCTTCGGGTGCCGCCAGCCGCCCGGCATGACCTTTGCCAGCTGCATCACCGACTGGTCCGAAGCGTGGGCGAGGTCGGCCACGAACTGCTCCGTCAGCAGGCCCCGCACCGCGGCGATCGCATCGGATTTGTAGGCGAACGGACCCATGCCTTCATGCTGCCGGCGTCGGTCGCCGTGGCAAGGCAGGGCAGGGGGTTCTGGCTCGCCATCGCCCCTCCGCGGGGCTTTGGCTCAATCTCACGCATGCGTTCCGCCGCCACCGCCGCCACGGCCGTCCCCCTGCTTTCCGCCGCCGGGTACGCCTTGGCCGCCCTCATGCTCAAGAGGGCGATGGAGGGGGAGCGGAATCCCTGGCGCGTGGTGTTCATCGTGAACATGGTCACCGCCCTGGGCTTCCAGAGCTGGTTCGCCGTCGGCGGCCACCCGTTCACCTGGGAGAACGTCGGGCACGCCGTGCTGGCCGGGCTGGCGTTCTTCATCGGCCAGGTGCTCACCTTCATCGCCATCAGCAAGGGGGACGTCTCCATCTCCACGCCCGTGCTGGGCACCAAGGTCGTCTTCGTCGCCCTCTTCGCCCACCTGTCCGGCGGCGAGACGCTCGGCCCTGGCCTCTGGGCCGCCACGCTGCTCACCAGCGTGGCGCTCGCGCTCCTCGGCGGGGAGTGGCGGGCCAACCGTGACCGGCTGCTGGTGAGCGTGACCTTCGCCTTCCTGGCCGCCATCGCCTTCGCCGCCACCGACGTCTTCCAGCAGCACTGGGTGCCCGCCTTCGGTTACGGCCATTTCGGCCCGGTCATGTTCCTGACCGTGGCGACGCTCTCCCTCGGCCTGATTCCGTTCTTTGACGGCGGGCTGATGACGATGCCGCGTGGCGCGCTGGCCTGGGCCTTGCCCGGCTCAGCGGTCCTCGCGCTTCAGGCCATGGGGATCGCCTATTGCATCGGGGTGTTCCACGAGGTGACCGTGACCAACGTGCTCTACAACACCCGCGGCCTCTGGAGCGTCGCGATGGTGTGGGTCGTCGGGCACTGGTTCGCGAACACCGAACGCGAAGTCGGGACCGGGATCATGTTCCGCAGGCTGCTCGGGGCGCTGCTGCTGCTCGGCGCGGTCTGGCTCTGCCTCCGCTGAGCTCAGAGGTCGCAGTTGTCGATCAGCCGGGTCGCTCCCAGATGACCGGCCACCGCGATGACGGTGCGGCCGGAGGTCACGCGTTCGACCGGCCGCAGGCTCGCCGCGTCGGCCACCACGCAGTACTGCGTCCTGAAGGCGGGCTCGCGCGCGAGCCGGTCGAGGGCCGCTTCCCGGACCCGGTCGGCCGACGTTTCACCTGCCGCCACCGCCGCCCTCGCCGCCGCCAGCGCCTCCGGCACGGCCCGTGCGCGGACGCGGTCCTCGGCCGAGAGGTAGCGGTTGCGAGAGCTCATGGCCAGGCCGTCCGGCTCGCGGACGGTCTCGTGCGCCACGATCTCAACGGGCATGTGCAGGTCGCGGACCATGCGCCGGATGACCGCAAGCTGCTGCAGGTCCTTGCGCCCGAACACGGCGACGTCGGGTTGCGTGGCGTTGAAGAGCATCGCCACCACCGTGGCGACTCCGCGGAAATGCCCCGGCCTGAATTCGCCGCAGAGCCCTTGCGAAACCGCCGTCTCCTCCACCCAGGTCGAGGCGCCCGCGGGATAGAAATCCTCCGGGCCGGGCGCGAAGACCAGTGAGGCGCCAGCCGCCCGGCACCCGGCCAGGTCCTCCTCGAGCGTGCGGGGATATCGGCCGTAATCCTCGCCAGGTCCAAACTGGGTGGGGTTCACGAAGATGCTCACCGCCACCCATTCGCAGCGTTCCTTGGCCCGGCGGATCAGGGCCAGGTGTCCTTCGTGGAGGCAGCCCATGGTCGGCACGAAGCCCGTCCGGAGCCCCGCCGTCCTGGCTGCGGCCACGGCCTTGCGGAGCTCGGGCACGGTGCGGACGACGTCCATGGCTCTATCGTGGGTCCTGGTCGGCGGCCGCGCAAGCGCGCTCGGCCGGTGATGTCGTTACGATACCATGCCCCGCCCCGCTTTATCTTGGCAGCCGCCGACGGAGGGGCAAAAGTGGCTTTCCCAACCAAGATCGCCATGCCGCAGCACTTCCCCAACGTCCCCGTCATCGAATACGAGGGCCCCAAGTCCAGGAATCCCTTCGCCTTCAAGCATTACGACGCGAACCAGAAGGTCGGCGGTAAGCGCATGAAGGACCACTTCCGCTTCGCGGCCGCCTACTGGCACGTGATGCGCAACGGCCTGGCCGACCCCTTCGGCGCGGGCACCGCGCTCATGCCCTGGGACGACGGATCCGATTCCCTCGACAACGCCCTGCGCCGCGTCCCGGTCTTCTTCGAGTTCCTCGAGAAGTGCGGCATCGACTACTACTGCTTCCATGACCGCGACGTCGCCCCCGAGGGCGCCACGCTCAAGGAGACCCATGCCAACCTCGCCCGCGTCGCCAAGGAGCTGAAGGCCCATCAGAAGGCCAGCGGACGCAAGCTGCTCTGGGGCACCGCCTGTCTTTTCGCCCATCCGCGGTACGCGCAGGGCGCTGCGACGTCGCCCAACGCCGACGTCTTCGCCTACGCGGCCAGCCAGGTCCGTCACGCCCTCGAGGCTACCAAGTCGCTCGGCGGCGAGGGCTACGTCTTCTGGGGAGGCCGCGAAGGCTACGCCTCCCTGCTCAACACCGACATGAAGCGTGAGGTGGAGCACCTCGCGGCCCTGCTCCACCTGACGGTCGAGCACGCCCGCAAGATCGGCTTCAAGGGGCAGTTCTACATCGAGCCCAAGCCCCGCGAGCCCTCGACCCACCAGTATGACTCCGACGCCGCCGCCTGCCTCAACTTCCTGCGCGAACACGGCCTGCTCAAGCACTTCAAGCTGAACCTCGAGACCAACCACGCCACCCTCGCCGGCCATACGATGGAGCACGAGATGGAGGTCGCCATCGCCGCCGGCGCCCTGGGCTCGGTCGACGCGAACCGCGGCGACACGCTCATCGGCTGGGACACCGACCAGTTCCCGACCGACCTCTACCTGACGACCAACATCATGCTGCGCCTGCTCAAGATGGGCGGCTTCACGACCGGCGGCCTCAACTTCGACGCCAAGCGGCGCCGCGAGTCCCATGATCCGGTCGACCTCTTCCACGCCCACATCGGCGGCATGGACGCCTTCGCGCGCGGGCTGAAGATCGCCGACGCGATCATCCGCGACGGCCGCCTCGAGCGCTTCGTGGACAAGCGCTACGCCTCCTGGGATTCCGGCATCGGCCGCAAGGTCGAGTCCGGCAAGGTCACGCTGGCCCAGCTCGACGCCTACGCGCAGGGCATCAAGCCGCCCCGCCTCGATTCGGGACGTCAGGAGCTGCTCGAGAACCTCATCAACGAGTACGTCCGCTGAGCCATGGCCAGGGTCCTGGGCCTCGACCTGTCCACGCAGAGCGCGACCGCGCTCGTGCTCGACACCGTCGCGGGCACGACCCTGGCGCGCGCCCGCGCGGCCTTCGGCCCTGACTTTCCCGACCGGGATCATCCTGAGGGGTTCATCCGCGGCGGCAAGGACGGCGAAGTCCACGCCGATCCGTTGCTCTGGCTCGACGGGCTCGAGCTTGCGCTCAACCGTCTGTCCAAGCTGACGGACCTCTCGCAGATCGAGGCGGTCTCGGTCTCCGGACAGCAGCACGGCAGCGTCTATCTGGCCGCCGGCTTCGAGGATGCGCTCGGCGACGCCGATCCTTCGCGTCCGCTCTCCGCGAAGTTCGCCCCGGTGCTGTCACGCCGCACTTCGCCGATCTGGATGGATTCCTCCACGACTGAGGAATGCCGCGAGATCGCGGCCGCGCTGGGCGGTGACCGCAAGGTCTGCGACCTGACCGGCAGCGTCACGACGCCCCGCTTCACCGGGCCGCAGATCCGTCGTTTCGCCAAGACGGACCCCGTCGGCTGGGAACGCACGCGTCGCGTCCACCTCGTCTCTTCGTTCTTCGCCTCAGTCCTCGCCGGGCGTGACGCCGCCATCGACACCGGAGACGGCGCGGGCATGAACCTGATGGACATCAGGGCGGGGGAGTGGGCTCCCGCCGCGCTCGCGGCCACGGCTCCCGGTCTGGCCGCCCGGCTTCCTTCCGTCCGCCCCGGGGCCACGGTCGCCGGTCCGATCTCGGGATACTTCGTCTCCCGCTACGGCTTCTCTCCGCGCTGCCAGGTTGTCATCGGCACGGGCGACAATCCGTCCAGCCTCGTCGGCATGGGCGCCGCCCGCCCCGGCAAGGTCGTCATCAGCCTCGGCACGAGCGACACGCTCTTCGCCGCGATCGACGGCATCCGCACCGATTCCGAGGGCCTGGGCCACGCCTTCGGCAATCCCATGGGCGGGAGCATGAGCCTCGTCTGCGTGCGCAACGGCTCGCTCGCCCGAGAGGCCGTGCGCAAGGAGTGCGGCCTGCCTGACTGGTCCGCGTTCGCCGCCGCCGTCACCGCCGCGCCGGCCGCCCAAGGCGCCGTGCTTCCGATGGAGGAGCCCGAGATCACGCCGCGGCGTGCGGCCGGACGCGTCCACGTGGGCCGGCCGACGGACAAGGACGCGCTGCCTCGTGCCGCCGTGGAAGGTCAGGCGCTCAGCCTGCGCCTGCACAGCCGCTGGGTGGGGACGCCCACCACCGAACTGCTGCTGACCGGCGGCGCCTCCGAGAATCCCGCCGTCGCCCAGGTCTTCGCCGACGTCTTCGGAGCCCCCGTGGTGCGGCTGGCCGTGTCCGACTCCGCCGCCCTGGGCGCCGCCCTGCGTGCGGCCCATGCGGCCTGCGGCGCCAAACTCATCGATTTGGAGAAGGTTTTCTGCGCGCCCGCGCCCGGGATCGTCCGGCCTGACGCCTCCCTGCGGTCGGCCTACGACCGTCTCGAGTCCGAGCTGGCCAAGGCCCTGGCCGGCTGAGGGCCGCTGTGAGCATTGCCCGCTTGAACTGTCGCGGGGCGTAGGCTGACATAGTGGGCTCACACCCCGACCACCATGTCCCAGCGCCCCGTCACCCTCTTCACCGGCCAGTGGGCCGACCTCAAGATCGCCGACCTGCTCCCCAAGGTCAAAGCCATGGGCTACGACGGCGTCGAACTCGCCTGCTGGGGCGACCACTTCGACGTCACCCGCGCCGTCAATGAGAAGGGCTACGTCGAGTCCGTCTGGGAGCTGCTGAAGAAGCACGACCTCGGTTGCTGGGCCATCTCCTCGCACCTCGTCGGCCAGGCCACCTGCGACAACATCGACGAGCGCCATCAGTGCATCCTGCCCGCCCACGTCTGGGGTGACGGCAGCCCCGAGGGCGTCCGTCAGCGCGCCTGCGCCGAGATGGCCCTGACCGCCCAGGCCGCCCGCAAGTTCTTCGACGCCGGCAAGGCCTACATGGCCGGCAAGGCGCCCGGCTCCGGCAAGGTCGTCGTCAACGGCTTCACCGGCTCCTCCATCTGGCACGCCCTCTACGCCTTCCCGCCCACCAGCCAGGCCTACCTCCAGAAGGGCTTCGACGACTTCGCCCGCCGCTGGAAGCCCATCCTCGAGTCCTTTGAGAAGCACGACGTCTACTTCGCCCTCGAGGTGCATCCCACCGAGATCGCCTTCGACATCGCCTCCGCCCAGCGCGCCCTCGAAGCCGTCGGCAACCACAGGCGCTTCGGCTTCAACTACGACCCCAGCCACCTCGGCTATCAGGGCGTCGACTACGTGAAGTTCATCCGCACCTTCGGCCGGCAGATCCACCACGCCCACATGAAGGACGTCTGGTGGGGCCACGGCGACGGCACCGTCGGCGTCTTCGGCGGTCACACCGACTTCTGCGACGCCCGTCGCGCCTGGGACTTCCGCTCCGTCGGCCGCGGCGACATCCGCTTCGAGGACGTCATCGTCGCCCTCAACGACGTCGGCTACTCCGGTCCGCTCTCCATCGAGTGGGAGGACGGCCGCATGGACCGCTTCTTCGGCGCCGCCGAATCCTGCGCCTTCGTCAAGAAGCTCGCCTTCCCGACCAACAAGGTCGCCTTCGACGCCGCCTTCGACAAGGCCGCGCAGGGCAAGAAGTGAACCTCCCGACCATCCAGACCATGGCCACCAAAGTCGGAGTCATCGGAGCGGGCGGCATGCTCCAGTATCACGCGGCGGGCTTCAAGCAGGCCGGCGCCGAGATCGTCGCCGTCGCCGACCCGGCGCCCGGCGCCGCCAGGAAGGCCGCGGACAAGTGGGGCGTCCCGCACGCCCATGAGTCCGTCGAGGCGATGCTCAAGGGCCATCCGGAGCTCGACGCCGTAAGCATCATCGTCCCGAACAAGTTCCACGCCCCGCTGGCCGTCCAGTGCCTCAACGCCGGCAAGCACGTCTTCTGCGAGAAGCCGCCCGCGCTCAGCGCCCCCGAGGTGCTGGAGATCGTCGCCGCGGCGAAGAAGTCCGGCAAGCAGGTCATGTTCAACTTCAACAACCGCGCGCGCCCAGAGTCGCAGGCCATGATGAGGTACGTCGAGCAGGGCGTCGTCGGGAAGATCAACTCCGCCCAGGCGAAGTGGATCCGCCGCACCGGCATCCCCGGCTTCGGAGGCTGGTTCACCACCAAGGAGCTGTCCGGCGGCGGACCCCTCATCGACCTCCTCCACATGGTCGATCTCGCGATGTATTTCATGGGCTACCCTGAGCCCGCGCACGTCCTCGGCCGGACCTTCAGCGACTTCATCCAGGACAAGTCCTTCAAGGGCCCCTGGGGCATTCCCGACAAAGTCGGCGGCACCACCGACGTCGAGAACGCCGCCCACGCCCTCGTCACCTTCAAGACCGGCCAGGTGCTCACCCTCCAGGTCTCCTGGGCCGAGATGGTGAAGCGCGAGGAGGTCTCGGTCGTCTTCCAGGGCACCAAGGCAGGCGGCAAGGTCGAGCGCCTCTTCGGCATCGACGGCCTCGACGGCACCGCCATCGACGCCTGCGAGCTCTACGTCCAGGAGAACGGCAACAGCGTGAACCGCTCCATCGTCACCCCCGCGTGCGAGGACATGGGCCGCATCGGCTCCGCCGCGAACTTCATCGAGGCGATCGAGGGCCGCGCCAAGCCCCTCAACACCCCTGAGCAGGCCTACCGCCTCATGCAGGTCATCGACGCCGTCTACGCGTCCGCCAGCTCCGGCAAGCCCGTCTCCCTCTGAACCTCACCCACATGGCCAAACTCAATCGCAAGCTCCGCATGGGCATGGTCGGCGGCGGGCGCGGCGCCTTCATCGGCGGCGTGCACCGCATGGCCGCGGCCCTCGACGGCAAGATCGAACTCGTCGCCGGCGCGTTCTCCTCCGACCCCGAGAAGTCCCGCCTTTCCGGCCAGGACTTCAACCTCGACCCGTCCCGCGTCTACGCCTCGTACGCCGAGATGGCCAGGGCCGAGTCGAAGCTGCCTCCCGGCGAGCGCATCGACTTCGTGTCGATCGTCGCCCGCAACGACCTGCATTACCCCGTAGCCAAGGCCTTCCTCGAGGCCGGCATCCACGTCATCTGCGAGAAGCCCCTCGCGTTCTCCCTCGCCGAAGGCAAGAAGCTCCGCGCCATCGTCAAGAAGAGCGGCCTGGTCTTCGCCCTCCTCCACAACTACACCGGCTACCCGATGGTCAAGGAGGCCCGCGACTTCGTGGCCGCCGGCAAGCTCGGCAAGATCAACAAGGTCGTCGTCGAATATCCGCAGGGCTACGCCATCGGCGCCCTGCAGTCCGGCAAGATCCAGAAGATCGCCAACTGGCGCATGGACCCGAACTGCTCGGGCGTCTCCAACTGCGTGGGCGACATCGGCACCCACGCCGAGAACCTCGTGCAGTACGTGACCGGCCTCGAGATCAAGGAGATCGCCGCCGACCTCAGCACCTACATCCCCGGCCGCCTGCTCGACGACGACGCCAACATGCTCGTGCGTTACAAGGGCGGAGCCAAGGGCGTCCTCCACGCCTCGCAGATCTCCACCGGCGACGAGAACAACCTCAACATCCGCGTGTACGGCACCCTGGCCTCGCTCGAGTGGCACCAGGAGCATCCGAATGAACTGATCGTGAAGTATCTCGACCAGCCCCGTCAGGTGCACCGTCGCGGCAACTCCTACAACGGGGAGGCCTGCAAGAAGTACACCCGCACGCCTTTCGGCCATCCCGAGGCCTTCATCGAGGCGTTCGCAAACATCTACCGCGCCGCCGCGGAAGCCATCACCGACCGTCTCGAAGGCCGCAAGGCCCCGAAGGGCGGCTACGACTTCCCGTCCATCGACGACGGCGTCACCGGCATGGCCTTCATCGAGGCCGCGGTGAAGTCCTCCAAGGGCAACGCCCGCTGGACCAAGCTCGACGCCTGACCTCCGCCCGAGCCCTCACGCGAAGGCCCCGGACCTCCGGGGCCTTCCTATTTGTTCAGCCACCAGATGCTCGCGTTGAGCACGGCGGCGAAGGCGACCCAGAGGAGGTGCGGCGCCTGCAGCCAGGCCGCGGTCCGGTCGTGGCGCGCGAGCATCCTCACCCATGAGCCCAGGAGCAGCAGGTAGGCCGCGATGTCGATCAGGGCCAGCCCGGGGCTGCGCAGTCCGAAGAAGAGCAGTGACCAGAGTCCGTTGACGCAGAGAAGGGTGAAGAAGGTCGTCTTCGTCAGCCGGTCGGCCCCGCGTTCCCAGGCCAGGCCCATCGAGCATCCGAAGAGAAGGTAGAGCGTCGACCACATCGGGGCGAAGATCCAGTTCGGGGGATTGAAGACGGGCTTCTGCAGTCCGGCGTACCAGGTGGGAATCGAGTCGCGGGTGGCGGCGCCGGAAACAGCCCCGACCGTCACGCAGAGCAGCATCAGGCCGCACAGGCGCCAGGTCCCTCCCCAGCCGCAGCGTTCCTTGCGTTCCCGGGCCAGGCGTTCGAGCTCCGTTTCCATGCCTCAGGATGCCGGGCTCCGCGGGGTTCCGCAAGGACGCCCTCTGGCCGCTTGCCATCGACCCCGTTCCCCCTCTTTTTCGAGGTTCCTCCAACATGTCCGATCCCTACATCCAGCAGCTTTTCGCCGAGCGCATCGGCGGCGCCAACTACGGCAAGTCGACCGCCATCTACAAGTTCGAGAAGATCAAGCGCGCCAAGGCCGCCGCCAAGAAGGCCAAGCCGGACGTCGCGCTGATCGACCTCGGCGTGGGCGAGCCGGACGAGATGGCGTTCCCTTCCGTCGTGAAGGCCCTCCAGACCGAGGCCGCCAAGCCTGAGAACCGCGGCTACGCGGACAACGGAGGCGCCGACTTCAAGCAGGCCGCGGCCCGCTACATGAAATCCCTCTTCGGCGTCGACGTCGACCCCGACACCGAGGTCCTGCACTCCATCGGATCCAAGGCGGCGCTCTCCATCCTGCCCGCCTGCTTCATCAATCCCGGCGACGTCGTGCTCATGACCGTGCCCGGCTACCCCGTCTTCGGCACCCACGCCAAGTATTACGGCGGCGTCGTCCACAACCTGAAGCTCACCGCGGAGAACGCCTTCCTGCCCGATCTGAATTCGGTGCCCGCGGACGTCCTCGCCAAGGCCAAGGTCCTCGTCCTCAACTACCCCAACAATCCGACCGGCGCCTGCGCCACCCTGAAGTTCTACGAGGAGGTCGTCGCCTTCGCCAGGAGGCACGGGCTCATCGTGATCCAGGACGCGGCCTACGGTTCGCTCCATTTCTCCGGTCCCCAGGTCTCCATCCTCCAGGTCCCCGGCGCGAAGGACGTGGCCGTCGAGCTGCACTCGCTCTCCAAGAGCCACAACATGACCGGCTGGCGCATCGGCTTCGTCGCCGGCAACGCGCTCATCGTGAAGGCCTACGGCGACGTGAAGGACAACTCCGACTCCGGACAGTTCCTCGGCATCCAGAAGGCCGGGGCCGCGGGGCTCGATGACGTCTCCATCCCGCGCGCCATCGCGGCCAAGTATTCGCGGCGCATGGATCTTCTCGTGGGCGTGCTCGCCAAGCTCGGCTTCCAGGTGCGCAAGCCCGGCGCCGGCTTCTTCCTCTACATGCCCGCGCCCAAGTCCGCCACCGGCCCCTCCGGTACGGTGAGCTTCGATTCCGGCGAGGCCTTCTCGCAGTGGATGATCACCGAACACCTCATCTCCACCGTGCCGTGGGACGACTGCGGCGCGTTCGTGCGTTTCTCCGTGACCTTCGTCTCGGACAAGGGCGAGGCCGGGGAGGGCGAGGTCATCGCCGAGGTCCAGCGCCGCCTGGCGCCTTGGAAATTCTCCTTCTGAGCCTGCTCAGGGGCCCGCTTGTCGGATTGACAGGCGGAGACCCCGGGGGCATCGTGCGTTTTCAGTCAGCATGGCCGGATAGCTCAGTTGGTAGAGCAGATGCCTGAAGAGCATCGTGTCGTTGGTTCGATTCCGACTCCGGCCACCACTTGAAAAACCAGCCCGTCCGGCCACCCCGGACGGGCTGGTCCGTCTCACCGGCCGAAGATCAGTTTCCAGAGCGAGAAGTCTTCAGCCTTGGCGGGGGGCGGGCCGGCGGGTCCCTTGCCGAAGCTGGTCAGCGTGAGCGTCTTGGTCTCCTCGGAGTCCTTCCCGCTTTTCGTCGTCTTCTCCTTCCATTCGGCCTTGGCCACGCCGAAGGGGATCGACTCGTCGCGCCAGAGCGTGCCGTCCATGGTGATCGTCTGTTTGGGTACCAGCGGCGGGTCCGTGGCGGTCACCGTGCGCATCCTGAACTTGCGGCACGTGCGGTCCTCGCCGGCCACGCTCACCTTCTCCTCCGTCGCGCCGTCCGGGGTGAGCTCGCTCTCGTAGGTGAGATTGGCCCAGTCCATGAGCCAGGTGACGTCCTCCGCCCGCATGCGGTAGGCTCCCTTCTTCGGGTTCTCGAAGACGATCGCGGCCGTGTTCTCAAGCAGTCGGCTTGCGCCCGAGCGTCCGAGGTTTCTGGGCAGCAGGAGGCGGAGCGGGCCTTTTTCCTTGGAGCCCAGCCACCCTACGGGCTCGATCGTCATCCATGCATGGGGCATCCCGCCGATTTCGCCGCCTTCAGTCACCGATACCCTGAGTTCTGACGTCGAGAAGACCTTCCCGTCGCGACTGCGCTCCATCCTGTAGGTGGACCAGTTTCCGGCCTCCGGCAGTTTCTCGGCGAAGATCTGCCACTGTGCCGGTAGCGGGCAGACTGCGCCCATTGCGAAGAGCAGGGTGGGGAGCAGCCGCATGCGTCCATAAGGGCCATTTGCCCCCTTTTTGCGAGCCATCAGAGGTTTTTCACCCGCCTTTGCCTTTGACTCATCTGTCCTGGCCCTATGAAGTGCTGTTTCCAATGCCCGCCAAGGTCCAGTCCACGACGCCCGCCCTCCGCAGGGAAGGCCGTGCCTCCCTCACGGCGATTATCGGCATCATCGGGCTCTGAGCCCGCGTAACGGACCGCCTCCGGCGCCTCCCCGTTCCGCGGACTCCGGAACGGAAGCATCCCCTTTTCACCACCATGGCACGCAGCATCGAAATCTACGACACCACCCTCCGCGACGGCTCGCAGGGGCTGGGCATACATTTCTCCGTCGATGACAAGCTGCGCATCGCCGCCGAGCTCGAGCGCTTCGGCGTCACCTACGTCGAAGGCGGCTGGCCGGGCTCCAACCCCCGCGACGTCGAGTTCTTCGCCCGGGCCAAGAAGCTCCGCCTGAAGCGCGCGAAGCTGGCCGCCTTCGGATCGACCCGTCGCAAGGGCGTGCGCGCCTCCGAGGACGCCCAGGTGCGCGGCCTGCTCGAGGTCGACACCCCGGTGGTGACCATCTACGGCAAGACTTCCGCCCTCCATGTCCGGGAGGTGCTCCGTTGCACGCCCGAGGAGAACCTCGCGATGATCCGTGACACCGTCGCCCATCTCAAGTCCCACGGCCGCGAGGTCGTCTATGACTGCGAGCATGCCGTCGACGGCTGGAAGGAGGATCCCGCCTACGCCATCGCGACCATGCTGGCCGCCGTCGAGGGCGGAGCCGACCGCGTCGTGCTCTGCGACACCAACGGCGGGTCCCTGCCTGCCGAAGTGGCCGCCGCCACCCGCGCCGCCCTCAAGGCCTTCAAGGTCCCGGTCGGCATTCACACCCATGACGACGCCGGACTTGGTCTGGCCAACGCCCTGGCCTCGCTCGAGGCGGGCGCCTCCCACGTGCAGGGCACCATGAACGGCATCGGCGAGCGCACGGGCAACTGCGACCTCACCGCCGTCATCCCCTGCGCCCAGCTCAAGCACGGCTGGAAGTGCGTCCCGGCAGCCTCCCTCCGCCGCCTGACCCACCTCTCGCGCTTCGTCGACGGCGTGGCCAACCTCGCCCCCGATCCGCGCCGTCCCTGGGTCGGCTCCGCCGCCTTCGCCCACAAGGGCGGGACGCACGTCGACGCCGTCCGCAAGTTCTCCGCCGCCTACGAGCACGTCGACCCCGAGGCCGTGGGGAATGAGCGCGTCGTGCTCGTCAGCGACCAGTCCGGTCGTAGCAACATTGTCCTCAAGGCGCAGGCCCTGGGCATCGACCTTGACCGCGATTCGCCCGCGACCGCCTCCGCCCTCGAGGAGCTCAAGAAGCTCGAACACGGCGGCTGGAGTTTCGAGGACGCCGAGGCCTCCCTCGCGCTTCTCCTGCGCCGTCATCTCGGCCGCTCCGGCAAGGTCCCCTTCGACGTCGTCTCCTACCATGTGACCGCGCGCGGCGCCAAGGGCTCGGCCTACTGCGAGGCCGTGGTCCGGGTGTCGATCGCCGGCGAGGAATCCCTCACGGTCGCGGAAGGCGACGGTCCCGTGCATGCGCTCGACCAGGCCCTGCGATCCGCCCTCGTGAAGGCCTTCCCCAGGCTCAGCAGGGTCAGGCTCGTCGACTACAAGGTGCGCATCCTCGGCGGCGCTGACGGCACCGCGGCCAAGACCCGCGTGGTCATCCGTTCTTCTGACGGCAAGGCCTCCTGGGGCACGGTCGGGGTCAGCGAAAACCTCGTGGAGGCGTCCCTGCGCGCAATCGTCGACGGCTACGCGCACGCGCTCGCCTGAGGGTGCCGTTGACGCAAGGGGCGGGGGAGGGTAGTCCTTCCCGGCCCCGCCATGCGCACCCTCTGTACGCTGCTCCTCGCCTGCCCGCTGCTGTTCGCACAGGCCAAGAAAGTCCCCGCCAAGATCTTCGAGCTTTCGCCGCCCGGACAGGCCGGTCTGGCGGAGCTGCCAGACCTCATCGAGACGGCCATGCGTCGCGCTTACACCATGGACCTGCCCGAGCCCGTGCATCGTCTCAGCGACCTCGCCTTCCTGCCGCCCGATCGGAAGGAGCGCCTTGATCTCTACGTCCGCCACGGGCGCGACCTCAAGGTGCGCCAGCCCGGCGTCCTCTTCATCCACGGCGGCGGCTTCACCGCCGGCGACAAGGCCGAATACCGTTCGGCAAGCGTGAGCGCTGACCTTGCGCGCGCCGGCTACGTCGTCGTGAGCTGCAACTACGCGCTCGGCTCCAAGACCGACCCGTCCGTCTGGCCGCGCAACATCGCGGACTGCCGTGCGGCCGTGCGCTGGATGCGGGCCAACGCGGACGCGCTCGGCCTGGACCCTGCGCGCATCGCCGTCGCCGGCGGGTCCGCCGGCGGCTACCTCGCCCTCATGGTCGGACTTTCGGATGACCGTGCCGGACCTGGCGGCGACCCGGCGGCGAAGCATTCCGCCAAGGTGTCGGCGGTCATCGACATGTACGGCGTCACCGACTTCTCCAAGCACGGCCGCGGAGACATCCCCGGCGTGCCCGCCGACCGCCAGTGGACCTTCCTTCCCGCCCGTCAGGCCGACGCCGGCGACCCGCCCGTGCTGATCCTGCACGGCACCGCCGACACGACCGTCGCCCTTGGGCAGTCGGAACTGATGGTCGCTGCCCTCGCCAAGGCCGGAGTCGACCATGAGTACGTCGTCGTCGAAGGCGCGCCGCACACCTTCGACCTGCGCCCGCGCGGGAAGTCCTGGACGCGGACCGGAGCCGTGGCCGGACGTGCGGTGTCATCGTCGTCGGAGACGCCGGACGTCCGGGGCGTCACGCTTGAGTTCCTCGCCCGCGCCGTGGGCCGTCCAGCGGCCCGCTGAGCGCCTCAGGATTTGACCCGGGCGAAGACCGTCGAGCCGCGCATCTCCGTCTCGAACCTGCCCGTGTCCTCGAGCATGCGGTAGAACTTCGCGTAACGCGGCGCACCCACCTCCAGGCCCGGATGCAGGCGCAGGAAGTCCTTCTTCAGGAACTCCACCTTGATCCACCCGTCCGCCGGAGCCGAGGCCTGGGCCGTGGAGACGAGCGCCTCCACCAGGCCCTCGCAGGCCAGCAGCAGCTGCCGACGGCGTTCGATTTCGGCCGCGTTGGCGGATGCGTTGCCCGCGTTCGGCTCTTCCGGTCGCTTTTCGCGCGCCGGCCTGGGCGGGCGGGCCTCGCGCGCCGGCTTGGGCGGCTTGGGCGCCTTGGCCGGCGCTCCGAAATTCATTTCCGGAAGGATCCGCTCAAACTCGTCGAGCAGGGCCAGCGCCTCGGCCTTGGACTTGGGCGTGAGCAGTCGGATCGCCTTGCCGAGCAGCTCGAGCGCCCGGCGCGGGTCCGACTTGATCGCCGTCTCCGTCTCGTGCCGGTCGCGGAGCTCCGAAAGATTGAGGTAATGATGGGCCGTGGATCGGAGCGCACGGTGCGTGCGTTCGCCCATCACCACGATGCGCACCCCGAGGCGCTTGGCGTCCTCGACCACGGGCGTGAAGTCGCTGTCGTTGGTCACGAAGACGAGCGTCGTGGGCGGGTTGGCGCCGGCGAGCAGCTTGACCGCGTCGATGGTCATGCGCATGTCGGCGGCGTTCTTGCCCGGCGTGTAGCTGCGCTGGTCGACCAGCTCGAGTTCCGGCCATTCGGCGGCGGCCGCCCGCCATCCGCTGAGCCGGCCTTGGAAGTCGCCGTAGGCCCGGGCTGAGATGAGGGGGGTGTCGCCGATGAACTTGCGTAGGGTGGCCAGGTGCTGATGGGACACGTTGTCGGCGTCGATCAGGAGGCCGATCCTCTGGTCCTCGCGACCCTTGGCCGCCTCCGGAGTCGAGGTGGAGGCCGCCTCGGCCTGCTTCCCTCTGCGGCTCCTACGGGCGGTTCCTGAGGACCTGGTGAGAGGTTTTCTGCTGCGACTCCTGGGTTTGTTCACGGAACCCGTTTATTCCCACTTAGGCCCGCCCCTCGCAACCCCTATTCCCGCTTTCCTTCTCGCCCCCAGACCCTCCTCTGGGCATTATTTCCTTTAACTGCTGAAACTTTATCCTCAGTTGGATGTAAAACAGGTGTAAAACAAGCATGTCTCATCTGCTGGCATCCGCATTCATGGCAATCGCCGCGCTGACCGCGCCCGTAGACGGCGCCGGTGAGACGAAGGAGCCCTCCTGGAAGGCCAAGCCCGGGCCCTGGGGTGACCTCGAGGTCAGGACCGCCTTCCTGGAGGCACCCGACTCCCTCCTTGCCGTCTCAGCCAAGCCCAACTCCACGACCCGCTGGACCTTTGAGCAGATGAGCGAGGGCTCGGTGCGCGACGTGCTCGTCGCTTCCGGCCTGAGCGCCGAGCTCATCGAGAAGCTCATGAGCCCCGGACGCAGGGTGTCCAACGCCGCCGCCGTCACGCTCTACCCCACCGTCGAGGAGCTGGTCTCCCTGTCCATGGAAGCCCGCTCCAAGCTTTACGTCGAGCTGGCCAAGCACCCCGTCAACGAATTCCAGCGCGACCCGGTCTTCATCGTCGGTCAGGATCTCGAGGACTGGCTCGCCACCTCCTCGCTCAACCCCGAACAGCGCGACCTGTTCCGCCGCCTGGTCTGGCGTCGCGGCACCGCCGTCGTCTTCAGTGACATCAGCGCGCTGCTCTCGCTCGCCCGCAACCAGGACGAGGTGCAGGCGGTCTTCCGTTCCGTGACCCGCGTGCGTACGCTCATCGTCTCGCTCAAGCTGCCCGTCACCGTCCCCCGCCGGGAGTTCCTCGAGTATTGGTCGGGCGGCCGGCCTGAGTCCCTGCGGCTGCCGTTCCTCTCCGCCATCACCAGCCGTCGCGCCGAGCAGTCCATCGACATCTCCAACTTCCTGCCCTCGCTCATGCGGCAGAAGATCTACACCTACCCCGAGATCGAGCTCGGCGTGAAGGGGCGCTTCCCCGACTGCCACTGGACCTCGATGAACTTCTTCGCGGTCACGCCGCAGGACTTCCTCCTGGACACCCGTCTGGCCGCCTCCTACCTGCTGGAGAAGTACGAGCCGATCGACGCCCCTTACCGCTTCGGGGACATCATGTGCTTCATGGACTCCGGCGAAGGGTTGCACACCTGCGTCTACGTGGCGGACGACATCGTCTTCACCAAGAACGGGGACAGCATCCTCGCCCCCTGGGTGTTCATGCAGGTCGCCGACGTCGACGCCGTCTACCGCAAGTCGCCGTCGACCCGGATCCAGGGATTCCGTCTCAGGCGCTGAGGAGGCCGTTCCGCTGTCCCCGGCGGGAATCGAACCCACATCCTCGGTTTAGGAAACCAATGTTCTATCCGTTGAACTACGGGAACGCGGACTTTGAGGTAAGGCCATGCCGGACCCGGCCGCAAGCCCCGTCTGGGCGGTCGTCTTGACTCCGCCCGCCCTGCGGGCACTTCTTGCCCTGTGAACGCGCTGCTCCTGAACGCCGAGGCCGCCTTGGCGATCCCGCATTGGGCCTGGGCCGCCTTCCTCGGCTTCGTCGGGCTCATGCTCGCCCTGGACCTCGGCGTCTTCAACCGTCATGACCACGCGCCCAGTTTCAAGGAGGCCGTGGCCTGGTGCGTCGTCTGGGTCTCCCTCGCGGTCGGCTTCGGCTTCCTGCTCTCGGCCTGGCGCGGGCCCGAGGACGCCCAGCTCTTCGCCGCGGGCTACGTCCTGGAGCTGGCCCTCTCCGTCGACAATCTCTTCATCTTCATCCTGGTCTTCAGTCACTTCGCGATACCGGACCGGCTGCAGCATCGCGTGCTTTTCTGGGGCATCATCGGCGCCGTCATCATGCGCGCGACCTTCATCGTGGCTGGCGTGGCCGCCGTGGAGCGCTTCACGTTCCTCCTGCCGGTCTTCGGACTTTTCCTGATCTTCACCGGACTGAAGCTCGCTCTGGCGAGCGGCGAGGGGGCCGGCAAGGACGTGGACGAGCAGCTCGTGGTCCGGCTGGCCCGGAAGCTCCTGCCCGTGACGCGCCAGTTCCACGGCAACGCCTTCTGGGCGCGCGATGGCGGCCGCTGGGTCTGCACCCCCCTCTTCGTCGTGCTGCTGGTCGTCGAGGCGACCGACGTGGTCTTCGCCGTCGACTCCATCCCCGCGATCCTCGGCATCCTGCCGCCCGACCTGCCCATCGAGGAGAAGCGCTTCGTGGCCTTCACGTCCAACATCTTCGCCATCCTCGGACTGCGTTCGATGTACTTCGCCATCTCCGGCTTCCTGCGTTACTTCCGATTCCTCAAGCCGGCCCTGGCCCTCATCCTCTGCTTCATCGGCACCAAGATGATCCTGCCGTGGGCCGCCGGCTTCGGCGGCACGGACGGCGCTCCGGCCGGATGGGTGCCCTCGGCGCTCATCCATCATGGCCGCGTCCACGTGCCCACCGAAGCCTCCCTCGCCGTCATCGGCGTCGTCATCGCCCTCGCCGTGGCGCTCTCCGTCGCCTTCCCGGAGAAGCCGAAGGATTGAGGTTTTGGTGTTTCCACCGGGTGGCCGAGCCGCCACCCTCGCAAAGTGCTGACCCGTAGGCACAGGCGTTACCTTCCCCATCTGCGGGGCAGCCGGACGCTGCTCGCGGCCGCCGCGCTCTTCGGGATGCTGTATTCGGCCACCAGCGCGTTCGGGGTCCCGTTCCTGCTTTCCCGCGTGCTTCCGGCGACCTTCGGCACCGAGGCCGAGCGCGCCGCGCCGCTGCTCACCTTCCCGGGCTGGACCGGCTGGCAGCCGCTGACACTGCCCGTCGGCCATGAGACGCTCTTCGCGGTCGCCTTCCTGCCTGCCGTCTTCCTCCTCCGCGGCGCGGCGCAGTTCGCCGCCAGCTACAGCGTCAATGTCGCGGGCATGCGCGTGGTCGAATCGGTGCGCTCGGCCGCGTTCGCACGCCTGCAGTCGCTGCATCTCGGATTCTTCAGCCGTTTCAGCACCGGCGACCTCCTGCAGCGGCTCACGGGCGACGTGCTTTCGGTCCGCCTGGTGCTGGTCGACGTCTCCACCGATCTCGTCATCCAGCCGTTCACGCTCGTCTTCGCCGCCGGCTGGGTGCTCTGGAACTGCCTCACCTTGCCCGGCGGGCTGTGGTTCCTGCTTTCGCTGGCGGTCATCCCGCTGTCGGTCTTCCTCGTGCGCGCCATCGGCCGCGCGCTCCAGGCCAGGGCGCGCAAGGCCGCCGCCAACTCCGCCAGCCTCGGTGGCATCGTGGTGGAGAACCTCCAGTCGCCGCGCGAAGTGCGTTCCTACGGGCTGCAGCGCCGCGAGCAGGAGCGTTTCGGCGCCGCCTCCCGCGAGGGGCTGCGCATCCAGTCCAAGATCGCCCGCTATGACAAGTCCCTCTCGCCCCTCCTCGAGGTGGCGGCCGCCTTCGGGGTGGCGGGCGCGGTCTGGGTCGGCGCCGACGCGGGCATGCGCTACCAGGACCTGCTCGGCATCGTGGGCGCGATGTACTTCGCCTATGAGCCCATCAAGAAGCTCGGCCGCGTCAGCAGCCTGATGTCGCTGGCCGACGCCGGCCTGGCGCGGCTGGAGGAAGTGATGGACGCGGTGCCCGAGGTCGCCGACGCGCCGGACGCGCGTCCGTTGGGCCGGGTGCGCGGCGAACTGGAGTTCCGCGACGTCGCCTTCGCCTACGGCGAGGAGGACGTGCTGTCCGGGGTCAGCGTCGCGATCCCCGCCGGGCAGTCGGTCGCGCTGGTCGGTCCGAGCGGCGCCGGCAAGAGCACCTTCATCAATCTCGTGCCGCGGTTCTTCGACGTCCGGCAGGGCGCCGTGCTCATCGACGGACTGGACGTGCGTACGGTACGCCAGGCCGACCTCCGGGCCAACGTCGCCGTCGTCTCCCAGGAGCCCGTGCTCTTCGACGACACCGTGCTCGAGAACGTCCGTCTGGGCCGTCCGTCCGCCACGGACGCCGAAGTCCGCGAGGCCGCGCGTCTCGCGGGGGCGCTGCCCTTCATCGAGTCGCTGCCGGATGGGTTCGCCACCCGGGTGGGGGAGCGCGGTTCGCGCCTCTCCGGCGGCCAGCGCCAGCGGGTGGCGGTCGCCCGGGCCTTCCTCAAGGACGCCCCCGTGCTGATCCTCGACGAGGCGACCTCCGCCCTCGACGCCGAGTCTGAGAAGGGCGTGCGCGAGTCGCTCGCGCTGCTGATGAAAGGCCGCACGACGCTCATCGTGGCCCACCGTTTCAGCACGATCCGCGACGCCGAGCGCGTGCTGGTGTTCCAGGGCGGAAGGATCGTGGCCGACGGGCCCAGGGACCGTGTCTACCGGGAGAACGAGCTCTTCCGCAGGCTCTGGGACGAGCAGGCGCAGGGCGCGGCCTGATGAGGGCCCTGGTGGTCAAGCTCGGCGGCCTTCGCGCCGCGCTCGCCGCCACCGCCGGCATGCGCGCCGTGCGCGAGCGGCATCCCGCAGCCCAGTTCACCTTCGTCTGCCGTCCGGGCGCGGAGGCCGCCCTCGAGGGCTGTCCCGCGGTCGTGGAGACGGTCCCGCTCGAGGCCGGAGCCGGCTCTTTGGCGCTCGTCTCCAGGCTCCGCTCCCAGCGTCATGACGTCGCCGTCCTGCTCGGCGGACCTTCCCCCGCGACCCGCCTGGTCGCCCTCAGCGGCGCCGGCCGCCGGGTGTGCGCGGGCCCGGCGCCCTGGCACTGGGCGCCCTTCTTCCACCGTCAGGCGACGGCGCGCGCGGTGGATCCGCACGACGCGGCACGCGACCACGAGGTCATGGCCCAGGCCTTCGGCTTCCAGGGCGAGCCGCCCGCGATGTGGTTCTCTCCGGCGCGCATGCAGGAGCACGGGCTCGTGCTGGACGACGGACGTTACGTGGTGATCCATCCCGGAGCGTCACGTCCGGAGCGCGTGCTGGAGATCGACAAGTGGGCCGCGGTCGCGCGTGAACTGATCGCGCGCGGCGAGGCCGACCGGGTCGTGGTCTCCGCCGGCCCCGCCGGCGAGGAGCGCATCATGGCCGAGGCGCTGGTCGGTCTCATCGGCCCCGGCGCCGTCTCCACCGGCGGGCGCCTGCGCATTCCGCAGCTCGCAGGCCTGATCCGGGGCGCCCGGACGTTCCTGGGGGCCGATTCGCCCGTCCTGCAGCTGGCCGCGGCGGTCGGGACGCCGGTGGTGGGCGTCTACGGGCCCTCCGATTACGCCCGGGCGAGGCCGTGGGGCGTGCTGAGCCGCGCCGTCCGGATCGACGCCACGCCCTTCGAGGGTGAGACGCGGGCCGACTACTTACGTCGCATGGACCGGGCGCTCGCCCGAGTCACGCCCGAGCAGATCCTCCGCGCGACCGAGGAGCTGCTGCGCGTCTCCTCCCGCTGAGGCACCTTGACCCCGCGGCTCCGGCGGCGAGAGTGGCCGCGTGTCCGAAACGCATTATGACGCCGCGATCATCGGCGCCGGCATGTCCGGCCTGGCCGCGGCGGTGCGGCTCTCGATGTACGGCCGCAAGGTGCTGGTGCTGGAGCGGCACAACGCCCCGGGGGGCCTCAATTCCTTCTACGCGCGCGGGCGTCGCAAGTATGACGTCGGCCTGCACGCCCTGACGAACTGGGTGCCGGACGGCGTGAAGGGCGCCCCGCTGGTCAAGCTCATGCGCCAGTTGCGCATCCGGCGCGAGGAGCTGGACCTCTGTCCCCAGCTGGGCTCCCGCGTGACGATGGGCGGAGTCTCTTTGCGCATCGACAATGACTTCGCCCGCCTCACGGAGGACGTCGCCGCGGCCTTTCCCGGCGACGCCGACGGCTTCCGCCGGCTGGACGCCTGGATCGCGGCGCTCGACGAGGCCTCGTTGCAGGCCCATGGCGGCTCCGCCCGGGAGCTGCTCGCCCGTCACGTCTCCAGTCCGCTGCTGCGCGACCTCCTTCTCATCCCGACCTGTTACTACGGCAGCGCGCTTGAGGACGACATCGAGGTCTCGCAGTTCGCGATCATGTGGCGCTCGCTTTTCCATGAGGGCTTCGCCCGTCCCTTCGAGGGCGTGCGCCGGGTGATCCGGCTCCTCACCGACCGATGCCGGGAGCACGGCGTCGATCGGCGCATGAAGTGCGGCGTGCGTCGGATCGAGGTGCGGCAGGGCAGGGCGGCCGCGCTGCTGCTCGACGACGGCTCGGAGGTCACGGCCGACGCCGTCTATTCCTCCGCCGGGGCCGTCGAGACCATGCGTCTGCGTTCCGATCTCCCGCCTGACGCGGGCGCGGCGGAAGCCGGCCGTCTCGGCTACGCCGAGACGATCGCGACCTACGGCGAGGAGGCCTTCGCCGGATTCGGCTGGAAGGACACCATCGTCTTCTTCTGCGACGCCGAGCGCTTCTCCTACCGTTCGCCGGCGGAGCTCGTCGACCCCTCGTCCGGCGTCATCTGCATCCCCAACAACTATGACTACGGCCCCGGGCGCCGGCTGGAGGAGGGCTGGCTGCGCGTGACCGCGCTGGCTTCGCACGACGCCTGGTGCGCCCTTCCCGAGGAGGAGTACGTCGCGCGCAAGGCCGACTGGTTCGGCCGCCTCAACCGCGTCGCCCGCCGTCACCTCCCCGCCGTGACCGACGCCTCGCACGACGGGGCGCTGGTGTCCACGGACATGTTCACCCCGCGCACCGTGCGCAAGTTCACCGGACACGTGGGCGGCGCCATCTACGGCTCGACCGTCAAGCGGCGTGACGGCCGGACGGACCTCCCGAACCTGTTCCTGATCGGCACCGACCAGGGCTTCCTGGGGGTCACGGGCGCAATGCTTTCTGGCATTTCCATGGCCAATCTGCACGGTCTGAAGGCCTGAACCCCATGCAAGAGCCTCGCCCCCTCTGGAAGGACCTGCTGCAGCCCGCCGTGATCGTCGGCGCCCTCGGCTACTTCGTCGACATCTACGACCTCACGCTCTTCATGACCGTGCGGGAGAAGAGCCTCAACGGCCTCGGTCTCGCGCACCTGATCACCGGAGCGCCCTGGTATCAGGACCTCCTTTCGTGGCAGATGGCGGGCATGCTCATCGGCGGCATCTTCTTCGGCGTGCTCGGGGACCGCATGGGCCGTCTCACGACGCTCTTCGGCTCCATCCTGCTCTATTCAGTGGCGAACATCGCGAACGGGCTCGTCGACTCTTTCGGCGCCTACGCCGCCTGGCGCTTCATCGCCGGCGTCGGCCTGGCCGGCGAGCTCGGCGGCTGCATCGCCCTCGTCTCCGAGACCCTCTCCAAGGAACGCCGCGGCTACGGCACGGCGCTGGTGGCGACCGTCGGGGTCTTCGGCGCCGTGGTCGCGGGCTGGATGGCCGACCATGTCGACGCCCTGGGGGCGATGGTCGGCACCGACGGCTGGCGCATGAGCTACTTCATCGGCGGCGGACTCGGCCTGGCCCTCCTGGCGATGCGGGTCGGCGTCCATGAGTCCGGCATGTTCCAGCAGGCCCGCGACTCCGCAGCGGAAGATTCCGTCGGCCGCGGCGACTTCCTGTCGCTCTTCACCACCCGCGACCGTTTCTTCCGTTACGCCCGCTGCGTGCTCATCGGCCTGCCCACCTGGTACATGATCGGCATCCTCGTGCAGCGCGCGGCCACCGTCTTCGCCCCCGCCTCCGGCATCCAGGGCGAGAAAATCCAGACCAACTGGGCCGTCGCCGCCTTCTACCTCGGCCTCACCTTCGGCGACCTCGCCAGCGGCGTCGGCAGCCAGCTCGCCCGCTCTCGGCGCAAGGTCGTGCTCGTCTTCCTGCTGTTCAGCCTCGTCTGCGTGGGCTTCTACCTCTTCGGGGCCCAGGGGTGGACCTCCGACGCCTACTACCGCCTGATCTTCCTGATGGGCTTCGGCATGGGCTACTGGGCCCTTTTCGTGACCATCGCCGCAGAGCAGTTCGGCACCAATCTGCGCGCCACCGTGGCCACGACCGTCCCGAACTTCGCGCGCGGCTCGCTCGTGCTGCTCACCTTCTGCTTCACGCAGCTCACCGGCACCAAGGAGGCGCCCTGGCTCTCCGCCTCCGTCGCCGGGGGCGTGATCGGCGCCGTCTGTTTCGCCGCCGCCTTCATCGCTCTGTGGAAGATGGAGGAGACCTACGGCAAGGACCTCGACTACCAGGAGATGCGCTGAGCGCTCAGCGCGCGGGGGCCGGCGCGTCCGTCACGCAGCGGAAGCCCGCGTGGTTGGTCGAAGTGAGGGTGTCGAGTCCCTGCCGCGAGGCGACGCGGAAGCGGAAGCAGTAGCCTTCGTCACAGAGCCAGGAGCCGCCGCGGATGACGTGCTGCCCGTAGCCCGTGTTCTCGGGATCTTCGCCCGCGGGAGGGCCGGCGGGGGCTTCCTTGGGCGAGCGTGCGTAGTAGTCCTTGCCGTACCAGTCCTCGCACATCTCCCAGACATTGCCGGCGACGTCGTACAGCCCGTAGCCGTTGGGCGGATAGGACTTCACCTTCGAGGTGGATACGTGGCCGTCGAGGCCGAGGTCGGTCTCGGGGAACTTGCCCTGCCAGTGATTGCACATGAACTTGCCCTCCGGACGTTCTTCATCGCCCCACACGTAGGGCTTCCCGCTGAGTCCTCCGCGAGCCGCATACTCCCACTCGGCTTCGGTGGGCAGCCGCTTGCCCGCCCAGAGCGCGTAGGCCTTGGCGTCCTTGTAGGTGACGCAGACCACGGGGTGGTCCATGCGGTCTCTGATCGTGGATCCGGGGCCTTCGGGGCTTCTCCAGGTCGCGCCGGCGGTGAACTTCCACCAGGGCAGGTTGCCGGCGCCGCATTTCTTGGGGTCGACGCCGGCGGTGTGCTTGAAGATGAGCGATCCGCCCTTGAGGTATTCGGGCGGGCTGTTGGGGAACTGCCGCGGATCGAGGTCCTTCTCCGCGTCGGTCAGGTAGCCCGTCGCATCGGTGAAAGCCTTGAACTGGGCGTTGGTGACCTCGGTCACGTCCATCCAGAAGCCCTTGAGCGCGACCTCGTGGGCGGGCCTTTCCTCGAAGTGGTCCTCCGTGGCCTTGTCGTTGCCCATCGGGAACGTGCCCCCGGGGATCCAGACCATGCCGCGCGTGTCCTTCGTGGGCACGTAGGTCTCCGGTACGCCGGATTTTCCCGTTCCCAAGAAATAGAACATCCCGGCCGAGAGCCCGATGAGCGCGAGGCAGACCGTGATGATGACGGCCTTGGCCCGGGCGGGGTCGTCGGAGGCGGGCGCGATCATGGGGCTTGGATTCATGGACTGATCCTCGGGCGGGTCGATGCTTCTTTGGGGATGTGAGCCGAATGGCCTCGCCCTCGGTCCGTTTCATCGTTTAACCCCCGACTTGTCCATGAGTTCCACCGACGAAGAAGTCCTGAGAATCTTCCGGGAGTCCAAGGCCCTCCTCACCGGACATTTCGTCCTCCGGTCCGGGCTGCACAGCGGTCACTTCTTCCAGTGCGCCCAGGTCTGCCAGCACATGGACAAGGTCACGCGCCTGATTGAGCTGCTCCGTCCGCGCCTTGTCTCCCTGCGTGCCGAGACCGTGCTGGCCCCCGCCATGGGCGGACTGGTGGTCGGCCAGGAGGTGGCCCGACAGCTCGGCGTCCGATTCGTCTTCGCCGAGAAGGAGAACGACCGTCTCGTCATGCGGCGTAACTTCACCTTCCGCCCAGGCGAGCGCGTGCTCGTCGCCGAGGACGTCGTGACCCGCGGCGGCCGTGCGCAGGAGTGCCTCGACATCCTCAAGGCCTCCGGCGCCGAGGCCGTCGGCGTCGCCAGCCTGGTGGACCGATCCGGCGGCCAGACCAAGTTCAGCGTGCCTTTCGTCTCCTTGCTTGAGCTGACCTTCCCGACCTACCCGGCGGATGCGGTGCCCCCTGAATTGGCCCGTATTCCCGCCACCAAGCCGGGTTCCTGAGCCGCGTCCCGGGGCGGGGCGCCTTTGCCTTGCGCCCGGTGGGGGGCTTCCCTACGCCCAAGGGCTTCCCCTTTCTTCATGGACCGAAAGAACTTCATCCTGGGCACGGCCTGCATCGTAGGGGCCTTCGCCCTCTTCTTTTTCACCAGCAAGCCCGCCCCGGCGTCCGCTCCGGGCGCCAAGTCCGCCGCTCCCGTCGCGGCCGCCTCCGCGGCGCCTGCGATTTCGCCGGCTTCGCCTCCGCCTCCTTCTTCCGCCCTGGCTCCGAAGGCCGTGGCCGACGCCGAAGTGCGCCGGTTCGTCCGTGAGAACGGCGTGCTCCGCGTCACCTTCACCTCGCGCGGCGGCGCCATCGAGAAGATCGAGCTGCTCCGGGAGAAGGCCGCGCAGGGCAAGCTCGCCGGCAACGTCCTCTTCAATGCCGGCAATGCGGAGGCCGCGCTGACCCTGGCCGTGCAGAATCCGGCCACCCGGCAGCTCGAGTCCGTCCGTTCTGAGTTCCTTCCCGTCGCGCCCGAAGTCGGCGGTGATGCCGTCACCTTCGTCGGCAGGCTGGCGGACGGCACCCGCGTGGAGCGCAGTTACGCCCTGTCCAAGGCCGGCGACCCCGAGCCCCACCTTCTCCGATTCAGCACGCGGCTGATTCCCGCCTCCAAGGATCGTGCGGCGCCCAAGTTCTGGCTTTCCACCGGGTCCTGGGAGCCGACCGTGGGCGATTCCGCCAACCAGTTCCTTTCCGTCCTCGCCCATGACGGAGAAGATCTGACGCGGGTCGGCCTCGACGTGTTCACCGATTCCAGCGGCTTCTTCGGCCTCGGCGCGCACAAGGCTGAGACCGAGCACGCCGTCGTGGCCGCCGGTCGCGTGCACGGCTGGGTCGCCTCGGGCAACCAGTTCTTCGCCTCCGTGATTCGTCCGGAGCCTTCCGTGCGCGGAGCCCGCAGCGACGTCCTCGTGCGTCCCGTCGCGCTCGCCGCAGGCGGGCGCGGCGTCGACGCCTACGCGTCCTGGGAGACGCCGGCCGCGGCCGACCTCAGCGTGACCCAGTCCGGCGAGCTCTTCGTCGGCCCCAAGGAGTATGCGCGCGTCTCCGCGCTGCCTGACGCGCAGGTCGAGGTCCTGCAGTTCACGAAGCTCTTCGGCTTCATCCCCTTTGACTCCATCTGCAAGCTGCTCCTCGCCTCCCTGGGCGGCGTCCATCACATGCTCGCGTGGAGCGGAGCCTGGTCGTGGGGCTGGGCCGTCGTGGCCCTCACCGTCATCCTCAAGGCGCTCACCTGGCCGCTCACGTCGGCCCAGCAGAAGGCGGCGAAGAAGATGCAGAAGTTCTCCAAGCCGATGCAGGACATCCGTGAGCGGCACAAGGACAACCCCGAGAAGATGCAGAAGGAGCTGATGAAGCTCTACCAGGAGCACAAGATCAACCCCTTCGCCGGCTGCCTGCCCGTGCTCATCCAGATCCCGATCTTCTTCGGCCTCTACACGGCGTTCCAGACCACCGTCGAGCTCCGGCTCCATTCCTTCCTCTGGATCGGCGACCTCTCCGCTCCCGACACCGTCGCGCACATCGCCAGCTTCCCCGTCAATCCCCTGCCGGTGCTGATGGGGGTCACCATGTGGCTGTCGATGAAGATGACTCCCTCGCCCCAGGCCGATCCATCGCAGAAGATGATCTTCAACCTTATGGCCGTCTTCTTCCCGGTGATCTGCTATCAGATGGCCTCCGCGCTGACGCTGTACATGACCATCCAGAACCTGTTGACCATGCTGCAGGCGGCCCTTACCAAGGACGCCTCCGAAGCGGTCTCAGCGAAGCCCGCCAAGGGCTGAACCAGCCTTCATCAGCCATGTCAGGACACAGCAAGTGGCACACCACCAAGCGGCACAAGGCCGTCATCGACGCCAGGCGGGGCAAGATCTTCTCCGTCCTGGCCAAGGAAATCACCCTGGCCGCCCGCGCCGGCGGCGGGAATCCCGAATCCAACGCCCGGCTGCGCACCCTGATGGACAAGGCGCGCGCGGCCAACATGCCGGGCGACAACATCAAGCGCGCCGTGCAGAAGGGCACGGGCGAGATTCCCGGCGTCACTTACGAGGAGATCGTCTACGAAGGCTACGCCCCCGGCGGAGTCGGCCTGATCGTCGAGGTCACCACCGACAACAAGAACCGCGCGGCCGCCGAGGTGAGGCAGGCCTTCAATGACAACGGCGGCAACATGGCGCAGACCGGCGCCGTCTCGCACAGCTTCCAGAAGAAGGGGCAGTTCCTCATCGGTTCGTCCCAGGTCGGGGAGGACGCCCTCATGGAGCTCGCCCTCGAGGCCGGAGCCGAGGACATCGTGAACAACGGCGACCACTTCGAGGTGCTCTCCCCGATCGCCGCTTTCGACGCCATCTCCAAGGCGCTTCAGGAGAAGGGCATCAAGCCCGAGTCGGCCGAGCTGGCCTACATCTCCTCCATCCCCGTTCCGGTCTCCGACGCCGCCGTCGCCAAGCAGGTCCTCGAGCTCATCGACGCGTTGGAGGCGCTCGATGACGTCAAGGCCGTGCACGGCAACCAGCACATCGAGCCCTCGGCCCTGAGCTGAGCCGCCGACAGGGTTTGCTTCCGGCACGTTTCCGCACAGCCTGCGGGACGTGAAGCGATCCGGACCCGAACGTCGTTCCGAATCCGTGCGCATCGCCGCCCGGGCCGTGATCATCCGCGACGGTCGGCTGCTCACCGTCCGTGTCCGCACCGACGAGGGGGAGTTCCTCGTGCTGCCGGGCGGAGGGCAGGAGCATGGAGAGACTTTGCCCGACGCCGTGCGACGTGAAGTCGCCGAGGAGCTCGGTCTCGCCGTGGTGCCCAGGTCGCTCCTGTACGTGCGTGAATACGTCGGCAAGAACCATCCGATGCGCCGCATCCACGCCCGGTTCCATCAGGTGGAGGCCGTCTTCCATTGCGAGTGCCCGGATTTTTCCCCGCTCGGCGATGGCAAGGGGCAGGACCGACGGCAGGTTGGGTTCGAATGGATTCCCATGGACGCCCTGGACCGGCACCCCCTTTCCCCCAGAGGGCTCGGCCAGGTGCTCGTCCGGGCCCTCAAGGACGGCACCGCCGTGTACATCGGGGACGTGCATTGAAGGCTTGCCAGAGCCTCCCCGCCGTCCTTTGTTCAACTTCCGCCTTTCAGGGGGTATAGCTCAGTTGGTTAGAGCGCCTGCATGACACGCAGGAGGTCGTAGATTCGAGTTCTACTACTCCCACCATTTCCCGACCCCGCCCGGCCTTGAGCCGAGCGGGGTCGCCTTTTGGCCTCGTTTCCTGAATCAACCCCAGTTTTTTCTCGCCCATCCCCTCGGGCTTTCCCTACCCATCAGGACCGTTTTCCACCATGAACCGCACCCAGATCGTCGACATCAAGGCCCGTGAAATCCTGGACTCCCGGGGCAACCCCACCGTCGAGGTCGACGTGGCGCTCGCCTGCGGCGTCCAGGGCCGCGCGGCCGTCCCCTCCGGAGCCTCCACCGGCACCTACGAGGCCCATGAGCTCCGTGACGCCGACGTCGCCTCCCGCCAGCTGCCCAAGGGCGTCGACGGCCGCCGCCGTTACAACGGCAAGGGCGTCCTCCGCGCCGTCGCCAACGTCAACGAGGAGCTCGCCTCCCTGCTGGTCGGCGAGGACGCGCTCGACCAAGTCGGCATCGACACCGCGATGATCGCACGGGGCGGCAAGAACAAGGCCCGCCTCGGCGCCAATGCCATCCTAGGCGTCTCAATGGCCGTGGCCAAGGCCTCCGCCGAGGCCCTCGGCCAGCCGCTCTACCGCTACATCGGCGGCCCGAACGCCAAGGTGCTCCCGATCCCGCTCATGAACATCATGAACGGCGGCGCCCATTCCGACGCCCCGGTCGACATCCAGGAGTTCATGATCGCGCCCTCCGGCGCCAAGTCCTTCAGCGAGGCGCTCCGCATGGGCACCGAGGTCTTCCACGCTCTGAAGAAGGTGCTCAAGTCCCAGGGGCTCTCCACCTCGGTCGGCGACGAGGGAGGCTTCGCCCCCAAGGTGAAGTCCAACGAGGCCGCGCTTGAGGCCATCGCCGCCGCCGTCAAGGCCGCGGGCTTCCGCCTGGGCAAGGACATCTTCCTGGCCCTCGACGTGGCCGCCTCCGAGTTCTACGACGAGAAGTCCGGCAAGTACACCTTCCACAAGTCCGACAACTCCAAGCGCAGCTCGGAGCAGATGATCGCCTTCTACAAGGACCTCCAGAAGCGCTACCCGATCGTCTCGATCGAGGACGGCTTCTCCGAAGCCGACTGGACGGGCTGGAAGAAGGCCACGGACGCGATGCCCGGAACGCAGCTGGTCGGCGACGACCTGTTCGTGACCAACACGGAGTTCCTCCGTCGCGGCATCAAGACCGGCACCGCCAACTCCATCCTGGTGAAGGTGAACCAGATCGGCTCCCTGACCGAGACCTTCGACGCGGTGGCCATGGCCCAGCGCGCCAAGTACACGGCCATCATCTCCCACCGCTCGGGCGAGACGGAGGACGCCACCATCGCCGACATCGCGGTGGGCCTGAACGCCGGCCAGATCAAGACCGGATCGCTCTGCCGTTCCGACCGTGTCGCGAAATACAACCAGCTGCTCCGCATCGAGGAGCAGCTCGGCTCCCGGGCGATCTACGCCGGCAACGGCTGGTCCTGGGGCGCCTGAGCCGCGTCGCAGCCGACACGAAAAGGGCCGCCCTCGGGGCGGCCCTTCTGCTTGCGGAAATCCCGGATCAGCGTGATTCCAGGCCGACGGAATTCACCGCGATCACGCGGTACTTGCCGCCGACCTTGGCGCCCTTGTCCACGAAGCGCATCGCGGCGAGGGGCAGGGTGGGCGTGTCGCCGTACGTCATGCCTTGGAAGAGCGGACGTCCGAAGCTGCTCTTGGGGTTCTCAGGCAGACGCCCGACGACCTTGCCGTCTTTTTCGATGACGAACTGCCGCAGCCCGCTCTCGAGGTCGGCGTAGGCGTCCCAGGTGAGTTCGACCCCTTCTTCGGTCTGGCGCGTCTTAAGCCCGAAGGGCGCGGGCGGGGGCGTGCGATCCTCGGTGGCGCCCGATTTGACGTACTGCTCCCAGGCTGGCACGAATGCGGCGGGCAACCAGCCGGCCGTCAGGTCGACTCCGGGGACGGCGCGTTCCGCGCCCGACTTCAGGTCCACCGGGCGGAGGTCGGCGCCCTTCTCGGGCAGGCGCAGGGCGAGGCAGGCGTCGAAGAACGCCAGGCAGGCGTAGCGCATGTCGCCCGTCTGGTGGGAGGTCAGCGGGTCGGGGGCGAAGGCGATCGGCGCCCCTTTGCCGCGGTAGTCCTTGAACATCGCGACCGCTCCGGTCCACGCGCCGTTGAAGCGTTTGTCGCCGTTCTCCTTCACGCCGGGGTTGGCGACCATCGGGATGCCGTAGGCCTCGGGCGGGAGGATCACCTCGGGGATCTGGCGCTCCTGCTTCGGGTCCTCGGGCTTCTGCCAGTACGAGTAGGCCGTGCCGGACCGGAACCAGATGCAGATGATGCGCTTCGGGTGCAGCGCCTGCATGATGCTGGCCCAGAAGCCCCCTCCGCTGTGCCCCCACAGGCACCAGGGCGCGGTCGCGACCTCCGGATGGCCGGATTTGGCGGCGAGGTCGTCCAGGGCCCGCAGGAAGACCTTTTCGGAGCCGTTGCGCGGGTCGCACCACATGCGGCAGTTGCCCTTCTCGGGCTGGTGGATCACCGGACCGAGCAGCGCGCAGTCCCACTTGCGCGCGAGCGCCTGCCAGTGGAGGTCGTCGGCCGCGGTCACGGCCCCCTTGTTCGAGCCTTCGCCGCAGCCGTGCTGATGCACGATGATGCCGCGCACCGTCTTCACGCCCTCGGGAATCCAGAGATTGTAGGTCGCGGGGAAGATCAGTTCGCCGGGCCTGTCCGACGCTGGATAGGTGACGGTGTGCTTCGTGCCGTCGGACAGGAGAGCGAGCGGCAGCAGCAGGAGGGAGCAGATGCTTTTCATGGGGTCCGACAAGGACACCCCCGTCCGGCCCTTGTTTCAAGCAAAGGGATTGCGGGCTTAGCCGTCAGGAGGTTTCCTGCCGCCGTGAATGAGCCTTCCCCGGCCCTTCCTTCCGCCCCATGCCGCGCCTGCGGGCGGCCCGTGCCGGTCTCACTGACCAGTTCCGGTCCCTCCTGTCCATGGTGCCAGGCCGTCCCCAGGCCTCCGAGGCCGGAACTCCTCGCCGCCGGCCATCCCAAGGTCACCGCCGACCAGTCAGGCCAGACCGCCGTGCTCCACGTGCGTTCGGGCGGCGGGCTCTTCGCCTGGATCTGGTTCGGCGTGAGCCTCCTCCTGCTCGTCATCTTCGCGGCCGTCGCCTTCTCCGGGGCGGAGATGCGCGTCAACGGACGCCTCATCAAGGAGCCCGGCCCGGAACATTACGCCCTGTTCCTGATGCTGCCCGCGCTCTTCACCCTGGCCGGAGTGGCGATGCTGGCCGTCAGGCGGCGCCTCACGCTCACGCCGGAGTTCATCCTCTCCGAGCTGCGTCTGCCCCTCGGGCTGGGTTGGGGCACGCGCCTCGCGGTGGACGGCCCGGTGTCCGCGTTCCTCGCGTTCCGCGGCGCCAAGGTCAACGGACGCGCGGTCGACGCGGTCGTCGTCTCCTCCGGCGGCAAGGAGATCTCCTTCGGCAGCTTCATGGAGGAAGGCCTCAAGGAATACCTCGTGGCGGTCATCGCCGACCACTGCGGCGCCGGCGAACCGTCCGCCCCTTTCCTCGCCGGGGAGGACGGAGGGCGTTGACGCTCTCCTGCCCAGCCTCAGGATGCCGACGTGACCCCTTACCTCAAGGAGCGGCGCGAAGAGCTCATCCGCACCTACCGTGACGGCCTGCTCAAGGACGTCATCCCGTTCTGGCTGCGTCACGGGCTGGATCGGGACGGCGGCGGCATCTGGACCGCGCTGGGGCGCCGCGGCGAAGTCGTCGACACGGACAAGTCCGTCTGGTTCCAGGGCCGCGCCGCCTGGACCTTCGCCACGCTTCACAACCTCGTCGAGCCGCGGAAGGAATGGCTCGACGCGGCGCTGTCCTGCGGCCGATTTCTGCGCGACCGTTGCGCCGGTCCCTCGGGCAAGCTCAACTTCACCGTCACGGCCGCCGGCGACGCCCTTCGCATGCGGCGCTACGTCTACAGCGAGTGCTTCGCCGCCATCGGTTACGCCGCGCTGAGGCGCGCCACCGGCGACGAGGCCTGGGGCGCCCTCTCCCGGGCGGCCTACGAGTCCTTCCTACGGCACAGCTTCGAACCCGGACTCATCGCTCCCAAGGTGTCGCCCGAGACCCGCCCGATGAAGGCGCTCGCTCCCCTCATGATGACCCTGGTCACCGCGCAGGACCTGCGCGAGGACCTCGGCGACGTCACCGTCCGAGGCCGGACGATGACCGAATGGGCCGGCTGGGCGGTGCAGGAGATCGCGCGCGATTTCGTGAAGCCCGACCTCCGTGCGGTGATGGAGGTCGTCGGGCCGGCCGGCGAGGTGATCGACCACTTCGAGGGCCGCCTCCTCAATCCCGGGCACGCCATCGAGGCCGCGTGGTTCATCCTGCGCGAGGCGAAGGCGCGCGGACGCGATGAATGGATGCGGCTGGGCCTGGACATGCTGCGCTGGATGTGGGAGCGAGGCTGGGACCGGGAGCACGGCGGACTCCTTTATTTCACCGACGTCCACGGCAAGCCCGTCCAGGAATACTGGCATCCCATGAAGTTCTGGTGGCCCCACAACGAGGCCATCATCGCCACGCTCATGGCTCATCTCCTCACCGGGGAGGACGTCTACGCGGAGATGCACCGTCAGGTCCATGACTGGGCGCACCGCCATTTCCCTGACCCCGCGCACGGCGAATGGTTCGGCTACCTCGACCGGCAGGGCCGGCCCACCACCGAGCTCAAGGGCTCGATGTGGAAGGGGCCCTTCCACCTGCCCCGCCAGCAGCTGCTTTGCTGGCGGATGCTGGAGCAGGCGGCCTGAACGTCCTCAGCGCGCGTCGAGTCCCAGTCCGGTCACCTTCCGGAAGAGCACCACCGTGCTGCTGTTCGGTTCGTAGAGCACCCCGAGGTCTCCGCCGATGCGCGCGATGGAACTGTACGCGAAAGGTCCCGGAAACAGCAGGGTCGATTCCGCCCAGGTCCGACCGCCGTCATCGGAACGCCGCAGCGTTCCGTTGGCACGTCCCTTGCCGGCGGGATTCAGGAAGAGCAGCGAACCGGCCTTGTCGCGCGAGACCGCAAGCAGGCTGCCTTGGCAGGTCGGCTCGGGAAGGGCCGGGTCATCGGCCGCCTTCGTCCAGGTGACGCCGCCGTCCGAAGACCAGGCGACCTTGCGCAGCCCCGTCCCCTTCCAGCGGCGCGAGTTGAGGTAGATCCGTCCGTCGGAAGATTGAGCCACCTGCACCTCGTTGAGCTGCATGCCTTCCTGCGGGACCGTCTCGCCCCGCCTCCAGGTGCGGCCGCCGTCGTCGCTGATGGCCGCCCAGTTGATGAAGTTGCGTTTCGGGTCCTGGGAGTTGAAGGGGATGATCAGCCGCCCCGCGTGCCTGCCGCCGGCCAGCTGGATGCCGATGCCGGGGCCGGAGGCGCAGGTGACGGCGTCCCCGGGCTTGAGCGCGTCGCTGAGGTCGACCGGTCCGGACCAGCTCGCCCCTTCGTCATCCGACGTGATCATCTTGAGCCGGTTGCCCTTCGGATCCTTGGGCCCGGCCGGCAGTCCGCTGAACTCCTTGCCCCCTGCGGGAAAAGTCTGGAAGAAGAGGAACACCCTGCCGCTGCGGGCGTCCTGGACGAGGCAGGGGTTGTTGCAGCTGTCGGCCCCCTGCTCGTAGGCGACGAAGGGTTTCGACCAGGAGGCGCCGCCGTCCTTGGACAGCGATACCAGCAGGTCGTTGCCCGCCTGGTCGGTGGCCTTGTCGCGGGCCTCGGCCGACGCGATGAGCGTGCCTTTGGCCGTCGCGAGCAGCGCCGGGATGCGCACGGAGGCGTGGGGGATGTTCTTCTTCGCCTCGAAGACCGCGACTGCGGGCGCGTCGGCGAGACGGGGCTGGGCGCAGAGCGTCGCAGCCGCGAGGAGGAGGGCGGGAATCAGTCTTTCCATGAGAAGTAGCCCATCGTCTCCAGTTCGCCGAGCATCGCCTTGAGCTCGGTCGGAGACGGGTTGCCGTTGGGCAGGCGGGCGGGGCCGACCGGCACGCCGAGTTCGCGCATGAGGGCCTTGGCAGCCCCGAGGTAGCCGCGTCTCGCGAGCACGTCGACCACGGCGGGCACGCGGGCCTGGTCGGATTCAGCCGCCCGGCGGTCGCCCCGCGCGTGCGCCTCGATGATGCGTCGCAGCACGCCCGGCATGAAGTTGTAGGTGCTGCCCACGCCGCCCTTGGCGCCCGCGTCGAGCGCCTCGAGGTAGCGTTCATCGATGCCGAAGGGCAGGTCGAAGCGTCCGCCCTGCAGCGCGGCGCCCCGGCGCATCGCCGCGAGGTCGGGATTGGAATACTTCACGCCGGCGAGGTTGGGGATGCGGCGGGCGGCGGCCTCCAGGAAGACGTCGACGGGGAAGCCGGAGATGCCCGTCATCGCCGGGATGTCGTAATAGTAGAACGGCGTGCGCGGGCACGCCCCGGCCACGACCTCGCAGCAGGCCACCAGGTCCTCCAGCGTGCGCGGCCGGAAGTAGCTGGGCGCGATCATCGAGACCGCGTCCGCCCGGTTGCCTTCGGCGTGCGCCGCCAGCGCCGCCGCGTCCTGCAGGCAGTTGGAGCCCACGTGCACCACGACCTTCACCCCGTGCTCGGGACCGGCCTTCGCCCAGGCGTCCGAGAGGGAGGCGCGCTCCGCGACGGTCAGCGAGCTGCTTTCTCCCGTCGTCCCGCAGATGAAGGCGGTCGTCAGGCCGTGCCTGGCGAGGTGCGCCGCCAACGGACCCACGCCCGTCAGGTTCACCGATCCGTCGGCGTGCATCGGCGTGTGGGCCGCAGGGCACAGTCCGCGGAACGAGAAGGGGGCGCTCATCGGGAGGCGGGGCGGGACGGGATGCGGATGCTTAGGACGAGCCATGCCGAGAGACAAGCGATCCCCGCAAATCCGCCGAAGACCAGCTCCAGGGGCACCTCGCGGTCGCGCAGCCAGCCGAACCCGACGTCCGCGAGCCCGCCGCAGGAGATGCTCACCAGGTTCATCAGTCCGTAGCCCGTCGCCCGCAGTCCCGGCCGGGAGATCTGGGCCAGGATCGGCATGTTGTTCGAGTCGAACAGCCCCCAGCCGAGGCCGAACAGCATCAGGAACGCGATGGCCAGCGGGAGCGAGCCCCGGTCCAGCACGAGGCCCACGCCGAGCATGGCGGGGATGATGAGCATCATGCCGAGGGCGCTCACCTGGATGCGTCCGCGCTCGGACGAGCGCATGCGCCGGTCCGCCAGCCATCCGCCGGCCACCGCGCTGAGCACCGCCGCGCCCTGCCACCAGATGACCGCGCTGAAGCCCGCGAGGCCCTGCGTGAGCTTCAGCTCCTTCTGCAGGACGCTCGGCATCCAGTCGCGTACGACCCAGCCCGCCATCGCGGGCAGGGTGAAGTAGGCCAGGAGCAGGAGGAAGTTCCGGTCGCCGAGCAGCTCGCGGACCGAACGTGAAGGCGGCGCCTTCTCCCGTTCCGTCTCATGGCGGGCCTCCCTGAGCAGCAGGAAGAGGGGCGCCGCGTAGAGCACGCCCAGTCCGCCGAGGAACGCGAAGGAGGCGGCCCAGCCGATGTCCGGGTCGTCGGCCGCGAAGCCGCCGAGGCTGCCGAGCATCACGCCCGCGTAGATGCCGACCTGGTGCAGGCCCACGGCCCTCGAACGTGTCGCGCCGGCATGGTGGTCGGCGATGAGCGCCAGCGCGGCCGGTATGTAGAACGCCTCGCTGAGCCCCATCACCGCGCGCGTCACGACGAGCTGATCGTATGTGCTGACGAGCGACGTGGCCCAGGTGTCGGCCGACCAGATGAACAGGCTCGCGCAGATGATCCAGCGGCGGCTGAGGCGGTCCGCGACGAGTCCGGCCAGGGGGCTCGCGAGGGCGTAGGTCCACTTGAACCAGGCCAGCATGTGCCCCCACTTCTCCATCCTGTCCCCGCCCTCGAATCCGGAGACGCCGGCCATGATCGACTTCTGCATCGTCGCGATCAGCTGCCGGTCGAGGTAGTTGAGCAGCGCCACCGGCATGAGCAGCGCCACGGCGATCCACGCGGTCCTCGGCGCGCCCGCGTTCATCGGCGTTCCGCCGGCAGCGGCCAGGCGCTCACTTTGGCCGTGCGGTGTCCGGGCCGGTCCTCGCCGCCGACGGTCACGAGGCGGTCCCCGAGCCGGAGGAGCGGCGCGGTGACGACGGGCTCGGGCCAGCGGCCGATCACGTGCGGCGTCATGCCGTCAAAGGCGATGATGTCGCGGGAGAGCCCCGGATGGTCCTTCGGCGGACGGGGATAGTGGCGGCCGTCGTCGCCGCCCACGAAGATCAGCCGGCCGGCCGACGGGACGCCCGGGCCGGCGGCGGCCACGATCGGCCGGGCGAGCGTCGATTCCCTGCGGTCGCTTCCCAGCGCAAGCAGCACCGAGGATCCGTAGATGCGGAACGGTTTGCCATCCTGCGCCTTGAGGCCGCATCCCGAGGCGATGAGCGCGCCGTCGCCGGCCCGACCGACGAGGGGCAGGATGCCCCATGAGCCGAGGTCGTCCCGTCGTGTCCATCCGGCGGAGGGTCGCGTGAGGTCGAGTTCGAGGCAGGGAAGGGCCGTCCGCACGGCGTCGGGATGGTCGGAGCCGCCGACCACGAGGAGCGTGCGTCCGTCGGAGGCGTGGCCTGCGAAGGCGCGTGGCGCCGGCAGGGAGGCGAGCGTCCGCACCTTTCCGTCGGCACCCACCACCAGCGTGGCCGAATGATGGGCCTTCTCGTCGCAGCCGCCTGCGATCACCATCGCCCGTCGGTCCGGAGTGGCCGTGAAGGCCGCGTAGGCGACGTCATGCGGCAGTTCGCCGACCTTGCTCCAGGCCCAGACGCCGTCATGGCGGCTGAGCAGGAGCACGTCGCGGTAGTAACGTTTGACGCCCCCTTCCCAGGGCGGCCCCTCGGGGAAATTGCAGCCCCCGGCGGCCAGGATCGCCTCCTCTCCGCGTTCGTCGAGCACCGTGACCGCGGCCATGCCTCCCCGTCCGTGCTGGTCGGGCAGGTCGGGCAGCTCCGGTCCGCCCGCGCAGCCGTGGAGCAGCGTCGCGACGAGGACGAGCCATGGGGTCAATGCGCTGGGGCGGGGCATCGGGTTCCGTATTAGCGGAGCCCGGGGCCTCCGCCAACCCCCAACCTCACGATTCGCGGATCAGCCAGCCCTCGACGGACCTCACGAAGGGCCGTGCTTCGCCGTTGGTGACGGCGAACCCGCCGCCCCAGGGCGCGCAACCGGTGGAGAGCGCTCCGCCGGATCCGTCGGGCTCCTGCGTCCACGCGTCTCCCATGCGGGAATAACTGAGGACGGCCTTGCCGTAGCCGGGATGCTTGGAGGCCTCGACCTTGCCGGAGAGACTGCCGTCATCGCCGCCCAGCACCAGGATGCGGTCGCCGATGACGGGGCATGGCGAGGGGGCGCCCGCGCAAGGACGCGGCATGGGCGAGAGCCGTCTCCATTCCTTGCCAAGCGTGAAGGCGTGGCAGTCCGACAGGTGCTCTCGCTCCACGCCCTTCGCGGCAGGCGCGATGGAAATCCCGCCGAAGAGGTAGAAGGTGTCCTTGGTGCCCGCGGCCTGCGCCAGCATGCGGCCGCCGCCCGTGCAGAGCGGCAGCTCCTTCCAGCCGGCGTTGAGATTGGCGAGGTCGAGCGCGTAGGCCGAAGAGGACGCGCTCGAGGCGTCCGGCCGCTCCGTGCCTCCCGCGACGATGACCTTGCTGCCGACGAGCGCGCCGGCCGCATAGGCCAGCGGGCGGGGAAGGAAGGGGAAGGGTCGGACCTTGAGCTCATCCTCCTCCATGGACAGCACGTAGCAGTCGGGATGGTGGCGGTGGGAGTCGGCGCCGCCGACGATCAGCACCCCCTGGCGTATCGAGACGGCGACGCCGTAGCCCATCGGTCGCGGCAGCCTGCCGACGCGCGTCCATTTGCGCGAGCGCGGGGTGGCCAGCGCCCACACGTCATCATGCCACTTCTTGGCTCCTCCCTCCCAGCCCGGCCGGTCAGGATAGTTCGAGCCTCCGCCGCAGAGCAGGAAGTCGCCGGCGACGCCGACGAACGGACCGCCGGCGCCGGGGGCGTTCGGAGTGTCGGGCAATCGGGTCCAGCGCATGACGAAGTAAGGCGGAGTTTGAGGAAAACCCGGGACCTCGGGGTGTCCAGAGGTATCGCCCCGGGGCCGGGTTTTGTGGTTTGACAGGCCAGCCCGACCCTTGCCTTTATCCACCTTCCTCCGCACTGCCTGGTAGCTCAGCGGTAGAGCAGGTGACTGTTAATCACTTGGTCGCAGGTTCGATCCCTGCCCAGGCAGCCAGGAGGGACGTTCCCGCAACCTTCGCCTTGACCCACGTGTCCCTCGGGGGAGGATTGCCCCATGGGACAACAGTACAACAAGGTCATCAAGCGCCGCCGCCGCCGGGCCTACCTCGAACGCCGCAAGGATCGCATCAAGGCCGCCCGCGCCGCCGCCGGCAAGAAGAAGGCCAAGAAGTGAGCCGTCTCGGCGGACGCCTCCTAGCCGCCGCCCTTCTGGCGACCCTGCTCGGCGGCTGCGACCGTCAGCCGGACTCGGGCGTGGAGAAGCCTGGCATTGCCCTTCTCGCTGAAAAGCGTCGATCGGGCGCCGACACGGCGCGCATCAACGACACCTTCGGCCGTCCGGAGGATGACGGGGTGCACGTCTCGCTGCGTTCCGACCCCCTGTCCCGGGAGGGTCACTACTTCTTCCTCCAATTCGATTTCGTTCCTCCCGCGGGGTCCTCGCTCGTCGTTCAAGTGGTGAGGCGCGACGGAGTGGCCCCTGAAAGGCACGTCTTCCCCCTCGTCCGCAGGCCCGTTCCGCCGCTGGGTGAATATGCCGTGGGTCTCACCGGAGCGCATGCCGGCTCCGACGGCTGGCGTCCCGTGGCCTGGCGACTCTCCTTGGTCGACGCCTCCGGACGCACGCTGGCGGCTCGCCACAGCTTCCTCTGGGGCACGCCTGACGACGTGCGCTGAGGCATGGCTGCGGCGGCCTGGACTCCCTGGCGCCGTCTCCGGCTTCATCGTGGACTTTCCGAGGCTTCGCTGGCCGAGGTGCTGGACGGCGGACAGTCTTTCCGCTGGGCGCTGACGGCGGACGGGGAATGGACGGGCGTCTTCGGCCGGCATGTCGCCAGGCTGCGCTCCGTCTCGGACTCGGTCGAGTGGAGCGGCCTGAGCGGCGACGCCGGCGTCGAAGGCTCATTGCTGGTCTATCTCGACGCCGCGGGGGAGCAGGATCGCGTCGCCGAGGCGCTCCCCTGGCGCTCTGACGCCGTGCTGCGCGCCGCGATGGCGCTGCATCCCGGGCTGCGCATCCTGAGGCAGGATCCTGCGGAGGCCCTGCTGTGCTTCTTGTGCAGTTCGAACAAGCGCATCATTCAGATCAGGAGCATGGTCGCCGCCCTGGCCCGCGAACTCGGCCCGCCCCTCGGAGGCGGCCATCGTGCCCTGCCCGGCTGGGGTGAACTGGCCGTCGCGGATGACCGCGTGCTGCGCGCCTGCGCGCTGGGCTACCGCGCTAACTACGTCCGCGGGACGGCCCGTCTCCTGGCGCACCGACCTGACTGGGCCGCCGAGTGGTCGCGGCTGGAAACCCCCGCCCTGCTGGAGCGCCTGGGCGCCCTGCCCGGAGTGGGTCCCAAGGTGGCCGCCTGCGTGGCGCTCTTCGGGTTCGGCCGCCTCAGCGCCTTCCCCGTCGACACATGGATCGTGCAGGCGCTCGCCGCCGCCTACGGACTCAGGGACTGGAGTCCGGCCCGCATGGCGGAGTTCGGAAGGATCCATTTCGGCGAAGGCGCCGGCCTCGCGCAGCAGCATCTCTTCGCGGCCGTGCGGGCCGGCAAGCTTCCCGGCATGGAACTCAGGCGCCCGAAGGCCGCACCCCCCAGGTCTCGCGGACGACCTCGGGCGTGAGCGAGGAGTCGGGCGGCCCGATGGCGATCAGCCTGCCTTCCGCGAGCACGGCCGCCGTGTCGGCCGAGCGCGCCAGTTCGAAATCATGCGTCGCGATCACCACGGAGGTTCCGGCGGAGCGCAGCGTCGCCAGCGCTTCGATGACGGCCTGCCTCCGCCCCGCGTCGAGGTCGGCCGTGGGTTCGTCCAGCAGGAGAAGGCTGCCGTACGGCTCCTCGGCGTTGGACAGCGCAAGGGCGAGATGCGCCATGCGTCGTTCGCCTCCGGAGAGGCCGAAGATCCTGCGTTCCATCAGTCCGCCCGCGCCAAGCCTGACGCACCATTCCCGGGCGGCCTCCGGTCTGGGCGAAAGCATGAGCAACTTTTCCATGGTGAAGTCCCAGGCGCAGGACGGATTCTGCGGGCAGTAGCCCGTGCCTCCCGTCGCGCTCAGGCGGAGTTCCCCGTCCGAGGGCGGAACCAGGCCGGCGAAGGCCCGAAGCAGCGTGGTCTTGCCGGCTCCATTGGGCCCCACGACGGCGAGGGTCCTGGCCTGCTCAGCCGCAAGCGAGACGCCGTCGAGCACCCGCGAACCGCCTAGCGTGACGCCCAGCGCCCGTGCTTGGACGAGCGGCTCAGTCATGGGATTTCCTCGCGATCCATACGAAGGCGGGCGCCCCCAGCGCGGCCATCACGGCGGCCGCCGGAAGCGTCCCTGAGGTGAAGGCGGACCGTCCGACCGTGTCCGCCGCGGTGAGCAGCGCGGCGCCCATGAGTCCGGAAAGGGGGATCAGCATGCGGTGGGAAGGTCCTGCGAGCGCACGGGCCAGGTGCGGGGCGATGAGGCCGAGGAAGGCGACCTGCCCGACGAGGCAGGTGGCGGCTCCGGCGGCGACCGACGTCAGGAGGGCGGACCTTATCCTAAGGCCGCGCGGATCGCAGCCGAGCGTGACGGCCATGTCGTCGCCGAGTGAGAGCCGGTCGAGTCCGCCCGCCAGCCGTAAGGCGGCCAGGGACGCCGCGACGCAGGCGAGAGCGGGTAGCCAGACGGTCTCCGGCGTCGCCGTCCCGAGCCAGTCTCCGTAGGCGCCGTTGGCGATGGTCTCCCTCGCGCCCGGCCGAACGGAGGCGACGATCAGCGTGGCCGCCGCCGTGAACGCGTTGACTCCCAGTCCCGCAAGCAGCAGACGGGCGGAGCCGCCGCCGCCGCCGAAGGTCGCGAGCGCCGCGGAGGCGAGCGTCGCACCGACGAACCCTGCCGCCGGCAGCCGCCAGGCCTCGCTCCATGCCACCTCGGGGGCGAAGCCGAGCAGCAGGGCCGCGCCGAGCAGGGCGCCGCCGAAGACTCCCGTGAGTCCGGGGTCCGCGAGGGGATTGCGGAACACGCCCTGCTGGAGCGCGCCTCCGACGCCCAGTGCCAGTCCGGCGCAGGCGGCGGCCGCCGCGCGTGGCGCGCGCAACAGGGCCAGCGCGCCTCCTTCGCCCCAGCCCATGCCGGTCGATCCGACGGAAACGGCGATGAACGTCGTGAACGCCACGAGCGCGAACCCCAGCGCGAGCGCGGCCGACCCGCGGATCATCTTCCGAGCTCCTTCAGCAGGTCGTTAAGGGGATTGGGACGGCGTCCGGGCGCGGCCTCGCCGCCCGGAGGGGCCTGCGGAGCGCGCTGAGGCTGCGCCGGTGCGGAGCGGTTGCGGCTGACCGCGGCCTGGATGCGCTCCGTGAGGTCGTTGCGGATGTCGTTCAAAGAGCCGGTCACCTTGACGCCCGGGCCGAGCGTGAGCCCGTCCGGCGAAGGCGCGGCCTCCGCGAATCCGAGGATCTGGAAGTAGTCGGCGAACTCGCCGCGTCCGCGCAGTTGGGCGTCGATCGCCAGCGGGCGGTCGGCGAGGGCGAGCGCAGGGTTCATGCTGATGCCGCCGCTGGCGGTCAGCGTGAGCTCCTCATTGCGTGCCTCGAGCTTCGTGAGCTTCAGCGTGCCGCTCGCGAGACGTTCCGCCCTGATCTCCACGAGGTCATAGCGGAAGTCGGACACGGACCGCTGCAGCTTGGCGGCCGCCGAAAGCGCGGCTCCACCCTTGAGGAGTTTCTCATTCTTGCCCAACGCCCCGCCCAGGATGGCGACCGCGCCGATCACGTCGGCGATTTCGCCGGCTCCCTGCGTGATGCCCGCCGCCTTGCCCTTGCCGTCTCCGAAGGCCCTGAGCCTGCCTCCCTTGGAGACCGCTTCGGCCTCGACGACCGCACGTCCGGCGAGTTCGCCCGCGGTGCCGGCGGTCGCGGTCACGCGCAGCTTGGCGTCACCCTTGCCTTCGAGCATGTCCTTCGTCGAGGGAAAGCCTGCGAGCAGGGCGCCCAGGTCCAGCTGCTGCGCGCTCAGGTCGGCGCCCAGCACGTAGGGTCCTCCGGAAGTCAGAGGTCGGAAGCCCAGCGCGCCTTTGCCGTTGAACGAGCCACCTGAGAGCTTCCCGACCAGGCGGGAGAGCAGCAGCGACGTGCCGTCCGCCGCGAGCGTGGCCTCGATGGACTCCGCCCTGACGCCCATCGCCGTCACGCTGCCCACCCTGATCTCCGCGCCGCCCGTGTGACCCTCCCAGAAGGGCGCGCGATCGGGCTTGGGCTGGACGGGTTCCGTGTCCGTCGGCTCCACCGACTTTGGTACGAGCGCCATGAAGTCGTCGACAGTCACCGAGGGCACGTCGATCTTCGCCCGCCAGTCCGTCGACTGCCCTGACTTCGTCTGCTTCAGCGAGAACTTCCCCTCGCTTCTGCCGAGGGCGACCAGGCGGAATCCGCCCTGGGCTTCGAACCCTTGAGGTCCGGGGACGTAGCCGGCTTCGACCGAGGCGGAGGAGACGCGTACGGGGCTCTCTCGTAACACCACGTCGGCAAGCTCGAGGGAGGCGGACATCCTTCCGTCGGCGTTGCGCGAGGCGCGCGCGCTGTAGCTGCCCGCGGTGGCGACGGAGAGCGGGGCCGCGAAGGGCTGTTCACCGAGGGCTCCGAGGGCGCCGCTCAGGCTTAGCGTCGTGGGCGATTCTCCCAGGCCTATCACCAGGTCTCCTTTGGCCAGGATGCGTCCTTTGTTCCTCAATTCGGCCTTGTTGATTCCGATCGCCGAATTCTCCTGTCCGATCAGGACCTCCAGCGTCCCCACGAGGTCGCAATTGTCAGCCCATTTTCTCCCATTCCAAGTCACGGAAGCTCCAGTGAGTGAAAGCGGGGCGCCCTCAGTGCGGACAAACAGGCCGTCATTCTTGAATCCCAAGACGAGCTCTGCCTTCTGCATGTCGCCCGTCAGTCCCAGGCCGGGCACGAGTGCGGCCACTGATTCGAGAGGCAGCGCCCGTGCGCTGAGATCAAGCAATGTTCCGACCGGCCTGGGCCCGCCGAAGGCGTAGGCTTGGCGAAGTTTTAGCGACAGCAGGGGGGAGCCCCGACGTGAGATGCCGGCCTCCATTCCGGACAATGTGGGCACGCCTCCCGCATCAAGGGATGCGTCGGCCTTCACGGCAGCTCGGAGGCCATCCATTTTTTCGGCAGGAAGGTCGTGCCACCCCGGCATTGTGGCGAGGGCCGCAAGGTCCAAGTCTGCGTCCACTGAGGCTTTCCAGTCTCCCGAATCGCCCGGACGGAAGGTCAGTTTTCCGCCTATGATGCGTCCGCCGGAAAATCCCGCTTCGAAGGGCGTAAGCGTGACGGCGCCCCCTTCGGTCCTGAGAGGAAATGAAGCGTTCAGCCCTTCGATGAGCGGCTTGCCGTTTGAAGCGATCGCGACTCCGCGCAAGGTATGCGTCCGCCCGCCGATGATCGCCGGTTTTCCGTGGATGAAAGAAAGCGAGGCTTCACCGTCCCATCGCCCTGATGTGATGACCAATCCCGTTCCCGCCACCAATGGGTTCAGCAGGACCATGTCGACGTCCGTTGCTGAGATGCTAAGCGCCGGGCCGGACGCATGTTCGGGGAGCGGGCCGCTTTTCCAGCGCAGAGGTGATGGAGCCGTGATGGAGATTCCATGCCCCTTGGCCTCAAATTTTCCAAGGCTGAATCCTTCCGGGGCGGCGCTGGCCGCAAGTTTGAGCGTCCATTCTGATTTCAAGCCTTTGGGTAATAGCGGTGAAACTCTTGAGAGGTCTCTCCATGAGAGGATGAGGTCGCCTGCCACATGCCAGGCTGATTCATCGCACGATGCGTTCGCCGTGCCTTTGATGCCGCAGGTTGGCATGATGGGCGCCAGAACTCCGAACTTCGACGGATCAAGGTCGAGGTCGGCGTTCATCGTCATGTTGCCGGCGCCATCCAGTTTTCCGCCGAGATTCAGCGCTTCGCGGGATCCTGAATCTCTGATGATGCCCAAGAAAGAAATGCCGTCGCCATCAGGCTTGGCTTCGGCAGCCAGTTCCATCGAGCCTAGGCTGAGAGGACTTTCATCCCTGGCCTTCACTTGAAGCTTCATGTGGCTTATGTCGCGGGCCATTTCGGAGGCGGACAGGCCATGGGCGCCGAACGGCCGTCGGAATGCTCCGGCAAAAATGAGTTCCCCACGCGGCTCGGTGCTGATCTTGCCCGCTGCAGTTCCAGGCCAGGCCAGGCCGGCACGAATGTCGGCTTTGCCAGCCGAGTCGATGCCGTCTCCTTGCACGCTGAATCTCACGATGACCCCGTTTTGAAGCCTTACCTTGCCGGAAGCAGAGTAAGGACCGACGGCAATAGGTGGCAGGGCGGACTGATGCGTGGCAACGGATGGTCTGCCCTGTTCGTTGCTGCGCATGTTGCCGCCGCCAAAATCAAGTTCAACGCCCTTGATCTCAAGCGACTCGAGCGCGATTTTGCCTGTGAGGGCGCTGAGCACGGCCAAGTCCCCCTTCATGGAGGAGGCCTTCAGCCGTGTGCCGTCCGTAAGCGTCAGGTCGACGCCTCCCGTCTTGAAAGAACCATCGATGGAAGCTTCCGCTGCGGAGACCGTCCCCTTCAGTCCGGCCGACTCGAGCAGTCCGGGCAGCCTTTTCGCCAGAGGTCCGGGTCGGAGCTCCGATTCAATCCAGACCAGGGCCGCGCCGGCCAGCACGGCGACGACCAAGGATGACCAGAGGGCGATGCGGACAAAGCGGCGCATGGGGATCACCATCTTGCCGCGCCCCCGGGTCCGGGCAACAAAAAGCCCGGCGGAACGGGTTCCGCCGGGCTGTCGGGTCAGCTTGCCGCGGCCGTGTCAGGCCTGCCCCTTGTCACGGGGCCGGCGGGTGGCCTGGCCGGCCGCCAGCTTCTTGCGCAAGTAGAGGGCCTTCAGGTTCTCGGCTTCGGGGCTGAAGTCAGCGACGATGTCGGACGCATCGACCGACCGCAGCTTGTTGAGTATCTGGTTGCGGCCGTAGCGGAGCTCTTTGGAGGCGTAGACGCTGTCCTCCTCGAGCTGCTGGATCAGGTACTCGAGCTTCCGGCGGGCGTAGTCGGAGAGCTTGGGGTCGCTCAGCAGGCGCTGGAGCGCCTCGCGGCTCTCCTTGGTCCGGCCCGCGCGCACCAGTTCTTCGGCCGATTCGATGCGTTCGGACAGCAAGGCTTCGCTGACGGCGGCGCGCACTTCGGGCGCCTCGGGGAGAATGGCGAGGTCGGCGAGGCCCACCTCGGGAATCGAGATGATCGACGGCCCGAAGCAGACCCTTTCACCTTCCTTGTTCAGCGCTTCCACGTTGACGGCGGCGAGCTCGTCGGCCTTGGCGCCCTGGCCCGGCCGGAGTTCGACCACGGCGATCAACGAAGAGTCCCAGGCGAGCGTGCCGAGGTTGCGGCTGCGACCGGCGGACTCGCCGCGGAGCTCGCCGACCAGCCGTGCGGCCACGTCGCTGCCGCCGGTGACTGAGATGCGGACCTGTCGGAGGAGGGCGTTGGAGAGGATGGAGAACTGCTCCTCGAAGGCTTCGTCGAGGTCGTCCGCGGTCTGACCGTAGTTCGCGGCGCCTTCGCCGGCCTGGGCCATGCCGCTCAGGAGCGATTCATTGAAGCCGTGCCCGAGTCCGACCGTGGAGGTCGTCACGCCTTCGCCGGCGGCCTTGGCCACCTGACGGAAGATCTCCTGTTCGTCGGTGAGGCCGTGGTTGGCCTGGCCGTCGCTGAGCAGGATCACGCGAGAGATGCGGCCCTTGTCCACGTGCGGCAGGAGCCGGTTGAGGCCTTCACGCCAGCCGTCGAAGAGGGCGGTGGAGCCCCCGGAGCGGATGGCACGCACCTGGCGGACGAGCTCGTCACGTCCGCCGACCTCGGTCAGCGGGCTGATGACGTCGACCGAGTCATCGAACGCGACCACCGCGATCCGGTCGCCGGACTGGAGGCCGTTGATGATGCGCACCGTGGATTCGACGGCGGCCTCGAGGGGACGGCCGCTCATCGAGCCGGAGCGGTCGATGACGATCGCCAGGTCGAGGGGCTGGCGGGATTCGGCTTTCAGCTCGGCCGGCTTGGCCGGGGCGACGAGGCGGACGAGGGCGTAGGCCGGTTCAGCGGCAGCCCGGAGGAACCCCTGCTTGAGGGGCTGGATTTGGATGCTGGGTTTGCTCATTGGGATGATCAGGACCGTCATCATCCCCGAGCCCCTTACGATGTCAACATCACCAAAGTAACTATTATAAAGCCATCACTGTCATAAACTATCATCCTATTGCATATAACTGTCTTCCAATGATTTACGAAAATTACTGACAATTGAATCCAACTCGGAGCGGCTAGGCCTTTGCCTTTCATCGATGCGTAACAGGAGTTCACACCACGGTGCCAGACGCACCTTGCTCCAGCGCTCGCGCTTCGGCGGCTCGGTGGAATCGGTCGGGTGGAAGGCCAGCAACTGCCGGTAAAGGCTGCGAGCTTCCTCGCTGATGTCCTCTCTTTCTGACTCCAGCATCACGAGTTTCCGGAAGGCGAGTCCCGGGCTGGACGATTCTGAAATCCTGCGGAGCTTGGATCCGGTTCCGGCCGGCGTCCGTGCCGCCGGGGAGAAATGCATCACGGAGCGAAAGTTTTCAATCGGCAGCGCGGCCTGGGATTTGTTCGGCAGACTGCGGGGAGAGTAGTCCGGCTCCAGCACGGCGGAGGGCGGCGGCTCGTCATGGCTGCGGCCTTCGAGTGAGCGCACTTCCGCGATTTCGTCGATGAGCTGTTGCAACCCTCCTTTGCGGCTCATGGCGGACTTGAGCTCCCTTCGGATGGATTCGAGGTCCGAGCCTCTCTCCGAGAGGATGCGCGCGGCCAGCAGCCGTTGTGCCTGTCGGCCGTCGAACAGCTTGCGACGGCGGTCGCCGTCCTGACTGGGTTCCGGACGGTCGAGAAGCCCCTCCCAGGCGTAATACCTTACCAGTCGCTCATTCGGATAGAATCGGGGGGCGAAGCCGAGCCTGTGCAGCTCGATGGCCACGTACTCCGCCAGTTCCGCGGCGGTTCCGGCGAAGTCGGGATTCAAGTTGGAAGAGGGACGGAGCATGGGGGCTTGATATGAACATCCTGCTGTAAGCATCGCTCAGGGCAACCTTTTAACCCAATGAAAAGGGCCGTCCCCCGGAGGAGACGGCCCTGATTCTGCGGTTTGTCCGCCTCAGGAGTTGAAGTTGTAGCCCTCTTCCCCGTGGTCGGTGATGTCCAGACCCTTGGCCTCGTCTTCCTCCGAGGGACGGAGACCGACGACCGCCTTCACCACGTAGGCGAGGATCGCGGTGGCGACCAGGGAGATGGCCAGAGTCACGGCGATGGCCTTGAGCTGTTCGGTGAGGAGGGACTTGCCCACGATGTCCTTGAGGTTCGTGTTCAGGTTTCCGTTCACGTCGGCCGTCGCGAGGATGCCGGTGAGGATGGCGCCCAAGGTTCCGCCCACGGCGTGCACGCCGAAGGTATCGAGGGCGTCGTCATACTTCAGCTTGGCCTTGAGGTAGACCACGGCGAAGAAGGGCACCACTCCGGCGAGCACGCCGATGAGGACGGCGGAGCTGGCGGTCACGAAGCCCGCGGCGGGCGTCACCACCACGAGGCCGGCCACCGCGCCGGAGCAGAGTCCGAGGAGGCTGGCGTGCTTGCGGAGGATCCACTCCAGGGCGGCCCAGGTGAAGGCGGCGACCGCGGCGGCGAGGGTCGTGGTCATGAAGGCCTGGGCGGCGACGCCGTCGGCTGCGAGGGCGGAGCCGGCGTTGAAGCCGTACCAGCCGACCCAGAGCATGCCGGTGCCGATGGCGCAGAGCACCATGCTGTGCGGGGTCAGGGGACGCTTGCCGAAGCCGATGCGAGGTCCGAGGATGATGCAGAGCAGCAGGGCGGACCAGCCCGAGGTCATGTGGACGACCGTGCCTCCGGCGAAGTCGATCGCCTTGATGGAGGCCTTGGCGTTCCAGACGCCGTTCATCTCACCGGTGATGCCCCAGATGTGGTGGGCCATCGGGAAGTAGACCAGGAACATCCAGCCGGTCATGAAGAGCATGACCGCGGAGAACTTCATGCGCTCGGCGATGGCGCCCACGATCAGGGCGGGCGTGATGATCGCGAACATCAGCTGGAACATCGAGAACACGTTCTGGGAGATCCAGTAGGCGTAGTCTCCGTTGGGGCCGGCTCCGACGCCGTTGAGGAAGAAGAATTCGCTTCCGCCGAAGACCTTGCCGAGGGCTGTTCCGTCGAAGCTCTTGCCGAAGACCAGTGAGTAGCCGAAGGCCCACCAGAGGATGGCGACAAGTCCTGCCAGGCCGAAGCACTGCGCGACGACGGAGAGCACGTTCTTCGAACGCACCAAGCCTCCGTAGAAGAGGAACAGTCCGGGAAGGGTCATGAAGAGCACCAGGGCCGCGCAGACCATGATGAAGGCGTTGTGACCGGGGCCCGCGGTGGCGGCGATCGGACCGGCGGCCACCTTGTCATCCCCCGCCTTGGGGCCGACGTTGTTCACGTAGGCCTCGAGGTCACCGACCCTCTGTTCGAGCGAGGCGGCGGCGGGAGCGGGTTTCGCAGGTTCAGCCGGTGCCGCGGCAGCAGCGGCCTGCGCCCAGGACAGGCAGGGGACTGCCGCCAGGGCGAGGATGGTGAGGATTCGGAGCAGGGATTTCATGGCATCCACCACTTCGCACCCCCCGTGCCAATCGCTTGCCGCGGTCAACCGCCCTCCAAACTGAACAAAAACAAACCTTGGCGGCGGATTTGATGCTCAAAAACACCCATCCCTCTCCGAAGTAACCCGGCTCAATGGTTGTTATATCCTTCTTCGCCGTGGTCGGCGATGTCCAGGCCCTGCGACTCCTCCTCCTCCGTGGGACGGAGTCCGACGGTCTTCTCCACCAATTTGGCGATCAGCCATGTCAGGGAGCAGGAGAGGATCACGCAGGCCGCCATGGCGGCGAGCTGTCCGGAGAGCAGCCCTTTGCCTGCCAGCGCGCCTCCGGCCGGATTGACCGAAGCGTCCATCAGGAGGGCCGTAGCCAGCGCACCGATGGTTCCGCCGACGCCGTGGACGCCGAAAGTGTCGAGGGCGTCATCATAGCCGAGCTTCGGCTTGAGTACGGAGCAGGCGGCGTAGGAGAGCGCTCCGGCGACGCACCCGATCAGCACGGCCGACCCCGCGGAGACGAATCCAGCCGCGTTCGTGACGGTGGCGAGACCGGCGATCGCGCCCGAGCACAGGCCGAGCACGGAGGACTTGCCTCGGTGGACGCGTTCGACCGCCGCCCAGACCAGCGTGGCCGCCGAGGCCCCCAGCGTGGTGGTCATGAAGGCCTGCACGGCCACGCCGTCGGCGGCGAGGGCCGAGCCCGCGTTGAAGCCGTACCAGCCCGCCCAGAGCAGGCCCGTGCCGAGGACGCAGAGCACCATGCTGTGCGGCGGCATCGCGTGCCTGCCGAAGCCCAGCCTAGGTCCCACCAGCATGCAAAGGACGAGCGCGGACCAGCCGGAGGTCATGTGCACCACGATGCCTCCGGCGAAGTCCGCCGCCTTGAATCCCGCCTCGGCGTTGGCCAGTCCGGCGAAGTCACCCGAGGCGCCCCAGACCGCATGGGCGACCGGGTAATAGACGAGCAAGGTCCAGAATGCGGAGAACAGCATGACCGCCGAGAACTTCATGCGTTCCGCCACCGCTCCGACGATCAGGGCCGGCGTGATGGCCGCGAACATCGCCTGGAAGAGCGCGAAGGTCCCCGAGGAGATGCGGGCGTCATAGGCGCTCGACTCCGCGCCGAGGCCCCTGAGTCCGAAGTGCTCGGAACCTCCGAAGGCATGGCCCAGGGCCGTGCCGGCGAAGCTCTTGCCGAACACCAGCGAGTAGCCGAATGCCCACCACATCAGGAGACCCAGCGCGGTGAGGGCGACGCACTGCGCGGCCACCGACAGGACGTTCTTGGCTCGAACCAGTCCTCCGTAGAAAAGGAACAGCCCGGGAATGCACATCATCAGCACCAGGGCGGCGCTGACGAGAACCCAGGCGTTGTCGCCTGCGTTGGGAGCGGCAGAAATAAGCAGCATGCCCAAAGGTAAGCATCTTGTGTGCCAATAATCGCTCACCTGGGGCAACCTGCTTGATTCATTGGGCTTCGTCTGGCATAAGGAAAACATGACCCCAAGCAGCGTGTTCAAAGTTGTGCAACTTGCCTTTCTTTGTTCATGCCTCGGCGCCGCAGAGCAGCCCGCCAAGCACTGGCTCGTCATGGCTGACTGGCAGCGTCGAGGCGACGATACCGTCACGGGCAACGCAGCCAGCGGCTCATTCGGGCGGTCTCGCACGGGCTTCGAGGCGATCTACAGGGACGAGGTCATGGCCATCGACCTCGAGTATTACGCCTACGCCAACCGTTTCGGGGGCGCCATCGCCGGAACTGACAGCGCCTATCGCGACACCACCGACCTTATTCTCACGGGGTTCCGGCAGTGGGGTTCCTTCCAGCTCATCTACGGTCTCGAGTCGGCCCGGGAGGACGGCGTCTCGTTCGGCGAAGGTTTCCGTTGGGGTCTGGGCGGTGCCTGGCGTTGGGCGCCTGACGAGGAGACCGACGTCGCCCTCGGCCTGATCCTGCAGGACCGGTTCGAAAGGTCGCCCCTGCCCGTGCCCTACCTCAAGGCCGTCTGGCGTCCATGTTCATTCGGCGAAGTCGAACTGCGAGCCACGGGCTTGCAGAACGGAATCATCTTCCGCGGACACACGGCCGACCGCTCCACGACCGGAGATTTCTCCGTGATGTACGAGACCCTGATGTTCAAGCTCTCCGACGCGGCCTATGGCGGCAGGGGCCTGAGCGTGGGCGAGGTGCCCCTGCGCGTCGGCGTCACCCAGTTCCTTGAGCGCTCCGGCACCTGGTTCGTGCGGGCGCAGGCGGAGTACGTGCCGTTCGCAAGGCACAGCTTCTATCACGCCGGTGACTCGATGTCCTCCTTCGAGGTCAGGCCGATCTGGGGCGTCGGCGCACGCGTGGGAGCCCGCTTCTGAAGAGGGTTGCGGGGTTCAGGACCGCCCGAGCAGGGCGTCGCGTCGGCGCACCGCCTCCTCCTGGTCCCGCGTGCCCAGCGAGCGCCGGACCCGGCGCTTGGTGAAATCGGGCAGGTGCTCGGTGTAGTGCACCCACCAGGTCCCGTTGTTGTTCCAGAGGTGGTGCAGGGGGTTGTGCTCGTCGATCCGGAGGGAGCGGCGGGCGTCGGCGTGTTCGGTGGCGTTGATCATGGTCGTGTGTGGGAAAGCACTCGTTCCGCATCACGACCGGACTAGCCGGATTTGAGGTTTGGCCCTGGGGCCCGCATCCCGTCGCCTTGCGGCTTCGGAAACCACCGTGTCCCTTACGGGCTCGGTTGGTGCAGCTTCGTCCGGAGGGACTGGCTGCTCGTGATGGTCTGCGAATGAACTGTCCTGACGATGGGCCTTCCGTCCTGAGAAAGCAAGCCCCCGCTCCTAGGCCCGTGTGTCATAGTCCCTGGTTCTCCCGCTGGATTTCTCCGGCTGAAAGGGCATCATGTCCGCCATGGGTTTTCGATTCCGTCGCACGATCCCGCTCGGCCGGCTCTTCCGGATCAACGTCTCGAAGACGGGGGTCTCGGTTTCGGCGGGCCGTCCCGGAGCGACGGTGAACGTCGGCAAGGACGGCACGCACGTGACCGTCGGCGCTCCGGGCACCGGCATGTCGTGGCGAGAGAAGGTCAATTCGCGCGGATGCGCGCCCGTGCTGGCCGCCGCGCTTGCGGCGCTGGCCCTGGCTCTGCTCTGAGGCGCGCGGTGCCCGAGAAAGGACTCGAACCTTCATGTCCGCGAGGACGGCTGATTTTGAGTCAGCTGCGGCTGCCATTTCGCCACTCGGGCCGTGCGCGTGACGATACAACCAGCACCGCGCCTGCGGCGGCAAGCCTAACCGCTGAGCGCGACGGCGGACGTACAAACGAAGAGGGCGTCCCCGTGGGGACGCCCTCGTTGCGGAATCTCGCGAGGATTACTTGGCGCCGAGGATCGCGTCCTTCGCGGCCTTGGCCACGCGGAACTTCACGACCTTCTTGGCCTTGATCTGGATGGTCTCGCCGGTCGCGGGGTTGCGGCCGAGGCGGGCCTTGCGGTGGACGAGGACGAGCTTGCCGAGGCCGGGGAGCGTGAAGGAGTTCTTCGCGTTCTTGTAGGCGAGCGAGGCGATGATCTCGAGGATCGCGGCGGCCTGCTTCTTGGAGATCTCGGCCTTCTCGGCGATGGCACCGGCGATCTGGGACTTGGTGAGGGCTTTGGACATGTTGTGTGTTGGGTTGTGCAGTGATGCGTCTCTGGTTGTATGGATGCCGAAGCGTAAAACCAGCGAAAAATAAGGGCTCGGACAAGTTCGCCTCCGGGGCGTCTGGCTTGCAAAAAAAGTTTTACCCGACAGCAATGTGTGCGTCCCCCGAACCCCATGCGCCTCACCCTCGTCACCCTGTTCGCCTTGGCCCTCCGTCTTCCGGCCGAGGTCGCCCTCGAGCCTGCCTTCGGCAAGCTGACCTTCAACCAGCCGGTGGCCATCAGTCCGGTGCCCGGCGCCAAGGACCGCCTTCTGGTGGTCGAGAAGAACGGAACTCTCCAGGTCGTGGAAGGGGTGGGCAAGGCGTCCCAGTCCAAGCGGAAGGTCTTTGACATCACCGAGCCGAGGGATGGCAAACTGGAGACGCAAGGGGAGTCAGGCTTCCTCGGGGTCGCTCTGCACCCCAATTACCTGAATAATCCTCAAGTCTTTGTTTATTACAGTCTTAAGGTTGAAGGAAAGCTTCACCAGCGTGTCTCAAGTTTCCGCCTGAAGGATGTTTCCACCCTCCAGGTCGACCCCTCCAGTGAGCAGGTTTTGATCAGCCAGCTGGACCCTGCCGGCAACCATAACGGCGGGGACATCCACTTCGGTCCGGACGGCTGCCTTTACATCTCTGCCGGCGACGGCGGCGGTGGTGGCGACCCCTTCGATTCCGGGCGGCAGATCGCCGACCGTTTCCTGGCCGCCGTCTTCCGCATCGATGTCGATCGCAAGTCGGGCAATCTGCCTCCCAACCCCCATGAGTCCGTCGGCAAGCTCCCCTCCGGAGAGCCCGCCTACCTGGTGCCAGGGGACAACCCCTTCGTCGGAGTGACCTCCCACCGCGGGCAGCCCGTCGACCCCTCCAAGGTACGGACTGAAATCTGGGCGACGGGTCTGCGCAACGCCTGGAGGTTCTCCTTCGACCCCAAGACCGGCACCTGCTTCGCCGGCGATGTCGGTCAGAACCTGTTCGAGGAAATCAACATCCTCGTCCCCGGAGGCGACTACGGATGGTCCGTTCTGGAGGGCGACCACACTTTCAACAAGAAGGACCCCTCCGGAAAGAAGGGCATGCCCGGCAAGGGTGACCACGCCGTCTCCAAGTTCCAGGCGCCGATCCACGAGTACGATCGCAAGCTGGGCAATTCGGTCACGGGCGGCGTCGTCTGCCGGGGCGCCCGGGTTCCCGGTCTCGAAGGTGCCTACGTCTTCGGCGACTTCGCCTCCGGACGCATCTTCGCCCTTCATAAGAATGGGTCCGAATGGCAGTCCGAGCAGATCGCCAAGGACATCACCGTGGCCGGCTTCGGGCACGACCCTTCCAACGGTGACGTCCTGGTTGCGAGCCTCGCAGGTCAGGTGAAGCGCATCGTGAGGAAGTGACCTGATGCTTTCGCGTCGGGCCCTGCTTCGCAACGCCGCCGGCTTGGCCGGGGCCGCGGCTTTCTCGCCGCTGCTGGGGGCCGACGCCTCCCGCAAGGCGCCCGAGTTCAGCGTCTTCACCAAGCATCTCGTCGGACTGCCCTTCGCGCGCGTGGCCGACATCGTCGCCGAACTCGGTTTCGCCGGCGTCGAGGCTCCCGTGCGCAAAGGAGGCCACGTCGAGCCGACGGCGGTCGAGGACGGTCTGCCCCGTCTGGTCGAGGCCCTCCGCGCCCGCGGGCTGGCGATCACGATGCTGACCACGGACATCAACGCCGTCGAGCAGTCGTCCCGTACGGAGCAGGTCCTGCGCACGGCGCGCGCCCTGGGCATCCGCCGTTTCCGCATGAAGTGGTACGCCTATGAGCCGGGCCGTTCCCATTGGACTCAGCTCGAGGAGATCCGGGCGCGTCTCAAGGACCTTGTCGCCTTGGCCCGAGAAGTCGGCATCCAGCCCTGCTACCAGAACCATTCCGGCGCCAAGTACGTCGGGGCCGGCATCTGGGACATGGCCGCCCTCATGCGCGATCATCCGGCCTCCGACCTCGCCTGGGCTTTCGACCTTTTCCACGTCACGGTCGAGGGAGGGCTCTCCTGGCCCAACGAACTGAAGCTGGCATCGGAGCGGATCGGCATGGCCTACTTCAAGGACTTCACCTGGAAGGGCAGGGTGCCCGAGGGCTGTCCGCTCGGTGCCGGACAAGTCGCGCCTGAGTCCGTGTCCCGTCTCCGGGAAGCCGGGTTCGCCGGTCCGATCTGCCTCCATGTCGAGTATCTGAAGGGCTCCGTGTCGGATTCATCCCACGTCAAGGAGGCCGTCGAGGCCACGCGGCGGGATTTCGACGTGCTCCGCCGTTGGTGGTCCTGAGCCGTCTCCCCGCAAAGATAGGCTGGAACTTGCAGGTGCCCGGGGTGTAGTAACATGGTTCTCCCCATGCCCCGTCACGCACTGTTCCTGATGGCCGCCGCCTCCTTGGTCGCCGCTCCGAAACCCGCACCGACCGACCGGCCTCCGCCCGAGCCCTACAAGCCCTCCGAAGGCGGCTCGCTTCCGGTCGGCATGTTCAAGGTGCCCGACGGTCTCGAGGTCACGCTCTGGGCCCGCTCGCCGATGCTGGCCAATCCGACCAACATCGACTTCGACGCCCAGGGACGTCTCTGGGTCAACGAGGGCGTCAACTACCGCGTCTACAACAAGGGCGGCAAGCGTCGTCCCGAAGGCGACCGCGTCATCGTGCTCAGCGACACCAAGGGGGCCGGGGTCGCGGACTCCGTTCAGACCTTCGTCCAGGATCCTTCCTGGACCTCGCCCCTCGGCATCGCGGTGATCGACAACGTCATCTACGTCTCCCACGCGCCGACCATCCACAAGTTCACCGACGTCAACCGTGACGGCAAGTTCGACCCCTCCGTCGACCGTCGTGAGGAGTTCCTCACGGGCTTCGGCGGACAGGATCACGACCACTCCCTCCACGCGCTCGTCACCGGTCCCGACGGCAAGTTCTACCTCAACGCCGGCAACTGCGGAGCCGTCTTCAAGGACAGGTCCGGCCGCACCTTCCGCGTCGCCAGCGGCTACGTCGACCAGCGCGGCGGCGCCTGGCCCTTCGACGCCAAGGCCGAGGCCGGCAAGCCCAGTGACGACGGTTTCGTCTGGTCCTCCGGATTCTCGGCCCGCATGAATCTCGACGGCTCCGGCGCGGAGATCATCGGCAACGGCTACCGCAACAGCTACGAGCATTTCCCGTCCTCGTTCGGCGACCTCTTCCAGGGGGACAACGACGACTCCAGCAGCTGCCGCACCTCCTTCGTCATGGAGCGAGGCACCGCCGGTTACACCACCTACTCCTCCCAAGGCTACGGCTCGGTGCGTCGGCTCGGACAGCCCACCCCGCGCGCCCACTGGCGTCAGGACGACCCGGACACCATGGACGTCGGCGACGTCTACGGATCGGGCTCCCCCACGGGCATCACCGTCTATGAGAACGGAGCCCTCGGCGACGCCTGGATCGGCACGCTTCTCAACTGCGAGCCTTCCCGTAACACCGTGCTCTCCTACAAGCTCCGTCCGGAGAAGGGCTCGTTCGCCCTCAGTGAGCGCACCCGCGGCGACTTCATCACCTCCAACCCGGCCCGCGAGTTCCAGGGCACCGACTTCCACAAGATCAAGACCGACCAGGCGCCCGCCCAGCACATCCTTTTCCGGCCTTCCGACGTGACCGTCGGGCCCGACGGCGCCGTTTACGTCGCCGACTGGTATGACTCCCGCGTCGGCGGTCACCAGACCCTGGACGACACCTGCACCGGCGCCATCTACCGCATCGCCCCCAAGGGCTTCAAGTCCGTCGTGCCGCGCCTCGACCTCGCCACGCCCGCCGGAGCCGTGGCCGCGCTGCGCAATCCCGCCGTGCACGTCCGTCACCTCGGTTTCAACGCGCTCAAGGCCTTCGGATCGAAGGCGCTGCCCGAGGCGCTCGAGCTCCTGCGCGACGCCAACCCCTACGTGGCCGCCCGCGCCGTCTGGCTGCTTCCGCATCTCGGTGAGGAGGGCGTGGCCCGCACGCGTGAACGCCTGAAGGACGCCGACCCCGTCCAGCGCCAGCTCGCCTTCCGCGCCCTGCGTGCCGCCGGCCATGACCCGTTGCCGATCGCCGCCGCGCTGGCTTCCGACTCCGACGTGGCCGTGCGCCGTGACGTCGCGACGTCCCTGCTCGGCGCTCCGGCCGACAAGGCGCTCCCGGTCATCGTCGAGCTCGCGCGTCGCCTGGACGTCGCCGACAAGAATTCCGTCGCCGCCTTCGGCATCGCCGCCCGCGGCAAGGAGGACGCCGTCTGGTCCGCCGTGAGCAAGGCGCTGGCCGCCCCCTCCGCCGAAGCCTGGAGCCCCCAGCTCGCCCGCATCGCCTGGGTCCTGCATCCCGCCGACGCGCTCGCCGACCTGCGCGCCCGCGCCGGATCCCCGAAGCTCGACGCCGCCCAGCGTTCGCTGGCGCTGGAGACCATCTCCTTCATTGAGAGCCGCGAGGCCGCCCTGGCCACCATCGCGCTCTCGGCCGAAGGTTCGCCGGTCAAGGATGAGGCCGCCCGCTGGGCGCTCATGCGCATGACCGGCTCCTGGTCCGAGTTCGACGTGCGATCCGAGCTCAAGAAGGCCGGCGTCTACGACCCCGCCAAGATCGTCGTGACCCCGGTCGTCGTGCCCGAGCCGGCCGCCGCGCCCGCCTATTCCGTCAAGGACGTGCTCGCCAAGCAGGGTGACGCCTCCCGCGGCGCCCAGCTCGTGCAGCGTTGCACCATGTGCCACCAGGTCGGCGGCAACGGTCCCGGTTCCTACGCCCCCGAGCTCAAGGGCTTCGTGGACCGGCAGGGCAGGGAGGCCGCGGTCCGCTCCATCGTCGAGCCTTCCGACGCCATCGCGCTGGGCTACGAGGGCGTGACGGTGCGTCTCAAGAAGAATGCGGGACAGATCGACGGCCGGCTTCTTTCCGGCAACGACCCCTTGGTCATCATCTCCACGGGAGGCGCGACCCAGATGGTGCCGCGTGACCGCATGGCCGGACAGTCCCGCATGACCCGCTCGCTGATGCTCTCGGCTGACCAGCTCGGCCTGACCGCCCAGGACGTGGCCGACATCGTCGAGTGGATGGCCTCCTACCGTTGAGACTTCCCTCCAGAGCATGAAAAAGGGGCCTGCGGGCCCCTTTTCTTTTGGCCTTGCCAAGCGTCTTTCCGATACCAAGTTGAACCTTCCTTTCCCTGAGACAGGGGCGGCCGCTGACAGCGGGCCCGCAACTGGTCAGGCACCAAAAGTCCCTTTTTTAACCACATGAAGCAGCTCAGTCTCAATGTCTCCAGCCGCGCCGGCAACGGCCGCGGGCCTTCCCGTCGTCTCCGTCAGGAAGGGTCCATCCCCGCCATCATCTACGGCAAGTCCGGCAACCGCAGCGTGAGCGTCGCCCAGGAGGCTTTCCGTGACCTCATGCGCGCGAAGGGCAACGCCGCCGCCCTCATCGAGCTCACGGTGGACGGCGCCAAGATGCTTTCCCTGATCAAGGAGTTCCAGCGCCACCCGATCACCCAGAAGTTCCTGCACATCGACATCATGGAGATCGACCGCGAGTCGCCCATGACCGCCGCCATCCCCGTCCACCTCGTGGGCGAGGCTTACGGCGTCAAGACCGAGGGCGGCACGCTCGCCGTCGTGTCCCAGACCGTCAAGGTGCGTTGCCTCCCGAAGGACCTTCCGGAATTCATCTCCGTCGACGTGACCGACCTCAAGGTCAACGGGTCCATCCACGTCGGTGAGCTCAAGGCTCCCGCCGGCATCACCTTCCCCGGCGACCCCAAGCGCGTCGTCGTCGTCTGCTCCGAGATGGCCGAAGAGGAGGCCGCCGCCGAGCCCGCCGCCGGAGCCGCTCCTGTCGCAGGCGCCGCGCCCGCCGCCGACGCCGCCGCCGGTGCC